>Ga0256794_1000013_pt1 | contig 207931 bp, 209 predicted proteins | sample MC6MC0945MT_FD_186352 | JGI IMG/M metagenome (GOLD analysis project Ga0256794, IMG submission 186352) | Metatranscriptome of enriched soil aggregate microbial communities from Iowa State University, Ames, United States - MC6-MC0945-MT... | ecosystem: Environmental > Terrestrial > Soil >... | reverse complement strand
TCCGAGCCATATCGTCCCGGTGCTGGTTGCCGATCCGGTCCGCTGCAAAGCCCTGACGGACGTTCTGCTTGATCGCTACGGCATTTACGTCCAGCCGATCAACTATCCGACCGTGCCGCGCGGCACCGAGCGCTTGCGCTTGACGCCGTCTCCGCAGCACTCGGATGCCGACATGGAACATCTCGTCAGTTCGCTGTCGGAGCTGTGGGTCCAGTGCCCGATGGCGTTGATGGAAAGCCTCGCCGCCGCCGAATAGGCGGCACTTATCCGGCATCCTTGATGCTCGTGCGCTCGGCGGCCGCCATCCCGCGCTTTTATTACGCGGGGTCAGCAGTCGGGCAGGGGGAGTTGAGTGCTGGCGTCGCTCCTCATACTATGGTTGAAAGTGGGCGACCGGGGCTGAGGCTCCGACGCCTGAATCAAAAATCATCCCCTTTTCAGAGGAAAGCCTATGTCGACCGCACCGGCCGCTGGAAATTCGCAGACGTCGCGCTTTTTCAAGGCGCACGTTTCGGAGACGGATCCTGAAATTTTCAGCGCCATTCAGAAAGAGTTTGGCCGTCAACAGCACGAGATCGAACTGATCGCGTCCGAGAACATCGTCTCTCAGGCCGTTCTCGATGCCGCCGGCTCGGTGCTGACGAACAAGTACGCTGAAGGCTATCCGGGCAAGCGCTATTACGGCGGTTGCCAGTACGTCGATATCGCTGAAGAGATCGCGATCGACCGCGCCAAAAAGCTGTTCAACTGCGGCTTCGCCAACGTCCAGCCGAACTCCGGCAGCCAGGCCAACCAGGGCGTCTTCAACGCCCTCGCCAAGCCCGGCGACACGATCCTCGGCCTGTCACTCGCAGCCGGCGGTCACTTGACTCATGGCGCCCCTGTCAACCAGTCGGGCAAGTGGTTCAAGGCCGTGCACTACACGGTGAAGCCGGACACGCACCTCATCGACATGGATGAAGTGAAGAAGCTGGCGCACGAGCACAAGCCGCGCATCATCATCGCCGGCGGTTCGGCCTATCCGCGCAAGATCGATTTCGCTGCGTTCCGCGCCATTGCGGACGAAGTCGGCGCGCACTTCCTCGTCGATATGGCGCACTTCGCGGGCCTCGTGGCCGCCGGCCTCATTCCGAGCCCGTTCCCGCATGCCCACATCGTCACGACCACGACGCACAAGACGCTCCGTGGTCCGCGCGGCGGCATGATCCTGACCAACGACGAGGAAATCGCGAAGAAGGTCAACTCGGCGATCTTCCCCGGCATCCAGGGTGGCCCGCTGATGCACGTCATCGCTGCCAAGGCGGTCGCGTTCGGTGAGGCACTGCGTCCCGACTTCAAGGTCTACATCAAGAGCGTGATGGATAACGCCCGTGCGCTGGGCGAGGTCTTGGTGCAGAACGGTTTTGCGCTCGTCTCGGGCGGCACCGACACGCATTTGATCCTCGTCGACCTGCGGCCGAAGAAGATTACGGGCAACAAGGCCGAGAAGGCGCTCGGTCGCGCCAACATCACCTGCAACAAGAACGGCATCCCGTTCGACCCCGAGAAGCCGATGGTCACGTCGGGTATTCGTCTCGGTTCCCCGGCTGGCACGACGCGCGGCTTCGGCGTCGCCGAGTTCCAGGAAATCGGCCGTTTGATCTCGGAAGTGCTCGACGGCGTCGCGAAGAACGGCGAAGAGGGCAACGCTGCAGTCGAAGAAGCCGTCAAGGCCAAGGCTGTGGCCCTTTGCGAACGCTTCCCGATCTACGCCTGATCCGGCAAGTCGGTTCGACACATTTGGAATCTGAAAAAGGCGCTCGGTTGGGCGCCTTTTTCCTATGGACCGATAAGAGCAGGGGCGGCAGCCTTGTTCGCAGGCGTGAATGAGTAACCGTGGAGGGAAGGCGCGCCGCTCTTTCCCTTTGCCGGTAAACCGTTCACAGCATGTAGAACGTTCGCGAACCACCACGATCCGGCCATTGCCGGGATGACCTCAAGGAGAGACCGATGCGCTGTCCGTTCTGCGGAAGCGAGGATAGCCAGGTGAAAGACAGCCGGCCATCGGATGAGAACGCCGCAATCCGCAGGCGGCGCGTCTGTTCTGATTGCGGCGGGCGCTTCACAACATTCGAGCGCGTCCAGCTTCGCGAACTGACCGTCGTCAAGCGATCCGGCCGCAAGGTTCTTTTCGATCGCGATAAGCTCTCGAAGTCCATTTCCGTAGCGCTGCGCAAGCGTCCGATCGAACCGGAGCGCATCGATCGCCTCGTGTCCGGGCTCGTGCGTCAGCTCGAAAGCTCCGGCGAGACCGAGATCACCTCGGCTGAGATCGGCGAACTCGTCATGGCCGCGCTGCGTGAACTCGATCCCGTTGCTTACGTCCGCTTCGCATCCGTTTATCGTGATTTTCGCGATACGGCCGATTTCCATGCCGTGCTCCGGGAACTCGCTGCCGATACGCTCGATCCTCTCGATATCGGCGAACGCTTCGGTTCCAACCGGGATGACGCGACGACGGAGAAAAAGCATTGACGTCATGACGGAGTCGAAGACCAGCGCATTCGATGTCGAGATGATGGCAATCGCGCTCCGCATGGCCGAGCGCGGGATCGGCGCGACGATGCCCAATCCGTCGGTCGGTGCCGTCATTGCCGACGAGGCGACCGGCGAGGTCATCGCGCGCGGAGTAACGGCGCCCGGTGGCCGGCCGCACGCCGAGACGATCGCGATTGCCACGGCCGGCGAAAGAGCGCGCGGCGCCACGATCTACGTTACGCTGGAACCATGCTCCCACCACGGACGCACCGGGCCGTGTGCCGACGCGATTATCGCCGCTGGACTGAAGCGCGCAGTCGTCGGCATCGAAGACCCTGATCCGCGTGTCTCGGGACGTGGCCTCGATCGGCTACGGGACGCGGGCATTGAGGTGGTTCGCGGTGTCGGCGCGGCGTCCGCCCGTCAGATCACGCGCGGCCACGTCGTCCGGGTCACCGAGCGGCGGCCCTTTACAACATTGAAGCTGGCACTCGATCCGTCCGGGAAAATTGCACGGGGCAACGGAATCTCGCCGGTCTGGGTCACCGGCGAAATGTCTCGTGCCCACGGCATGCTGCTCAGGGCGCGCTTCGACGCGATCCTCGTCGGTGGCGCGACGGTACATGACGACGACCCGGAACTGACGTGCCGTCTGCCCGGTCTGTTGGAACGTTCGCCGATCCGGCTCGTGCTGTCCGGGTCCCTCGACGTGCCGACCGGGGCCAAGCTCATACGAACTGCAGCAACCATCCCGACCTGGGTCATGACGGCGCCTGGAAGCGATCCGCAGAAGCGCACGCAGTTGATGTCGCATGGCGCTCGCATTCACGATGTTGAAGTTGTCGGTGGCGAACTCTGGCTTCCGGCGATTATGGAAGTTCTCGTCGCGCAAGGTGTCACGCGCCTTCTCGTTGAAGGTGGCCCGCGCATATGGCGCGCCTTCGCGAACGCCGCGCTGATCGATGAGGTCATACTCTACATGGCCGGCGCCCCATCGGACGCCGAGGCTCTGCAAGCAGTCGCCCACCAGCTCGGCCCGTTGGCGCTATCGCTTGTCGACCGGCGCGCAATGGGCACTGATACGATGTGGCGGCTGCTCCGCGTCAGGTCAAAGGAAGGACGCTAGACGATGTTTACCGGATTGATCACGGACGTCGGTGAGGTCATCGCCAAGTCGGACGGCAAGTTTACCTTACGGACCGCCTATGCCCTGAAGCCTGAGGACGCCGGCCTGTCGATCTGCTGCAATGGCGTCTGCCTGACAGCGACAGAGATCAAGCCGATTGCCAGCGGTGGCGCGGACTTCTCGGTGGACGTTTCGAACGAGACGCAGGCGAAATCGACGCTCGGGGCATGGGTCCCAGGCACCCGTGTCAATTTGGAGCGGTCGCTGAAGGTCGGAGACGAACTGGGCGGCCATATCGTCTCGGGGCACGTTGACGGCGTGGCCAAAATCGTAAGCATCACCCAGGACGGCGCCAGCCGGCGCTTTCTTTTCGAAGCGCCGGAGCACCTTTCCCGCTATATTGCCCCCAAGGGCTCGGTCGCGCTGGATGGCACGTCCTTGACCGTCAACGAGGTTTCGGAAACGCGCTTCGGCGTCAATCTCATCCCGCACAGCTTGACGGTCACGACGTGGGGCGCGAAAACCGCCGGCGACCTGGTGAACCTCGAAGTGGATGTGTTTGCCCGTTACGTCGCTCGTCTCATGGAGTTTCGCATCTGATGTCGGGCTCAACCCATCTGCAAGCCGCACCGAGCGGCACTGTCCTTTCGCCGATCGAAGAGATCATCGAGGAGATGCAGAATGGCCGTATGGTCATTCTCGTTGACGCCGAGGATCGCGAGAACGAAGGCGATCTCGTCATTCCGGCACAGATGGCAACGCCCGACGCGATCAACTTCATGGCCAAGTATGGCCGCGGTCTCGTCTGTTTGTCGCTGGCGCAGGCTCGCGCCACCGAGCTTCACCTGGATTTCATGGTGCGCGCCAACGGCTCGCGCAATCGCACGGCGTTCACGCAGACGATCGAGGCGCGTGAGGGAATATCGACAGGCATCTCCGCCTTTGATCGGGCGCGTACGATCGCGACCGCGATCGATCCGACCAAGGGCGCCAACGATATCGTTTCGCCCGGGCATGTCTTCCCACTCATTGCGCGCGAAGGCGGCGTGCTCGTTCGCGCAGGCCACACCGAAGCATCCATCGATCTCGCGAAATTGGCCGGTCTCAATCCGGCGGCGGTCATCTGCGAAATCATGAACGACGACGGCACGATGGCGCGCATGGCCGATCTCGCCCGGTTCGCCAAAGTCCACGGTCTCAAGATCGGAGCGATCGAAGACCTAATCGCCTATCGCCTCAGGAACGATCGCATCGTCAAGCGCGTGGCGCGCACGACGGTCGAGACTTCGATCGCCGGTGAGTTCGATCTCTACGTCTATGAGACGACATCGGAACCAGCCGAACATTTGGCGCTCGTCAAAGGCAACATCGCCAAGGGTGGCCCCATTCTCGTGCGTGTCCATGCTGTGAATGTGCTGCATGACGTGCTTGGCATCGGCGGCCACGGCGACTCCGGCACCGTAATCGAGCAATCGATGAAAGCCATCGAAGCGGAAGGGCGCGGCGTTCTCGTGCTTATCCGCGACCTGCGGCCGAAATCGGTATCCGATTGGGTGACACGCCGGGATTTGCCGGGCGCCGCGAAAGACCTGAGCAAGGAACGCCGTCAGGTCGAAATTGGCATCGGCTCGCAAATTCTCTCTGACCTCGGGGTCAGCGACATGGTGCTTCTGACGACGTCGCCGCAGCACGTTTACGTCGGTTTGGAAGCCTTCGGACTGCGCGTCTCCGGCACACGTAAAATCGAGTAGCATCATCATGGTTCAAAAAACGCCGAGCGCGCCTCAACCGGAAAAGAGCGCGCCACATCTTCGTGCGCACATCCTGATCATCGAAGCGCCTTACTATGACGATATCGCCGGTCTTCTGGCCGAGGGCGCAGTCGCCGAGTGCGAAGCGCGCGGCATGACGTTCGAGCGTGTCGTCGTGCCCGGTGCTCTTGAGATTCCTCAAGTGTTCGCCGCCGCTGCAGCGGCACGCGCGGCCGGCCGCATGATGTTCGACGGCGCCGTCGCACTCGGCTGTGTGATCAGAGGCGAAACGGCGCACTATGATGTCGTCTGCGATAATGCCAATCACTGGCTGATGGAAATTGCAGTTCGCAACGAGGTTCCGGTGGGCAACGCGATTCTGACTGTCGATACGCATGCGCAAGCCGTGGCGCGTGCCGAAGGCGGCGTTAGAGGCAAGGGCGGCGATGCCGTTCGCGCATGCGCGCGCCTTATTGAAACAAAGCGCGCCTTTTGGGGTGCTTCGGCATGAATGCGCCGCAAGAAAAATCGAAATCGGGCGACATCACCGCGCGCACGGCAGCGCGCATCGCGGCGGTTCAGGCGCTCTACCAGATGGATCTTGCTGGCACCGATCTCAACGATGTGATTGCCGAATTCCTGAACGAACGTCTTTCTGGCGAAAATGCCGACGAGAAATTGGCCGGTGCCGACCGCGTGTTTTTTGCCGATATTTTGCGCGCCGTCGTGCGGCGCCAACGTGAGATCGATCCGATCATCGACGAGCAATTGGCGATAGGCTGGCGGCTCGTTCGCGTCGATTCGATCCTGCGCGCCATTCTGCGCGGCGGCGTCGGGGAGCTTCTGGATCGCTATGACGTTCCGGCGCGCGTCGCGATCAGCGAATACGTGAACGTCGCCCGTGTCTTTTTCGATGACGACGAGCCGCGCGTAGTCAACGGCGTCCTCGACAAATTGGCACGCCGTCTGCGTCCGAGTGAATTCGAGAGAAAGCCCGCCACGCCGTCGTGATCGATGGCGGCGTGAACGGCAGAGTAGAATGAATGCCGAAAACACGCATTGAGCGACAGCACGATGCTTCGCGTGTCGAAAGCGAAAGCGATCTCGTGCAGACGTATCTCGCGCCTCTGGCGAAAGATATGCCCGGTGCTTTCGGCCTGACGGACGACGCTGCGCTGCTGACGAGCGAACCGGGAACCGATCACGTTTTCAGCACTGATCCCGTCATTGCCGGTGTTCATTTCTTTCCCGACGACAAGCCGCGCGACATTGCGTGGAAGGCGCTGGCCGTCAATGTTTCGGACATCGCGGCAAAGGGCGCCAGGCCGGTGGCATATCTGCTGACGCTGGCCTTTCCCGAAGCGCCCGAACGATCATGGATGGCGGATTTTGCGCAAGGCTTGGCCGAGGCACAGGCGGCCTTTGGATGCCGGTTGATCGGCGGCGATACGGATCGTGCGCCGGGCCTGTTATCGATCGGCGTGACGATGATCGGGGCGGTGCGGTCCGGCGCCTTCGTTCGCAGACACGGCGCTGAAGCTGGCGACCGCGTCTTCGTTTCGGGAACCATCGGCGACGCGGCGCTGGGATTGGCACTTCGCCGCAATGCGACGCTCTTCGAAGGGACCGTGACGCAATCCGATCGGCATTTCCTGATCGATCGCTATCTGCGGCCGCAACCGAGATTTGCGTTGGCTGCGACGCTCAGATCTCATGCCAGGAGCGCGCTCGATATTTCCGATGGTTTGCTGAAGGATCTGTCGCGGCTCGCGGGTGGCATTGGAATTCGGCTCCAGCTCGATGCAATCCCTCTGTCAGCCTCGACCCGCGCCGCATTGTCCGCCGATGCGCGCGTGGCGGACGCGATACTCGGCGGTGGCGGCGACTACGAGATATTGGCGGCAATTCCGCCATCCGAGGTGCAGGCGTTCACCCGAGGCGCCAAAAGCGCCGGAATCGATGTCCATGACATCGGCATCCTGGAAGGGCCTGAAGTGATTGTTCTCAAGTCCGACGGCACCGAGATAAGACCCCGGGAATTCGGCTACGATCACTTTTCGACCTGAGCGCGGCCGCGAAGGCTGGATTGCCACACAGACCCGTATTTCATGGTGGAGCGGCGATGTGCAGGGCTTGGTAATGCGTCAATCTTTGGCCATATGGCTCGTGCCACATTAAGTGGCTGAAATGGCACGCGGCGTGTTGAGCCGCTGGAGCAGGGCGTTGGAATATCGCCCGCGAAAACGTTCACCGTGAATAGCGGCAAGGGCCATAAGGAAGCGGGGCAAGCGGAATGAAGTTTTTTGTTTCGACAGCGCGGATATGGAATGCGTGCGTGCGCGGTGTCGCCACGGTTGCTGCTGTCATGTGTCTTCAAGTTTGCCCCGGGTTCACGACGCTCGGGCATGCCCAGATGAGCATCTGGGATCAGATTCAAGGGTCAGCCTACGGCGGCTCGGAAGCACCGCGTGTCACCAAACCTGCGCCTCCGGATGATTTGCGTCCCAATCCGACTCCGTGGCGTAGCGACGTCATGCTCAACGCCATGTCGGCGGCGATCGATCGTTATCAGAAAATCGTCGACGGCGGCGGTTGGCCCGTCGTGCCCGCAGGGCGCATGATGCGCATTGGTGAGGACGATCCGCGTGTTCCTGCTTTGAGAAAACGCCTTCGCGTCACGGGCGACCTGCGCGGAGGCGGCGGTTCCTACTTCAGTTCGGAAACCTTCGACGACGCGCTTGAGCAAGGCGTCAAAAATTTCCAGCGGCGCAATGGAATCCGCGTCACCGGCCGCGTCGAACGCTCCGTCTATCCAATTCTGAATACGACCGCGCAAGAGCGTCTTGCGCAATTGAAGCTGAACTACCAGCGCTTGCAAAATCTGATGCACGGCGTCGAGGATCGTTATGTCCTCGTCAACATTCCGGCGTACCAGCTCGAAGCCGTGGACAAGTACGAGGTGCAATTGCGCCATCGCGTCATTGTTGGCCGTCCCGAACGGGCAACGCCGGAAGTCCGCGCCACGATCAAGGCGCTCAACTTCTTTCCGTATTGGCGCGTCCCCGACAGCATCGCGACGCTCGATCTGGTTCCGCGTCTGAAGCACGAACCCGGATATCTCGCAGAAGAAGGCATCCGCGTTTACAACGGCTACAACGGTCCTGAACTCGACCCGAAGACGGTCGACTGGAATTCTCCGGAAGTCGCCAAATACAAGTTCAAGCAGGATCCGGGCGAAAAGAACGCCCTTGGCTTGCTGCGGATAGACATGTCGAACCAGTACGGCGTCTACATGCACGATACGCCGATGAAGAACCTGTTCGACCAGCAGACCCGGCCGTTCAGTGCCGGCTGCGTCCGCGTCCAGAACGTCTTCGATCTTGGAGACTGGATCGCTCATTTCGAGCCCGGCTGGGAAAAGCCGGGTCGTGTGCGCGAAACGCTGGCCGCCGGTCACCCGATGGAACTGAAGCTGACCCGCCCGATACCCGTCTACTTCGCCTACATCACGGCGTGGGCAGAACCGAGCGGCATGGTCGAATTCCGCCCCGACATCTATGGCCGCGACAGCAGCGCGCTGCAGACGGCTTACCAGCGGGATAATGACGACGCACCTCCGGCAACCGCCGCAGCGGCTTTGGCGCCGTAAAACCGGCATTGTAAAGCATCGTCGGCGCCGGCGCGGTCAACACCTCTCCGGATCAGCTCCGGAGAGGGCCCGGCCGTACGCGAGCCGTCAGCGTGAAAGACTCGAAAGCGGCAACGGCCGCGTTGCCACATCACGCAGCACGAAGCTCGAATGCAGCCTCGCGACTCCCGGCAAGCGCGAAAGCTGTTCCTTGTGGATGCGTTCGAAATCCGCGAGGTCGTGCGCAAGCACGGTGATGATGTAATCGTCCTCGCCCGACATCATGAGGCAGGAGACGATCGACGGTGCGGCTGCCGCAGCCTTCTCGAACGCCGCCAGCAATTCCTCGTTCTGGCTTTTCAGGGTGATTTGCACGATCGCCATCATGGTCAGCCCAAGCGCCTTGCGGCTGATCTGGGCCTGATAGCCGGAAATAACCCCGGCTTCCTCCAACGCCCGAATGCGGCGCGCGATCGCCGTCGCTGACAAAGGAATGCGCTCGGCCAATTCGACTTGAGACTGCCGCCCATCCTGGAGGAGGGCCGCCAAAATGGCCCTATCGAGTGCATCGAGGGCGTGCGCCGTCATTTTCCAACACCGAATGGCTTTTCTGCGCAGATTATCTGCAACCATACCGTTGTCGGCAAGGCCAAATCGCCGGGTAACTGCGCGCCGGGCGTGTCATTCTACGCTGTAGAACGTCGGTCAATCGCATCTGGGAAGCGAAAATGCGCATCGGCATTCCGGCAGAAATCAAAAGCGACGAATTTCGCGTCGGCCTCGTACCTGGGTCGGTTCGCGAGTTGGTCGCTCATGGCCATCAGGTCATCGTTCAATCCGGCGCCGGTGCCGGCATTTTTGCGGATGATGCCGTCTACGAAAAAGCGGGTGCGCGGATTGCCGCCAGCGCCGACGCCGTTTTTCACGACGCAGACATGATCGTAAAAGTGAAAGAGCCGCAGCCAGTCGAGTGGAAGCGGCTGCGATCCGATCAAATCCTTTTCGCTTATTTACACTTGGCCCCGGATCCGCAGCAGGCAATCGGTCTGATGGAGTCGGGCGTGGCGGCCATCGCCTATGAAACGGTCACGGACGCGAACGGTGGCTTGCCGCTGCTGGCGCCGATGAGCGAAGTCGCCGGGCGTCTATCCATCGAAGCAGCTGCAATCTCGCTGCGCCGGCCTGCGGGCGGACGCGGCGTGCTGCTGGGCGGTGTTCCCGGCGTCAAGCCTGCCAAGGTCGTCATCCTCGGCGGCGGGGTCGTCGGAACGCAGGCGGCGAGAATGGCAGTCGGCCTCGGAGCCGATGTTTCGATCATCGACAAATCGCTGCCGCGCCTTCGCCAGCTCGATGAGCTTCTCGAGGGCCGCGTCACGACGCTTGCGGCGACGATGCAGACAATCGAGAGCGAGGTGCTTGCGGCCGACGTTGTGGTCGGCGCCGTCCTCGTTGCTGGAGCCAGCACACCGAAGCTCGTGGCGCGCGCCATGTTGAAGGACATGAAACGAGGCGCTGTGCTTGTTGATGTGGCGATCGATCAGGGTGGATGCTTCGAAACGTCGAAGCCCACGACACATGCCCATCCGACATTCGAACTCGATGGCATCATCCATTACTGCGTCGCGAACATGCCCGGTGCCGTGCCCATGACGTCAGCGCAAGCGCTCAACAATGCGACGCTGCCCTTCGTCATGAAGCTCGCTGACAAAGGTCTCGCAGCCTTCGATCGCGATCCGCATTTGGCAGCAGGACTGAACGTCATGGGCGGACGCATCACGCATCAGGCGGTCGCATCATCGCTCGGCTTCGATAGTCTCGATGGCGCACATGCCTTTCGCCACGCGGCGGAATAGACTTTAGACCCCCCGTGCCCGCCGGTCCCCTCACCGGCGCGCACCGACCGGCCGCTCCTCCCCCCGGAGCGGCCGGTTTTCTTTTGCAAGCGTAGGGCACAGCATCATTTCGACGTATTTGACAGCCAACTCCGAAGCGGGCCGCGTACGCGCAGGGATAGGCTCAAAACCAGATCAAGGAATTTTGAGCCAGCGACGGATTGCGGTGCGAATCACGTTCTATGCACAGGCATCCCACTTGGATGAGGGTTTCTACAAATGATGAAATTTCGCAAATCGATCGCCGCGGCCATTGCTGCGGCCAGCATCGTTGCAAACGTTGCAATCGTTGACCAGGCATCGGCCGCACCGCTCGTTTCGGGTGCCGTTGCGAGTGCTCAACCGCAATCGAACATCACCGAAGTCGGCTGGCGTCATCACGGCGGTGGTTGGGGCTGGGGACCGGGCGCATTGGTCGGTGGCATCATCGGCGGCGCATTGATTGCTTCTGCCGTTGCCGAGCATCGGGCCGACCGTGCCGATATGGATCGCTGCGCGCGTGACTTCCCTGAGTTCAGCTATCGCACGGGCACCTTCATCGATCGTCGCGGCAACGAGCGCGTCTGCCCGTATCTGCGGTAATGTCGTCGTTGCGCTGTTCCCTTTGAGCGCGTACTCCATCATGTGCGCCGCTACGTTGCGGCGCTCATGATGCAGACGAAGCGTCGGCAACATCGTTGCTGGCGCGAGCTGTTGGGGGACAGCAATGAAACTTTCCATCTTAGCCGCCGCATTCGTAATGATCGGCGCCGCGGGTTCGTGCGCCGCTGACGAAGCAGGGACCGAAGCAAAGGTCAAAAGAGTCGGCACGCGCCACGGCGTATGCTCCGCCGACATTCAAAAGTTCTGCGATGACGTCGAACACGGCAAAGGCAAAATACGACATTGCCTGACTGAGCACGGCGCCGATCTCTCCCCCGCTTGCAAGACACGGATAGAACGGCACGTGACGACGGCGAAATAAAATCGTCTTCGAAAAACCAGTTACTTCAAGCTCGGAAAATCGAACTCGGCACCCTTGCGGATGCCGGCGGGCCAACGTGCGGTAACCGTCTTCAGCCGGGTATAGAAATGCACGCCTTCCGGTCCGTAGATCGCATGGTCTCCGAAAAGCGACCGCTTCCAGCCGCCAAATGAGTGATAGGCGACAGGAACAGGAAGCGGCACGTTGATGCCGACCATTCCGACCTCGATCCTATCCGCGAAGGCGCGTGCCGCATCACCGTCGCGCGTGAAGATCGCTGTGCCGTTTCCGTATTCGTTGGCATTGATGGGATCGGCGGCTTCGTCATAGTTCGTGGTGCGCACGACCGAAAGCACCGGACCAAAAATTTCCTCGCGATAGATTGCCATATCGCGTGTCACCCGGTCGAAAAGGGAACCGCCGAGAAAGAAGCCGTTCTCGTAACCCTGAAGCGTCAGGCCGCGGCCGTCGACCACGAGTTCGGCGCCTTCCTGCACGCCCTTGTCGATCAGTCCGCTGATGCGGCGCTTGGCGTCCGCCGTCACGACCGGACCCATCTCGGACTCGGGATCGGTCGCCGGTCCGACCTTCAGGCTGCGGATGCGCGGAGCCAGAGCTTCGACCAAACGGTCGGCGGTCTTTTCTCCGACAGGAACCGCGACGGAGATCGCCATGCAGCGTTCGCCCGCCGAGCCGTAGCCTGCACCCATCAGCGCATCGACGGCCTGATCGAGGTCCGCATCCGGCATGACGATCATGTGGTTTTTCGCGCCGCCCAAAGCCTGCACCCGTTTGCCGCTTGCCGAGCCCCGTGCATAAACATATTGCGCGATCGGCGTCGAGCCGACGAACGAAACGGCGGCGATATCGGGATGATCCAGGATCGCATCGACGATCGCCTTGTCGCCATGCACGACATTGAACACTCCGGCAGGCAATCCGGCTTGTTGAAACAAATCCCAAATCAGCATCGGGGCCGACGGATCGCGCTCCGATGGTTTCAGAATGAAGGCGTTCCCGCACGCAATCGCGATAGGGAACATCCACATCGGCACCATCGCCGGAAAGTTGAAAGGTGTGATGCCGGCGACGACGCCAAGCGGCTGCCGGTCGGACCAGCTATCGATGTCGGGTCCGACGTTGCGGCTGAACTCGCCCTTCAGCAGATGCGGAATTCCGCAGGCGAAATCGACAACGTCGATTCCGCGTTGCAATTCCCCGAGCGCGTCGGCATGCGTCTTGCCGTGTTCGCGCGAAATTGCGCGTGCGATCTCTTCTGCGTTCTTTTCCAAAAGCTCCTTGAACTTGAACAGCACGCGCACGCGCTTCATCGGCGGCGTTACGCCCCACGATGTGGCCGCCGACTTCGCTGCTGCAACGGCGGCATCGAGATCTTCGGCGCTCGACAACGGCAGGCGCGCAATCTCTTCACCCGTCGCAGGATTGAAGACGGGCGCGGCGCGTGGTGCACTAGCGGCTACGCGGCGGCCATCGATGGCATTTTCAATGGTGAGCATTTCAGGCATACCCGTTGATAGTGGCTCATTTCGGTGTCGCCGCTTGAACGCCGCTGATCTTTTTAGCTCGCCGTTTTCAGCACCTTCGCGAACGTGTCGAACAGCTGATCGATTTCATCTTTCGAGATGATGAGCGGTGGCGATAGGGCGATGATGTCGCCGGTCTGGCGCGTGAGAATGCCAGCTTCGAAAGCCTTGACGAACAAATCGTAAGCCCGCTTTCCGGGCTGCGATGGATCGGGCTCGAATTCGACAGCGCCGATAAGCCCGATGTTGCGAATATCGATGACGTGCGGCAAGCCCTTGAGGGCGTGGAGGCGTTCTTCCCAATAGCGGGCAAGGTCATTGGCGCGCGTCAGCAGGCCTTCATCCTGCATCGTGTCGAGCGTACCGATCGCGGCGGCGCACGCGATCGGGTGACCCGAATACGTGTAGCCGTGGAAGAAATCGATCATCCACTCCGGTCCGTTCATGAACGCATCGTGGATGTGGGATTTGACGAACACCGCGCCCATCGGGATCGTGCCGTTTGTAATCGCTTTCGCCGTCGTGATGAGATCGGGCGAAATGCCGAAGTAGTCGGAGCCGAATGGCGTTCCGAGCCGCCCGAACGCCGTGATGACCTCGTCGGCGATCAGCAGGATGTCATGCTTCCGGCAGATGGCTTCGAGACGCTTCAAGTAGCCTTTAGGCGGGATGAGCACGCCGGTAGAGCAGGCGACCGGCTCGACGATGACCGCCGCGATCGTCGAGGCATCATGTAACGCCACGAGGCGTTCGAGATCGTCGGCGAGTTCGACGCCGTGTTCCGGTTCGCCGCGAACGAATGCATTGCGCGACAGATCATGGGTATGACGCAAATGATCGGTCCCGCCGACGAGAGTCCCGAACATCTTGCGGTTGTTCGCGATGCCGCCGACGGAGGTGCCGCCGAAATTCACGCCATGATAACCGCGCTCGCGTCCGATGAGCCGCACCTTCGTCCCGTTGCCTTTGGCGCGATGATACGCGATCGCCATCTTCAAGGCGGTTTCGACCGACTCCGAACCCGAGTTCGTGAAGAAGACGTGCTCAAACCCTTTCGGTGCAATTGACGTCAGCCGGCTCGCCGCCTCGAAAGCGCGCGGGTGCCCCATTTGAAACGTGCCGGCGAAGTCGAGCGTTTCGGCTTGCTGCTTGATGGCTTCGACGATCTTGGGCCGGCAGTGCCCGGCGTTGACGCACCACAATCCCGACGTGCCGTCCAGGACGCGGCGCCCGTCGTTCGTGATGTAATGCACACCCTCCGCTCCGACGAACATGCGCGGTGCTTTCTTGAATTGCCGGTTTGCGGAAAATGGCATCCAGAACGCCGCGAGATCGTTAGGCTTGATTTGTACGTTCATGGCGGCGGGTCCTTTGGAGCGTGATACAAAGCTTGATTGGTACTGCGACGTGATCTCAGTCGAACGAGCCACCGGCACGGTAAAGCATCCGCCGGCTCGCGACTTGACCGCTAGGCGGTGATGCCGCCAAGGCAGAGGAATTTGGTCTCCAGATATTCATCGAGTCCTTCCTGCGCCCCTTCGCGGCCGAGACCCGACTGCTTGACGCCGCCGAACGGCGCAACCTCGTTCGAGAACAATCCCGAGTTGATGCCAACCATGCCGGACTCGAGCGCCTCGGCAACGCGCCATGCCTGTCCGATATTCTGGCTGAACAAGTACGCGGCCAATCCATAGGGCGTATCGTTGGCGATCCGAACGGCATCGGCTTCAGTGTCGAAGCGGATGATCGACGCGACCGGTCCGAAGATTTCTTCTTTCGCGATGGCCATGTCCGGCTCGACGCCGGTGACAATCGTCGGGGTGAAGAAGAGATCGCCGTGGGCGTCCGGCGTTCCACCGACCGCGATCTTGGCCCCATGCGCCGTCGCATCGGCTAGAAGCGCTTTGACCTTGACGATGGCGTCGGCATTGATGAGCGGACCGACGGTCGATTCCGGATCGCGCCCGGGCGCCACCTTGAGCTTGGCGACTTCCTTTTTCAATGCCTCGACAAAGCGGTCGTAAATTCCGGCCTGCACGAGAACCCGGTTGGCGCAGACGCACGTTTGCCCTGCGTTGCGAAACTTGGAAGCCATGGTCCCGGCGACGGCGCTATCGAGATCGGCATCGTCGAACACGATCATCGGCGCATTGCCGCCAAGCTCCAGCGTCAGCTTCTTGATGGTATCGGCGGACTGGCGATAAAGAATTTTGCCGACCTCCGTGGAGCCGGTGAACGTTAGCTTGCGCACGCGCGGGTCGGCGGTCAGCGTTTTGCCGACTGCGGCGGCGTCGACCGTTGTGATGACGTTGAACACCCCCGGCGGCACTCCGGCATCGACCGCGAGCTTGGCGACGGCAAGTGCGCACAACGGCGTTTCTTCGGAAGGCTTGACGACGATCGTACAACCGGCGGCCAGCGCGCAGCCGACCTTGCGCGTGATCATCGCAATCGGAAAATTCCACGGCGTGATGGCAGCGCAGACGCCGATCGGCTGCTTGATGGTGAGGTAACGGCGCGAGCCGGCGGTGGTCGGAATGGTGTGCCCGTAAGCGCGTTTTCCTTCTTCGGCAAACCACTCGATAAAGGATGCGCCATAGGCAACCTCGCCTCGCGCTTCCGTTAGCGGCTTGCCTTGCTCCGCCGTCATCAGCTGCGCCAGCGCTTCGGTTTCCGAAACGACGAGATCCTGCCAGCGCCGCAAGATCTGGGCACGTTCCTTTGCGGGCTTCGCGGCCCATGCCGGGAAGGCGGCATAAGCGGCGTCAATGGCGCGTTGGGCATCGTCGGGCGTCAGATCCGGCACGTCGGCGAGCTTCTCGCCGGTCGCAGGATCATAAACGGGAAAGGTCTTGGACGACGACACCCAGTCGCCGCCGATCAGGGCCGCAGTCGGGAAAGTCGTGGTCGTCTTGGCGTTCATCATCATGACTCCGGGGGACTCAAAGCGTGATCGAGACGGATTTCAGGTCTGCATATTTATGTAAGGCGTGCAGCGAGCGATCGCGACCGAAACCCGATTGTTTGAAGCCGCCGAACGGAATCGTAATGTCGCAGCTGTCCCAGCCGTTGATCCACACGAGTCCGGCGCGGATTTCGCGCGCGGCGCGATGAGCAAGCGAAATGTCTTTCGTCCAAAGTCCGGCCGCAAGGCCATAGGTGCTGTCGTTGGCGATACGGATGGCGTCGTCGGGCGTCGAGAACCGTGTCACAGCCAGAACGGGGCCAAAGACTTCCTCACGCGCCAGCGTCGCGCCGGGTTGAACACGATCGAACACTGTCGGCTCGACGTAGAAGCCGCCGCTTTCAGCGCGTGTTCGATTGCCCCCAAGGGTCAGCGCGCCACCTTCGCGTTTCGCCGTTTCGATGTAGCGCAGCGCCGTCTTCATTTGTTCTTCGCTGACCATCGCCCCAGAGGTGGTCGCGGGCTCCAGCGGATCGCCGGCGACGATTCTGCACGCGATAGCGAGCAGCCGGTCGAGGAAATCGTCGGCGATCGTTTCCGCAACGAGCAGGCGCGATCCTGCGGTACAGACCTGACCAGCGTTATAGAAAACGCCCCATGCCGCTTCCGTCGCGGCCCTTTCGAGATCGGGGCAATCCGCGAAGATGATGTGCGGAGACTTGCCGCCGAGTTCGAGGCTGATGCGCTTCAGATTGCTTTGTCCGGAGTACTGCATCAACAGTTTGCCGACAGCGCCGGAGCCGGTGAAGGCGATCATGTCGACATCGTCATGCAGCGCCAGCGCTTTGCCCGCTTCCGCGCCGAGGCCCGGCACGACAGTCAGAACGCCGGCTGGCAATCCAGCTTCGAGAGCCAGTTCGCCGAGCTTCAGCGCCGTCAATGGCGACTGCTCCGCAGGCTTCAGGATGACCGAGTTGCCCATCGCCAAAGCAGGCGCGACTTTCCACATCGCCATGTGCAACGGGAAGTTCCACGGCACGATTGCGCCGACGACACCGAGAGGCTCGTGCAGCACAAACGAAAAGCGGTCCGGCGCTTCCGGCCCGACCTCGCCGTAGATCTTGTCCAGCGCCTCGGCGTAGTAGCGTAGCGTTCGGATGGCGTTCGGCACGTCGCCTTGCAGCGCGTTGGTGATCGGCTTGCCGACATCGAGACTTTCGAGCACGGCGAGATTTTCCGCGTCGCGCTCCATCAGATCGGCGAGCTTGAAGAGAATGCGCTTCTTGTCGCGGTAATGCAGCTTTCGCCAGTGGCCGTCGTCGAAGGCGCGCCGTCCGCTCTTTACTGCCGCGTCGATATCTGACCCGTCGCACTGCGCGACGTGATTGAGCACGCGCCCGTTTCGCGGCGTGACATTGGCGAACGTTCTGCCCGACGCGCTGGGAACATGCTTGCCGCCGATGATGGCATCGCCCGGAAGTTTCAGCGAACCGGCGATCGCTTCGAAATGCGCAAGCGATGTCATGACACGAAAGCCTTATGCAACTTGAGCGTACCAAGCATGATCGAGCGACGTCACGATGCGCTCGAAACCGATGCGCTCGGTCTGTTTCAGTTTGAAGTAGACATCCTGGAACGGCGCGCCGAACGCCTCGCGTACGACGTCGGACGCGCGGAATTTGTCCAAAGCATTGACCCAAGCGGTCGGCAGAGCCGTACCGTCGATCGTTTCCGCATTCCCGTCGGCGTGCTGGCCGGGATCGATGGCGTTGGTGATGCCATGCCGGATGCCCGCGAGAATCGCGGCAATGACGAGGAACGGGTTCGCGTCGGCACCCGACACGCGATGTTCGATGCGTGTCGCCGCGCCGGAGCCGTGCGGAACGCGCAGCGCGACGGTGCGATTGTTGAACCCCCAATGCGCCGCCATCGGGACGTAACATTCCGGAACGTAGCGGCGATAGGCGTTAGCCGATTGTGCCCACACCGCCATGAAGTCCGGCATCGACGAGCAAAGGCCGCCGATGGCGTGGCGGAACGCCGGCGACATCGGATCGCCCGCAAACAGGTTCTCGCCGTTCTTATCGACGAGGCTGGCATGAATGTGCATGCCGGAACCCGTCCAATCGTGATGCGGTTTGGCCATGAACGTCGCATCGAGATCGTGCGCGCGTGCGGCAGCCTTGACGGCGCGCTTCAACAGAACGCCATCGAGAGCGGCCGAGAGTGCATCGCTGTGTTTCAGGTTGATCTCGAACTGCCCGGGACCGGACTCCTGCATCACCGCATCGATCGGCAATCCCTGGGCTTCGGCGATACGATAAACGTCGTCGATGAACGGGCCGAGCGTATCCATCTCTTCGAATTGGAAGGTCATCGGCTGCTCGGGATCGGATGAGAGTCCCGGAGGCGTTTGGAGGGTGAACGAGCCGTCGGCGGTGCGGCGCGTGACGTAGAATTCAAGCTCGACTGCGACGACGGGCTTCTGTCCGGCCGCAGAAAGCCGCGCGACCTGCGCTGCCAGCACCCCGCGCGGATCGATATCGCAGACATCGGTCGGCACCATGACCGCCTGCGCGTGCGTCCGCGCGCCGACTGGGACCGGCTTCAGCGTGCCGGCAAGAATACGAAACGGAATATCATGGTCGCCGGTTTCCCAGAGGCGTCCCGTCTCCGCGATGGAATTGCCGCGCGGATCGAGCACGTAGACGGAGGCCGGCAGCAAAAGCCCATTCGTCACCGCACTGACGAGATCGGCACGACGAATGCGTTTGCCGCGCGCGATGCCGTTCATGTCGAACAGAATGAGATCGATCCACGCGACCGCCGGATGCGCGGTGAGAAAGGCCGTCGCCTCATCGTGGGTGATGAACGTATCGCTCATGCCGCCTGGCCTTTCGCGGTTCTGCTTCTGGCGGCGTCGCCGAAGCGGCGGAACAGCGCGACCGATGCGGGATTGGTGTGCGGCTGCCATTCGGGATGCCATTGCACGCCGAGCGAGAAGGCATTGCCCGCCGGGGCTCGTATCGCCTCGACAAGGCCGTCCTCGGCGAACGCTTCCGCAATAAGTGGCTTGGCAAGTTTATGGATGCCCTGCCAATGCAGAGAATTCACCGTCAGCTGCTCCTTGCCGAGCCATGTCTTTAGTTCACCTTCCAGGCGAACCTGATGCTTGGGACCGAACTTGATCTCATAGTCCTCGTCTGTCGGCTCGCGATGATCGTTGTGTCCGTCAACCGAGTGCACCGCCTGATGCAACGTGCCGCCAAGGGCAACATTGAACTCCTGAAAACCACGGCAGATCGCAAACAGCGGAAGTTTGCGCTCGATGGCCGTGCGGATCAGCGGCAGAGTCAGTGCATCCCGGTCGCGATCGACGGTCGCTGGATCGAGCGGTAATTCATCGCCGTAGTGTCGCGGTTCGACATTCGAAAGGCTGCCCGAGAGCAGGATGCCATCCGCGATGTCGAGCACGGCTCCAATATCGGCCACGCTCTTGCCGAGCGGCACCATCAGCGGCTGGCACTCGGCAACCTCGGCAAGGGCCGCGGTATACTTGCGGCCGACCACGTCGAACGTCAGGCCGCCGATCATCTTGGTGCAGCTCGGTATAACAATAATCGGTCGGCTCATGCCGCCAGTTCTCCTCTGACGTCGGCGAGTGTTTGATCGAGCGCTTTCTGGATGGCGCCGCCGGCTTCTTCGAACTGCGCCTCGGTCCAGATGAGGGGAGGGGCGCAGACCATCGTGTCGTAGACGGCGCGCATGATGAAGCCCTCGCGGAAAAAATGATCGCGGCAGATCGTTCCAACCCGGCCCGGATCGTCGAAACGGCGGCGCGTTGTCTTGTCGGCGACGAGTTCGATGGCCCCCATCATGCCGACGGATCGCACCTCACCGACAAGAGGATGATCTTTGAAGCGGCCGAGCACACGTGCTAGCGCCGGACCCGTCGTTTCCTTGACGCGCGGTACCAGACGCTCCCGCTCCATGATTTCAAGATTCTTCAGCGCGACCGCGCACGCGACCGGATGGCCGGAAAACGTATAGCCGTGGTTGAAGTCGTCGTTCTCGGCCATGAGAGCTTCAACGATTTTGTCATCGACCATGACGCCGGAAAGCGGCACGTAGCCGGACGTCGCCGCCTTCGCGAAGGTAATGAGGTTAGGCCGGATGCCATAGTATTCGGAGGCGAACCAGGTTCCGAGCCGGCCGAAACCGGTGATCACCTCGTCCGCCAGCAACAGGATTCCGTATTTATCGACGATGCGCTGCACTTCCGGCCAATAGGTATCGGGCGCGATTTTGACGCCGCCGGCGCCTTGCACGGGTTCGCCTGCGAAGGCCGCGACGTTTTCCGCTCCGCAGCGCAGAATTTCTTCTTCGATGGCGCGGGCCGCGCGAAGTCCGAACGCTTCGGGTGTCTCGCCGTCAAAGGACTCGCCATACCAATACGGGTCCATCACGTGCCGGAAACCTTCGTAGACGGGATAGCTGTGCTGGTGCACATGGCTCATGCCGCCCATCGAGCCCGCCGCAATCGTCGAACCGTGATAGGCGTTCTTGCGGCTAATGATGATGCGCCGCTTGGGCTCACCTTTCAGCGCCCAGTAATGCCGGATGAGGCGGATCGCCGTGTCATTCGACTCCGACCCCGACGACCCGAGGAAAACCTGATTGAGATTGGCAGGCGACAACTCGGCCAGCTTGCGTGCCAACGCGACGACCGGCGGATGCGTTGTTTTGAAGAACGTATTGTAGAACGGCAGTTCCATGATCTGATCGTAGGCCGCCTGCGCCAGCTCTTTGTTGCCGTAGCCGATGTTCGTCGTCCACAAGCCGGCCATGCCGTCGAGAATGCGATTGTCCTCGCTGTCGTAGATATAGGCGCCTTCGCCTTTGACGATGACGCGCGGTCCCGGTCCGCTCCGCAATGTCTGGTGCGTGGTGAACGGATGCAGGTGGTGCTGCGCGTCGAGGTCTTGGATCTGTTTGGTCTGAAGGCGATTGGACATAAGCTTGTCTCCAGCAAATTGGGCGGCCGAACCAGCGGCGAAAAAGCTGAAAGACCTTCAGTGGGGCGTATACCCGACGCGCGCGCAGAGCTTCAGAAGCTCGCGTTTTGGATGCGGTGTTCGGCGGGCGACGGGGAATGACAGACGGCGAGGCGATGCGCGGCGGAAGCAGCAAACGCTAGGCCCAATGTGCCGCGAGATCATTGCCTGGATTCCAAATGCTGCCACGTCGAGGCGCCGAGGAAGGAACGACGTTAATTTATCTCGCGCGCAGGGTTTACTTACTCCGTAATCAGACTAAACTCTACACCGTAGAACTGTCAAGAGATTCATCGGAATGTCAGCTGTGAAGCCCCGGACACGCCGCAAGATCGATAAGCAGGTCATTCTGGAAGCCGCCTTCCAACTCTTCGCCGCCGAGGGCGAAAATGGCTTCTCGATCCGCAAGCTCGCTGGCAGCATTGGCGTCGATCCGATGACGATCCTGCATCATGTCCGGTCGAAGGAAGAGCTTCTACGGGCCATCGCCGACCATGCCGTCGAGAGCATTCAAATGCCCGTGGCGACATCGAGCTGGCAAGACGATCTAAAAGCCGTCGCCGAAGCCTACCGCTCCCTCGCGCATCGCCATCCGCGCGTCTTTCATCTTCACTTTCGCTATCACGCCACCGGACCGGCCGATCATGTCTCGAGTGAGATCGTTTATTGTGCGATGCGGCGTGCCGGACTTTCCGACGACGATGCCGCCGGACTGGCCTTGGCGTTCTATGCGTTTATCCTTGGCTTTGCGCTCGCCGAGGCTGAAGGCCTCATCAGGCCGATCGGACCCAATGATGAGGCGGAGCTGAACGCGCTCGATGCCGAAACCTACAAATCGACCCGCGCCCTTGTTCCCGCACTGAAGACCCTCGATCCGAATGCGGCGTTCGACGCTTCAATGGACGCTTTCATTTCCGGCGTCGCGGAGCAGGCGAAACGCCAGCCCCGATCCGCGCCCGGCCCACGCACGCAGGATGTAACGGCCTCGCAGTAGCAATGGAGATGTCAGCGCCGACTGAATAGGCTTCACGCGCAAATGGCCTTGCAAGCCGCCGCTTGGCGGACATTATTGAGAGGTTCGGACAAGGATCGGAGAGGCGCATGTATCGGGTGCAAGCCGGCGGAACGTCCTACGCATTCCCGACATTGAAGGAGCTGCTCGCCAAAGCGACGCCGCCCCGCTCAGGAGACGTGTTGGCCGGCGTCGCGGCGACGTCGGCCGCCGAGAACGTCGCGGCCAAGATGGCGCTGGCCGACGTGCCGTTGAAGCAATTCCTGAATGAAGCCGTCATCCCTTACGAAGAGGATGATGTCACCCGCCTGATTATCGATACGCATGACGCCACCGCGTTCGCACCGGTCTCGCATATGACGGTCGGTGCGTTTCGCGATTGGCTGCTATCGGAAAATGCAACCCCGGAAATCGTATCTGCGTTGGCTGCCGGCCTGACGCCCGAAATGGTCGCCGCCGTCTCGAAGATCATGCGCAATCAGGATCTCGTGCTTGGCGCCAGGAAGGCGCACGTTGTCACCAAGTTCCGCAATACGATCGGTTTGCCGGGACATATGTCGGTACGGCTGCAACCTAATCATCCGACCGACGACAAGAAGGGCATCGCAGCGTCGATCGTCGATGGCCTGATGTACGGTTGCGGCGACGCGGTCATCGGCATCAATCCGGCAAGCGACAATCTCACGGCCATCACCGATCTCTTGCAGATGATGGACGACATCATTCGCCGCTTCGAGATCCCGACACAGAGTTGTGTGCTGACGCATGTCACGACGACGATCGACGCAATCCGAAAGGGTGCGCCGGTCGATCTCGTCTTCCAGTCCGTCGGCGGCACGGAAGCCGTGAATGCCTCGTTCGGCGTTACGCTCGCGCATTTGAAGGAAGGCCGCGAGGCGGCGCTGTCGATCAAGCGCGGCACGGTCGGCGACAACTGCATGTATTTTGAAACAGGGCAGGGATCGGCGCTGTCGGCGGACGCACATCATGGCGCCGATCAGCAGACCCTCGAAGCCCGCGCCTATGCCGTTGCACGCCAGTTCAAGCCGCTGCTTGTCAATACGGTCGTCGGCTTCATCGGGCCGGAATACCTTTACAACGGCAAGGAGATCATCCGCGCCGGGCTCGAAGATCATTTTTGCGGCAAGCTCCTCGGCCTGCCGATGGGCTGTGACGTTTGCTATACGAACCACGCCGAAGCCGATCAGGATGATATGGATATCCTGCTGATGATGCTTGGCGCAGCGGGCGTGACGTTCATCATGGGCATTCCCGGCGCCGACGACATTATGCTGAACTACCAATCGACGTCGTTCCATGATGCGCTTTACGTGCGCGAAGCGCTGGGATTGAAGCGCGCTCCGGAGTTCGAGGAGTGGCTGGCGCGCATCGGCGTCACCGACACGACCGGCCATCTCGCACCGCATCGTCCGGGCAATCCGCTTCTCACCCACGCCAAGGGGATGGCCGCATGACCACCGATCCCTGGTCGAACCTTCGGCAATTCACCGACGCTCGAATTGGGCTCGGCCGGTCCGGCGCCGCGATGCCGACGCGCGAAGTTCTCAACTTTGCGCTTTCTCACGCAATGGCTCGCGACGCGGTGACGACACCGCTCGATTGGACGCCGATCGAGAAAGGGCTGCAGGAGCTTGGGCTCGAAACGCTGCGCATCAAGAGCGCTTCGCACGATCGCTCGGAATACTTGCGCCGCCCCGACCTAGGGCGCCGATTGTCGGCGGACTCGCGAGAAGACCTGCAGCGCGCTTCTGAAAAAGCCTCATCGAAGCCCGATCTCGTTGTTCTGATCGGAGATGGCCTGTCGTCGATGGGCGTCGCAGCCAACATCGTTCCGATGATGTCCGCATTTCTCGATCACGTTCGACAGTCGGGATGGACGCTCGGCCCGTTGTTGCTCGCTGACGATGCGCGCGTGGCGCTGGGAGATGAAGCCGGCGAAATTCTCGGTGCCAAGGCCGTGCTCGTCCTGATCGGCGAGCGTCCTGGACTATCCTCGCCCGATAGCCTCGGTGCCTATCTGACATTCGGTCCCCGCGTCGGCCTCAAGGACGCCGACCGGAACTGCATCTCGAACATCCGCCAGCGCGGTCTTTCTTACGACGAAGCCGCTTTCAAAGTCGCCTGGCTATTGCGCGAGGCTATCCGGCGCGGGTTGTCGGGCGTCAACCTGAAGGACGAGTCGCAGTTCCTGGTCGAAGGGCGGAAAGGCCCGGAGCTCATCAAGTGAACGCACAAGCGGTCGTCACACGGCGGTAAAGCAGTTGTCTACGAACAGATGCGCACCGTTGACGAAGCTCGCTTCATCGCTCGCCAGGAAAAGAGCGGCCCGCGCAACTTCCTCCGGCTCGCAGAGACGTCCTTGCTGGGCCGCCAGAGCTTCGTCGGAAGCATCGATGCCGAGTTTCGAAAGCTCAGCCACTTCGCGCAGGCCGTGCGGTGTCTTGACGAATCCGGGACATACGGCGTTGCAGCGAATGCCCTTGTCGCGATACTCGACGGCGATCGAGCGCGCGAACATATGGCAGGCGGCTTTCGACGTATTGTAGGCCGTCTCCAACGGCGTTGCGGCAATCGCCGAAATCGATGACGTGCAGACGATCGAACCGCCGCCCGCCGCAATCATTCCGGGCAATACGGCTTTGGTCATCAGGAACATGCTTCGGACGTTGATTGCCATCAGCCATTCCCATTCCTCCAAAGTCGTTTCGAGAAACGGCTTGATGATGATCGTACCGGCGTGATTGAAAAGGACGTTGGCCGGACCGAGAACCGACGTCACGCCTTCGACCGCGGCGTTGACCTGGGCTTCATCGGCGACATCGGCCGCCGCGAAAACAGCCTGGCCGCCGGTCTTGTTGATCTCCGCGACGACGGCCTCTCCCGCCTCTCTGTTGCGGTCGATGACCCCGACGGCCGCTCCTTCGGCGGCGAAAAGCCTGGAAGACGCCCCGCCCATGCCGGTTGCGCCGCCGGAAACAATCGCGATCTTGCCCTTAAGCCGGTCCGCCATTTGTCTTCTCCGTGCCAGCAATCCGGTATTTTTCTAATTGAATTAACAAGATCGCATTTGTCCGGGGGACACGATTTCTTGACGCGAACGCAATTGCGATATCCGGGACCCGGCCAATCCGGTCTGCTTGCCCGAGCCAGACTGAATAAAAAATAGGCGAATAAACCGCGCGATGAACGATATTGCAGCCATCCGGCAACTGGCGTTTGACCGGAATTGCGATAACATTCGGCACGTGCGCCGAGTAGCGCCATAGGGGCGGGGCTTGCGCGCACTGCTGGCCCGGGGGTCCGCGTTCGCGAAGCCACGGCGTAGTGCGACGTCGACGAAGCGCCGGCCGGGAGTTGTTCGCCGTCCGCCGCCCTAAGATGCGCAAATGGCTTCGAGCCTGTGATGATCCCCAATGGAGATAGGGGACTGTTGCAATGGTCGAAAAAGCATCGGGCGTCACCTATGAAAAGGTGGGTGACGAGTACTTTCAAGCGCGCGGACTAAAGCGTTATGCCGGGGTGTGGTCATTATGGGCCCTCGGCGTCGGTGCCGTTATCTCCGGTCACTATTCAGGCTGGAATCTAGGACTGGCCTCTGGCGGCTGGGGCGGCATGCTCGTGGCCGCGATGATCATCATGGTCATGTATCTCGGCCTCGTCTTCTGCATTGCCGAGATGGCGCCCGCTCTGCCTCACACCGGCGCGGCTTACTCATTTGCGCGTTCGGCGATGGGACCGTGGGGAGGCTTCATCACCGGCCTTTGTGAAAACGTCGAGTACGTGCTGACGCCGGCTGTGATCGTGTTCTTCATAAGCGCCTACATGAGCGCGATCTTCGGCACGCCGGCGGATTTCCAACCCATGTGGTGGATCCTGATGTACGCCTTGTTTCTGGCGCTCAACATTGTCGGCGTCGAGCTCTCGTTCAAGGTCACGCTTGTGGTGACGCTCGCCGCGCTCGCGGTTTTGATCGCCTTCTGGTTCAGCGCATTGCCGCATCTCGATTTCAATCGGTGGGCGTTGAATATAGCGCCGGATGGTTCCGAATTGCCGGATGGCAACGGACCCTATTTCCCATTTGGCTTTAAGGGCGTCCTCGCAACTCTCCCGTTCGCGGTCTGGCTGTTTCTTGCCATCGAGCAGCTTCCGCTCGCGGCGGAAGAGTCGGTCGATCCGAAACGCGATATGCCCCGGGGCATCATCCTTGGCATCATCACGTTGATTATCTCGGCGGGTATGATCGTTTGGTTGAACCCGTCTGTTGTCGGAGTCGGTTCCTTCGCACTCGGCAAATCCGGTGAGCCGCTGCTCGACGGCTTCCGTGCAATCTACGGCGGCAACGCAGCCAATGTGATGGCCTTTGTTGCGGTGATCGGTTTGATCGCCAGCTTCCACACCATCATTTACGCCAAGGGCAGGCAGATCTATTCGCTGTCCAGGGCCGGCTATTTTCCGACGCAGCTTTCGATCACGCACGGCCAATACAAGACACCGCACGTCGCGATGATCACGGGCGCCATCGTGGCTCTCATCGTCATGTTCGTCGTGTGGTTCAGCGTTCCGACCGACCAGAGTTCTGCGATCATCGGCGGGACGCTTCTGAACATGGCTGTGTTCGGCGCCATGTTTTCATACATCCTGCAGGCGGTTTCGTTCATTTTGCTGCGCCGGAACATGCCTCACATCGAACGGCCCTATAGGAGCCCGTTCGGCATTCCCGGCGCGGTGCTGACGATCCTCATCGGTCTGCTGACTGTGTACTTCCAGCTTTCCGATCCGGTGTACCGGGCAGGCGTCTATGCCGTCGCCATATGGTTCGTGCTTGGCATCATCTACTTTGCCCTCTTCGCCCGGCATCGGATGATCCTCTCGCCGGAAGAGGAGTTCGCGATGCACAAGGGAGCAGCGGAATACAGGACGCATTGATCCGACCCAGATAAACGAAGAGCGCCTCTTTCGAGGCGCTCTTTTTTTGTTCGACTTTACTGTTCGCGACCCGGCCGCTACTGCCTCGCCTTGGCCATGAGATCTTCGGTCGGCTCAAGCCGATAGAGCGATGCTTCGGTCCCGTCGCTCAAAAGATAGATGTAACCGTCCGGAGAGACCGCCACGTCACGGATGCGGCCGATCGTGTCGTGCAAATAGCGCCGCTCCCTGGTGACCACTCCGTTGGACACCTCCAGCCGTACCAGACACTGTCCGGCAAGCGTGCCGACGAGGAAGTTGCCGCGCCAGTCATCGGGCATGACCGAGCCGCTGTACGCGACGAGGCTCGCGGTGGCGACAGACGGCACCCAATGATGGACGGAATCAATCTTTCCCGGCGCCGACGTCTGGAACGAAATTATCGTGTCGTCGTAATTGGTGCCGTAGGTGACGAGGGGCCACCCATAGTTGCCGCCCGAGCTGATAACATTCAACTCGTCGCCGCCCTTCGGCCCTTGTTCGACCGACCAAAGCTGTCCGTCGCCGGGATTTACGATCAAGCCCTGCGGATTGCGGTGCCCGTAGCTGTAGATCTCGGGCAGGACATCGTTGCGGCCGACAAAGGGATTGTCCTTCGGAATTCGACCGTCGTCGTGAATCCGGATGATCTTACCGCCGTCGTCGAGCAGGTTCTGGGCCCGCTCCATCTGGAAGCGGTCGCCAATGGTCAGATAGAGCATCCCATCGGGGCCGAACGACAGACGTCCGCCGATCTGATCGGTGGCTTTGATGGCCGGCCGGCTTTCGAAGATGACCTGCTTGTCGATCAACTCCATACCGTCGAGACGGCCCCGTGCGATACGAATGGTCGAGCCGTCCGGACCCTCATGCATGTACGACAGAAACAGGCGCTGCGTCGTCGGGAAGTCGCGATCGACGAGCACGTCGAGAAGACCGGAGTGGCCGCCGGTATGGACTTCCGGCACGCCTTTGATCGACTCGGTCAGCATGGCGCCGCCTTCGATAACGCGAAGCTGCCCCGCGCGCTCGGTGACCAGCACCCGGCCATCGGGCAGGAACGCAACCGCCCACGGCAGCCTGAGCTTGCTGTCGACGACCTTGCGCAATTCGAACGGAAACTCGTTGTCGGGCACATACTCGGGCGGCGCGGCGGTTGTGGCGGCCTGGGGCTCGCCAACCGAAACCTCGGCACCGGCGTCGGTAGGAGTAATTAGGGAAAGTCCCGAAAAGAGAGCCGTCGCAAATCCATTTCTTATTCTTGAGCGGGCTTTAATGCCCAATGCGACATGGTTCAAATTGTGCCTCCCGAGGGATCGATGACCGAATGACGTCGGTCCGTGACACTATTCTAAAACATGGCGCCAGCAAGCCCGCCAAATGAACATTTTGACGGCTTTCGAGCTAGTCCGTTTGCGATAAGCCGCAGAACGTTTGGTCAAGGTGAAATGGGCTGGGGAGGGGGACCGGAATGCACCTCGCGGGGCGCTTCAGTAATTCCGGTCGAGGCGCTATCGCGGCGGAGAATAAGGTCTCCACCGCCGAATCAGAAAAGGCTCAATTGGACTTCGCGAGTGCGAATTGGACGGTCGCTATTCGCGGTCTTCGAAGGAGACGAATTAAACGCATACGGAAAGAGTGTGGAAATTGCTCCGCTCTGGAACATGGCATCGACGCGCGCAGCCTCGGCCATCATCTCGGCGATGTCTTCCGGGCTATCGGTCTCGGGCGTGGCTTCGATGTGAGGACGTGTCATCAATGTGAGCGACATAACGCAAAACTTTCCAGATCCGCTGTCGGCTGAATGTCAGCCATGACGAGGACCGTACGGCAGAACCGGCATCAATCGCGTTAATGGAAAGCTGCGCGTTCGCGGTGTGCTTAACGCCTTATGAAGAGGTTCGATCGAATGCCGCGCAAGCCCCGGCATTCCCCTGCAGCCAAGGCGCAATCGCCCTTAACGGGACGATTTCGAGGGCCAATCCGAAAGGCTTCGGCTGAGCTGCGCGGCGAGTTTGTCGCGCATGTCGTCGGGACCGGTCTGCACCGCCGATAGCAGATCACCGAGGGTCCGCCGTAAGCCATGCAGTTGATCGATCAGATGCAGGATGACGCCCACGCCTTCGTCATTGACGCCGATATCGCCCTTCAGATCACTGATAAGTTGCGCCCGGGCGACATCCATATCGGAGAATTGTTTGTCGTCGGTATCACCAGCGGGAATGAGCCAGCCGGCGGCGACCCATTCTTTCACGACGTTGTCCTCAAGTCGTGCATGAAGAAGGAATTCACGATATTGCATCTCAAGCCTCCGTGCCTTGATGCGCCGATCCGGCGTCGCGCTGCCATTCCGCTACGAGCCGCTCGAGTTCGGCATCGGGCGTAGCGGGTAGCGCAATCGTCAGCTTCACGTATTCGTCGCCTGAAGCGCCGTCGGCTCGTCGTATTCCTTTCCCCTTGAGGCGCAATACCCGTCCGCTGTTCGACCATTTCGGAATGGTCATCGTCACCGATCCGTCAATGGTCGGAACATTGATTTTGCCGCCAAGGACGGCCTGGGCGAGCGGCAGCTGCAAGTCGACATGGATGTCGTCGCCCTTGCGCGTGAATACGGGATGCGGGCGAATACCGACTTCAACCAGGGCGTCGCCCGCTGCTCCGCCGTTAAAACCTGGGCCGCCCTTGCCGCGAAGACGCAGGATCTGACCGTCTCGCGTTCCCGCTGGAATAGAAACATCGAGCATCGATCCATCAGGCAGCGTCACCTGCTTCGTCGCACCGTTGACCGCATCGAGGAAATCGAGTTCCAGTCTGTAGTTCAGATCCTGTCCGCGCATGCGGACGTTGCCGGTTCGTCCCGTCCGCCTGAAGATGGTGGAGAAGATATCGTCGTCGCCGGAGAAATCCGAAAAGCCTTCCGCCGACGTGTAAGCGTCGGCATCGCTGCCGGCGTAATTGCGGTAGTATTCGCGTTTCGGTTTTTCGGTTCCGGAAGCGTCAATCTCGCCGCGGTCAAAACGCGCCCGCTTCTCGGCATCGCCTAGGATGTCATACGCGGCTGAAACCTTCTTGAAATCCTCTTCGGCTGCCTTGTTTCCGGGGTTGAGGTCGGGATGCAGTTTCTTTGCCAGTTTCCGGTAAGCCTTTTGAATCTCGTCCTGTGAGGCCTCGCGGTTGACGTCCAGAACCTTGTACGGATCATCGCTCAACGGACATGCTCCAGTTTATGCGCGCCGCTGACGCAGCGGTCATTGCAAAATAGACCGAGTGGACCGCCTTGAAAACCGTAGTGAAAGAGAGCACTGAAAAGATCGTTGCCAAGTCTGAGGTTTCATCGCACTGGATCGAGTCAAGGTAAACCAATAGTCTTCGGGAAACGTCGGTCGGCTGCTCCGTTGCGAGATTGCGGAGCCGATATTTCATTTTCGATATACGGCGGCATGGGCCGCCCTTGGAAGGATACTGCTCTGTTTAGGATCCCTGCTGCGATTGTAGTCTGTGCGGTGCTGCTCCAGTCGTCGGCTCTAAAAGCTGAATCCGATATTCATGCTGCGAAGTTCTGGCAGTCGCATTGCAAGAAGTCCGACATGGTCTGCATCGGTTATCTTCAGGCTCTGCTCGATATCAACAATGCCAGTAGAGAAAACGGCGAGCACGTCAGGTGGTGCGCTCCGCTTGTCGTGCGTCTCGATGACATACGGCTTACGATCCTTCGCGAAATGAAAGCCAAGCCTGAGAGACTGAGCATTCCCTTCATCAACTTCGCCATGAAGGCGCTCGAAACCGCATATCCCTGCCTTGACGATCTTGCCAAGTGATCGCGCAGCCGGCTGGCGAGTCTCTACTTTTTCTCAAGCAAAATTCGCGCGCGTGACGCGATCGACGACTGAACGGCTTCGGCCAACTTCTGCATGAACCACGGAAGCACGACGTCGATGCGAACCGTGTCGTCGGTGACGTTCGCGGTTCCGGCTGCTGCCTGTCCCAGAGCAGAAATTTTGAACGTCAGTTGATCGTCGTTCCAGGTTTCCTCTTCGATTTTGAGAGGCGCGCCGGATGAAAGACGCGCGAAGCCGGCTTTGAGCCGGCGGATCGCTTCATCCTTGCCCAACGTGTGCGGGATACTGACGGTGATCGGTCGAGACATCGGACCCCTTCATCGCAACAGCACTTCAGGCGCCTCATCGGTGCGCGCCACACCGCACAAGATAACGCGGTTCCGCGCAACTTGCTGCCCCCGGAACCATCGGCATTGGACGGAAGTTCAATGCGCATGAACCAGCCAAACCTGGAAAGCGCGCGCCGCCAATGCGAACAGCACGTCGCCAAGCTACGCCGGCGGATTGATGAATTGAAGGACAGCGGAACGGGGCGACCGCTGGTGAGCGTGGACTTCGTGGCCGATGTCGAAAAGACCTTGGACGAATGGGAAATGTACCAGGAGGCACTGAAACGAGATCGCGGCTGCGGCAAATGACATCCGATAAAGGCGAATTAACCTGCAAATTTTCGGAAAAATGCCGCCTAAACGAAGAGATTTACTTTGATGAGCCTTCGTCGCCTGCTTTGCCTGAAATTCAGTTACGACCGCTTGCACTCACAGTTTCAGCCTTTCCAAAGCTAAGGCCGGCCAGGCGCTTTTAATGTTTTGTCGCGCGATCACGATATTGTCTTTGTACGTTGCGTTGGTGACAGGCGCCTCGGCGCTCATCATCGAACTTGGCACGGCGATCGCGCACGGCACAGCTGGCAAACTCGTCTTCGCGGAAAAGGAGATCCCGCCGGCGTCGCGCGTCGAGCAGGGACTTGAAGTGCAGGCGCGCGTCGCGTCGTGGCAACCGATGCCCCGTGTGATTGAAGTCCGCGCACTCGAACGGCCGGAGATTCCCGCCAGCGCATTGGCATATTCGATGGACGTTGCCGAACACGGCATTGAGCAGACCGCGATTCCTGCCGCCGAGCCTAAGATCGAAACGCCGAAAATCGTGACTAAAAAGCCGACGATCGCCCGCGCCGCCCGGGTTGCTGGTTGGCGCAAGCGGGTGAGAGTTCAACCGCGCCACGATGTCGAGGAAACCACCGCCCGCATCATCGAACGAAATCTCAAAGCTGAGATATAATCCGCTTGCCTCGGTGATCTGTGCAACCTGCGAAATTTGATAGCCGACGTTGATGCTATCGAGGCACAGCCGCCTTCAAAATGGCAGGCGGTCGCGGCAGTCGGCTTGCCGGGAAGCATCCAAATCAGATTGTTTCGATGGGCCGACTGCAGCAGTCGTTCCGCGTAGTTGTTGTTCCCGGATTTACGGGATGACTTCTCCCCCGAAGTCAGCATCGGTGTTGGCAGAACACACGCCGTCCCCAATAGCGGTTCTGTCGGAGCGATAAGCTCGAAAGAGAGCGGCCAAAAGTGCCGCTCTCTTTTCATTTGAACACATATCAAAATCGACAGAAGTGCCGGCAATTGGCCGATAGCCCGATGAAGCCGGTCGGATCGCGGTTGCGAGCGGGGAACCTGCGTCGCCTGCGAACCGTTCTCCTGAATGGCCAACTTAGGAGAAAACACAAATGGCTATTCATACCGATCCGCGAACGGGGGAGAGACGAGAAATCGATGATCTGGTGCGACCCACGACATACGGATCGTCGTGGGGCCTGATAGGCGCTCTGATCATTGCAGTCGCGCTGGCGGCGTTTTTCTTTCTAGGGCGCACGCCGTCGACCGTGGAAACCCCAAGCTCGGCCGTAACGCAACCGGCACCTGTTCCGGCCCCGGTCGATCCGGCGCCGACGACGCCATCGGCCACGACACCTTCGCCGGAGGCTCCGGCTGCTCCATCCAATGAGCCGCCTGCACAGCCACCGACGACGCCATAAGCCGGCGCGCAGCAATGCAGGAGTTCGGTCGGCATTCCCATTGCCGGCCAGCGTGATGAGGATCGAGACGCGGACCGAGGTAGGCGCTGCCTATCCCGGTTCGCCGACTGGCGGTTTGCAGACGATTTCCGCTTGCGTGCAGGAGGCATCGCGCACGTCGTTCAATTGTTTGCATGCCTTGGCCGCCGTGTCCTTGGCCTCCTTGGCGCATTTGGCGGCGCGTCCGGTCGCCTCTTTGCAGAGCTGACGGATGTCGTCGCAGCCGGGGTCCGCATGAGCCGGCGCCGACAGACCGCCAGACGCGAGCGATAAACCGGCGAGCATCGGCAACGCCATCTTCATGCGGCTGCCGCCGCGCCAAAAATTTCTAGACATCTGTTTCCCCCAAATTCCGGACGCCACGAGATTTAGCGTCCGAAGCGAGAGCGGGCAATTCGGAGCAAGTGTGGCCCGAAAGCCTGTCCGCAAAAACAATCGGTGCATAACCGGTGCGACCTCTTCACTTGTCCCAATTGAAGTCTGAGAGTGCTTCCGATTGCTACGGAGGGGCGCACCGTGCATCCGGGGATTGGGATGATGTACGTCGAGGGGGAGGTCAAGGCTGGACGCCTGACGGGGCGAACGGTGCTTGTCGTTGAAACGTCGCGAGAAATAGATCCGGCGGAGCCCGGATATTCCTCAAGCGAGTTGAAGCGCCTTGTCGCCGCTGCCCGCCATGAGTGGGAACGGCGCTTCGAACCCACCGATATCGTGCGGCTCGAATATCATCCGGCGCAGCCCACCAGCCTTAGCCGAACAGAAGCGCGCATTTAGAACGGCGTGATGACGCCGTTGCCGTGACTGGTCAGAGTTCCGGTGTGACCGCATGGGACGAGGCAGCCGCAACGGCCGGCTGAGCTTGGTGCGAAGCGGCCGCCTGCCGGGTCGTAAAGACCAAGCTGATCAAGGCGATGCCAACCAGAAACCAGAGAACGAAGGAGGACGGGTCGCGGATCGGCACCGGATGATGATGCCGCGATCGCTGGTGATGGAACATATCGGGCGTCTCCAAAGTGCAGGGAAAAGCGACCGGAGAACTACCTGCCTCGACAAAAGTTGCACCGCATTGAGGTTTGCGCGGAATTTTGTGGCAGAGGGTTGCTGCTAATCCCCAGGTCGGCTTGCGACGGTCTTAGGTGCCAGGGTGTCCAGTCCGATCCCGACCGATTTCAGTCCGCCCGTGATAGCTTTCGGCAATCAGTATCAGGGATACGCCGATGACGGCAACGCTCTGAAGGCCCAGTACAATTATCAAGAGCGCTGTATTCCAATCCATGAGCCTGCATCCTCCGCTGATGCCGGAACAACGAACGCTCCGGCTGCACAGTTCCCATCTCCCGCTTCGATCTGTGGATAGCCGGGAAGGTGTGACTATGGCGCTGCAGTCGCGGCCGGAGCTTCACTTTGATGTCTTTTTGCCCGTCTTGCGGTTCGTGAACCGGGCGTTGCCGAGCCCGGTCCCGATCGTCAGAATGCCCCAGTGCTTGCGGTCTTTTACATAAGGCAACTCGCTCAGGCCCTGAACGACCGCGTCGTTGTGCATGACGACCATCGTTTCACCGTCGCCGACCTGCCTGATCTGCTCACGAATGATCTGCGGGAGGTTGAAGCGGCTGCTTTCCCAGTTGCCCGGCAGGTTTTGGCTGCCGCGATCAATTCCGCCATCGGCCTTGATGATGCCCGGACAGCCGATCCCGATGACCGGCGCCAGTTCCATCTTTTCCTTCCGGGCCCACGCATTCAGATCGTCCAGCATTTCGATCAGCCGCTCGGTCGCATCCTCGCGATCGGGATCCTCGTCACCGTGGCGCCAGAGTTCCGACTTGACCACACGCGCCTTGGCGAGTTCCGATGATTTCTTGAGGTTAAGCTCGACGACACCGGCACGAAAATTGGTGCCGCCGATGTCGACCGCCAGAATGCCGTCGTGGCCCTTCAGCATCCAGGCGGGCAACAAGTGCGCAGCGCCGAGGAGTCCGGCTTCGTCCGGATCATTGCGGATCAGCTCGAGGTCAATGTCGATGTCTTCGGCACGGAGCAAAAGCTCTGTGCGCGCCACCGCCAGCTCGCCGATGCGGCTGGCGCGAAATCCACCGCCCACCGAAATACTTTCCGTGCCGCGCCAATCTTTCAAGCGCAGGAAGCGGCGAATGACCAACGCCAGTTGCTGCGCGAAATCTTCGATCGCGCTTTGCACCAGGCTTGCCGCTTCCGCATCTCCCGACGCGAGCAGCTCGGCAAGTTTCTTCTTGCCGATTTCATCACCGGGTTTGCCGTCGAATGGATCTTCGCCGATATCCTTGAGGGGCTTGCGCCACTTCTCGAGAAGGTCCCAGAATGCGCCTTTGCTCGCCTTGTCGCCGATGAATCCGTCGCCGTCCTCGATCTCGACGTTGTAGCTATCGACGGTGACGCTCGGTAGGACGTCGGCTCCGTGCTCGGGGAGATCGGATTGTGCGGTCTGCTCTTCTTGTTTCGACATAGGGGTTCCGCGCTTGATTGCGTTCATCAAAGAACACAACGCGCGAGGCCGCTTCCTGGCCGCGACGGCCTCAAATTTATTCACGTCCCATTGGAGGAGGCCGCACGAAATGCGCGCAAACAAACAGCCACACGGCCAAAGCGGAACCGATTACGGAATACCGCCGTTATGGATCGACGTGTTTGCGGGTGCTGTGCGTCGAAGGGCTTGACGCTTTAGGCGGCGGCGGAAGCCAGATGATAAAGTGCGACGCAAATGCTGGCATCGAGAGCGGCGAGAATTAAAATCGCAATCCGACCTGCGTCCATGACGAGTCTCCGGCTTTTTTCATCTGTGCCTGATCGCAAGCGTAGCACAAAATCCGAGAAACGCACGCCTCTGTAAGCGGGTGGTTATCCATTAGCTTACAGTCGCCTCGGGCGGAGAGACAGGCCAGCCCGCCTCGACATATTTCCGGAACCAGGCGCTGAAAGACTCGGGCGCACGCGCGATCTGGCGCTCAATGGTGTCGGGAGCCGACCAGCTGTAGCCGTCGCATTCTTCCGGGTTCGGCGCGATGGCTCCGTCGTAGATGCCGCGAAAGAGGTGCACGAGTTCATGCTCGATGAGGCCGCCGCCAAGTTCCGCCCGATAGGTAAACGTGCCGATCTGGGTCAAGGCGCACGTGATGCCCATTTCTTCGTTAAGCCGCCGAAGCGCCGCATTGGCCGCGCTCTCTCCGGGTCGCGGATGTCCGCAGCAGGAATTCGTCCAAAGACCGCCGGAATGATATTTGTCGATCTGGCGCCGCTGCAAAAGCAGCCGTCCTTTGCCGTCCCAAATCATGACCGAGAACGCACGGTGCAGATCGCCACGCCGGTGCGTCTCGAGTTTCTCCCCGATGCCGACTTCGCGATCCTCATGATCGACGAGCACGATCTCTTCTTGAAGCATGGACGGATTGTTCCCCCGGGCGAACCTCGGCCGCGAGCTTAGCACAAGGATGGGCGCCAATAGGGCCGATAAAATTCATGGATTGCGCGGCCCCGTTGTCGCGCATGGTCCGGGCCGTAGATACGGAGAATGCAAGGAAAAAGCGCGCCGGGACGTCAGCGCTGGTAGAAGGCCATCATCCTCGTGAAATTATGATGGATCTGGTCGGCGGGACGGTCGAAGACATCGAGCGGGATGCGCAAAACGTCGCCGCCAAACGTGGACCACGGAAGCCGCATCAGAAACCGATGGAAAGGCCGCTTGCGCCAGTCGGCGATCAGCGCCTTGTCCAGAGGCTCTTGAAGCGCAATACGAAGTTCGTTGCTGACTGACCCGCGAACCTCGACAGGGACGAGTTCGATCCTCTTGATGGCGCGCCACGAGACGATGCCAAGTCCGTCGGCAAAGATTCCATATTGACCGGCCCCGATGCGTGGACGGCCCGTCTCCAGCAACGGAAAATTGTGGTAGGCAAATCCGCCCGCGAGCAGAGCGAGAGCGATGAGAAAGATATTGTCGAAAGCGTAACCGGCGACGCCGAAACAGGCGCCGATAAACGCCACCACATAGACGGGGAATTGAATTTCCTCGCGCTCGTAGGCCACGGTGTAGCCCTGAGGCGGATATTCCTGGTTCAAGGCCGGGTGCTCTTCATCTCGATCCCTCATAGCTTATCAATCAAGGAGTGTGCCACGGGATCGAACGAACACACTGCCTTGATGTTCTTCGCCAAATCGGGGGTATTTGTTGCCGCGCCGTCCATTTCTGCTTAAAGCGTAAGCGACGTTGCGCCATATGCCGATTATTCCGGCATTCTTGCAGGATCGAACGCAGCCTTCGCTTGCCCGTTCGATCGGGCTGTGAGAGTTGCCCCCGCCATATGCCAACGTTAGACTGAATCGTATTCGACTCTCTCGACGGCAGCCAAGAGACCTCATGCGCCGATTTGTAAATCTGCTGATCGGTCTTGTGTTCGCGGTGCACAGCCTTGTGCCCGTTGGCTTCATGCTAGCTGCAACTCCGGGGCATGCCGGAGAACTCCAGATCGTCATTTGTACCGGACACGGTCTGCAGACGCTGACGCTCGACAGCAAGGGAGAGCCGCGTCCGGAAAAAATCCCGGCGGCGAACAAGGATATTTGCCCTTATGCGCCGGTCGGGGCCGTCGCGGTCGATCATGCGACACCGCATCTCCTCGTTCGGACCGTCAGCTACGCGGCCCTGACGTATCGTATTTCGCGCGAGCGTTTTCGTGCGACTCCAAGGCCGGATGGACACTCCGCGCGCGGGCCCCCGGCCGCCCTGATCTGAAAGTTCAGCGTTCTTGCCGCGTTGCCGAGAGGGTGTTCGCCCCGGCGATGCAGTTTCGCAGCTTCAGTTCAGTTGGATCATGGAAATGCTTTCTTCATCAGCCCGCCATCCGGCGGTCGCGCGGGACGATCAGCCCGCTCATAGGGGCAGACGTCGTATCACTCTCGCCTCGTCGATCGTTGCGCTGCTTGCCTCAACGCAAACCTCTTTCGCCCAGGATGCTGGAGGATCGAACGCGATAAGTTTGCCGGACGTAACGGTTCAGCAGACGAACGCCAAGCCGAAGCCAAAGGTCGCGCAAAAAAGCAAAGCCAAAGCCAAGCGCAAGGTTGTCGCCAAGTCACAGGCTTCCCCGCCCGCCAATCCGAGCCCGGCGGCATCAGCCGAAGTCATCGGCGGAACGTCACAAAGTGCCGCTTCAAGTTCTTCCCCGGTGCGCGGCAACCCGGGAACGCCCTCTGCCAATGTGGCGGGCGTCTCGGGTGCGTCTGGCCCCGGTGCTCAGACGGCGACCGATGTCGACATGACGCGCTTCGACAATACGCCCATCTTCTCGGTTGGCGATATTTTGCATGAGGTGCCGGGCGTCTCGGTGAAGCAGGGGAATGGCCCGCGCGACCTGGGCATTTCGATCCGCGGCTCGAATGCCCGCAACGGCTTCGCCATCCGCAACATCGTCATTCTCGACGACGGGTTTCCCGTTACCCAGCCGGACGGCGTATCGCGCAGCGATTTGATCGATCCGCATGCTTATGCGGGCGTCGATGTCTGGCGCGGTCCATCCTCCGCTTTGTTCGGCAACTATGCGACGGGCGGCGCCATCAATTTCCGGACGTGGCCCGGCGGCGTTATCGAAGGCGTGCAGTACGGCGTCGACGTCGGCAGTTTCAACTACCTCAACAACTACGTCATCGGCGGCGCCAAAGGAGAAAATTGGGAAGGCTCGATTTTCACTAGCGACGTCCGGGGCGACGGCTATTTCGAATACGGCAGCTTCAACACCCAGACGATCAACGCATTGTTGACCTACAAGCCGACGGCCGCCGATACGATCACGCTCAAGGCAATCAACAACGATCTCTATACCGAGTTGCCGTTCCGTGCGTCTCTGAACAACTTCAAACGGAACCCGTACCAGAAGGGCTGCAAGACCGCGGCCACCGCAGCGCCGGGATGTGAAACGCTCGATTTCTCCGGTGTTCCGCAAACGGCGGAGCAGGCGGGTGCCAATCGCGACGATCGCCGGACCATCGGCGGCGTGCGCTGGGATCACGCATTCAATGCCCATACCAGCGGCCAGGTGCAGTTCGTCATTGACGACCGCGACATCAATCAGCCGACCGGCAGGACGAGCGCGATCGGAGATTATCTCTCCTACAATCTTTCCACGGGACTGACGAACCAGTCGACAGTCGCCGGACTGCCGACGCGCGCGTATCTCGGAGCGTTTTGGAATTATCTGCCCGTCAACGGCCAGACGTTCCTGGTCGCGCCGGGGGACGACGCAAGACTCGGTAATTTGGATTCCACGCAAGCCGGTTCAACGATGAATTTCGGAGCCCGTGCCCGCGAGGAAGTCAAACTGACGAACGAGGTCGCCGTCGTGGCCGGTGCGACGATCGAGAAGACGTTCCTCGAAGGTACGTCACAAAGATTCACGTACGACGCCGATGGAAACCTCGACACGATCACCAGCGTCTCAGCCTCGCGCGATCTGACGAACATCGCGCCTGAGATTGGCGTCCTCTACACGCCGAACCGGGAATGGCAGCTTCGCGCGCGGTTGGGGACGGGTTACGGCACGCCGCAATTCTCCAACCTGTTCGTGACGCCGGATGGTGAAGCCGGAAACAACACGGAGCTGAAGTCGCAGACCAATGTCGGCATCGACCTTGGCGGCGACTGGACTCCGGCGCCCGGCGTCGTCTTGAGCCTTACCGGCTTCTACGAATTCTTCCGTAATGAACTGGTGTCCCAGTCCGCCGGACCGGGATTGTTGAACTTCACATATAATGCCCCCGCGTCGGAACATCGCGGCATCGAAGCGTCGGCAGACGTTGCCCTCGCGCCGGGATGGCGGTGGACCGCATCCTACCTGTTCAACGATCAGGTCTATACGGACTACGATGAACTGCTTTCAGGCGCGACATCGGCCGTCAGCCGGGCAGGCAATAAAATTCCAGGTGTTTCGCCAAACGAGGTCAGCACACGTTTGGCTTACGACCAGCCGGCTGGCCCGTTCAAAGGTCTTGGCACATATGTCGAATACGAGTGGCACGATGGTTTCTACATGGAAAACGCCAACCTGCTGACGGCGCCGGGGTACCAATTGGTCAATCTGAACGTTCACTACACAAAGGAGTTTACCAGCGGTCCGGTTCGCTCGTTGATGACGTATTTCGAAATCAGGAACCTTTTCGATAAAGCCTACATCTCTTCAGCGAACAACATCACCGACCGGGTGGGTTATACGGCCGACGAACTGGCCGGAATTTCCGGCTTCATCTACGCCGGCGCGCCGCGGACATACTATGGCGGCATGAAAGTGAGGTTTTGAGTATCATGCGTCATCATCGATTTCTCTGCGGGCCGCTGCTTGTTGCGGCGGCCCTGCTGACGGCCCCGCACCGGGCGGCCGCTCACGAAGGACATCAACACGCCCACGCCACGGCGTGCAAAACAACGGCGCTTGCCTGCGCCAGTGTTGCGACCGGAGCGTTCGCACCCGACGGGACATTCTGGGTGACGTGGACCGCGGGCGGCCGCGTCTCGGCAGCGCATTCCGCTGACCTTGGCAAGACGTTCGCAAAGCCGGTGACGCTCCCGGCGATGCCGTTGCCGCTCGACGACGGCCCGGACGCCCGTCCGAAGATCGCGTTCGGACCGGACGGACGCATCGCGATCACGTTTGCGACGCGCGACGCCAAATACAACGGTCATGCGTACATCGTGCGATCGTCGGATGGAGGCAACACGTTCTCGACTCCACAGCCAATAACGAGCGGCTCCCCCAGCCAACGTTTCGAGGCGGTGGCCTTCGATCGCGACGGCCGTGCATTCGCAGCCTGGATCGACAAACGCAACGTCGCGGCAGCGAAGGCGAAGGGCGAGCCTTATGCCGGTGCGGCACTCGCTTTCGCGTGGGACGATAAGCCCGGCGGCCATCTTGAAGCTGCAACCATCGCCCGCGACAACACCTGCGAATGCTGCCGTATCGCCGTTGCCTTCGCCGGACCGGGAAAACCCGTCGTGATGTTTCGCAACATTTTCGATGGCGGAATTCGCGACCACGCCGTTATGACATTTTCCGACGATGGAAAGCCGGGACCGCTCTACCGCGTCAGCGACGATGATGCGAAGATTGATGCATGTCCGCATCAAGGGCCGAGCCTGTCAATCGGCGGCGACGGCACCTATCACGCCACATGGTTCGCTCTCGGCCGCAATCTGAAAGGCGTCTACTACGCCCACTCGGAGAATGGCGGCAAAACGTTCTCGACGCCGATGCGCATTGGTGATCCCGGCAAGCAGACATCGCGGCCGTATGTCTTGGCCGCAGGAGACGACGTTTATCTCGCTTACAAATCGTTCGACGGAAGCAAGACCGATATCGAACTGATGACGTCGCGCGATTCCGGCAAGACGTGGAGCGCTCCTCGAAGCGTCGCCGAGACGGACAATGCATCGGATCATCCCGTGCTCATCGCCAACGGCAAGAGCGCTTATCTTTCCTGGATGTCGCCGAAGCAGGGCTACAAATTGATTCCGCTGGAGCCGCAGTCGTGAGGTGGTCTTCGGGCACAATGGCCCGCACCCGCACGGCGGTCATAGCGTTAGCGCTATCATGGATCGCGCTGCAGCCGGCCTATGCCGAAAATGTCCCCCATCCGTTCGACAACACCAGTTGGCAGGCGCTCCTCGGCACGCACAAGGGGCGGCCCGTCATTGTTCATTTCTGGGGCTTTTCCTGCGGCAACTGCATGGTGGAGCTGAAAGATTGGGGAACCTTCGCCAAGGCCCACCCCGACGCGGTGATCGCATTCGTCAACTGGGATCGTCGCGGAGCCGATTCGGCGCGCATCACGTCCGCGCTGGACAAGGCAGGATTGGGCAGCGTTCAAAGCTACGTGCTCGCCAACGGCTTTGAGGAAAAGCTCCGCTTCGCCGTTGATCACGACTGGATGGGCGAACTTCCCTACACGCGCTTGATTGCCGGCGACGGCACGGCGACCACCTTTTCAGGAGCCGCCGATTTTACAAAGCTATCGCAGTGGCTCGACGGCCAAGGGCAACGCTAAACCGGTATGCTTGCGAAGCGGCAGAGACGTGCCGCTCGCGAGATTCTGTCTCCACTTGTCAATGTTCGCTTTGACGCAGATGATTGCTGCGTCCGATTCGTGAGCGTGCTGACCAGGGAGCCAAGAAATGAACATTGATCCCACTGCATTGGTCGTATGGCTGATTATCGGCGCTATCGCCGGATGGCTGGCCGGCCAGATCATGAAGGGCGGAGGATTCGGTCTCGTCGGTGACATCATCGTCGGAATCGTCGGCGCCTTCATCGCTGGTGCGTTGTTCCCGCAATTAGGATTTACGCTGGGCGGGGGAATGCTCGGCGCCGTCATCGCGGCGGCTATAGGCGCCTGTTTGTTGCTTTTCATTCTCCGATTGGTCCGACGCGGCGTTTAGCCGGACGGTCGAATCGATCGCCATCTCTGCGAGGCAAGTCCGGCCACGAAGGTGTTCGGCTTGTCTCGTTTCCAGTTAGTGGCTTTCACTCAGATGCGAGAGCACCGACTTGCTCGGCTTTTGAGCGCATGAGCGTCTCGGCTTCGCGCACCATCCGCTCGATGATGTCGGACACCGGTTCGATCTCATGGATGAGACCCGCCGCTTCACCGACGAACGTATTGCTCCGGTCGGGATCGCCTTCCGCCCAGGCGGCGCGGTATTTGGCAGCCTCTGCGTCCGCCACGGCCATCAATTCGTCCTCGTGTCCATGCCAGCGCTCGATGAACTGATTTTTCAGCACGCGGGCCGTGTAGCGTCGCGGCCAATCGAGCTTGCGCGCCAGATCCATCGTCTGCGAGCGGATGGTGTCGTCGCCGGTCGCTTTGAGTGCGGCGTCGTGCATGCCCGTGCTGACGTTCGCTTCCTTCGAGGCCCAGAGACGCGAGCCGACCATTACGCCGTCGGCGCCCAGCATCAACGCCGCCGCAAGTCCGCGTCCATCGGCGATGCCGCCCGCAGCGCAAAGAAGCGTGCCGGTTCGCTCCTTCGCGATCAAATCCGCAACTTCAGGAACGAGCGTCATCGTCGCCCGCTTCTCGCCGTGGCCGCCCGCCTCGGTGCCTTGCGCGACGATAACGTCGGCGCCGCAACTCAGCGCCCGCTCGGCATCGCGCCGCGTCTGGATCTGGCAGATCAGTGAGACCCCGCGTTGCTTGATACGATCGGCCAAGGGCGCAGGGTCTCCGAACGACAGCAAGATAGCTTTCGGGTTATTAGCGAGCACGAGATCGAGCAAGGCAGGCTGCTTTTGCAATGACCAGGTGATGAAACCGCAACCGATCGGCTGATTGCCGGCGGCACGAAACTCGCCGCTCAGCCAGTCGGCATCGCCGTATCCGCCGCCGATGAGCCCGAAACCGCCGCTTGCCGAAACCGCCGCAGCCAACCGGCCGCCCGCCGCAAACGCCATCGGCGCCGAAATGATGGGATGGCGCAGCGCAAGTTTCTCGGTCAGGCGTGTGTGGATCACGTCGCTTCCCTCTGGTTGACTAAGTTGGGATTGGCAGAAGTTCGTCGAGCAGGGCTTTCCGGTTCGTAACGATGTCGGCGAGCGTCCAGCTATCGAGCTCGCTCAGATAAGCATCGAGCGCACGTTGCAGCGCTCTTTTTAAACGGCAGACTTTGGCGATCCGGCAGAAATCGTCCGAATTGAAACAGCCGACGATATCGAAGTCGTCTTCGATGACACGCAGCACTTCGCCAAGCGTGATTGCCTCGGTCGCCTTGGCGAGACGCAAACCGCCGCCCCGGCCGCGCACGGTCTCGACAAAGCCATGCGTCGCCAGCCGGTTGACGATCTTCATCAGGTGATTTTGCGAAATGCCGTAGGCCCGCGCGATCTCTTCGATCGTCGCCAGACGGCCGGCATGGATGCCGAGATACATCAGCACCCGAAGCGCGTAATCGGACTGGACGGTTAGCCGCATCGTATGACCCGCAAACGGATTGCTTCGCAGCGGCTCTCAATTATAAGATGCGCCTGAGATACATCTTATAGAGGCAGCCGGCAAGAGGCTCGTCATGTTATATCAACCGCACCCCAAGGCGCCCGGTCTCGCGGCAGGTATCGACGAGGCTATGATCGGCGAACTCGTCGATCAATTCTACGCCAAGGTCCGCCAGGACGACATCCTCGGTCCCATATTCGATTCGCGTATCGACAACTGGGATGAGCATTTGACCAAGCTCCGCGCCTTCTGGTCGTCGGTGGTCTTGATGACCGGGCGCTACAAAGGCCAGCCGATGCCGGTGCATGCGGCGATCAGCGAGATTACGGATGCTCATTTCGAACGCTGGCTGAGCCTCTTTGCCGAGACCGCGAAGGCCGTGTGCCCACCGGAGGCGGCGGCGTTGTTCATCGATAGGTCGCGGCGCATCGCCCAGTCACTCAGTCTCGGAATTGCCGCCAGCCGTGGTGTCATCGCATAAGTTTGTCAGCACAGGTCTTCCGATGGAATTGAAACGCGGCAGACAAGGCCGGACGGAGCAAAATCGAATTCCGCGCCGCCGCCGGAATACTGAAAGCTGCGCGTAATGACGGTATGCCCGAAACCTTTTCGCTCTGGCGGCGCGACAGGCGGGCCCCCGGTTTCGCGCCATTCAAGGACAAAGGCGCCGTCGTCTTCACGACTGTAACCGATCGCGCGTACCGTGACCCGCCCACCCTGTTGCGAGAGCGCGCCGTACTTGACCGCATTCGTCGTAAGCTCATGCGCCACCAATCCGAACGCAACTGCCGCCCGCGGAGTGACAGCGACGTCCAAACCTTCGATCGTGACTTGGTCGACGGTCGCGTCGGTATAAGGTGCGAACTCGGAAGTGATGATGTCGCGCAATTCCAGAGACGTCCAACGTTTCTCCAGCAGCAGGCCGTGGGTCGCTGCCAGTGCCTGGATTCGACCGCCAAATGACGTTTGGAATTCCGACACGGTATCCGTATTGGCAGCCGTCCGCGCGCTGATCGACAGCACCAAGGCGAGAATGTTTTTCACGCGGTGGTCGAGTTCGCGCATCAAAAGGTTCTGTTGTTGCTCGGCGGCTTTGCGCTGCGAAAGATCGACCATGGTAATAACGGCGCCGCTGATCCGATCACCGGCAATCCGCAGCGGGGCGGCACTCACCAGATAATCCTTCACCTTCGGGGCGTTCGACGCGACGGCTTCGATCCCTCGAACCGGTGTGCCGGCGACGACCATCGCAATCATGTCGTCAGCTTGCAAAGCTCCGGTGGCGTCACCAAAAACAAGTGGAACGATTTCGGCAAAGGCCTTTCCGACCGGGTCGCCATCATAGACGATGCTGGACGCGGCGTTGGCATGGGTAATGATCCCCTTGCGATCGCACACCAGAACGGCTTCGTTAGCCGAAGCAATCGCCGCTTGGGCGGCGTGCTCGCTCTGCGCTGCACCCTCGTTGCGAACCCGCTTCGTCACATCGGCAAACGTCAGCGCGTGACCGGAAATTGTACCGAGCCGCATAGGATTCGCGACGGCGATGAAGTGAAGATCGCCGCCGGCGTTTCGAGGAAAAAGGACTTCGCGGCTTTGCTTGCTCGTGCTCGCGTCGCTGAGCAGCCGCTCGATTTTTTTACCCGTGGCGATTGGCAAGGCATCCGTCAATAATTTTCCCTGCAACTCAGTCAGAGATTTGCCGAGCAGTCGTGTGAGCGTGCTGTTGGCGTAGAGCACACGTCCAAATCCATCGAGCGCAACCGCACCCGGCTCCATGACTTCCATGAATGTCCGATAGGACTCCGGATCGCCGACAATGGTGAAAATTTCTTCGGTCACCGCGCCGCGCATGACCAGTGCGTCGACCTCGTTCTCCCGGATCGCGCGCAGCGTTTCCTCCGCCTCGGCCAGCTTGTGACGGAGATCGGCGATCAGAAGGTCGTTCTCTGAAGCGGTCATGTGCTGTCACTGATCTTGAGATTCACGAGCACCTTGTGGGTGTCGGAAAGGTCGCCGATGATCTTGCGCAGGGGGACGGGCAACTCGCGCACGAGAGTCGGGATTGCCACAATGCTATGCTCGCGCGCGAGCTTCGGATCCTGCCTTAGATCGATGACCTGGATTTCATACTGCCCAGGAAGGTGCTCGGCGCATATTCGCTCCAAGTTAGCGATTGCGGCGAGAGACTTCGGTGTCTGCCCCGCGACGTACAGAATGAGTTTGCGGGGGCGCTTGGTCGATGTCATCGAGTGTATCCTTCGGAGGTAGTCCCAGCCGCTATGATTTGCGGCTTCTCTCCATTTCGCTTTTGTCGTCGGCTGCCTGACGCAGATAGTCTTCCTCGTCCTGCGTCATCGCTTTGAGTCCTATCTCGTCGGCATCGAGTTCTGCTTGCAGCGCTTCTATCTGAGCCTTGGCGCGCCGCCGTTTCTGCTGAATTTGCTGCTGGGCTCGCAATACGTCCGCTTTGCGCTGCATTTCAGTCCGTCGCGATCTCGCTTCCTCATTCTTCCGGGCAGAGCCGGTGAGCGCGCCGTTTTCCCCCAAATACGGAGGAACGAGTTTGAGTCCATCGTCGCTCATGATGAATTCGCGAACCTGATTGGAATGCGCCGTGCCGCGTGCTTTGAGCAGATAAAGTTCGCGATTGAATTCGCCGTTGACTTCACGGTTGAGCAGAAGAACCCAGGCGTCCATGAGGGACGAGAGGCCGGATTCGGTCTGCACGTTCCCGTCCTGACCATGCATGAGATGGGTGAAGACTGCGGTCACGCCGCGCCCCTTCAGAAAATCAATCACGCGCAGGAGCATGGATTGAATTTCCATGGGATCGCCGCTTTCGAAGAACGCAGAGATCGGATCGAGAACGACGAGGCTGGGGTTGAATTTGGTCACTTCGCGCAACACCACGGCCAAATGCATTTCGAGACTGTAGAATGTCGGCCTTGTGGCGATGTAGCGAAGTTTGTCGGATTTGATCCATCGGCCGATATCTATTCCGACGGATTTCATGTTCCTGACGGATTGATCGACGGACTCTTCGAACGAAAAATAGAGTGCCCGTTCGCCCGCGGCGCAAGCGGCCTCGGCGAAGCTCGCAGCCACGATCGATTTGCCGGAGCCGGCGACGCCAGCGACGAGAATACTGGATGCGCGGTGGAAGCCGCCGCCTGCCAGCATATTGTCGAGGTCCGCAATCCCGGAAGAAATACGATCCTCGAAAACCTTGTGGTTCAATCCGAGCGAGGATACCGGCAGCACGCTGAAGCCGTCTTGATCGATGAGAAACGGATATTCATTCGTGCCGTGCGCCGTGCCGCGATACTTGACGATGCGAAGGCGTCGCGTGGAAATCTGGTTCTGCACGCGATGGTCGAGCAGGATCACGCAATCCGAGACGTATTCTTCCAACCCCTGCCGCGTGAGCGTACCGTCGCCGCGCTCGGCGGTGATGACGGTCGTCATTCCCTTATCTTTTAGCCAGTCGAACAGCCGGCGAATTTCGGCACGCAGTATCGCTTCGTTGGAAAAAACCGAGAACAAGCTCTCGATGGTGTCGAGCACGACCCGCTTGGCGCCGACGGAATCAATCGCCGCCTCGAGCCGGAGGAAAAGACCTTCGAGATCGTAGTCTCCGGCTTCCTCGAGTTCGGACCGGTCCAGAGCGACATATTCGAAAGCGATCTTTTTATCGGCAACCAGTTTGTCGAGCGCGAAGCCCAGAGAAGCCACGTTGTCGACGATATCCCGGGGACGCTCTTCAAATGTGACGAAGACGCCAGGTTCGCCGTAATCGCGCGCGCCGTGGATCAAGAACGTCGTCGCAAAGAGCGTCTTGCCGCAACCGGCTGAGCCGCAGACGAGGGCTGGGCGCCCTGTTGGTACACCGCCGAGTGTCAGATCGTCAAAGCCGTCGATGCCGGTGGGGGATTTTCGAATGCCCTGGGAAGAAGACATTATAGACTCACAAAGGAAACTTTACGAACGATCGACGTGCGGTTTGTTCATAGGCTCGCATCGCCCGGAGCCCGGATCGATTGGGCCGTTTTCGTGCCTAGCCGCATTCTCAGTACCGAATAGGCGGTAGCACGAATTATGGCACTCCACTAACGATTAGCACGTAGGCCACGGCTTTGAATCCGTCTGTTTTTGAGCCTTAAAAGCCTCACGACTCTTTCTGAACCTTCGGTAGCCTGGATAGCTTAAGGCGCCGCCAAATTCGGCGCGTCCACGAAGACAAGTATTGCATCATCGTTAATATCGGGCCGATCGGGCTTATCTCGCTATCGCCGAATTGCGGGATCGGATATTCGGCGGCATCTCAAATCCGTCCACAAGTGAACTTCAGAGTGGCCGCTGGAGGAACGCGCCTCGGCGCACGCGGCGCGACGACCGCGTCGCCGCTCAAGCCGGCTATCCCGGACATGAGTCGTTTGAAAATTGCGCCGTTCACATCAGGCGAGAGTTGGAGCGGGTGATGGGAATCGAACCCACGTATTCAGCTTGGAAGGCTGCTGCTCTACCATTGAGCTACACCCGCGAAAGTTGGGCTTTCTGCCATGTTTCCCCCGTGCGGGCAACTGGCCGAAACAGGAACAAGATGCGAAACGGAGAGAAAGGACTCCCAAAAGGGTATCGAACGAATTCGCGACCATTCTGTGCCCATCGCAGAGCTTGGGAGCCAGTGCAAGATCACCGTGGTCGCAGTCGCGCCGACGACCGTTCTCAATCAGGACCGGTTTGAGAGTCACCAGCGTTTATCGCGCGCCGTTTCACCGGCGTCGCCGAAAATGTTCGATCGAGGGTCGCCTGTCATGTCGATCGAGACTATCCGTCCCGCCATACGACGTGCGGCGGTGTCGGAGCGCCGTAGGCGTCGCCGATAGTTGCAAATCATCATCAGTTCCCGAACATCGTCGTTACACTCGTTCTAAACACCCGGAAATGCGGGGGTTTTCGCGACCATCTGCGGCGGTTTCGTCGCCTTCCGGATGACAATATTTATTGACTTTATGAGTATAGATTATATTTTCGCGCCTGCTTCGGTCGAGCACCGAAAGCACGTTCGTGCCGCCTCTCAGGGGGAGTGGCGCGCGGACTAAGAGGCAAGCCAGCCGCATTGCGCGAAACGTCGCGTGAGCCCGCCCGCCAGCCCAACGCAACCAGGGAGGGGGACGGATGTCCACGCGTAGTAGCTTCATGTCGAACGGCGGCTTGAATTTCGAAAGTAGCTTGGTCTCGCGGCGCACAAAGGCGCCAGCCAGATCGCTCAGCGATTTCCGTACATCGAAAGCGGTTCTGGCATTCGGCGTATCGTTGATGGCGCTTGCTGCGATCAACGAAGCGCACGCCCAGGAAGCGCAGTTGCCGGGCGTCAATATCACCGGCGCCAAGGTCAAGAAGAGCAGCGCTCCGAAGTCGAAGCCCAAGCCGCAGCCGGCGCAAGCCGCAACATCAGCGCCGCCACCGGCCGAAGAACCGCAAGCGTCATCCGAGAGCACGGAAGCGGCCAGGGTCGACGCGCCTTACAGCACGCCGGCAGGCGTCAGCGTCGCTGGGCAAAGCGAGATCGAGACGTTCGGCCAGGGCAACATTCAAAATGTCCTGCGCGCCATGCCCGGCGTCTCGACCGGCAACGATCCGAACAATCCCGGCATCGCCGTCAACATCCGCGGCTTCGAGGGCCAGGGCCGCGTGAACATGACGATCGACGGCGTGCGGCAGAACTTCAGATTTACCGGCCACACCACACAGGGATTCGCTTATGTCGATCCCTTGCTCTTGGCGGGCATCGAAGTGCAGCGCGGCGCGGTTTCCGGACCGGGTGGCGCTGGTGCGCTTGCGGGCGCCGCGAACATGCGCACGCTCGATGTCGATGACGTGCTGAAGCCAGGAAGAGATTCCGGAGCGCTCACCAGTTTGACGTGGGGCAGCAACGGCGTCGGATTTTCCGAAATGGCTGCCGGCGCGATCCGTAGCGGCAACATCAGCATTATCGGTGCGATCAGCAAACACGATCAGGACAACTACAAGAACGGCAACGGTCAGACGGTGCCGTATACAGATCAGGATCTGATCTCAGGGTTGGCGAAGGTTCATATCCAGATTGATCCATCGCAGCAGATTTCGTTCGGCACCGTTCTCTACAACAACGATTTCACTGCCAATTCGTACAATCAGACTCTCGACTCGAAAATCTACACGGCCAACTACGTCTATAATCCCGCAAGCAACGATCTCGTCAATTTCCGTGCGAACTTCTACGGCAGCGATGTCAAGATGCGTTACCTCGACGGGATCGGAGGCGCTTCGAGCGCGGACGGCCGCACGATCGAAGACCTTGGATTGGGCTTCGACGTTTCCAACACGTCTCTGTTCAATCTCGGCGGCATCTTCGTCAAATCGACGTATGGATATGAATACTTCCACGACGACGTCGATGCTTCGAACGGTATCGATCCATCTGTCGGCGGCGGCGTAAACCCGTCCGGCAAATCGACGATCCGGGGAGCGTTCTCGGAGACGACGTTCTCAAAGAGCATCTTCGATTTCATCGTTGGGCTGCGATACGACGATTATAATCTCAACGGTAGCGGCGTCGTAGATCCGCATGCTCCTGATTTTCTCGGGCCGGACTTTCCGATTCCTCTGCCTCCGGGAATTGAGGAGGGACCGTTCCACGTTGATAACTCCTACGGTAATTTCAGTAAAAAGTTCACCTTGGCGGCTAAACCCGTCGAATGGTTCCAACCTTATGTGACATGGTCGAACACATTCCGCGCTCCGTCGATTTCGGAGACGTTGCTTGACGGTACGCATCCCGCCAGCGCGTTCGAACCGAACTTCCTGCCCAATCCGTTTCTGCAGCCTGAAAAACAAAGAGGCTGGGAATTTGGCTTCAATACAAAAATTGATGGCCTCTTGCAGCCTGGAGACGCGCTCCGCTTCAAGGCCGATTATTACACGATGGACGTCGACAATTACATCTCCGCCTCATGTATTTCTGTTGTTCCCGCTCTTGGACTTGCGAACTGCTTTTACGTCAACAATCCCGGCACATCGAAAGTCGAAGGCGTCGAGCTGCAAGGCACGTACGACGCCGGATACGTCTTCGCTGGCCTGAGCTACAGCCATAACAATACGACCTTGCCGTCGCAGATGGAAGGTCTTGGTCTGCATAGCTATTTGCCGGGCGATATCACGACAATCACCGGAGGTCTGCGGTTTTTCGATCAGCGCCTGACGGTCGGCGCACGCACATACATCACCTCGAAGAGTCAGAAGGGCGACGTCAATGTCGGACCGGGCGATCCGCTCTTCTACGACGGCTATACGACCTATGACCTTTTCTCCAACTACAAGCTGACTGATGACGTCGACATAGCGTTGACGGTCACCAATCTTACCGACCTTCCGTACACGCCCGCATTGAGCGCGTTGGGAACGGGCAGTGCTCCGGTCGACACCGGTCGCGGCCGCACGTTCCTGCTGACGACGCGGGCGCAGTTTTAAGGCCGCCGCTCTTGAGGTGGCGCGAACAGAAAAATATCGGCGGGCAATCCAGCCCGCCGAATGCTGTTGAGTGACGATGTTTGCTTCGAAGGAAAGGGGCGGCTCGACGCCCATCGAATTCAGCAACCGCCGTGCCGCGATGCGCGTCGTGAGCGGAGCCTATTCGGGTATCGATGAAAGGCTCGCGTTATCCAAAGACGCCATCGTCGTTCCGATTGCGAGGCGCCGCGAGGCTACGCCGAGCACAACGCCTGTGCCGCAAACCTCCGGACCGAGACGACCTTCGCGCTGGATCTTCCCATGCGCGATGATGGTATCGCTCGCGGTGCATGGGGCCGTGATGTTCCGCATATGGAGCCCTTCCAACGAACCGGAGCAGTTCGGTACGGCCGCGGAGGACAGGGCCGTCGTCAGCCTCTCGACCGTCCAAACTCTGGTGCTCGAATCTCTTCAAACCGATTCAACAGAGACCGCGTCGGCTGCATCGGCCGCGTCCCAGGCCGGCAGCATTCAGTCGGCGGAATCCGCCGCGCAAGAAATGTCGGAGGTCAAGGACGAGCCGGTCTCGGACGAGCCTCCGCCTCCGCCCGTCAAAGTCGCCGACGTGACGCCGACCGCGCTCGCTCAGGCGGACGATCCGTTGCCGGTCATTCGCGGTGGCGGCGCACCGGACACGCTCAGCGAAGTCAAGGCCGAGAAAGTCGCCGAGCAGGTGGTCGAGGAAATGCCGCTCGAAGTCGAAACCAAAGAGCAAGAACCTGCAAAGCCTAAGCAGCAGGAAATCACGAAGAACGAAAAAAAGAAGCAGATCGAACAGAAGCAATCGCACGCGCAGGCCGCAGGCGGCGCGACCTCGCGCTCCAGCGCCGCGCAGACACCTTCCAACGGACGTATGACCGCGAGCCGTGGAAATATCCTGAGTTACATGGCGGGCCTTCGCGCCAAGATCGCGCGCCACAAAGTTTCCGTTTACGGCGCGAAAGGCAAGGCCGTCGTCACGTTCTCTTTGAATACGACGGGTGATCTTAAATTTGTGCGGCTTGCGAAGTCGTCCGAGAACGAGCGTCTTGACCAGGCGGCGCTCGCGACGATCCGGAAAGCAGCGCCATTCCTGCCGCCGCCGCCCGAAATTCCGCCGACCCAGACATATTCGATTCCGATTTACGCCAACTGAGTGCTGGAAGCACAAAGCCGAGGCATTGGCGTCACGCATGCAAAAAATGCCACCATACAGACGGGCGATTTGCCAACATTTCCCTGGTGGAATTCCATTATAGTGCATCACACACAACGCGCGCTCGCGTCGGAATCGATAGATTTGAACGCCCGAACGACGGCCGAGATGATCGCCATTGCAGTGAGGTCCAATCTCAGCTCCGAACTTTCGCTGGCCGGCGTTCGGCCGTCAGAGCCTTCCCGCGAATAACCGAAGAGGCCCGCCATGCATCGCTTCGCCCGATTGGTCAGCACAGCCTTTGTGCTCATCGCGGCCCTGTCGGCAACTGTGCGCGCCGAAAGTCCCGCGCCGGTCGATGGTCCATCGTGGCAAGGCATTCGAGACGAGGCCTTCGGCCAGCGCACGATCGTTGATGGCGCCGCTGTCATGAACCTCGATGCGCCGGAACGCGCGGAAGATGCAGCGATCGTTCCGATCTCGATCCGCTTGGCAGACGGTTTTGCGAGCGGCGTGAAGAAACTGAGCATCGTCATCGACGAAAATCCGTCTCCGATTGCCGCCACGTTCACCTACGGCGAGGCGGCCGGAAAAGGCGAACGCATCATGGCCACCCGGATTCGCGTCGATCGCTACACCTACGTGCGTGCCATCGCGGAGACGGAGGACGGGAAGCTCTATATGACGCGCGCGTTCGTAAAGGCGTCGGGCGGCTGTTCGGCGCCGGCCAGCAGGGATTTTGAAGAGGCGCAGAAGTCGCTTGGCAAAATGCGCATAAAGACCACCGCCGCCGGTAAGTCCGGCATGGCCGAAGTCGCGATACGTCATCCCAACGTTTCGGGGTTGGCAATCGATCAGCTCTCGGGCGGCTATCCGCCGGCGCGCTTCATCTCCAAGTTGTCGGTGAGCGATGGAGATAAACTCATCTTTTCGATGGAAGGCGGCATCTCGATCAGCGAGGATCCCCATTTCCGGTTTACGTACGGAGGAAACGAGGAAGACGTCGTCGGCGTGTCGGCGGAAGATTCGATTGGAACGCGCTTTAGCGGCCGTTCCGCGAATTCGTCCTGATCTATTCGGCGGCCGGAGGCGTTTAGCTACAAAATCAACATCTAGAGTTCGACGGAGCGAGCACGATGAAGCAGACGTTAGAGCAATGGGCGCCTCGCGTCCTGAGCATTCTCAGAATTGTCACCGCAGTGCTGTTTTTCGAGCATGGCCTGCAAAAGCTCTTCAACCTTCCGCCTGCTCCGGACGCCATGGCCCTTCCGGCGATGTTCTCGCTGCACTGGTTTGCGGGCGTTCTCGAGCTTGTCGGTGGAGCGCTTCTGATCGTCGGCCTGTTCACGAGGCCAGTGGCATTTTTGCTGTCGGGCGAGATGGCATTCGCCTACTGGATGGCGCACGCCCCACAGAGCGTTTTTCCACTTCTCAATCGCGGAGATAGCGCGATCCTGTTCTGCTTTATCTTCTTCTATCTCGTTTTTGCCGGTCCGGGGCCGTGGAGCCTTGACGCGCGGATGCGCGATCGACCGTAGCGGGAGCGGAACTTCCGGAGGACGAGGGTTGGATTACACGGCCTGTCTGTGCAGTTTGGACATTGCCGCCGGTCCTCGTCCGATAACGGATGTGTAAGCCGTCAGAGGAAGCGGCTTGCCGATCAGGTAGCCTTGCACGTAATTGCAATCCAATTGGCGCAGCAGGGCGTACTGCTCCTGCGTCTCTACGCCTTCGGCGACAACACGCAAACCCATCGCGCGTCCAAGAGCGAGAACTGATTTCACGATCGCGGTATTTTCGGCATCGATACCGAGTTCACTGACGAAGCTCCGATCGATTTTGATACGATCGAATGGGAACGATCGTAACGTGCTCAACGACGAAAAGCCGGTGCCGAAATCGTCGATCGTGACGGTGATGCCCAAGTCATGGAGATGCTGCAGGCAATGCCGTGCCTGGTCGGCGTCGTGAATGAACAGGCTTTCCGTCACTTCGATTTCGAGCCGGCGCGGATCAAGGTCCGTTTCGTTCAAAACCGATTCAACGAGGCCGATAAAATCAGCGTTGACGATCTGGGCCGGGGAGACGTTCACAGCGACCCTGAGCGGCAGTTGCCATTTCGAGGCTTCGCGACAGGCTTCGCGAAGTGCGAAAGCGCCGATCTCCGCGATCGCTCCGCAGTTCTCGGCAGCGGGGATGAATTTGTCGGGCGGGACGTTGCCGCGCGTGGAGTGATGCCACCGGAGAAGCGCTTCGAAGCCTTGTATCCTACGAGACGTGGTGTCGGCGATCGGCTGATAGACGAGCGAAAGCTCGCCCGCATCCAGCGCCAGACCGATATCGCGCTCCAGGCCCCGGCGTTCGCGCTGCTCGCGTTCCATTGAGGCATCGAAGACCGCGTAAGCGCGACGTCCGCAGTTTTTCACCCGATAAAGAGCAGCATCGGCGCGTGCGACGAGCGCGTTGATATCCGAGCCGTCATCCGGAAAGCGCGCGACCCCGATAGAAACGCCGACAGCCGCGCTCAGTCCGTCGTTGAGCCGGTAATGACCACTGACACCAGTCACGAGGCGCGCCGCCAGATATTCGTGTTCATTGCTGTCGTAGGGAACGGTAACCGCGATAAGAAACTCGTCGCCGCCGAGACGCACGGTAAGATCGGCCTTCGGTACGATTTCCGAAAGTTTTCTCGAGATCTGGCAAAGCAGCTCGTCGCCGCACGGGTGTCCGTACAGGTCGTTGACGGCTTTGAAGCCGTCGAGATCGAGATAGAGGAGGGCGACGCGCTTTGAATTGGCTGCCGCCGCCGCGAGAATATCCGGCAGACGTTCCTTCAGCATCGTGCGATTGCCGAGGCGCGTCAGGGGATCATTGAACGCCAGCTGACGGATCGTCTCGCGCGTCTGCCATTGTTCGATGGCAATGGCGCAAATGTGCAATGAGGCGGCAACGACCTGTCGTTCGAACGCGCATGCGCCGCGCGGCTCGCGAAAATAAAACGCGAAGGTGCCGATGACCTGCTGCTCGCGCCCGACGATGGGGCTGGACCAGCAGGCGCGCAGACCGTGCGGCAGCGCCAGATGTTTGAAATTCTGCCAGCGCGGATCGGTTGCGATGTCCGTCACTTCGACCGGCTGTCCAAGGTACGCTGCGGTTCCGCATGAACCGATCATCGGTCCGATCGGGACGCCGTCGACAGCTTTTGAGTATTCAACTGGAAGAGACGGGCTTGCCAGAGTTCTCAGGCAACCGGCCTCGTCGATCATTAGAATTGAGCAAATCAGATCCGGCGCCAGGAATTCGACGCGCCGGCAAAGTTCATTCATGATGATCGAAAGATTTTGGCCGCTGGCGATGGCCACAAGAATATCGCGCTGGATCGAACGCAGCGACAGAGTTCTCGCGCGCTGCAAGCCGCGCCGCCCAATCAGCGCGTGATTTCGCGCTTCCTCGCCAGCATTCGCCCTCATCCGCCGCCACAGCCCTGACAAATCGGCAAAAAAGTCAGTATTCGGACGGACTGTTAAAAAGCGTTGAAAAGGGATTGTAAAATGCAATACGTCCGCGAAAACGGCGTTTCGCGACGGTCGCTAGGCTGCGGAATCCGAAAGTCCGGCTACGTGAGCTGAAGCGGGTCGACATGGCGGCGCGAGCGGCCCTCGAACAAGCATCCATTCTCAAGCGAGAGATGTGTGTGGAAAATGTTGCCCGCCACGGCCGAGGATTGCTTCAACGTCAAGCGCGTCGCGAAAATCTCGCCGGTGACTTCCCCGAGGATCGTCACGGTATCCGCCTTGATCGTGCCATCGACGATACCGCCCTCGCCAACGATCAGCGACATGCAGCGAACATCGCCCACGACAATCCCGTCGATAACGACGGGGCCTGGAAAATCGATATCTTCTCTGACGCGAACTTTGCGAGGAATGGAAAAGACGCGATAGGACATGCGGCACCGGCTGGGCGAACCACGTCGTGCCTGGGGGCGACGAGCGGGACCGTAATGTCGCGCCCCTCCATGGCAAGATTTAGGCCCCGGCGAGAAACAGATCGCTGAGTGGCCGGCACAGGGAAAGCAAAGCGGAGCCTACCGGGCCGCGCTTCCGATACCGGAGGTGCCCGAGTCCGGCGTCATCGCGGCATCGGCGTTCATAGGCGGATGCAGCGTTTGCGGACGGTTTGCCGGACCTTCATCGCCGTTGCTGAAGGCCAAATAAGAGCCGAACAGAACGAATGCGCCCGCCAAAAGCGTTTTCATCTCGAACCTCCGTGACGGCTGGAACAACCGTCGGACCGTGCGGAGGGTTCCCGCGAAGACCCGAACAAACGGATCGCGCCCGCGAAAATCAGAAATCGTCAGCCATTCCGGAGAGAAAGCGGAACGTATTGAAAGCAAGTGCCGCGCCGCTCAAGGAAACGCCTGGAAAATCCAGGTTTCGCTGAGCGCGACGCCGTCCTTTTCCAGAAAGGCGCGGAGATCCGCAGGCTCGCCGCTGAGATCGGATAAATCGAACATCATGCGCCAGCGCTTTGTGCCGACGACGGGAAACGCCTCGACACCGGTGATCGAGCCGCGCGTCGAGGTGACGACCGTATGCGTGCCGCCGTATCGCGTGAGATCTTCGAGGACCTTGCCCTCGACATCGATCATGAACTTGCGTGCGCCGGGTTTCGTGTGCCGGAGATCGAGGTCGCGTCCGCCCAGACCGCCCAGGCCGACGCGCGTCGCGACGATGCGGGCGACGTCGCCCGTCGGCGGCGAGTCGATGCCCCAGTACAGGCGGTATTTGGAATTGAGGTTCGAACCGGCGACAATCTTTTCTTCCGGCGTCCAGAACGCCACCATGTTGTCTTCGGTTTCGTTGGTTGTCGGCAGCTGCACCAAGTTGACCGAGCCCTTGCCCCAGCCCGAGAGCGGTTCGACCCACATGCTCGGACGACGGTCGTAGAACAGGCTGTCGTCCTGGTAATTCTCGAAGTTGCGGTCGCGCTGGATCAGCCCGAAACCTTTTGGATTTTCGTCGGAGAAGCTGTTCGTCACGATACGCGGCGGGTTGGCGAGCGGCCGCCAGATGCGCTCGCCCGTGCCGGTCCACATCGAAAGGCCGTCGCAATCGTGGACCTCGGGCCGCCAATCGCCGCGGAAATGACCGGAGTTCTCGCCATACCAGAACATGCCGGTCAGCGGTGCGATACCCAGCATGTCGATAGGCGCGCGGAAATAGAGTTCGCACTCGATGTCCTGCACGGCGCCGCCCTGGCCGCCTTCAATGCGGCGGCTGTCCATGTGGTAGGCGCCGACGACACTTTGGCTTTCCAGAAGCGCGTAGATGTTCATGCCCGCGCCGTTCTGTTCAAGCCAGAAGGACGTGAAGCGCGGAAATTCCTCGGGCCGTCCGGTGTTGATGGCGAGACCGCGCGCCGAACCGCCGTACTGGTCGTTGGGATCGGATGAGCGGAAATAGGAGGCGCCGAGATAAGCCAGCCAATCGCTGACGCCACCCCGGCTCATAAGGCGAAAGCCAGCGAAGCCCGCATTCTTCAGCGTTCGCAGCGGATGATTGGCCGGCATGTTGAAGAGATCAGGCGAATAGAGAATTTCGCGCGCTTGCCCGTTCTCCAGCACGTAGATGCCGACGGGTTCGGCGTAGAAGCGGCCCTGCGGAAAGAGACGCACCGTTTGCGCGCCTGCGACCCCACGCCATAGCTCCATTTCCGGCTTGTAGACCGCCTGCGCAAACGTATCGAAGGTCATGTTGCGCAACGGGTCGGAATCGGAAGGTTTCGGCGGCGGCACGTAGGCTGTCTTCGACAAGTCCTTCGCGCGCGCTTTCAATTTGTCGAATGAGAACGGTTCCGGATCGCCGAGCGCCATTGCGCCAACGGACGCCGCTCCTGCTGAGTTCGACCAACCGATGAGGGATGCTGCCAGAGTTCCGGTGAGGACGTCGCGGCGATGAGGTGTGAATGTCATGGCGAGGCTATGAAAGGATGAACGCGGCAGGATTTAGTCTGTGGCGTCGGCACTGCGCTTCGATCCCGGCTTTGCGTCCGGCTGAACGTCGCTTCCGTGCCCGCGCCGGGACAAGCAGATAGCCTAAGCGCCAGCTGTCAGAAAGGCGAATTTCAAGGGGTGACGGTCGCCGGGCGGAGGGGCTTCGTTCAGACGACGCCGATCTCACGAGCGTTCGCATCGCCACTTCTCCAGTCGCTAACGCAGGCATGTTGCTTTACCTTGATGATATGCTCAGGGCAGGCCGCTTGATGGCCCGGAAAGAGGGGAACGCATGCTGGTGGTGACGACGAATGATATTCAGGGATACCGTGTCGTGCGCCAACTCGGCATGGTGAAGGGATTGACGGTGCGGTCGCGCAGCGTCGTCGGCAATCTGGGGGCCGCGATCCAGATCTTTTTCGGCGGCAATATCACTGTTTACACCAAGCTCGCCGAGCACGCCCGTCAGGAAGCCTTCGATCTTCTCGTCCAGCATGCCTATGAGATGGGGGCCAACGCCGTTCTCGCCATGCGTTATGATGCCAACGAGATCGCCGCGGCGGTGACCGAAGTGCTGGCCTATGGCTCGGCCGTCGTCATCGAACCGATCCCGGGCGCAGGGCAGGAGGCCATTTGAAATTGCCGACGAATGGGATTCGAGGCGCTCACCGGCCTCGAATTTGATTTATCGCGCGCATATATAAAAAAGCACGGCGTAGGGGCTGACAACGCCAATGAGTTCAGTTAAGGAAACACGCCCCAAAAGAGGCTGCTCGACGCTTGGGCTTCTGCTCATGTCGCGTTTAAGGGGTGTAGCTCAATTGGTAGAGCGTCGGTCTCCAAAACCGAAGGTCGGGGGTTCGAGACCCTCCGCCCCTGCCAGCCTCGTTTAGGTTTGATCTGCCGACCTGCCCGGTCACAACGACGGGGCAGGATGCGGCATGTTGTCGCATATGCGCTCAGAAAGCACTTTGATGGCGAAGTTCAATCCCATAACCTTTATGCAAGAAGTTCGGCAGGAAGTCGCCAAGGTAACCTGGCCGACATGGAAAGAGGTGTGGATCACGACTGTGATGGTGCTCATCATGGTCGCGCTCGCCTCTATTTTCTTTTTGCTCGTTGATCAGGCGTTGAGCCATGTCGTGCGCCTCGTTCTAGGGGTGGGCAGCTGATTTCAGCCTGCATTTATCGGCTTGAGTGACGCGCAAGAGGGCCTTTGAGAATGGTTGTCGCGCAAGAACGCGAAGAGAAGAAAACGGTTGCCGGTACGCGCTGGTACATCGTTCACGCCTACACGAATTTCGAGCGCAAGGTCGCCGACGCTATCCGCGAACGCGCGAAGGCGGGCGGCCTTGACGAGCTGTTTGAAGAGATCGTCGTGCCGACCGAAGAGGTCGTCGAGGTTAAGCGCGGACGCAAGATTCCGACGGAGCGCAAATTTCTGCCGGGCTACGTGCTGGTCAAGATGAAGATGACCGACCAGGCGTTCGTGATGATCAAGAATACGCCGAAGGTGACCGGCTTCCTCGGTGCCGACAACAAGCCGATGCCGATCCCCGAGGATGAAGCGATGCGCATCCTCAATCAGGTCAAGGAAGGTGTCGAGCGGCCGCGGCCGACCATCACTTTCGAGATCGGCGAAAACGTCAAGGTGGCCGACGGCCCGTTCGCATCGTTCACGGGCATTGTCGAAGAGGTCGACGAGGAGCGTTCGCGGGTCAAGGTGGCGGTGTCGATCTTCGGTCGTCCGACGCCGGTCGAACTCGAATTCGGCCAAGTCGAGAAAATTGCAAGTTGATGGGGCTGATCAACGAAGGAGCAGCGCTGCAGCGCTGCTGGTGAATTGAGATTTCCGGTGCTTCGTGCATCGGAAACCATGTCGGGGCATTGCCCGGATATGGGACGTGCGGGAGGGCAGGGCTTCGTCGATCGAAGTCAAGGCCCGTTGAACCGCTAACCCTGAGCCTCACGCCATACCGGCGCTGGCTCTAACGCTGAAGGGGAACCATGGCGAAGAAAGTCGATGGCTTTATCAATCTACAAGTGCCGGCAGGCGCGGCGAATCCGTCGCCGCCAATCGGTCCCGCGCTCGGCCAGCGCGGCGTCAACATTATGGAATTCTGCAAGTCCTTTAACGCCAAGACGAAGGACATCGAGCAGGGTACGCCGATTCCGGTGAAGATCACGGTCTATTCCGATCGTTCCTTCACCTTCGAGATGCGTCAGCCGCCGGCGACGTACCTCATCAAGAAGGCCGCCGGTTTGAAGCCGACCGGCAAGGGCGGTTCGGGCTCCAAGGAGCCGGGCCGCGTTGTCGCTGGTCAGGTGACGATGGCTCAGCTGAAAGAGATTGCCAAGGGCAAGCTCAAGGACATGAACACCGACGACATCGATGCCGCCGCTCGCACGCTTGCGGGTAGCGCGCGTTCGATGGGTCTCAGCGTGGTGGAGTAAGGTCCGATGGCAAAAGCTCAGATCAGCGCAGAGAAGATCAAAGAGACGCGCAAGGCCGGCGGTAAGCGCATGGTCACCGTCAAGGAAGGTCTGAAGGCCGGTAAGGCTTACGACCTCGCGGAAGCCGTGAAGATTCTCAAGGGACGCGCCAAGGCGAAGTTCGACGAGACGATTGAGGTCGCCGTCAATCTCGGCGTCGATCCCAAGCACGCCGACCAGATGGTGCGCGGCGTCTGCAATCTGCCGAACGGCTCCGGCCGCACGGCGCGCGTTGCAGTGTTCGCGAAGGGCGCCAAGGCTGATGAGGCCAAGGCCGCGGGCGCCGATGTCGTCGGCGCTGAAGATCTCGTCGAGATCGTCTCGAAGGGCACGATCAACTTCGATCGCTGCATCGCGACGCCGGACATGATGGGCCTCGTCGGCCGTCTCGGTAAGGTGCTGGGCCCGCGTGGCCTGATGCCGAACCCGCGTGTCGGCACCGTGACGATGGACGTCACCAGCGCCGTCAAGGGTGCGAAGGGCGGCTCCGTCGAGTTCCGCGTCGAGAAAGCCGGCATCGTTCACGCCGGCGTCGGCAAGGCGAGCTTCACCGAAGAGGCGCTCGTCCAGAACATCAAGGCTTTCGTCGACGCTGTCGTCAAAGCCAAGCCGACCGGCTCAAAAGGCACGTACCTGAAGAAGGTGTCGCTGTCGTCGACGATGGGGCCCGGCCTCAAGCTCGACACGGCAACCGTCGCTTCGGGGCCTGTCGTCTAAGACTTTCACGAATTCCGGGGCAACCCGGAAAATCCCGAACCGGGGCACACGCTGCTTCGGTTCGGAACTGTCCGAGATTGTAGGTGCCAACCCGGTTCGCCGGTCGGCCGAAATCTCTCTGATGAGAGAGCCTGCATGAGACAGAAGTGGATCGAATTTGAGGCGCAAGCCCTGATTTCGATTTGAACCTTCTGGGTCAGCACCGTGCCGCTCATCACTCGCGGTCCACGGGAACGAGGACAGACGAAGGTCGCCCGATCCTTCACCGGAGACGGCGGCTAGGTGCAACCCGCGAAGCTTCGCAAATGGAGCTTCGCAGCAAGGAGACGAGACGTGGATAGAGCCGCGAAACGTGAGCTCATCGACCATCTCCACGGCGAGCTGAAAAGCACCGGCGTGGTTGTGGTCGCCCACAACACCGGCCTCGTGGCCGCCCAATCCGCAGAGTTCCGCAAGCGCGTTAAAGAAGCTGGCGGTTCTGTGAAGGTGGCCAAGAACAAGCTGGCACAGCTCGCGCTCAAGGATACCGACGCCGAGAAGCTCTCGGATCTGATGACGGGCCCGACCATTCTGGCCTTTTCGAAAGATCCGATCGCAGCGGCGAAGGCTGCCGTCACGTATGCCAAGGGGAACGAAAAACTCGTCATCCTCGGCGGCGCGATGGGCAAGACCATCCTCGACGCGAATGGTGTGAAAGCTCTGGCCGAGCTGCCGTCTCTGGATGAACTGCGCGCCAAGCTCATTGGCCTCCTCAACGCTCCGGCGACGAAGATCGCTCGGACCGTCAAGGAGCCGGGAGCCCAGCTCGCACGGGTCATTCAGGCCAAGGCGTCGCAAGGCGAGGCGGCATAAGCCGCGACAGGCACGTTGTGGGGCATTGGAGCCCTCGAAACGCTATCGCAGCACCAAAAATCGGGGTGCTGCAACTCAACCTCTAGGTTCAAATCGGAAGGACACTATATATGTCTAAGATCGAGAAAATCGTTGACGACCTGTCGAGCCTGACGGTGCTCGAAGCTGCTGAACTCGCAAAAGCTCTGGAAGAGAAGTGGGGCGTTTCGGCGGCCGCTGCAGTCGCTGTCGCGGCTCCGGCTGCTGGCGGCGGCGCTGCTGCTCCGGCTGAAGAGCAGACCGAGTTCACCGTCATCCTGAAGTCGGGCGGCGACAAGAAGATCAACGTCATTAAGGAAGTTCGCGCCATCACCGGACTCGGCCTGAAGGAAGCCAAGGACCTCGTTGAGGCCGGCGGCAAGCCCGTGAAGGAAGGCGTGTCGAAGGACGAAGCACAGAAGATCAAGAAGCAGCTCGAAGATCAGGGCGCTTCGGTCGAAGTGAAGTAATCGATTTGGCACTGGCTGGGATCTCCCGGCCGGTGCCAAACCGCGCACTGCCGCTCGTGGCGGCCGGCTCGCGGAACGCGAGTCGCCACGAGCAACGAAAAACGGCTCCCCGGAGGGTCCTTGAGGTTCGCGCAATCTCAGACAAGGGCCTTCCGGCGAACCGTTTCAAGAGCCCCGGCAAAATTTCGGGGCTTGGCAAGTCGCATTTGGATCGCGGGTCCTCCCCCGCATACGAGAGCACGAAGGGATCGACATGGCTCAAACCCTCACAAGCCGCAAACGCCTCAGAAAGCAATTTGGATCGATCGGCGAAGTCGCTGAGATGCCGAACCTCATCGAGGTTCAGAAGGCCTCCTATGATGACTTTCTGATGGTCAAAGAGCCTCCGGGCGGTCGTTCGGACGACTTTGGCTTGCAGTCGGTTTTCAAAAGCGTGTTTCCGATTTCGGATTTTGCCGGCAAGTCGACGCTGGAATTCGTCAGCTACGAGTTCGAGCCGCCGAAGTTCGACGTCGATGAGTGCATGCAGCGCGACATGACGTTCGCCGCGCCGCTGAAGGTGAAGCTGCGCCTGATCGTGTTCGATGTGAACGAAGAGACGGGCTCCAAGTCGATCAAGGACGTCAAGGAGCAGGACGTCTACATGGGCGACATGCCGCTCATGACGCAGAACGGCACCTTCATCATCAACGGCACCGAGCGTGTGATCGTCTCGCAGATGCACCGCTCGCCGGGCGTCTTCTTCGATCACGATCGCGGCAAGACACATTCCTCCGGCAAGCTGTTGTTCGCGGCTCGCATCATTCCCTATCGCGGTTCGTGGCTCGACTTCGAGTTCGACGCGAAGGACATCGTCTATGTGCGTATTGACCGTCGCCGCAAGCTGCCGGTGACGACGATGCTGTATGCGCTCGGCCTCGATGACGAAGAAATCCTGGCGCATTTCTACAAGCACATTCCGATCAAGGAATCGAAGCGCGGCTGGAAGATGCCGTATATCCCGGAGAAGTTCCGCGGTATCACGCCTCAATCCGACATCGCCGACGCCAAGACCGGCGAAGTGATCGCGCGTCAGGGCGAGAAGATCACCGCACGTCGTGCACGCGAGCTTGCGGAAAGCGGCATCAAGGAAATCCTGATTTCGGCCGACGATTTGGCGGGCCGTTTCATCGCCGAGGATATCGTCGATCTCGAATCCGGCATGATCTTCGCTGAAGCTGGCGATGAACTCGATGCCAACCTGCTTGCTGAGCTGAAGGAACAGAAGGTCAAGGAATTCCACATCCTCGACATCGACTACGTCAATATCGGCGCCTTCATCCGCAATACGCTCAACATCGACAAGAACGCCAATCAGCAGGAAGCGCTGATGGACATCTACCGGGTCATGCGCCCGGGCGAACCGCCGACCATCGAAGCGGCGACCGCGCTGTTCCACGGCCTGTTCTTCGATCCGGAGCGCTTCGATCTCTCGGCTGTTGGCCGGGTGAAGATGAACATGCGTCTTGAACTCGATGCGCCCGACACGATGCGCGTCCTCCGCAAGGAAGACATCCTCGCGGTCGTGAAGACGCTTGTCGATCTCAGAGACGGCAAGGGCGAAATCGACGACATCGACCATCTCGGCAACCGTCGCGTCCGGTCGGTCGGCGAGCTGATGGAAAATCAGTATCGCGTCGGTCTGCTGCGCATGGAGCGCGCCATCAAGGAGCGCATGTCGTCGGTCGATATCGACACGGTGATGCCGCAGGATCTGATCAACGCCAAGCCGGCGGCTGCCGCCGTGCGTGAGTTCTTCGGTTCCTCGCAGCTGTCACAGTTCATGGACCAGACGAACCCGCTGTCGGAAATCACCCACAAACGCCGCCTCTCGGCGCTTGGACCGGGCGGTTTGACGCGCGAGCGCGCAGGCTTCGAAGTCCGCGACGTGCATCCGACGCATTACGGCCGTATCTGCCCGATTGAGACGCCGGAAGGCCCGAACATCGGTCTGATCAACTCGTTGGCAACCTTCGCGCGCGTCAACAAGTACGGCTTCATCGAGAGCCCGTATCGCAAGGTCGTCAACGGCCGCGTAACGGACGAGGTCGCTTATCTTTCCGCCATGGAAGAGATGCGCCATCACGTGGCGCAGGCCAACGCCGTCATCGATGCCAAGGGCAAGATGACGGAAGATCTCGTCACCGTTCGCCATAACGGCGACGTCATGCTCGTTCCGACGGATCGCGTCGATTATATCGACGTGTCGCCGAAGCAGCTCGTTTCAGTCGCGGCCGCGCTCATTCCGTTCCTTGAGAACGACGACGCCAACCGCGCCTTGATGGGCTCGAACATGCAGCGTCAGGCCGTGCCGCTGATCAAGGCGGAAGCGCCGCTTGTCGGTACCGGCATGGAAGAGCGCGTTGCCCATGACTCGGGTGCTGCCATTGCGGCTCGCCGTACGGGCATTGTCGATCAGGTCGATGCAACCCGTATCGTTGTCCGGGCGACTGAAGAGCAGGATCCTTCGAAGCCGGGCGTTGACATCTATCGTCTGCGCAAGTTCCAGCGTTCGAACCAGAACACCTGCATCAACCAGCGGCCGCTGATCAACGTCGGCGACGTCGTCAGAGCAGGCGACATCATTGCTGACGGTCCCTCGACCGAGCTCGGCGAGCTGGCGCTCGGCAAGAACGTGCTCGTCGCGTTCATGCCGTGGATGGGCTACAACTTCGAAGACTCGATCCTGATGAACGAGCGCGTCGTCTCGGAGGACGTGTTCACCTCGATCCACATCGAGGAGTTCGAAGTCATGGCCCGCGACACGAAGCTCGGGCCTGAGGAAATCACGCGCGACATTCCGAACGTCTCGGAAGAAGCGCTGAAGAACCTCGACGAAGCCGGCATCGTTTACATCGGCGCCGAAGTGCATCCGGGCGATATCCTCGTCGGCAAGATCACGCCGAAGGGCGAAAGCCCGATGACGCCTGAAGAGAAACTTCTACGCGCCATCTTCGGTGAGAAAGCGTCTGACGTTCGCGATACCTCGCTCCGGCTGCCGCCGGGCGTCGCCGGAACGATCGTCGAAGTGCGCGTCTTCAACCGCCACGGCGTCGAGAAGGACGAGCGCGCCATGGCGATCGAGCGCGAGGAAATCGAACGCCTCGCCAAGGACCGTGACGACGAGCTGCAGATCCTCGACCGCAACGTCTATGCGCGCTTGAAGAGCGCGTTGATGGGCAAGGAAGTCGCCAAGGGTCCGCGCGGTGCGCGCAAGGGCACCACGATCGACGACGCGATCCTCGACGACATCCCCCGCAGCCAGTGGTGGGAAATCGGTCTCGCCAACGAAAAGGCGCAGGCCGAGGTCGAAGCCATCCAGAAGCAGTACGAAGACGCCAAGAAGGGTCTCGGACTTCGCTTCGCCGATAAGGTCGACAAGCTGCAGCGCGGCGACGAGCTGCCGCCGGGCGTCATGAAGATGGTCAAGGTCTTCGTCGCCGTGAAGCGCAAGATCCAGCCGGGCGACAAGATGGCCGGCCGTCACGGCAACAAGGGCGTCGTGTCGATGATCGTCCCGTCGGAAGACATGCCGTTCCTCGAGGACGGTACGCCGGTCGACGTCGTTCTGAACCCGCTCGGCGTGCCGAGTCGCATGAACGTCGGGCAGATCCTTGAGACGCACTTGGGTTGGGCGTGCCGCGGTCTTGGGCGTCTGATCGACGACGCGCTTCATCAGTTCCACGAGAGTGGGCAGGCGAAGGCGCTGCGCGACCAGATGACGAAGGTCTACGGCGACGAGATCAAATCGACGATCAAGGACGACGAACTGGCAGGTCTCGCCGAGAACCTCAAGACGGGCGTGCCGATCGCGACGCCGGTCTTTGATGGCGCTCGTGAGAAGGACATCGTCGAGATGTTGCAGCTTGCCGGCTTCGACACGTCGGGTCAGGTGACGCTGCATGACGGACGTACGGGCGAGCCGTTCGATCGCAAGGTCACGGTCGGCTACAAGTACATCCTGAAGCTGCACCACCTTGTCGACGACAAGATCCATGCGCGTTCGATCGGTCCTTACTCGCTCGTCACCCAGCAGCCGCTCGGTGGCAAGGCGCAGTTCGGCGGTCAGCGTTTCGGCGAAATGGAGGTCTGGGCGCTCGAGGCTTACGGCGCCGCCTATACGCTGCAGGAAATGCTGACGGTGAAGTCCGACGACGTCGCTGGCCGCACCAAGGTCTACGAGGCGATCGTGCGCGGCGATGATGCGTTCGAAGCCGGCGTGCCGGAGAGCTTCAACGTGCTCGTCAAGGAAATGCGCGCGCTGGGTCTCAACGTCGAACTGGTCAACAGCGAGGCGCCCCCCGCCGAGACCGAGGACGCGGAGCCCGAGTCCGAAGCACCTCAAGCGCAGCTGCCGCCAGCAGCGGAATAACAAAACACAAACGGCCTCCGACCTCGATTTCGAGGCGGAGGTCATTGCGACGCGACCATTCTTGTCCACGGGACCGGCCATCCCACCGGTTCCATGAGGAGACAGCCGATGAACGAAATTTCCAATATCTTTAAATCGCAGGCTCCGGTCCCGACCTTCGACCAAATCCGTATCTCGATCGCATCGCCCGAGGACATCCTGTCCTGGTCGTACGGTGAGATCAAAAAGCCCGAAACGATCAACTACCGCACGTTCAAGCCGGAGCGTGACGGTCTGTTCTGCGCCCGCATCTTCGGACCGATCAAGGACTACGAATGCTTGTGCGGCAAGTACAAGCGCATGAAGTACAAGGGCCTGATCTGCGAAAAGTGCGGCGTCGAAGTGACCCTCGCGAAGGTTCGCCGTGAGCGCATGGGCCATATCGAGCTGGCCGCGCCGGTCGCGCACATCTGGTTCCTGAAGTCGCTGCCCTCGCGCATCGGCTTGCTGATGGACATGGCGCTGAAGGATCTTGAGCGCGTTCTCTACTTCGAGAACTACATCGTCATCGAGCCGGGCACGACGCCGTTCTCCGAGAAGCAGCTGCTCACGGAAGAGCAGTACAACCAGGCGATCGAGGAGTACGGCCCCGACACGTTCACCGCCGGCATCGGTGCCGAGGCGATCCGCGAATTGCTGTCCGCGATGGACCTGCCGAAGATCGCTATTGATCTGCGCCAGGAAATCGCCGAGGCGACCACGGAACTGAAGCCGAAGAAGCTCGGCAAGCGCCTGAAGGTCATCGAAGCGTTCATGGAATCGGGCAACCGCCCCGAGTGGATGATCCTGACGCAGGTTCCGGTCATTCCGCCGGAACTGCGCCCGCTCGTGCCGCTCGATGGTGGCCGCTTCGCGACGTCCGACCTCAACGATCTCTATCGCCGCGTCATCAACCGCAACAACCGCTTGAAGCGGCTGATGGAGCTGCGTGCACCCGACATCATCATCCGCAACGAGAAGCGCATGCTTCAGGAAGCGGTCGATGCGCTGTTCGACAACGGCCGCCGCGGCCGCGTCATCACCGGCGCCAACAAGCGTCCGCTGAAGTCGCTCGCCGATATGCTGAAGGGCAAGCAGGGCCGCTTCCGCCAGAACCTGCTCGGCAAGCGCGTCGACTACTCGGGCCGCTCGGTCATCGTCGTCGGCCCGGAGCTGAAACTGCATCAGTGCGGCTTGCCGAAGAAGATGGCGCTCGAACTGTTCAAGCCGTTCATCTACGCGCGGCTGCAGACGCTCGGCCAGGCCGCAACCGTCAAGCAGGCGAAGAAGCTCGTCGAAAAGGAAAAGCCGGAAGTCTGGGACGTCCTCGATGAGGTCATCCGCGAGCACCCGGTGATGTTGAACCGCGCCCCGACGCTTCACCGACTCGGCATTCAGGCATTCGAACCACAACTGATCGAAGGTAAGGCGATCCAGCTTCACCCGCTGGTCTGCGCCGCCTTCAATGCCGACTTCGACGGCGACCAGATGGCCGTGCACGTTCCGCTGTCGCTCGAAGCGCAGCTGGAAGCGCGCGTCCTGATGATGTCGACGAATAACATCCTGCATCCCGCGAACGGCCAGCCGATCATCGTGCCGTCGCAGGACATCGTGCTCGGTCTCTACTACCTGTCGATGATGCGCGATCATGAGCCGGGCGAAGGCATGATGTTCGGCTCGATCAACGAGGTGCAGCACGCGCTCGAAGCCAAGGCCGTGTCGCTGCACGCCAAGGTCAAGGGCCGCTTCATTACCAAGAACGATGCCGGCGAAGACGTCATCGAGGTTCACGAGACGACCCCTGGCCGCATGTTGCTCGCCGAGCACTTGCCCAAGATGCCGGGCGTGAAGTTCGCCATGGCGAACCAGTTGCTGACGAAGAAGAACATCTCCGGCCTGATCGACGCGGTTTATCGCAACTGCGGTCAGAAGGAGACGGTCATCTTCTGCGACCGGATCATGGCGCTCGGCTTCCACCATGCGTTCAAGGCCGGCATTTCGTTCGGCAAGGACGACATGCTGATCCCCGACACCAAGGAAAAGATCGTCGAGAAGACCAACGTCGAAGTTCGCGATTTCGAGCAGCAGTATCAGGACGGCCTGATCACGCAGCTCGAAAAGTACAACAAGGTCGTCGACGCCTGGTCGCGTTGCACGGACCAGATCGCGAAAGAGATGATGGACCGTATTTCGGCGGTTCAGAAGGATGCGTCCGGCCGCGATCGCCAGATCAACTCGGTCTACATGATGAGCCATTCAGGTGCGCGCGGTTCGCCGGCGCAGATGAAGCAGCTCGCCGGTATGCGCGGCCTGATGACCAAGCCTTCGGGCGAGATCATCGAGACGCCGATCATCTCGAACTTCAAGGAAGGCCTCTCCGTTCTCGAGTACTTCAACTCGACGCACGGCGCGCGTAAGGGCTTGGCCGATACCGCCTTGAAGACCGCGAACTCGGGCTACCTGACGCGCCGTCTCGTCGACGTCGCACAGGACGCCATCATTTCCGAGGTCGATTGCGGAACCGACGCCGGCATCAACGTGCAGGCTGTCGTTGACGCCGGTCAGGTGATCGTGTCGCTCGCGGCGCGCGTGCTCGGCCGTACGGCTGCGGAAGACATCAAGCATCCGGTGACGGGCGAAGTTCTGGTCGCCAACGGCGAACTGATCGAGGAGCGTCACGCCGAGGCGATCGGCAAGGCCGAGATCCAGGAAGTCCGCATCCGTTCGGTGCTGACCTGCGAGACGATCAGCGGCGTCTGCGCCAAGTGCTACGGCCGCGACCTTGCTCGCGGTACGCCGGTCAACATCGGTGAGGCTGTCGGCGTCATTGCCGCTCAGTCGATCGGTGAACCGGGCACGCAGCTGACGATGCGTACGTTCCACATCGGCGGCACGGCGAACCTCGTCGACTCGTCCTTCATCGAGTCGAACTTCAACGGCACGGTGAAGCTGAAGAACCGCGCCATCGCCAAGGACTCGAAGGGCCAGAACGTCGCGACGAGCCGCATCATGTCGGTCATCATCGTCGATCAGTCCGGCAAGGAACTGGCGACCCATAAGATCAGCTATGGTTCGCGCATCTTCGTGGACGAGGGCGATACCGTGAAGCGCGGCACCAAGATCGCGCAGTGGGATCCCTATACCCGCCCGATTCTGTCGGAAACCGATGGCGTCGTCGATTTCGAGGATCTGATCGAAGGTTCCTCGGTTCGCGAGCAGACAGACGAAATGAAGGGCACGTCGAACCGGGTCATCATCGACTGGCGCACGTCTCCGAAAGGCTCCGAACTGAAGCCCGCGATCGTGATCAAGGACAGCAAGGGCAAGCCGATCAAGGTCGCGCGCGGCGGCGATGCGCGCTACCTGCTCTCGGTCGAGGCCGTTCTGTCGGTCGATCGCGGCACCGAAGTGAAGGCGGGCGACGTTCTCGCGCGTATTCCGACGGCGTCCGCGAAATCGGGCGACATCACCGGCGGTCTGCCGCGTGTTGCGGAACTGTTCGAGGCGCGCCGTCCGAAGGATCACGCGATCCTCGCGGACATCTCGGGCACCGTCGAGTTCGGCAAGGACTACAAGAACAAGCAGCGCATTTCGATCAAGCCTGACGACGAGACGCTAGAGCCCGTCGAATACTTGATCCCGCGCGGCAAGAGCTTGGCGGTCCAGCCCGGAGATCGCGTCGAGCGTGGCGACTTCGTCTACGACGGCAACCCGGCGCCGCACGACATCCTGGCGATCAAGGGCGTCGAGGAGCTGGCGAACTACCTGATCAACGAGATTCAGGACGTTTACCGGCTGCAGGGCGTGACGATCAACGACAAGCACATCGAGGTGATCGTTCGCCAGATGCTGCAGAAGGTCGAGATCACGGATGCCGGCGAGACGGAGCTGATCAAGGGCGAGCAGCTCGACAGGATCGAGTACGACGAGATCAACGCGGCGGCCGAAAAGGCCGGCAAGCGTGTTGCGACGGCGACACCGGTGCTTCTCGGCATCACGAAGGCGTCGTTGCAGACCCGCTCGTTCATCTCGGCGGCATCGTTCCAGGAGACGACCCGCGTTCTCACCGACGCGGCCGTCAACGGCAAGTCGGACACGCTCGAGGGCCTCAAGGAGAACGTCATCGTCGGACGCCTCATCCCGGCCGGTACGGGCGGCATGCTGCGGCAGCTCCGCAAGGTCGCAACGCAGCGCGACGAACTGATCGCCAAGGAGAAGGCGAAATCGTCGAACCTGCCGTCGCCTGATGGCGCCACGGGACCGGCGGCCCGTCGCCGTCGCCGTCCTCAGGAAGAGGCAGCGGAGTAAGATCCGCCGCTTTAGGCTTGAACGAATTGAACGGCCGTCTCTTTCAGGGGCGGCCGTTCGGCTTTTTGCTATCCCCAAGGCGGCGGAAGATTCGGCCACGAACAACGCACTCGGAAAAGTTTGCGCGTTCGAAAACGTCGAATTCGACTGGCCAGACAACCGGTCGCAGGTTTGAAATGCCCTATGCGAAGCGATCTGGCGAAAATAATTGCGCTCGTGCTTCGCGGGCCTGTTGACCAATATGATTGGTGTGTATATAGCTCCGCCCACTCTCACGGAAGGTGGTAGGTCATCCGGCGCTCTGAGCGCTAATTTTGGACCTAAACGCTCCCGTTCATAAAGCAGAGCAAATCGACGGGCCATGATCGGTCACCCCAAGGGCGACACGATCCTCTGGTTTTTTCTTGCTAGGGGCGGACATCGCACCTGGCAGGGTTTGTTTGGCGCTTTCCGAAATGGAACGGCGCTACGATGTCAGGATTGGGCGAATGCCGACGATACAACAGTTGATCCGGAAGCCGCGCGTAAAGCCGGTCTATCGCGAGAAGTCGCGCCACATGGAAGCCTGCCCGCAGAAGCGGGGCGTCTGCACGCGCGTCTACACCACCACGCCGAAGAAGCCGAACTCGGCGCTCCGTAAGGTTGCGAAGATCCGGCTGACGAACGGTTATGAAGTCATCGGCTACATCCCGGGTGAAGGTCATAACCTTCAGGAGCACTCTGTCGTGCTCATCCGCGGCGGCCGCGTGAAGGACTTGCCGGGCGTGCGCTATCACATCGTTCGCGGCGTGCTCGACACGCAGGGCGTTGCGGCACGTCGTCAGCGGCGTTCGAAGTACGGTGCGAAGCGGCCGAAGTAAGAGGCCGATGTTCGGGCCGGATCGTCTGGCCCATTAAAATGAATTGAAGCGAAGGGCCAGTCAGGATGTCTCGTCGTCACGCGGCGCAAAAGCGGGAAGTGATCCCGGATCCGAAGTTCAGCGACGTTGTCGTCACCAAGTTCATGAACGCGGTGATGGAGGACGGTAAGAAGTCGGTCGCCGAGCGCATGGTCTATGGTGCGTTCGATAAGATGGAGCAAAAGGGTAAGTCGAACCCGCTCGATCTTTTCAAGCAGGCGCTTGAGAATGTCATGCCGGCCGTCGAAGTCCGCTCCCGCCGTGTCGGCGGCGCCACCTATCAGGTGCCCGTCGAAGTGCGCAACGAGCGTCGTCAGGCCCTCGCCATTCGCTGGCTGATCGCAGCCGCCCGCGCACGCAACGAGTCGACGCTGATCGACAAGCTTTCGGGCGAATTGCTCGACGCTGCGAACAACCGCGGCACCGCAGTCAAGAAGCGCGAAGACACGCACAAGATGGCGGAAGCCAACCGCGCCTTCTCGCACTACCGCTGGTAGGACTAAACAAGGATTTCGAGGCACCCAATGGCCCGACAGTACCCGATCGAGGATTACCGCAACTTCGGCATCATGGCTCACATCGATGCTGGAAAGACGACGACGACTGAGCGGATCCTCTATTACACCGGCAAGTCCTACAAGATCGGCGAAGTCCATGACGGCGCCGCGACGATGGACTTCATGGATCAGGAAGCTGAGCGCGGCATCACGATCACGTCCGCTGCCACGACCTGTTTCTGGGTCGGTCGCGACGGCAAGAAGCGCCGCCTGAACATCATCGATACCCCAGGCCACGTCGACTTCACGATCGAAGTCGAGCGTTCGCTGCGCGTGCTCGACGGCGCCGTTTGCGTCCTCGACTCCAACCAGGGCGTCGAGCCTCAGACCGAAACCGTCTGGCGTCAGGGCGACAAGTACAACGTTCCGCGCATCATCTTCGCCAACAAGATGGATAAGACCGGCGCCGATTTCTTCATGTGCGTCGATGATATCAAGGCGAAGCTCGGCGCCCGTCCGGTGCCGTTGCAGATTCCGATCGGTGCGGAGTCGAATTTCCGTGGCGTCGTCGATCTCATCAAGATGAAAGCCTACACCTGGGAAGGTGATGGCAAGGACGCGACGATGGTCGAGGGCGAGATTCCCGCCGACCTCGTCGATAAAGCCAATGAATTCCGCGCTGGGATGATCGAAGCTGCCGTCGAGATGGACGATGCGGCGCTCGAAGCCTTCCTTGACGGCAAGGAGCCGGACGAAGACACGCTGCGTAAGCTGATCCGTAAGGCCACTGTCGGTGGCGTCTTCTATCCGATGTTCTGCGGCTCGGCCTTCAAGAATAAGGGCGTGCAGCCGCTTCTCGACGCCGTCATCGATTTCCTGCCGTCGCCTATCGATCGCGAAGCCTACAAGGGCATCGATCCGAAGACGGGCGCCGACCTGCCGCGCCGGCCGTCGGATAACGAACCGCTGGCGATGATCGCCTTCAAGATCATGAGCTTCGAGCACGTTGGCTCGATTACGTTCTGCCGTATCTACTCGGGCAAGCTCGAGCAGGGCATGGCGCTCGCGAACACCACGCGCGACAAGAAAGAGCGCGCCGGCCGCATGTATCTGATGCACGCCGCCGACCGCGAAGAAATCAAGGAAGCCTTTGCTGGCGACATCGTCGCTTTGCAGGGTCTGAAGGATACCCGCACCGGCGAAACGCTGTGTGATCCGAACAAGCCGGTCATTCTCGAGAAGATGGAGTTCCCTGAACCCGTCATCGAGATGAAGATCGAGCCGAAGACGAAAGCCGATCAGGAAAAGATGGCGATCGCGCTCAACACGCTGTCGCTGGAAGATCCTTCGTTCCGCGTCTCGGTTCATCCCGAGTCGGGCGAGACGATCCTCAAGGGCATGGGCGAGCTCCACCTCGACATCAAGGTCGACATCCTGAAGCGCACGTACGGCGTCGAAGCGATGACCGGTGCTCCGCAGGTTGCCTACCGCGAAACGCTCGCTCGCGCCGCCGACATTGATTACACGCACAAGAAGCAGACCGGCGGTACGGGTCAGTTCGCGCGTGTCAAACTCAAGCTTGAGCCGAACGAGACCGGCAAGGGCAATGAATTCTCGGCCTCGATCGTCGGTGGTTCGATCCCGAAGGAATACATTCCGGGCGTCGAAAAGGGCGTCAAGTCGGTTTGGGATAACGGCATCCTGATCGGCTTCCCGATGGTCGATACGAAGGTCAATCTTTATGACGGCGCCTTCCACGAAGTGGACTCGTCCGCGATCGCCTTCGAAATCGCGACGCGCTCCGCCATGAAGGAAGGTTGCGAGAAAGCCGGCGTCAAGATCCTCGAGCCGGTCATGGACGTCGAAGTCGTGTCGCCGGGCGAGTTCGTTGGCGGCATCATCGGCGACATCAACTCGCGGCGCGGCCAGATCCGCACCCAGGAGATGCGTGGCAACGCGACGGTCATCCGTGCGTATGTCCCGCTGGCGAACATGTTCGGCTACATCAACACGCTGCGTTCGATGTCAACGGGTCGCGCGCAGTACACGATGCAGTTCGCGCATTATGCGGATGTTCCGCGCAATGTCGCCGACGAGGTCAAAGCGAAGTACGCCTGAGCTAAGTTTTAGAGAAATCTCCGGTGAAGACCGGAGCCCGAGTAAAGAAGACTGAGGAGAGCCAACGATGGCCAAAGCAAAGTTTGAGCGGAACAAGCCGCACTGCAACGTCGGCACGATTGGGCACGTCGACCACGGCAAGACGACGCTGACCGCAGCGTTGACGAAGGTTTCGGCCGACCGCGGCTGGACCTCGACGTCGATCGCCTATGACGAAGTTGCCAAGGCGTCCGAGTCTCAGGGCCGTCGCGATCCCACGAAGATTTTGACGATCGCCACCTCGCACGTCGAGTACGCGACGCCGAACCGTCACTATGCGCACGTCGACTGCCCAGGCCACGCCGACTACGTCAAGAACATGATCACCGGCGCTGCTCAGATGGACGGCGCGATCCTCGTCGTTTCCGCTGTCGACGGCCCGATGCCCCAGACCCGTGAGCACATCCTGCTCGCCCGCCAGGTCGGCGTGCCGAAGATCGTCGTCTTCTTGAACAAGTGCGATATCGTCGAAGACCAGGAACTTCTCGACCTCGTCGAGATGGAAGTCCGTGAGCTTCTTTCGAAGTACAACTTCCCGGGCGATGACACCCCGGTGATCCGCGGCGCAGCCGTCAAGGCCCTGAACGGTGAGAAGGGCCCGCTCGCCGACGAAGCCATCATCAAGCTCTACGAGGCGATGGACGAGTTCATCCCGATCCCGGAACGTCCGAAGGATCAGCCGTTCCTGATGCCGATCGAAGACGTCTTCTCGATCTCGGGTCGCGGCACCGTCGTGACCGGCCGTATCGAGCGCGGCACCATCAAGGTCGGTGAAGAAGTCGAGATCGTCGGCCTTCGCGACACGCAGAAGTCGGTCGTCACGGGCGTCGAAATGTTCCGCAAGCTGCTCGACTCGGGCGAAGCTGGCGACAACGTTGGCTGCCTCCTGCGCGGTATCGACAAGGAATCCGTCGAGCGTGGCCAGGTGCTCTGCAAGCCGGGCTCTGTGAAGCCGCACAAGAAGTTCACCGCTGAGGCCTACATCCTCAACAAGGAAGAAGGCGGCCGCCATACGCCGTTCTTCACGAACTATCGTCCGCAGTTCTACTTCCGTACGACCGACGTGACCGGCACCGTTCAGCTGGCCGAAGGCACGGAAATGGTTATGCCGGGCGACAACGTCTCCGTCACCGTCGAACTCGTCCAGCCGATCGCAATGGAAGAGAAGGTTCGCTTCGCCATTCGCGAAGGCGGCCGTACGGTCGGCGCCGGCGTCGTCACGAAGATTATCGAGTAGGGGTTTTCCCTCTCCCCGTCGCATTTTGTGGCGGGGAGGGGAAAATGGAGCAAAGCAATGCACGGCCAAAACATCCGCATCCGGCTCAAGGCGTTCGATCATCGAATTCTCGATGCATCGACCCGCGAGATCGTGAACACGGCGAAGCGTACCGGTGCTGAAGTTCGTGGTCCGATTCCGCTGCCGACCCGCATCGAACGCTTCACGGTCAACCGCTCGCCTCACATCGACAAGAAGAGCCGTGAGCAGTTCGAAATGCGCACGCACAAACGGCTCCTCGATATCGTCGATCCGACACCGCAGACGGTCGACGCATTGATGAAGCTTGATCTTGCCGCCGGCGTCGACGTCGAGATCAAACTCTAAACCAAGGTTTTTAGGGCCCTCTGGCGGTAACGCGAATGGCCCCAACGATAGGAAGGAATGCACATGCGTTCCGGGGTTATTGCACAGAAGGTGGGTATGACCCGCATCTTCACGGATGCGGGGGAGCATGTCCCTGTGACCGTGCTGCGGCTTGAGAACCTCCAGGTTCTCTCCCACCGCACCGTCGAAAAGAACGGCTACACCGCTATTCAGGTCGGTGGCGGCACGCGCAAGCCTTCGCGTTTGACGAAAGCTGATCGCGGCACGTTCGCGAAGGCTGAAGTCGAACCGAAGCGCAAGATCGCAGAGTTTCGTGTCAGTCCTGAGAACCTGATCGAAGTTGGTGCCGAGATTACGGCTGACCACTTTGTTCCGGGCCAGTTCGTCGACGTCACGGGCACGACGCAGGGTAAGGGTTTCCAGGGCGCCATGAAGCGCTGGAACTTCGGCGGCCTGCGCGCCACGCACGGTGTTTCGGTGACGCATCGCTCGCACGGTTCGACCGGCCAGCGGCAAGACCCGGGCAAGGTGTTCAAGGGCAAGAAGATGGCCGGCCATATGGGCGACGAGCGCGTCACGACGCAGAACCTCGTTGTTGCCAAGATCGACAAGGAGCGCGGCCTCGTCATGGTGCGCGGCGCCGTTCCGGGCTCGAAGGGCGGTTGGGTCGTCGTTCGCGACGCAGTGAAGAAGTCGGCTCACGCAGATTTGCCGAAGCCCGGCGCCTTCAAGGCCCGCGGTGAAGCTAAGAAGGACGGTGCGTGATGAAAGCTGAAGTCACGAGCCTTGACGCCGGCAAATCCGGCGACATCGATCTCGCCGACGAGATCTTCGGCCTTGAGGTCCGCAACGATCTGATCCACCGCATGGTGCGTTATCAGACGCTGAAGCGCATGGCCGGCACGCATCACGCTCAGGATCGCTCGGAAGTTGCGGTCACGGGCAAGAAGATGACCAAGCAGAAGGGCACCGGCGGCGCTCGTCACGGCAACAAGTCGGCACCGCAGTTCCGTGGTGGCGGCAAGGCCTTCGGACCGAAGCCGCGCTCGCATGCGATCGAGCTGCCGAAGAAGGTCCGCGCTCTGGCACTTCGCCACGCACTGTCCTCGAAGGCGAAAGCTGGAGAGATCGTCGTTCTTGATAAGGCGACGGCGGAAGGCAAGACCGGCGCTCTCAAGGCGCAGTTCGCCAAGCTGTCTCTCGACAACGCGCTCATCATCGATGGCGCCGAGCTCGAGCCGACGTTCGCCCGGGCGGCTCGCAACATTCCAAATATCGACGTGCTCCCGGTTCAGGGCATCAACGTCTACGACATTCTGCGTCGCAAGAAGTTGGTGTTGACCCGCGCCGCCGTCGCAGCGCTGGAGGCGCGGTTCAAATGACGAAACGTTCCGCTTACGACGTCATCGTCGCGCCCATCATTACGGAAAAGGCGACGCTCGCTTCCGAAGCCAATCAGGTGATCTTCAAGGTCAGAACTGATGCGACGAAGACCGAGATCAAGTCGGCGGTCGAGACCTTGTTCAAAGTCAAGGTCAAGGCCGTCAACACGATCGTCCGCAAGGGCAAGCAGAAGGCGTTCCGCGGCATCAAGGCCGTGTTGAGCGATACAAAAAGGGCCGTCGTGACGCTCGAAAACGGGCAGTCGATCGACGTGACGACGGGGCTCTAAGAGGTAACGCATCATGGCGCTTAAGACATACAACCCGACGTCGCCCGGCCGCCGCCACCTGATCCAGGTGGACAAGTCGACGCTGTGGAAAGGCAAACCCGTCAAAGTCCTCGTCGAGGGCTTGTCGAAGACGGGTGGCCGCAACAGCGATGGCCGCATCACGTCGCGTCATATCGGCGGCGGCGCCAAGCGCGCCTATCGCCGGATCGATTTCCGTCGCCGCAAGTTCGATGCGCCGGCGAGCGTCGAGCGGTTGGAATACGATCCAAACCGCACGGCCTTCATCGCGCTGCTCAAGTATCAGGACGGCACGCAGTCCTACATTCTGGCGCCGCAGCGTCTTGGCGTCGGCGACACGGTCGTCTCGGGCACCAAGGTCGACGTGAAGCCAGGCAACGCTATGCCGCTGTCGGCCATGCCGATCGGCACGATCGTTCATAACGTCGAGATGAAGCCCGGCAAGGGCGGTCAGATCGCACGTTCTGCTGGTTCCTTTGTTCAGCTCGTCGGCCGTGACTCCGGTTTCGCCGTGCTGCGCCTCAACTCTGGCGAGACCCGCAAGGTCAGCGCCGAGTGCATGGCGACGGTCGGTGCCGTTTCGAACCCGGACCACATGAACACCGTCGTCGGCAAGGCTGGCCGCACGCGGTTGCTCGGTCGCCGTCCGACGGTTCGCTCGATTGCAATGAACCCGGTCGATCACCCGAACGGCGGTCGTACGAAGGGCGGTAAGCACTGGGCGACGCCCTGGGGCAAGCCGACCAAGGGCTTCAAGACGCGCAAGAACAAGACAACGACGAAATACATCGTTCGCTCGCGCCAGAAGGCGAAGAAGTAGCGGCGATTTGAAGGAGATTCGACTTTGACACGTTCAGTCTGGAAAGGCCCGTTTGTTGACGGCTACCTCCTGAAGAAGGCGGATAAGTCACGCGCGTCGGGACGCAACGAAGTTATCAAGATCTGGAGCCGGCGCTCGACCATTCTGCCCCAGTTCGTTGGTCTGACTTTCGGCGTCCACAATGGCCAGAAGCACATCCCCGTCGCCGTGACGGAAGACATGATCGGCCACAAGTTCGGCGAATTTGCACCGACCCGCATTTTCCACGGGCATGGCGGCGATAAGAAAGCGGTGAGGAAATAATGGGCAAGCCTAGCCATCCACGGCGCCTCCCGGATACCGAGGCTCAGGCGGTCGCCAAGTCTTTGCGCATCTCGCCGCAAAAGCTCAACCTCGTCGCCGGTTTGATCCGCGGCAAGAAGGTCGAGCAGGCCCTGGCTGAACTCGAGTTCAGCGAGAAGCGCATCGCCGGCGATGTCCGCAAGTGCGTGATGAGCGCTGTCGCCAACGCCGAGAACAACCATTCGCTCGACGTGAACGATCTCGTCGTCGCCGAAGCTCATGTCGGCAAGAACCTGGTCATGAAGCGCTTCCACGCTCGTGGCCGTGGCCGTGGCGCACCCGTCATGAAGCCGTTCTCGCAGTTGACCGTCATCGTCCGTCAGGTCGAGCAGGACAAGGTCGAGAAGAAGACGGCGAAGAAATCGGCCGCCAAGTCAGCCGGCACGAAAGCCGCTGCCAAGGCTGGGGCGAAGTCCAAGGAGGCCAAATAATATGGGTCAAAAAGTCAATCCCGTCGGCCTTCGCGTAGGCATCAACCGCACCTGGGATAGCCGTTGGTTTGCGGCTCGCGGCGAATACGGCAAGCTGCTGCACGAAGATCGCGCCATCCGCTCGCACATCATGAAGGAGCAGCGTGAGGCCGGCATCTCGAAGGTTGTGATCGAGCGTCCGCACAAGAAGTGCCGCGTCACCGTTCAGACCGCGCGTCCCGGTATCCTCATCGGCAAGAAGGGCGAGAAGATCGAGCGCCTGCGCGCCGATCTCGCCAAGCTTACGAGCTCGGAAGTTCACTTGAACATCCTCGAGATCCGTAAGCCCGAGATCGACGCAACGCTGATCGCCGAAGGCATCGCTCAGCAGCTCGAACGCCGCGTCGCCTTCCGCCGCGCCATGAAGCGCGCCGTGCAGTCGGCTCTGCGTCTCGGCGCCATCGGCATTCGTATCAACGTCGCCGGCCGCCTCGGCGGCGCGGAAATCGCACGTACGGAATGGTACCGCGAAGGCCGCGTGCCGCTGCACACGCTGCGCGCCGACATCGACTTCGGCTACGGCGTGGCCCGCACGGCCTATGGCATCATCGGTATCAAGGTTTGGGTCTTTAAAGGCGAGATCATCGAGCACGATCCGATGGCCGCCGATAAGAAACTCGCTGAGATGCAGGAGAGCGGCGCACCGCGTCCGCGTCGCGACGACGGCGATCGTCAGGATCGCGGCAACCGCCGCCCCGGACGTGGCGGTCGTGGTGGTGGCGGTGGACGTGGCGGCCAGGGCCAGGCCCCTGCTGCAGCCGCGGCGCCCGACACCGATTCATCGACGCCGGAAGCGTAAGGACCCGAAAGGCATTTAGACTATGCTGCAACCGAAACGGACGAAGTTCCGCAAACAGTTCAAGGGTCGTATTCACGGCGCTGCCAAGTCGGGGACGACGCTTGCCTATGGCGAGATCGGCCTGAAGGCGATGGAGCCGGAGCGTCTGACCGCACGTCAGATCGAAGCCGCCCGCCGCGCCATCGCGCGTCATACGAAGCGTGCCGGCCGCATGTGGCTGCGCATCTTCCCGGACGTGCCGGTGTCGAAGAAGCCGGCTGAAGTCCGCATGGGCTCCGGCAAGGGTTCGCCCGAGCTTTGGGTGGCGCGCGTCAAGCCGGGCCGCATCATTTTCGAGCTCGGCGGTCTGAACCAGCAGGTAGCCAAGGAAGCACTGATCCTTGGCGCCGCCAAGCTACCGATCAAAACGCGCGTCGTGACGCGTCTCGAATAGGAGTTGAGGAACAGTCATGGCCGACGATTTGAAAGGCATGTCGCTCGATCAGCTCGACGACCAGCTGGCGAAGCTCAAGAAGGAGCAGTTCAACCTGCGCTTTCAGCGTGCTTCGGGACAGCTTGAGAACACGGCGCGCATCCGGCTCGTCCGCCGCGATATCGCGCGGATCAAAACCGAGGCGAGCGCCAAGCGCGCTGGCAGCGTCAAAAAAGGCGCGTGAGGGAGATTTAGACTATGCCGAAGCGCGTATTGCAGGGTGTCGTGGTTTCCGACAAGAACGACAAGACGATCGTCGTTCAGGTCGAGCGCCGCTATACCCATCCTCTTCTGAAGAAGACGGTGCGTCGTACGAAGAAGTATCACGCACACGACGAACAGAATTCGTTCAAGGTAGGCGACCGGGTTTCCATTCAAGAAGGCCGGCCGATTTCCAAGAACAAGCGTTGGGTCGCAATTTCGCAGTGAGGCTTAGGCCTCCCTCGCGCGATCTGGTACGAGAGCGCCTTTGAAGCCGTTGGAGCGTTGGGAGCAGATCTCCCAAGACCCCGCGAGCCCGAAGGCAAATCAGAGCAAGGCTTCCGAGGAAGCCGATAGAGAAGGAATGACGCGATGATCCAGATGGAGAGCAATCTCGACGTCGCCGACAACTCGGGCGCGCGCCGCGTTCAGTGCATCAAGGTGCTGGGCGGCTCGAAGCGCAAGTACGCGACCGTCGGAGACACGATCGTCGTTTCGGTGAAGGAGGCGATCCCCAAGGGGCGCGTCAAGAAAGGCCAGGTGATGAAGGCCGTCATCGTCCGCGTTGCGAAGGGCATTCGCCGCGCCGATGGTTCGCTGATCCGCTTCGATCGTAACGCTGCTGTACTGATCAACGCCAACGGCGAACCCGTCGGCACGCGTATCTTTGGACCCGTGACGCGCGAGCTTCGCGCCAAGAACCATATGAAGATCGTTTCGCTCGCTCCGGAGGTCCTCTGATGTCCGCGTCTAAGATCAAAAAGGGCGATAAAGTCGTCGTCCTCGCCGGCCGCGATAAAGGCAAGAACGGCGAGGTTATCGAGGTTCGCCCGAAAGAAAACCGCGCCCTCGTACGTGGCGTCAACATGGTGCGTCGTCATCAGCGCCAGTCGGCATCGCAGGAAGGCGGCATCATTTCCAAGGAAGGTCCGATCAACCTTTCGAACATTGCGCTAGAGGATCCGAAGGACGGCAAGCCGACGCGCGTCGGCTTCAAGATCCTTGCCGATGGCCAGAAGGTCCGCATCGCGAAGCGCTCGGGCGAGCAGATCCCGGAGAAGAACTAAGCCATGGCTAAGGAAGTAAAACCGGCGAAGACCGCCAAGCCGCAGAGCGGCGACAATAAGAAGGCGAAGGCTGACAAGAAAGCCGCGCCGTCCGAGCCGCGCGCAGCCGCTGCGCCGCGTCCGGCCGACTATAAGCCGCGTCTTAAATCGCATTACGAGAAGGTTGTCCGCGACGCTCTCAAGGAGAAGTTCGGCTACCAGAACGTGATGCAGATCCCGAAGATCGAGAAGATCGTCATCAACATGGGCGTCGGCGAAGCCGTCAACGACCGCAAGAAGGTCGACACCGCAGCGACCGATCTCGCTTTGATCGCCGGTCAGAAGCCCGTCATCACGCGCGCCCGCAAGGCCATCGCGACGTACAAGCTTCGCGAAGGCATGGCGATCGGCGCCAAGGTGACTCTGCGCGGCGACCGCATGTACGAATTCCTCGACCGCTTCGTCACGATCGCGCTGCCGCGCGTCAAGGACTTCCGCGGCTTGAACCCCAAGAGCTTCGACGGCCGCGGCAACTACGCGACCGGCCTCAAGGAGCACCTGGTGTTTCCCGAAATCGACTATGACAAGGTCGACAACGTATTGGGTCTCGACGTGATCGTCTGCACGACGGCCCAGACAGATGACGAAGCCCGCGAATTGCTCAAAGGCTTCAACTTCCCGTTCCGCAGCTAGAGGACCTCGGCACCGTTTCGACGATAACGTCGCCGAAAGGCCTTTGGAGGAGATGAAATGGCAAAGACCAGTTCGATCGAAAAGAATAACCGCCGTCGCAAGATGGCGTTGGCACAGGCTCCGAAGCGCGCGCGCTTGAAGGAGCTTGCCAAGGACAAGACGAAGACGCCGGAAGAGCGCTTCGCGGCGCGCCTGAAGCTCGCCGAGATGCCGCGCAACGGCTCGAAGGTTCGTGTCCGCAATCGCTGTGAGATCACCGGCCGCCCGCGCGGCAACTACCGCAAGCTCAAGATGTGCCGCAACCAGCTCCGTGAGCTGGCGAGCCAGGGGCGCATCCCGGGCATGGTCAAGGCGAGCTGGTAAAAGGAAAGCACGATGTCCGTGAATGATCCAATCGGCGATATGCTGACCCGCATCCGGAACGCGCAGATGCGCCGCCGGCCGAAGGTGGCGACGCCTGCTTCGAATCTTCGCGCGCGCGTTCTCGACGTGCTCGCCGAAGAAGGTTACATCCGTGGCTACAGCCGTGTCGAAGTGAAGGGCGAGATGCCCCAGTTCGAGATCGAGCTGAAGTATTACAATGGTCAGCCCGCGATCCGTGAGATCGAGCGCATTTCCAAGCCCGGTCGTCGCGTTTATTCGGCGGTCAAGGAAATCCCGACGGTCGCCAACGGCCTCGGCGTCGCGATCCTGTCCACGCCGAAGGGCGTCATGTCGGACTCGAAAGCGCGTGATGCCAACGTCGGCGGCGAAGTGATCTGCAGCATCTTCTAGGATTTGGCCGGACTGCCGGCCATACGAAACAAGGTTTTGAGAAGTCATGTCGCGCATCGGTAAAAAGCCCGTTCCCGTCCCGTCGAACGTGACGGCGACGATCAGCGGCCAGACGGTGAAGATGAAGGGCCCGAAGGGCGAACTCGCCTTCACGGTTCCGGACGCCCTGAAGGTGCAGCGCACCGACGAGGGTATCGATATCTCGCTGCTCGAAGATACGAAGCTCGCACGCTCGAAGTGGGGGATGTCGCGCACCCAGGTCGCGAACCTCATCAAGGGCGTGACCGACGGCTACCAGCAGGATCTCGAGATCCACGGCGTCGGCTTTAAGGCCTCGATGAAGGGCAAGGACACTTTGACCCTGTCGGTCGGCTACAGCCACGACGTCGTTCTGAAGATCCCGGCCGGCGTCGACGTCAAGGTCGGCGGCGCCAAGCAGGAGCTGCTCTCGGTGTCGGGCATCGATAAGCAGGCGGTTGGACAGATTGCTTCGGTGATCCGCGCTTCCCGCAAGCCTGAGCCCTATCAGGGCAAGGGCGTCCGCTATAAGGGCGAATACATCTTCCGCAAGGAAGGCAAGAAGAAGTAGGAACGGCAGCGATGGCCAACACCAACGACAAAACCAAGAACCGCAAGGCGCGCGTTCGCCGTTCTTTGAGAAAGAGCGCGAACGGCCGTCCCAGGCTTACTGTTCACCGCTCGTCTGAGAATATCTACGCGCAGGTGATCGACGACGCGAAGGGCGTGACGCTCGCCGCCGCATCGACGCTTGAGAAAGACGTCAAGGGCGCGATCAAGACTGGCGCCGACAAAGCCGCAGCCGCGGCCGTCGGCAAGCTCGTCGCCGAACGCGCCGTCAAGGCCGGCGTCACCGAGGTCGTCTTCGACCGCGGCGGCTTTCTGTTTCATGGGCGCGTGAAAGCGCTCGCCGATGCCGCCCGCGAAGGCGGATTGAAGTTCTAAGAGACGCGAGAGGAACGAAATCGTGGCACGTGGACCCCAGAGAGACCGTGGCAGAGACCGCGAGGAACGCGATAGCGAGTTCACCGACAAGCTGGTGCACATCAATCGCGTCGCCAAGGTCGTCAAGGGCGGCAAGCGGTTCGGCTTCGCCGCGCTCGTCGTTGTCGGCGATCTGAAGGGCCGCGTCGGCTTCGGTCACGGCAAGGCGCGTGAAGTGCCGGAAGCGATCCGCAAGGCGACCGAAGGCGCCAAGCGCAATCTGCTGCGCGTGCCGCTGCGCGATGCGCGCACGCTGCATCATGACAGCGTCGGACGTCACGGCTCGGGCAAGGTTGTTCTGCGGGCAGCACCCGCCGGTACGGGCATCATCGCCGGTGGCGCCATGCGCGCCGTCTTCGAGATGGTCGGCGTCCATGACGTCGTTGCCAAGTCGATGGGCTCGACGAACCCTTATAACGTCGTCCGTGCAACCTTCGACGCCTTGAAGGCGCAGGAGAACCCGCGCGCTGTTGCGGCTCGCCGCAACAAGAAGGTTTCCGACATCGTATCGCGTCGCCGCGATGGCTCGGCTGCGGCCGAAGCCGGCGCTGACGCTTAAGACGAATAGCGAAGTGGCCAAAGGGCCGCTTCACAAATGGGCTTGAGGTAACGATATGGCGGCTAAGAAAACGATCACCCTGGAGCAGGTTCGCAGCCCGAACCGTCGTCCGGAACGGCAGACAGCAACGCTGATCGGCCTCGGCCTCAACAAGCTTGGCCGCACGGCGACGCTTGAGGATACGCCGGCCGTGCGTGGCATGCTGAAGAAGGTTCAGCACCTCGTGCAGGTCGTAGAAGGGAAATAACGACTATGCGGCTCAACGGCATTAAAGATAACCCCGGCGCCAAGAAGACGCGCGTTCGCATCGGACGCGGCATCGGCTCGGGTCTCGGCAAGATGGGCGGCCGCGGCGGCAAGGGCCAGACGGCGCGCTCGGGCGTTGCGATCGGCGGTTTCGAAGGCGGCCAGATGCCTTTGCATCGCCGTCTGCCGAAGCGCGGCTTCAGCAAGTGGCGTCCGCAGGACTTCAACGAAATCAATCTCGGTACGCTGCAGCAGGCGATCGACGACAAGCGCATCGACGGCTCGAAGCCGCTCGACGTGGCAATGCTCGTTGAAGCCGGCGTTGTTCGTCGCCCGAAGGACGGTTTGCGTTTGCTCGGCGATGGCGAGCTGAAAGCGAAGATCGCGATCACCGTCAATCATGCGACGGCCAAGGCGAAAGCCGCGGTCGAGAAGGCGGGCGGCAGCGTCAGCGTCATCGAGCGCAAGGTGCTCGCGGCGGACGTAGAGAAGCGCGAGAAATCCGCAGCCAAGAAGGCCGCTTCCGGCAAGAAGCCGGCCGCTGCGAAGTCGGACGAATAACGCGGTCACGCGGGGAACGGCAGTTCGGTCCCCGCGTGTCGTGCAACCGGTTGCGCTTCGGGGCTGAAGCGCACATCGGAGCCAAGCCGCAGTGTTGCTTTCGGGGGACGCGGCGGCGGTTAGGAGAAGACACCAATGGTTTCCGCTGCCGAGCAGCTTGCTTCGAACCTCAATTTTTCCGCCTTCGCAAAAGCGGAGGATCTGAAGCGTCGCCTATGGTTCACTCTTGGCGCCCTCATCGTTTATCGTCTCGGCACGTTCATTCCGATGCCGGGCATCAATCCTGCCGCCTTCGCTGAGACGTTCAAATCTCAGGCTGGCGGCATTCTTGGCATGTTCAACATGTTTTCGGGCGGCGCGCTGGAGCGTCTCGCGATCTTCGCCCTGAACATCATGCCCTACATTTCCGCGTCGATCATCATGCAGCTGATGACTTCGATTTCTCCGAAGCTGGAGGCGTTGAAGAAGGAAGGCGAGGCGGGCCGCAAGCAGATCAACCAGTATACGCGCTACCTCACCGTCATCCTTGCCGCTTTGCAGGGCTACGGCATCGCCGTCGGCCTTGAAGGCTCGCACAACACCGCCGGCGCCGTCGTCATGGAGCCGGGCATGTTCTTCCGCGCCACGACGGTCATTACGCTGGTCGGCGGCACGGTATTTTTGATGTGGCTCGGCGAACAGGTGACGGAGCGCGGCGTCGGCAACGGCACGTCGCTGATCATTTTCGCCGGCATCGTGGCGGGCTTGCCCGGTGCGGTCGTACAACTCTTCGAGCTGTCGCGCACGGGTTCGATCTCGCCGGGCGTTGTCGTCTTCTTCCTGGCGCTGGCATTGCTGGTCGTCGCCGCGATCGTCTTCTTCGAACGGGCGCAGAGACGTTTGCTTGTCCAGTATCCGAAGCGGCAAGTCGGCAATAAGATGTTCCAGGGTGAGGCTTCGCATCTGCCGCTGAAGCTCAACGCCTCGGGCGTTATCCCGCCGATCTTTGCGTCCTCGCTTTTGCTGCTGCCGATTACGGTCGCTCAGTTCACGGCCGGGCAGGGGCCTGATTGGCTGAATACGGTCGTCGCCATGTTGGGCAGCGGCCAGCCATTGCATCTCGCGGTCTATGCGGCGCTGATTATCTTCTTCACGTTCTTCTACACCGCCGTCGTCATCAATCCGAAGGAAACGGCCGACAACCTGCGCAAGTATGGTGGCTTCCTGCCGGGGATCCGTCCCGGCGACAAGACAGCCGAGTACATTGACTACGTGTTGACCCGTATCACTGTCGTCGGCGCGCTCTACCTGGCAGCTGTCTGCGTTCTGCCTGAGATCCTGACCTCCTATGCCGGCATCCCGCTCTACTTCGGCGGCACGTCATTGCTGATCGCGGTCAGCGTCACGATGGACACCGTTGCGCAAATCCAGAGCCATCTGATCGCCCAGCAGTACGAGGGCCTCATCAAGAAGGCCAAACTTCGCGGGACACGCAGATGATTTTGATGCTGCTTGGCCCGCCCGGCGCGGGTAAGGGAACGCAGTCTCAGATTATTTCCGACAAGCTCGGCATCCCGCAGCTGTCGACCGGCGACATGTTGCGTGCCGCCGTCAAGGCCGGAACGCCGGTTGGCCTCAAAGCCAAGAAGATCATGGCCGAAGGCGGCCTCGTGCACGACGAAATCGTCATCGGCATCATTTCCGACCGCATTTCCGAGCCGGATTGCGCCAAGGGGTTCATCCTCGACGGCTTCCCGCGCACACTGACGCAGGCGGACGCGCTCGATAAACTGCTCAAGTCCAAGGGCCGCAAGATCGACGGCGTCATCGAGTTGAAGGTCGACGATACGAAACTGGTCGAGCGGATCGAATGCCGCGCCCGCGAGACGCTGGCCGCCGGCGGCACGGTTCGTCCCGACGACAATGCCGAAGCCCTGAAAACGCGCCTGATCGCCTACTATCGCGAGACGGCGCCGATCATTGGTTACTATTTCGCCCACGGATTGCTGCGCACCATTGACGGTATGGCGCCGATCGAGGACGTGAACGGAAAAATTGAAGAGATTCTGACGGAATTTGAGGCCGTTTAGGGTAAAAGCGCGCATTGACGGAAGGAAGCGACCGAGCTAAAACAGCCCACTTTTCTTTTAGGGCTCAACTTGATCCGGACCCGGGCTGTTGCTCCGGCGCCGCGATCGTTGCGCCTATTGGCTTTTGAGGACACATCTGGCCAGCCAAAGCGGACAGGTTGCTTCAGAACGGAATTCGACCCGAGCATTCGACTTAAGAAACAACGACACGACGAGATAAAGGCAGGAGACAGAAGTGGCCCGCATCGCAGGCGTCAACATTCCAACGGGCAAGCGCGTCGAGATCGCGCTCCGTTACATCCACGGCATTGGCCCGAAGTTCTCGAAAGAGATCTGCCAGAAGTGCAACATTCCGGACGACCGGCGCGTCAATCAGCTGACCGACGCCGAAGTTCTGCAAATTCGTGAAACCATCGACCGCGATTACACGGTCGAAGGCGATCTTCGTCGCGAGGTTCAGACGAACATCAAGCGTCTGATGGATCTCGGCTGCTATCGCGGCCTGCGTCACCGCAAGGGCCTTCCGGTCCGTGGCCAGCGCACGCACACCAACGCCCGCACCCGCAAGGGCAAGGCTGTTCCGATCGCCGGTAAGAAGAAGGCGACGAGGTAGTTCGTCGCCTCATCGCACAGCTCCTCCCGTCGAGGCGCACAATTGAAATTTCGCCTCGGCATTGGAGAGGCTTGGAGTAACGGACGCAATGGCCAAAGAAGCAAGCGCAGCGCGCGGCAAAGTCAAGAAGCGCGAGAAGAAGAATATCACGTCGGGCGTTGCTCACGTGAACGCATCGTTCAACAACACGATGATCACCATCACCGACGCTCAGGGCAACACGATCGCCTGGTCGTCGTCGGGCACGAAGGGCTTCAAGGGCTCGCGCAAGTCGACGCCGTATGCGGCCCAGATGGCCGCCGAGGATGCTGGCCGCAAGGCGCAGGAGCACGGCATGAAGGTGCTCGAAGTTGAGGTTTGCGGTCCGGGCTCGGGTCGTGAATCGGCTCTTCGCGCTCTGCAGGCCGTCGGCTTCCAGATCACGTCGATCCGCGACGTAACGCCGATCCCGCATAACGGCTGCCGCCCGCGCAAGCGCCGTCGCGTCTAAGACATAGTGCGCGCCGCGGCAGCAATGCCCGGCGCCGTTGGCGTAAGTTTATTGTTTCCTGATGTCGCGCGGGCCGCTCCCCTCCCGTGCCAAGACAAACGAGGTCCCTCGTGAACGTTCTGCAGAAGAACTGGCAAGACCTGATCAAGCCGTCGAAGCTTGAGATCCAGACCGGCCGCGATCGCGCGCGCATCGCGACCGTCGTCGCCGAGCCGCTTGAGCGTGGCTTCGGCATGACCCTCGGCAACGCGCTCCGCCGCGTTTTGCTGTCATCGCTGCAAGGCGCCGCCATCAAGACCGTGCAGATCGACGGCGTGCTGCATGAGTTCTCGTCCGTTCCCGGCGTCCGTGAGGACGTGACGAACATCATTCTCAACATCAAGGAAATCGCGCTGCGCATCCATTCGGAAGGCGTCAAGCGCATGGTCCTGAAGAAGGAAGGCGCCGGCCCCGTCACCGCGGGCGATATCGAAGCGTCCTCCGAAGTCGAAGTTCTGAATCCTGAGCACGTGATCTGCCACCTCGACCAGGGTGCAGCGATCCGCATGGAATTCACCGCCGACATCGGCAAGGGCTACGTCGCGTCCGACCGCAACCGTCCGGAAGATGCGCCGATCGGCCTGATCCCGGTCGATAGCCTCTACTCGCCGGTCAAGAAGGTTTCCTACAAGGTCGAGAATACGCGCGAAGGCCAGATCCTCGACTATGACAAGCTGACGATGGTCGTCGAGACGGACGGCTCGGTTCGCCCCGAAGACGCCGTGGCGCTCGCCGCCCGCATCCTTCAAGACCAGCTCGCCGTCTTCATCAACTTCGAAGAACCGAAGAAGGCACAGGAAGAGCAGCGTCATCCGGAGCTGGCGTTCAACGCCGCGCTTCTGAAGAAGGTCGACGAGCTCGAGCTTTCGGTGCGTTCGGCGAACTGCTTGAAGAACGACAACATCGTCTACATTGGTGACCTGATCCAGAAGACGGAAGCCGAGATGCTGCGCACGCCGAACTTCGGCCGCAAGTCGCTCAACGAGATCAAGGAAGTGCTGGCCACGATGGGTCTGCACCTTGGCATGGAAGTGCCGAACTGGCCGCCGGACAACATCGACGAGCTGGCAAAGCGCTTCGAAGACCAATACTGATTAGGGGTTAGGTTTTAGGGGGTAGGGATTAGAACCTAAACCCTAGAACCTAAAACCTCAAAAAAGGCGAGGCCGTAGAACCTCCCAAAAACAATCTCACAACAAAGGAACACTTAGATGCGACACAAGAAACTCGGCCGCCGTTTTGGCCGTCACGTTGGCCACCGTCAGGCGATGTTCTCGAACATGGCCGCCGCCCTCATCAAGCACGAGCAGATCGTCACCACGCTTCCCAAGGCGAAGGATCTGAAGCGCGTCGTCGACAAGTACATCACGCTGGCGAAGCGTGGCGACTTGAACTCGCGCCGCCTTGCCGCCGCGCGTCTCCGCGACGAAGACATGGTCAAGAAGCTCTTCGACGTGCTCGGCCCCCGCTACAAGGAGCGCAACGGCGGTTACACGCGCGTTCTGAAGGCTGGTTTCCGTTACGGCGATGCCTCGCCCCGCGCCGTGATCGAACTCGTCGACCGCGACGAGAGCGTGAAGGGTGCCGAGGACAAGGCCCGCCACGAGAAAATGCTCGCTGAGCAGGCCAGCGCCAACTGATCCGGCCACTCCGGATACTCAGGATTTCGAAAACCCCGGTGCTTGGCGCCGGGGTTTTTGCTTTGGGATGGCCGGTGTCGCGCCCGCATGCGAAATTCCCCTCGCCTCGACGGGGAGGGGTCAGGGGCGGCGTGAAGCGCAGGCGCGATCAAGCGGACAAAAGCTCGGTCCCAGCATCCACGCGAAGGTTTGCATCGCTCGCGATTCCCTCAACGCGATTGCCATGTCTCCGTGTTCTGAATGATGATCCCTCCGAAGCCGCGCCGTCGCGCGGTGACCGACGGAGCTGAAACGTAATGACGGCCGAACAACCGATTGTCGTGACCGGCGCGACCGGCTTCATCGCCAAGAACGTCATCGCAGCGTTCCTGAAGCGCGGCCACGCGGTACGCGGCACCCTTCGTCGAATGGACAGAGCCGACGAGGTTCACGCCGCTCTCGCACGCCTCGGCTGTGATCAGCCCAAATTCTCGCTCGCCGTCGCAGATCTGGAAAGCGACGCCGGCTGGGATGAAGCCTTCGCGCAGAGTGCAATCGTCGTTCATACGGCATCGCCATTCCCGATCGCGCAGCCGAACGATCCGGAGGAGGTCATCCGCCCGGCGCGCGACGGCACGCTCCGCGTTCTGAAAGCGGCCGCGAAAGCCAATGTGAAGCGCGTCGTACTCACATCGTCCACCGTCGCGATTTTCTACGGCCGCGATTTGCCCGCCGGTCATCGGTATTCCGAGCGCGACTTCACGGATGAAACACGCTCCGACCTCACGCCCTACATCAAGTCGAAGACGATCGCGGAAAAGGCGGCCTGGCAGTTCGTCAAAGCAACTCCGAATGCACCGGAACTCGCCGTCATCAATCCCGCGTTCGTGCAAGGTCCGGCGATCGACGCCGACCTTTCGACATCGCATGAGCTTTACCGGCTGATGGCGCGCGGCGTGTATCCAGCCGCGCCGCGCATACGCTTTCCGGTCGCCGACGTTCGCGACGTCGCAGATGCGCATGTCGAAGCCGCATTTCGCCCGCAAGCCGCCGGCCATCGCTATCTCGTTGGCGAGGGCGAACTCCGGCTGTTCGAATTGGGACAGATACTGGCGCGGGAACTTCCGGATCTTCGCTCGAAAGTCCCGAAATTCGAGCTACCGGACGTTGTGGTGCGCATGCTCGCTATTTTCGACAAGCGCTTGCGAACGATCCTGCCCGAGCTTGGCACGCAAAAAGACTACGACAATACAAGGGTGCGGACTGATTTGGGCCTGAGTCTCCGAAGCGCCGATGAAGCGGTAACGGCGGCAGTCCGATCATTACGAGACCTTAGGTTGATCTGAGCCGTATCGCCAACATATGACTTTCACGACAGATTCGTTTCCGCCGTCGGGCTGCCGCTCGGCGATATGAGCCGCGCGCAGAGCAGGGCATGATGATGACGATAAAAAACTGGGTCTTCGGTGCGGTATCCGGCGCATTGGCGGGGATATTCGCGACTGCTCTATTGCAGCCAGCCACACTGGCCGATGCGCAGGAGAAGGTGCCGCCGCCGTCGCGCGAGGCCATCCAGTATTCCTATGCCCCGATCGTGCGCAAGGTGGCGCCCGCCGTCGTCAACGTCTACGTGCGCACCCACGTCCAGACGTACGCCTCTCCGTTCGGAAACGATCCGTGGTTTCGGCGCTTCTTCGGGGGCCAGTTCGGACAGCCGACCGAGCGCGTCATGAATTCGCTGGGCTCCGGCGTCATCATCAATCCCGAAGGGCTGATCGTCACCAACTACCACGTCGTCAAAGGCCGCGGTGAAACCGAGATTCGCGTCGCGCTGTCGAACCGGCGTGAATACGACGCCAAGGTCATCAGCAAGGATGAAAAGGCCGATATCGCCGTCCTCAAGATTGAAGGCGGCGACGGGCATTTCCCCTATTTGGAATTCGACGATTCCGATCGTCTCGAAGTCGGCGATCTTGTGCTCGCGATTGGTAATCCGTTCGGCGTCGGCCAAACCGTAACGAGCGGCATCGTCTCGGCTTTATCGCGTTCCGAGATGGCGGAATCCGACAGCCAAGTTTTCATTCAGACGGACGCGGCCATCAATCCCGGCAACTCCGGTGGCGCTCTTGTCGATATGTCGGGCCGCCTCATCGGCATCAACACGATGATCTATTCGCAGTCCGGCGGATCGGTCGGCATCGGCTTTGCCATTCCATCGAACCTCGTCCGCCTCTACGCCGAAAGCGCCGCGCATGGACGTAAGGTCGAGCGCCCCTGGGTCGGCGCCAAGCTCGAAGCGATGTCGCATGACGTCGCCGAAGGGCTCGGGATCAATCGCGTCTCCGGCGCTGTCGTCACACGTCTCTACAACAAAGGTCCGGCCGCGGACGCCGGCCTGAGGGAAGGCGATGTCATCACGCACGTCGATGGGGTCGAGGTCGCGGACGCACGCGCTGTCTACTATCGATTGGCGACGAAGGGCATTGGCCAGACGGCACGCCTGAGCGTGATCCGAAAGGGGGCGCAGATGGAAATCTCGTTGCCGCTGATCGTGGCGCCGAAGCCCGGCAAGGATGACGCCAAGAATTTGGTCGGAAACAATCCGCTTGCGGGCGCGCGCGTCTCCAACATCCTGCCGTCGGTCGCCGATGAGTTGGGAATCGACGAAACGCAGGGCGTCGTCATTACCTCAGTGCGCAATGGATCGGCGGCGCAAAGCCTCGGCTTCCAGCCGGGCGACATCATCGTTTCGATCTCGGGCAAAAAGATCACCAACGTCATCGAAGCCGAGCAGGCCGTCGCCGAGCGTCAGCGGACATGGCAAGTCGCCATCAAGCGCGGCAACCGCGTCCTGCAATTGCAGGTGCCGGGATGACGTTTGGGAATTGGTGTAGTCCTTCATACACTCCATAGCCGGGCTTGACCCGGCTATCCAGAGTCACGCGCCCGAACATCGCCGCATGTTGCCCTGGATGGCCGCCTCGGAGGGCGGCCATGGAGTGTGGTGGGTGCTGTCCCCGGTGCACAGCCATCGGAAACGAAAGCCCAGAGCCGCTGCTAAATCCTTCTCGCCAACTGGTACGCGGCGAAGCAGAGGATGACGGCAAGAAAAATTCGCAGCAGCCAGTCGGGCAGCTTACCCGTTAGCCGCGATCCGATCGCGATACCCGGAATTGAGCCGAGCAGCAGCAACGCCAGCAATCCGAAACTCGTATTGCCGATCGACATATGACCCAAGCCGGAAATCAGCGTCAGAGGCACCGCATGAACGACATCCGTGCCGATCAGCCGCCGTGTCTTTAGTCCCGGATAGAGAAGCGTCAGAATGACGACTCCGATCGCGCCGGCCCCGACGGACGTTAGCGTAACGATCGAACCGAGTCCGAGACCCAGCAGAAGCGTCGGCAGATGGCGCACGGGCACGTTCGTCGGCTCGACCACCTGCGCATTGCGCCGCGTAATAAGCGGATAAAGAAGGATCGCGAGCGAGCTGATAATCAGCGCAGCGACAAGCGCTTCCTTGATCAACAGCGACAGGCGCGCTGTATCCGGATCAAGCACATGCAACGCGAACAGCATGGCAAGTGAACCGGGCACGCTGCCCATCGCCAGCCAGCCAACAAGACGCCAGTTGACGTTGCCGAAGTTATGATGCGGCCAGACGGCGGACGCTTTGGTGATCGAGGCAAAAAGCAGATCGGTGCCGACGGCAAGCGTCGGCGCCACGCCGATGCCGGTGATGAGGAACGGCGTCATCAGGGAGCCGGCGCCGACTCCGGTGAGTCCGACGAGGAATCCCACGACGAAGCCGCCCGAAACGACCATTGGCCATAGCGTTTGCAGATCGAAATCGGGCATCACAATCGGTCAAAAAGGCAAGAGGATTGGGTACGCGAGAATGGGCGTGTCTGCAATCGCAGAATTCCCGCGCTTATATTTGCGGCGCATCATGCATGAAGGAACATGCGAGAAGCCCGGACCACTCAGAGCCCGGGATCCATGCCATCGTCCACCAGAGGCGGCGGTTCGATCGCAACTGAAACGCCCGCGGCGCGCAGGATGATCGCCACCTCGTTGGCACGCCGCATGAACTCTTCGCGATCCTTCGAACTCATCGATAGATCGCGATTGAGCCCGTTGGCGAGCATATCGCGCTTCAGTACGAAGTGACCTTCGCTCGGTGCTTCCGCCTTGGAATCGACGGAGGTTGCGATGCCGCCGGCAACCGTCGCACCCGATACCGAGTCGACAAGCAGCAGCGTTCCGGTTTCCGGCGTTTCGGAGAAGACATCGATGGCCGCTGCCCGGCCCAAGGAAATCTTGGCGATGGCGATATCGTTGGCGGCGCACGTGCGCGCCGGTCGCGATGCCATCGTTTCGAGATCGAGCAGCGCTTTGATTTCGACATTCGAAATCGGGATGAGGTCGGTCGAGGTGCGGAGCAGGTAACCGGCGGTCGGACTGTAAGCGTCCTCGGAAAGCCAGACGAACCGCGCTTCGACGGTTTGCGCCGCCACGGGCCGCATTTCCGGCTTCGACAGCACCGCGCCGCGCGAAACGTCGATATCGACGTCAAGCTGCAGCGAAACGGCGTCTCCTGCACTTGCGGTCTGCAGATCACGATCGAACGTTGCGATGCGGATGACCTTGCCGCCGGCGTTGCTCAAAACATCGGTGACGACATCGCCGACGCTGATCGAACCCGACGTGACCGTACCTGCGAGTCCGCGGAAATCCTGTCCGTCACGCAGCACCATCTGCACGGGAAAGCGAAACACGGAACCGGCTTCGCTCACGCGGCTCGGCACCTTCTCAAGCTGCTGAATGAGGGTCGGACCGCTGTACCAGCCCATGTTCTGCGACGGCGACGAGACGTTGTCGCCGAAGACGGCCGATAATGGAATGGCCGTCGAATCCCAGAAATTGAACTTCCAGCAGAGCGTGCGGAAGTCGGCTTCGATCTTGCGGAAGACCTCTTCCGACCAGCCGACCAGGTCCATCTTGTTGACGGCGAGCACGACGTGCTTGACGCCGACGAGATCGAGGATCGCGGCGTGGCGCTTCGTCTGCTTCTTGACGCCCGAGCGCGCATCGACCAGCACGATCGCGACGTCGGCGTGGGAAGCGCCCGATGCCATGTTGCGCGTGTACTGTTCGTGTCCTGGCGAGTCGATGATGACAAAGCGCCGTGTATCGGTGTCGAAATACTTCCACGCGATATCGATCGTGATGCCTTGCTCGCGTTCCGCCACGAGGCCGTCGAGCAGCATCGAGAAATCGGGAAGGTCCGTACCGGCGGCTTTACGCCCCGAGCGACGAACGTTCTCGCGCTGATCTTCGTAAAGATCCGAGGCATCCCAAAGCATGCGCCCGATCAACGTCGATTTGCCGTCGTCAACGGAGCCGCACGTCAGAAGATGCGTGATGCCGCCAAGCTCGCGGACGAGATTAGGAACGTCTTGCGTGCGAGCCGGCGTCTCTATCTCCAGCGCAGGCTTGGCTTTCAGAGCGTGGACGGTCATCAGAAGTAGCCTTCCTGCTTTTTCTTTTCCATTGCACCGGCCTGATCGTGGTCGATCAGACGGCCCTGGCGTTCGGATGTTTGCGCGTTGATGGTCTCGGCGACGACGGCTTCGATCGTGTCGGCATCGGACTCGACCGCCGCAGTCAGCGGATAACAGCCAAGCGTGCGGAAGCGAATTTTCCGCATCTCGATTTTTTCGCCGTCACGCGGTTGCAGCCGTTCGTCGTCCTGCATCAGCAGCTGACCGTTGCGGATGAGGGTCGGGCGCTCCGCCGCAAGATAGAGAGGCACGACGTCGAGTTTCTCGCGCAGGATGTAGCGCCACACGTCTTTTTCGGTCCAGTTCGACATCGGGAAAACGCGCACCGTTTCACCCGTGCCGAGCCGTCCGTTGAGCAGATGCCACATCTCTGGACGTTGGCGGCGCGGATCCCAACGATGGCCGGCGGCGCGGAAGGAGAAGACACGTTCCTTGGCGCGGCTCGCTTCTTCATCGCGGCGTGCACCACCGAATGCACCGTCGAAACCGTATTTATCAAGTGCCTGCTTCAGCGCCTGCGTTTTCATCACGTCGGTGTGAATCGAAGGCGCATGGTCGATCGGGTTGATGCCGCGCTTGACGCCGTCTTGATTGGTGTGAACGATCAGGTCGAGGTTGAGCTCTTTCGCTGTTCGATCGCGAAACTCGATCATCTCGCGAAACTTCCACGTCGTATCGACGTGCAGCAACGGGAAGGGCACAGCCTGCGGAAAGAACGCCTTGCGAGCCAGGTGCAGCAGGACGGTCGAATCTTTGCCGATCGAATACAGCATCACCGGCTTGCGGAACTGCGCCGCCGCCTCGCGAAAGATATGGATACTTTCTGCTTCGAGCAGATCGAGATGAGAGGGCGAGGCCGTCATGCGGCATGATCCTTTGGTTCAAATCCCGGATCTTCACCTTGCGTGTGAAGTCCGCACTCTTTGCCGTTTTCGTTTTCCCACCACCAGCGCCCGGCGCGAATGTCCTCGCCCGGCTTGATGGCGCGCGTGCACGGCTGACAGCCGATCGACGGGAAGCCTTTGGCGTGCAGCGCGTTGATGGGAATTTTGTTGACCGCGACGTAGTCCTCCAGTGTCGAGAGACTCCAGTCCGCGATTGGGTTCACCTTGATGAGTTTCTGTGCGGCGTCGTAGGTCGCGAACGGAACATGCGACCGGCCTTGCGACTGCTCGCGGCGCAGACCCGTGATCCAGGCTGCAGCGCCTTTGAGCGCGCGGTTCAGCGGACGCACCTTGCGAATTTCGCAGCACGCTTTGCGTGCGTCGACGGAATAGCGAAAGCCGTAAATGCCGTCGTTGGCGACCAGCTCCTCGACTTCGGCCGCATCGGGATACATGACGCGGATCTTCAGGCCATATTTGCCTTCGGTATCGAACAGCGTGTCGAGCGTCTCGGGAAAATGGCGGCCGGTGTCGAGCGTGAAGATGTCGATGTCCGCGCCCGTCGCTGCAATTCCGTGGGTGATGGCTTGGTCTTCGATGCCAAGGCTCGTCGAAAAAGCGACCGGACCGTCAATGGCGGCGCGGATCGCCTGGATGCGCTCCTCCAGCGTCGCCAGCCCGGCGAGCGTGGCATCAAGCGCCGCTGCCTTGGCTTGTTGCGCTGCGGAATGAGCGTCTGGCGGCGACCCACGCGATGTGGACGCGGCGGTTTCGAATAGAGTCATGAAGACCTCCGGAGCCGATACATAAGGGTAAAACATTCTCCTGAGAAGGCTTATTCCTACCACTGCATAGCATATTATTTCTTAAAACCGCTTCAAAAGGCCGTTTGCTTGTCGAAGCTTTCTGAGCATGAGCATCCAAGGCTGCTCGATTTGGCGGCGGCCTGTTCCTACATTTGGCCTCAGTGAAGCAATGAATTGCTTTATCGGAAGAAATTTGAGTCAGCGCCTGCAACAAAAAGCCGCCGAGCCTCAAGCGCTTCGGGGCGCGCAGTCCGACGAATTCGAGGTGCCGGGTAGTCAGCGGTCCTGGCCACCGCTCGATGACGTCTTCGCCAGCCAATCGATGATCCCGCTGGCAGCCTGAGCCGCTGTCGCGAATGTTCCCTGCAGCAGGTAGCCGCCCGTCGGCGCTTCCCAGTCGAGCATTTCACCGGCAACGAACACACCGGGCCTGTCGTGGAGCATTAAATGCGCGTCGACCGACGTCCAGGCGACGCCGCCCGCCGTCGAGATCGCCCGTTCAAGACCGGCCAGCCCGGTGACGCGAAGCGGCACGGCCTTGATGTGCGACGCCAGGGCATCGCCGGACTGAGGCAGTTCGGCTTCGCGCAACAATCCAACCGCAGCGGAATCGAGACGCGCGTTCTTGCGCAGAAAGTTCGTCATCGTCTCCTTGCCGCGTGGCTTCGCAAGGCGCGATGCCAGTTCATCGTGCGTCATGTCCGGCTTGAGATCGACGACAAGCGTGGCAACGCCGTCCCGCGCCAGCGCCGCGCGAATTTGGGGGCCAAGCGCGTAGACCGCGCCACCTTCGAGGCCGTTGCGCGTAATAATGGCTTCGCCGCGCTGGGTGCTACCGCCGATACTCAACGCGATGCGTTTCAGAGCCGAGCCTTCGAAGCGCGATTTTAAAATGGGCGACCAGGCAATGACGACGCCGCAGTTGGCCGGAGCAAGCTGAGTTACCGCTACGCCGGCGTCTTCAAACGCGCCGGTCCAGAGCCCGTCCGAGCCAAGCCGAGGCCAACTCGCCCCGCCAAGAGCGAACAGCGCAGCGTCCGGTGCAACTTCAATTTTCGAGTCATCGGCAAGTGTGAATACAAGTGATCCTTTCGCGCCAAAGCCCGTCCAACGATGCCGCGTTTTGATGGTGACACCGAGATCGTCGAGACGGCGCAGCCACGCACGCAGCAGCGGTGAAGCCTTCATCGCGCGAGGAAACACCCGTCCGCTCGTTCCGACGAACGTTTCCGCGCCGAGATCGTTTGCCCAGGCGATGAGCTGCTCCGGCGGAAACGCTTCGACAATTTTCTGGATGTCCGCCGCACCTGCGCCATAGCGCTTCAGAAATTCTGCGAGCGCTTCGCTATGCGTGAGATTCAATCCGCCGCGCCCAGCGAGCAGAAATTTACGCGCAGGGGACGCCATCCGCTCGAACACGGTCACGCCGTGACCCTGACGCGCGATTGTTTCGGCCGCGAACAACCCGGCGGGCCCCGCGCCGATGATCGCAACATGGCGGCGGCCCGTTAAAGACGCGGAACTCACCAAACGCCTGTGTTTTGCATTGATGCCCAGGGTTCTTGCGGCGGCAAGGCTTGGCCCTTCTGCAGCAGCTCGACGGAAATGAGATCCGGCGAGCGCACGAACGCCATATGCCCGTCGCGCGGCGGCCGGTTGATCGTCACGCCGGACGCCTGCAGCTTTGCACACGTCGCGTAGATATCGTCCACCTCGAACGCCAGATGCCCGAAATGACGTGCCGAGCCGTAATCCTCGGCATCCCAATTATAGGTGAGTTCAAGCATCGGCGCCTTTTCGCTCAGCCCATGCGCTGTGTCGTCGGGCGCTGCGAGGTAGACCAACGTGAAACGGCCCTTCTCGTGTTCCGTTCGGCGAATCTCTCTCAGCCCAAGCGCATCGCAGTAGAATTGCAGGCTCTGCGCGAGGTCGCGGACGCGAACCATAGTATGAAGATAGCGCATTGAAATTGTTCCATGCGTTGTTCGATTTGTTCGTTAGCTAACGGCGCAATCCGGCGACCGCAAGCCGGAGCGCGGCTGCGAAGCCACACCGTGTCTCGAATCGCTCGAATCTCGCGGCGACGCCGTGATGCGCGAAATCGTCCGCCTGTGCATGACCGTTGGAAAATGATTTCGTTCACCGGCGCGGACGTCTTCAAATACATCGGGAATCACGCATCGAAAACGAATCAGTTCGAACGCGATTCGCATGTGGAAAGGCATAACCGGCATGTGGATTATAATTCCGCTCCGCAAGGACGCCGAGCGAACCTGGGGATGAAACGAAATCGCATTTTCCTTTCGCTTGATCATACGTTTAGCGGCGCATGTAGATGTGGATTGAATCACATCAAGTGAGCGTCAAGTAGGGCGACGAAAAAATGCCGCTAGCCCTCGCCAAAGCCGGTGTTATGTTTCGGACAGCTTCACGGGAGAAGCGACGGCGCACGGTTCTGAAGAGGGCTCTTCCGGAACCGTTGGGCAGGCGCAAGGAGACGGGGGGCGTTGCGATGGTTTTGACGCACAGTATGCGGGGTATCAAGTGATGGGGGATATAAAGCGTCCCGGTCTTTCGGGGGATTTAGAACCGGTTTCGGCCGGACCCGAAGTTATGGATGACGCGGCGATCGAGGTCTTCGAGGTCGCTGGACTTATTAAGTGGTTCGACGCTTCCAAGGGCTACGGCTTTATCGTGCCGGACAACGGCCTGCCGGACATTCTTCTTCACGTCACTTGTCTCAGGGCCGGTGGTTTCCAGACGGCCTATGAAGGCGCGCGTGTTCACTGCGAAGTGTTGCGCCGCTCGAAGGGAATGCAGGCGTTCCGCATTCTCAGCATGGACGAAAGCACGGCGATCCATCCGTCCCAGCTTCCGCAGCGCACGCATGTCATCGTGCAGCCCGAAAGCGATTGGGAACGGGCCTATGTCAAGTGGTTCAACCGCGTGCGCGGTTTCGGCTTCTTGACACGCGGCGAGGGAACGCCGGATATTTTCTGCCACATGGAGACACTGCGGCGGTTCGGCTTTACTGAGCTTCGCCCTGGTCAGATCGTTCAGGTCCGCTGGGGTTACGGTTCGAAGGGCTGCATGGCCGCGGAGCTTCGGCCCGATGGCGTGGCGACGGGGTTGCCGTCGCGTAACTGACGCGGACAAGATGGCGACAGCGTTACAGAGTTTGATCAAGAGGGCCGCGATTTGCGTGGCCCTTTTTGTTGTGGCCCTGACCGGGATTCCATCGATCTTTCCTGCGAACACGTCCTTGCAATTCGTAGCGCCAGCGCATGCAAAGATGCGGCAGGCCAAGCTGAGCATCGTGCCGGCCATGGGAGGCGCGGTCCATCACTTCGACATTGAGATCGCGTCGAGCGAAAAGGAGAAGGAACTCGGGTTGATGTTCCGGACGTCTCTCGGTGAGACGGAGGGAATGCTGTTCCCGTACCCTTACGAGCGCGCGATCTCGATGTGGATGCGCAATACTTATATTCCGCTCGACATGGTCTTCATTCGCTCGAACGGCACGATCGCGCGCATCGAGGAACGCGCCGAGCCTTTGTCGGATCGCGTCATCTCGTCGGGAACGGCCGTTGTGGCGGTGCTTGAACTCGCCGGCGGAACGTCAGCACGCCTCGGCATCAAGCCCGGCGACAAGGTCGATTATCCGTTGTTTCAGGAAGGGGCGCGCTAGCCGGGGCGACATCCCGCACAAGCGCAAATTCGTCGTCACTCGAAGAGCGACGAAATCGATCGCTGAATGGAATCGAAGTTCATTCCGAAGTCTTGCTCGGACTGTCGCGAAGCTCGGCGCTTCGCAACCTTAGCTTTGCGCTGACTAGCCTTGCGTGCGGGCTCAGCCCGCGCCTCGGGACTTGCCTCACGAACGGCGACGAGCGTCTCGTCTTCAAGTTTTAACTCGGCGTTGCTCGTCGGCGATGTCGCCTTCGCCACCACTGGCGACGACTGTGATGTCTCTGGGGCGACCGCCTGCGCGGCAACTGGCGGCACGATTGCTGGTGTAGCGGCAGGTGGCGCTGCGGCGTTGTCCACGAGCGGCGCTGGCGTCGTCGGCTCTCGCGGCGGAATGAGCATACCGGCGGGCGCCCAGGCGTGATCTAGCCGTGAGGTGTCGGGCGGCTTCGGGGCAGCGTTTAGCGTATCGAGCGATCCGGTCACAACATCCTGTGCAGGGCCGCAGGTGGCATCGGCGTGCGCCGTGAGCAAGGTCAGCAGAGCAGAATCGGGAGCCGCCACAGGAAGCTGCGCTTTGACTGTGTGAAGAAACGTGCGCATCGCCGCCTGCGAGGCGGGCGTCCAATCTCCGGTGATGGGGCCGTCGTAGCAGCGGGCATTCACCAGCGCCGTTTGGATATCGCGGGCAATGCCGGAGGAGTGGGTGCGGGCGTCCGCAACGGGAGCGTGCGTCGCGCCATCCGGTATGACGTACACCGGCCCGTTGATGCGGTCGGGCGCGGCTATGACGCGAGGCGGGATAACATCGGCAGCAGCGGGAGGAATGGCATCGTCGGCATCGACGGCGAGATAATAGACGTACGCCGTGCCGGCGGTCAGCGCGCACAGCACCAGCCCGCGAGCCTTCGCGGCATACGCACCCGGCAGAACGGAACGCCCGGATCTCACAATAGGGACTCGCTACAACACGCAAACAAACCGGCAGCCAGCCTCGGCTCGGCCTCGCTTGTCGCTACTATTTTGCGGTCCCGTTGGCAAAGCCAACCCGCACAATTCCGGCTTTCGCTGGGGAAGGCGTGGCCCTGGATCGACACTTCGCTCGCACGAGCGCTCCTCGCGCGCCTCGATCGAGGGGGCGCGGCATTCGTTCTTCAAATGTCCATTTGTTCGCAACGGCGAACATGCTACTAAGCCAGCATTCGTCGGGGCGTAGCTCAGCCTGGTAGAGCATCTGCTTTGGGAGCAGAGGGTCGCGTGTTCGAATCATGTCGCCCCGACCAATTTTCTTGTGTGTTGTCAGAGGACTGAATGATGACCGCGCGCATCTTCAAGCCGGCAAGAACGGCGATGCAGTCCGGCGAGGCGCGGACCAAGGAGTGGGTGCTCGAGTTCGAGCCCGCAAGTCCGCGCTCCGCTGATCCATTGATGGGCTGGACGAGTTCGAGCAACACCCAGACGCAGGTGCGGCTCGAATTCGATACCAAGGAAGAGGCGATCGCCTACGCGACGCGCGAGGGACTTGCCTACACGCTCGCCGAGCCGAAGCCGCGCAAGCCCATTCGCAAGTCCTACGCTGACAACTTCCGTTTCGGCCGCATCGGCAACTGGACGCACTGATATCGGTGCAGGCGACTCGGCTTCGCGGAACTTGATAATTGCGCGTGCGGCCGGCTTGCCGAAGGCCAGTCGCACGCGCCAAGGAAAAACAACCGCCTGCGCGCGATCACCCGAACAGCTTGACCGCTTTGCCGAGCGTGTTCCATACGCCCCACAAGAACGGAATACCGACGGCGAGCCACGCAATCAGCACGCCGAGGCTGAAGCCGCCAAATCCGATTCCGTGCGATCCGTTCGCTGGCACTTTCGTCGATTTTGCAGCTTGCAGCGCGGCGATTTCATCGTCCCGCATCAGCCATTTTGCAGCGACCGGACGCACGAGCGCGTTCGCGATCAGGCCGACGAGCAGGAAACCCGTCAGGATGTACATCGTGCGGTCATAGACGAGCGCACGCGGCACACCCGCCGCCATCTGGGCATCGCGAATGTAGCCGATGACGAGCGGCCCAAGAATGCCGGCGGCCGACCACGCCGTCAGCAACCGGCCGTGAATGGCGCCGACGAATTGCGTGCCGAAAATATCGGCAAGATAAGCGGGAAGCGTCGAGAAGCCTCCGCCGTACATGCTGATGATGATGCAGAACGCAGCGACGAAGAGCGCAATCGACCCCATATGGGCGAGCGTCGGCGCGAGCGCGTAAAGCACCATACCGAGAATGAAGAAGCAGAAGTACGTCACCTTGCGGCCCATGACATCGGAGAGCGATGCCCAAACAAAGCGGCCGCCGCTGTTGAACAGCGACAGAAGGCTGACGAAACCGCCCGCGATAGCAGCAACAGCGGCGTGCTGCGCCGGATCGAGGTCGCCAAATTTGAGGCCTGCTTGGCCGATCAGAGACCCTGCGAAAATTTCTTGCAGCATCGGAGATGCCATGGCCAAGACGCCGATGCCTGCCGACACGTTCATCCACAGCGCGATCCAGATGAGCCAGAACTGCGGAGTCTTGTGCGCATTGTCGAGGTGAACATTGCCCGTCGTGATCAGCGCGTGCGCACGATCGGCGGGCGGCGTCCAACCATCCGGCTTCCAGTTGTCCGGTGGCACGCGGTATCCGAATGCGCCGCACAACATGAAGACCAGATAGATGCAGCCCATCACCGCCATCGTTTCCCAAACGCCGACGGATTGATCCGTTTTGAAGTGATGCATGAGCCAGATGGCCAGCGGCGAACCGATCATCGCGCCGCCGCCGAAGCCCATGATGGCCATGCCGGTCGCCATGCCGCGCCGGTCGGGGAACCATTTGATCAGTGTCGAAACCGGCGAAATGTAGCCGAGGCCGAGGCCGATGCCGCCGATGACGCCGAGCCCGAGCCAGAGAAGCCAAAGCTGATGGATATGGACGGCGAGCGCCGAGAGCAGAAAACCTCCGCCCCAGCAGATCGCTGCGGCAACACCGGCGCGGCGCGGCCCGGCCCGTTCCAGCCAGCCTCCGAAGACGGCGGCGGAAAGCCCGAGGAAGACAATGCCGAGTTCGAACGTCACGAGCAGGGTGCTGACGCGCCAATCGCACGTCGTGGTGAAGAGTTCCTGCATGACGGTCAGGTCGGGACACGTCGCAGGCTTTGAAACGCCGAGCGCTTGCGCCAGCGGCAGCCAGAAGACGCTGAGCCCATAGCTCATGCCGATGCAGAGGTGGATCGCGAGCGCCGCCGGCGGAACCAGCCAGCGATTGAAGCCGGCCTTTGCTACGATCCGCTCGCGATCGAGTAAGCCCGGTGCTTCGTCGGAAGCGGTGCTCGCTGCTGCCATCATGTCCCCCAAGGATTATGATTATGAATTATGTCCGCGCGATCAGCGGCTTTTTTCGCTTTCTTGCACGCGGGCCGCGACACAATCAACCATTTCAGACCTCTATCCGCTCACGATTAGCCGCAGCAACGCCCTTGCGCTTCGTCGAGACCGCCATTATCGGTCTCATCAAGGCTTTCGCCCCATATCGCGTCGCAAAGATCTGTTAAGTTGGACGCTATGCGGCGGCGCACAAATTGATCCCGTAGCTCAGTTGGATAGAGCATCTGCCTTCTAAGCAGAGGGTCGCAGGTTCGAATCCTGCCGGGATCGCCACCGTTTCGGGGCATTTCACATATTGCAGCAGAATGCGCGATGAAGTCTCACGTGAGACTTTTTGCGAGATCGCGCCGGGAGCGACATATTTTGCGCGCTCATCGCCCGCATAAACCGTCATCGCCGCAAGCAGGACGCCATCTTGCCCGCACCACGAATAAAATCCCGCGTGACAGCGGGATTGAGGGATGCAGGTATATTGGAAAATATGGGGGAGATTAGGGGGAGATCAGTGATTGCTCAATCCGACATCGACGCACATTCGTGGTTTCACGGAATCGACTTTGGCGACGGTCGCGTTGCGAAGGGACGCTTAAGCCCCCCGAACTGGTCTCTATTCGGTGCCTTTGCGCTGATGGAGTACGTGGACTTCAAGAACACTCGCATCCTCGATATCGGAACGATGGATGGCATTGTCGGCTTCATGGCTGAGCGCGGCGGCGCCCGTGAAGTGATCTGCACCGATCTCTATGAACGCAAGACCTTCGGAATGGCCAAAGACATCATTGGGTCGAAAGCCGAATATCTTCCAAGAACGGGCATTGCGGACTTGCTCGCGCGCTTCGGTACCGGATCGTTCGATGTCGTCGTGATGGGTGGCCTTCTTTATCACCTCGTCTCTCCGCTTGTTGGGATCATGATTGGTCGGTCACTTCTTAAGAACGGCGGTATCCTCATTCTTGAAACCGTCGCGACCGAAGGCGAGGCATCAACGCTAGCCTTCAACCCTGCCGATCCCATCATTGACGAATACACCACATTCTTTGTGCCGACCGTCAGAGCTGTCAAAGACATGATGACCTTTTCGCTTCTCGACGTTCTTGGCCATGCCAGCGTCCGAGCAAACTCGGGAACTCGGCCCCATCTTCGCTCCAGCTTTATCGCCCGCGCTGTCTATCCCGGCATCGCAACGTCGGACCTGATGGGCCGTACCCAAGAACGTGCGAAAGACGATAACAAAATGCTCGAAGGCCATAAACTCTCGGAACTTGCGAACAGCGCAATCGTGAATATGTCGATCGATCTCGATGCAATCCGCGCAGTTCCGCCGATCGTTGAACGGTCTTTCAAAACCAAACTTCCGTTCCAGCCTACCATCGCTCGGAAGATCTCGGTTGCGGCCTCTTAAAATTCAGTCGGTCTAGGATATTGGACGGATGCCGCCAACGTGGTGGCGCCTGTGCTAGCGACGATCGCGGGGGCGCGGAATGCAACACGGGAATAGACTGGTCAATCTGCAGCTCTTGCGGATATTCGCTGCTGTCGCGGTTGTGGCGTTTCACGCACGGCTGCACGCAGTTGTGTTCGACAAATCATTCATCCCAGGTTCTCTCGGATGGGGCTACTCTGGTGTTGACGTGTTCTTCGTCATCAGCGGCTTCATCATGGTCTACATCACGGCCGGCAGGCCGATAGGCCCTGACGAATTCATCGCGCGACGCTTCTTTCGGGTTTGGCCGCTCTATCTCGTCCTGACGTTGGTCGCAGCAGCCATCGTTCTGTTTGTCCCGGCCTATTACAAAGGCGATGATCGACTACTTTATATTCTGCAATCCCTCCTGTTTATTCCGGCGCGACGGGATTTCGATGGTCAGTTCTATCCGCTTCTCAATGTCGGCTGGACCCTCAATCTCGAAGTCGCCTTTTACGCGCTCTTTGCTGTTTCTCTTTTCTTCAAGCGACAGATCCTTGCACTGTTTGTTATGGTCGGGGCGTTGATCGGCAGCGGTTACGTCTTCAAAAGCGATCTGCTTTACTTCTACGGCCAGTTTGCGCGGGGTCCGTTCGTCGAATTTTTGTTCGGCGTCGTTCTCGCCCATATGTATCGTGCGAATGTCCGCATCCCGACATCCGTCGCGATCGCTTCTCTCATTGGCGGAATAGCGATGATCATCGCACAGATGCCGGGAGCACGCCCCGTCGTCGTGGGGCTTCCTGCATTCATGGTCGTTTTGGGCGCCCTTTACATCCCAGCCCCAAAATCGCTCAGATTGGCCGAATGCTTCGACTTCCTTGGGCGCAGTTCTTACGCCTTATATCTGTCTCACTTCATAGTTTTAAGCGTCTTCAGACGGACACTGCTAAACGAGCACTTTGGACCCAACTCCATTCCAGCCTTCGTTTACATCGGATCCGCAGTCGCTTTGTCGCTCGCAATCGCCGTTGCCATTTATGTTCTGCTCGAAAGGCCGTTCGATCTGCGCGTTTCGCAACTGTTTCTCAAAAAGATCTTTCGTCGCGAAGCTTCCCGCACAGGCCGCACCGCGACCAGTGTCGGTCTCGATAGAAATGTCGCGTCAGCCCCGCACCAATAGCTGCACGGACCCATTGCTGGCTCTGAGAGAACTGATGAATCGAAGTGGCCATGGCAACCCGGCTGGCGCTTTGGCCCTGTCCTTGCTAAGACCGGCCCAATGGGCAACCTCGCTGTTTTCGGGTATCCGCAATAAGCATGCGTAATAATTCGCAAGGGCTCCTGCGCACAACCTATGCCTATGGAGTCGCCGGGGTTCTGACCCTTATCCTTTTGCTCGCGGCATCGTTCTGGCTGGTTGCGAAAACGCAATCGGCATCCGACGACGTGCTTCAGTCGCGCGAGAAATTGGGCGCGCTGTCAAATCTTCTTGCAACCGTTCTCGATGCCGAGACGGGTCAGCGCGGTTATTTGCTGACGGGCGAGAGCCGCTATTTGGAGCCCTACCAAACCGCGAGCGACAACGTGGCGAAGCGCACGGCGGCGGTGGATTCGGCATTTCGAAATGATGCTTCGGACAAGCCTTTCATCGATCAGATTCACACAGCGATCGACACGAAGCTGAGCGAATTGGCGCGAACGGTCGAGCTGAAGAAAAACGGAAAATCGACGGAAGCGCTTGCCGTCGTCAATGGCGATACCGGCAAGGCGCTGATGGATCGTGTCCGTCTGCTTGTCGGCGAGCTGACGAGCAAAGTCGACAGTGTGCTGCATCGCGCCGTCGATCAGCAACGCACGACTGCGTCGCTTGCGCGTCAAGTTGCAATGGGGGCGGTGCTGATCATTCTGCTCGCCGCGCTCGGCGCCGTTGCGACGATCGTCAAATATACAAGGGAACTGGTATCGGCGCGCCAGGAAATGGAAACGATGAACGTCGGGCTCGAAGAGCGCGTCAAGGAGCGGACGGCAGACCTGAAACGCGCCAACGAGGAGATTCAACGGTTCGCGTATATCGTCAGCCACGATTTGCGGGCGCCGCTGGTCAACGTCATGGGCTACACGAGCGAACTGGAAGCGAGCTTGGACAGCCTCTCGAAAATTGCCGACGATCCGCAACTTGCAGCCGTGCCCGGTGGACCGGAAGCCAAGGTCACTATTCAGACGGACATCCCCGAGTCCCTCGGCTTCATTCGAAGCTCGACGAAAAAGATGGATAGCCTGATCAAGGCCATCTTGAAACTTTCACGAGAGGGGCAGCGTGTTCTGACGGCCGAAGAAATCCGGCTCGATGAATTCTTCAATTCCATTGCCGCCGGCGTCCAGCACCGGCTTTCGGAACTGGACGGAGAGATCCATATCGGAAAGCCGTTGCCGGTCATTGAAAGTGATCGCGTGGCTCTCGAACAAATCTTCAGCAATCTGGTGGACAATGCCCTCAAATACGGCGTCGTTGGGCGGCCGCCGAAGATTGACATCAGGCAGGTTTCGAGCGGGTGGGGCGCGACGGTCGTCGAGGTTGAAGATAACGGCCGCGGGATCGCCACGAGCGATCATGAGCGGGTATTCGATCTCTTTCGCCGGGCTGGTCCCCAGGATCAGCAGGGCGAGGGGATTGGGCTCGCTCACGTTCGCGCTCTTGTGAGGCGCTTGGGCGGCGAAATTACCATGACTTCTGAACTTGGACGTGGCACGACATTTCGCGTGGCGCTGCCGAAAAAGCTGCAAATCCAGTCGGAGCAGGCAAGTGGATAAAGACGGTAAACCCGTAAAAATCGTCATGATCGAGGATGATGAGGGGCACGCGCGGCTGATCGAGCGGAACATCCGCCGGGCCGGAGTCCACAACGAGATTGTGCCGTTCGCCAACGGCACCGAAGCGCTGGCCTATCTTTTCGGTCCTGACGGAAGCGGCGAGATCAGCGCCAAGCGGCACCTTCTTGTGCTTCTCGATTTGAATCTGCCGGACATGACCGGCGTCAGCATCCTCGAAAAGGTCAAGGCCAACGTGCATACGAGACGCACGCCGGTCGTCGTGCTGACGACCACCGACGACGAGCGGGAAATCAAGCGCTGCTATGATCTCGGCGCAAACGTCTACATCACGAAGCCGGTGGACTACGAAAATTTTTCCAATGCCATTCGGCAGCTCGGACTGTTCTTCTCGGTCATTCAGGTTCCGGAAACGCAATAGCATGTCCCGGCCGAGGGTCCTTTACATCGATGACGATCCGGGGATCGGGAGACTGGTCCAGAAAACGTTGGAAGCGATTGGGTATGACGTCTCTCTAGCGCAATCCGGCACCTTGGGAATTGAGCAGTTGCGCCGGGAGACATTCGACGTCGTCGCGCTCGATCATTATATGCCCGGGCACACCGGCCTCGATGTGATGAAAGACATCGTGGCGATCGACCCGCATCCGCCCGTCATTTACGTCACCGGATCGGAAGACAGCCGCATTGCTGTCGCGGCGCTCAAGATGGGCGCTGTCGATTATGTCTGGAAGGACGTTCAGGGTCATTTTCGCGAGCTGCTTGGAACAGCCATCTCGACGGCCCTGGAGCAGGATCGGCTCCGCCGTGAAAAAGAGGAAGCCGATCGCGAGGTCCGCCGCGCCCGCGACAGGGCTGAATTGCTCCTCAAGGAAGTCAATCATCGCGTCGCCAATTCCTTGGCGATTGTCGCGGGATTGGTGGGCTTGCAGAAAGCGTCCCTTCAGGACGAAACGGCGCAAAATCTTCTCGAACAAATGCGCGCGCGCATCCTGGCGATCGCCGGTGTCCACCGCCGGCTCTACACGTCCGATGACGTGCGGACTGTCGATCTCAAGGAATATCTCGGCAGCCTGGTCGATGACTTGAAGGTTGCGATGGCCGATGAGGGCCGGATGCATTCGATACAACTCGACTGCGTGCGGATCTCGTTGCCGACGGACAAGGCCGTCTCCGTCGGCATCATCGCGACCGAACTCATCACGAATGCCTACAAGTATGCCTATCCCGATCACCACGGGGAAATTCGCATCGACGTTGCACGCGACGGTGACACGGTTTGTCTGTCGGTCGAGGATGATGGCGTCGGCTTCAATGACCCGGCGTCGGCTGCTGGGACGGGGCTCGGATCGAAGGTTATTGCCTCGATGACCGCGAGACTTGAAGGCACGTTAAGCTATCAGTCGCGAGCCAGAGGCACGCGCGCCGCCCTGCAATTCCCTTTGTAATTCAACCTCATTAAGTCGTGTCGCAGGCGCGCTCGCTGGCGCGTTTGGCTATTTACCCTGCTTTGAGGGTAGGGGCCGGCGAAGTGCATTAAGCATTCGGCGCGATCGCGCACCCCGATTTATCCTCGGCATTCGCAGAACATTTATTATTTCTCCCTACCGTGGGCCGCGCCTCCGTGGCCAAAAACACCGAAGAACGACATGCTCGCAGGACTTATTTCCAGACCTACCGGTCTCCTGGGCAAAAAGCTGACCCTCGGCTTGTTCCTAGGGCAGGGTGTCGCCGTTTACGGACTTGCCGGCGGCGATGCACTCCTTTGCGGTTCCGCTGCTGCTGGCGTCATCGCCCTTTCCGCACTGGTCGCCCGGATGTCTTGGCATCAGTCAGACGAGGGAGCGCGCCAGGGCGCGCAGGCCACCGCCCATGATCGAATTATTGGACAATTCTTTTATGTCCTGAAGTCGGATCGCGCCGGCCGCGTTATAGAGGCCAACGAACGATACCTCGCCCGCATGGGGTACACCTCTCAGGAACTGTCGGAACTGCATGATCGCTGCGAACAGCCGTACCGGTCGAGCGCGGCATTGTCGGCAGAGATGTGGTCGGAGATCCGCGCCGGACGAACGTGGAGTGGCGAAGTCTGCGATCAAGCGAAGGACGGTTCGCACGTCTGGATGAGTGCCATCGTCCTCCCGAACTACGACGCAGATGGCAATCTCGTATCGCTGACGACGATTGGCGTTGACGTTACCGATAAGCGCCGGGCGCAAGAAGCGCTCAAGGAAGCAAATTCGCGCTTGGAAGCCTTTGTCAAGCACGCCCCGGCCGCTGTTGCGATGTTTGACAACGACATGCGCTACGTCGCTCATACCGATCGGTGGTTGGCGGATTACAACATCGATGACGTGTCGCTGATCGGCCGCTCGCATTATGACGTCTTTCCGGAAATTCCGGAGCACTGGAAGATCAAGCACAGGAGAATTCTGGCGGGAGCTACCGAAAGGAGCGAGGAAGAACGGTTCCTGCGCGCCGATGGCCGCGAGAACGTCATTCGCTGGGAAGTGCGCCCCTGGTATCTTCCCGATGGCGCCATCGGCGGCATGATGATGATGACCGAAGAGATTTCGGAGCGAAATAAAATTCGCGACAAGCTCTGGCGTCTCGCGAACCTCGATGCCTTGACCTCGCTGCCCAACCGGTTGTCGTTCGGCGAGTTGCTGCAGAACGAGATCCAGTTCTCGAAAGCCGCGCAAGGGCAGTTTTCCGTCGCACTTCTCGATGTCGACAGATTCAAGGAAATCAACGATACGCTCGGGCACGACGTCGGCGATCAACTGTTGAAGCAGTTGGCGTCACGTATCCAAGCTGCGCTGGACGGCTGTGGTACGATCGCTCGCCTCAGCGGCGACGAGTTTGCAATTTTGGTACGCGGAGACGAGGGGCTGGCCGCAGCCGCCTTTGACACCGTGCAGTCGGCGTTGGAGGAGCCGCTTGCGATCGGTGACACGCAGCGCACGTGCACGGCGAGCATCGGCGCCACAATATTTCCTGAAGATGCGACGGAAGCCGGCGACCTTCTGAAGAACGCCGATCTTGCACTTTATCGCGCCAAGTCCTTGGGCCGCGATCGCATAGTGCAATTTGAACCGTCGATGCGCAGCGCGATGGGCAGAAAGGTCGAATTGCAACAGGAAGCGCGCGAAGCGCTTCGGCATGGGCAGTTCAGGCTCCATTATCAGCCAATCGTGCCCGCGAGCACCGCGCAACCTCTGTCGTTTGAAGCTCTGCTTCGCTGGCAGCATCCCAATCACGGCCTGCTGGCTCCAGGGAGCTTTGAGGAAGTTCTGGAGGATCCGCGCCTTGCGATGACAATCGGCGACGCCGTGATCGACATGGCGCTCGCGCAAGCGGCGCAATGGCTTTCCGAAGGCAAGGAATTCGGTCGCATCGCCGTCAACGTGACGTCGGCCGATTTTTCATTTGGAGATTTCGCGGGACGCTTGAACGAGAAGCTCGATCATCATCGGGTGCCCGCCTCGAAACTCTGTATCGAGGTGACGGAGCGCGTCTTCCTTGGTGTCGGCGCCACCCATGTGGCGGAAGCGCTGCAACGCATTAGTGCTCTTGGCGTCGAAGTCGCGCTCGACGATTTTGGGACGGGGTACGCATCGCTGACCCACCTCAAGGCCTTCCCGATCGATCGGCTGAAAGTCGATCGGTCATTCGTGATGGACATGCACGAGAACAACGACAGCCTGTCGATCGTGCAGGCCATCGTTCAGTTGGGTCAGAGCGTGGGATTGAGGGTCACGGCCGAAGGCGTTGAAAAATACGAACAACTTGCGTTGCTGCAAAGCATGGGCTGCGGCAGCTTCCAAGGTTATTATTTCTCGCCGCCACGCCCGGTGGAGGAGATTTCCATGCTGTTCGGCGGCAACCTGAACGGCGAACGAGCCATCGCCTAGCCATAGACCCTTTCACAAATGTTGGAGATATGGCTTCGTGGATGACCTCGGCAGCCCCGCCGCAGAGGATCGTCGAAACAGAAGATGCGCCGATGAAGTGGATGCTGGTCGAACGCAAGCCGGACGTCGTTTATTCGGGCGGGCAAGAAACCTATTTGGGCGCCGACGACCGGGAGGTCTTCGACACGGCATTGGCGAAGACTTTCGATACGCGGCAAGACGCCGAAGCCCATCGGCGAAATCTGAAACATCGCTACCATTGGGTCGCGGTAACCGTTCCGCAGTGACGGGCGTGCGCTTGCGAGACTGTTGCCGAAGGTCTGGCCACGCCGGTAGGCGGGCAGCGTTAAGCGGAACCGGAAGGGCTGCCGGCGTGTTGTGATATCGCGCCATCCGTTTCCGTGCTACAACCCATCCATCTGTATTGCGTTCCAGGGAGTGAGCCATGGCCGTCGCGAGGTCCTTCTGGAAAGGCCATCTGCGCTTGGCGCTCGTCACCATTCCGATCCGCCTCGTGAGCGCTACCGCTTCCGAAGACAAGATCGCGTTGCATCAGGTCGATCGTAAATCAAAGCAGCGCATCCGCTATCAGAAAGTCGCGGGCGACACCGGCAAGGTCGTTCCGCAATCCGATATCGTGCAAGGCTATGAACTGGACGACGGCAGCTATGTGCTTTTCGAGCCGGGCGAACTCGACAAGCTGAAGCTGGAGACGCGGCACACGATCGAACTGACCGAGTTCGTCGATGCCTGCTCGATCGATCCTCTCTACTTCGACAATCCTTATTACGTCCTTCCGGACGGCGACGTCGCCGAGGAAGGCTACCGCGTCATTCGCGATGCTCTCAAAGCCTCGAAGAAATACGGTGTCGGCCAGCTGACCATGCGCGGCCGCGAAAACCTCATTGCCATGAAACCGAGCGGCGAGGGTTTGATGGTCGAAACGCTGCGCTATGCCAATGAGGTGAGGGACGCCGACGACGTCTTTTCAGACATCGGAACCGGCAAGCTGAAACCCGAACTCATCGATATGGCCAAACAACTCATTGAGGAGCGCGCGCGCAAATTCAACCCGGCGGACTTCAAGAACCATTACGCCGAGGCGTTGCGCAAATTGGTCAAGGAAAAGGTCGAAGGCGGCGAGTCGACGGAAGTCGGCGGCGGCGATGAAAAAGTCTCCGGCGGCACGGTTATCGACTTCATGGACGCGCTGCGCCGATCGACGAAGGGAAAGTCCTCCGAAAAGCCGGAGAAAAGCGGACGCCGATCCACGAAGACGGCCGCGTCGAGCCAGAAGCGCGAACCGACAAAGCGCGCCAAGCCGCGTGCAAAACCAAAGTCGCGCGCCCGAGGTTAGGGTTTTCGCTGCTTCGGTCCCACCGGCGTCGGGCGGCGCACTTCGGCAGCGGGCTTGTCTTCCCGCAATCCTTTGAACGCCGCGTGCCGCAAGAGGTCGTCACCGGTCCAGGCGCGATATTCGATTTGCGCCACCAATTGCGGCTTCACCCAGATGACGCCTTTCCGCTGCAAGTTTGTCAGCGGCGCCGAGACGATTGGATCGCTGACCCGCAACGGTTTCAGTTTCCGCATCAAGTCTCCGGCAATCCGTTGCGAGAAGCCGGTTCCGACCCGGCCGGCATATCTCAGCTGCCTCTTATCGAAATATCCGACCACCAGCGCACCGACAGCGCTACTCGATACGTTCGAGACGACATATCCGATGATGACAAACTCATCGACCTGAATGCACTTGCTCTTGACCCAGTCGCCGTTGCGTCCCGAGCGGTAGGGAAGATCGCCGCGCTTGGAGACGAGACCTTCGAGACCGAGGCGGCAGGCTTCCGCCAGCATGGAAGCGCTGTCACCCGAAAGATCCGCGCTAAAGCGAACATGTTCGCCTGCAGACGACGCATCGATAACCTGGCGAAGCATCGCCTTGCGATCGAGCAATGCCGCGTCCCGGAGATCGTAGCCGTCGAGATACAGAAGGTCGAAACAATGGAAAACAAATCGATCCGAGCGCCGACCTTTGAGGTCCGCCGTTAGCAGTGCGAAATCCGAACGGCCTCCACTGTCCTCGACGACAAGCTCGCCGTCGATCAGCGCCTTGCCGCGATGCAGGTTGCGCAGCAGTCTTGGCAAAGGTTCAAAGCGCGCGGTCCAGTCGAGGCCGCTGCGCGTGATCAGCTTGACGTCGCCGCCGTCGACGCGGGCTTGGATACGGTAGCCGTCGAACTTGATTTCATGAACCCACTCGTCGCCGACGGGCGGCGCTGCCACGAGTGTCGCGAGACAGGGTTCGACGAAGTTCGGCATTTTGCCAGCGACTGCGCCTTGAATGGAGCGCGGCGTGAGCGCGCGGACACGCGGCTTTGGTTTTGTTTTCCGTGGCGCCGCTTGTCCTGCACGCGGCGTCATCGCCAGCCTCCGCGTCGGCGCATCACGTCTTCAGCAATGCGTTGATCGCCGATCGCAGCGGCCGCCCGGATTTTTCGTAATCGCTCCAGGCTTTCGATTTCGATATGAGGCCAGCGGCGGTGTGGACCGTGAAGCGCTTCGGATCGAGTCCCTTGCGGACCTGGCTCCAGGTCAGCGGCATTGAAACGGTTGCGCCGGGCCGAGCGCGCGGCGACAGCGGCGCGACGGCGGTCGCCATCCGGTCGTTGCGCAGGTAATCAAGAAATATACGGCCCTTTCGCAATTTCTTCGTCATCTTGATCAGATACGAGCCAGGATCGTCTTCGGCCATCTGTTGGCAAAGAGCGGCGGCAAACGTCTTCGCCTCGTCCCATCCGATATCGTCGCCACGGCGGGGCTTCAGCGGGGTGACGACATGCAGGCCCTTGCCGCCCGTCGTCTTGCAGAATGGAATGAGGCCGACGGCTTCCAATCGCTCACGAAGCTCGACCGCCGCTTCGACGACGCGATCGAAGTCGACATCCGGCCCGGGATCGAGATCGAAGACCAGACGCCCAGGCACATTGGGATCGAACGGTTCGCAATTCCACGGATGAAATTCGAGCGCTGCGATTTGGCCAAGCGCGATCAGTCCCTTGACGCTATTGACTTCGATATAGGGCTCGCGGTCGCCCGAGATGCGCACAAGATCGATCTCGGATGACATGCCGCGCATCGCATGCCGCTGAAAAAACGTTTCGCCATCGATGCCGTTCGGCGCGCGAATGACCGAGCACGGCCGGCCCTTGATATGTTCGAGCATCCACGGTCCGACGGCTTCGAGGTAATGCGCAAGATCGATCTTTGAGACGGCCGCGGTCTCGGTCGCGGGCCACATCACTTTATCGGGGCTGGAGATTGTAATGCCGAGGACCGTATTCGAACCGGCCTCGCCATCGTCCTTCGCACGCTTGCGCGACTTGGGCGCCGTGTGAATGGGCGTACGCCGCAACGGCTTCTCGTCGTCTTTCGCCGGTTGCATTGGTGGCTTCTCGTCTTTGCGGTTGGAGTGCCACACGGCATCCGGTTTGGCCGCCGACGTCCCCTTCAGGATGAACGGTTCGGGGCCGTTGCCCGTGCCTTTCGCAATCTGCGCCATCGTCCGTTTCGAAGCGACGGAACGGTCCTTCGAGAGCACGCCGTCTTCGTCGCCCGGCGTCGCCGTTTGATCGCGATGCTTGATCAGAAGCCAGTTCGTCCGCTTGTTGCCGGCGCGATCGTTCTTGATCCGCACGAGAACCCAACTGCCCTCCAGCTTTTCGCCGACGAGAACGAATTTCAATTCACCCTTGCGCAGTTGATCTTCCGGGCTGGTGTCCCCCAGCGGCGCCCAAAGGCCACGATCCCAGATCATCACCGAGCCGCCGCCGTATTGACCCTTCGGGATGGTGCCCTCGAAGTCGCCGTAATCGAGCGGGTGATCCTCGACCTCAACGGCGAGCCGTTTGACATGCGGATCAAGCGACGGCCCTTTGGTGACGGCCCAGGATTTGAAAACGCCGTCGAGTTCGAGCCGCAAATCGTAATGGAGCCGCGTCGCATCGTGCTTCTGGATGACGAAGCGCAAATGCTCGGCGCGGCGGATGCGTGCGGCCCCGCTCGGTTCGGCGGTTTTTGTGAAGTCGCGCTTGGCGCGATATTCCGAGAGCTTTTTACCGGCCATCTCGTAATCGATCCGTGCCGTTCGTTGATGTGGCCAGCTTAACCGCGCGTCGCGCACGCCGCCAAGCCGGTTCCTTCAAAAAACAAAGCCGCCGGGGAACCATGAAGACTCCCGAGCGGCCCAGCACCTTTCGGCGCCTAACACACGTTGTTACATGCGTCTGGCTTAACAACGATCAACGGACATATTTGTTCCGCTTGCCGCTGGGCGGAAATTAGGATTGCTCAGCCGTGTGCATGCGCGTCGCGGAAGCTTTGAGTTCAGCGCGGCCTGCATGGTCTTTGCTCATCGCTGCGAGGATATGGCGGGCGATACGTTCGCGCAACACAATGGCTTGCGGATCGTCGCGTGTGCTGCTCGGAAGCGCAACCCAGATCTCATCGAGGACGCTTTGGGCCAATTCGAGGTCTTCAGGCTCAAAAACATTATATCCAGAAGACATCGGAAAAACTCGCATCGTTACTGCATCGCCGTTTACGCGCCGGCCGCAAACGGCGACCGCCCCTCCGTGACACCGAGGGTTCGAATGCGGGCCTATTGCATTGGGAAGTGGACCATACACCAATTTGGGATTGTCTGTCGAATGAGGATTTCACGATTTCGGCATCCGCAGATGATGCAAACCGTCCGCCGGACACGCCCGCGATAAAAACCATATTTGCGAAAACCGCATATCTCTTTGGCGCGTGAAGTAAATTGAAGAGAGTTTATGCAAAACTGAATTGCACAAGCGTTGATCGGGAATGCCTGTCTCCGCGCCCGTGCGGGAACTGGCGTGACAACCTCGCCGTTAGCTCAGATTAAGGCGCTGTGCAGCGCCTACACTCAGCAAGGAGCCCTCAATGAACATCAAATACATTCTTGCGTCGGGGGCGGCGTTGCTCCTGGCGTGCGGCGGGACATACGCTCAAGCGAGGAGCATGGGCGGCGGCGGGGGGTTCGGAGGTGGAGGAGGTGGACACTTCGGAGGCGGCGGTGGCGGACACTTCGGCGGTGGAGGCGGAGGCCATTACGGCGGTGGAGGCCATTACGGAGGTGGCGGACACGCATATCGTGGCGGTGGCTCGACGTTCAGCGGACGGAATTTTGGTTCGGGTCGAGTGTCGCGCGGTTTCAATGGATACTCGTCGCGCGGCCGTGGCATGAACTTCAGGGACCACGGACATGGTGGTCATCATCACGGAGGTCACCACGGACATCACCGCAGACCGATCATCGTCGGCTATCCGTATTATTACGGCGATTACTACTACGACAACGATTACGGATATTCGGACTGCGGTTGGCTGTATAGCCGCGCAGTGCGGACAGGCAGCCCTTATTGGTGGCGTCGCTATCGCGACTGCGCCGACTAACCGTCGCCCAAGCATCTGTTGAAATAGAGAAGGTTCCGAGTCGTCACTCGGAACCTTCTTCATATCCGTAGTCTCCGAAGGCTTACGGGCTGGAGCTGCCCGTTCCCGGCGGAGAGGTCGGAACGCGCGCTCCGGGCTTCGAGCCTGCTGCCGGGTCGTTCGGAGTCGATGTCGACGGTCCCGGCTGGACGTTCTGGTTTGTGTTCGGATCGGCGGGGATGCCGGCTGGCGAATTTGCGCCGCTCGCACCCGTGCTCGAGCCTTCGCTCGAAGGCGCGGTTGTGGACGGAGCCGTTGTTGCCGGCGGATTCTGCATGGTGTCCGAATTGTCGTACGTGTCTTGCGCCATCGCGCCGACGGAGCCGATCGCCGTAAGAGCGATTGTTGCGGCTGCGGCTTTCCAAATCTTCATTTCAAATCTCCTCTTGGTTCAAGCGCTCCGGGATGGAAAACCCGAGCTTTCTCCGCTTGGTTCCCGAGAAATGCCGTCAAGTGCGTGGTTCCATCGGAAACGCAGCATACGGCGTGCAATTGGACGCGCCTCAATTCCGCGTGGAACCCGCGTGGTGCGGAACCTGCATTTGGTTTGCGACGTTGGCGCACATAAGACGATTAACGAGGGATCGTACGCGAGGACGACTGCCATGAAGACGGAATCAGTGACCTTGACGAGGGATGAGTTGTCGAATGCGATCACGAGCCCAGTGTCCGTGTTCGATTTTCCGCTCGAGGTCGTCGCCTGTCCGGGACTTTCGAAAGATCAGAAGATCGAGATCTTGAAGCGCTGGGAACTGGATGCGCGCGCTCTGCAACGTGCAACGGATGAGAATATGGACGGAGGCGAGCCGCCTCTCCTCGACGAGGTGAACAGAGCCTTGATGATGCTCGATCCGGAGAACGCCACAGCCGATCATTTCGGCGATAGCCCAACCAAGATCTGACGGGACTGAATGTCGAAATGACAAGGCATCCGCGAGAAATTTCGCGGATGCCTCTTTTTGTGCACGACGAAATCTACGCTAGTTATGGCGTGCTTCGAGGTCCCAGTAGCTCGGTGCGCCATACGCCGAATGAAGCCGTTCCTCCATCGCACGATCACGAAGCGATAGCGGATCGAGATCGGGGGACATCTTCAACTGCTCCTCGGTGACGCCCGTCACATAGCCGTCAAGATCCGGGTCCCACTTGAGGGATGTCCACGGGATCACGTAGCTGCTTTTGCCAAGACCAAGAAAGCCGCCGAAGCTCAAAATGGCATAGCGGACTTTTCCGGTGACGGTATCGACGATCAGATCGTCGACTTCGCCGATGGCTTCGTTCGTGCGGCCGTAGACGGACGTGCCGGGAACCTTGCTTGTTTCGAGCATTCTCGTTTCAGGCTGCATTGCTTACTCCATTGCTTGAGTGTCTTGCCTCGCGGTCTGGAAAGAGACCGCGGCGGCCGCACAACTGTCGCCAGTCGCGCAGCCGTCGTCAGAGTTACTGCGTACGGATCAGTTAGCTGCTCTGCCACGTCCACTCTGGAGCGTTCTTCAGCGCGTCCTTGGTGGTGTCGAGCATGATCACGTCGTTGCCGTTGCTGTCGCGACTGATCTGCAGCGACGTGAATTGCACCGCGACCTGATGCTCACCCATGCCGAGAAAGCCGCCAACGCCGATCACGGCAGCGCCGGCCGAACCGTCGCTCTTGAGCACGATATCGTTGATGTCGCCGATGGTATCGCCGGCCTTGTTCTTCACCTTCGAGCCGACGAGTTTGGTGGAACGCCATTCACCTTGCTGATGTGAATACCAAACGGGAGCGCCGGCAGTCGTCGAAGGCGCCGTCGTCGACGGCGTTTCGGTGGCCGACGGAGTGGTGGTCGAGGGAGTCGTCGGAGCCGTTTGTGCGTATGCGGCGGTTGCCAAAATCGGCATCGCGGTTGCGGCCACAAGTACCTTGAAATTCATAGTTGGTCCTCTCCTAGTAAAGCGAGCCTTAGCACCGCCGGAACGAGCGGTATGCGCGTCGGCGGCAAGGCTTCCATGCCTGGCCCTCCAACGTCTCCCTGCACTGAGAGTTCCCGGAAAATCACGGAACGGCGAGGTTCATCTGCGGTTTAGCAAACGCTTGATGGCGCGCTGAAACCGCTTTGAAACCGGATCGCGAGCGCGCGTGTTTAGCTTGAAACCATGGGATCGAACATGACACGCGAAACAACGAAACGTTCAAGCGCGAAGGCGGCGGCGGAGGGGCGGCGCGTGCAGGCTGAAGTCGATGTTTTGGATAAACATGCCAAGCCCGAAACGCCGTCCAAGAAATCTCCGATGCAAGTCGGTGCTCGCAAATACCCGGAAAAATTTCCTCCGCAGCACCAGAAGAAATCAGGCCGCGAAAAAGATCTCGAACCCAAGCCGATGTTCGAAGCGCCGCGTTACGAGGGCTCTCACAAGCTCCAGGACAAGGTGGCGTTGATCACCGGCGGCGATTCCGGAATAGGCAGGGCGGTCGCGACGCTGTTTGCGCGCGAAGGCGCCGACATCGCCATCTGCTACCTGGAGGAACGCGACGATGCCGCTGTAACCAAAAAAGTGGTCGAAGAGGAAGGCCGTCGCTGCATCCTCATCGAAGGCGACGTCTCGCACTCAAATTTCTGCAAGGCAGCAGTCGATCATTGTGTGAAGGAATTGGGAAAGATCGACATCCTGGTCAACAACGCCGCCTTCCAAGAGCATACGGACGACATTCTCGACCTCACCGACGAACATTTCGACCGTACGCTGAAGACCAACCTGTACGGATACTTCTATATGGCGCGCGCTGCCGTGGCGCGCATGAAGCCGGGCGCATCGATCATTATGACCGGGTCCGTTACCGGGATTGACGGCAGCAAGGAACTCCTCGACTACTCGATGACCAAGGGCGGCATTCACGCATTCACGCGGTCGCTATCATCGCAATTGATCGACAAGGGCATTCGCGTCAACGCTGTCGCGCCGGGTCCGGTTTGGACGCCGCTCAATCCTGCCGATCGCCCCGCAGATGACGTCGCCAAGTTCGGATCGTCCGCAGCAATGCGACGCGCCGCGCAGCCGGAGGAAATCGCACCGGCTTTCGTGTTCATGGCCGCGCCGTGCTGCGCCAGCTACATCACGGGTGAGATTTTGCCCGTGATCGGAGGCTACAGCTAGGGATGACCGCCGGGGGCCGACGCGACGTGACTATTGCCACAGGCGAACCGGCGATCCCGGCGCATCGGAAGCAAACCGCATATGGCGGGCGACCGAGCGTTCCAAAACCGCCTGGTGCAACCGTGCCTCGTCCACGGCCTTGAGGCGCACGTCGTTGGACAAGCGTCGCAAGCAACCGCGTTCACAGATCAAGCCCGGATTTGGCCGTCGGGCATCGGCATCGACCCAGGCCTCGTAGAGGGCCGTACCGGCCGCCGCGATTCCGGCGCACGCCAGCATCGAGGCCGAAGCGGTCGGCCCGCGCTCCGTCGCGAGATAGCTCAAGCATGAGGACAGCGATAGGAACGACCGTGCGCCCAACTCTTGAGCTTGTTCCAATCGGGTGCGAACGCTGGGAACGGACAATCGAAATCGAATAGCCTCGTGGTTTCCGAGGCTGCGATCGGCATAGGTCATCAGGCTTAACATTCCCCCTGAGTAATAATACGCTCAAGCTCTCTCCCCAAACTCCGAACCTGGCGTGCTGCATCGAGTTCCCCGCAGCCAGTTGAGTCTCTCACGAGTTTGCGGAGCCTTCATGGCAGGGCAGGCGAGGGAAGCGGCTCAATGAGGATCGACAATCGAGGGGGCCGTCGGCCATAATGCGGTCTGCGACTCGTGTCGCGCCGCGGTCCCGTAGTTCAATGGATAGAGCGTCGGAATTCGACTCCGAAGGTTGCAGGTTCGAGCCCTGCCGGGATCGCCATCTCAGGACCCACGACAGCATTCCATTGCTGTCACATGGCTGAAACATATCTTCATTGGAACGAACATTGAAACGAACTGCGGGCGCAGGCGTTACAACCATTTAACCACATAGATGAGTTTACCGCCCAAGCTATAGCCGAGCGGGCGAAATTGAGTAGGGTTCGGCGTCGCCGAAAAGCATCCGTCATGTAGCGAGTATATCCCATGGCTTCCGTCGCGCGCCCCCACACAATGCTCTCGCCCTGGCATCCGATTTCGCTGATGCTGCTCTCACTCATCCTGGTGCCATCCGAGGCTTTCGCCGCCGAGCCGGACAACGTGCAGCCGACGGTGTGCACGAAGCTCGAAACGGATGCGATTTCGGCGTTCGGTGCTCCGGATCGCGATGCCGTTGCCGCATTTTATGCCGGACGTGAGTGCAAGCCGCTTTGGGTTGATCGCACGGGTCCGACGCGCGCCGCTGACGAGTTGATCGCCGAATTGAAGCACGCCGATGAGTGGGGATTGAAGTCGTCCGACTTCGCCGTGCCGTCGCTCGACGCGCTGAAAGTGTCGGGGAAATGGTCGGACGATCAGACGCTTACCGCCGAGCTTGAAATCACCGCAGCCGCCTTGCGCTACGCGCATCAAGCGCAAGGCGGACGCATTCCGCAACCCGACACGCAATTGTCGTCCTATATCGATCGCCAGCCGGAGCTATCGAGCGCCGAGGATATTCTGGTGCAGCTTTCACAGACGCCGAACCCCGGCGCCGTGCTTCGCTCATTGCATCCTCGGCATGAGCAGTTCTTGAGGCTCAAAGGTCTGCTCGCGGAGTTGCGCGGAAAGTGGAACACGCTTCCTCCGGATCAGCAGATCGCGCGGCGCGGTACGATGTTGCAGCCGGGCATGAAGGACGCCGAGGTCGCAATTCTGAAGCGGCGCTTCGGCATCACATCGGCTCCGGGCGACGAAACGCTGTTCGGTCCCGCGCTCGCCGAAGCGGTCAAGGCATTCCAGGACTCCGCATCGCTCCCCGCCGACGGGTTCGTTGGCCCGATGACGCGCGACGCGCTGGCCGGTGAAAGTCCGGAGAAGAACGCCGTCAGGATAGCGGCCGTCATCGCCAACATGGAAGAGTGGCGCTGGATGCCGCGATCGCTTGGCGACACGTACATCCTTGTCAATGTTCCGGCGTTTTCGATCCGCCTGATGCAGGACGGAAAGACCCTCTTCGACGATCGGGTCGTCGTCGGCACGGCGAAGACGCAGACGCCGATCTTTTCGAAAAACATGAAGACGATCGTTTTACGCCCAGAGTGGAATCTGCCGGATTCGATCAAGCTGACGGCGCTTTTATCCGGCCGCTCGATCGAGCGTCAGGGTTACGTCGTCATGCGCAACGGCCACACGGTCGATAGCACCCGGGTCAACTGGGGGCGGGCCAATCTTAGCGAGTACACGTTTTATCAGCCGGCCGGCGACGACAATGCGCTTGGGTTGGTGAAGTTCTTATTTCCGAACAAGCACTCGGTCTATCTCCACGACACGCCATCGCGATACCTGTTCGATGAGCGCGTCCGCCTTTACAGCCACGGTTGCGTCCGGGTGCGCAATCCCCAGCAGCTCGCGCAGAAGATCTTCGACATCGATCGCGGCGCCGCGGCGCCTGACGTCAAATCCCTCGTACGCAAAGGTCCGAAGGACAACGACGTCGCGCTCGATACGCCGCTTCCCGTCCACGTCGGCTATTTTACCGTTTGGGTCGGCGATAATGGAAAAGCCGAATACTTCAGGGATTTTTATGGCCACCAGCAGCGCATCACGCTGGCGCTCGCAGGCCAGTGGAACCGGATCGACGTCGGCAAGGATCACTTGGCGGCGGTCGATACCTCGGCGCTGCAGCAGGTGCGCATCCGTTCCGACGTTCGCAAGCGTTCGGCCAGCAAGCGCAAGTACGATCCTCCGATGGGCTTGACGCACGATGATGGACGCCGCCGCTATTCGGGCGACAGCGTCGGAGACATCATCCTGCGATCGCTAGGGTTCTGAACCGTGCGCGTTGCAGCGGGAGCCGACAACCGGCTTACGCGGCGTTGAGCCTTGCAAAGCCCGCGTCGAGATCGCGGATCAGATCCTCGACCGCTTCGAGCCCGATATGGAAACGGAGCGCCGGCCCGGGCCCGGTCCATTTGCTTGCAGTTCGGTAGCTTGCGGGGTCGAACGGAACGACGAGGCTCTCATAGCCGCCCCACGAGTAGCCCATTCCGAAAAGCTTCAGGCCGTCGAGGAATGCCGCCAGGGACTTTTCCGGTACCGGTTTCAAAACCACCGAGAACAGTCCGCTGGCGCCGGTGAAGTCGCGCTTCCAAAGCGCATGGCCCGGATCGGTCGGCAATGCCGGATAAAGAACGCGGTCCACTTCGTTCCGCCCGGCAAGCCACTCGGTGACTGCGAGCGCCGATTTCTGATGCCGCTCAAGACGGACATCGAGCGTCCGAAGACCCCGAAGGCCGAGATACGTTTCTTCCGATCCGGGGCAGGTGCCGAGCGCTTCCTTGGCGTGTTCGAGATGCCGCGCCGCGCGTGCGTTGCCGGTTACCGCGCCGAGCATCGCGTCGGCATGACCGACGATGTATTTCGTCGCCGCCTGGATCGAAACGTCGACGCCGAGTGCCAGCGGCTTGCAGAACAGCGGCGTCGCCCAGGTGTTGTCGGCGAGAACCCAGATGTCACGTTCGCGTGCTGCGGCGGCAATCGCCGGAATGTCCTGCATCTCGAACGTCTGCGAGCCGGGACTTTCGACAAGCACCAGCCGCGTGTTTGGCCGGAAGAGTTCGGTGATCCCGGCGCCGGCATGCGGATCATAATACGTGATCTCGACGCCGAGCCGCTTCAGCATCCGGTCGGCGAACGCCCGGCCCGGTTGATAGGCGCTGTCGGTGATCAGGATGTGATCGCCCGCCGATACGAACGCGAGAAGTGCCGTCGAAACGGCGCCGAGGCCCGACGATGTTAAAATCGTCGTCGCGCCGCCTTCGAGGTCGGTAATCGCTTCTTCCAGCGCGTGCGTCGTCGGAGTCGCGCGGCGCCCGTACGTGTACGGCTGCTTTCTCGATTTTAAGGCGTCGAGCGTCTCGTAGAGAACCGTCGAGCCCCGGTAAACCGGCGGATTAACGAAGCCGTGGTGCGCGAACGGATCGCGGCCGAGGTGCACGACCTTGGTTTCCGGCCGAGCCGCTCCCTTCGAACTTTCGTCGTTATCGGCCATTTTTTCTCGTCTCCGGGCGCGTTTGGTCCTCGTGGCGCAAGTTTGACGTGCGGTCAAGGTCTTGACCGTCACGCCCCGGCGCGGGATGTGTGGGCTCCCGCGTGGCAGCCCAAATAAGGCAAGGGCGCGCGGCTGCAGCTTTCGTCACTTCGCGACGATTCAAATGAAGCCTGTGGGGCGTGCGCCGAAAGTGCGGATGAGAATTGAATTGAAGTGCTTGGCTCTGATCGCCGTCGTCATGTCGGCGGTCACCACGTTTTGTGCTCCGGCGTGGAGCGAACCGAGCGTCGTAGACACCATTCGCAAACGCGGCCACGTCGTTTGTGGCGTCAGCGATCACGCTCCTGGATTTAGCGAGGTCAACGGCAGCGGTGCCTGGAGCGGTCTCGATGTCGAATTCTGTTCCGCGCTCGCAGCCGCGGTGCTCGGCAACAAAGATCAAGTCAAGCTCCTGAGCTTGATGCCGAGCGACAAATTCAAGGCGCTGCAGGACGAAGAGATCGACGTCCTGATGGGCGCGACTCCCTGGACTTTGACGCGCGATACCGAGCTTGGCGCGCGTTTCGCCGCCGCGCTGTATTATGATGGTCAGGGTTTCATCGTTCCGCGCAACCACTCGATATCGAGCGTCCTCGAACTTTCCGGAGCATCGATCTGCGTGCTGCCCGGCTCGATCGACGAGATGGCGGTTTCCGATTACTTCGGCGCCCGCAAGATGCGCTATCAGCTCGTCACGTCCGATCGCTGGGATAATCTGGTCAGCACATATGCAAAGGGCGGCTGCACGGTCCTGACGGGCGACGTATCGCTTTTGGCCTATGAGCGCAGCCGTATGCCGAACGGCGCCGATCACATGCTGCTGCCCGAATACATCAGCAAGGAGCCGTTGGGAGCGGCCGTGAAAACCGGCCGTGATTCCTGGTTCTCGGTTGTCCGTTGGACATTCACCGCACTTGTTGCCGCTGAGGAGTTGGGCATCAACAGCAGCAACGTCGATACCATGAAAGCCTCTCCTATTCACGAAGTCCGCCGCTTCCTTGGACTTGAGGCCGATCTCGGCGCACCGATGGGGCTGTCGCGCGATTGGGCTTATCAAATCGTCCGGCAGGTTGGGAATTACGGCGAGATTTTCGAACGAACGCTGGGTGAGGGCTCACCGTTGAAACTTGAGCGAGGGCTCAACAATCTTTGGACCAAGGGCGGGCTCATGTATGCGGAGCCGATGCGCTGAACGTCGGATAGCTGACGGCCGAAGGCGCGAACGGCCAACATCGGCGGGGCAGACGTCGTGAGTGAGCAAACGATTTTCGAGACGCTGCTACGCGGCGTGAACTTTGCGATTCCCATCGCCATCCTCGCCACGCTCGCCATCCTGGTGCTCCGTGGCTGGAGGTTGCGGCGCGCGAAACGCAACAAAGACACGATCGTTTCTATGCACGCAAGCATCAGGCCGGAGGACGACGCGGCGACGATCGCCAGGCGCATCGCTACAGCGCAGGCGTCGGACGACAAGACGAGGCTCGCCGGCCTCTATCTCGATTTGGCGCGCGCTCACGAACAGACGGGCGACGATGAGGCCCGCATGGCGGCGTTGCGGTCGGCAGCTGGATGCGGCGCCTTGCACGGGCCGCACGGGGCCCATGCCGCCGCACGGCTGCAACTCGCCGAAGCGGCTTACGCCTCCGGCGATCTGACGAGCGCCTGCGAGCAATGGCATCTGGCGCGCGCTGCATTCCTGGCCGACGGCCAGACGGACGAGCATGCGCGCGTTGACAAGCGCATGCGCGACAACGGTTGCCCCACCGATTGGGTTCTCACTGACTTTTGAAATCGAACGACGGTTCGCCAGGGCCTGCCAGCGCCGGATCGCCGCCGGCCGGAGCGACGCTTGTGCTTGTCGCGCCGGTGCCCCGCATTCCGGTCGCCGATGTCATCAGCACCTCGACATCCTTGATGTCGCCGTCGTGAATCTCGAAGTCGCTCTTGAACAGATGTCCGGCGGACGACGCGGTGACGATATATTTTCCCGGCGCCAGGACGTGGGTCGGTAGCGCGCCGACGCTTTCCTTCACCGGTTCGCCCTCGGCCGTCTGGATCGTCCAGCGCGTGTCGGGCACGGCCTCACCACCCGACCGCATGACCAGCTTGAAGGTCGCCTTGCCGCCGGTATGCGTGACGGTCGTCTCGGTGAGCTTGCCGGCTTCCACCGTAACATCCGCCTCGATCTTCGCGTTGGCGTCGCCATATTGCGAGACGATGCGGTAGATGCCGGAATTGAGCCGGATGATCAGATTGGGCTTGGCGCCGCCGATGACGAGCGAGCGGCTGTCGAATTGATCGTGTTCGTCGGCAAAGATCGAATAACTCACGGTGCCGGGCGGCGCCGGTTTGCCATCGATCATGGCTGATAGCCGCAAGCCCCCCGCATTCAGGATGAAGGCTTCGTACGGCGGGCCGCCGGCTTTCACTTTGATCTTGCGCGTCAGGTTGGCTCGCCCGAACGCTGCGTTGATTGTGTACTCGCCGGCCGGCAGATTCACGAGCGGAGTCGCTTCATGCGATTCAAGGACGAGCTTGGCTTTCCCTGATCGTCCCAGCGTCTGGAAAACGCGCCAGACAAGGCCTTCGTCGATCTGTTGGCCGTCGCCGGTGAGCAAAGCCACAAGCCTGACGGCCGGAAGCCCGGCTTTGCCGCCGCGCTCGATGACCGTCGTGTTGTTCTTCCATGGCGTCTTGTGCGGCGGGATGTGGATGTTGAGCGGGCCGCTCGGAGGACCGTCAGGGATCGGTTCCGCAGCATAGGAGGGGATGGCAGCGACAAGCACGAGCAACGCCGCAAGCGCCAACGCCGGAGCGCGCCCGGCAATTCCCCGCAGACGATTAAAAACCTCTGCGAAGGCATGTGTTCCGCTTGGATGCTTCAAGAACTGCATCATCCCTGACTGATCTCGATCTCTTTGGTTTCCCCGGCGCGGACCTCGAACATGGTCTCCTTGCGCTGGCCGTGCGCTTCGAAGCGGACTTTGTAATGACCGGGAGCAAGCAGCGTCGTCGCATCGCCGCCCGTCTTTCGCCACACCGGCGCGCCCTTGCCGTCGATCACTTCCCAATAAATGTCACCGGACAGAGCCAAGTCCTCGGGCGGCTTGAAGCTGACCGTGCCCCCCTCGATCCGAAGCGTGATCGCGGCGGGCTTGCCGCTCTCCAGCGTGACATCCTGCGTCGCCGATAGCGGATAGGCCGCGAGCGACGCGCTGACGCTATAGTGCCCTGGTGGCAGACTGAAGGCCGCGTCCGGACCGACCGCGCGCCCAACGCGCGCCCTGTCGCCGTCGAGCCGGTCGATGCGGTAGACGATGCCTTGCGAGGCCGTGGCGGGCGCTCCGGCGACAAGCGTCGATAATTTCAATGGCGTAACTGCGAGCGCCAGCACCTTCGTCACGGTTTCTCCAACTCCAAGTGCGATGCGCTCGCGCACCTCGGCGGCGCCGGAACGGGCGCTGACGTAGTACGTTCCGGACGGAAGCGTGAACATGGCTTTCGCGGCGCGCGATCTTGCGATTTCGCGGCGGCCGGTGGGGCTGTAGGGATCGTCTTCGAAGATCGTGTAGACGATATCGTCGATTGCGGTGTCGTTGGAATCGGATGTTGCGCTCAGTTCGACGCGGCCGGTGCCGAGCGCAATCGCGACCGGCTTGTCATCGCCTGCCGCGAGGCTGATCGACTGGTGAGCCCGCGCGATCCCGTCATCGACGGATATGGTGTAGTCGGCGGGCGGCAGATAGAGATCGGCCGTTCCGTTGCGGCCGATGGCGACCGGCGCATCACCCGATGCAACGGTCAGAATTGCCGTCGGGGACGGCGCACCGCCTTTGCTCGCCGAGGCCGTGATTTTGAGGTGCGCCGCGTCGAGCGGCACGACAATGCTGTCCGCCGCGCCGTTCGAAACCGTGATCCGCTGATGCGCCTTCACCGAGCCGAGTTGCGCTTCGACATCGTAGCTGCCGGGCGCCAGCTTGGCGCTGATGTCCGGTCCCGTGGCTTGGCCGGCGGCGGTCTTTTCACCGGCTTTGAAGATGCGCCAGCGCAGCGGCACCGTGAGCAGCGCGCCGTCTTTTGCCAGACTGGCCGAAACGCGCACGCTTGCTCCCGAAGGCGGCGGCGGAGCGACCGGCTTTTTACTCATCAAGGCGCCCGGCGCTTCAGGAGTCACGATCGCCAGCTTCATTGCTTCATCGAGCGCTGCATCGAGCCCGTCGGAATCGGTGATGTCGTAGAAACGGCCGCCCGTCGCCTGCGCCACGCACGACAGCCGAGGTTGATCGGATGCTGGAACGCCGATGCCGATGACTTGAATGGGCACGCCCGGCGACGTCTTCGAAAAATCGCTGGCGACGGCGCATGGATCCTGGCGGCAGTTGTCGGCAGCGTCCCCGACCATCACGATCTGCGCCGGTCGCGACGGGCCGAGCGCGTCGATGGCGACCTTGAGCGCCGCAGTCACCGGGCCAGGCCCGCGCGGGTTGAGCTGGGCGAGCGGGCCGAGAAGCGCATCGCGCGCGCTATCCGGCGGTGCGATGAGTTCGACGTCGCTGCAGTCGCCGCGACGCCGATGCCCGAACGACACCAGCCCGACGCGCGTCGATGACGGCATTTGCAGGATGGTCGCGAGCTTGTCGCGCACGATGTCGATCTTGGGCCGGTTGGCGGGAGCCAGGCGTGCCCACATCGAGCCCGAGCCGTCGACGATGAGCATCGTCGTCGGAGCATCAGCGGCGAACGCGGGCGTTCCCGTAATGCCGAGCAGAGCCGTTAGACCCGCGACAAATTGCAAAAGCCTCAGGCGCATCGTCCCCTCACGCCATCTTCATCTCGATTCCAATTGTAACAGGCGATTGCCTGCGATAGCGAGACGGCGACAGGAACGAAACGGAACAAGGCATGAATCCCTCGATTTTTGAATTTCTCGCGGCACGGCGCTCGGTCAAACCCGACCGGCTCGCGGAACCTGGACCGACGCCCGAGGAATTGCGGCAGATTCTGACGGTCGGCACGCGCGTGCCCGACCATAAAAAGCTGACCCCTTGGCGGTTCGTCGTCTTCGAGGGGGAAGCCAGAAAGAACATGGGCGAGGTCTTCGCGAAAGCCTGTGAAAAAGAGGATAAGCAACCTCCGTCGCCGGTTCGGCTTGAGCTTGAGCGGGGTCGATTCCTGCGGGCTCCACTGGTGATCGCCGTTATTTCCTCGATCAAGCCGCGTCCCGGAGCGCCGGAATGGGAGCAGATCCTGTCCGGTGCCGCCGTATGCTTCAATACCTGTCTCGCGGCCAACGCTCTCGGCTTCGGTACGTCATGGATCACCGAGTGGATCGCTTACAGCCCGATGGTCCGCGAAGCGCTGGGTCTGAAGGACTCCGAGCGCATCGCCGGGTTCATCTATGTCGGGCAGCCGATGGAAAAACCGGAGGAGCGTGAGCGTCCGGTGGTTGACGATTTGATCACCCGCTGGCCCGGCTAAGACGGTTTCGGAGCCTCTGTAAATTCTTAACGGTCCGTTAAGGGTTTGCGCGGCATTCTCACGAAATGCGTGCTTCGGCCGAGTCGCTTGCGGGATCAGCACCGCATTCCCGGCGCCGGTCGAGGTTCTCAAGAAAATATCATGGCCTTCTCCGCCTGCTTTCCGCGCCGGCTGGGAAGGCCTGTCAGTTTCTGGGCTCTAATGCACCTACGGCCGCCCCAAGGCCGCGCGTGCGGCCGGCTCCCCACAGGGGAGTCGCACGCGCAATCAAAAACGCCCCGCGCGTTCGGCCGGCTCCCCGCAGGGGAGTCGCACGCGCCATCAAAAATGCAATCAAAAACTAAACTGCTCGGCAAGCAGGCGCTCTTCGAGCCCGTGATTGCGATCGAACATCATGTAGAGTTCGATGGCCCGAGCCTGCTCGATCTCGACCTTGACGACACCCCGCGTCTCGAAGTGGTCGGCAGCGGCGCTCACCGGCCGCTTCTCGGCTTCGAGCACCGTGATCGCGATGTGCGCCTTGTTGGACACGAGCGCACCGCGCCAGCGGCGAGGACGGAACGGGCTGATCGGCGTCACGGCGAGAAGCGCCGCCTTGATCGGCAGGATCGGCCCGTGCACCGAAAGATTGTAGGCCGTGGAGCCGGCCGGTGTCGCAACAAGGATGCCGTCGCAAATCAGCTCTTCAAGGCGGACTTTGCCATCGATCGCGACCTGTAACTTCGCTGCCTGATAGCGCTGGCGGAAAAGCGAGACTTCGTTGATCGCGAGGCTCTTGTGGGCTTTGCCGGAACTGTCCGTCGCGATCATTGACAGCGGATGAATGCGACTGATTTCGGCGGCGGCCAGTCGTTCCGGGAGATCGTCCTCGCTGTAGTCGTTCATTAGGAAGCCGACGGACCCGCGGTTCATGCCGTAGGTCGGGATCTTGTCGTTGATAAACCGGTGCAAGGTCTGCAACATCAGGCCATCGCCGCCGAGCGCGACGATGGCGTCGGCATTGCCCGGATCGGTTTTGCCGTAGCGCTTGATCAGCGCCTTGCGCGCCGCGATCGCCTCGGGCACATCGCTCGCGACAAAGGCGATGCGTTCGAACTTGTTTTTGTCTTTGGGCATGAAGGGCTTTGCGATTGGCGGGCCTGGGTTGGCAGGGAGGCTCGCTCAAGTGCCGGAAAACAACAAGCCCCTTAAGCCTGATAGCGGAGCCGGTCCATCGGCGCCAGACGCGCGTGTGGTCATGATTTATGCGACATTCCCCAATTCGACGACGGCTCTGGCGGTCGGCCGCGATATGGTCGAGCAGGGGATTGCGGGCTGCGTCAACGTCATGCCCGGCATGACGTCGGTTTATGTCTGGAAGGGCGAAACCGAAACGTCCGACGAGGCCATTATGATCGCCAAGCTGGCGGCTGAGCGAGCCGAACGGGCGGTTGATTACATTCGCAGCCATCATCCCTATGAAATGCCGGCCGTGCTCGTGCTGCCCGTTGAAAGCGGAAACGCCGACTATCTGAGCTGGCTCCGCGCCGGAACCCGCACCTAAGACGACGCACGGTGACGGGGCGCATCCCTCAGTAGATGCCGCCGAGTGCCTGGACGAGATTGTAGCGCATGGTTCCGGGACGCGGCTCGCCACGGCGGCGCCCGGCGTAGCGACGCTCGTGCTTCGGGCGATCCCAATTGCGGGCGCGCTTCGCGTGACGACGCTTTTCCGGCTTGGCGATGGTGAGTAAATCGGGTTCCGCCACCGCGGCGATGGCCGCAGCGTCACCGGCCGTGCCGTCTTCCGCAGTTAGGGATGCAACACGTGATCCGTTCGGGTCTGCGACCGATCCCGCTGGAGGGATGAGAGGCGTATCGCTGTCAGGCTCCACCGATATGTGAGACCCTGTTCCCGACGACGCGCCATTTCCGGCAGCTGCCGGTTCCGGTGCAACAGGAGGACCGCCCATCGACATCATGCCCGGAAGCGGCGCGCTTCGGTGAGAGGGCGTCACGAGAGAGCGTCCATTGCGATCGAGCCAGGGCAATTGTTCCGCCGAGCCGACCACGACACGCGCGCGACGAGTAGCTTTGGTCGTAGCGTCCGGGCTGTCCGAACGTTTGTCAGTCTGAGCCACAACGGCATTGGGCATGCATCGCCCGGCGCGATCCATCACCTGTCCGGATGGGCAAGCGTCGCTGCAGACGATTTCATTATGGCTCTGAACGAGGCTCAACAGGATGAAGTCGGGCGCTTCGATCGGCAGGGTCGCGTTCGCCCGCTCCAGAAATGCCGACATGGCGCGCTTCGTCGAGGGGCTCCAAACCCCTGTAATCGTGCCGCCGTAGCAACCGGCGCGTTTCAACCCGCGCTGCAGATCGCGCGCCAGCTCGTAGCGCGTCGGGGCATCGCCCGGCTGTGATGACCGCAGCACCGCGCGCCGCGAATGGCTGGGCGTCACAACGGTCGTCCAGGCGGTCGCGGCAGCCGGTCGATCGCTCGATGCCGTGTCGTTGCGCTTCACTGCGTCACGAAAGATCGGCGAAGCGGGCGCGAAGACGCGCACCGTGCCGTCGGGATGGATGGGATGGGAAGGGGCGACCGAAATGCGCGTAACTTCGGCAAGCTCGGCGGCGTCATCCTCGGACGAGGGCAAATAGAGATACCCGCCCAGTGCAACCGTACCGATGAGCATCAACAGCAATCCGCCGAACCGCTGCATGACTCGAACTCCACTAACGCGCCGACAACAACCTCAAGATCGCAAATGACTCTTCCGGAAGTTTGCTTTCACCTTCTCCGTTCAAGACGGGCCGAGGGGGCCTCACAACGGCGCCGTCCGGGTGAATTTGAGAAGCGCGGGCATCAAGCCGCCGCGCTGTTCCAAGCATGCACCAAATCGCTCTGATGCGTTAGCGGAATCTCTGCACTCCAAGCGTAACATCACAGTCACACACAAACTCGATTTGCTCGCATCGTGTTAAATCTCGCGAGCACCTTCGTCCGATTTCGGATCGCGGGACAGGAGGTGCAAAAGCTCTTGAAAACCGCGTTTTTATCAACCGTCGCGGCTAGCCTGTGCATAAGCGTTATTGAGCCCGGTTGGTTCCGTATCCGCAAATTCTACAAAATTGAATCTGCTATCAAATCGATTCACATCCAGGTTCGACTCAGTTACCCCTGACAGAGAGGGGAGTTTAATTCGCGTAGACGTTATCCAGTCGCGCATTGGCCTTGAGGAAAAGTTGTCCACCGGATTCGAGCGGCGAAGCCGGCGGTGACATTCTTGGATCAATCGTTGCGCTGGAGGCTCTTGGCTCGCGTGGGTGCGCTGGATCTCAATCGTTCGTCTGCCGCTGTCATGGGGATGACACCGGAGCTCACGGTCGATCGAAGTGAGATGGCTTTCGCATCCATGCCCGTTGTGCGTTCCGGAGCATTGGCCGCCACCACCCCTCGGGTGCGCAGTCACAAGCCGAAATGGCCGGGTCCGTTTTTGCGTGATGAAAACCTGGCCTCTCACAGGAGAGGGCACATACGATGAGACACGTTTTAGGCGTGTTGGGGGTTCTAGCCGCAGGAGTGCTGTTAGCAGTATCCGCGGCCATGAACTGGCGTTTTGGCTTCAGTCTCGGACGAACCGAGCTGGATGGCCAGATTTACGGGGCGGCGTCGGCCGCCGCGGACTGTCTAAAGGCACTGGTGCCGTTTTTCTTCTTCGCCGCAATTCGAAACAGGGTCTGGTCGCAGGCGGCTGCATCGGCGCTGGTCTGGGTGGTCGTAACGACCTACTCCATGACCTCGGCGCTCGGTCACGCAGCGTTGAACCGCTTCGATTCAACCGGCCATCGCGCGCAGGAAGCTCAGACGTATCAGGATCTGAGAGCCGATCTGAAGCGTGCTGAGGAACAAGCCGGCTGGATTCCGCAACATCGACCGTACGAGTCGGTGCAGAGCGAGATCGAAGGCGCCAAGACCCAGAAGGCCTGGTCGACCACCAAGGGCTGCACGGATGCGACGCGGAAGGCGAGCCGGGAGTTCTGTCAGAACTACTTTGGGCTGACCGCCGAGCTTGCAGCCGCCAGTTCCGCCAAGGAGGCCGATGGGCGCATAGCGGCGATCAACGCGAAGCTCAAGGTCGCGGAAGGCACGCCGGCGATGTCGGAAGCCGATCCGCAAGCCAAGGTCTTGACCGAGCTTGCTTCGGCGTTCTTCCCGAACATCAAGATCGAAAACGTGCAGATGGCCTTGACGCTGTTCGTCGCCCTTCTGCTCGAAATCGGCTCTGGATTCGGCATGTACGTCGCATTCAGCCAATGGCGGCTCTATGACCGTCAATCCCCTGCCGCGCCGAAATGGGCGCAGGCGGAAGCAGACACCGCTGCGGCAGCGGTGGCGGCTCCGGCACTCGTGCCGGTCGCCGTTCAATCGAACAAGCCGCGTTCTGGCGCCAACGACAACCGGTCGATCGAGATTCCTCTCGAAACGCAGGTTGCCCAGGTGCCGGCAATCGAAGCTCGACCCGCCGAAGTGCATCAGGTCGAGCCGAAGGTTGCGGAAGCCCGTTTCGCGGCGCCCGCCGTCCGGCGTCTTGCACCCGAAACGAATACGGAGCGTTTCTACAAGGAGAATGTCGAGATCCGCGACGGATCAAGTGTAACGGCTACTGAACTTTACGAGGACTATTGCTCTTGGTGTGACTCCAAGAACAAGGAACCCGCGGCACTTCCGAGCTTTGCTCGTGAATTCGCAGAGCTTGGTGTGAAAAAGGAGAAAGTCGCCGGCCGAGTCCGGTACATCGGTATCGCACTTAAATCCGACACGGCACTCGAGGAGGCTACGAAATCGCCTACCTTCGGCACGGTCGCAGCCTAGCGCTGCTCCTTGAACGAAAGGCCCGCCATCCGGCGGGCCTTTTTGTTTTTGGGGAGTTTGTTGGCGGACTGATGATCTCTCTGGCAGACGCCACCGCACTATGCGAGAATTGAAGCGACGCCCGCGCCACGAGCACGAAGCGCGTCCTCAAACCCAAGAGGTCTGCTATGGCCAAAGGCCAACAGCGTTCCAACAGAGAAGTCCGCAAGCCGAAGAAGGCTGCCCCGGCGAAGGCGCAAGCCGCGGCCGGCTCGGTCGCCGCAACGTTTGCGAAGCCGCAAAAGGCAGGCGCCAAGCGCTAACCGGCGAACTCAGGCATGACGACGAAGGCTCGCTTCCCGCGAGCCTTTTTGTTTTTTGGGGGGCGGCGCAAATCCGCTTCGGGCTTACGCGATTTCGTCTTACGTCATCGCCGCGATGATCTTGTCCGCCAGGGCGTCGAGTTCCGGCAGCAGCACGACGCTCTCTTGCTCGTTCGGATCGGTTCGGGCGATCACGGCAGAGGTCGGTTGGTCGCTCACATTGACCGGCAGATGCGGCACCCCGGCCGGGATATAGACGAGGTCGCCAGCCCGCGAGCGCATGCAATGTTCCAGGCGCTCGCCGTAAAGCGTCACCGCCTCGCCGCTGAGAACGTAGAGCGCGGTCTCGTGGTTTTCGTGCAGGTGCGCTTTAGCGCGACCGCCGGGCGGAATGGTGAGAAGGTGCATGCAAATGCCCTTCGAGCCGACGGTCTCCGAGGCAATGCCGCAGAAGTAGTTCAGGCCCTGCTTGCCTTGGTAGGTGTCCTCCGCGCGGATAACGCGGCATTCCGAACCGGAAGATGTGCTCATTCGATCGTCCTCGCGTATCCGGCATTGTCACCCGCTTGAAAGATGGGGCATGCGCCTCCAGCTTGTCATCCCGGCCGAGCGATGCGGGGCGCGCATCGCGAAGAGCCGGGACCCAGGATCGTTTGCTCCTCGGTATGCGAACGGCCATTACCTTATGCCGGCCCAGGCAAGTCGCCATGATGATAAATGGGGTCTGTGTTTCCGGGAGAGAAGAACTTACTCTAAACGTCATGGCCGCCCTCCGAGGCGGCCATCCAGGGTCACACGAAGAACGACCGAGCCTGCAATCCTGGATGGCCGGGTCAAGCCCGGCCATGGAGTGAGGGGTGAGTACCTTCGCCGGGATAACGGGAGTTGGAATTGCTAGCCCAGCCCCGCTACCTTGAGTGCGAAGGCGTAGTTGAGCGCCGTATCTTTCAAGCCGTCGAAGCGCCCCGAAGCGCCGCCGTGCCCGGCGCCCATGTTGGTTTTCAGGAGCACGAGATTATCACTCGTGTTCAGCGCGCGAAGTTTCGCGATCCACTTCGCCGGTTCCCAATACGTCACGCGCGGATCGGTCAAGCCCGCCAGCGCCAGGATATGCGGGTAGGGCTTCGCTTCGACATTGTCGTAGGGCGAGTAACTTCGAATGATGTCGAAGTCGTCCTTGTTGGTCAGAGGGTTTCCCCATTCCGGCCATTCCGGCGGCGTCAGCGGCAGGTCCTTGTCGAGCATCGTGTTCAGAACGTCGACGAACGGCACGTCGGCGATGATGCCGAGGAACAGATCGGGCGCCATGTTGGTGATCGCGCCCATCAGCATGCCGCCCGCCGAACCGCCGTTGGCCACGATCCGGCCGCGCTGCGTGAAGCCTTCTGCGATCAGATGCTCTCCGGCCGCGATGAAGTCGGTGAACGTGTTCCGCTTCTTCGTCATCTTGCCGTCGGTGTACCAGCGGAAGCCCTTGTCCTTGCCGCCTCGAACATGTGCGATGGCGAAGATGAAGCCGCGATCGACGAGCGACAGCCGCCCGGTCGAGAACGCTGCAGGCATGGCGATGCCGTAAGCGCCGTAGCCATAGAGGAACAGCGGCGCGGTGCCGTCGAGCGGCGTCGTCTTCTTGTAAAGCAACGTCACCGGAACCAACTCGCCGTCTTTGGCCGGAGCGAGCAAGCGCCGCGTGACGTAATCGGCCGGGTTGTGTCCGCTCGGAACCTCCTGCCGCTTGCGCAGCGTGCGCGCCCGCGTCGCCATATCGTAGTCGTAGGTTTCGGCGGGTGTCGTCATCGACGAATAGGTGAAGCGGATGCGCGTCGTGTCGAACTCGTATCCGGTACTTAAGCCGAGCGCGTAGGCTTCTTCGTCAAACGCGATGGCATGCTCGCCCGAGAGGTCGAGCAACTCGCCGCCGTCATCGGAATTCAGCGGCGTAACGACGATGCGCGGCAGACTGTCCTCGCGTTCGAGACGCGCGATGTGGTTGGCTAAAACGCAAACGTCGATGATCAGGCGCCCGGGCTTGTGCGGGACGATCTCGCGCCAGTTGGCTTCGTTCGGTGCCTGCACCGGCGCGGTGACGACGCGGAAATCTTCGGCGCGATCCGAGTTCGTCGTTATGATGAGATGTGCGCCGTGATGCTCGACATCGTATTGGTGCCCGACCCGGCGCCGCGCCACGAGTTGCGGCGCCTCGGTTGGAGCGTCGGCATCGATCAGGCGGACCTCGCTTGTCTCGTGATCGTGAATGTCGATCGTGATGAACTTGCGCGATTGCGTCGAGGAAATCCCGACGAAAAATCCTGAATCTTGTTCCTCGTAAACAAGCACGTCGTCGCCGACGGGCGTTCCGATCGTGTGGCGGTAGACGAACAGCGGCCGCTGGTTGTCATCGACCTTGATGTAGAAAAGGGTCTTGCCGTCGCTGGCCCACTCGACGGCGCCGCGCGTGTCGGGAATTTCATCGGCGAGATCCTTGCCCGTCGCGAGATCGCGGATGCGGATGGTGTAGAGCTCCGAGCCTTTGTCGTCCGTCGCATAGGCGAGCAGCTTGTGATCTTCGGAATGAGCGACGTCGCCGAGGTCCCAGTATTTCTTGCCCTCGGCCTCGGCGTTGCCGTCGAGCAGGACCTCCGCCTCGTCGGCGTTGCCGCCGCGCGGCATGCGGCAGAACTGGGGATATTGTCCGCCGGTGACGAAGCGCGGGAAATACTCGTACGGCCCGTGCGGCTGCGGCACCTGCCGGTCGTCCTCCTTGAGGCGGCCCTTCATTTCGCGGAACAGCGTCTCCTGCAGCGCTGTCGTGTCCGCCATCATCGCTTCGGTGAAAGCGTTCTCGGCTTCGAGGTGCGCCCGAATGTCGGCGGCGAGCGTCGCCGGTTTGCGCATCACCTCCTGCCAGTTCTCGGCTCTGAGCCACGCATAGGCGTCGGCGAGCGTTTCGCCATGATGCGTCGCGGTAACCGGCTCGCGGCGCGCGATCGGCGGAGCGGTGAGAGCAGCGTTCTGATCGGCGGCGGGCTGTTGCGATGTCGACGAAGAGGCGGTCGGCGATGTCATGGGAATAAGAAAGCCTTTCATTCGGAAAGCCGGGGTCGGCTTGCCACGCAGGTTTTTCACCCGTCGCGCTCCGGCGTCAACGCGCGGCGGTCATGTAGTAAAGTCGCAATGGAGTTGCAGGGATAGCAAGCATTAGTGATGTCGGAATGTAGCGGTTACGAGCGATTGACAATGCAGATTTCCTGTAGTCAAAGCATTCACAAGTGAAAGCACGTTGATTTTCTAGCCTCCGTAGACAACGCCGAAATGTGGCTAAGATCTACGCCCAACTATAATTTCTCAGGGATGCAGTCCCATCTCCTATGCCTGCTCCGGAACCCGGCTCGATAGAAGTAGCGGAAGACGTAAAGATGGACAGCCAAGCCCAGCCTGAGCTTGTGACGATTACCGCAACGATCGTCGCGGCGTATGTCAGCAACAATTCGATCGCATCGACGGATTTGCCCGGGCTCATTGCGGAGACGCACGCCGCGCTCAGCCGCGCCGCCGGCCGCGCCGCGCCGCCAGAGCGCGAGGAGGCGAAGCCAAAGATCGCCGTTAAGAAGTCCGTCATGCCGGACTACATCATCTGTCTCGAAGACGGAAAGAAGTTCAAATCTCTGAAGCGGCATTTGCGGACGCACTACAACTTGTCGCCGGAAGAATATCGCGAGAAATGGAGCCTGCCGCCGGATTATCCGATGGTCGCGCCGAATTACGCCAACGCCCGCTCGCAGCTTGCGAAGAAGATGGGCCTTGGAACGCGGCGCGAACGCTGATCGCGCGCTCGTCTTCAATTGCTCAATCGTGAACGCACTGTCGATGCCGGAAATAGCGCTCATGCGCTAGAAGCGCGCTGAGTTCTGCACGCTCGTCCCTGAGAAGCCGGGAAAGAATGGCATGGCGCACGAGATCGTACGCCGCGTCTCCCGCGCGGCCGCGCCGGCGTTCTTGTCTGAGCGCACGATCGACAACCGCAATGAGCTTCTTGCGGCCATCGACGCTCCGGTCGGCAAGCTCGTGCGGCCACAGCGGCAATACGTGCTTGGCGACGTCAACGCGGCTGGCCCCTGAATTGCGATCCTGAGATTTGAATCCGCCCGTGCGCGGCGCGATGTTCCGTATCGAAACGCTATGCTGCATGGCGCAGCAGTGTGATGTCCCGCCAACGGGCGGGGATAAATTTGTGATCGGGCCTTGCCGGTAAGGTGAACGTCGCGGAGCAGAAAAAACTTATCCCCGCTATCTGCCGAGGCCTTATCCTTCACGTCTCCTTTCGCTCTTGAAAGAGCATGAGCCGCCGGTCGGCGCCGGTCACGACGGAGCGCATGGCGCTGCGGAATTTCAATCATTCCGAGGGAAAGACCTATGCTTCAAGTCTCCCGCACTTTGGCATTGAAGACGCGACCGCGATCCGGCGCACTTTCTGCGATGACCGCGCCGCCTGGCCATCTGCAGGCACGCCGTGCGCTCGACTACGCAATGACGAGCGTCTTCGGCATCGAGGAGGGAGTGCTCTGGCATGGAACGCGCGGCGTCCGCGACATCGCCTTCGCGCGCCAGGTCGCAATGTATCTCGCGCATGTGTCATGCGGCATGACGCTGACCGATGTCGGCGCCATGTTCGGTCGCGATCGCACGACCGTTTCCTACGGATGCCTCAAGGTCGAATATCGCCGTGACGATCCGGTTTTCGATCGCACGATGGATCTTCTCGGCTGGGCGCTCCCGACGCTGGTGATGCGCAGCGAAACGCGCCGCACGCACTGACGCGCGCCGAATTCAGAGCAAGCAAGTGAGATGATGATGGTATCAAAACAATACCGCGCGCCATCCCGTGCTGGGACGCCGGAACGCGATCTGAAGGAGAGCCCGCTGGCATGGCTCGCGCGCCGCAAGGATAAGGACGGCCGGCCGTTGCTCAGCGATGAAGAATTCGATGCCGGAGAAAAGCTGCGCGCCGATTTCTGGTTCGCTCAAATGACGCCGCGCGTCACCGCTAACTGGTCACTGTTGTTGAGTGCCGGAGGCAATTCGCGCGGCGCCCCGGAGGCCGGCATCGACATGAAGGATTCAATCGTCGCCGCCCGCGAACGTGTCCGCCGGGCGCTGGCAAGCGTCGGGCCCGATCTCGCCGGCGTCCTGATCGATGTGTGCTGCCACTTGAAGGGGCTCGAAGCGAGCGAGAAGGCGAGCGGCTGGCCGCAGCGATCCGGCAAGATCATTCTGCAGATCGCGCTTCGCCAACTCGCCCGTCACTACGGCATGTTGCAAAGCGTGCCCGCCGCCGCGACGATGCCGGTGCGGGTCCGTCACTGGGGCACAAGCGATTTTCGCCCGGCGATCGAGACCGACGCGGGCTGCTGATCAAGCGGCGAGCATCATCTCTGCATCCGAGCGGATGCGCTTCACCATCGACGCCAGCCCGTTCGATCGCTGTTGGGTCAAATGTTCCCTGAGGCCGAGCTCCGAGAAGATGCCCTCGGCGTCGGCCTTGACGATTTCGTCGAGCGTCTTGCCGTCGTAGATTGCAAACAGCACCGCGATGAGACCCTGCACGATGTGCGCGTCGCTGGCGCCCTGCATCGTCATGCGGTCGATCTTCGGATCGTCCGGTGCTTTGACGCGCTGGGTGGCGAGCCAGACCTGGCTGGCGCAGCCGCGCACCTTGTTGGCGTCCGTCCGCAACGCATCCGGCAGCGGCGGCAGCGCACGACCGAGTTCGATCACGTAGCGATAGCGATCCTCCCAATCGTCGAGGAGCGCAAAATCGGCGCGGATGTCGTCAATCGTCATCGGAAATTCCAAAACGCAGCCCGCAAAATCGGGCGCACCCTAGAAATAGGTGCCCGACCCCCCTCGGGGCAAGGCTGGAATTGGCCTCAGATGCTGCCTTTGTTCGCCTTTTTGCCGCGCCATTGCGGCTCTTTATCGAGCGGCGTCAACGTCCCCATCTCGCGCTCGAGCACGGCAGGCTTATACGGCCGATCATCATGTTCGGCCGCTGCCGTCTCATTTCCCGCGCCCTGCCTCTCGCTCATCATGTCGTAGGCAAGTTTGGCGCCGAACTGAGCTTTGGTGACGAATTGTGACCACAACTCAGATCCCTTTGTGCAGGTCTCGGGATTGCGGTCGCAAAATGTGACGACCCACTCGGCGGTGGCGCCGGCGCGCTCATAAAGACGCTGCTGTTGATCCCGGTCCGAAGGGAGCAATGCAACTCCCACGGCGACGACGGCGGCGATACGCAACAAACCCATGTTTCGACCTTCGCAAGTGTTCGCAGGAGCGGAAGGAGAAACGCCCCTTGGCAACCTTAATAGCAAATCGGATTCAAGACCGCGCTAGCGCGGGCTGTGCAATTCGAAGCGTTTTCGATGAGAATTTGAGGCAAATTTTGATCAAATGCTTTGTATTTTCGGAACCCAATTCCGACGGTTAAGAAGACCTTAACGGCTCGTCGCGATACTCGTCCTCTCTGCCTGCAAGATGCGAACGGGACTGCCAACACATGACCGGAAGGGATCGCAAGATCGCAATCGGCGCCTCGGTGCTGATGACCCTCAGCGTAGCGGTCAACCTGGCGGCGTTTCAGGGTAAGGGGCAGGGGACTGCCATCGAGACGGGCGGCTTGCCGACGCGAGGCTCGTGGGTCGATGGGCCCGGTCTTGCGCTCGGGCCCGCGTCACCCGCCACGGTCGCTCCGGCGTTGCCGGGTCCGGCAGCACCGCCCGACACCGACCAGAAGGACGACGTCAACACCGCCGAGCTGACGCGCGGCATCCAGCGTGAGCTCGACGCGCGTGGTTACGACGCCGGATCTCCCGACGGCATCGCCGGTCTCGTCACCCGCGCCGCGATTTTCGCATATGAGTTCGACAACGGCCTGGTCCTGAGCGGCAAGCCGAGCGAAGCCCTGTTGAGCCAGATCGTGCTCGGCAGTTCATCGCTGGAGCAGAACAACGCTCGTCCCGGCAAAACGATCTCGCCCGAAGGCGAGGCGCTGGTGCGCGACGTCAAGCAGAAGCTCGATGCGCTCGGCTATCGGACCGGCGCTGCGGGCGGCGCTTTGACGCCTGAGCTTGCGCGCGCCATCCGCGATTTCGAGACCGCGCAAAAGCTCAAGTCGAGTGGCCGCATCTCGGGGCCGATGATGAGCCGGCTGATCCGTTTGCAGGGGCAGGCCAAGACGCACCGTGCCGCGGCGACGCGCACCGGATCGCGCTAGGCCGCGCCTTGAACTTTCTGCTAGCCTTTGCGCATGCGCCTTAAATCGGAAATCTGGGTCAAAGCCTATTTGCGCCGCTGCGTCGCCAACGGCGCCAGCGGAGTCGTTGCGCGTCACGGCGATGACGACGCGGGAGCCATTTTCATCAAGATCGTGCGGCCGGATCTGACGGCTGCGGTCTTCGCCCCGGCTCCGGCAGGACTTGACGGCGCCGACTTCGAGCGCCGCTGGGTCGCGCAGTTCGATGGCGGCTATATCCCGGAGGCCGAGGCCGAGGCCTTTCTGACGCGCGAGGCGCGTTTCGACAGCGACGTCTGGGTCGTCGAAATCGAGGATCGCGAGGGCCGGAATTTCCTCGGCGACGAATTGATGGCGTGACGCCTTTGCCTTCGCCGCAAGGCTTTTCAAGGTTAACGGTGCGCATTCCGGGCCGGCGGCGGCGCGGCTGTCGAGAAGCTGACAAATTCGTGGCGGAGGGTCATGCGCTTGTCTGTCGTTTTGCGTAACGGAGTCCGCCGATGTCTTCTGATACCCGTGGAGTACTTATTCTCGGCGAAGGCGCCGTACTAAAAGGCGAGGTCAAGAGCGGCCGCCGCGTCGAGGTCTGGGGCTACATCGAAGGCGGCGTGACGGCCTCCGAAGTCATTGTGGAGGAAGGCGGCAAAGTCTTCGGCAATGTGAAATCCGACACCGCCGACATTCGCGGAACGATACAGGGTGACGTTCGCGTGCAGCAGCTGTTTGCGCTGCGAAGCACCGGCACGGCTGCCGGTAAAATCAAATACGGACGGTTGTCGATGGAGGAAGGCGCCGAGCTTTCCGCTCATGTGCGCAACATTCCGCCGGCGATCGCGGGCGATCTCGATCTGACTGTCGGCAAGGGCAGCTCCGTACGCATCACACTTTCCGATCTCAATGCCGTCGATCCCGACGACAAGCCGGAAGACCTGACATTCGCGATTTCCAATTCGGCGGGCGGCTTCGTGGCTCTCTCGGGCGATCCGAAGTCGCCGGTGAGCACGTTCTCGCAAGCCGACCTTGTGAGTGGCCACGTCTTGTTCGCGCATGATGGTTCGGCGAATTCGACCGCGCGTTTCGACGTGCAGGTGACCGACGCAGCAGGCACCAATTCCGGCGAGCCGCAAACGGTGAACGTTGCGGTTCGGAGCTAAAGGCCACGTATCGATCACTCGCTAGAGGAGCGCGATGGAGACGGCAGTCAGTCCATTTTTGATGTTCGAGGGGCATTGCGAGGAGGCGTTGAACCTCTATGTCTCCACAATTCCAAACAGCCGCATCATCGACATTCGGAAATATGGTGCCGGGGAGCCGGGCAAAGAGGGGTCGGTGATGCTCGCACGCGCTGAGATCGGCGGCCTGACGTTGTTATGCAATGACAGCTCCGTGCACCACGCCTTTACCTTCACGCCCTCCTCGTCCTTATTTGTGACGTGCAAGAGCGAAACCGAATTCGATAAAATCGCCTCGGAACTCGGCGAAGGCGGCGGCGTGCTGATGGCGCCCGCCAACTATGGCTTCAGCCGGAAATTCACCTGGTTCAATGACCGGTTTGGGGTCTCCTGGCAGCTAAACCTCGCATAGGCGTCTTGGGCGCGGATGAGTGCGCGATATGTTGTTTTGTCAGGATGCTCCGGGGGCGGAAAATCGACGCTGCTCTCGGAGCTGCGCCGGCGAGGATACGGCACGGTCGATGAGCCGGGACGGCGCATCGTCAAAGACGAAATCGCTAATGGAGGGCAAGCCCTGCCTTGGATCGATCCGGCAGCGTTTGCACAGCTTGCGATCGAACTTGCGATTGAAGACTTTCGCACGGCCGAAAGCCTCTCAGGGTGGGTGTTCTTCGATCGCGGATTGGTGGACGCGGCCGTCGCACGGGAACATACGACGGGCGAGCACGTCCTTGAGCGGCTCAGGCCATCGCATCGCTACCATCCGACCGTCTTTCTCGCTCCGCCGTGGCCTGAGATTTACGTTTCCGACCCCGAACGCAGGCATGGTTTCGACGCCGCCGTCGCTGAGTATGGGCGGCTTGAAAGGGCTTATCCGGCGCTCGGCTACCGGGTGGTCGTGCTTCCCAAATCGAGTGTCGAAGAGCGCGCCGACCTTATTCTAGCTCACTTGCATACCGGAACAGCGTAACCCGTACGCATCGAGGCCCGCCCCATGCCCGTGCCGCCCGTTAATCGACTTGCCCACGTGTCGGGCTGGCGAAGCATTTGGACTACTGCCTTGCGGCCTTATATAAGGCGCTGATGGTCAATCTCTTCGAAGCTGCAGGACTGGAGAAAAGCGCGCCGCGGCCGCTGGCGGATCGGCTGCGTCCGAAGACGCTTTCCGAAGTCGCGGGGCAGGAGCACATCGTCGGACCGGACGGGACGCTGACGCGCATGCTGAAAAGCGGCCGGGTTCCGAGCCTCATCTTCTGGGGACCGCCGGGGTCCGGCAAGACGACGATCGCGCGGTTGCTCGCCAATGAGACGAACCTCGTCTTCGAGCAGCTTTCGGCGATTTTCTCCGGCGTCGCGGATCTGAGGAAAGCGTTCGAGCGCGCCAAGGTGATGCGCGAGCAGGGCAAAGGCACGCTGCTGTTCATCGACGAAATCCATCGCTTCAACCGTTCGCAGCAGGACTCCTTCCTGCCGTACATGGAAGACGGCACCATCACGCTCGTCGGGGCGACGACCGAAAACCCGTCGTTCGAACTCAACGCCGCCGTCCTGTCGCGCGCCAGCGTTCTGGTGCTCAACCGTCTCGATGACGCGACGCTGGAAACGCTGCTGGAGCGCGCAGAGGCCGACGTCGGGCGTCCGCTGCCGCTAGAACCCGACGCCCGCGAGGCACTGAAAGGCATGGCCGACGGCGATGGCCGCGCCATTCTCAATCTGGCCGAGGACGTGTTCGCGGCTGTTGCGGCGAAGGGCAAGGCGCTCAATCGCGAAGCGCTGGTCAAGCTCGTGCAGCGCCGGGCACCGCTTTATGACAAGTCGCGCGAAGGCCACTACAACCTGATCTCGGCGATGCATAAGGCGGTGCGGGGCTCCGATCCCGACGCGGCGCTCTATTATTTCTGCCGCATGCTCGACGGCGGCGAAGACCGTCTGTTCCTCGCCCGGCGTATCGTTCGCATGGCGGTTGAGGATATCGGCCTCGCCGATCCGCAGGCGCTCGTCGTCGCCAATGCGGCGAAGGATGCCTTCGATTTTCTCGGCTCGCCCGAGGGTGAGTTGGCGCTGGCCCAGGCGGTGATTTACGTCGCGACGGCGCCGAAATCGAACGCCAACTATGTCGCCTTCAAAGCCGCGATGCGCGCCGCGAAAGAGCACGGCTCGCTGTCGCCGCCGAAGACGATCCTCAATGCGCCGACGAAGCTGATGGAGGAAGAGGGCTACGGCTCGGACTACCTCTACGACCACGATCAGCCGGAAGCGTTCTCGGGCCAGAATTACTTCCCCGACGAATTCAAGAAGCGCCCGAAGTATTACGATCCGCCCGAGCGCGGCTTCGAACGCGACATCAAAAAGCGCCTCGATTATTGGGCGAAACTCCGCGCCGAACGGAACCGCCGATCCTAGAGTTAGCAAGGATGGTCACCATGGCTGGACCTCAAGCACACGCACCCACGCCGACGCTGCACACCGTCGCGATTTCAGACCTGCGCCCGACGCAGATGACCGTCGGCATGCGCGAGGTCGATCTAAAGCGCAAGTCATGGCGCGACCTGGGTGACAAGAAGAGCGCCGGATTCCTCGGCCGTCACATGATCCCGGTGGTCCGCGGACCGAAAGATAGATTGTACGTCGTCGATCATCATCATCTGGCGCGGGCGCTTCACGATGAAGGTGTCGATGAGGTACTGACATCGACGCTCGCCGACCTGCACACGCTTGAGAAAGACGAGTTCTGGACCTTTCTCGATAATCGCGGCTGGATGCATCCCTTTGATACGGACGGCACCCGCCAGCCGAGGACGCGGCTGCCGAAAACCGTCGCGGACCTCGAAGACGATCCCTATCGAAGCCTTGCTGGGGAGCTGCGCTTTGCCGGCGGTTACGCCAAAGATACAACTCCATTCAGCGAGTTCCTTTGGGCCGATGCGCTGCGCCGCCGCGTCGATGCGAAGGCCGCCAAGAACGATCCGGACACGGCGCTGGAGCAGGCGCTGGCATTCGCTAAAAGCGCTGACGCCGCCTATTTGCCGGGCTGGTGCGGACCGCATAAGCGATCGTAACGGCCGAAATCGTCGCTGCCCGGCTTCCTTAGGATGTATTGGACCGCTATAGCTGCGAGTCAGTAGCCGGCCGAGTGATCGCGGCATCCTCCGACGGTACGCGACGTTCTCCGTGCTCTTCCTGTATGCGAATGATCGCGGTGGTCTCGGCGCTGCTTTTGGTCGCGTTTCGGCTACGGCTTCGGTCGGCCGGATCGCTCGTGTTTTTGGACTTGGGATTTCTCGTTGGATGCTGGCGTGACAGAAACAGGCAAGGTCGAAGCGTTGCGCGTTTCGGACGGCGAGGCCGATATGCGCCTCGACCGCTGGTTTCGGGTGCACTTTCCCGAAGTCGGGTACACGTACCTTCAGAAGCTGCTGCGTTCGGGGCAGGTGCGGGTCGACTCCAAACGGGCGCAAGCGAACGATCGATTGCGCGCCGGGGCCGAGATCCGCGTGCCGGCAATCATCCGCGAGCCGAAGAAGACGACGCCCACAGGGCGACCCGCGATGGGCGTTTCGAAGGGCGATCGCGATGCCATCGAAAAGATGATCATCTACGAGGACGAACACGTTCTCGTCCTCAACAAGCCCTTCGGTCTGGCGGTGCAGGGCGGTACCGGCACGAAGAAGCACATCGACGGCATGCTCGAAGGCATGGCGGACCGTTTCGGCGGCGAGCGCCCGCGTCTCGTGCATCGGCTCGACCGCGATACGACCGGCGTGCTGCTTGTCGCCAAGACACGTGAGGCCGCGGCGAAGCTCGGCAAAACATTCCAGACACGTTCGGCGGCAAAAACCTATTGGGCGCTGGTCAAGGGCGTACCGAAACCTCCGCAGGGCAAGGTGGAAGCGGCGCTGGTCAAGGCTTCGGGGCCGGATGGCGACCGCGTGCGCAAAGCGAGACCGGGCGAGCAGGACGTCGCGATGCACGCAACGACGCATTATTCCGTCATCGACCGGGCCGCGCACAAGACGGCGTGGGTCTCGTTGAAGCCGGTGACGGGACGCCAGCATCAGCTTCGCGCCCACATGCACCTCATCGGCCATCCGATCGTCGGCGACAACAAGTACGAAGGCGACGTCCACATGCCGGCGGAGAACATCGAGAAGAAGCTGCACCTGCATGCCCGTCGGCTTGTCATTCCGCATCCCAAGGGCGGCAAGACGATCGACGTGACGGCGCCGTTGCCGGCGCACATGCGCACGACATGGGAGCTTCTGGGTTTCGATATCGACAAGTTCGAGTGAGCGGAGAAACGTGAAGCGCCCACCAAGGGCGGGCAACGCGAACGGGGGAAACAAGAATGGCAGACATCATCACGTCTACGATTAGTTTCGCCTTACACAATTTCTTCCTGACCTCGTTGCTCATCGGTTTCGTGTTTGCGCTTGTCGCTATTGCCCGGGCGAACCGGCCACTCACACCGTCGGTCGTCGTCGAAAAGCTGCTCTCATGGCATGTCTTCTGGGCCATCGGCGTGAGCTATCTCTATAACTTTGTCATGCACGCCTTCTTCGGGCAGATGGTGGCCGCCTTTATCGGATGGGCCGACAGCCCATTCCAGTTCGAGGTGGCGACCGCAAGCCTCGGGTTCTCCGCCGTCGGGTTCCTCGCGGCGTTTCGCAGTTTCGATCTCCGCCTTGCCGCGATTGTCGGCCCGAGCCTTTTCTCGCTCGGCGCGGCGGCCGGTCATCTCTACCAGATGGTAACCACGCACAATTTCGCGCCAGGCAATGCCGGAGTCGTCTTCTACATGGATATCATCACGCCGCTCGTCGGCTTTTTGCTGCTGTGGCTGCAGCACCGCTATGGCCGCCCGGCGCGTTGATGCAAGTTCGTGCAGGGTTTCGGGCTGGCTAACCGATAGGCTGGAAGCCGCAGAAATTTGCATGTCAGCGGCTTCCGCGGCGCGAAGTCGCCGGGTGCAATCAAGGGCTTTCCCGAATTTGCCACGCTCCGGCGGCGTGCTAGAACGCCGGGCATGAAACTCGTCGTTTTCGATTGCGACGGCACGATCGTCGATAGTCAGGCCGGTATCGTCCTGTCGATGGAGCATGCCTTCACATCACTGCGCATGGTCCCGCCGACGCGCGAAGCCACGCTGGCCGTCGTCGGACTGTCGCTGCTCGAAGCCTGCTCGGCGCTGGCGCCGGAAGCCGAATACGCGACGCGCGTCGAACTCGTCGAGCGCTACAAGGCGGCGTTCCGCGAGTTGAATTACGACCCTGCGGATTCGGAAATCCTTTTTCCCGACGCGAGAACGACGATCGCTCAGCTGGCGGCGCGCGAGAACCATCTCCTTGGCATCGCCACCGGCAAGTCGCGGCGTGGAGTCGATCGACTGTTCGAACGCGAGGCATGGCACGCGAGCTTCGCGACGATTCAGACCGCCGACGACCATCCTTCGAAGCCGCATCCGTCGATGCTGCAGCAGGCCATGCTCGAAACAGGCGTGACGCCGGAAGGAACGGTCATGATCGGCGATACGACCTATGACATCGAGATGGCGCTGGCTGCGGGTGTCTCGGCGATCGGGGTTTCCTGGGGCTATCATAGCGCCGCGGAACTGATCGACGCCGGTGCGCAACAGATTGTCCATCGCTTCGCCGAGCTTCCCGCCGCGATCGACAAGGCCATCGGCAGCGTGAGTTGCGCGGCATGAGCGGCAGCGATACGGGCAACGGCAATAAGAACGGCGGCCATCGCGCCGATCTCGAGCGCGCCGCCGCGGCGACGCCTCAGCGCGTCATCAGCGATACCTTGTCGAAACCCCTGGCGCGCCGTTTCTATAAGGACGCGAGCGCCTCCGAGACAGCGCCGTATCGGATCCTTCTCGATGGCCGCCCGGTCAAGACGCCGAAGAAGCGGCCGCTGGCGGTGCCGACGCGGGCCCTGGCCGACGCCATCGCCGGGGAATGGCAGGATCAGAAAGAGTTCGTCGATCCCTCGCGCATGCCGCTGACGCGGTTCGCCAACACCGCAATCGATGCCGTAAGCGAAACCGAAGACGCCGTTGCCGCCGATATCGTCGCTTATGCGGGCAGCGATCTCGTCTGCTATCGCGCCGAAACACCGGACGAACTGGTGGCGCGGCAGGCGCGCGACTGGGATCCGATCATTGCCTGGGCGGATAAGACGCTCGGCGCCGACTTCAAGGCGGTTCCGGGCGTCATGCATGTCCGGCAGCCGGAAGCGGCACTGGCGGCGGTCGCCAAGGCGCTGACGCCGCACGACGCTTTCCGCCTCACTGGCCTGCATGTGCTGACGACGCTGATGGGTTCGGCGCTGCTGGCTCTGGCCGTCGCTCGTGGTGGCGTAACACCCGATGCGGCATGGGCGGCGGCGCACGTCGATGAAGATTATCAGATCTCGCTCTGGGGCGAGGATGCCGAAGCGATCGCCCGCCGCCGTGGCCGCCGCGCCGAGTTCGACGCCGCCTGCCGCTGGCTGACGCTTCTCGGTCCGGACGCTTAGGGAACCCGCCGCCGCAGCGTCGCGGAACGGCTGGCCAGCACCTTGTCTATTCTCCGGCCGTCGAGATCCACGACCTCGAAGCGCCAACCGCCGGTTTCGATGTGCTCGCCGGTTTTCGGAAGATGCTGGAGCTTCGCCAGAACGAACCCCGCGACTGTCTCGTAGGAGCGATTCTCGGGAAGCTCGATGCCGATCTTGTCGGCCATTTCATCGGCCGGCATCGAGCCGGACAGCAGCCATGAGCCATCATCGCGTTCAACGGAGTGTGGGCCCTCGCCGTCGGCATCGGACTTGAAGAGTCCCGCGATCGCTTCGAGGATGTCGGCGGGCGTTACAAGCCCTTCGAAGTCGCCGTATTCGTCGTGAATGAGTGCCATCGGCACTTCGGCGTCGCGAAGCACGGACAGCACATCGAGCGCCGGCGACGTTTCAGGGATGACCGGCGCTTTGCGCACGTAGGTCGCGATTTCGAACGGCTTGCCGGCCAGGAGACCTGCGAGCAGGGCGCGCGTCTGGATGACGCCGATCAATTTGTCAGGCGAGCCCTCGCCGACCGGCAGACGCGAATGCGGCGTCGAAATCAGCCGTTCCTTGATCGCAGCGATTGGAGCGTTGATGTCGATCCAGTCAACGTCGGTGCGCGGAGTCATGAGACCGACCACCGCGCGATCCGCCAAACGCATGACACCGGAGATCAACTCGCCTTCGCCGCTTTCGAGCACGCCGGCGGTTTCCGCTTCCGCGATGAGCGTCTTGATCTCTTCGTCGGTGACCTTGCTCTCACGTTCTTCGGAAAGTCCGAGAATGCGAAACACGAACCGCGTCGAGGTATCGAGCAGCGACACCATCGGATGGGCGAGCTTGGAGAATGCGGTCATGACGGGCGCCACTGCACAGGCGATGACCTCGGCGTTACGCAGGGCCAGCGACTTCGGCACCAGTTCGCCGATGATGACCGAGAGATAGGTGATCACCGCGATGACGACGGCGAAGCCGAGCGGGTCGGCAAGGCCTTTTCTCAGTCCCAGTCCTTGAAAATAGGTCGAGGCGTATTCGCCGAACGTCTCGCCGGAGTAGGCGCCGTTGATGATACCGATCAGTGTAATGCCGATCTGTACGGCCGATAGAAACCGGCCGGGGTTGGCGGAGAGGGCGAGGGCGCTTTGCGCTCCGGGTCTTCCTGCGGCCGCCATCGCCTTCAGGCGCGGCCATCTGGCGGATACGACCGCCAGTTCCGAGAGCGCAAAAAGGGCGTTGAGAAGAATGAGGGCCAGAACGATCAGCAGTTCGGTCACGAGTTTCGCGGCCGACGGATCTTCGTCTAAGCCACTCCATGTTGTTGAGTGGCATTATGCTAGGGTTTCGCGTGTATCAAATCAAGAGCGCGGATGGGGGCGCCGCGCGCCACCGCACTTGCAGCTAGTCAATCCCTATACGGATGTTTGCGCCGCTCACGCTGGTTTGGCGGCGCATGATGTGGCGCCGGCGGATCGCGTCGAATCTGGTGTGATATCCAAAACAATTACGCTTACATTTCTTGCTTCGGCAGGCGCATTAAATTTTGTGCGGAAGATGTTCACAAATCTTTAGGTAGGCTCTCGCAGTGAAGTGTGTCTGCGATGCCTCATATTTCGGTTTATAACGGGCGGTGCAACCGAATAAGCGGTTGCCAAGCATAAGCTGCTTATGACTCCTATTTGTCTGACGAAGCTCTCCGTCAGACGGGCAGGAGGTCGGCAATGGCATATCGGGCGGATATCGATGGCTTGCGTGCACTTGCTGTTATTCTGGTCATCGCATTTCACGCCAAGCTCAGTCTTTTCAGTGGTGGATTTGTCGGGGTCGACATTTTTTTTGTCATTTCCGGATTCCTCATTTCTTCGATTATTGCGAACGATGTAGCCACGGGCCGATTTTCCATTGGCCAATTCTATGCGAGGCGTGCCCGGCGAATTTTACCCGCTCTCTTTGTTGTTCTCTTTGCTTCGTCCATTGCGGCGCTATTCCTGTTGGTTTTGCCCCAGGACTTGGAAACATTTGCACGGTCGGCTCGCGCTACATTACTTTTTTGCTCGAACTTCTTTTTCAGTCGAGCCGGCGATTATTTCAAACCTGCGCTAGAGACGCAGCCTCTACTCCATACTTGGTCGCTTGGTGTAGAGGAGCAATTCTACCTCGTCGCACCATTTCTTCTCGCGCCTCTGATGGTTTCAACACGAAGACGTGCGTGGGGAATATTCGCTGCAGTCCTCATTGTTTTTCTGTTCCTATCGCAATATGGCGTGCTTCGTGGGGGCACAAAGGCGTTCTATTGGCCGCATACACGCGCCTTCGAACTTATGGTCGGCGTCGCCGTCGCGTCACCTTTGTTGACGCCGATGCCGGATAAGCTGAGGTCGTTCGCATCGGCCTTAGGCTTGCTGATGATCATGGTAGCGGCGCTGACATTCACGAAAAGGACGCCATTTCCGGGCTTCGCCGCGTTGTTGCCGACTGTTGGTGCCGCCCTGCTGATCTGGTCCGGTAGATCAGGCAAGACAGCCATCAGCCGGGCTCTGTCAGCGGGTGGAGTGGTTGCTATCGGCAAGATTTCATATCCGCTCTACCTATGGCACTGGCCGATCTTCGTATTCGCCGGCCTGCACCCGACTCCGATGACCTCGCCAATTGAGCGAGTGGTCCTGATTTTATTGGCGTTCGCTTGTGCGACCGCAACCTATCGGTTGATCGAGGTCCCAATTCGTGAGCAGATCCGGGTCGATGGTCTGGGTCGCACGCTCGTTCTTAAGGTCGCTGCGATCGCAATCGTAATCGGGCTAATACCGCTGCAAGCTTTGATCTCGTCGGGTGGCTGGCGGCAAAGATTCGGCGTCGAGGTGGCACGCTTTACGCGGGAGAACCCCACGAGCCTCACGACGCCCGATCTTTGTCTTAAATCCGGCAAGTCCTGGGCGGCGTTGGCGACGGATTGCATGATCGGTGATGCGCATGCCTCAGCGGCAACGTTTATCCTATGGGGGGATTCCCATGGACGTATGCTGGCCCCCGCAATTTCGAAGATCGCCGAGGCAAAGGGATTACAGGGCTATTTCATTGCGCGCGGTGGATGTGAACCGTTGATGGCACCTGACGGCGGAACGAATCTGCTGATCAAATGCCGTGAAGCGACTGACCGGGTCTCCCAACTCCTTCGCGATACCAGGATCAGACGAGTAATACTGGTAGGAAGATGGGCGGCATACCATTCTCCGCCAACAAACAGCAAAGACGCGGACGATCTCAACTATCTTGGTGTACCGTTTGGCAAAGCGCTGTCCATGACAGTAGCAGCCCTTACGGCCGGTGATCGCCAGTTGATATTGATGGGCCCAGTTCCGGAACCCCTCTTCAATGTGCCATCGCGAATGACCAGAGCGCTCATCGATGGAAGATCCGATGCTGTTTCGATATCTCGATCCGCCTTTGATCGTCGAAACGAGACTGTTCTCAAGGCGGTTGCCGCTTCAAGCCGGCAAGTTGGGGTGAGGGTCATCTATCCCCATCGGGCCTTTTGTGACGCCCGCAGATGCTCGGCATCCGCTGACGGCCATGCTTTGTATGTTGATGACAATCATCTCAGCCCTCACGGGGTTGAGCGCCTTAACGGTCTGCTGTCCACGATATTCGACGACGATTCGAACGTCGCTGTAACGAATACTGCGCAGTGATTTTTGCTATCTTGCCCTCGCAACACGATTCGTCTCACACTTTGGCAAACTGATTCGCTAGAGCGTAGGCATGAACCATGCTTCACAGGCCGCGCATTCCTGAGCTTGCGCAACGCGACCGGTTCGTGCGCCGGGCGGTGAGCGAAGGACGTGTACTGACATTCGCCGACGAAGAAACGGCTTCGGTGCCGTCTCAGAAGGTTCGCGGGCGGACCGTGCAACTGTTCTGGTCGAGCCCTATCGAAGCGACGCGCTGGGCCGAAGCGCTCGCTGGCAACAACGAACTGCAGGAAATCGCGCTCGCTGCGTTCGCCGCCGACATTTTGCCGGGTATCGGCAAGGCGAAGGGGCTGGCCGGAACCGATTGGGTCTCCGACCCGATCGAAGCCGAGGTCGATCCGCTCGATCTGCAGATCCGCCTGAAAACGGAAGCCGTTCCGGGTTTGCTCAAGACGTTGCGAAAATCGGGCGAAGTTTACCTTGTCGCTGACGACGATGGTCCGCGGCTGGCGGCCGCCGGGCCGTGGTCAAAGGTCGAAGACCTGCTGCACGTCTTTGCCGTGCGTTCGGACGCGGAGCGGCATCTTAAACAGGCGGGTGGTAAGCGCGTGATTGCCGATCCGATCGTCGACTTTATTGCCACCACATTGGCGGGAAGCGTAACCCGTGCCCGCGCCGTCGCCATCGAACCGATCGCCGGGGCGGGCGCCATCGAAATTAAGATTGCGGACTTCGGGCGCCAACTTGCCGCGGCCACGCCTGCGGCGTAAACGCCAATTCCATGCGCTTTCGATTCATTCGGTTATTAAGGCTAGGGCTCCGTCGCTGTTCTCCAGGCCGCGATATCTCAGCATTTGCGCTCTCCCGAGGCCATGCTAAGAGCCTTGCAAAATATACGGCTAAGCAGGGTGGCAGCTTTATGAAAGACATCATCGAAGAGCTCGAGAAGCGTCGCGAAAACGCACGGCTCGGCGGCGGCCAAACCCGCATCGACTCTCAGCATACCAAGGGTAAGCTGACGGCGCGTGAACGCATCGAGCTGCTGATGGACGAGGGCTCGTTCGAAGAATTCGATATGTACGTCGAGCACCGCTGCACCGACTTCGGCATGCAGAAGACGCGGATTCCGGGCGACGGCGTCGTCACCGGCTGGGGCACGATCAACGGCCGCACGGTCTACGTATTCGCCAAGGACTTCACCGTCATGGGTGGCTCGCTCAGCGAGACCCACGCCAAGAAGATCACCAAGATCCAGGACATGGCGCTGAAGAACCGTGCGCCGATCGTCGGCCTCTTCGACGCGGGCGGCGCGCGCATCCAGGAGGGCGTCGACGCACTCGGCGGCTATGGCGAAGTTTTCCAGCGTAATGTGCTGGCCTCGGGCGTCATCCCGCAGATTTCAGTCATCATGGGCCCATGCGCGGGTGGCGACGTCTATTCGCCGGCGATGACCGACTTCATCTTCATGGTCAAGGACACGAGCTATATGTTCGTGACCGGCCCCGATGTCGTGAAGACGGTGACGAACGAAACCGTCACGGCGGAGGAGCTGGGCGGCGCCAAGGTCCACACCACGAAGTCGTCGATCGCCGACCGCGCCTATGAGAACGACGTCGAGGCGCTTCTGCAGATGCGCCGCTTGATGGATTTCCTGCCGTCGAGCAACAAGACGGGCGTGCCGCAAATCCCGACCGGCGACAATCCGGAGCGCATCGACATGTCGCTCGACACGCTCATTCCCGACAATCCGAACAAGCCTTACGACATCAAGGAGCTGATCCTCAAAGTCGTCGATGAAGCCGACTTCTTCGAGATCCAGGAAGCCTTTGCCAAGAACATCGTGACCGGCTTTGCGCGCATGGAAGGCCGCACGGTGGGCATCGTGGCGAACCAGCCGATGGTGCTGGCGGGCGTGCTCGATTCCGATGCCTCGCGGAAAGCGTCGCGGTTCGTGCGGTTCTGCGACTGCTTCGAAATTCCGATTATCACGTTCGTAGACGTTCCGGGCTTCCTGCCGGGCACGGCGCAGGAATACGGCGGCCTTATCAAGCACGGCGCCAAGCTGCTGTTCGCTTATGCCGAGGCGACGGTGCCGAAAGTGACGATCATCACGCGCAAGGCCTACGGCGGCGCTTACGACGTGATGAGCTCGAAGCACATCCGTGGCGACGTCAACTACGCTTGGCCGACGGCCGAGATCGCCGTGATGGGGGCCAAGGGCGCCGTCGAAATTCTCTATCGGTCCGAGCTTGGTGATCAGAAAAAGATCGATGCGCGCATCGAGGAGTACAAGCAGCGGTTCGCCAATCCGTTTGTGGCGGCCGAGCGCGGCTACATCGACGAGGTGATCACCCCGTCGGCGACGCGCAAGCGCCTCTGCCGGGCGCTGAACATGCTGCGCAATAAGACCCTCGAAAACCCCTGGAAGAAGCACGACAACATTCCGCTTTAATGTTGGCCGCTTCCGACTGCGCTCCGCGCAGCCGGCCGGAAGCGGCGGTCGCACCTCGAACATTGGCATTGGGTGGCGCTCGCGCCGGTCGCGCACGCTGGCCGAAGTGGTGGCAAGTGTGCTTTGGGCCGCGCCACCGCTGTCGTTGTTTGTAAGAAAGTCACTGCACCACACCGTCATCCCGGCGGAGGCCGGGATCCAGTCAAGCCGATGAGATACCCACCGTGGATACTTGGCGGATGCCGCCCTCCGGGGAAATGAAACACCCTTGCGCCATCCCGGCGGCATCAATGGCGCAGGATGAGCGCCCACGGCGTGCGTTGAATTTCGCGGTGCAGATGAACGCCGGTTCCACGGCATTCCGGGCAGAGATCCCGAATTCGGGAGACGTGGACCTGCACCGCCGTCTTGCCCTGTTGGATGCTCAAGGTCTCGTGCTGCATGACGCGACCGCGCCAGACAAAGCCGGTGCCATTGCAGGTGCGGCAGGCGGTTTTCTCAATTTCGACAGGCAACATGGGAGCCTCCCAAACACATAACGCGGATGCGCCAATGTAGGTCCCGGCGCGTCGCGCGAATTGCGTGCCGTGCGATGCAAAAAATCCTCACTATCTTATTCCAGGCTCGCCGAGGTCGCATCGCACGTTTTTTTGCTCGGCATTTGTGCAGGCCTGCGGGCACGTTATGCTGTCGCCTGTCCGCTCGCTCTGAACAATCGAACGTAGACGGCGAAGGCGGCGTCGCTATCGGCGCCGAGCCCGAAGCTTTCTCTAAAAAATGCTTAGCCCCGCCTTCAGAACGTCTCGCATCCTCCGTCCATCCCGCCGTGTGCGGCGGGCATAGGGCTCGAGCTGGACGCCTGGAAGCACGGGAGACTTCGAAGTTCTCTTTCGAGAGTCGCTTAGTTGCAACCCGCATGACGAAACACGAAGACGTCCGCTCGACTCTCGCAATATGTTATAATATACGAAACTAACGATCGACGTCGGCTTTGCCGTGTCGGGGGACTGTTTTTGGGGAAAATTATGCGGTGCATCGGATTTGCAGTGGTTGCCATAGCCTTTGGGTCAATGTCTGGAGCGCTGGCGCAGGATGCTCCGACATCGCGGGAGTCACCGCCAACATCGACGAGTGAGTCGATTGCGCCGTCATCGCCCTTGCCAGCGGTGGTCGTCATCGCGCCGAAGAAACACGTCGCGTCGAAGAAGAAAGCGCACGGGATGAGAAAAAATGGGCCGTCTGGCCCGAAAGCAGCTTCTTCCAAGCCCGTGACGCCGCCAGTGGAACCTTCGATGGAATCCGGTGGAGAAGATTCTGTCCCGTCAGCGACGATTCTGCCGGTCCCCGGCACGTTGATAAGCCCACAATGGGGCACGCAGGCGACGACAGTCACCAATGCTCGCGATATCGTTCCGACGCATGGCGCGACGATCACCGATACGTTGGACCAGCAGCCGGGAATAGCTGGCTCGACATTCGCGCCCGGCGCCAACCGTCCGATCCTTCGCGGTCTCGACAACAATCGCGTGCGGATTCAGGAAAATGGAATAGCGACAGGGGATGTCTCCGACATCAGCGAAGACCATGCCTTCCCGGTTGATCCTTACAGCGCCGATAGCGTGACCGTTACGCGCGGACCTGCGACGGTGCGCTACGGATCGCAAGCGATCGGCGGCGTCGTTAGCGTGCAGAACCAGCGCATCCCGACCTCTATTCCGTATGGCGGCTTCACTGGACAGGTTACGGGTGGCTTGAGTTCGGTCGACAACGGCCGCGACGGCGCGTTCAAGACAACCGCTGGCTCGCAAGGGTTTGCAGTCCATGTTGACGGCTTTGCGCGTCATGCCGACGACTACGATACGCCGGAAGGCCGTCAGGAAAACTCGTTTCTCGATAGTCATGGAGCCTCCATCGGCGGCTCCTATATTTGGAACAATGGTTTTTTCGGCGCGAGCTATACGCGCTTCGATAGTCTCTACGCCGTTCCAGGTATAGAAGCCGCCGAAGAAAAATCGCGCATCGACATGGGGCAGGACAAAATCAACGCCAAAGGTGAGTGGCGTGCGCCGAATCTCGGCATTGCCGCTGTGCGCGGCTGGTTCGGCTGGACGAACTACGCACACAACGAGCTCGTTTTCGACGAGGACGAGGGCGGCGACGCCGTCGGCTCGCGCTTCACGAACAGGTACACGGAAGGCCGCGTCGAGATCGAGTCCGTGCCGGTAGCGACGGCGTTCGGCGCGTTGACGAGCATCGCGGGCATTCAGATCAGTAACCGCCAGTTGGCCGGTATCAGCTTCGAAGGCGATAATCTGCTTGAGCCCAATACGACCGATAGCATCGGCGGCTATCTGTTCGAGGAACTGCGTCTGACGCCTGCGCTGCGGCTTCAGGCGGGCGCCCGAGTCGAGAACGATAATGTCAGCGGGTCAATGTATGCCGACATTTTCAATCCGCTGCCCGACAGCCTCGTCGCGGAACGGAAATCCTTCACGCCGGTCAGCGGCAGCCTCGGGTTGCTTTATGATCTGCCGCAAGGGATCGTCGCGCGTCTGACCGGGCAATATTCCGAACGCGCGCCGGTCGCGCAGGAACTGTTCTCGAAGGGCGCCCACGAAGCAACGGAAACGTTCGAAATCGGCAACCCCGACATCGGCATCGAAACCTCGAAGTCGATCGAACTCGGCTTCAACAAGGCCGCCGGCCGCTGGCGGTTCGATTCATCCTTTTACTACACGAAATTCGACGGCTACATCTTCCGAGATTTCACCGGATCCAAGTGCGATGATACGATTGCGTCCTGCGGCACCGGCAGCGAGCTAGACCAGGTTATTTTCGATCAGCGCGACGCGGCGTTCTACGGTGTGGAGTTGGCGACTGAATATGATGTCGCGCGCATCTGGAACGGCATCTGGGGCATCTCGGGACAATACGATTTCGTTCATGCCGAGTTCTCGAATGGCGAATACGTGCCGCGCATGCCACCGCATCGCGTCGGCGGCGGGCTCTACTATCGCGACGACGCATGGCAGGCGAAGTTCTCGACCCTCTACGCCTTCAACCAGAACGACATTGCACCACACGAAACGCCGACAGCCGGCTATACGCTGGTCAATGCCGAGATCAGTTACACAATGACGTTGAACAGCGATGGCGGCATCGCGCCGAAACTGATCATCGGTCTTAAGGGCGAAAACCTACTCGACGAAGACATTCGCAACAGCGCTTCGTTCAAGAAGGATGAGGTTCTGCAGCCCGGAGCGAACGCCCGTCTGTTCGGAACGTTCGTCTACTGATGTGGTCGTCTCCGCTTCATTTCGTGCCACCGGTGATTGGCGATGCATGTCGCGGATCGGCGAACGCTGCATCCCGAAACAGGAATAGAAAATCGCGAGGCGTCGCCGAACCGTCCCTTCGCTCTTTTGTTTGTGATCGGCGGCTCGCTCCGCGGAGCCAGCCGCCGATCACGTTGGCTTCAACCGCCAGCCAGCGCACCGACGATCAGGAAGGGCTGGGCTCCTGTTGCGACCGGTTCGGGAAGCGGCGCGTCGGGAGCCTCATGGGAAATATCTTTCTGGCAGGCGAAGAACCTCACGAACGGCCGGCGCTTTTGCGTCGTGTGATCGCGAATGGCGCCGCGTAGAACGGGGTAACTTTCCTCCAGCGCATCGAGCACGGCGCGCTGGGTAACCGGTTCGCCGACGGTGAGCGTGACTTCGCCATTCACGTTGGCGTGCATGCGAAGATGTGCTGGCAGGACGACGCGGATCATTTCAACGTCTGTGCCTCGACGGAGAGAACGGGAGGAAGATCGCGAACGATTGCCGACCATGTATCGCCGGCATCGGCGGACGCATAAACCTGCCCGCCGGTCGTGCCAAAATACACCCCGCAAGACTCGAGCGTATCGACGGCCATCGCATCGCGCAGCACATTCACGTAGCAGTTTTCCTGCGGCAGGCCGTTCGTCAATGCTTCCCAGTCGTTGCCGCCGGTGCGGCTGCGCCAGACGCGGAGCTGTCCATCGGCCGGGAAGTGCTCGGAGTCGCTTTTGATCGGTACGACGTAGATGGTTTCCGGCTCGTGCGCGTGGACGTCGATGACGAAGCCGAAGTCGGTCGGCAGGTTGCCGCTCACCTCGTACCATGTGTTGCCGGCATCGTCGCTGCGCATGACATCCCAATGCTTTTGCATGAAGAGCACGTTGGGCCGCGTTGGGTGCATCGCCAGGCGATGGACACAGTGCCCGACTTCGGCTTCGGGATCGGGAATGTGCTCGGATTTCAAGCCACGGTTGATCGGACGCCACGTTTCGCCGCCGTCGTCCGTGCGGAAGGCTCCGGCAGCGGAGATGGCAATGAAAATGCGTTTCGGATCGGCGGGATCGAGGACGATCGTGTGCAGGCACATGCCGCCGGCCCCCGGCTGCCAGTGCGGTCCGGAACCGTGGCCGCGCAGTCCGGCAAGCTCGGACCAGGATTTGCCGCCATCGCTCGTGCGGAACAGAGCCGCATCCTCGACGCCCGCATAGACGACATCGGGATCGGTCAGCGACGGTTCGAGATGCCAGACGCGCTTGAACTCCCACGGGTGAGGCGTGCCGTCGTACCATTGGTGCGTTCCCGGGATGCCGTCGTAGGCGAACTTGTTGTCGACGGGGTCCCAGGTTTTACCGCCGTCGTTCGATCGCTGGATCTGCTGGCCGAACCAACTGCTTGATTGCGAGGCATAGATCCGGTCGGGATCGGCAGGCGAGGCTTTGAGATGATAAATTTCCCAGCCGGCGAAATGCGGGCCGCTGACGTCCCATGATTTTCGCCGTTCGTCGGAGGTCAGAACAAAAGCACCCTTTCGCGTTCCAACCAGAATCCGAACACCACCCATCGTCGCCTCCCTGTCGGCCGGAATATCAATAGCGGCAGACCGTGGGGCATTTCCATGGCGCCCGCGGTTCGCTCCCGTCAAGGACGCGCGGGGAAAGGGATATCCGACAGGCACGGGAAGAAAACATGTGAGGAGCGACAAAGGCTTTTGAATCAATCGCGTGCGGCCTTCGTGATGAGGGCTGCCACCTTCGCCAACCCAACCGAGCTGACGATGGCTCGCTGCGGAATGGTTCGACGTCGATCCGCGCAGTGCTCGCAGCCCCTCGCAGAGGCCCCCGTCTCGATCAGGTGGCCGTCCGGTTGCTACGGGGAGGGCCACCGATGCGGTCAAGCTGAAAGGAATGCGTTGACGTCGGCACCGAACTCCTTGTGGTGCTGCCACAGAAAGCCGTGTCCGGCGTCAGGGTAGATTTTGACCTGTGCGTTCGGGATCAGGCCACCCATCAGGTGCGTCAGCCGTGGCGGACACATGCGATCGTCATCGCCGTTGGCGACGAGTGTCGGCTGAGAGATGGCGGCGAGGCGCTGCAACTTGTCGTGGTCCGGAATACCCCATTCGACGACGGCGTCGTATTGGGCATCGCGCGTTGCGAGCGTGCTGGATGCGTCGCGGTCTTTGCGCTCCATGAAGCGGCCGAGATACTCCATGCCCTTGGCCTGGCTGGTCGGCGTCTGCTTGAACATGATGTACAGAAGCGGCTCGGCGCCGATCTGATCGACCCGAGCGGCGTCGGCGATGTCCTTGCGCCAACCGTGCATGACGGGTCCGCCCTGCGGTCCCGTACCGGCAAGAATGAGCCTGCGAACGAGGTTTGGACGCAGCAGCGCGATTTCCTGGGCGACGAAGCCGCCTAATGAAAAACCAAGCAAATCTGTTTCAGGGAGTTTCAAGGCTTCGATGAAGGTGATCGCATCACGCGCCATTTGGGTGACGGTGTTCGGTGCCGTCCCGCCGGTTGAGGCAACACCAACGTTATTGAAGACGATGACCTCGCGCTCGGCAGCGAGCGTGTCGAGCAGTGCGGGGTCCCAGTTGTCGAGATTGCCACGAAAGTGTTGCAGCAGAACGAGCGGCACGCCGCCCGATTTTCCGAACCTCCGATAAGAATAGCGGACGCCGTTGGCGCCTTCGATGGTTTCCGTAGCCACGGTCGTGGCGGTCACTTTGCCTAGCATAAACGCCTCCTATGTAATTACAGGCATATGCCATTAAATTTGAGATTGCCGGAAATCAAGTGCAATTTCCGTATGGTGCCGGCCTCGCTCGGGCCTGGTCCCAACTTAGCCCAAGCAAATCAGTGGCATATGCCTTGAAAATTTTTTATTTTCGTACGACATTGCGTTCGAGAGGTTTGGATGACACGCGACTGCAACAACTCGATGCTCCGGCGGGCCAGCCGTATGCTCAGTCAGCTCTATGACGATGCTCTCGCGCCGAGCGGTCTTCGCGCGACGCAGCACGGATTGCTGGCTCAAATTCAAATCATGGACGGGCCGACGCTTCGCCAACTTTCCGAAGAGATCGTGATGGATCTGTCGGCGCTCGGTCATACCCTGAAGCCCTTGATCCGCGACGGCTACGTCGCCTTGGTGCCGGACGATAGGGACGGCCGGGTGAAGCACGCGACGCTCACGAAAGCCGGCAAAAAAAAGCTCGAGCAGACCACCCGGCTGTGGTCCGACGCGCAGCAGCGCTTCGAGGCGGTTTTTGGAGAAAAACGGGCGGCGAGCTTGCGCGACGTTCTGCAAGAGCTGTCGTCCGAAGACTTCCGGACAGCTTTTAAGGCGACCTCGTAGTGCGATCCTGCCGAGTCGGGTCCGTTGGGCGGTAAGATTTCATTGACCATACCGAATTGTGAGGCCCGCGGCCCGACCGCCTTAAGGCGCAAGTAATGCTGAACGCATAGCTTCGAGCGGCAAGTTTGTAGGGTGAGGGACGTGCGGGAAACGGACGTTGCGATTGTCGGGGCTGGGCTCGCCGGTTCTCTAGCTGCGACGATGCTGGGGCGCGCCGGCTATGCCGTGACGCTCATCGATCCGTTCGAACGGGCTCGCCCCGATTTCCGATGCGAAAAGATCGAACGGCCGCACGCAAACGCGCTACGCAAGGCGGGCGTGCTTGATGACATCCTGCCGTTCACGCGCCGCTATGAAAACATCTGGGTCGCGCGCCTCGGACGCCTGGCCGAGGTCAAGCCGATCGTCGAGTACGGGATCGCGTACGGCGATCTCGTGAACGTAATCCGTGATCTGGTGCCGGGTAGCGTCGATTTCTGTCGAGATAAGATAACCGGCATCAAGCTGACGCCGGAGCGCCAGCTTCTGACGACGGCCGGAGGCGAGCAGGTTTCGGCGCGACTCGTCATCGGCGCGACGGGGCTTGGAGCGGGATTGCTCGAACGTGTCGGAATGCGCCGTCGCGAACTCAGCAAAGGACACTCGCTGTCGATTGCGTTCGATGCGGAGGCCAAGGCGTTGCCGTTCGACTCGCTGACGTATTTTGGTGAAAACCCGGCGCATCGCGTTTCTTACGTTACGCTGTTTCCGCTGCCGAGCGGCCTGCGCGTCAATCTCTTCAGTTATCATGAGCTGGGAGACCCTTGGGTGCGGAGGTGCCGTGACAATCCGATTGACGCCATTGAAGAAGCTTTGCCCAACCTCACGCACCTGACCGGCCGTTTGAACGTGCGGGGTGCCGTTAAAATTCGGCCCGTCGATCTCATCGCGACCGAGAATACGATGCAGCCAGGCATGGTGCTTGTCGGTGATGCGTTCTCGACCGCGTGTCCGGTAAGTGGAACAGGCGCCAGCAAGGCGCTGCTCGATGTCGAGCGGCTCTGTAATGCTTACGTACCCGGTTGGCTCGCCACGCCCGGTATGGAGTCCGGTAAGATTCAAGCCTTCTACAACGACACGGAAAAGCAGCGATCTGATGCCTATTCGCTGCGGGCATCCTTCTTCTCGAAACGTACGGCTCTTGGTGAAACGGCTCTGTGGGATGCCTTCCGCTGGGGATGCTACGCCGGATCAGTCGGACGGAATTTCGTTGCGCACGGCCGCTGGCCGCGTACGCCATCGGTCTTTGGACACCTGAAACAGGCGCCGCTGCAGCCCGGCATTTAGGTTGCAATCAATTGCCCGCGTCTTTGGCGGGCAACCCGCCAATCGCGGACCAATCGAGGTTGTCGCCGCCGCCCGCCAGCAGCGTCAGATAACGGTCGCGCAGGAGGCTTGCGAGGGGTAGCGGCACGCGCAGCTCTGTTCCCGCCGCCAGCGCCAAGCCTATGTCCTTGAGCCCGAGAGGCGCGGCAAATCCAGGCGGTTCGAACTTGGCTTCCGCGATCAGATTGCCATAAGTCTTGTAAATAGGCGCGCCAAAGAGCGTTGACGTCAGCATGTCGAGATACTGCTGCTTGTCGATGCCTGCCTTGCCCACAAGTGCCATCGCCTCGCCAAGAGACTCGATCACCGAGGCAATCAGAAAGTTGCCGCTCAGCTTGACGAGATTTGCGGCTTCCGGCGTCTCGGAAAACACGAAGGTTTTTTGACCGACGACGTCAAAGAGCGGCATCGCGATCTGCACGGCTTCGGGTGCGCCTGCCGCAACGACGAACAGCTTCGCCGCCGCCGCCGCGTCCGGTCGCCCGAAAACCGGCGCCGCCAGATAACGTTGGCCGGAGCGTGCGTGATCCGACGCGAGGCGTTTGGAAAGTGCAACACTGATCGTGCTCAATGAGATGTGCATCGCGCCTTGCGCAAGGTTTTCGAGCACGCCGTCGCTGCCAAAGACAACAGCTTCGAGAGCGGCGTCGTCGGCGAGCATCGTAAAGACGACGTCGCCACGGCACGCATCCGCCGGTCGATCGGCAATCGTCGCACCATCGGATGCCAACGGTTCGGCCTTGGCGCGCGTGCGATTGTAGACCGTGACGTCATGGCCGGCTTTGATGAGATTGCCAGCGATGCCGGTCCCCATTTGACCGAGGCCGATAAAGCCGATTTTCATATCAACAATTCCTCTGAAGCTAGGGCTGCGAGCCGAACAGCTCGCGTTGGCGGACTTCGATCTCCTGGCGATAGCGGCGCAAGGCGAAGGCCTCCGTTATCAGCCCGACGACTCGCTTGTTGGCTTTTTCATCGACGACGACAAGCAATTCGGTCTCCCGGCTTTCGAAGAGCGGCATCAGGCGATCGAAGCGCATGTGGATGTCCACCCAGCTGTCCGCTTGGGACGCGACCTGTTCGACTGTCAGTGTGTCGTCCCGCTCGCCGTTCTGCTGCACCGCCTCGGCATGGACGTTGGCGACGTCCACCAATCCGGCATAGGCGCCGGATGCGTCCGTCACGGCAATGAATTTGGTCGCGCCGACGGGAAACTTGCTGCGGAAATCGGAGAGCAGCATCGTCTCCGGAACCGTAGTGATATCCCGGCGCATGAGATCGCGCGCCGTTGTCTGGCGAACCCAGCCGATGTCTTCGCCGCTGAGGATGGCTTCGCCCCGCAGATGAAAGCGCCACGTCGCGAACGAATATCCAAAGGCCTGCCGAACCGTCAGCGTCGCGGCGATGACGCCGAGGAGGACCGGGCCAACGACTGTGAAATCGCCGGTCACTTCGATGGCCAGAAGCGCCATCGTCATCGGTGCGCCAATGACAGCGGCGCCAAAGCTCGCCATGCCGATGAGGCTCATCATGGCGGCGTCGGCCGGGCCGAAAAAACCGACGTACTCGCCCAGTCGTCCGGCAATGGCTCCGGTCACCGTGCCGAGGAACAGGGATGTCGAGAACAGACCGCCGCGAAAACCTGAACCGAGCGACAGAGCCGAGGCAACGATCTTGCCGCCGAGAACGGCGATGAGAGTGGCGAGCGGCCAACTTCCATTCAACATCAGCGTCATTGCGTCGTGCCCTGAGCCCAGAACGTGCGGGACGGACATGGCGATGATGCCGACCAGAAATCCTCCGGCGCATGGCCGCAGTGCGGTGCGTACGCCACTTTCTCGGAAGATATGCTCGGTGGCGGTGACGCCGCGCATCAGCAGCACGGAAAGAAGTCCGCAGATGATGCCGAGGCCGATGGAAGAAAACGCATAGGCTCCATCGCCGAGCGTGAGCGTTTCAGCCGGCAGGCGATAGGCATGTCCAAACAGCACATGTGCGGCAATGGAGCCGAGCACGGCGGCGACAACGATCGGCGCCAGGTTCGCGACGGTGTAGCTTCCAACGATCAGTTCGAACGCATACGCGGCTCCAGCGAACGGCGCGCCGAATGCTCCCGCGATACCGCCCGCCGCTCCAGCGCCGACGAGCATGCGTACGTCGTGCCGCCGGCGATGCAGGAATTGTCCGAACTTCGAACCGATCGCACCCGCCGCCTGAGTGAAGCCGCCTTCGATGCCGAGTGACAAGCCGAATCCGCTTGAAAGCAGAGACTGTATCGCGACGTAGGCGCTATCGGTCAGCGACATGCGCCCGCCGAGCAGCGCGTTGGCCTCGATCGGATCGACGATCTGATGGCGGCGATTTCCACGATACCAGTATGTAAGTCCGACGATGAGGCCGCCGATCGTCAGGACGAGCAGCGTCGGCCAGCGCGGCAAACTCGTCATTGAGCTCAGCCGCTCTCCCGGCGTGAGATCGAACAAGATATGGCGCATGAGTTCGGAGAGATAAACCATCAGTGCCGCCACGCCACCGGCGAGAGCGCCAACGACCGCTCCAATAAGAACGAGGACCAGCGCATCGTCGCGCAAGGCTTTGCGCAGCCGGGTTCGGAACAAGTAGGTGATGGCTACCGCTCGTCTCAATGCTCTGGGACGGCGCCTGGCGGAAACGTTCGACATCAGAATGGAGTGCTCTGGCGACCGGGGAGGGAGCTGTAGTAATGCGTACGGATTGAGGCCGCATGTTGTAGCAATGTCGCGTGCGTCTGGCTAATCGGATTGCCGAAAGTTGGCGACGGCGCATAAAATCCCGGAATACTGCTTCCTTCCTTCGCGGCCATCGGAGTTTTCGCACATGGATATGTCGCTGCATCCTGGCTGGTGGGAAATCGCCCTTAGGCTGGCCCTTACCGTCGCGGCAGGCGCAGCTGTGGGTCTCAACCGCGAGGCGGGCGGGCATAGTGCTGGATTTCGTACGACCGTACTGGTGACGCTTGCGGCCTCGCTGGCAATGATCCAGGCCAACATTCTTCTTGCGGTCGCCGGCAAGACGCCAGGCTCGTTTGGCAACATGGATTACATGCGTCTTCCGCTCGGCATCCTGACCGGCATGGGGTTCATCGGCGGCGGCGCCATTCTGAAGCGCGGCAATCTCATTTCCGGCGTCACCACGGCGGCGACCCTTTGGTCGATGACGGTCGTCGGACTGTGCTTTGGCGGCGGCCAATTGATCCTCGGTTGCGTCGGGACAGCGTTGATCCTTTCCGTACTCGTTGGCGTCAAGTGGGTCGATTTAAGGGTGCAACGCGAGCATCATGCGCACGTGGAGGTCGCCGGGTTATCCGATGTGCCGTCGATTTGCGACTTTCACAGCGTCTTGGCCACAGCTGGATACCGGTCGAACTTTCTGCGCAAGACGCGGGGCACGGAGCAGGAGTCCGAGTTGACGGTATTCGACGTGAAATGGGATCAGCCGGAGGCAGCCGGGCCGCCGGCCGAGCTGCTCAATCTTTTGCATCGGACGTATGATCTCCGGTCTTTCGAAGTCATTGCCGAAGGCATGCACTGAACGCGGTGGCGAACCGGGATACGGCCGATGCGATCAGCCGATATTTGCGGAGCGGAGTCGCAAGGCGTTGGCGATGACGCTGACCGATGACAGCGACATAGCCGCTGCTGCAATGATCGGCGACAGAAGCAAGCCGAATGCGGGGTAAAGGAGGCCTGCTGCAATCGGCACCCCGGCTGCATTATAGACGAATGCAAAGAACAGGTTCTGCCGAATGTTGGCCATCGTTGCTTGCGACAGGCGCCGGGCACGCGCGATGCCCTGAAGATCGCCATTCAATAATGTGATGCCGGCGCTCTCGATCGCGACATCGGTGCCGGTGCCCATTGCGATGCCGACGTCAGCTGTGGCGAGCGCGGGCGCATCGTTGACGCCGTCTCCGGCCATCGCGACCGCATGACCTTCTCGGCGCAACCGCTCGACAATTTTGGCTTTGTCCTCTGGCAATACGTCAGCTTCGACGTCGGCGATGCCGAGCTTCGCCGCGACGGCTTTGGCTGTCGTCGGATTGTCGCCCGTCAGCATCACGATATGGACTCCGTTGCTACGGAGCGATTGCAACGCCGAAGGCGTCGATGCCTTGATGGGATCGGAAATGGCGATGAGACCGGCGGCGTTTCCATCGACGGCGACGTACACGACGGTTGCGCCATCGGCGCGGAGTTGTTCGGCGCCGGCATCGAAATGCGACGTATCGATTGCCGCGTCCGTCATGATGTGGCGGTTGCCGATCACGACTTGGCGTCCATCGATGGAGCCCGAAACGCCCTTGCCGGATGGGGCTGAAAAGTCGGTAACCGGCGCGAGCGGGATGGCCCGCTCCTTGGCAGCCGCGACGATGGCGTCACCGAGCGGATGCTCGCTCGCCTGTTCGAGACTCGCGGCCAGCCGCAGCAACTCGTCCTCGGTGATGGACGCAGCGGGGCGCATCGCGGTGACCTTCGGCTTGCCCTCCGTTAGCGTTCCGGTCTTGTCGACGACGAGCGTGTCGATCTTTTCCATGCGTTCGAGAGCGTCGGCGTTCTTGATCAAAACGCCGGATTGAGCGCCGCGTCCGACGCCGACCATGATCGACATCGGCGTTGCCAAACCAAGCGCGCAGGGACAGGCGATGATAAGAACGGACACGGCCGCGATCAATGCGTAGGAGAAGCGAGGCTCAGGGCCGAACATCATCCAGGCAATGAACGCTAAGCCCGCGATAGCGATGACGAGCGGCACGAACCAACCGGCGACCTGATCGGCGAGACGCTGGATGGGTGCTCGGCTGCGCTGCGCCTCGGCAACCATTTGCACGATACGCGCTAGCAAAGTATCGCGGCCGACACCTGTCGCGCGAACGATGAGCGCACCGCTGCCATTGATGGCGCCGCCGATTACTTTAGCTCCAACGGCCTTGCTGACCGGAAGAGATTCACCGGTCACCATCGATTCATCGACCGAGCTTTTCCCGTCCACGACTTCGCCATCGACTGGAATACGTTCGCCCGGGCGCACACGCAATTGATCGCCAACGGAGACGACGTCGATTTGGATTTCTTCTTCGCGTCCGTCCGGAGACAGGCGACGAGCTGTTTTGGGCGCGAGATTGAGAAGTGCGCGAATGGCGCCGCCCGTCTGCTCGCGGGCTCTCAATTCGAGAACCTGTCCGACGAGAACGAGCACCGTGATGACAGCGGCGGCTTCGAAATAAACGGGGACGGCGCCGTCGCCACCGCGCAGGCTCTCGGGAAACAGGTTCGGCATTAGCGTTGCGATGACGCTATAGACCCAAGCGACGCCGGTGCCGAGCGCGATCAGCGTGAACATATTCAGGTTGCGCGTGAGAATGGATTTCCAGCCGCGTTCGAAGAACGGCCAGCCGGCCCACAGCACGACGGGTGTCGCAAGAACGAGCTGCACCCAATTGGACGTGCTCGCGGCGATGAGGTGATGCAATCCGAAGAGATGACTGCCCATCTCAAGAATGAAAACGGGAATAGTCAGAGCCAAGCCGATCCAGAGGCGCCGGGACATATCGGCAAGCTCGGGATTGGGTTGCGCTTCGGCGGTCACCAAATCGGGTTCCAAAGCCATGCCGCAAATCGGGCACGCGCCGGGGCCGACTTGCCGGATCTCCGGATGCATCGGGCAGGTGTAGATCGCGCCTTCCGGCACGTCGTCCGCCGCTTGTTCGGCGGGACTTAGATATTTCTCGGGATCGGCGACGAACTTCGTCCGGCATCCGGCGGCGCAGAAATAGTAGGTGCGGCCCGCGTGCTCGGCGCGATGTTTGGCGGTGTGCGGATCGACCGTCATACCGCAGACGGGATCTTTCGCCATGTGGTCAGCGGGCGCCGCGGGGCTATCCGAGTGGCTATGGCCGCAGCAGCTTTTGCCCGAGTGGGCTTTGCCGGGATGTCCGTTCGAAGTGTGTTCCGTCGCCATCGCGTTCGTCTCGCTCGCTTCATACCTGGGTGGGGTATTTCGATGATTTGACATTTATACCCCCATAGGGTATGAGTCAAGGCATGCAAAAACCCATGAAAGACTCGTGTCTGAAACGCCTGAACCGGATCGAAGGCCAAGTGCGCGGTCTGGCGAAGATGGTGGAAGACGATCGCTATTGCATCGATGTCGTGACGCAGATTTCAGCGGTTCGCGCCGCGTTGCGCCGTGTCGAGGAGGAAGTGCTGCGCGATCATGTCGCTCACTGCGTTGAGCACGCGATTGCAAGCGGCAACGCCGTCGAGCAGCGGAACAAGGTGGCGGAGCTGATGGACGTTCTGGTGCGTTCCTCGCGGTAGAAACCGCCAGATTGGACATTATTTCACGCGCGACATCGCATGTCGTGACGTGCCACCAATTTGCCACGCGAAAGCCGATATCGCCCACCACATCCCTGCAACGGAACAAACCGGCTTTTGCCATTGTTGTGGGCTGTGTTGAAGTCTGTTCGCGGGGTCACATGAAAACATTTATCGCTGCATTCGCGGCGCTGTGCTTATCGGCAACCTGGTCGACTTTGGCATTAGCGCAACAGTGGGATTCATGGGGAGACACAGGTCGCCTGTCGCCGGCGGAGGCTTACCCGGGCGGCAGATACGGCAGTCAGGATCGATACGATGACGGCGACGATGACAGTCGTGCCGGACCGCGTGTCTATCGGCGTTTCGACGACAATGACGATCGCCGCTATGATCCGCGTTACAATGCCGGCCCGGCCTACGGCGATAGGCGGTATGATCGTGACGATGATCGCTATGACGATTGGCGCAGGGACAGCGGCGACGATTATGGCGCGTGGGACGCGGCACCGCATCCCGACGAAGAAAGGCAGCTCAGCAAGACTCAAGGGTCGAGTGGCGGAAACAAGCCATATATACGGCCCGTTGCGCCGCCGATCGTTGCGTTCAGCGGCAACTATGCGCCGGGTTCCGTCGTCATCGATACGACGAAGCGGAAGCTCTATTATGTGCTGAACACCCGGTCGGCCTACGCCTATCCGATTGCGGTCGGCCGGCAGGGCTTCTCCTGGACGGGCAAGGAGAAAATTTCGCGTATCGCCGATTGGCCGGATTGGTATCCGCCGGCCGACATGCGTAAGCGACAGCCGAACTTGCCGAAGCGCATGCTTGGCGGCATCCGCAATCCGCTTGGTGCGAAGGCGATCTATCTCGGCAATACGCTATATCGCATTCACGGCACCAACGATCCAAAGTCGATCGGAAAAGCTGAATCCTCGGGATGCTTCCGCATGCTGAACGAAAATGTTCTGCACTTGGCGTCGCTCGTCCATGTCGGTACCGAGGTCAACGTGGTCCGCTCGCTCGACGGCAAAATGGCTTCGGCAGCGAAGCCGTCCAAGGCGAAGCCAAGCGATAGCACTTCGATACAGCGTGCTCCCGCGCGCGGTGATGATTTTGATGATCGGTACGAGTATGATCCGTGGCGTTAGTTTAGGCGTTTGGAATGAATGGCTGCTTTGAGGAGTGTCAGCATGAAGTCGATTGCTAAACTTACGGCGTTGTCCGGTATCTTGGCCTGTCTTGCGATCCCGGCCCTCGCGGAAGACGCGAGCAGCACATCCCCGGAACTGGCGTTCATGCCGAGCGCCATGGACGTGACGCTGCTCAACGAGAACGGCAAATTCGTTACCGTCGATATGAAGAAGATCGCGAAGGGCGAGAAATGTCATATGGAGAAGGACGCGGTCATCATGAAGGTCGGCCCCGGCGCCACCTCCGATGTGACGCGCGTCCGTTACGTTGCGCCGAACCTGAGCCACGGCGGATGCCCATTCATGACCGAATTCGAACTGGCGAACGCTGATTATACCGCGGCGCGTGCAGCCTTCACGGCCAAGAAGGAAGAGGCCTCCGCTAAAGTCGAGGCATTGAAAAAACAGCTCGGCGATAAATGGAATGAGCTGACCAGCGACAAGCCCGCGAGCGAAAAGCAGTAAGGCGTTGTGCGGCGGCTGATCTTGAAGTTGTCATCGGCGGAGTCCCGACGTGGGGCTCCGCCGATTGCGTCTCTAGCGAAACAAAGAAACCGCCCGTCGTGGAAACGAACGGGCGGTTTGTAACTGTGTGGCACGAGAGATTAGTTATTGTCGGCCGGCTGTTTCGGCACGTTCACGTCGACGCCGGGCGCCTGGACGCGGGTGCCGCTCTCATCCTTATCGACACGCGCGAACGGTGCCTCGACTGTGGTTTCTCCAGTCGCCTTGTTCGTTTCAACGCGCACCGCAGGACTGTCGACCAAGACTTCCGACTGTGAGCGCTGATAGGCGTAGACACCACCGGCAACCAGAGCAAAAAGCAGGATTATGAAAGCAATGCTGCCAATTCTGGTCGAATCCATCGTGTACCTCAATCGCTGTTAATGTCGGGCTTGGAAACGCGCTTTGAGGATAAATTGTTCCATTTTTCGAACGGCCAAGCCGAAAAGCCTGGCCTCAGCGCGATTTGGGGCGGACGCCGATATCAACCGAAACTGCGCCGTTCGCGTCAGACTTGAGAGTGTAGCGCTTGCCGTCTTCCGCGGGCATATGAGCGATGTCGCTCGCCGAGGAAAAGAAACCGCCGGGCTTTGAGAGTTTGATGAGGCCATCCGCGCAGGTGCTTTGAACGATCGTCGTGCGCGATTTGAGGTCGCGTGATTTGCCCTGGAACGCATAGGTGACGGTCGCGCCGGATAGGTTCGCGATCTCGAAAGTCTTCGATGCACTTGAGGGGCGTCCGAACAATTCGACGGAAATGAATTTCGGAATCGCACCGGGAGCACGAGCCACGCCAACGCCGATTTCCGTCACCGATGCGCGCAGGATATTGGCGCGGTGCGGAGGCGAGTTCATCCAGCCCGCCACAGCCTGCAGGGCCAGTTGCCCCGTATCGAACCCGGCGCGGTTGCGATCCATCGCCAGATTTTCGGCGATGTCGCAGAATTTGTATCCGGCGCTTTCGGCGCGCTGTCCGGGGTTGCGACCGTCGGCGGTATGGGAAAACTGTCCGGTCCGCGCTAGCCGCTGCGCATAGGCGCGCGCCGCCGTCTTGAGCATCGCGTTGACCGTGAGGGTGGATAGCTTGTGCTCGCGGCGGGCCTGGTTGGTCAATTCGACAATATGCTGTTCGACTTTCGGCAAATCAGGAGCCAGGGCTGCCATTTCTGTTTGTTTCCAATCGGGAATTTAGAGGCTCGACGGATCGACGCCGGGCCCGTGCCTTGCGGACGCCGCCGGGGAGGCTTGCGCCCAAATAGCACGCTTTCCAGAAAGCCGCAGGGCCGGTGGCGTGCTGGACTTGAGGGCGTGCAAGCGCCGCTGTAGGGATGGGCCATGACGACAAAACCGATTCTGCCGGGCGAGGGCCCGATCGAACCCGTTGAGCTTCGCACCGCTCTGGAAGAGCGTTACCTCGCGTATGCCCTCTCGACGATCATGAACCGGGCGCTGCCCGACGTGCGCGATGGACTGAAGCCCGTTCACCGCCGCATCCTTTATGCGATGCGGGAACTGCGGCTGAATCCGGAAGGCGGCTACATCAAGTGCGCCAAGATCGTCGGCGAAGTGATGGGCGACTATCATCCGCATGGCAATCAGGCGATCTACGATGCACTGGCGCGCCTCGCGCAGGATTTTGCCGTCCGCTATCCGCTGGTCGACGGGCAGGGCAACTTCGGTAACATCGACGGCGATAATCCGGCGGCCGAGCGCTACACCGAAGCGCGGATGACCGAAACGGCCGCGTTGATCCTCGAAGGCATCGACGAAGACACTGTCGAGTTTCGTCCGAATTACGACGGCCGCGTCGAAGAACCCGTGGTGCTGCCGGCGGCGTTTCCGAATTTGCTGGCGAACGGCGCGTCCGGCATCGCGGTCGGCATGGCGACCAACATTCCGCCGCATAACGTCGATGAGCTTTGTGCGGCGCTGCTGCATCTGATCAAGCATCCCAATGCGACGATCGAGAAGCTCGTCGAGATGATTCCCGGTCCCGACTTTCCGACGGGCGGAGTCATTATCGAGCCGCGCGAGGCCATTCTTGACGCCTACAAGACCGGCCGTGGCGGATTTCGCGTCAGGTCGCGGTGGACGAAGGAAGATACCGGGCGCGGCGGCTATCAGATCGTCGTGACCGAGATTCCCTACGGCGTGCAGAAGGCCAAGCTCATCGAAAAGATCGCCGATCTGATGAGCGAGAAAAAGCTGCCGCTTCTTGGCGACGTGCGCGACGAGAGCGCCGAAGAAATTCGGCTGGTGCTGGAGCCCAAGAGCCGGACCGTCGATCCGCTTCTGCTGATGGAAAGCCTGTTCCGCTCATCCGAGCTTGAGGTCCGCGTCAGCCTCAACATGAACGTGCTGTCGGCCGGGCAAGTGCCGAACGTGCTCGATCTGCGCGACGTCCTTTGGCAATGGCTCGAACATCGCATCGACGTTCTCGTTCGGCGCTCGACGCATCGGCTGAAGAAAATCGAGCACCGGTTGGAGGTGCTTGACGGCTACCTCATCGCCTATCTGAACATCGACGAGGTCATTCGCATCATTCGCCGGGAAGAAGACCCGAAAGCGAAGCTGATCGCGAAATTCAGTCTCAGCGATGTGCAGGCCGAGGCGATCCTGAACCTGCGGCTGCGATCGTTGTCGCGGCTTGAAGAGGTCGAGATCCGTGGCGAACACGATCGCTTGTCGAAGGAACGCCGCGAACTGAAGCAGCTGCTCAAGTCGGAAGAGCTGCAATGGGAGCGGGTTTCCAGCGAGGTCAAGGAGACGCGCGAGAAGTATTCAAAGAAGACGGCCGTCGGTCGCCGCCGGTCGACGTTTGCCGATGCGCCCGAAATCGATGTCGATCTCGCTGCAGCGCTGGTGGAAAAAGAGCCGATCACCGTCATCCTCTCGGAAAAGGGCTGGATTCGGACGCTCAAGGGCCATCCGGACGATCTCTCGAAGCTCGACTTCAAGCAGGGCGACGAACTCAAGTGGGCGATCCAGGCATCGACCACGGATAAGCTGGTGCTGCTGACGACGAACGGCAAATTCTTCACGCTCGAGGCCGGCGCGTTGCCCGGTGGACGCGGCCACGGCGAGCCTGTGCGCTTGATGATCGATCTGGAAGAAAATCACGACATCGTCGAGGTTTTTGTCCACGACCCGTCGCGCAAGCTGCTTGTGGCATCGACCGGCGGCAACGGCTTCATCGTCCCTGAAACGGAAGTCATCGCTTCGACGCGCAAGGGTAAGCAAATCCTGAACGTGTCGGAGCCGGACGAGGCGCGGGTGTGCGTTCCTGTTGCAGGCGACTGCATCGCCACGATCGGCGAGAACCGGAAGCTGCTCGTTTTCAAACTCGATGAGGTTAACGAGATGACGCGCGGCAAGGGCGTCATCCTGCAGCGCTTCAAGGATGGCGGCCTTTCCGATGTTCGCGTCTTTAAGAAGTCGGCAGGGCTGACGTGGCTCGATAGCGCCGGCCGCGAGTTTTCGCTGGCCTGGGGCGAACTCCGCGAGTGGGTTGGCGATCGGGCGCAGGCAGGCAAATTGGCGCCAAAGGGTTTTCCGCGCTCGAATTCCTTCGGTCCGCGATTTTAGGTGAACCAAGTTGATCGGCGACGCTTGTCGGCGCCGGTCAGCACGGGTACGACTTCGACCCATGGGCGGGGTCAATCATAGAGTGGCGTGGGCGTTAGCGGCAGCAGTCGTCGTTTGCGGCGGCGGCTATTCCCGCGCCAGAGCGGCGGACGCGACGTGTACGAAAGAAGACTTCGAGGCCGTCGTCGAAGCCGCTTCAAAAAATTTGCGTGACCTCAACAGCGAGAACCGGCCGGCGTTTCAGGAAAAGCTCCGCGAACTGAAGAGCAAGCGGAAGTGGACCTACGACGAGTTCATGCAAAAGGCCACGCCATTCGTGCGCGACGACAAAACGGCGGTCTACGATAAAACGTCCGACCAACTGCTATCGGAAATTTCGTCGATGGGTCAGGCCGGTGCGCAGTCCGGGACGGCCGATTGCGCCTTGGTGATCGAGTTGCGGGCGCGCATGAAGGCTTTGACCGATACGCAGGTCGCCAAGTGGCGCTATATGTTTGAGAAGCTCGACGCCGAACTCATGAAGTGAGGCCGGTTAATCTTGATCTTCTTGCTCCGGCGCGCGCTCCCAGCGATCGGGCCCGAGACGCTCCTGCGGACGGAAGCGCGTCTTATAGGCCATTTTGCGCGAGCCATCGATCCAGTACCCGAGATAGACGTGCGGTAGGCCGATGCGGCGCGCGAACTCGATATGTTCGAGGATCATGTACGTTCCGAGGCCGGCTTCGGCCTCGCTTGGATTATAGAAGCTGTAGACCATCGAAATGCCGTCGGTGAGGCGATCGCAGAGCGCGACGGCTTTCAGCGGCCACGATTCAAAATCCTGATTTGAAGCCCCTTCAGGCTTCTCCCGATACTCAGTCAGGAATGTCTCGATGACGGTGTCTTCGACCATCATCCGATAGTCGAGCATGGTCATGTCCGCCATGCCGCCATCGTTGTGCCGGGCGTCGATGTAGGTGCGGAAGAGATGATACTGCTCGGCGGTCGGCACCGGCGCCGTGCGCCGCGCGACAAGCGCTGAGTTCCGGTTCCAACTCCGGCGCATCGAGCGGTCGGAACGAAATTCGCTGACCAGAACCCGGACGGAAACGCAGGCCTGACATCCCTCGCAATAGGGGACGTAAGCGATGTTCTGGCTGCGGCGAAATCCGGTGGTCAACAAACGGTCGACCAGTTCGGGCGGCTTGTCGTGTGTCAGGTGCGTGAAGAGCTTGCGTTCGAGGCGACCTGGCAAATACGGGCAAGGTTGCGGAGCTGTGACGTAGAACTCGGGAAATTTCTTTTGTTGCTCCGTCATTCCGACGCATCCCTCGGGGCTCAACCCTGCCCCGGATGATAGAGGGTCGGGCGGGCGGCGATCAAGGCACCGAAAGTGAGCCGCCAGCACGAATAGTGAATAGGAGGCAAATTTATCAAATGCGCCGCCGTCGGAGCATGTCTTTTATGCAATACTCTTAAAAGATCTAAGGCCCATGCAACATCAGCATGGCTGTGGAAGTGTGCCAGGCGGTATTCGGGCGCCGTGGCGGTTTCGCGCCAACCGCCCGGTTCTAGACCTTGAGGGGGGAGGCAGTGGCCTTCGGAATGGCCCTCATGCCGCCTGTGCCGCTATCCGTCGCGATCGCATAGAGCGCGCACGCGGAAATAACACCCGCCAGGACGATTGCCGCCCACAATGCCGAGCGGCGAACAAACCAGCCTATTGTTGGAGCCTCGGACCGAACTTGATTGTCCCACGCCGCACTTTGGGCCGGAGCCCCGTAACTCGTCATCTGCTGCCCTTTATCTGCCTCGGGACTCGCGGCGATACTCATCGCTCTGAACCGTGTATTTGCACAAGTCGACTCGCAATCAAACGCGCAGAAAAGCGAATCGATTGTTGCTTTCCGACGACGGATTTTTATCCAAAGCAGATTACCCAAGGCTGAAGTGTGACCGACCGGGTACTTTTTGGGCTCAGTTTGCTGCTTCGAGGCAACACGTCTCAGGCGGAAGTGGCACGGGACGTTTTTTGCCCGTTGAGTGCGACAGCCTTGTTCTTGTGCGTGGCACCGTCTCGATCATAATCGGGAAATAGTCTCGCTCGACAAAAAGAAGAGTTTCTGAGGAACCGCCCCGGGAAATCGGATCACCGTCAAAGGTGATCTTCAGTCCAGACCTTGGGGGACTCCATGATCGAACTCGTCGTCGCAGTCTGCCTGATCGATAAGCCGACCCGCTGCCGGGACATCACGCTGAATTTCGAGGGTGACAGCGTCACGCCGCAGCAATGCATGGCGAATGGCCAAGTCGAAATGGCGAAATGGATCGGTGAACATCCGAACTGGGTCATCCGCAAGTGGCGCTGCGGCATCGCGGGGCAGTTCGCCAAACTTTGAACGCCTGGTGATCGTCATGGCCGGTTGACAGACCGGCCGCCCTGAGTTCCCTGTCGGCAGTTTGCCGTTCAGGAGGCGCGTCATGACGCAATCACCGACGCCGAAGTTTGCGACGCAGGCCGTTCACGCCGGAGCCAGCCCCGATCCGACGACGGGAGCGCGGGCGACACCGATCTATCAGACGACGTCGTTCGTCTTCAATGATGCCGAACATGCGGCGGCGCTGTTCGGGCTTGAGGCCTTCGGCAACATCTACACGCGCATCAACAACCCGACGCAGTCGGTTTTGGAAGCGCGAATGGCGGCGCTTGAGGGAGGCAGCGCGGCGCTGGCCGTCGCCTCGGGACATGCTGCGCAATTTCTGGCTCTGCACACGCTACTGGAACCGGGCGACGAGTTCGTGGCTGCTCGCCAGCTCTACGGCGGTTCGATCAATCAGTTCAATCACTCCTTCAAGAAGTTCAACTGGAACGTCCGTTGGGCGGATGCCTTCGAGCCCGCGAGTTTCGAACGCGCGATCACGCCGCGCACGCGCGCGATTTTTTGCGAGAGCATCGCCAATCCGGGCGGCATCGTCGTCGATCTGCCGGCCGTCGCCGAAGTCGCCAAACGCGCCGGTGTGCCGTTCATCGTCGATAATACGCTTGCGACGCCTTATCTGTGCCGGCCGAAGGAATTCGGAGCGGATATCATCGTTCACAGCCTGACGAAATTCATTGGCGGGCATGGCAATTCGGTCGGGGGCGTGATCGTCGATTGCGGAACGTTCGATTGGAAGGGAAGCCGGCACAGATACGCCTCTCTGGTCGATCCCAATCCTTCGTATAACGGAATAAAGCTGGCGGAGACGTTCGGTCCGATGGCTTTCGCGATCGCGGCGCGCGTTCTTGGTCTGCGTGATCTCGGTCCGGCGATTTCACCGTTCAACGCATTCCTGATTTTGACGGGGGTGGAAACGCTGCCCCTCAGAATGCAGCGTCAGTCGGACAATGCGCTGGCCGTCGCGGAATGGCTCAGCAAGCACCCTGCCGTCAGTTGGGTCAACTATGCCGGACTTCCCGAAAATGCGAGCTACGCCGCGCATCAAAAGATCTGTCCAAAAGGTGCTGGCGCCGTCTTCACGTTCGGACTGAAGGGCGGTTATGAAGCGGGCGTGAGGCTGGTTTCGGGCCTGAAGCTGTTCAGCTTCCTCGCCAATCTTGGGGACACGCGAAGTCTTGTCATTCATCCGGCTTCGACAACGCACCGGCAGCTCGCCAATGAGCAGCGGGAGGCCGCCGGAGCTGGTCCCGACGTCGTGCGGCTCTCAATTGGAATTGAGGACGTCGACGACATCATCGCCGACCTCGATCAGGCACTCGCATCACTTTAGACTTGCCGCCAGGAAGAACCATGAACCATCAGCTTGTATTACAGTTTCAGGGCGACGACGACGAAACACTCGACAAGGTCATCGACCTTGAAGATCGCTTGATCGAAGCGCTCGCGGGCTCGACATCGGCTGAAGTCGACGGACATGAGCCGGGAGACGGGGTCATCAACCTGATCCTGCTCGCTCGCAACGCGACGAAGGCTTGGGAAAAGATCGAGCCGATCGTCGAGGGGGCGTCGGATGAACTCGATATCAACGCCGTCGCGTTTCGGGGTTTGGACGGCGATGATTTTACCGTCCTCTGGCCGGTAGATTACGAGGGCGAGTTCGAGTTGGCGTAATCGCACGCCATTTTACGCCCTCGTTTGAGGGATTAGGCAATCGCTCCGGGCGCTGCTTAGCGGGCTTTGACGTAGGAGCCCGGGGCGTCCTCGATTGTGCCGAGGTTGGCGCCAGGCATGCGAGCGGCCGTCCATCCGCCTGATTGCTGCGACAGCCATTCGATCCAGTAGGGCCACCATGAACCCGGCATCGCCGTCGCGGACGCTTGCCAATCGGCGAGGCTCGCCATGTTCGTGCCTTTGGTCCAGTACTGATACTTGACCTTGGTCGGCGGGTTGATGACCCCGGCGATGTGTCCGGAACCGGCGAGCACGAATTCGACCGGGCATTTGAGCATCTGCGCGCCACGGAAGACCGACGGCGCCGGCGCGATGTGGTCTTCGCGCGTGGCTACGGAAAAGATCGGCAGATCGATCTTGTTCAGATCGAGCTTGATGCCGCCGACGACCATCTCGCCCTTGGCGAGGCGGTTCTCATTATAGAATTCGCGCAGATAGAATTTGTGGTTGGCGGCCGCCATCCGCGTCGAATCCTGGTTCCAGAACAGCAGGTCGAACGGGAACGGCTTTTTGCCGAGCATGTAGTTATTGACGACGTAAGGCCAGATGAGGTCGCGCGGCCGCATCATGTTGAAGACGTTGGCCATGCGCGAACCGTCGAGGAAGCCTTTTTCCGTCATCAGAGAATCAAGGCTGTCGAGCTGCGTGTCGTCGGTGAACAGCAACAGATCACCGGCAAGCGTGAAGTCAACCTGGGTTGTCAGCAGCGTGCAGCATTTGAACGGCTCTTCGCCGCGCTGGGCGAGATAGGCGAGCCCCGTCGCGAGTGCGGTGCCGCCGACACAATAGCCGAGCACATTGATCTTCTGCAGGCCGGTTTCTTCTTTTACGGCGCGAACGGCTTCGAGGATGCCTTCGAGGATGTAGTCCTCGAACGTTTTTTCAGCGAGCCGCTCATTCGGATTGACCCACGAAATGACGAACACCGTGAAGCCTTGATCGACGACATATTTGATGAAGCTCTTTTGCGCCGTAAGATCGAGGATGTAGTATTTGTTGATCCAGGGCGGCACCATCAACAGTGGCCGCTCGCGGACTTTCTCTGTTGTCGGCGTATATTGAATGAGCTGCAGCAGTTCATTCTGAAAGACGACCTTGCCCGGCGTGGTGGCGAGGTTGCGGCCAAGCTCGAAGGCGGTGGCGTCGGTCTGGCTGATCTTCATCAGATCGCCCGAGTGCTTGAGATCCTCGGCGAGAAGATTGGCGCCGTTCAAAAGATTACGGCCGTTCGAGACGATCGTTTCGCGCAGGATCTCCGGGTTGGTCGCGAGGAAATTCGTCGGCGAATAGGCGCTCGTGTACTGGCGAAGATAGAACTCGGCGCGGTGACGCTCTCGCGCGTCGAGGCCGGGCGTGGCCGCAAGCTGGTCCTCGGCCCATTTGCAGGCGAGTAGGTAAGCCTGCTTGCAAAAATCGAAGAAGGGGTTGTCGTTCCACTCCGGGTCGTTGAAGCGGTTGTCCCCGGGCCCGGGCTCGATCAGCGGCGGAACTTTCAGTCCCATCGCACGGGTCAGGACATTGTTCCAGAGGCTCCCGAACTGGCTGAAGAAATGAGCCTGGGCCTCCGACAGTTTGACGGGATCGGAAAGCCACGTCCGAAGCAAGGCGGTCAACGTCTCGGTGGCGGCTGAGAACTCGCTTGCCGGTGTATAAGGACCGATCTTGGCGTCGGGACGTCCGGCCAGCTGCGCGAACGCGACGCTGCCGCGCTCAAAAGCTCGCAACAGATTCGAGGCGAACTCTTCCGGATTGGGGATGAGATAACGCGAGAAGAAGGACTGCGTTCCGGGCTCGTGACTGTCTTGCGGCATGACGGCGTCTAAAAACTTTCTAATATGCGGTCTTCGGCAGGTCCGGCGGCTCCGTCCCTGATGCCGTTTACCACCGCCAGACTGCGCTTCGGCTTATACGCGATCAAGCCGAATCGCCCTTTCCGGGCATTGCCTCAAAGTAGGAAGTGGGCGGGCGGAAGACCAGCGGTGCGGCTGCCGATTCTGCGGTGCGAAAAACGCATCTTAGCGGAACGCCGCAGCCGTTTCACGGTTCGTCGCGCCGCAGCACTGGACGGGACATGGCCGGGAAGCGTAAACAGGGCGGCGGCCGCCGGCCCCCGCGCGATTGGCCGGTTCGCCATGTGGTTCGACCACGACGGAAATGACAGAGGCGGGGCAAGGCCGCCGCGCCGAGGGTAAAACTTTTGAGCGAAGACTTTCACCGCATTAAGCGACTACCGCCATACGTCTTCGCGGAAGTGAACCGCTTGAAGGCGGCGGCCCGTGCCCGTGGCGCGGATATCGTGGATCTCGGCATGGGCAATCCCGATATGCCGACGCCGCAGCATATCGTCGATAAGCTGATCGAGACGATTAACAAACCGCGAACGCACCGGTACTCGGCCTCGAAGGGCATCCCGGGACTGCGGAAGGCTCAGGCAGCGTATTACGCGCGCCGGTTCGGCGTTAAGCTCGACCCGGAAACCGAGATCGTCGCAACGCTCGGGTCGAAGGAAGGGTTCGCCAACATTGCGCAGGCGATCGCGGCTCCAGGCGATGTGGTGCTCGTTCCGAACCCAACCTATCCGATTCATGCGTTCGGCTTCATTATCGCCGGCGCTTCCATCCGGCATCTGCCGGCGAGCAACGGCGAAGATTTCCTGCGCGCCATCGACCACGCAGTGAAACATTCGATCCCGAAGCCGTTGGCGGTGGTCATTTCGTATCCGTCCAATCCGACGGCGCTGGTCGTTGGCCTCGACTTCTATAAGGACGTGGTGGCGCTGGCGAAGAAGCTCGGCATCATCGTGCTTTCCGACATCGCTTATGCAGAACTCTATTACGACGACGTGCCGCCGCCTTCGATCCTGGAGGTTCCCGGCGCCAAGGATATTGCCGTCGAGTTCACGTCACTGTCGAAGACCTACAATATGCCCGGCTGGCGCATGGGATTTGCGGTTGGCAACGAACGGCTGATCGCCGCGCTTGCGCGCGTCAAATCCTATCTCGATTATGGAGCGTTCACGCCGATCCAGGTTGCCGCCGCTGCTGCGCTGAACGGGCCGCAGGATTGCGTCGATGAAATCCGGGCGATGTACAAGGGCCGCCGCGACGCCCTTGTCGAGAGCTTCGACCGGGCCGGTTTTCCGATTCCACCGCCACCGGCGACGATGTTCGCCTGGGCTCCCGTGCCGGAGCGTTACCGTCATCTCGGCTCGGTTGAATTCGCCAAGCTGTTGATCGAAGAAGCCGACGTCGCCGTTTCGCCGGGTGTCGGCTTCGGCGAGCACGGAGAAGGATTTATTCGTATCGCACTGGTTGAGAATGAGCAGCGCATCCGGCAGGCTGCGCGCTCGATCAAGAAACTTTTCGGTGACACGGCGGATCCCGTCTCCCGTGACTCCCGCCCTCAGAAATCCGCAATCCAATAGTTAGCGACACATGGAACCCCTTACCCTCGGTATCGCCGGAGTTGGCACGGTCGGTGGTGGCCTGCTGGAACTCCTGGCCACGAACGGCACGCATTTTGCGAACATCGTCGGGCGCGAAATTCGCGTGACCGGTATTTCCGCGCGCAGCCGCGCCAAGCTGCGCAGCGTTCCGGTCGATGGCATTCAATGGTTCGACGATCCAGTCGCGCTCGCGAAGGACCCATCGAACAGCGTGTTCGTCGAATTGATCGGCGGGGAAGACGGCGTGGCAAAAGCCGCTGTCGAGGCGGCGCTGCATGCGAAGAAGCATGTCGTGACCGCCAACAAGGCGCTGCTGGCCAAACACGGCGTCGAGTTGGCGCATCTCGCGGAGAAGAACGGCGTCGCGCTGAATTTCGAGGCGGCAGTCGCGGGCGGCATTCCCATCATCAAGACGTTGCGCGAAGCCTTGGGCGCCAACCGCGTCCGTCGCGTCTATGGCATTCTCAACGGCACCTGCAACTATATTCTGACGCAGATGCAGAGCGAGAACCGTCCGTTCGCGGATGTGCTTAAGGAAGCGCAGGCTCTGGGCTATGCGGAGGCCGATCCGACATTCGACATCGGCGGTTTCGATACGGCGCACAAACTTGCATTGCTGACGAGCCTGGCGTTCGGAACCAAGGTCGCATTCGACCAGATCCACGTCGAAGGTATTGAGACGATCACGGAAGCCGACATCCAGGCGGCGGATAGTCTGGGCTATCGCATCAAACTGCTTGGCGTGGCGAGTGAGACCGAGACGGGCATTGAAGCGCGCGTGTCGCCGGCGCTTGTCTTCAAGGACTCGGCTATCGCGGAAGTTTCCGGCGTCACCAACGCCATTGCCATCGAAGGCGATTTCTCAGGTACCGTTCTATTGGTTGGCGCTGGGGCCGGCGCCAAGCCGACGGCATCAGCCGTGGCCGGAGATATTCTCGATATCGCGCGCGGACTTATCGTGCCGCCGTTCGTTACCCCGACGGCGAAGCTGAAGGCGCACAAGCGCGCCAAGCTCGACCGCCATTACGGCTCCTACTATGTGCGCCTGGCGCTTTATGACAAGCCGGGTGCGATGGCGGCCGTCGCCAAGTGCATGGGAGATCGCGACATCTCGCTCGAAAGCATCGTGCAGCATCGGCCGCAGACACTGCATGCGCCGCGTTCCGCGCCTCAGCGTTCGAAGGACAAAGCGCAGCCCGTCATTATCATCACGCACGAGACGACCGAAGAAGCGATGCGCAAGGCTCTCGCCACAATCGAAAAGGACGGCAACGTCAGTGAGCCGCCGCAGATGATCCGCATCGAAGAACTGTAAACTGATTTACTGGCCAGTGAGTGGTCCGGAAGGATGAGGAATATGAGCAATTCGGAGCAATCGAACGGCACGCATGGTCCGGGACTTGAGCGCATTCTCGTGCTCGAACTGGCGCGCGTGACGGAAGCCGCGGCGATCGCCGCGGCGCAACTGCGTGGCCGCGGTAACGAGAAAGCCGCCGACAAAGCGGCCGTCGATGCGATGCGCAGGGAACTCGGCCGCGTCGAGATCCAGGGCACGGTCGTTATCGGTGAAGGCGAGATGGACGAAGCGCCGATGCTTTACATCGGCGAAAAGGTCGGGACGGGCGAGGGACCGGAAGTCGATATCGCCGTCGATCCGCTCGAGGGCACGACGATCTGCGCCAAGGCCATGCCGAACGCGCTCGCGGTTCTTGCCATCTCGGAAAAAGGCGGACTGCTGCACGCGCCCGATATGTACATGAGCAAGATCGCGGTCGGTCCGGGATATCCGGAAGGCGTCGTCGATCTCGACGCGACACCAGCCGACAACCTGAATGCGCTCGCCAAAGCCAAGGGTGTGCCGATCCACGAGATCATGGCCTGCATCCTCGATCGTCCGCGGCACGCGGAACTGATCCGTGCCGTGCGTGAAGCGGGCGCCGGTGTGCAACTCATCCCCGACGGCGATATTGCGGGCGTTATCTGGACGACCGATCCACGGGAAACCGGCATCGATATCTACATGGGTTCGGGTGGCGCGCCGGAAGGCGTGCTGGCCGCAGCCGCCCTGCGCTGCATCGGCGGACAAATCCAGGGCCGTCTGACGCCGATGAAGGATGAGGAACGTATTCGGGCCGAGAAGATGGGCATCTCGGACATCAACAAGAAATTCAAGCTCGAAGACATGGCCTCGGCCGACGTCGTCTTCTCGGCGACCGGAGTGACGGACGGGTCTCTGCTCAAAGGCGTCCGGATTCGTGGCGATTTCGCCGAGACGGAGACTGTCGTGATGCGCTCGAAGACCGGCACCGTGCGGCGGATCAAATCGACGGTACGCAACGTCGGCAGCCGCTTTATCTAAGCGCGTCGGCGCTTCAATTCGTCTTCTGTTGTGGGCGGGCGCGGTCCTCGGCGGGTGGCCCTGCGCGAATCGACCTACAACTTGGGGCACGAAGCAAAGGGGGCTCCGGTGCGCTCGACGGGTTTGGCAAAGGTCGCGACCGAAAACGGCGTGGAGGACGGGACGTTTCTCGGCGTGCGCTCCAGTGCGCGCGGCTTCGTCTGGCGCGAACGCCTGTCATCCGATTTGAGGCCGCAGGCGACGGCCATCAGCCAGCGTCACGGCCTGCCGGAGCTGATGGGCCGGATTCTGGCGGCGCGGGGCATCGGGCTCGACGGCGTGCCGGTTTTTCTCGATCCGACGCTCAAATCGCTGATGCCGGACCCAAGCACGCTCAGGGATATGGACAAGGCGGCCTCGCGTATCGCGGACGCCATCATCGCCAAACAGCGCGTTGCGATCTTTGGCGACTACGACGTCGATGGAGCGTGCTCGTCGGCGTTGCTCAACCGCTTTCTGTCGCATCACGACGTGCCGTCGCGCATCTACATTCCCGATCGGCTGTTCGAAGGCTACGGGCCGAACGCCGGTGCCATCGAAACGTTGGTCAACGAAGGCGCCAAGCTCATCGTCACGGTCGATTGCGGAACGACGAGCTTCGAGCCGTTGGCCGTGGCGCGCAAGCTCGGCGCCGATGTGGTCGTCATCGATCACCATCAGGCGGATGAGCGGCTGCCGGCTGTCGATGCGGTCGTCAATCCAAACCGCCAGGACGACGTCTCGGGGCAGGGGATGCTGTGCGCGGCAGGCGTCGTCTTTCTCGTTCTGGTCGCCACGACCCGGGAGTTGCGACGCCGCGGATATTACAACGCCATCAGCCAACCGGACCTCCTGGCGCTGCTCGATCTGGTGGCGCTCGCAACGGTGGCCGACGTTGTTCCTCTGACGGGGCTCAATCGCGCTTACGTCAAGAAGGGCTTGGCCGTCATGCGCGCGAGAGAGAATGTCGGCTTGACGGCGCTTGCCGACGCGGCCGGCCTGACGGCCGCGCCGACGCCCTATCATTTGGGCTTTATTCTCGGCCCTCGGATCAATGCCGGTGGCCGCATCGGCAACGCGGCGCTGGGCGCAACACTGCTGTCGACGACTGACCAGATCGAAGCGCAGCGCATTGCCGAGTTGCTCAATCGGCTCAACAAGGAGCGCAAGGAAATCGAGACGCTGATGCTGGAGGAGGCATTGGCGGTTGCCGATCAGCAGATGACCGATGATCCGTCGCGAGCGATCATCATCGTTGCGTCGGAGACGTGGCACAAGGGTATCGTCGGTCTCGTTGCCAGCCGTCTCGTCGAGCGCTTTCGCAGGCCCGCTTGCGTCATTGCATGGAACAGCGAGGGAGCTTCCCCGGACGAGGGAACGGGTTCGCTGCGTTCCATTCCGGGCGTCGATCTTGGCTCCGCCGTCCGCGCCGCCGTTGCTGCGGGCCTGCTGGTCAAGGGCGGCGGCCATGCGATGGCGGCGGGGTTGACGGTGAACCGAGCCGGGCTGGCGGCGCTCGAACTCCATTTCGCGACGCATCTCGGAGCTGCAACGGCCGAAGCCAGTGAAGCGGCGGGACTTGATATCGATGCGGCGCTGGTCGCATCCGGCGCGACCGTTGAACTCATGCAGCTCATGGAGCGTGTCAGTCCGTTCGGACAGGGCAATCCCGAGGCGCGTTTCGTGCTACCGGCGCATCGCGTGAAGTTCGCGAAACTGGTGGGAGATTCCCACGTGCGCGTGATGCTCGAGGGGGGCGATGGGGCCCGTCTCGACGCCATCGCATTTCGTGCGGCAGGGCAACCGCTGGGTGACCTGCTGATGTCCGCCGGGGGGATGCCGCTACACGTCGCGGGCCATCTGCGTCGCGATACCTGGGGCGGGCGGGACCGCGTCGAAATGCAGATCGAGGACGCCGCCGATCCGCGACGCCAATCCTAGCTTTTTCAGCCGGAGAACGGAATTTCGGGAAGAGCCGCTCATTCAATGAAATGAAATACTTGGCGCTCCCTACGGGAGTCGAACCCGTCTTTTCAGATTGAAAATCTGACGTCCTAACCGATAGACGAAGGGAGCCGCAGCGGGCTTGAGAGGCAACCCTATAGTCGGCTTCGGGCGTCCTTGGCAAGCACAGGCGGCCTCCAAACTCCTGCGACAGGATTGTCCGCCCGGTCCGCTCATCAACGCGAGCGAATAGCTCGAAAATCGGAAAAGCCCCCGACGCGACGTCGGGGGCTTTGATTGCTATTGGTTGCGCGAGCGCAACTGCTGGCTGAGCGCCAGAGCCAGCAGCGTGCAGATGGCCCCCGACAGCAGATAGGCGCCAGCCGCCATCAGGCCGAATTGGCTCGAGAGAAACAGAGCAACGAGCGGTGCGAATCCGGCGCCGACGAGCCACGCAAGGTCGGTTGTCAGTGCCGAGCCGGTGTAGCGGTACCTCTTCGAGAAGCTCGCGGCGACGGCACCGGACGATTGACCGAACGAAAGTCCAAGAAGGATGAAGCCGAGAACCATGAAGATGACTTCGCCCACATCACCGCCGTTAAGCAGCTGAGGCGCGAACCCGCTGAAAGCCGCGATCGCCGCCGCCGTTCCGGCGAGGAGATTGCGACGTCCGATGCGGTCAGCCACATAACCCGAGACGACGATCGTCAGAAGGCCGACGGCAGCGCCGATGAATTCAATGACGAGGAAGCGCCCGGGCCCTTGGTCTGTGAACAGGAACACCCACGACAGCGGAAACACGGTGACCATGTGAAAGAGCGCGAAGCTCGCGAGCGGCGCGAAGGCGCCGACGACGACGTTCGTGCCTTCCGCACGCAACGTTTCTATGACGGGCGCCGGCTGCAAGAGCTGACTTTCGAATAGCTGCGTGTATTGCGGTGTGACGACCATGCGCAGGCGAGCGAAGAGTGCGACGACGTTGATCGCGAAGGCGACAAAGAACGGATAGCGCCACCCCCAATCGAAGAAGTCTTCGGCGGAAAGGTTGATCACGAAGAATGCGAACAGCGCGGATGCGACCATCAAGCCGAGTGGGGCGCCGAGCTGCGGGATCATCGCGTACCAGCCACGCTTGCGCGGGGGCGCATTGATGGCGAGAAGCGACGGCAGACCATCCCACTCACCGCCGAGCGCCAGGCCCTGTCCGATCCGCAGGATGATCAGGAGGACGGCGGAAGCGGATCCAATTTGCGCGTGGCCCGGAAGGAAGGCGATCGCCACGGTGCACGTGCCGAGCAGGAACAAGGTGATCGTCAGCTTGACGCCGCGACCGTAATTGCGGTCGATTGCCATGAAAAGCGCGGTGCCGACCGGACGAGCGACAAATGCCAACGCGAATATCGCGAACGAATAAAGAGTCCCCGTAAGCGCGTCCAAATACGGAAACACGAGCTTCGGAAATACGATGACGGACGCGATTGCGTATACGAAAAAGTCGAAGAATTCCGACGTTCGTCCGATGATCACACCGATGGCGATTTCGCCTGGACCCGCGTCGCCATGCCGAGCGTTCACGATCCGCGCATCGCGTTCGAACGTCGCTGACGAGGGCGCGGCAGATTGAGCACTCATCCGTCGTCTGCTCCTTATTAGATAATTGCGGACGGCGGACTCTCCGCTCGCTCCGACAAGGTCACTGTTAGTCTCGGGATGCGTCGCAAGAGCATTGGGCAAATTGTCCAATGTCGTTTTTGTCGTCGCGCCGTTAGCGGTGAAACGAGGAAGTGCTGCGTCCGCCGACAGGAGCCACCTTGAATCGCTTTCGTAAGTTTGCCTTGCTGCCACTCATCGCATTGCTGAGTGGCTGTAATGCCGTTGTGCTGCATCCTTCTGGCGACGTCGCCGCACAGCAACGGGATCTCGTTGTCATATCGACCGTGTTGATGCTGTTGATCATCATTCCGGTTATGGCGTTGACCGTGTTCTTCGCTTGGCGCTACCGGCAATCGAACACGTCCGCGCGATACGAACCCGATTGGGACCATTCGACACATCTCGAATTGGTTATTTGGTCGGCGCCGCTGCTGATCATCATCTGCCTCGGCGCTCTGACGTGGATGGCGACGCACTTGCTCGATCCATTCCGGCCAATCGGCCGCACGGCGCCTGGTCAGGCTGTCACGCATAACACCAAGTCTCTGAAGGTCGACGTCGTCGCGCTCGATTGGAAATGGCTGTTCATTTATCCGGACTATGGTGTGGCGGCCGTCAACGAACTGGCGGCGCCCGTTGGAATGCCGATCGATTTCCGCATTACGTCATCGTCCGTGATGAACTCGTTCTTTATTCCGGCGCTGGCTGGGCAAGTCTACGCCATGCCGGGGATGCAGACAAAGCTGCATGCCGTGATCAATAAACCCGGTGTTTTTGAGGGCTTTTCCGCGAATTACAGCGGCGCCGGATTTTCCGGGATGCATTTCGATTTTAAGGGCTTGGCAAACGGCGACTTCGACAAATGGATCGCTGACGCCAAAACCACGACGGCCACGCTCGGTCGTAGCGAATACCTCGAACTCGAACGTCCGAGTGAAAACGTCCCCGTCAAAAAGTTCGGGACGGTCGATCCTGAGCTTTATAATTTGATCCTCAACATGTGCGTCGAGCCCGGCAAGATGTGCATGAATGAGATGAGCGCCATCGACGCCAAGGGCGGGCTCGGATTGGCCGGCGTCCACAACACTTTGCCGCTTGAGTACGACAAGTATTTGCGGCGAGGTGCAACGGCGCTCGGGCCGAAGAAGCCGCCTGTCGCCAGCATCTGCACGAAGGACGAACCGGCAGGCGTCGTCGCGGATGACTCTTCGCCCCCTCGTTCCCCGGTTCCCGTGCTCGGTGCCGGTCTGCCGCGCCCAGGGCTTCTCTTCCAATCCGTCGCTTCGCAGCGATCCTCCAACTCCTGATCGGGACGAATGCAGGTATGTTTGACAATCCTGATCTCTTGAAAATGATCTTCGGCAGGCTGACACTCGACTCCCTGCCGTTCCATGAACCGATCCTTGTGGTGACGTTCCTTGGTGTCGTCATCGGTGGCGCGATCGTCGTCGGTGCGATCACCTACTATCGTCTGTGGGGCTATCTCTGGCACGAGTGGTTCACGAGCGTCGATCATAAGCGGATCGGCGTCATGTATATCATTCTCGGTCTGGTGATGCTGCTCAGAGGCTTTGCCGACGCGCTGATGATGCGTCTGCAGCAGGCGATGGCATTCAACGGGTCGGATGGCTATCTGCCGGCGCATCACTACGATCAGATTTTCACCGCCCACGGCGTCATCATGATCTTCTTCGTGGCGATGCCGCTCGTCACCGGATTGATGAACTATGTCGTTCCGCTGCAGATCGGCGCCCGCGACGTGGCCTTTCCGTTTCTCAATAACTTCAGCTTCTGGATGACGGTTGCCGGCGCAGTGCTGGTGATGATGTCGCTCTTCGTCGGCGAGTTCGCGCGCACGGGATGGCTGGCATATCCGCCGCTTTCAAACATTGGATACAGTCCAGATGTCGGGGTCGATTATTACATATGGTCGCTACAGATCGCGGGTGTCGGAACGCTTTTGTCGGGCGTCAACCTGATCGCGACCATCGTCAAGATGCGCGCGCCCGGCATGACGATGATGAAGATGCCGGTCTTCACGTGGACCGCGCTCTGCACCAACGTTCTGATCGTTGCTGCCTTCCCGGTGCTGACCGCGGTTCTCGCGTTGCTTGGGCTCGATCGCTACGCGGGCACGAACTTCTTCACGAACGACTTCGGCGGCAATCCGATGATGTACGTGAACCTCATCTGGATATGGGGCCACCCGGAAGTCTACATTCTCATCTTGCCGGCCTTCGGCGTCTTCTCGGAAGTCACATCGACGTTCTCTGGCAAGCGCCTGTTCGGCTATACGTCGATGGTTTACGCGACGGTCGTCATTACGATTCTTTCGTATCTCGTATGGCTGCATCACTTCTTCACGATGGGCTCAGGCGCCAGCGTCAATTCCTTCTTCGGAATCACGACGATGATCATCTCGATCCCGACGGGTGCGAAGATGTTCAACTGGCTGTTCACGATGTATCGCGGCCGCATTCGCTTCGAATTGCCGATGATGTGGACAATTGCATTCATGTTGACGTTTGTTCTCGGTGGCATGACTGGTGTGTTGCTTGCCGTTCCGCCAGCGGACTTCGTGCTGCACAACAGTCTGTTCCTGATCGCGCACTTCCATAACGTCATCATCGGTGGCGTCGTGTTCGGCGCCTTCGCGGGCATCGTCTACTGGTTCCCGAAGGTCACCGGATTCAAGCTCGATCCGTTCTGGGGCAAGATGTCGTTCTGGTTCTGGGTATCGGGCTTCTATTTCGCGTTCATGCCGCTGTACGTTCTCGGATTGATGGGCGTAACGCGCCGCCTGCGGGTCTTCGAGGATCCGTCGCTCCAGATCTGGTTCGTGATTGCCGGCTTCGGCGCGTTCCTGATCCTGCTCGGCATCTTGTCGTTCCTCGTGCAGATTTACGTCAGCATCCGGAATCGCGAAGCTCTGCGCGATGTAACGGGCGATCCCTGGAATGGCCGGACGCTGGAGTGGTCAACGTCGTCTCCGCCGCCGCCGTACAACTTTGCTTTCACGCCGGTCGTCCATGATAATGACGCCTGGTGGGATATGAAGCAGCGTGGATATGAGCGTCCGCTCGGAGGCTACAAACCCATTCACATGCCGAAGAATACGGGCGCCGGTATCGTTCTCGCAGGCATCTCGATGGTCCTGGGCTTCGCGCTGATCTGGTACATCTGGTGGCTCGCAATCCTGAGTTTCGTTGCGTTGCTGGCAACAGCGATCGGGCACACGTTCAATTACAATCGTAGCTTCAACATTCCCGTCGATCAGGTCCTACGGACCGAGCGAACACGGACTGAGCTTCTTTCGGGACATGCCTGATATGGATGCAAACTCGCCGACAATGACGAGCGGGAGCCAAGCCTTGGAGATTCCGATCTTCCACTTGGCTGACGAGCACGAGCATGCCGACGGCAGCAGCACGATGCTCGGCTTCTGGCTCTATCTGATGAGCGACTGTCTCATCTTTGCGTGTCTCTTCGCTACCTATGGTGTGCTCGGCGGTAGCTTTGCTGCGGGCCCGTCACCCAAGGATCTTTTCGATCTGCCGCTGGTGGCGGTCAACACGTCAATGCTGCTGCTGTCATCCATCACTTACGGTTTCGCCGTCTTGGCGATGGACAAGGATCGCACCGGGCAAATGCAGGCTTGGTTGGCGGTGACAGCGCTTTTCGGCGCTGCCTTCATCGGCATCGAGCTATTCGAGTTCGCACATATGATTCACGAGGGCGCGACTCCGCAGCGCAGTGCGTTCTTGTCATCGTTCTTCACGCTGGTCGGCACGCACGGTTTGCACGTGACGGTCGGCTTGATCTGGCTCGGAACACTGATGGTTCAAGTCGCGCGGATTGGGCTGACGGCCGCCAATAAGCGCCGGCTGATGTGCCTCAGCATGTTCTGGCACTTCCTCGACGTCGTGTGGATCGGCGTCTTCACCTTCGTTTACCTGATGGGTGTCCTCAGATGAGCACCGAAGCACACGCTGATCACAGCAACTCTCACGCCGCCCATCATGGGCATCACGGCCATGGCGGCGAAGCTCACGCGACGTTCGGCGGATATATGATTGGGTTCGGCCTTTCGGTCGTACTGACGGCGATCCCGTTCTGGCTGGTCATGTCGGGGGTTCTCGGGAGCAATCAGGCGACGGCGCTGGCGATCATCGCCTTTGCAGTCGTCCAGATTGTCGTGCACATGATCTTCTTCCTGCACATGAGCCCACGCTCCGAAGACGGCTGGACGATGATGGCGCTGATCTTTACGCTTGTGATGGTGTTGATTACCCTCGCGGGATCGTTGTGGGTGATGTACCACCTGAACACCAATATGATGCCGTCGCACGATATGAGTCAGCTTCCCTAGCCGGCGACGCCGGGATTGATCAAAACGCAAAGCAAACGCGATTTGGAAAAGAGCGAACGAGAGACGCCACTGCGGTTTCTCGTGTTCGTTCTTTTTTCCGTTCTAGGCATTGTCGTTTTGTCGGCGCTCGGCGTTTGGCAAGTCGAACGGCGAACGTGGAAACTGGCGCTCATCGATCGGGTCGATCAGCGTATCCATGCTGCGCCGGTCCCGGCTCCAGGGCCGGACGCATGGCCGGCAATCAATCGTGATGATGACGAATATCGCAGGGTGAAGATCAGCGGGCGGTTCGCCAATGATCGAGAAACCCTCGTTGACGCCACGACCGAGCGCGGCATGGGCTTTTGGGTAATGACGCCGCTCATTACGCCCGATGGCTTCACGGTGCTGGTCAATCGCGGCTTCGTTCCGGTCGATCGCCGTGATTCCGCGACGCGCGCGGCAGGACAGATCGAAGGCGAGACAACAGTCTCCGGTCTCGTGCGAATGACGGAACCAAAGGGTACGCTTCTGCGTGCTAATGATCCGGCCGCTGGGCGGTGGTATTCGCGCGATGTCGCGGCAATAGCCAAAGCACGCGATCTTAACAGGGTTGCGCCGTATTTTATCGATGCGGATGCGACGGCCAATCCCGGCGGATTACCGGTCGGGGGACTTACGGTCGTTTCGTTCTACAACCACCACTTGCTGTACGCTTTGACGTGGTTCGCGCTGGCCCTCATGCTCGCGGTAGCGCTCGGTCGCGTCGTGCGAGACCGATATCTCAGGAAATAAGCCCTAGGCCGAGTGGCCGACTTCAAACTTGCTGGGGGTGCTTGGCGAGTAAAACGGTCTTTGCTACCCTCGCGCGCGAACACATTTCGGCGGGCCTTGATCTGCGACATAACCCTTACAACGCGGGCGTCATGAAACATTATCGAGTGGCGCTTGGCGCAGCTTTGGCGCTCACGCTCCTGCTGTTGCCGGTTCAGCGTCCAAGGGCGGATGATTTGGCTGTCGATACGGCCCTTGTCGTGTCGGTCGACGTTTCGAACTCGGTCGATGAGGTACGCTATAAGCTGCAGATGGAGGGCATCGCCAAAGCACTCGAAGATCCCGGCGTTGTCGAAGCCATCACTGGCGGCTCGGGTCGCGGGATTCTGTTTTCGATGGTCACGTGGGCCGATACGCCCGCCTTCGTCATTCCCTGGCTTCGCATTACGAACAAGGCCGACGCAGCGGCCGTGGCGCAACGGATTCGCAAGCTGCCGCATCAGGGCGGCGATTTCACCTGCATGACTCGCATGCTGCGGTCTGCAAACGATAAGATCATCCCGCAGATACCGGGGAAGGCGTCGCGCATCGTCATCGATGTCTCTGGAGACGGTCCGGACAATTGCAACGCTGAAGAGCCGATCGACAAGGTGCGAGACGAACTCGTCAACAATGGTGTGACGATCAACGGCCTTCCGATTTTATCCGATACGCCAAGCTCCAATGCGCTGCTGCCGCAAGCCCAATCGAATGGCCCGCCGCCGCTCGAGCAATGGTATCGTCAGCATGTGATGGCGGGGCCCGGAAGTTTCGTGCTTCCGGCGCAAGGCTATGGCGACTTCGAACGGGCGATCCGGCAGAAATTCGTTATCGAGATGAGCGGCATCGCGCCGGCGAAACGTTCCGTCGTCGCGCTCGATGGAAAAGCGCGCTAAATTATTAAGCTAATCTTTTGTGCGGTGGGCTTCGCAGGACACCGGGCTAGATGTCGTGCTCATTTCCCGGAGCGCAGCGCCAGCGTGTGACTTTCCAACCGGGATGCTCTTCACACCATTGCGCGAAGTAGGGCGGTGCGTCGGCCGCGCAGCGCGTTGGATCGACGCCTTCGCTGAGCGGAATCTTATAGTCCCGGCAAACCGCGGGCTGATTGGCGAGGCAGGCGGAGAGGACAATTGCAAGCATTACCGGTCGATCCCTTGCAGTCACATCACCGCTAAAATGCCATCGCAACCCCATTCGAAGTCAAGATGGCACATGAGACGATCTCGCGGCTGGCAGCATAACGCTCGAATTGCCGGTTTGAGTTCCACCTCAAGCGGGCAGCAGGATTTCGCCGCGGCCGAGAGCGGCCATGTCGCCGCCGATCTTTTGCACGAACAATGGCATAGGCTTCGGTGCGAGGTCGCCGAGCACGCCCTTGAAATAGCGTGACATTACCCTCACGATCACGAGATCGTGCTTTCCGCAGTCGACGAATGTCGGCAACAGGCTTTCGACGCTTGGCCCCATCAACGTGCCGCGACGCATCATCAGACCGGGACGCGGCCCAATGCCGCCCTCCGCCCAGATCGTGCCGCCGATCATCCGCGTGCCGGCGCCTTCGCCGGTTTTGCCTTTGACGATGATGGTGCCTCGGCGCATTTTTTCGCCTGCGCGTGCGCCAATGTTGCCGCTGACGATGGCGATGCCGCCCAGCATGCCGAAACGGTCGCCGGGGACGAAGCCACCGGCGTTATTTCCCGCATTTCCGGAAACGTGAATGATTCCGCCTGTCGTTCCCGTCGCCAGATAATCGCCAGCGTTGCCGCGAATTTCGAGCTTGCCACGGGACATCTTGCGGCCCGCGTATGAGCCGACGTCGCCGACGATGCGGATCGTGCCGCTGTCCAGCCCGCCGCCAACGAAATCGAGCGTCGCGCCGCTTCCCTCGATCGTAAGGGTCTCGCTTGGGCTGCCGCTGATTTCGAATGCATCTCCGAGGGCGAGTCCGCCTTTGTCGATGCCGACATTGAGACGGGCGATCTCGTGCGCCGACAGTCCCGCAAGTTTGGACGGTACGATGCCATCGAGATTGATCCGCTCAGTCGCGGGCGCTCTCAGGCGCAGCGTAAGGCCGCTCATCAGATCAATTCCTTCAGATGGTAATGATGCTGCCCGAGCTTGCCGCCGTAGTTGCCGGCAGTGATCCGCGTGACGCCGCGTTTGGCTCCGGTATCGGTGATAGATTTAAGACCTGCCCGCATGGCGTCCGCAACGGCCTTCGAGGTCAAGCCATCGATGACGATTTCAAGAACTGCCAGAGTATCGGGGCCAAGTTCACTCTTCACGGTGCCGCGCAGCGTCGGACAGAAAGCGTCGTTGGTCGAGGCGAACATGCCCGCGTACTTGGCGCCGACCTTACTGCCGGAACGCACGATGCCGCCGGGGAAGGGCGTAATGACATCATCGACCTTGGCGATGGCTTCCACGGCTTCTTCAGCCGTTTCGAGCAGTCCCGCGCGGTCGTTGCCGAGGATGAGCATGTTGCCGCCGCCGACGGCATCCGTCGTAACGCCGGTCTCTTCCTCGATGACGAATTCGCCGTCCATCACCGGCACGCGCCAGTAACGGCTCTGGCCGAGCCGCTTGGCGGTTTGGAAGCCGTCACCGAAAAAGCGCGGTGCTTTACCGAGGCCAATTGACTGCGGCGCCTTCAGACCTGCGTAGCAAGCCGAGCCGGGGCTCGTCAGCACGCACTGGCCGATACGATTGCGGATTTGCGGAACAAGGGCATCCGGCGAGAAGCCGAACATCAGGATGCGAACGCCGGGCCGTCCGTCGGGTGTCTCGTCCGGCGAGAGTTCGCGATCGATACCGCACTCGGCGCCGGCGCCGATCACCGAGGTACCGAAGCCCGTTGCAACGGTCGCGGCAATGCGCGCCCATTTCATGCTATCGGCGGTGATGATGATGCCGGTTCCCGACATGCCGAAAGCTTCGGCAAACGTATCGTCGATCTCGACGCCGTTGACCACTTTGCTCATGCTACGCGCGCCTTGGTCGGTTGAATGATAAGGGAGCCACGGCCGTTGCCGACGATTTCATCGTCCGACAGGCGGAAGTTTTCCATGCGTACCGTGAGGTAATTGTCGAAGTATTTCTTCAACGATTTCTCGATGCTGCGGTCGTAGTGCGGTCGCGCGACGTGGGTTGCGCCGTTGACGACCTTCACGATTCTGCCGTTGCGGACGATCACTTCGCCGTTCTTGAACAACAGCTCCGGTTTCGCGAACATCGCTTCGCGATCGGGATTGTCCTCGTAGACCGTGATGTCGGCGCAGGCGCCAACACCGAGGTGTCCGCGATCCATGAGGCCGAGGCTGCGGGCCGGTCCGGCGCGCGTCATGATGGCGATTTCGTAAAGCGTATATTCGCGATCGAGGCTCGCAAGCGTCGAATACTTCAGCGCATCTTGATTGATCGTCTGCATCGCGTCCTGACGGAAGGATTTGTCCATCAGCAGCCGGATCAAATGCGGATAGCAGGTAAATGGTCCGCCGTTTGGATGGTCCGTCGTCAGGAACAGTCGCCACGGATCGTTGACGAGCAGGAACAGTTCGAGGCCGATCGCCCACTGCAGCGCGTTGACGAAGCTCTTGTCGCGATACTTGAACGGAACGACGCCGCACCCGGCGTCACATTCGATGTCCATCACGACCCACTTCTTCGGATCGGCGGAGCGTGACGTCACGAACTGGCGCATCGCATCGCCGGAGATCGTGCAAGTCTGGCCGAACATCACCTGCCCAACGTCGACCGAGATATTCTTGTTGGCGTTGACGGCCTCGGCGACGCGCGCGGCACCGGACGAAAACTTCAGGTCGCCTTCGGTGCCGTAGCTGTGAAACTGAATGTGCGTCAGGTGGACCGGCAATCCTTCGGCGGCCTTGATCGTCGCCAGGGTGGTCTCGACGCCGCCCGGGACACCCAGATTGCAGCCGTGGACGTGAACCGGATGCACGACACCGAGCTCTTGCAGACCGCGCGCAAGGGTCAAGATGATGTCGCGCGGCGTGACGCCATAAAATGTGTGCTGTTCGTCGAGATCGAGTTGGCGTTGATTGAATTTGAAGGCGCTGATGCCGCCGGGATTGACGACCTTGACGGCGATGGCCTGGGCGGCGTGCATCGTCCAGGCAATGTAGTCCTTGATGGCGGAAAAATCGGTTTTGCCGGCGAGCTGCCGGAGAAAGAAATCATCCGAGCCGAGCATGACAAAGCCGCCTTTGTCGACGATCGGCGTATCGCCCATTTCCATGTGGGTCTGGCGCGCATTCGAGGCCAGCATCGCGGGTTCGAAGGCGGCTGTGTAGCCCATTTCCGCGTAGCGGTATCCGGCATCCAGCGTCGAAGGAATTGCCCGGCCTGTCGCTGGGCGCGTGACGTCGGTCGCCGCCATCTCGTGCCCGATATGATCCTCGGGCAGCAGCGTCCGCGCAATGTTGACCTTGCCGCCACCAATATGTGTGTGCGGATCAATGCCACCAGCCATGATGACGCGACCATGCAGCGGATATTCGTGGGCGATTTTCGCGTCCGGAGACGGGGATACGATGCGGCCATTCTCGATAAAGATGTCGCGAACTTCGCCATCGACGCCGTTCGCGGGATCGTAGACTTTGCCGCCTGTGAGCTTAATCAGCATTCTTACTCTCGCGTGTTGGCCTAGAGGGCGGCTTCGATGGAAGCGAGGACGTTTTGGGCCGCCGGCAGGTTCGACTGCCTTAGTTTGCGGAGGGGTAGCGAAACAACGCTGTCGACACGCACGATCGTTCCGTCCTGGTCGACGCCAGGGGTGCCAACGGGAATATAGACCTTCGGGGTCCGTTTCAGCTTCAGATGCGGCGTACCGAGCACAATCATCGGCACATCCGTGTCCGGAGGATTGAGCGCTTCCGTAAAGGACGCGAGCCAAACGATGAGATCGGTTTCCTTGGCTGCGATCATGCGGCTGGCGTCGTAGCGATTGGGATCGTAGTCGGCCTTGCCGCTGGCGAACGACAGGCGCAGCGGAAAGCCCGATTGCCAGGTGCAGACCGCATTGACGGTCGTCGAGCCTTCGCTGCCTCCCAACGACAAGCCTGCAAACCGCTGGGTGAGATTGAGCTCTTTAATGAATTCGTTGATGGCCTGAATGGTGAGGTCGGCGCTCGGAAAATTCAAAGACGACGGAAGCCAGACCATGACGCCGTAAGATGCCGCCTTGCAGCGGGCCAAGAGATCTTCAACGGCCGATCGCGGCAGTCCGCCGATCGTTTCAGCGGGGATCGATGCACCTTTCGCAAGGGCGCGCATCGCATCGAGGATTTCGCCGATGCGATCGGGCTTACAGGCAAGCGTCAACACTTCGCCAATGCGATTGCCCTTCGCCGCCGATTCATCGAGGCCCTCGCCAAGGAAGATGACGGTGCGTTTCGCCGGCGTTTCCGCGAACATCGACTCGTCGGTGCAGACGATGCGCTCGAAGAAGCGCGGATGAGTCTTGTGAACGTCGCCGCCGGCGATGATGAACAGGTCGGCGCGATTGCGGGCTTCCGTGAGCGACGTCGTCAAGTAGCCGCTCGACTGATAGACGCGCAAGTTCCGGTAGGCATCGCCGCTCATTGCATGATCGACCACGCCACCGCTGCGTTCGGCCAAAGGCATGACGGCGCGCATACCGTCAACATCGGTTCCGAGGCCGCCGAATACCGGCAGGCGGCTCTCGCGGATCAGCTTGGCTGCTTCGGCGATGGCTTCTGACAACGGCACATCCTTGCCGTCGATCTGCGGACTTGGTTCGACGAGCGGACGCTCAAATCCACTTCTGGATTTCACGCAACCGTTCTTGAGAACCTTCAGACCGCCCGAGCCGGAGGGGCCGATCTCGAGATCATCGCACGCCATGCCGCAGAATGGACACGCGACGTTCTCATAATGATTTGCACCGTTGCTCGGCTTTTCGGATTCCAAATCCAACACCCCATGAAGCCGCGGAAGCTACCCGGCGAGATTCGACAAATGTATGAGGCCGGAGGTAAACCAACTCTGACCCCAGCGGTCAAGCACGGTAAAGCGCGAAAGCGAGGTGCGACACAATTGGCTGTCACGGCCCTTGCTCAACGCGCATAAGGTGCAGCGCGCTCGGCCACGTGGCCTCACGCCTGCGCACGCTACAGACCAAAAAACTTCCGGAGGAACTGCATGTTGAAACGCTTGGCGATTGCCGCCGCGATCCTGGGCACTTTGCCTGTCGCGGCTTGGGCCCACGGCCCGTCGCGCCAGAAAGTCACCGAGTCCGTCGAGATCAACGCACCGGCCGATAAGGTCTGGGCGGTCGTTGGCAACTTCCAGGACATGAGTTGGGTGCCGGTGGTTGCGAAGACCGAGGGCAAGGGCGACAACAAACCGAACTCTAACCCGTCCGCCAGCGATGGCGCCTCGCGCACGCTGACGCTCAAGGATGGCGGCGTCATCGAAGAGATGCTCGACGATTACGACGCCAAGGAAAAGACCTACAGCTACGAGATCACCAAGGTCGACGTGAAGGTTCTGCCGGTGAACGATTATTCGTCGCGGATCACGGTGACCGCGGACGGCGACAGCAAGTCGACGCTCGAATGGCACGGTGCCTTTTATCGCGGATATATGAATAACGATCCGCCGCCGGAACTGAGCGACGAAGCCGCCAAAAAGGCGGTCGAAGGTCTTTACAAGAGCTCGCTCGCGGCCGTGAAAGCCAAGATCGAAGGCGGCAAGTAGTGCGGGTTGAGTTTCGCATCGGCATTGCGGTCGCCATTCTGCTATTCGGCGGATTGCAGACGGCGCTGGCGGGCGAGGCTCTGACGACAAATCAACCGGCCGACAGTCTGTCGTTCGTCAACCTAGCGACGATGAAGGAAGTCGCGACGCTTGCGATCGGCGGAAAGCCGGCCGGGATTGCTCTCTCTCCTGACAAGTCGAAAGCATACATTACGGCGGCCGACAGCGGCGAACTGGTCGAGGTGGATGCGGTGCACCGTACCGTCTCGCGCCGCCTGAAACTCGGGGGAGGCCCCGTCGGTATTGCCACGCATCCGACGTTGCCTGAGGTGTACGTCGCCGATTGGTACACGCACAAAATCCTCGTCGTGGACGTGAAGAAGTGGGTCGTTGTCGGTAAAATTGCGGTCGGGAAGTCGCCGTCGGGCCTCGCTGTAACCCCTGATGGACGGCTGCTGCTGTCGGCGGATCGTGAGAGCGATGCCGTCTCGATCGTCGATGTCGCGTCTCGGACGCGCGTGGCGTCGGTCCCCGTCGGAACCCACCCGTTCGGCGTCACCATCGATGCCAAGGGTGCGCGGGCCTATACCGCAAATGTGAAAAGCGATGATGTGACCGTGATCGATATCGCCGGGCGCCGGGTAATCGGTCACGTGGCGACGGGACGCCGGCCTTATGCTGTGGCACTCGCGGACGGGCGGGGTTTTTCAACGAACCAATACGGGAGCAGCGTAACCGCCTTCGATCTCGACACCTTGACGCCGATCAAGACAATTCGCGCCTGCGATCATCCCGAAGGTATCGAAACGGATGCGTCCGGCGAGCACGTCTATGTCGCGTGTTGGGGCGACAACTTATTGCTGCGTCTCGATCCGGTCGCCATCACGATTACGGGAAAGGCGCGTGTAGGAGACGGGCCACGGGCGTTTGGTAAATTCCTCCGCTAGAGGTTACCGGCTTTTAAGTTCCGATTTGGAACTACTTCCTGCATTTTGTCGCAAAGTTGCTATCCGGCTCGGATCGTCATTGAGATCGGCCATGACATCTGGTCAATCGGCGCGCCTATCGCTAAAGAGCCGGGAAAAACATGCAATGTGCCTATCTGGAGGAATGCCCTTGATGCCGAAATTTCCGTTCGCCGCGTTGGCTATTCTCGCACTCTCCGTCCCGGGAGCGGCGATGGCGGAGGACATGCCGAAGCCGACCGATATTCTCTTCAATCGCCCGCACATTGCCTCGGTCGCGGCAGGGACCGTGCTCGATTATAAGTTCGTGCGCAAACCGTCGAACGAGAAGGCGCTTGGTCCCGGATTTTCCGATGATATCACCGTAAAGATCGATAGCGACGGCGCGCCGGGCAAGAAAAACGTCATCGTGCAGATGTATTCCGGAGACCGCGCCCGCGAGCCGCAACGAATTACCGACATGGACGGCAATCCGCTGCTGGTTGTCTATCTTGATGGTGCGGTGTCGCACTTCCGGCAACTCGCGGGCGGCGACAGCGCTTATCTCAAGGGCATGTTCAGCCGCTACCTCGCTGACGGTGCAACCATCGCGCCGGTGAAGATCTTATACAACGGAGAGGAAGTCAGCGGGTATCAGGTCACGGCGACGCCGTTCGCCAACGATCCGGCGCGCGCGAAGATGAGGGGCTTTGAAAAGGCGACGTTCAAGATCGCGTTGTCCGAGAAGATCCCCGGATATTTGGCTCAAATGGTTTCGGACTATACGAGCACCGACAAATCAGCCCCGTCGCTCGTCGAAACCACAACGCTTGTAGGCGTGGGAGATGTGAAATGAAACGTGCCGCAAGATTCAAAATTTTATTTGCCTTCGCAGCCGCCGCCGGACTGACGTGCATTGGCGGTGCGATGGCGCAGGAGTTACCGGCGAACGACTATCCGACTGTGACGCGCGCCGACTATGTCTTTGGCTGCATGGCGGCGAACGGCCAGACTCGCGAAATGCTCGACAAGTGTTCGTGCTCGATTGATCAGATCGCGTCCATCCTGCCCTTCTCGGAATACGAGGAAGCCGAAACGCTGATTTCTGTTGGCCTCAAGGGTGGCGAGAACGTCGCCTGGACGAAGATCCCTCAGATGCAAGAGAAGATCAAGAATATGCGGCGTGCGCAGGTCGAAGGCGAACTCAGGTGCTTCTGATAGTCACTTGATGTCAGACAATCTTATGATTGCAGGAAGGGCGCTTATGGCGCCCTTTTTCTTGGCGGACAGCACACGTCTATTCCCACTCGAGTTCCGTGAAGGCGGCTGTGACGTTCATGCCGTTGTGCTCGTCGAAGAGCTGCCATTTTCCGCGTTCCGATTGACCGACCGTCGCGACCGCTTTCTCAAGCGTTTTGCCTTCCTCGATCATCGCGCGTACCTCGCGAGCAATGGTCTCGAGATAACGTTGCTCGGGTAAAATGGCATCTGGCCACGGCATCGATTTCGGACCATGACCCGGGACGGCGCGCGCAGCTTTTTCCTTCATCAGTTCCGGAATTAATTTCAACCATCCGACGATCGAGCCGTCGAGTGTCGGGATGTGATCCGAAAACAGAAGATCGCCGAGAAAGAACGTCTCCGTCGCGCTGTCGAAAATTGTGAGATCGTTATCCGTATGTGCGGTTGGGCGCGCCTTCAACGTAAGTGTGCGGCCGCCGAGATCGAGATCGAGCGTGTCGGTGACGAGCTTCGTCGGCAAGACGATTTTTGTTCCGGCGAAGGCCTTGTCGCCGATGCGTTCGCGCGCATTCCGGAGATAGCTTTCGGCACGCGCTGAAAGAGCCGCTGGAAGTTTGTGATGGCCGACAAATTCGGTACCGGGACTTTCAAAAGCGGCGTTACCGAGCACGTGATCGGGGTGCATGTGCGTGTTGATGACATAGCGGATCGGCTTGTCGGTCACGGTGCCGATCACCTGGTGCAAGTCTTTGCCGACCAGATAGGAGCCGCCGGTATCGATGAGCGCGGCAGCGGTATTCCCGACGATGCAGCAGACGTTTGCAATGTCGCCGCGGTTCGCTTCGTTGACCAAGGCGATTTGGCCGGTATGGACAAAGATTCCGGGCGCTATTGTCTCTAAACCGAGTTCAACGGCTTGGGCGCGCGCGGGCAGGAGAGGCAAGATTGCCGAGGATGCTAAACCTCGTAGGAAATCTTTGCGGGAAGGGCGGATCGAAAGGCGGGAATTTTCGGCCATCACATGCTTTCTGTAATAAAGTCGTCAACCTAGCTGGTTGAGGCCTTTGCCTAAGCTCGCAAGGCATCACGATTCCGTGAAAGTCCGTGAATTACCGATTAAATTCCGATGTCTCGGGAAAAACTAGACGTGCACCGCAGCATTTATGTTGCGATGCGAAAATAGGCCGGTTTCTCTAGCTTTTTTTTGGTCAGATTCATTGTCCTAATCTGTCGCGCATGAGTTATCGTCGCAGTTCGTGTTGCGGACGTTGGGAAAAAGTGTCTACATGCGCCCCGTTCACGAGGAACTGCCGGCTCTACACAGTTTCGTGAAGAACTCCTCCAAAGACGAGGTTGAGACGGGAAAAATCCCGCGCAATCTTGATTTCGATGGCGGGGATAAACCGGCAAGGCCTCGGGTACGAAAACTTGCAAGCGTGGCAAGACTTTATCTTAATGGAGGAAGCGCAATGCGCAGAAGTGCATTCGCATGCGGTTTGCTCGCAACTGCTGCATTCTCGGCGTCCGCATGGGCGAACGAGGATGTCATCAAGTTGGGCAGCAATCCGGCGAACTGGGTCCAGCAATCTGGCGATTATGCCGGTACGCGTTATTCGACCCTCGACCAGATCACGACGGCCAACGTTGGCCAGCTCAAAGTCGCATGGACGTTCTCGACCGGTGTTCTTCGTGGTCACGAAGGCGGCCCGCTC
>Ga0256794_1000010_pt1 | contig 263631 bp, 238 predicted proteins | sample MC6MC0945MT_FD_186352 | JGI IMG/M metagenome (GOLD analysis project Ga0256794, IMG submission 186352) | Metatranscriptome of enriched soil aggregate microbial communities from Iowa State University, Ames, United States - MC6-MC0945-MT... | ecosystem: Environmental > Terrestrial > Soil >... | reverse complement strand
TTCCAGCGCAGCAAGCCGCACCTCCGGCCACCGGAGAGCCCGCGCCACCCGCACCGACGCAGCCAGCGCCCCGGGTCGAGAAGCCCGCTCCGGTTTTGACGCCGGAAGTCAACGAAGCCATCAAAGAGATGGTCGACTCGATGGACAGTGCTGAGAAAGCGCTTGCCAAGATGAGCGCCAGCGACAGCAATCTTTCGGGTCTTCGCGATCAGATCGACGGCGTCATCGCCAAAGCAACGAAGACCGCCGATGTCGTTCGCCCGCGCCGAGATGAAATCGAGCGCCAACTCAGCAAACTTGGCCCTCCGCCGGCCAAGGACGCTCCAGCTGAATCAGAAACGGTCGTTGCCGAACGCGCGCGCCTTGCCGCGCAATCCGGCGAACTTCAGGAAGCCACGAAAACGCTTCGCGTCACGTGGTGGCGCGCCCGTCAGGCCATCGACAAGATCACAAATCTGAGACTGTCGCTGTTCGTTAAAAACCTGACGGAGCGCATTACCAGTCCGCTATTCCCCGAATTCTGGTCCGACCTCGTGCGGGTTGCGCCGAACGTCGAGTGGCGGTTGAAGTACAATGCCAACGACTGGATTTCCTCTGTCAACAAACAGAAGACAAAAGTCGCGCTGTTGCTGGCGTTTTCGATCGGGCTCTATCTGTTTCTCAAGCTCGTCGTCGTTACCATTACGCGCTATCGCCCCAACGAGACCTCGACACCGCCGACGTTCTTCGAACGCGCCGCTTCCGCATCATGGATTGCGCCGTTTCGCGCCATCCCGGGAATTGCCGCGACGATCCTCCTGTTCGGCGGGCTGAATTATCTCGAACTTCTTTATGATCCGGCATCCGCGCCCGTCGGCAAGGCGCTCTTTCAAAGTCTTCTGATCTTCATCGCCGTATCGGCGCTGGTATCGGCCGTATTTGCTCCGAACCAGCCGGAACGACGTCTCGTCCTGCTCTCGAGCCACAGCGCCGGCCGTATTGCGTTCCTGCTGAAGACTCTCGCATTCATTTATTCGGTTGATCTGTTCCTCTCCGAATTCGCGCAGATCTTCTATTTCCCGCTGACGCTCAGTGTCGTTCAATCGCTGGCGACCAGCCTCGCATTCGCGTTCGTTCTGATCGGATTGCTGCTGACGCCGTTCCAATCAAGCGAAGGCCTCGGATTGAAACCGGTCAGCCGGCACCGGCCACTCTGGCTCAAGATACCGCTGTGGCTTGCCGCGTTCGCCATTATCGGCTGCTGCCTCGTCGGATACGTCGCGCTCGGACGCTTTCTCGCCCAGCAACTCGTCATGACGGGCGTCGTCGGCCTGATTGCGACGCTGCTCTACCTTGCGATCCGGTCGTTTACACGCGGCAACACGACGTCGCGCGGCCACATCAGCGTTCTTCTCGAAGAGCGGATGGGCTTCGATGAATCGCGGCGCAAGCAACTTGGCTGGCTAACCGAAAGCGTCCTCACGCTCGGCGTTCTGCTCGCGACTGTTCCAGTTCTGATGCTGCAATGGGGATTCTCAGGCCCCGATATCAGGGACTGGCTGAAACAGCTCTTTTTCGGATTCCAGATCGGACAGATCCGTATCTCGCTTGTCCGCATTCTCATCGGCATGGCGATTTTCGTGGCCGTTCTCTTTGTCACGCGCCTGGTCCAGCGGCGTCTACGTGCCAATGTCCTGATTGCGCCGCGCATGGACCCTGGCATCGCCAATTCCATCGACACGGCCGTCGGCTACGCAGGAACCGGTCTCGGCGCCATCGCCGCAATCTCCTATGCGGGCTTCGATATCACCAGTCTTGCCATCGTCGCCGGTGCTCTCTCTGTCGGTATCGGTTTCGGCCTGCAATCAATCGTCAACAACTTCGTCTCCGGCCTTATCCTGTTGATCGAACGCCCCATCAAGGTCGGCGATACGGTGGTGGTGGGCGGTGAAGAGGGGACGGTCAAACGCATATCTGTACGCTCGACGGAAATCGAGACGTTCGACCGCGCCAGCCTCATCGTGCCGAATTCGGAATTGATTACCGGCCGGGTCCTCAACTGGACCCACCGCAACGCCCTCGGCCGCGTCGTGATGAAGTTCAGTTCCGGCCCCGATACCGATCCGCGCCGCGTTCTGGCGGTGCTGACGGAATGCGCCAACCGTCACCCGAGCGTCATGCGCGAACCGGCGCCCATCGCCGTGTTTGAAGGCTATACGCCCACGACAACCGATTTCTCGCTGCGGGTTCTCCTGCCCGATATTGCCCACAGTCTCAAAGTTCAGTCGGATCTCAGGGTGGCGATTTACGAAGCCTTGCGGCGCACCCATATCGGCGGCGTCGAAAACTTTGCCTCCCATCCGGCCATTTCGGAAGCGTCATAGCTGCGACTTTGCTGCACTTTGGGTCTTCCCCATTGACGCGGCCTTGCACCTGCGGCTACCCAAAATCATGGATCACGTCGCGCACCGCTCGCTTTCGATGAGCCTGCCCAACATCCTGACTTACGGCCGGATCGCGGCAGTGCCTGTCCTCGCCGCCGTACTGTTCTTCGGAACAGGCGAAACGTCGCGATGGCTGGCGTTCGCGATCTTTGTCGCGGCCTGCGTCACGGACTGGCTGGATGGATATTTAGCCCGCATCTGGGAGCAGCAGTCCAATCTCGGGCGCATGCTCGATCCGATCGCGGATAAGCTCCTGGTCGGCGCGACCTTGCTGATGCTGGTCTACATCGACACGATCGGAGGCTGGTCGATCTGGGCGGCGATCATCATTCTATCGCGCGAAATTCTGGTCTCGGGCCTGCGTGAGTTCCTCGCCGAGCTTAACGTCAAGGTCCACGTTACGCAGTTGGCGAAATGGAAGACGGCTGTTCAGTTCGTCGCGCTCGCCATTCTGCTGATTGGCCCCGCCGCCGAACATATCGTATCCGGCACGTACAACGTCGGCATCACCCTACTCTGGATTGCAGCGCTGCTGACGCTCGTCACCGGATACGATTACCTGAAGGCTGGCATCCGTCACGCCATGAGCCGCTGAAAGCAACCGATGGCCGCCGACACACATACCGCTGAAATCACGCTCCGCTACTTTGCCTGGCTGCGCGAGAAAACCGGCCGCAGCGAGGAACGTATCGCACTGCCGCCGGACATCGCAACCGTCGGCGATCTGTTGCGCTGGCAGAGCGCGCGCGGACATCCATTCGACATGGCCTTTGCAAAACCGGAAGCCATTCGCGTGGCGCTCGATCACGCTCATGCGAAGCCCGGCACGTCGATCGCCAACGCCCGCGAGATCGCTTTCTTTCCTCCCGTCACAGGAGGGTAAGTCATGACAGTCCGCGTCGGCCCGGATGATTTCGATGTCACGGCGGAAATGGCCCGCGTCTCCGCCCAAGATACGGGGATCGGCGGCGTCGCGATCTTCGTCGGCAAGGTCCGCGACCATGCCGGCGGCGCGACGTTGGAATCGATGACCCTCGAACACTATCCCGGCATGACCGAGACCGAGCTCGAACGGATCGAGGCCGAAGCCCGTCAGCGCTTCAGGCTGTCAGCGTCGCTCGTCATCCATCGTGTCGGCACGTTGAAGCCCGGCGACAACATCGTATTGGTGATTGCGTGCGCCACCCACCGCCAGGACGCCTTCGCCGCCGCGGAGTTTCTGATGGATTATTTGAAGACGCGCGCCCCCTTCTGGAAAAAGGAGGTGCTGACCAGCGGCGAGGCTCGCTGGGTCGAAGCGCACGACGCCGACGAAGCCGCCGCAGCGGCATGGCAGGCAAAGCCGGATGAACCGCGTCGGTCACCATAAATCTCGCTTAACGAGAGATTAACTGCCATCCCATAACCTCACGGCCGTACCGCTCTGACCGCCAAAACGCCATCTTCCGTGGGCACACAATTGAGTTGTGGTGCCGGGCTGGATGCGGCGTGCCACGGGGGAAGTTCGAATGCGAAGTTTGGCAAAACGAGCCTTGCGCTGCGTCGCTGCGGCGGCCGTATTCGGCGCGCTCGTATGCCATGCCGACGCCGAGGGTTCGCCCGACGCATCAAATGAACCCGGCGAACCCGAAATTGCGATCGCCAATCCTGATGCTGCTGGACCGGCCGCCAAGCATAAAGTTCTGCGCACGCGGTTCGTCGTCGGGTTGGAGCGAAAGGCCGATTACCGGGTCTTCGCGATATCCCATCCCAATCGCGTCGTCGTCGAACTGCCCGATATCAATCTGCAGATCCCGCACATCGACGAAAAAGCGCCCGTGGGCTTGGTGAAAGCCGTCCGCTCGGGCCTCTCCGCGCCGGGTAAAATCCGAATCGTCATCGGCGTGACGCAGCCGGTCGTCGTCGAGAATTCCGAGATCGAGCGAGACAAGAACGGCCATTTTCGCCTCGCGGTCATCATTCGCCCGGTAACGGCTATGCTGAGCACGGGCACGAACGAATTCGCAGCTTCGTCAGGACTGGGTGTCGGCCCCCTTCAACCGCCTGTGCCGCGCCTGGCTGAAAATCCGGCGACACGCGCAGCCAAGGCTTTCCGGCCGGTCATCGTTCTCGATCCGGGTCACGGCGGTTACGACTCCGGCGCCGTCAAACGTGGAACGATCGAGAAGAATGTCGTTCTGGCTTTCAGCCTCGTGCTCCGCGACCAGCTAAAGAAAACCGGCCGCTATAAAGTCTTGATGACTCGCGACGACGACACCTTCGTATCCCTCGGCGGCAGGACTGAATTCGCGGAGCGCCACGGCGCTAACCTGTTCATCGCCATTCACGCTGATTATTCCGACAACGGATCGCGCGCGCGCGGCGCTACCATCTACACGCTCCGTGATCGCGTCGCTAAAAATCTTGAACGCTCTGCCAAAGGGAACGCCGCCGAGAATGTCCTGTCGGCCGAGGAAATCGAAACCGTCAAGAAGGTGAGCGACGACGTCGGCGCCGTGAAAAGCATCCTCGCGGATCTTGCGGAGCGTGACCTGGAACTGACGCACGAGCGCACCGGCATGTTCGCCAAGACGGTGATCGAGAACATGGGCGAAAGCACGCAAATGCGGAGCGAGCCCGACAAGCAGGCGGCCTTCCGCGTGCTCAAGACGGCGCAATTCCCGTCCGTCCTGATCGAACTGGCCTACATCACGAACCAGCAAGACGCCAACAATCTCAAGTCCGAGGAATGGCGCGAGAAAGTTGCGCAGTCGATCGTCTCGGCCATCGACAATTACTTCTCGCACGAGATCGCGCACCTGCCGATGTAAGCGCGTCTAACAAAAAAGGCCGGCGCTCAGGCCAGCCTTTGTAATCTCGTGTGGCCGGAGTTCGTCGCACCGACTCCGGCAAGCGCCAGTTATCTCCTACATGGAGGGTGCTTCAGGTGTTGTCGCCAGAGCAGAAACAACCAGCGCGGATTCCTCGACAAATTCCGCGAAGGATATTTCGCGTTGGGTCTGAGAAAGTCGGCTGGCCGGCGATAGCGCTTCTGCATGAGGCACTCCATCTTCCAGATATCCGCGGCCCCGCCCAAGTGGGCGAGGTCTTCGTGGTCGGGTAAACGCACGCGATCGCTCAGCACACGGGCTCGCTAGGCGGCGCGCTAACGTCTGGTTGTCGACATCGAAGTGGCGGGAGAGGTCGGACTGGGTCATGAGGCCGCCGAGCCTGAACCAGAGTAGCGCTCCCTCGGGCAGCCCTGTCCACTGCTGCCGCGCGCCACTCAAAGTCATTTGCCGGTCCGGTTGGACACGGTTCAGAGAAGAAAAGGGCATCGACCCTGCATCTCACTCTGACGCTCGCACAATGTTGTAGGGGCTAGCCCTGCAACGCCTCACAAGATCTAGCGTACGCGATTCGTGTGACGATCCGTGAGATCAGCAACATAAGACTGTGGCACGATCAGCCGAATGCGCGGACCGGCAGCTTTGATCTCCGCTGGCGACAGGCCCCCCTCATCACCATCGACCTCGAGCGGCACTCCGGTTCGCTGGCCGATCATCGCCCGTGTCACCGGCAGGACGTGAACACCGGCAGGCCGTGTACCCGGATTTGCCAGACGTCCCAGCGCCAGAGACAAGACGTGCCCGACCATCGCCGTCCGCGACCGGGCTTCGACCACGATGGCGATCAATTGATCGCGGCCGACACCGCCGTCGCGCGACAGCAGGAACGAACCGGCATATCGGTTTGCAAACGCCAGGATGAGCCAACTCGCCTCGAAATGGCGGCCGTCGAGATCGACGTCGAATATGCGCGGCCGTTCGGCCAGCGTCCTGAGCACGGGAACGGTGTAAGCACCGCGTCCGAGCACGCGCTTGGTCCGGTAGTTGAGCCGCCCGACGATGTGCGCATCGAAGCCCGCCCCGACCATCAGGAAAAACGGGACTCCATTGATCAGCCCCCCCTTCGCTTCGATCTCGGGCCCATCTATAAAAAGATCCGCTAGGTCGTGGGCCTTTTTTGGCAAACCGATTTCATTGGCCAGGACATTGCCCGTTCCGAGCGGAATGAGGCCGATGGGAAGATCGCATTCCGCAGCCCCCGTCGCCACGGCGCGGAACGTGCCGTCACCGCCCGCAGCGATAACCGCATCGCAAAGCCCTCGCCTCCCCGCCGCAGCGATTGCTTCGGCCGCTTCCGTCGAACTGCGTGCTGCGATTTGAAAAACGTCGGCGCCGCGCGCCCGCATGCGGCGTAGCACACCATCGAGCCGGCGCGGAATTGCAACGCCTGCTGTCGAATTGAAGACGAGTGCGAACCGGCGGCGCATGGGACGATGGAACTGCAAATACGACTGTGGCGGCACCGGGCTGGCGCCGCCACGCTTGGAAAGCAAGATCGTCGGTAAGGGTCCGAGGCAAGCGCGTCAAGAAACAAACGGCACGATGCCTCGGCCAGCCCCAGCCGGCTTACGGGGCCGCTGCTGGAGTTTCGGCCCGTCGCGCCGTCGATGTGACGGCCTTTTGGATCTTCTCGAACGCCCGGACCTCGATCTGACGGATTCGCTCACGGCTGACGCCGAACTCCTCCGAAAGCTCTTCCAGCGTCGCCGGATCATCAACCAGACGCCGCTGCTGGAACACCCGCCGCTCACGGTCGTTCAGAACCGACATCGCGGACGAAAGATAGGATTTGCGCCGCTGCAATTCCTCGTCTTCGACCAGACGATCTTCCTGCGTTGGCGTATCGTCGACGAGCCAGTCCTGCCATTCGCCGGATTCGGCTTCGGCGCGGATCGGCGCATTGAGCGACGCATCCCCGCCCAGACGGCGGTTCATGTTCACGACGTCCTCTTCGGGAACGCCGAGCTTCGTCGCAATCGTCTTGACCTGGTCGGGCCGCAGATCGCCATCATCAAGAGCCTGCAGCTGGCTCTTTGCTCGCCGCAGATTGAAGAACAGCTTCTTCTGCGCCGCCGTGGTGCCCATCTTCACAAGGCTCCACGAACGCAAAATGTACTCTTGAATGGACGCCCGGATCCACCACATCGCGTAAGTAGCAAGGCGGAAGCCCTTTTCAGGATCGAAACGCTTCACCGCCTGCATAAGGCCGACGTTGCCTTCGGAGATCACTTCGCCGATGGGCAGCCCATAACCGCGATAGCCCATGGCGATGCGCGCCACGAGCCGAAGATGCGATGTCACCAATTTTTCGGCGGCATCGGAATCCTCGTGTTCCTGCCAACGCTTCGCGAGCATGTATTCTTCGTTCGGTGCAAGCATTGGAAACTTGCGGATCTCTTCGAGATACCGCGACAGGCCGAGCGAACCGCCAGCCAGTGTAGGAAGACCCTTTGTAGCCATTAAGCCCTCTACGAACCTTCACCCGTCAAACGCGGTACGGTCCGTCGCTCCCTTCATGTCGTGGGAGTCTATATTCGCGCCCCCCACGCCACACGTTACATAGGTGTAAAATCGCTCAATTCATCAGGGGTTCCTACTCACGACGCTTTGATCGCGGCGTGATGACCTGATTCATTGCTTTCGTGTCTTATTGCTAACGTTTCTTCCTCACCTTTTCCGTCGCTCCGCCACGCTGCCCAAGAGCCATCCGTAAGCGCGCGAGATCATCAGGCAAGGCACTGGTAAAGTTAAGGTTTTTTCCCTTTGTAGGGTGCACGAAATGCAGTTTCTCAGCGTGCAGAGCTTGTCGCTGCAATGCTTCCGCCGCCGCGCGCGCTTCGTCATTGAGCGCCGCGATCCGCGTCTTGAAGCCGCTGCCGTAAACGGGGTCTCCTAAAATCGGATGTCCGATATGCGCAAGGTGCACGCGAATCTGATGCGTCCGCCCGGTTTCGAGCACCATGCGCAGCAGCGAAACGTCGCCAGTCGGCCGCGCTCCGGGGAACGTCTCCAAGACCTCGTAATGCGTCGTCGCCGAGCGTCCTGCCTCACCGCGAACGACCGAAATCTTCGTCCGGTTGCTCTGACTACGGCCGAGCCGTGCGTCGATCGTCCCCTTGGGGCGAGGCAATCGTCCCCACACGAAAGCCAGATAGCTGCGAAACAGCCGCCCGTCACGCCCGTGGCTTTTGAATTGTTCTGCAAGCCCCTGATGTGCCGCGTCCGTCTTGGCGACAACCAATAAGCCCGACGTGTCCTTGTCGAGACGGTGCACAATTCCGGGACGTTTCACACCGCCGATGCCTGAGAGACTGTTCCCGCAGTGCGCGATCAGGGCGTTGACCAGCGTTCCCGAAGCATGCCCAGCCGCCGGATGCACGACAAGTCCCGCAGGCTTGTCGATGACGATCACATCGTCGTCTTCGTACACGACATCGAGCGGGAGGTTCTCGCCTTCGAGATCGGGAGCGCTCGCTGGCGGCATCGTAACCGTATAGGTGACACCCGGTTTGACCGGGCTGCGCGCCTCCCGTATCGTCGCACCATCGCTCACATGGCCGTCGCGGATCAGCGCCTGAACTCGCGCACGGCTCAGGTCAGCGATCTTGTCGGCGAGCCAGCGGTCGATGCGTTGACCGGCATCGTCCGCGCTCGCGGTCAGTGCGATTGAGTTCGGCGATATCGTTGTGTTCGACACGATTGGTAACACTGAAAAGAAAGAAATATGGCCACCACGATGACGAACATTGAGCCTCCGTCACCCCAGACCGATGTGATGCGCGAACAGCGGCTGCAGCGCAACCTGAAGATCGTTGTTGCGGTCCTCAGTGCGTTGATCCTCGTCGGTCTTGGAGCTGTCATCGTGAAAGTGACCGGGCTGGCAACCGGATCGGTGACCGGCAATCGCGGCGTCCCGAGCATCAGTGCGGCATGGCGCGCCGCCGGAACCGTGACAGTCGAAGTTCCCAAGGGTTCGAAGGTTGTATCCGTCTCCCTTTCAGGCAACCGGCTGGCCATCCACCACGAAGGCCCGGAGGGCGCCGACATAACGATCCTCGATCTTGGCACCGGACGCCGGATCGTTGACGTCAAGCCGATCGAAGCCCCGCCGAAGAACTAGGCCGCACCACTTCGACAAGCCGTTTCGGCGAAGGCACGGCCCGGCGAAACCCATGTTGCGCGCGTTTGCGTCCAACGGTCCCGTGTTTCGGGCTTGATCGGCTGCCGACACTCGATTACACGTCCTGGGCGCCTGCCCCGTTCGTCTAGTGGCCCAGGACACCCGCCTCTCACGTGGGCAACAGGGGTTCGAGTCCCCTACGGGGCGCCATTTCCGTAGTCCAATCCGCCCAGCTGTTGATTTTCACTCCGTGAGACTGGACCGCATCACGGCGCTGTCTCGCTGGTATGATCCTGGAACCAGTTCGAGCACCGCGTCCGCATGGGCGATCGTCGCGGGCCGATGCGCGACGATGATCCGCGTCATCTCGAATGCACGCAATGCCTCGGCGATCGCAGCTTCGGTCGGCTCGTCGAGATGGCTCGTCGCTTCGTCGAGGAACAAAATGGACGGCCGGCGATAGAGCGCGCGCGCCAGGATCACACGTTGCTTCTGTCCACCTGAAAGCGTCGAACCCATATCGCCGACAAGCGTTTCAAAACCCATTGGCGTCTTGCGGATATCATCGAGGATTGCGGCACGCGCGGCACATTCCTCAAGCCAGGTAAAATCCATCCTCTCATCGAAAGACGAGATGTTCTCCGCAATCGATCCGGCAAAAAGCCCGTCGTTCTGCATGACGCCAGCGATGCGAAGCCGGTATGCGGCGGGACCATCGGCCGTCCGAATATCACGGCCATCGACCATGACGGTCCCTTCGCTCGCGGGAAGAAGCCCCATCATGATTTTCAAAAGCGTTGTCTTCCCGCATCCCGACGGCCCGACGATCGCGACACTCGTGCCAGGCGCGACATCAAACGAAAGATTGTGAAACACCCACGGCTCATCGTCGCCGTAACGGAGTCCCAAATTCTGCACGGCAATGGCGCTCGCCCCGCCCGCCTTGATCGCCGGATGAATGGGAGGAGTCGAACTCACGTCCTGCCGCTCTTCCGGCTCGCAAGAGACGATATCCGACAGGCGATCGGTCTGCACGTTGAGCATCCGCAGTTGAAAGCCGGAATTGATCAGATTGCCGATGCGCGTGGAAAACTGATCGCGATAAGCCAGAAACGCCACAAGCATGCCGAGCGTCATGGACTGATCGATGACAGCGCGAGCGCCGAGCACGAGCAGGATCAGCCTATCCGCCCCGAACAAGAATTCATTGGCACGGCCGAAAACCAGATCGAGGCGCTGCATCCTCAGACGCGCATTCAGCGCTGCAACGAGCTGATTCATCCACGTGCTGCGTCGGCGCTCGCGAAGACCCAACAGCTTCACGCTCGCCATGCCGCGCACCGTCTCAATAAAATGCGTCTGCTGTCGCGCCTCGGCGACGATGGCTTCTTCGCTGGCTTCTCGGTAGGCCTTGTAGGCGGCGATGCGCAATCCCGTAGAGAGGACCGTCGAAGCGGCGACGACAAGCGCCAGCCAGCCTCCGTAAATAAACAGCATGACGGCCATACTCACCGACATGATGCCGTCGAGCACCGCCTGCACCATCTCATTCGTGAGAGCTTTCTGGATCGTGTTGAGCGACCCGAAGCGTGAGATGACGTCGCCGACGTGACGCTTTTCGAAATAGTCGAGCGGCAACCTGGACAGATGGTCGAACATGCGCGCGGAACAGAGATAATTGACGTTCGTGCCCGTCAGCATCGTCGTCCACGTGCGCGCCACGGCAAGCACGAGCTGAAGGAAGAGGAGTAAGACAAGGCCGATCGCCACGACGAGCAGCAGATCGCGATCTGCATTTACGATGACTTCGTCAATGACGATCTGCGATGCGATCGGCAGCAGGATTGCAATAAACTCGATGCCGAACGACAGCAACAGGACTTGCGCCAGCGCCGAGCGAAGTCCGGAAATGTCGCGAAATAGATCTCTCAGGCGAAAGGTTACGCTCGGCCGCTCGCGCACGAAATTCGCCGTCGGGCTTGCTTCGAGCACAACGCCTGTAAACTCGCGAGAGGCTTCGGCAAGACTGACCTGGCGGCGCCCGAGAGCCGGATCATGAATGACGATGCTATTGGAGCGCACCTTCGCCAGAACGACGAAATGATTGAGTCCCCAGTGAAGAATGCAGGGTCGCTTCAAGCGTGCGAGATCCTGCATCTCGATGCGAAGCGCGCGCGTTGCGAGTCCCATCGCCCCGGCCAAATTGACCAGGTTGCGGAGCGTCATCCCTTTCAATGACAATGCGTAACGGCGGCGCAACGCACCAAGATCGATGTGACGGCCATAATGGCCGAGCACCATAGCCAGACAGGCCATGCCGCATTCCGCCGCTTCTGCCTGAAGAACAACGGGCATGCGCCGGCCGAAGCCGAATTTGAGTGCTTCGCCGAGCGCCATGCTCACGTTCCTCCCGTTACAAGGTCGAAGCTGCGCTTTGCGTGATACAGCGGGTCGAACAGCCAGCGATAAAGCGGACGCTTTTCGAGAGCGATGTCGGCCTCGACGCGCATCCCTGCTTCAAGTGGCCGTTTTTCGCCGTACGCCGTAACAGCATTCTGGTCGGGACGAACGACGATCCGATAGACGCCGCCGCGCGCTTTGTCGGCATCCTTCAATCCGGATGCATCGAGCGCATCGCCGGATTCGACCGGCGCGCGCGTCACCTCGGTCACGACTCCGCGATAGAGCCCGAAGCGCTGAAAGGGAAACGCCGAGTATCGCAGCATGACGACGGCGCCCTTTTCGACAAAGCCGATGGCAGATGAATCGACAAAGAGATTGGCTTGCAGGCGTCCTTCACTTGGAAGCAGCGTCAGCAAAACAGCGCCAGGAGCGACGCTCTGGCCGGCTTGGACGCGGATAGACGTCAGAACTCCTTTGTCGGGCGCGCGAATTTCTATTCCCTGCTTTGCTTCGCTCTCGGCAATTTGCTGCTCAAGCTGAGCGGACGAGCGATCCATCTCCGCGAGTTCCTGCGCCAATTTTGAATCGAACGTCGTGAGCTGCGCTTTGACGTCGCCGATCTTGCCTCTGATCTGAAGGCTGGCCTGGTTGAACTGAGCCAGCTGGGCCGTCGCCTGCATGTAGAGATAGTTCTGGCTTTGCAGATCGCCCGCGCGGGCAATTCCGGATGAAACGGCTTTGGCAAGCGTCTCGACACGTTGCTTCAGCGGTGGAACAAGCTCACTTTGAAGTTTAACTTGCTGATCAAGCTGGACGGATTGAGCTTCGAGATTTTTGGCTTGCTCCTCAAGAGCATCTTTCTCGCTCTTAGCCGTTGCTGCGCGCAGCGTGCGCTGCTTGACGATACTGTTCTTCTGACGACGCAACTCTTCGATGACGCGCTTCTGCGTTGGGCCGTTGGCGGAAACAGCATCGAGATCGACGGTGTAAAGTAACTGTCCTTTCGTGACGTGATCGCCTTCTCTCGCACCGGAGCTGCTGACCCGGCCAGCAACCGGACTGGCAACCGTTATCAAGCCAACGTCTGGCGTGAGAACGCCGAGAGCATGAACGCGCCGCGTATAGGCGCCGATCACCGAATAGGCGATTGCCGATAACATCAATGCAAGACAAACAAGCGCCACGATGCGCAGCGGAAGCGGCTGCACCAACTGAGCATCGCCAAGCCAAGCATTCCGTCGAGTTGCAGCAACCTGATTACGAAAAAGCGGAGAACTCATTTACACCAGTGTTCACTGTCAACCGGGCTCAACACGATCAAAACTCTTCGCGTGGCTGGCTGGAATTGCGATGCAGACATAACAACAAAAGACATGGGCGGGAGGTTGCTCGTTCGCGTGTCGTTTCGCCGCAAATTTTATCGTGCAACGAACTAAGCCTACGTCAGTATTCGTTTAGTGCGCTTCGTTGTCATTCGATGCCGCGCACGATCACCGGCAATGCATCACCGGGCGTGGGGACAACATGGAAAAGCAATATCTGTCTAACGATCCGCGTTACGGATTATGCTCGCAATTTTCGCAAAGTTTTCGTGGTTGAACAGCGCGACGTCGCCAGTACATCGTTAGCCGCCGGACGCTGGAAGTAGCGTCCAATCACTGAGCAAGAAAGGAGCATTTATGCTGCGTAACAGCGAGACAATCCGTGAGCTCGACGTTTCTGAACTCGATCAGGTCGGCGGTGGACTTTCTCTAGGCGTGGGCGTGAACCTCGACCTAAGCAGCGAACTCGGCGCCGTCTCAGGCGTGCTCGATACGGTGCTCGGGGCCGTCGGCGGTTTGCTCGGCGGTGTGACCGGCTGATAGACCAATCATCCGGGGCGGCGTCGGCTGTTGCGTCGCCGTCCCGGTTTTTTGCGCCGATCGTTTTCGGCGAGCATCATAAACATCATGTCTTGCGAGGCTCATGCCGATAAAGTTCGCGCGCTGCGGATTTCAGGGACAAGTCAGCTCGCTTCCCAACCGGTTCACCGGGTTATCGGAAGATGCCTACCTACGCGGCATCGGCTTTATCGAATATCGCTACAAGGAGTCCGGCACGACTACGCAAAGCGTCGCCGGCATTTTGATTTGCGCTTGCGAGTGCGAGCCTGAATGCACGTTCTCGTTTAACTTTGCTGCGAACGCCACGGACCTTCGCGATACGTTCGTCTTGCGCGGACCCGATCACGAGGTATCCGCATCATGGACCGGCAGCCAGCGCGGACGTCTTCTCGCGATTGCACCGCATGTGCTCGAAAGACTCTACCGCAAGCCTCTATCGCAAATTCACATTGAGCCGGCATTCGGCGATCTTCACGATCGGACTCAGGTTCTTTACCTGCTTGCCTCGCTAGCTGACGAGCATTCGGGCAAGCGCCCAGTGGACCCTCTATTCGTCGAGAGTGTCGCGCTCGCTGTCCTGCGGGCATCGGGAATTATGCAGTGGGAAACAGTTCGGAAATCGCCAACGCTATCGGCCGCACAGATCGGCATCGTTCGCAATCTCATCCATGCCAACCTCACCGGCTCTCTTACCCTGCGAGAAATGGCCAGCGCAGTCGATCTGAGCGAGAGTTATTTCGTTCGTGCATTTAAGGGCAGCTTCGGAGAGACGCCCTACAGATATGTCCTCCGCGAGCGCGTCGCGTTGGCGCAAACGCTCATCGAGAATAGCAAACTTCCCCTTTCGGAGATCGCCCTTCCCGCCGGGTTTGCCGATGCGAACCGGATGGGACGCACCTTCCGCCAAATCACTGGCCATAGCCCAACCGGGATTACGAAATCCCGGCGGCGCGTAAGACCCAGCTAGTCTCTGGCAATCCGTGACGAGCGCCGTGTTACGTCGTGCGCACCTTTACCGTTCCCGAAGTCAGGAACGCGATGGCAATGCGGGTGCGGACTCCAGCGCGGTTTCATCATGATTCAACGCGAGCAGCGCCAGGAATGTTAAGGCCGCGGCGCCCGTCAAATACAATCCGACGGCTTGAATTCCGAAGTTTGTCGCGAGCGTCGTCGCAATGTACGGCGCGAGCGACGCACCGAAGATTCCGGCCATGTTGAACGCCAGCGATACGCCGGTATAGCGAATGCCGACCGGAAACGGCTCCGACAGCGCCGCGCCGAGCGGACCATAGGTCATCCCCATGAGAGCCAATCCGAGGATCATGAATACCGTCGCCCCGGCGTAGCCTCCCGCACCGAAGAGCGGCGCGAACAGCAAACCGAATGCCCCAATCGCCGCCGTCGCCCAAAGCAAAACTCTGCGGCGTCCGAAGCGATCCGCCAACCACGCAGCCAGCGGTATGGTCAGACCGAAAAACAGCACACCGATGATCTGAATCGGCAGAAATTCCTCGCGCGTAAATCCAAGCGCGTTAATTCCCCAACTCAAAGCAAAAACCGTCATCAGGTAAAACAGCACGAAGGTTGCGAGCGCGCCGAAAGTTCCAAGAATGAGCAAGCGAAAGTGCTGCGAGAAGACGGTCGCGAGCGGCACGCGCACACGTTCGTCATTCTCGATCACCTTCTTGAAAGCGGGCGTCTCCGAAATGCGAAGCCGCACGTAGAGCCCGACGAAAACCAGAAGCGCGCTTGCGATGAACGGAATCCGCCAACCGAAAGAAGCAAACTGCTGATCCGTCAAACATTCGGTGAGTAGGAGGAAGATACCTGTCGAGCACAGGAACCCGATCGGCGCGCCAAGCTGTGGAAACATACCGAACCACGCTTTTTTCGATTGCGGCGCGTTCTCGGTGGCAAGCAACACGGCGCCGCCCCACTCTCCACCGAGTCCCAGTCCTTGAAAAAAACGGCACATCGCCAATAGGAAGGGCGCCCAAACGCCCGCAACAGCATAGGTCGGCAGAAGCCCGATCGTAACCGTCGCCAGCCCCATCGTCAAAAGCGCCGCGACAAGCGTCGCCTTTCGGCCGACGCGATCGCCAAAATGTCCGAAGAGCACGGCGCCAACCGGCCGCGCAAAAAACGCGATGGAGAATGTGGCGAACGATTGAAGCATCGCCGTCGTCGCATCCGCATTCGGAAAGAACAGCTGCGGAAACACGATGACGGCCGCTGTCGCATAGATGTAGAAATCGAAAAACTCGATCGTCGTCCCAGCAAGGCTGGCGAGCAGCACGCGGCTTGTCGAAGCGTTCGGCGATCCAGTCAAAATGCCTACCTTGTCAAGTTATGAAATTGGTTGATTCGACTTGGCCGAATATCCCAGCCGGTGACAAGCCCTGCAAGTTGCAGGTACGCTACAATTTGGAAAATAATACGCCAATCGGCGCCGGCGCGGGATGCCCATTGGGCCGACCGCCTGGCCATATAACAAATAAGGTATTCGGGAATTTCTTCGATCTATCGGACTCAGGTTTCGATGAATCCGCGCGAGGGATCATTCTGTGTCTATTTTCGACATTGCCGCCGTGGTTCTCATTCTGGCGACGGCCATCGGCATCATCAATGAGCGCCTTTTCGGCATACCTCGTGTCATCGCACAATTATTGGGGTCACTTGTTTTATCCTTGGGCGTGATCCTCGTCAGCCACGCGACAGGCGACTATCGCTACGCCACCCTGCTTCAGAACGACCTCAGCGGCGCCCACCTGCCACAAATTCTCTTGAACGGCGTCCTCGCGTTGCTGTTATTCGCGGCAAGCCTCAATGCCAGCCTCCATGACCTGAGAGCCAACGCCGTTTCGGTTTTCTGCTTGGCGACGATAGGCGTCCTTCTATCGACCACGTTCTTCACCATCTCATTTTGGGGAGTGTTGCACGCCCTTGGCATGGCCGTCCCGATCGTATGGTGCTTCGTTCTCGGGGCTATTCTGGCGCCGACCGACGCAGTCGCCGTCGAAGGATTGCTCCGGCACAGCCCTCTTCCCGATGCTCTGAAAACAACAATTATCGGCGAAAGCCTTTTCAATGACGGCACGGCTCTCGTGCTCTTTGTTACGGCGCTTGCCGCCGTCGAAGGTCAGCACCACCTCCTTGGACACGGTCACGTCGCAACTGCAATGATCATCGAAGGCGGCGGCGGAATTGCGCTCGGAATGGCGACAGGTTTTGCCGCTGCTTGGATCATGTCACTGATCCGGGACGATGAGATCGCGATATTTGCGTCTCTGGCCTTGGCTCTCGGCACTTACCGGCTCGCCACAGCGTTAGGCGTGTCCGGTCCCATCGGCGTTGTCGTTGCCGGCATAGTTCTCGCCAACCGCACAATCGCGACGGCGAGCGAGCGCGAACGGCGGCAAAAGGTCGGCGTATTTTGGGCGCTCATCGACAACCTTCTGAACGTATTGCTATTCGTCCTTCTAGGCTTCGAGATCTTTGCCATGAACTTGTCCTGGCTCGCCGCCGTCTCCGCTGCGATTGCGATCCCGCTTGCCTTTCTATCGCGATTTTTCAGCGTGGGTTTGCCGCTATGGCTGTTTCGACAACCTCTGGCCACAGATAAGCGCGTGCCGTTCTTACTGACATGGCTCGGCCTTCGAGGAGCGATTTCGGTTGCCCTGGTGCAAATCATTCCCCAAGGGCCATATAACGATGCCCTGTTGGCCGCGTGTTACGCTGTCGTGATTTTCACCGTCGTTATTCAGGGCCTTTCGACTCCGCGCGTAATTGCAGCCATCTATGGCAACCGCGCCGGCACCACTCCAGTATAGGCATTCCAATTCACAGAAATTGCGCGAATAATCCGAATAATAACCAATTCACATTTAAGGCACGGCGGCGCGGAATAAGCGGCGATAGACTCGAATTGAACTTGAACTGTACGAGTTCAGTATAATTCGAGGAGGTTCTCCAATGTCAAAATCCGTATCTTTCGCGACCGCGATCGGATTTGCGGCGCTCGTCGCGCTTCCGGCTGTCTCTGAAGCCCATTGCCTGCATTTCAAACGCTGGGAAACCAGAACCACTGCCGCATTCACCGAGACCGGCCATGCCGTACGTCGCTTCGGCGACGGCGTCGTCCGCGCAACCGATCGCGTCTTCGGCTGGGTCTTCTGCAAGAGAAATCATCGCATCTAAGCGCCGTTCGGCGACAGAAACGCTGTATTTTCCTCACCCGTGACTTTGAGTTGAGCCGCCTGCACGTCGCAGCGCGGCTCACCCGAATTGCGTCAAGCCAGCTTTATCGCCTTCGGCGCACAGTCGCCATCGGTTCGATAGGACGACTTGCCGTCGTCGAAAGAGCGCCACGGCGTACCGGCACAGCTCTCTCCCAAAATCGACACTCCGAAAATATCTTCGATCGCGGCGCGCGATAATGGCTCCGTCCTCGTCGCGGACGCCGCCAACCGCCCTTCCTGAAGCACCAAAATCCGATCGGCAAACGTGTGAGCCAGCGCCAAGTCGTGCAGAACGACGATGCCCAATATGCTCTTCTCACCCGCCAGTTTGTGCGTGTGACTGAGCAGCGCCAATTGGTGGTGGATATCGAGGCTGGCGATCGGTTCGTCGAGCATGAGGATCTGGTCGGCCTCAAGCGTCCGCCCGGCGGAGAGTTGCGCCAAAGCGCGGGCGAAGCTGACGCGCTGCTGCTCACCGCCCGAGAGCGTCAGAAAACTGCGATCCGCGAATGATGCCGCGTCAGCTTCCTCCAACGCCGAAGCAGCAATCCGATCGCGATCGGCGTGCGACAGGCCAACACCGATTCCCTCGGCGCCAAGCCGTACCACCTCGAATGCCGTAAACGGAAAGGCAACACGCGAATTCTGCAGCATGACGGCGCGCTTGGCTGCAAGCCGTCGTTGTGGAATTGAGGATAGAGATTCGCCGGCAATCGAAACGGAGCCTCCGGTCGGCGTCGACTCCCCCGACAGCATACGCAGCAACGTCGACTTTCCGGCGCCATTAGGGCCGACGATCGCAAGAACCGATCCAGCCTCGGCCGTGAAGCTCACCTGATCCAGAAGCCGCCGATTTCCGATTTTGTGCGTAACGTCACGCACGGCAAGCAGCTCGCTCATACCGAAAACTCCGGACCTCGCCGCAACAGCAGCCAGATGAAGAACGGCGCGCCGATCGTGGCGGTGATGATGCCGATCGGTAGTTCGCTCGGCGCGACGATGGTCCGCGCAATGATGTCAGCCCCAACCAAGAGCGCGGCGCCCAACAGCGCCGAAGCAGGAAGCAGAAACCGGTAGTTGGCGCCGACCGAAAGGCGGAGCAGATGCGGAACAATAATGCCGACGAACCCGATCATGCCCGAGCACGCAACCGATGCACCGACTGCAACCGAAACGAGAAGGATCGCCGCGGATTTCAAACGCTGCACATTGACGCCAAGATGGAAAGCCTCGGCCTCGCCCAACGCTATGGCGTTGAGACCGTGCGCCAGAAATGGCATGGCCACGAGCGTCGGCAGGATCATCGGCAGCACGATGCCGACTTTGCCCCACGTGGCGCCGCCAAGTCCGCCCATCGACCAGAACGTTAGGTCACGCAGTTGTCGGTCGTCGCTGATATAGGACAGCCATCCTATTCCCGCGCCAGCTAGCGCCCCGAACGCGATACCCGCGAGAAGCATCACCGCCATCGACGTTCGCCCCCCACGGCTCGCCACCACATAGAGCATGAGAGTCGAGCCCAACGCGCCGCAAAACGCCGCCACCGGCAGAAATATGAATGGGAAGTTCGCCGCGGCGCCCGAAGCGATTTGCCCGCCGAGCACGATCGCGACAGCGGCGGCAAATCCCGCGCCTGACGAAACACCGATCAAACCCGGATCGGCGAGCGGATTGCGAAACAGTCCTTGCATGACAGCGCCGGAAACCGCCAATCCCGCACCGACCACTCCCCCGAGAAGCAATCGCGGAATCCGGATTTGAGTGATGACGAGCGCGTCGCGCGCGAAATCCAGCTGCTTCGCACCATCCACCCCGAGCAAGACGTCGATAACTCGACTCGGCGCTATGCTGATCGATCCAAGGCTGATCGCCGCCAACGCGATGACCGCAAGCAAAGCAATAAGAACCGCCAACGCGAACGTTTTACGATGGGCCGTCTGTACGGACGCATGCATTACTTATGATCGGAACTCTGTTCCGCCTTCGCAATCTCGGGATACGCCGCCAAGAGAAGGTCTCGCGCGGCATACGGGGTTCGCGGGCCAAAGCCCAACAAATATCCGCCGTCAAAAATCAGGATCGACTTTGTCTTGCCTGCCGGTGTCGCGGCAAACGCCGGATTGGCGAGAATGTTATCGACCGTCACAGCTTGCGGACCGCCGTGATTCATCGCGATAATGACATCAGGCGCGACTTCGAGCAGCGCTTCATCGCTGATCGGCTTCCACCCCTTGAGCATCGACGCTGAATTCTGCAATCCGGCAAGTTCGATGATGCCATCGGCCGAAGTGCCCTCGCCGCCAACCGTCGCCCGTCCATTCAAGAATGAGAGAATGAACAACGCGCGCCGAGCCTTGGGGATTTTCTCCCGCAGACGTTCCACCGATTTGAACTGCTTTTCCGTATCGGCGGCGAGTTGCGCCCCTTTGCCGGCATCGCCGACAAGAGCGGCAACCTCTTTGATCTTCTCGGTGATCCCTGCAGGCGTCGCGACCTCAGGCACCCTCACAATCTTGACGCCCGCACCTTCAACTGTCTTCAACACGTCGGGTGGCCCTGCGGATTCGATGGCGACAACCATCGACGGATTGAGCGACAGCAGACCTTCGGACGAAAGTGCACGAACGTAACCGACGTTGGCTTTTTCCTTGAGGGCCGACTCCGGGAAAAGGCTCGTCGTATCGACACCCACGAGAAGATCTGAATGACCGAGCGCGTAAACGATCTCCGTAACGACTCCGCCCGCGGCAACGATCCTCGGTTTTGCTGATATCTGCGCCGTCGCGGCATCGGGTGAATGTCCAGGCTCGGCACGAGCCGTCACCGACACCAACGCCAAGCACAAAAGAGCGAGAACAGCCGATAGCGAGATAGCTTTCATCGATAATTCAATCGTTCTTTGACAATGCCGTCGCCGCACGCAACGCTTCGAAGCGCGCCAGCTGATCAGGCTTGAGGTTTTTGTCTGCATCGCGGCCGACGAATATCTTGAACATCGCCTGCCCCTCGCCGTTGATGAATTGCAACGAGCACGAGCGCCGCTTGAAAAACGGACGATCGACGAAATAGATCGCTGCGCACCGCTCGATCTTCAGATGTCCGCCGAGCGGGCTATCGCCGTGGATATTGAAATAACCGCGAGCATGCGTACCCGGCGGAATGGTGCATTCGGTCTCGAACACGCCATCCGCCGTATGGACGATGAACACCACCGTTCCCCAGCCGGTGAGATCCTCCCAGATGCGGTCGAAGCTCTCCTTCGGGGCCGCAGCCGCATTGGCGCCCGGCAGGCAGTCGAGCACACCGCGATAAGGGACCGAATGCTCGTTGGCGATAACCTCAAGCACTCCGTCGGGATTGTCGCGAAGCGCGGCGCGCACCGCGCTTTCCGTTGCGGAATCGCGAAATGAGCTGCCAAGCGCGGAAAGCGTCATGTCGGGATCTTTCTCTCTACTCAGCGGCGGCGTTGAGGCTCAGCGTCTGGACCGTGTGAAAGCCTTCGAACTGCGGATGCCCGAGAAACATCGGCTTGCGATCTCCCGCACCTTTGTGCGAGGCGCGAAACTCTTCCGAATTCGTCCACGCTTTGAAATCTTCTTCGCTGGCCCACGTTGTGTGGGAGGAATAGAGCGTATGATCTTCATGCTCGGGGCCACGGAGCAAATGGAACTCAACGAAACCCTTCATGCGATCGAGATGCGAGTCGCGCCCTTTCCAAGCTGCTTCAAACTCGTTTTCGCTACCCTTGATCACTTTGAAGCGGTTCATCGCGATATACATGACATGTCCTTTGCATTGTTACGGTGGGATCGACTGGACCCGCACCCATCAGTTCGATTGGATTTTTGCTATCGACCGAGCTTCATTGAAGCACGATGCGGCAAAGGTCTCGCCCTATGCAGCTAGGCTTGGCGCCGATCCGCCAGCAGCCCATATCGAGCTTCGTCCTAAGATACGCACCAAAACTCTCCCGACGCACGCGCTTCAAATCTTGAGCTATCCGTTGTCGCAATTCGGGCCGTAGGTGAGCCACTCACTATGGCTTGACCATGAACCCATGACTGACGCCGTTGATTAGTTAAACTTTACTATATATGTCAACAATGAAAATGGTCTCACTGCGTATGGCAGGCAGAGAGGATAAATTGGAATTGCCGAAAGACGACGACCGGCGCTCACATGGACGCGTGACCCGCAAATTGCACCGCTCCTCCGGATCGGTCGAAACCGCCACAGCGCCGGCCTCGCCAGACTTCTGGACGAGCGAGGACATCTTTCGCGGGCACCGCGAAATCCTGATCCATCACAATGGCGTCGCATACCGGCTACGTATCACGTCAACCGGCAAGCTCATTCTGACTAAGTAAATCGGACGAATGTTTGAGCGACGAAGGCTCCGTCTCAATCGGACTCTGCACCAGCCCTGCTTCGTGTTTGCGCGCAGACAGTTCGATTGAACAAGAGCAACGACGGACGAGGCAGGGCAAGCGACCTTGGACGCTTGCCCTAAAAGTGGCGGTCGGCGTGAGGCCCGGCTGGCGCGTTACGATGAAAATGCTGGATGGCTTTGATGTGAGCTTCACGATTGTCGCGGCCGCGCGCCAAGGCGAAGCGAGGCTCTATCCTTGGCGCCTCTGAGGGCACAGCAAAAACGGCGCACCTTGGTGCGCCGTTTAGCTAATCGGGTCGATCCGACAGGGTCTTCTGCACGCCTCAGTAGTCGAAGCGCACCATCCCGCCGCCATAGAGGCCTTCGCCGCCGCTTCTCGATTCGCCGTTGTCGTTGACGAACTGATTACCGATATCGAATGTCACCCGCATCGGAATTTTCGGCGTCAGCTGATAGCGCAAGGTCGTGAAGGCGCCGACGCGCGTGGCGAGATCGCCATCATCGTCGAGCACCGACACTTCGGGACCAAAGATAACGCTGTCGGCACCTAACATCTTCTGGAAGTTGTAACCGAGACGGCCCTGCGCCCAATACGAGTCGAAGGCCATCGAATAGCTGGTCTCGAACGCGCCGTAGAACGGCTTGTCGCTTTCGTCGTCGGTCTCAAGTTCGAAAGCGACTTTCAAACCGGAGTCCGTGCCGCGCACGTCGTTGTTCATGTCGTTCGGTGACAAATGCACGTCGCGCACTTCGTAGCCGATATAGGCCGTCGCGCTCCAGTCGTTCTGCACCCACTGATAGCCGAGCATGACATCGAGCGAACGATCGCGAGCATCGATCCTGGTGCCCGCCGGAGCCGATGCAGCCGGATCAGGCGTGAAGGGGCCGCCGGTCGCGATGTAGTCGTAGTCGGCGACGATGCCTTCCGACCGCAAAATAAAGCCGTTCGTGTAGAAGCCGCCATTGATCTTCGCGAGAGCGCCGGAATAGAAAGCCCAGGCGTGGTTCGCGCCGTCGACGCCAGCGTACGTGATGTACTTCGGCCCTTGCGTATCGTCGATCTCGCTACCCGGATTGGCGATCTCCGAACGGCCCAGTTTGTAAACCAGCGACACGCGGCCCGTTATAAGCGACGGCACTTCCGCATCGACGTAATCGGTCCCTGCGAAGCTGCCGGCGTTCGTCACTTTCCTCGAATAGTCCGAGTAGCGAACTTCGCCGCGGAGGTAGAAGTTGTCGGTCAATCTCGATTCAAGGCCGCCGCCGACGAAGTAGCCGCCGAAAGTCTTGCTATGGGCGCCGTGAAGGATCGAGCTGCCGTTATCGATGTCCCACCATCCGTCGTTCTGGAAATGGGCTTGCGTATAGCCGGCGGTCGCGAACAACAGCGTCCGGTCATTGATCAGGAAGCCGGCACGGCCGCCAACGGACCATCCACGATCGATCTGAAGGGCGTTATGGTCATCGGAGCTGCCGCGCGTGATGTCCGAGAGATCGATGTCTCCGAAAACGCCGACGACGAACCGGTCACACACCTGACGATCGTATCCGTAGAGCAGCGAAACCAATCCGCCGTCCGCATGTTCGCTCTTTGACGAACGCGCGCCGTCGCTGTCGTAATAATTGTTCTTGGAACTGTTGTGCCCGTAGCCCATGCCGGCGCCGAAGTACACGCCGGTCCATGTCGGCGCTTCAACGACTGGAACCGTGTCCTTGAGAGAGAACGGCCCGTCAGCGTAGGCGGCACTCGCAGTCACGCACAGCGCGGTACCGGCAGTAACGGATTTCAAAATGCTTTTCATATGCTTCCTTTAAAAGCACATGGTTAATTTTCTACATAAGTGAGGGAACTCCATACGCGATAAGCGCCCCCGCTTATGCCTTTCAATTTCAACGTTCACTGACAACGTGAAGGTGATTCGCTTTGGCCTGTCGATACGACGCCGGCGAATCACTCACAATGAGCTCTCCATGCTGGCTGCTATGTCACAGAATGTGACTCGGCAACGGGAGCTTAGGCAACCGGACGCAGCAATTCCGGGAAGCCATGCACATGTCGCTGCACAGGTTTTTGTTGTGCACCAAAACCGGATTTTGTGGATATCGGATTGACGGCCTGCAGCACAACGGCCTTCGCCGGCGACCGGATCGGCTCGCACGGCGTGCCTTGCCACCGGCTGCCCTCGGGCAACATTTCGCCTTTCATCAAAACCGAAAGCGGCCCGAGGCTCGACCCGGCACGCATCTCGGTTCCATAAAGAACCACCGCCATATTGCCGACCGTGCAGTCGTCGTCGATTTTGATGACGTCCGCTTTGAAGACCCGATCCTCGAAAAGGTGCGTCTGAATCGTCGATCCGAGGTTCAAACAGGCGCGATCACCAATCTCCACAAGGTCGAACTCCGAGAAAAGCGTGGTGCCGAGATAGCACCATTTGCCGACCTTGCAGCCCATAAGGCGCAGATAGGCCGCGAGAAACGGCGTGCCCATCAGCGGCGTCATCGCTGGCGCGGCGACGGCCTCATAGACCCCGTTCACCAGTTCGTTGTTCCAGATGAATCGCGACCACAGCGGTTTGACCACCGCCGTGATGCGGCCGATGAATACGGCTTTGACGAGCGCCGACAGCCGTAGCGACACGAACGCCAGCGCCGATGCCGCGAACGGAACGCCGAGCGCCAGAAGCCACGTCGGCATCGCCAGGCGATACGCAAGAACGATCAGCGTCACGAACGTCACCGTCTGGAGAGCGAAGATCAATCCAGGCAGAACGATGCGCAACATGTCCGTCAAAGTTCGCGCAATGACGGCGGAGCGCGGCGGCGCAAAAATTTCCTTGTTGTCGAACGTCGCGTCCTGTTGCGTCTGCGGCAGGGCAAAGCCCGGCGCACCAAACCAGCGCGTATCGTCCGGAACGTCGGATGCATGCGCCGGCGGTGTCGAGGCCGCACCGATCAATGCGTTGCTTCCGATCGTGTGGCCACCGGCGACGACTGCGCTGTTGCCGATAAAGCTGCGCGCACCGATGCTGACCATTCCGACTTCGACAGTCCCGCCATTGACGCGCTGGCCGCCGACAAGGCAGGCATCGGCGAGGAAGCTCCCATCACCGACTTCCAGAAGGTTCGGGGTAATGTGCGAGACAGTCGATATTTCCGAGCCGGCGCCGATCTTCGCACCCAGCGCCCGGAGAAACGCCGGGCAGAAGATCGTTGCGTAAAGCGGCTGCACGATCGTCTTCGTGTTCTCCAGCAGATAGCTGACGAACCAATGCTTCAAATACGCGAAGCTGTGAACCGGCATGCGTCCCGCTTCGAGCGGCCGCATCAAGCGGACGAGCCCGATCGTCGCGAGAACATACGTCAGAATACCGACCGGCACTGCGGCGAACGCACCAATGACGCCACCGAGCGGGCCAGCGAACCAGAGCCCACCCAGCATCAACGCCATCGGCGGAATAAGAGTTGCCATGAGGAAATAACCCATGGCGTAGATCAGCAGGAGGTGCAGCAAGCCGAACGCGAACCGGCGGGCACGGCCCGTTTTCACAGTCTCTGCTTCCGGAACAACGACATCGGCAAAACGCGCGGGCGATCCCCGGCGCGCTTCACCAATTTTCATCACCGTGCCGTCCGGCAGCGACGACATATCGTCGAGCTTGCCGAAATCCGCGACCTTGGTATCGAGGCCGAGATTGCAGTGCATGCCGATAAAGCAGTTTTCGCCGATCTCAACCGGAGCGATGACGAGATATCCGTCCTCGACACGATAGCCGAGAATCTGCGTTTCCAGCCCGACGCTCGATCCCTGTCCGATCGAGACGACGTCGAACGCACCGCAAAGCGGCGTCGCTAGCGTGACGTTGCGGCCGATCTTGGCGCCCATCGCTCTCCAGTAGAGACTCATGAGCGGCGTGCCCGAAAACATCTCCGCCCAGCTCAACGGCTGAAAGCACCTGACGAGCCACCAGCGGAAGTAGGTGAAGCCCCAGACCGGATAGCGGCCCGGCTTCAATCGCCCAAGCACCAGCCACTTCAACGCAATGGTGAACACAACCATCGTCGGCCACAGGGCAAAGCCGAACGCCGTCAATATCGCGGCAGCGCGCGGCCAGGCGATCTCGCCGTCGACGACCGAGGTCGCCATGACGACGACGAAGGCCAGCGGAGCGGCGACAACGCCGTAATAAGCGAAGATGCTGACAGCTTGCAGCGCAGCCACCGTCCAGCGTGTCAGTGCGTTGACGCGCTTGGCGGGGTGACGCTCAATCTCCTCGTCGGAGGATTGTTGCAGGCCCGCACACCGCGCCTCCAACGCTTCGGCAAGCCGGCGCACCGTTCGGTGGTCATAGAAATCGCGCACCGAGATTGGGACGTCAGGCACTGCCGTTCTGACGAGACTGACGGACTGCGATGCCAAAAGCGAATGCCCGCCAAGATCCAAGAAGAAATCCGCCGTCACCGAGACTTCCGGCAAGCTGAACGCCTGCGCCCACGCGGCCGCGAGGCGCGTTTCGAGGTCACCCTGAGGCGGCACGATTTCGCCGCCGCCGTTGAGCAGCGTCTGCGGCTGAGGCAGATTTTTGCGATCGACCTTGCCGCTCGACATCATCGGCAACGCATCAATCACGTCAAGATACTGCGGCACCATATACGGAGGAAGCCGGTTGCGGAGAGTGTCGCCAATCGCGCCCCGGTCGAGATCGTCCGCATGACCATTGCAAACGACGAAAGCCGCAAGTTGCTTCATGCCGCCGATTTCGGTGACGGCGACAGCGGCCGCGTTGATAAGCGGATTTTCAATCAGGACCGACTCGATCTCGGAAAGCTCGATGCGGAAGCCGCGAATTTTGACCTGATCGTCAAGACGGCCGAGGAAGTAAAGTTCTCCGTCATGTCCGAGACGAACGTGATCGTACGTCCGGTATAGGCGATCCTTTCGCTCCGGCTCGAACGGGTTGGGAATAAAGCGCTGCTCGGTGAGCGTCTCGAAATTCATGTAGCCGCGACCGACACCAGCGCCGCCGATGAACAGCTCCCCATCCTCACCGGGCGCCACAGGCTGCAAGCTCTCGTTCAGAACATAGACGCTATATCCCGGCAAAGCCTTGCCGATGGAGACGGCTTCGCCACTCACGCATTCAGACCACGTCGCGACCACCGTCGCTTCCGTCGGCCCGTAGGTATTCAGCATGCGCCGGCCAGGCTTGGCCCAGCGCGCCACCAGTTCACTGGAGCAAGCCTCGCCCCCCAGCACCAGTGTCTTCACCGTATCGAGTTCCTGGTCGATCATCGCCAGCATCGTCGGAACGGTCGAGAAATAGCTGATCCGCTTGTCGTTGATGAATTGAGCAACGTCAGCCGGTGACCGCTGAATCTCTTCCGTCGGCACCACGAGCGTACCGCCGCGCGAAAACGCCGCCCAGATCTCCTCGACCGAAGCATCGAATGCCGTCGAGAAGCCCTGGTAGACGCGATCTTGCAGCGTGACCTTGTAGATCGTCTTCAGCGTCTTGACGAAAGCGACCGCATTGCGGTGTTCGATCATCACGCCTTTCGGGCGTCCCGTCGAACCCGACGTATAAATGATGTAGCTCAGCGCCGACGGCGTCAGCCGCCGCTCGAAATCGATAACGGGTGCGATTGGCTGATTGAGAATCTGATCCTGCTCGCCGTCGAGATGCAGCACGGCCGTCTGCAACTCACGCTCAGCGGTGTCCGCCAGAGATCCTTCAGAAACGATGAAGTGGAGCTGGGCATCGTCCGCAATGGCGCGAATACGATCCATGGGCCATTTCGGATCGATCGGAACGTAGGCGGCGCCGGCTTTTAGAATGCCGAGAATGGTCGCATAGAGACGCGGTGATTTCTTCAGGAAAACGCCAATTAAAGATCCGGTGCCGACACCTTGTCGAACGAGGTAATGGGCGATCTGGTTCGCATCGCAATCAAGCTCTTCGTAGGTGACGCTGTCATCGCCGAATTCGACCGCCGCATGATCGGGGCGTCGCAGAGCCTGCTGTTCGAAAAATTGATGCAGGAGGCGCGGCTCCCGCGGCCGTTCATCTTCCCAGAAATGGAAATTGATCTCTTGAATAGACAACGGAACCCTCACTCAAATGGCTCAATCGAGCATGTGCCGCCACGGAACTGCTCGATGCGAGCGCCACGGAGTATCGTTGCCCTTGATGGTTCGCGATCCACGTTCTGAATTCGGGTTGCTCAGGTCCGTCACTGGAACTTCCCGGCAAAAGTCGATCGTGATTGAGATCAAAGGCCTTATCGGCCACCTCAGCAATTCCGGTGCCAAGCATCTTCACGAAGGCTTCTTTAAGGGTCCAAAGCCGGGCGACGGCGCGAGGCCGGTCCGCGTCCGGGAGCTTGACGAGCCCTGCCAGCTCTCGCGGCGCCATGACGTCGCCCAGCCATTCCGAACCGGCCTCGAACTCGGCATCCGCGATGTCGATACCGACGTCCCCTATCGTCGATACCGCGACGACAGACATCTCCGGCGTATGGGAACAGCTGAATTTAAGGTTGTTTCGGCCGTTCGAGAGCGTCGGCTGTCCGAACTCCGTGCGATCGAAGCGCCAGTCTTCCGGCTTGGTCTCGCCGCCGACCGCGTCCGAAAGCGCGCGACGCAGCAGGTCGCGCGTCTCGTACGAACGCTGGCGCGCCCCGGCATGCCGCACGGGGGCAAATTCATCGATGTCGGCCCTCGTTAACGAAAGCTCGGCAAGCGATGAGTGAGAATTTGAACCGTGTATGACGTACCAGATCTGCACACCCGGGACGATTTCGTGTCCCGCTTTTACCGAATTCGTGCCGACGGCAATTTCAGGTATCGGATATCCAGCCGGAGCCTGATTTTGCTCGCTATCCGCCGAGAAAACAGAGCTAAATGCCGATCTTTTTGTAATAAAATTGAGAGAATACACGGACGAGCCCTGATTTCGAGAATGGCCGACCGTGAATTGCTTTAAAAAGACGTGCCAATTAACTGAATGCCAACCTTTGATCTTGAATCAAGGCGTGCGCATCCCGACAAAAGTGAACGCGGCGTTAGCGAATTATTTCGAATGCCGCTTACCTTGGCGACGTGAAAACGTGGCGTTTGCCGACTTTTGAAATATGTGAGGATGGGGCGCCGTTATCAGGCACACTCACAAACGGGGCTCGGGACCTGACATCGCGTGGCAGAGAACAAGGGAAATCATTGCTCTCGCCAAGCGGTCGTATGGTTTGCCGGCGCGCTTGCAGGGATTTGGCTTGCGGGTTCCGCGATTGCGAATGAACAAATGTCACCCAGCAAACCAGTTCCGATGAAAAAGGGCTACGGGGTAAAGGAGACTGGCCTCAAGCCCGTATTCCCCGCGAATTACAAATGCTCGCCAATAACATCGCTTTACGCCAGCTGGCTTGATGTCGATGGCACGCGGCGCGACGAAATTCACACCGGTATCGATGCCGGGAAACTCGGCGAGGAAATTCTCGCTCCGGCGGCCGGTACGGTCCGCGCCATCTGGAAAGCCGATTGGCAATGGGGCACGGAAGGCGCGCTGCTTATCCGTCACGACCGCCACGATGTTAATATCCCGAACGGATCGAGATATTATTATTCCGAGTTCGACCACCTCAATTTCGAGGAAATCAAGGATCTGAAAGTCGGGCAGAAAGTCGCCCGCGGCGAGGCGTTGGCGCATGTCAGCCGCCCGGGCGAGCAATCCAGCTATCTCCCTGAAGTCCATTGGGAAGTCTGGGAAGCCGACAACGACAATCTCATCTGGCGAAAGAACCGCTACGATGCGCCCGAATGGTGGAACGACAGCGCCCAGTTGATCGATCCGCTCTATATGCTGGGCATTCACAAGCCGCCGGACGACGGCAAGAGCGTCGCAATCGTCCCCTTCGAAAAGGGCGCCGACTACCGCCTCTTTCGCGGCTTCACCTATATCTTGCCCTGCCGTCCAAAAATGAAGAAGCGCTGAAAATCGCCGGCAACACTGCGACTGGCATCCCTCTTGCTTAATCGTTCGCGAGTTTCTCCGATTTTGAGCAGGAGTGGTCCATGCGCGGAAATTTGCAACGGCGTCACAGCCGAAACGTTTTGATTTCTCTATTTACCGCTGTTGTCGTCGCTGGTGGGATGTCGTGGCCCGCGGCCGCGCAAAGCCCGCAAACGACGACGGACGCCGCCGATACGGGCACCGTCTGGTGGAACGAACTGATCTCGGCAAATCCGGATCGCAGCCGCGACTTCTATGAAAGCGTCGTCGGATGGACGCCGAAGATCGTCGCATCCGACGACAACACGCGCTCTCCTGCTCCGGGCGAGGCTGCTTACACGTTGTTCACCGCCAATGGCAGCGAGACGGCTGGGCTGACCAAATACGAAGGCAAAGATCCTAATGATCCGAAGCCGGGCTGGCTGATGTACATTCAGGTCGCTGATGTCGATAACGCCGTCGTCGAAGCGCTCAAGAAGGGCGGCAAAGTCCTCAAGGCCCCGACCGACGCCGTTAAAATCGGACGCCTCGCGGTCATCCAGGATCTCGATGGCAACGCCATCGGCCTCTATGCACCGATCAAGACAGCACCCCCGACACAGTGAACGCAGACGGCGGTGCCCAATATACGACGAGGCGCCTAGTGCGCCTCATCGTGTAAAAACTATCGAAGCTGACGATAGATGAACGACGCGAAGCGGGATGCTGCGCGCCGTTCATTCGTTTATGGATGATCGCTCCAGCCGCGATCACGTCCCCACCAGCATGCGTTCGCTGGCGCAACGCTGACGATGGTCGTCGCCAAGGCAAGAATGATCGTGACGATCGGAATCATGGATCGTTTCATCTCAATACCTCCATAGGCTGTTCGAACGGCGGAGTTGACCGTCCGTGAGAGCAAACCGAGCCAGAACCCGCCAGTTCCAAGAAAAAATTGGCTAACGGCGTCACCGTTGTTCGCGATCGGCATTTTCGCGAGTGCCCTTAGTGACATGCCCGCTCTCGGTGCGTTAAGTAGACCGTTTTAGTCACCTTACGGGAGGAACGTGTGGAGCAGACTGTCAGGCCGAGAAATGCCGCGGCGTACACGCTACGATCGATCACGCGGCAGATTCATCTTTGGCTCGGTCTTTCCGCAGGGCTAATCCTGGCGCTCGTCGGATTGTCGGGAGCGGGACTCGTTTTTGCCGAACAAATGGTCCGCTCTGAAACACCGTCATTCTTCGCCGACGTGGGACCGGGAGAATGGAAACCTGTTTCTACCTGGATCGCCGACGCGGAAACAAAGTACCCTGATCTCGCCCCGCTAAAATTCGTATTCGGACCGGGCGCGATCCCGATGCCGACCGGCGTCCCGGTGATCTTCAAGAAAACGGAAGTCAACGGCGAAGAACGCCATACCTTGATCTCGATCGACCCCGTCAATGGCGTGGCGTTGCAGCGGATCAACGCGGAAGACACCTGGGCCGGTTGGCTCGTCATCTTTCACAAAGAACTTCTCGCAGATGAACTCGGCGCACTGATCGTCGCGATTGCGGCCGTCGTCGGTCTCGTATCCGTGATAACCGGCGTTTACCTCTGGTGGCCGAAGCCAGGACGTTGGGGAATGGCCTTCCGGCTTCGTCGCGGAGCGCGCGGCGCCGCCCTCCTCTACGACGTGCATAGCGTGCCTGCCATCTGGCTTCTTGTACCCTTGGCTCTGGCGCTGGCCTCGGGCCTCTATATCCAAAAACCGGATTGGATCGATCCAATCGTTCGCGTTGCATCGGACGTTCGCGAATTACCACCGACGTCTGCCGTGTCATCGCCAGCCGGTGCCTGTCCAACGCAAACGAGCCTCGACGATGCAGTTGCCCTCGCGGCGAAGGGTCGGGACGGTCAGATTCTACGCCACGCTTATTTGCCGATGGGCCCGAATGGGACTTACGACATCGAGTTTCGTGCGGCGGACGCGAATCCGCGAGCCGATGGCGATCGCATTTACATCGATGCTCACTGCCCGAAAATTCTTGCCGCAGTTACAGCCGACTCGATGAGTGCAGGCGAAAAGGCGAAGTCTTGGATGTGGCCGATCCATGCCGATCTTCTGCTCGGATGGGTCGGCAAAACGCTCCTGTTCTTGGCAGGCTTGATGCTGCCGATCCTGTTCGCAACGGGATTGCTTTTCTGGCTGAAGACGCGCCGCCGCTAATGCGGCGCGTCCGGTGTTCCAATGCGTCACCAGTCGTATTTGATCGTCGCCAGAAAGGTACGGCTCTCCCCAAGCTGACAGAAGTCCGAACCCTGACAGGTCGATACATAGTACTTGTCGAAAAGGTTGAGCGCGTTCAGCTGCAGCTTCGCACCGTCCCAGGTCGGCGCAATGTACTTCAAATCGTACGTCAGTGCGGCATCGACGAGCGTGAACCCAGGAATCTTGTCGACGTTGTCGTCAGCTGTGTACTGCGAACCGACGTAGCGAATGCCCGCTCCCAGCCCGAGCCCACGCAACGACCCTTCGTGCCATGTATACATACCCCACGCGGAAGCGAGTTGCCGTGAGACTTGATGGTAATCGTGCCCCACATTGGGCCGTGTATCAAATGCTGAGATGATGTCTTGCGTAATGATGGGCTGCAGATAGGTGTAGCTTGCAAGAACGTCGAAGTTGTCCGTCAGGCTCGCCTTGCCTTCCAGTTCGACCCCGCGAACGCGCACTTCACCCGTCTGTATGGTTTGTCCAGTCTGTATGTCGAACGAATTGACGTTTTGCTGCGTAATTTGAAACGCTGAAGCCGTCAGAAGCGCGTTCGATCCGGGCGGCTCGTACTTCACGCCAGCCTCGTAACCTTCGCCCGTCGTAGGCTGCAGCGGCCCGCCTTCTGAATTGATAAGCGACGTGCCGCTGGCGGGCAGATACGACGTTGAATAATTGAAATACGGCGCCAGGCCGTTGTCGAACAGATAGCTCAGCCCCGCGGATCCGGTCCACTTCTGGTCCTTGATCTCCTGATCGGCGTCAGCCGGAGCCACCAGTTTGTTGTAGAGGGACGTATCGGCCCAATCGTGTCGCCCACCGAGCGTCGCGATCCAGCGTCCGAACTTAATCTGATCCTGCAAATAGACGCCTGTTTGATCCAACGTCGCATCGCTCCTGACGAACGGAGTTCCGTCAAAGGGAAGCGCGGTATTCGTCCCGTAAATTGGATGATAGGCGTTGATCGGCGAGGCGCCGAAATTGACGAAGAAATTCGACGAGCTGTCGATGTGTTGATAATCGACGCCGGCCAAAACCTTATGCTGAAGTGGCCCCGTGCCGAAATCGGCTTGCAACTGATTGTCGAGCGTCAATCCCGCGACGTTGGCGACCACACCGTTGGCGCTACGGTTGATCCACTCCATATTGTCTTGAACGCCGGCCGCACGCATTGCGGAGATGTACTGGTCGCTCCGTGCGTACCGTAAGTTTTGCCGGAACTGAAAGACGTTGTTGAAGCGATGCTCGAACTCGTACCCGATGGTCCACTGGTCTTGATGGTAATCATCGATATCCGGCTCACCGAGATAGGTGTCTCGTGATATCCGTCCATACCGCGCCGATTTTTGCGTCAGTTCCAAAGGCACGAACTGGAACGGACCGAAGCCGCTGTCACGCTGCGCGCTTCCGAGAATGGTCAGCGATGTGTCCCGGTTCGGCCGTATCGTGAAGCTCGGAGCGATGTAGTAGCGCTGCTTGTCGGCAAAATCGAAATCAAAGTCCGAATCTCGAACGAGGCCAACGAGGCGGTAAGTCAGCGCCTCCGACGGATCGAGCGGCCCGGTGACATCGAACCCGGCTTCGCGATGATCCTTGTTGCCGAATTGCACGAACGCTTCGCCTTGCGGCGTATCCTGCGGCCGTTTGCTGATCGCGTTGATCAGGCCGCCCGGCGGTGCGTACCCGAACAATCCGGAGGCGGGCCCTTTCAGAACCTCCAATCGCTGCAGGCCGTAGGGCTCAAGTCGAAGGCGCGCAAAGCTGATGCCGTTATCATTCGCCAGCAGCAATCCGTCGAGAAAGATCGGCGCCTGGAATCCTCGGACGGAGATCGTATCCAGGATAGAAGACCCGCCCGTTTGGTTCTGCACGCCCGGCGTATAGCCGAGAGCCTGTCGGATCGATTGCGGCTGCTGCTCCGTCATCTGATCCTGCGTGACGACGTTGACCGTTCTCGGGATTTCGATAATCGGCGTGTCGGTCTTGCTGCCGGTCGCGGTGCGAGTGGCGACCAGTCCCTTCACCGGCCCAAGCGCGGTTTCCGGCTGTTCGACATTGCTCTGCACATCGGCAAACGAAGGCTCTCCTGTCGGTTGAGCCGACGATGCCACAGACGGTCCAGGCGCCGTCTTGGATTTCGTTTTCTTGCGGGCGACCTTCTTCTTCGGCGCTTCGTGCTTCTCTTTCACGACGACGGTAACGTCGGGCAACGCCTGAGGGGTCGCGGCTTCAGATGCCGCCGATGGTTCGGTTGCGGGAGCCGGAGCCGGTTGCGCGGCCTCTTGCGCGAGAGCAGTTGTTGTCGCGAGCGCGAATAGGCCTGCGGAAGAAAAAAGCGCGATTCGGTTCACGTTGAGACTCGCCATCTGGTTATTTTTATTGCAACCAACAAAACATGACTTGACAGGTCAACAAAGAGATTGGCTCGATACCGATGTTTCTGAACGGTGTTGCAATATCGCCCCGCGCCGCCATCGGCTGAACGGCGGCGGTGGTCGGCGTTGGGAAAAAATCCCTTTCCTGGGCTGCAATTCATCGCCCGGAGGACAGTCGGCGTGTGCGCTATAGCCTCGTTGCACGAAAGCCACGACCGCGCATCGCCACCAAGCCGATTTTCACACCTCTGGAAACGAAATCGCCCGCCCCCGCGAACTCACGATCATCGCCACACGGGATCGAGGGATGACATGACCAGCCTGGAGCGCTCCGAGCGCCGCAACTCACAGACCGTTCTTCAAGACGCCGTAGCGTTCGATTTCCGCAGATGGGCGCCGATCCCGCCACGTCTGATCGTGGGATACGGCTTCATGGCGCACGGCTTTGCCAAATTTTTCCGTGGCGCCGATTCATTCGCGAGCATTTTGCATGCGATCGGCGTCCCCGCCCCTTACCTCATGTCGTGGGCGACGATTCTGATCGAAATCTTCGGTGGCCTGGCAATACTTCTGGGCGCTTTCACATTGCTCGCGAGCCTGCCGATGGCGGCCGTTCTGCTCGTTGCGATATTCACCGTCCATTGGCCGTACGGCTTCAGCTCGATCAAACTTCTTGAGGTGACGGCTGCCGGCGCACACTTCGGGCAGCCCGGCTACGAGTGCGACTTGCTCTATCTGGCGTGCCTCGCGACGCTCGTGCTTGGCGGTGCAGGTCCGTTGAGCGTCGATGAACTCATCGCCAAGCGAACGCGCGGAGGCACATCATAACGCGCTGCGGCGGTTAGCGAGCAGGTCACCACGTCCGACACGCATCAGCGACGTTGTGAGGCGTTTGTTGGCACGCTGGATTTCCAGGACGGCGTTGGCAACGAAACGAATATGCTCGGCCGCTGCTGTTTCCGCGGCAACGGCATCGCCTGCGATGACCGCCTCGCCGATTTCGATGTGCTGCGTGAGAAGTTTCTCGCGGATGCCTGCCCGCGTATAGAGATTCTCGCGATTGAAGAAAATGTTGTTGCGCAGCAGTTCGCTCAACGCGCGCATGATGTGCAGCACGACCATGTTATGGCCGGCCTCGTACACAAGCATATGAAGACTGACATCGGCTTCCGCTTCCTTGGCGGGATTGGCCAGCTTGTGCGCCTTGCGCATCCGCTTGAGACAATTGCTGATGGCGGCCTTATCAACATCGGTCGCACGCAAGGCCGCCGAACGCGCCGCTTGCGCTTCGACGGATTGCCGGAACTCAAAATAATCCGCGGCGGCATTTTGATTGTTGCGATAAAGACTGGCGAGCGGCTCCATGATCGGCGTCAGAAACTGGGCCACATAGGTGCCGCCGCGCGTCGCGGTCAGCAAGCCGCGCGCTGCGAGTTTCTCGATCGCTTCCCGCAACGACGGGCGCGAGACATCGAATTTCACCGCCAGCTCCCGGTCCGGAGCCAACTTCTCTCCAGGCAGCAGCGCACCTTCGAGGATCATCCTCTCGATGTGCAATGCAATGACATCGGAGATCTTCTGGCTGCGTATGGCCTGCGTCATGCGCCCATCCTCGTCGAATAGCAGATCTACGCAATGTGCATATCGTCACAAAATCGGCATGGGGCCGTTTCGATATAGCCCGCTAGTTATTTTGACCAGCCGTTGCCTCTGGCCTAATTTACTTACCAGACGGAAGCGTCGGCGTCTTCCGGCAAAAATGTCGGGGGAACCAAACGCATGTGGTCACAGGCTTATGACCCGTTCGGCAACATGCTGATTTCGGCCGTCGTCGCCGCCCTGCCGGTCTTCGTGCTGCTCGGAGCCATCGGCCTTTTTGAGGTCAAGGCTCATATCGCAGCCTTGATCGGCTTGGCGACCGCTCTGCTCGTTGCCGTGCTTGCATACGGAATGCCGGTACGCATGGCGGGGCTCGCCGCAGGTTATGGCGCCGCGTTCGGACTGCTTCCAATCGGCTGGATCATCCTCAATGTCATTTTTCTTTATCAGCTGGCTCAGGAGAAAGGCGAATTCGTCGTCCTGCAGCGTTCGATCGGCGCGATCAGCAACGACCGTCGATTACAGCTGCTGTTCATCGCCTTTTCTCTCGGAGCATTCTTTGAGGGCGCCGCGGGTTTCGGCACGCCGGTCGCGGTCACGGCTGCCATGCTGATCGGCCTTGGCTTCTCGCCGCTTTCCGCGTCCGGCCTTTCACTGATCGCCAACACGGCGCCGGTCGCCTTCGGCGCACTTGGAACACCCGTCATCGCACTTGCAGCCGTCACCGGGCTCGATCTCCACGAATTGACTGCGATGGTCGGACGCCAACTCGCGCCGTTCTCGATCATCGTTCCGTTCTGGCTGATCTGGGCCTTCGCCGGTTGGCGCAAGATGCTCGAAGTTTGGCCGCCAATTCTCGTCGCGGGCGTCAGCTTCGCGATTCCGCAATATCTGGTCTCGAACTATCACGGGCCCTGGCTGGTGAATGTGGTGGCAGCCATTTCCTCGATGATCTGCCTTGCGCTATTCTTGAAGGTCTGGCAGCCCGCCAACCCGATGACGAGCATGCCCGAGGAACCAGCGGAGGCCGGTGACTCCGCCCCGATGCACACGATCACCGATAGCTTCCATGCCGTGCGCCGCGCCTGGATACCGTGGGTCATTCTCGCGATCTTCGTATTTCTCTGGGGAACACCCCAGGTCCGGGCTTCGCTCGACGGGATCTGGAGCCAGAAAATACCGGTTACGGGCCTCCATGACCTCGTGCAACGTCTCCCGCCGGTCGTCAAAACTCCCCAGGCCGAAAGCGCCGTCTTTAACTTCAACATGCTGTCGGCGACCGGAACCGGCATCCTGATAGCCGCAATCCTTTCCGGTCTTTTCATGGGCTACGGCCCCGCCGGGCTGCTGCGCATGTATGGGCGAACGCTCTACCTCGTGCGCTACTCGTTGCTCACCATCGCCTGCATGATGGCCATCGGTTTCGTAACGCGCTACGCAGGCAGCGATGCGACGCTCGGATTGGCGCTCGCCAGCACGGGCCACGCCTATCCGTTCTTCGGAACGATGATCGGCTGGCTCGGTGTCGCGCTGACCGGCTCAGACACGTCATCGAACGTCCTGTTCGGTGGCCTGCAACGCATAACGGCCGAACAACTCGGCATCAGTGCGATCCTCATGGCGGCGGCGAACAGTTCCGGCGGCGTCATGGGCAAGATGATCGACGCGCAATCCATCGTCGTCGCGTCGACGGCAACCAAATGGTACGGCCACGAAGGCGCAATCCTGCGCTTTGTCTTTTTTCATTCGCTCGCCCTCGCAACACTCGTCGGCCTGCTGGTCATGGGACAAGCCTATGTCTGGCCGCTGACGCTGCTCGTTCCTTAGGAGACGCGGACAATGATCGAAACACGAAACTGATTACGGAAATGTCGGGAACCGGCGGCCTAGGCCGCCACGTGAAAGGAGCGTGCACTCATGCCCAGCATCAAGATCAACGGTGAAACCCGCGAATTCAGCGGCGACCCTGATATGCCTCTTCTCTGGTTCATCAGGGATGAACTCAATCTGACCGGCACGAAGTTCGGTTGCGGCGCCGGCGTCTGCGGCGCATGCACGGTTCATCTTGACGGGACGGCCGTTCGCTCGTGCATGACCACCGTCGCCGACGCGGCGGGAAAATCCATCACCACGATCGAAGGATTGAGCCCCGACGGCAATCATCCCGTCCAGAAGGCGTGGCGCAAAGTGAGCGTGCCGCAATGCGGGTTCTGCCAGGCAGGCCAGATCATGCAGGCCGCCGCTCTACTCAGCAAGAACAACGCACCGAGCGACGCGCAGATCGTCGAAGACATGTCGGGCAACATTTGCCGCTGCGGTTGTTATCAGCGAATCCACGAAGCCATTCGGCTCGCCGCCGGAGGAGTATGATCATGCTTCAATACTTTGAAGACGAAACGTTCGAAGTCCGCAAGCCACGCACCGGCCCGGTCATCGAAAACATCAGCCGCCGTTCGGTTCTCGGCGGCATCCTGGGCGGCACCGGCCTCGTGCTGTCCGTTAGCCTCTCGCCGGCGAGCGCCCGTGAAGCCCTCAAACTTTATCCCACCGGCGCCGACGACATGCCGAACAAGTGGGTGACCGATCCGAAGGTTTTCGTCGCGATTGAGCCTGATGGCGCCATCACGATTGTCGCGCATCGCGCCGAAATGGGAACCGGCATCAGGACGAGTCTCCCCGCTGTCGTCGCCGATGAAATGGAAGCCGATTGGGCGCGCGTGCGCCTCACTCAGGCCGCGGGCGATGAGCCGCGCTACGGCAACCAGGACACCGATGGTTCCCGCAGTATGCGCCACTTCATTCAGGCCATGCGCACCTGCGGCGCTTCCATGCGGCACATGCTTGAGACCGCGGCCGCAATTAAGTGGGATGTCGAATCTCCGCTTTGCCGCGCCAGAAACCACCGCGTTTACCTGCTGGATGCAGACAACAAGGAAACCGGCAAATCATTTGGATTTGGCGAACTCGCCGCCCTGGCAATGACGCTGCCGGTGCCGGCGCAGCAAACGCTTCTCTACAAGACGCCCGACGAGTTCACGCTGATAGGCAAAGGCAACTTCCAGATCGCCGATCTGCACGACATCACCACGGGCAAAGCTCAATATGGCGCCGATGTTCGCCTACCCGGCATGAAATACGCCGTAATGGTGCGGCCCGCAGTGCTTGGCGGCAAACTCAAGAGCTACGATGCCTCCGAGACGCTGAAGGTGCCGGGCGTCGAAGCCGTTTACGAAATCGAAGGCGTTTTCACCGTCCCGCGCGTCTTCAGCATTCTGGGCGGTGTCGCCGTCGTCGCTAATTCCACCTATGCCGCCATCCGGGGTCGCGAGGCTCTGGTCACGGAATGGGAGAACGGCCCGAACGCCAGCTACAATTCGCCCGAATACGATAAGGAAATGGCGGCGACGGCGGCGCAGCCCGGAAAGATCCTTCGCGACCAGGGCGACGTCGACGCTGCGTTCGCGAAGGCGAAGCAGGTCTTCACCGCCGACTACCATGCACAGCACATGGTCCAGGCGCCGATGGAGCCGCTTGTCTGCGTGGCTCATGTGACCAACGGCAAGGCCGAGGTGTGGGCTCCGGCCCAAAGCCCTTGGGGCGCTCGCAAGGACATCGCCGCCGCTCTCAAAATACCGTTGGAGAACGTCACGGTGAACGTCACGCTTCTCGGAGGCGGATTCGGCCGCAAATCCAACTGGGATTACATGGTCGAGGCGGCGCACATCTCGCAGAAGCACAACGGCACGCCGATCCTGCTGCAATGGACGCGCGAGGACGACATTCAGCATGCGTTCTATCACACCGTCTCCGTCGAACGCATCGAAGCCGCGATCGACGATCATGGCAAGGTAACCGCCTGGCGTCATCGCAGCGTCGCTCCGTCGATCATCTCGACCTTCAAGAAGGACGACGGACACTCGTTCCCGATCGAGGACGGCATGGGCCTCGTCAACACACCGTTCGACATTCCGAACGTGCGTTGCGAAAACGGTAAGGCGATGGCGCACACGCGCATCGGCTGGTATCGCTCGGTCTCGACTCAACCGCATACGTTCGCGGTGCAGTCGGCGGTCTGCGAACTTGCCTATAAGCTCGGACGCGATCCGAAGGATTTCCTGCTCGAACTCGTCGGCGCGCCGCGTAAGCTCGACCCGAAGGCGTTGGGCTTCCCGAAAGACTTCTGGAACTACGGCGATCCCTACGAAGCTTTCCCGATCGATACCGCGCGACTGATAAACGTCATCAACATCGCGGCCGAGAAAGCCGGCTGGGGCAAGAAACTTCCCGACGGGGAAGGCCTTGGCATCGCCGCCCATTGCGCATGGTCGAGCTACGTCGCAACGGTCGTCCACGCCAAAATCGATAAGAACGGGAAAATCCGGGTGCCGGAAGTCACGACCGCCGTCGACTGCGGTCTTTACGTCAACCCGGAGCGCATCCGTTCGCAGCTGGAAGGCGCAGCCGTGATGGGAATGTCGAATGCCCTATACAGTGGCATCACCTTCAAAAACGGCGCGGTCGAGCAATCGAACTTCACCGACTACAATGTCGTGCGGATGAGCAACTATCCCGAGAAGGTCACCGTACACATCATCGACGCGCCTCACGGCACACATTCGGGCGGCATCGGTGAACCGGCCGTCGCCCCGATGATAGCGGGGCTCGCGAATGCGATCTTCGCGGCATCGAAAAAGCGGCTGCGGAGCATCCCGATGGGCGACACCATCGCCTGAGGTCACTCTGGTCGAAGGCAATAAAATCGGCGCGGGTCAGATCTGACCCGCGCCGATTGATTTTTGTTTGGCGGTTTAGCCGTTAAGCGGAAGTGCTACGAAGCGGCTGCCATTGGCAGTCTTCATGTGCAGAAGAATTGCGGTCTTGCCTTCATTTTTGGCTGAGTGGATCGCGTTGTTGATATCGTTCGGCTCGGTGACGGATTTGCCGCCGACTGCCGTGATAACGTCGCCCTGCTGCACGCCCTTCTCGGAAGCGACACCTGCGGGATTAACGCCGAGCACGACGACGCCATCGGCCTTTGCACCGGCAACGTCATTCGACGGAGCGAGCGTCATGCCCAAGGCGGCGGTCGGACTGGACCCACCATCGTCATTGAGCGCCACGGTGTCGGACGGGTACGTACCGGCAACGATGTCGACAGCGCGTTCGTTCCCACTGTGGATGACGGTCAGATGGATGGTCTCACCTGGCGCGACGCCACCGACCTTGCGAGCAAGATCGCGCGAGTCTTTGACAACTGCTCCATTGAAATGCGTGATCACGTCTCCGGTCTTGAGGCCCGCCTTGGCTGCGGGACTGTCCGACTGCGGCTCATCGACGATCGCACCACTCGCCTCCTTCAGCCCGACGCTTTCGGCAATGTCGGAGGTCACCGGCTGAATGGTCACGCCGATCCAACCGCGCGTCACCTTGCCGTTCGCCTTCAGCGCATCCGTCACCGACTTCGCCGTCGCAGCCGGAATGTCGAAGGCGATGCCAACCGAACCGCCGGACGGCGTATAGATCGCGGTGTTGATGCCGACGACTTCACCCTTGAGGTTGAAGCTCGGACCGCCGGAGTTGCCGGAATTCACCGGCGCGTCGATCTGTATGTAATCGTCATAAGGACCGCTGCCGATATCCCGGCCCTGCGCCGATACGATACCCGCCGTCACCGTGCCGCCGAGGCCGAACGGGTTGCCCATCGCGATCACCCAATCACCGACTCGCGGCGTTGACGATGCAAACGCGACATGCGGAAACTCTTTCGACGCGTCGACCTTCAGCAGCGCCAGATCCGTCTTCGGATCGGTTCCGATGACCTTGGCCTTGTACGTCTCGCCGGAAGTCGTTTTGACCTCGACTTTCTTGGCATCCTTGACGACGTGATTGTTCGTCACGAGATAGCCGTCGCCGCTGATGAAAAAGCCGGACCCTTGCGCGCGCACGACTTGCGGCGATTGCTGCGTATTCGGGAAATTGAATTGCTGATTGCCACCGGGTCCGAAAAAGAACTTGAACGGCCCTTGCGGACCATCTTGACCGCCGTTGCCGTTTGGATTGCCATTCCATGACGTCAACGGCATTTTTTCTTCGGAGCGCACATAGACGGAAACGACCGCCGGCTTCACCCTTTCGACGAGATCGGCGAAGCTCGGCATTGTCGCGGCGGACGGACTGGCAGCTTCCGCCGCGAGTGCCGACGTGCTGAACGCCAGCGATGAAGGTAGTTTGGCAGTATTAGGTGCGACAGCAGCCGCGACGAGAAATGCAATCGCCGCACTACCGGCTGTCGCCATACCCGCAACTTTAACCACTGTCTTGAGGGTCGACGAGCCGTCGCCGGACTCTTGCGTTTTTTTAACGTCTGTTTTCGGGAATTCCATGATCGCCTGTTCCTTTAAGAGTTCGAGCGAGGCCCATGCCTCATTTCCCCCAAAGACAAAGCGATCATGCCGGTGCGCACATTTCCTGGATGTTTCCGCGAATTTAAAATTAGGAAACGTTTGAGCCCACGCGCCTTCGTGGAAAAGCGTCGCGATTAACCCGAATGGAGCGCCACATGGCGACGACCGCACTGATCGAAAATGTGTCGGACACGGCATTCTGGATCGCTCATCATCGCAGCGTCGAAACGGAGCGGCCCGACGCACTCTTTCGCGATCCACTTGCCGGCCGTCTTGCCGGCGAGCACGGCCGCAAGATCGCCGACGCCATGCCCCGGCCGTCGATCACCGCGTGGGCCATCGTCATGCGGACCTGCATTATCGATGACTTTCTTCGCTTCGCCATCCGCGAGGGCGTCGATACGGTGTTGAACCTCGGGGCCGGATTGGACACGCGCCCCTATCGATTGGATTTGCCGCCGTCCATGACCTGGATCGAAGCCGACTATCCGCGCGTGATCGAATACAAGGAAGAACGCCTATCGAGTGAAACACCGCAATGCCGGTTAACGCGCATCGAATGCGATCTCGCCGACGTGGCGGCCCGGCGGAACCTTCTCGCTGAAGCCAATGCGCGCGCGAAAAAGTTGCTGATCTTGACCGAAGGCCTCGTCCCATACTGGAGCAACGAGGATGTTGCCGCACTTGCCGCCGATCTGAGAAAGCTCGATTCCGCTAAGTACTGGCTCGTCGACTACTTCTCTCCGGAGCTCATCAAGAGAAGGCAGCTCCAAATGGGTAGCCGGCTGCGCAATGCGCCGTTCAAATTTGCGCCCGCCGATTGGTTCGGCTTCTTCGAAGATCACGGATGGAAACCGCGAGAAGTTCGTTACCTCCTGGACGAAGCGCAGCGCCACAAGCGGTGGATTGACCTGCCGCTATTCGCCAAAGTGATCACAGTGGCCCGGCAGGCCCTCATGACAAAGCAGCAGCGCGAAGCCGCTCAAAGGTTCGCGGGCTATATCCTGCTGGAGCCGGATACGATTTGCGCCGAAGACGTGAGATGACGATTAGCGAAGGTAAGTCGGTTCGCCCGGCAGATCCGATTGCAGCAAGCCGTCGCTGACTTCGTCCGCCAGAATTTTCAAGCCGGCGAGGTTCGTGACGCGCAGTGCGCGATTGGCCGGTTCGATCAAGCCGCGTTTTTCGAGTTCGCCAAGATTTGCTTCCAGCGCATCCAGGCTCAGCCCAAGATAATCGGCAACGACCGAACAATTAGGCGCGTCATCGATCAATTCCGGATCGCGACCTTCCTGAACATTCTGCTGGACCAACGCCACCAGGAAGGCGGCCAAGCGCACGATTGATCGCGAGCGACCCGATTGAGCGAGACTATCGCGGCGGAACGCAAACTCACGCCGCACCGCTTTATCGAAACGAACTTTCGTCCGCTCGTCCCGTGCCGCCAGATCGGTCAAAGCATCGAGCGGAAAACATCTGACATTCGTTTCGACTTCCGCACGCGCGCTGACGGCGTGACGCTCCAGAAACCCCATGCCGACGAGATCACCGGCTAATGCGTATTCGACGACATCAGGCTCAGCCCCAGGGCGTGCCGTATAAATGCGAAGCACCCCGGCCTCGACCCGGTAAAGAGCTGTCTTGAGATCGCCGGCTTCGAATAAAAGCTCATTGCGCGCCAATGAACGAACATGCGCATCCGCATCGAAGTCGAGCTTGGAAGGGGCGACCGGTTGCGCCGAAGAGGCGACCTCATCGAGAATTAAACTCAACACACGCACTCCGAAACACTGGCGCTAGGGCCAGACTTGATCGACGGCGAGCCTATTCAAATAATGTTTTTATGATGCTCGAAAATGGGGCTCAAAACGACGTCGCAAAATAACTAACGCGATATCACTACACTGAGCACTTTGAGACATTCCGCCCCGATTGTCCATTTCGATTGTTGGCCCGGCGTTTACCAATACGCCCGCCGCCCGGATTAAGTTCCGGTCTGGGCGACGTCATTGCCGGCGACGCAGCCTTTTTCCAGGCCGCACGGCGCTTCCGGCCCGACCTCGAACTGCAACGTCGTATGACGAATTTCGAATTCGTCGTGCAGTATTTTGGTGGCGCGGGAAATGAACGCATCGCCCGGATGGCCGCCGGGCATGACCAGATGGCATGTCAGAGCCGTTTCCGTCGTGCTCATCGGCCAGATGTGCAGGTCGTGGATGCCTGTGACGCCGGGCAGTTCCGCCAACCGGCTCGAAACGCGCGCCGTGCTGATCCCGGCCGGAACGCCGTGCAGCGCCAGGCGCATCGTGTCCCGCAACAGCCCCCAGGTGCTCCAGACGATGATTCCAGCGATGACGAGACTGACGACCGGGTCGAGCCAGTTCCAATCCGTCATCAACATCACAAATCCGGCCAACACGACGCCGAAAGAAATCGCGGCATCGGCGGCCATATGCAGGTAGGCCCCCCGAATGTTGACATCGCGATGCCGCCCGGACGCGAAAAGCCAGGCGGTAAACCCGTTGATGAGAATACCGATAGCCGCAACGACAATCACCGTTTTTCCCGCGACTGGAGGTGTTGTCCCAAGCCGCTGCACCGCCTCCAACGCGATAGCGCCTACGGCGACGAGCAAGAGAACCGCGTTGGCGAGAGCCGCCAGGATTGTCGACGATCCGAAACCGTAAGTATAATGCAGCGTCGGGCGCCGCTTCATCAGAATGCTCGCGCCCCAGGCAATCAGCAGGCCCAGCACGTCGCTCAGATTATGTCCCGCGTCGGCGATCAGCGCGACGGAGTTCGCCCAAAACCCAGCAATCGCCTCGACGACGATGAATGCCACGTTGAGGCCGGTCCCGAGCGCGAAGGCAAACCCGAAATCCGCCGGAGCATGACTGTGACCATGCCCGTGCGCACTGTGGCTGTGCGGCGCATCGTGGTCATGATGGTCGTCGTGTGAATGGCCGTCGTCGCGCGGAAGTGGCTTGTTCGTGAAATTGTCGCTGGCCATGACTCGATCTCATCCGGTGACGGCGCCGATATTCCGTCAATAAGCCCACGTTTCTAATAACAATTTAGGTCGCGCCAGTGTTGCATGAAAGGATTGAATTTGCCGCTGGCGCAGCATCGGGGGCGGGCTCGCTGGCGCGCCTTACCGCTTATCGAGCCCGCTGATGCGCTCAAGCAGACGCGGCCGGCGGACCGGCGGCGCATTGAGAGCGCCCGCAACTTTGCTTTCGCCTTCCGTTGACGGCAACGGCGGCGGACGATCCGCGTCCGGAGACGATGGTGCCGCGGCAGCGTTACCCGAACTGGCATCGGCATTGGCTCCGCCGCTGTTGCCATTCAGGGCGCGAAGATAGGGCGGCCGAACATCGCGCGCGACGGCCGCTGTCGCGGCGTCATCACTCTCGACAGCCTCATGGTCCGGCGACTGCACTTGCCGGGGTGCGGAAATCCGCTCGGCCAATGACTTTCGCGCAACGATCCCGCCGTCCTGCGCGTCGCTGGTCCGCTGCGTTCCCATTCGGCGGATTTCATCGTGGAAGTGCTGCGCTTGCCGTGCGAGCCGCTCTTGGCTCGCAGCGATTTCAGCGCGAAGACCGGCGATCGTGCGCCGCTGTTCTTCAACCTCGACCTGCAATGCGCTGATATCCGCTTTTTGCACGATGCCGGGCGATTGCTCACCGCCCTCCTCGTAGGCTTTGACCGCGGCCCGCAGCTTTGCGAGTTCCGTCGACTTGGCGTCGCTTGCCGTCTGCAGATCGGCCAGACGATCTTCAAGGGCCATGCGTTCAGCATCGTCCCCGCCGACGTTTGCCTGCATCGCCGAGAGATCGGCTTCGGCCTTGGCGAGCGCCAGCGTCAGACGCTTGATCTCGGCTGCGCGGTCGTCCTCGCCGGCCTTCGCCTTGCCGTCGGTGCTTTGCAGCTTCGCGATGAGGTCGCCCTGCTCCCGGTTCTGCGCCCGGAGACTTTCCAGTTCCGCTTTCAGCGCCACGCTGCCATCGTCACGCTCGTCAGCGCGCGAAAAACGATGCCGCGCCGCGCGCGTATTGAGGGTCGTCTGGAGCTTGGCGAGCTCCTTCTCGCGTTGCGCGTTGATCTGCGACGCCTGTTCCAAAGCGGCGGCCTGCTTGGCGCTCGTCGCCAACAGGCTTCGGATCTCGCGGTCGCGCGTCGCCAGCAATTTGCGCGTCTCGGCAAGACGCTGCTCGACTTTCGGGAGGCGATCGAGAATGGCTTGTTCGAGAACGCGACGGGCGTTCTCATGCTCATCGGCGCCCATCTTGTGATCGGCGATCTCTTGCGTCAGTTCCTGGATCTTGGCGTCGCGACGGTTGATCTCAACCGTCTGGCGTGCTGCGGAAAGTCCGGCTTCCTCGACCTTCGTTTCGAGCCGGTGCGTCTCCATCGCGAAGTCGGCACGCATCCGGTCCTTGTCGGCGCGAATTTCCTCCTCCGTCAGAGGCAGCGTGCGCTTCAGAACTTCGGTCGTGAAGCGTTCAATACGCCGCCGGTAAGACGGCAACAGGACAACCATGATCAGGGCCGCGATCAGGAAGCCCAGTGTGACCAGCATCGCGGCGTAAAGGGTGATCAAGCGGCAGACCCTGAACTAGTCGGCAGCGCAGCCCCCCGCCACGCGCCGAATTCCCTTCTAGATATCCGCGATTACGCGGCTTCTTCCGCGTGGCATCCGCGATGTCAAAACGGATTCCACGTTGGATTTCGAGTATACTTCAAATAGCCGACGTTGGCACCGAGCCGTAACCCCACTCCGGAGCGAATCGGCGCCAGTGTGACATGCCCCGCCTTTTGCAGTTGCACACTCACACCACCAACCAGATAGGCCGATCCTTCGATACCGCCAAACCGATCGAAGATCTCGGACGGATCGCGAAGGTTGTAGACGAGAGTCATGACCTTGGAACCATCCGCGCCAAAGTCGTAACCGACCGACGGTCCCTGCCAGTAGACTTTGAAACTTCCGGCATCCTTTGTGTAGAGCGTGCCCTCGCCGTAAGCGAGGCCGGCGACGAAGGCGCCGCCCGCATCTTGGCCGAGAATATAGCCATTCGGACGTCCGGCCTTCTGGAAGGCCCACTCGACCGCCGATGCCAGACTGCCGCTCACCTTGCCAAAGAAGTGATTTCCGGCCCGGATGATTTCGTCTTCCGAATAACTGTCGCGCCTTGGCCCACGCTCGTCGGGCGGAGGTCCTTGATCATATCGATCGTCGGGCCCGGCGTTGGCCTGCGGCGCGTGATAGGGCTCGCCATAGCCTGTCGACCCGCCGCCGTCATCGCGTTGGCCATTGTAAGCGCCATATCCGTCATTTGGAGCGGGTTGTGACGGCTGATAAGTATTGCCGCCGTAGCCTTGGTTGGGCGGCTGATAAGCATCGCCCTCGCCGCCGCCCTGCGGCGGTTGATTGTTATACGATCCGTTCGATGGCTGGTACGCACCCGATGGGGGCGGCGCCGGCTGGTAGGTGTTGTTGTTGTAGCTATTCACTCCGCTTTGACCCGAATACGTATCGGACGGCGGACGATAGGCATCCTGGGCCACGCCAGCGTATGTGCCCCCGAGGAGAACAAACGCCGCCAGCGGCAAAGCGGCCAGCACCGCGCCGGTACGATTCGGCACCCGTCGCTTCCGCAGCATCGTCTTGAAGGCGCGGCTTATCATCGTGACCCCGTTCGTCGAATGCCCTCGTTCGCCATGAAATTGGCTGACAGTGTTCACCCGCACCCCCGCAGGTAAACTCCGTACTGTAGATTCGCCGGATTCTGTTGCCAAAGTATGGCTTAATTGGCGTTAGCTAAGGGCTCGACCCCACCCGCTCCGCATCGTCACCGCTTCGCCACAGTGGCTGGCGTCCCCAAGCGATGAAATGTGGATTTCGGAACCCTTGCTCGTAATGACCGTAAGTCAGCGGTTCTCCGTCCGTGGTCGTGACGGAACCGCCCGCCGCTTCGAGGATTGCCTGTCCCGGCGCGGTATCCCACTCCGACGTTTCACCGAAACGCGCGTAAAGATCGCCTTCGCCTGCCGCGATCAGGCAGAACTTCATCGCCGAACCAAGCGGACGCGCCTCCGCCACGTTGAGCGTCGCCAGCAACTGCGCGCTGGCGCTGCCGGCACCACGGCTGTTGAATGCGACCAGCGCCTGCAGATCGGGCGTCCGCGTTGACAGGCGTTTGAACGCGATCTCGGACATGGGCCTTTCGTCGGTGAGCGACAAACGCGCCTCATACGCCCCGCCGTCCGATCGCGTCACGAACAACCGCTCCGACGGCGGCAAAAAGATCAGGCCGAAGCACGCGCGCCCGTCCTCGACAAGCCCGATATTGACCGAGAACTCCGGCTTGCCCCGAATGAAAAGACGGGTTCCATCAAGCGCATCGACGAGAAAGAACTGGCGCGCATAGCCGGTTTCGGCACCGGCCGACATAGCTTCCTCCGCTACGACGGGGATGTCCGGGGCAAACTTGGCAAGCGCAGCAAGCAGCACAATTTCCGCCTCGCGGTCGGCGACCGTCACCGGCGAACGGTCGGCTTTCTTCTCGAATTCGACCCCGCGATGAAAATGCGCCATCTCAAGACGTCCAACCTCGCGAACAGCAGGCAGCAGCGCTGAGATCAGGGCATCGTGATCGCAAGTGTCGATCGGTGGCATGGGCGGAATGAACTCCAATTCGTACCGGCCCGGCGGAAATAAGCCGATCCCGATTTCAAAATACGTCATTGGGCAATGGGCGCCGCGATCCTGACCGTGGCGCGTAAGACTCACGTCTTCAATGAAAGTCGGACCCCACAGACCCCGCGGGCCGCGGGACTTGGCAACCGCGATACGGCGCATGTATCAGGATATGGAATAAATTCGCAAGCAGCCCGCCCGGCTCGCGTCGCGCTGTCGCGTTCGAGGCAGCTATCACCCGTTCGCTACGGGCAGCAAAAAGGCTAAAGAATGAACCAGCGCGTACCGCCGACCGATCTCGAGCTAGCCGCTCTGATTTCGAGTCGCATCTGTCACGACATCATCAATCCTGTCGGAGCCATCTTCAACGGCTTGGAAATCCTCGACGAGGACGATGATGCGCAAGCGCAGAGCTACGCCCTGAACGTCATCCGCAACGTCACCGAGCAAGCCTCGGCGCGACTCGAATTCGCCCGCTTTGCTTTTGGCGCGGCCGGTTCCGCAGGCGCGATGATCGACCTCTCGACGGCCGAGAAGATTTCGCACGGATTCATCAAGATCACGCAGGGCAAGCATAAGCTGATCTGGCGCGGCGCTCCCGGCTTCGTGGCCAAGGACAAGGTCAAACTCCTGCTCAACCTGATCGCGTCAGCCGTGACCGCTCTTCCGCGCGGCGGCGAAATCGATGTCGCCATCGCCGGCTCTTTCGAGGAACCGAGCTATCTCATCCGCTGCAAAGGCACGGGCGCTCGCCCACCCCAATACCTGACCGATTTCGTCGCCGGTAAACCGCTGGCGCTCGATGCCATGTCGATCCAGGCCTATTATACTTGGCGCATCGCGCCGACGGCCGGAATGCGGCTCGAAATTCTAAAAGACGGAGCTGACATTCTCCTGGTCGCCAAACCGGCGGCGTGAGCGGCGGTGCAACGGCGTCGCTCACCTAGCTGCCTTACTTCGCCCCAGAGCTTAACGACGCCTTAAGTGTTTAGCAGGCATTGTTTCGCGGTTCGCGTTGGCTGCAAGCCCCGCGATCTCATAGGTGCGCGAGACATCGAACAAATGCTGCATTGCTTCATCGTCGACGACTCGGAGGTCATCAGAAAATTCACCCGGCTCATCTTCGAGAGCTTGGGATTTCGCGTCAGCGAGGCCGACGGTCCCGTGGCGGCACTCGAGCGCCTGAGAACCGAATCGCCCGATTACATTCTCGTCGATTGGCGCATGCCGGATGCCAACAGCATTGAATTCATCAGCAAGCTGCGCACATTGCCGCTCGAACGGCGGCCGCAGATTATTTACGTCGCAACCGAAAACGATCCACACGAGATCAAGCGGGCTCTCGCCAACGGCGCCGACGATTTCCTTCTAAAGCCGTTTAATCGCCAGATCATCGAGATGAAACTCGCCGAAGTCCGCGTGACGGCGTAGCTCTGATCAAAACGATTCCATCACTCAAAAAAACTGTCCGCCTCGCATCACGTCGATACGAAGCGGACAATCGATAAAATCTTCGGTGCTTGAACGCGCTTAAGCGCCCGCGGCTCAATTCTCCGGTGGGCTTTGCGGCGGCATCGGTGTCGGATAACCCGAATCCCCACCGGATTTCGCGGATGCAGGTGCCTGCGAAGCCGGCTTCTCGGTGTGGTGCGTCTTCGGCTTGGCAGCCGGTTCGCTCAAGGACCCGGTCTCAACGGGTTTCGCCGCCACCGGTTCCGATTGTGCTGTTGTGGCCTCAGGCGCGGGCGTCTCGGATGTTGCCGCTGCTGCGGCGGCTGGCGCTTCAGCGGGTTCCGTCACTGCCTTGGCCACATGATGAACCGGCTTTTTCGGATCAGCAATCCTCAGTGTGGCAGTCTTCTTTTTCTCGACAGCCGCCTCTGACTTCTTGGCGAGCTCCTTCTTCTTTTTCGGAGCCTGGTGCTCCTCGGCGTCAGCTGCCTTCTTGGCAGGTTTTGCCTCTTTGTCGTCTTCGGTGGAAGCGGACGTCTGCTCGCCTTTCGGCAGCGACGAACCACCCCAACACACCGTGGCCGACGCCGTGCAGGTATGCTCGTCAAAAACGATGAAATTCAGAAACAACTCGCACGAGACATCTTTCTTGCCCGTGTGAAAATCCTTGACGCCCTTCTCGCTCATCTTCGTCGCGATGAGTTTATCGAGCAGCGATTTCGCATCGCGCGTCGGGCCGTCTTTGCCATAATCGTTGACGGTGAAACCGTACTTCTTGCACTCGGCGCTCGCCGGCAGCGTGGCGGCCGACACGAAAGCGGCGGCGGTTGCGACGGCTGCAACGACGTTAAGCGTAAGGCGCATACTGATAATCCCCCGTGCTACCCACCAAGCTCTGCCGATATTTATATTGGCGCGAGGGTGGCAGGACGAGGGCGAGTTGGCGACAGGTGGAAGTTGTCGACACTTTGTGGCGCTTTACCCACAGCTGGCTTTTGCCAAGGCCACGCAATAGGAAATAGCGAAAAGGTTACTGCATATACGGCGCGCTGCCGCCATGCGGACCGATTGCGGAATCGAAGAAGAAGCCATTATCGAACGGGCCGTTCTCCGTCTGGCGCTCCTGGCTCGGATCGCGGAATTCCCTGCCCCCGCCAAAACGACTGCGCGAGCTGCCATACGTATTGATCGTATCGCCATAGTTGTAGGAGTAACCACCGCCGCGGCGAAGCGTGTAGTTCTCGCCCTGCTGCTGAGCCCGCTTGGGCGCCGCCGCAGCAGCGTCAGCAGTGATGCCAAGGCACAGGCCGCCGAATAGCAAAGCTGAAACGAACTTCGACATCATTGCAGTGGCCTCTCTCCGTCGGCGCGGTGTTCTTCACGACGCGCCAGGACAATAGCGGAATTGTCGTTGAACTCCCTCAAGAAATGGTTGCCAACATCAATTCTAACAAGGCTGTAACATCCTGATCACGCTTGTCCGGGAAAGGCGCGGGAGTTGTAGGGCTGCCGCACGATCCGTCGCACAAACTGTGGTATGATTCCCACTGTTGGGGACTATTCAGACGGCGGCAAGCCAAAACACAACATGAGAGGGTTCGCCGCCCCACCACGTGGAGACGTCACATGGATATCGCTACCCTGTTAATCCAGCTCATCAGCGGTGCTCTCGGCGGAAATATCGCCGGCAGCATGTTCAAGAACTTGAGCCTTGGAACAGTCGGCAATTCGATCGCCGGCATCGTTGGCGGCGGAATTGGAGGCCAGATTCTCGAGCAGGTGTTCCATACGGCTGTGGCGGGCGGATCGATGGATCCGATGTACATTTTGACTCAGGTGATCGGTGGTGGCGTTGGCGGTGGCATCCTGATGGCGATCGTTGGGGCCATCCGCGGCGCTATGGCAAAGCAGTAAGATCACGAACAAATAAGCAATAAAATCGAAACCCCGCCGGACACCGTCCGGCGGGGTTTTGATTTGCGTCAACCACACGCCCGAATGGGATCACGATCAGCACACAGCAGCGCGCGACAAACCACATCGCGGTTTGCGCAGGCGCAATAGCCTGCACTGCGGAAAAAACCCGCTCGGATCTTGCAGAACAAACGACGCGGCAAACGCCGCGACGCATCAGAAACGCGAAAGCTCAGTCCGCCTTTTGCAGGTCAACTGCTTTCGGCCCTTTGCCACGCTTATCGGGTTCGGTTTCGAATGATATCCGCATACCCTCGTTCAGTTCACCGATGCCCGAACGCTCAACGGCGGTGACATGAACGAACACGTCATTACCTCCTGCGTCTGGCTTGATGAAACCGTAACCCTTCTGCGAATTGTAGAACTTGACGGTACCTGATTGGCGCATGCATCGTCTCCTGGCGCACTCCGGCGCTCGACGTCGGCTTTCCGCAAATAAGCCTCTGACCGAACTCCGAGGCGGGCGTTGGAAAGCACGAACCCGATCGCGTCCCATCGAACGATGCATTCGCGTTCGACTTCTAGAACGCAACGGGAGACGTTCATGCCGCTGCCCGCCTTAGCGTGCGGCAATTTATCCAGCAAATTCGATGCTGCGCAAGACGAAATGCTGCATAGCAACTAAGTTTGCGACTTACTGGACGGTGTCTCTTATTTCAAAGGCACTGCCGTCGCCTTCCGCCAAGGCATTAAGAAGAACAGGCATCAGGATTTCCAGTTCGGCGCGGAGCCGATAAGGCGGATTAAGCACCAGGACACCAGCCGCCGTCAGTCCAAGCCCCGGAAACGGCGCGCATACCGCCAGCCGGACATCAAGAAATTCAAGCCCCTCTCGTGCCGTTGCGGCGGCGACGAATTGATCGGCGGCGATCACGTCCTTCAGCGGATACCAGATGAGATAAACACCGCCTGCGAAGCGTCCCAGCGCCTCTCTGACCGCGACTCCAAGATCCGCAAACTCGTTTTTGTCCTCGAACGGCGGATCGATCAGCACAACGCCCCGCCGTTCTTTTGGCGGCAACAGCGATTTGACGGCATGCCGCGCATCGATGTTCAGCACGGTCGTCGTCTTCGATTTCGCGAATTCTTGGCGCAATCGCGCGAACTCCGAAGCGTTGAGTTCGTTGGCGATCAAAACGTCATCGGAGCGCATGAGCATTCGCGCAATAACCGAACTGCCGGGATAGACGCCGAGTTCACCGTCCGCGTTCACGGCTTTGATCGCATCAAGATATGGCGCCAGAAGTTCCGCCGCCACCGAGGGCAGCTCGGCGTCGAAGATGCGCCCGATCCCGTCGCGCCATTCGCCCGTCTTGACTGCTTCCTCTCCGTCGAGGTCGTAACGACCGCTACCCGCGTGTGTGTCGATCACACGAAACGGCCGCGGCTTCTGCTTCATGTAGGTTAGGACGCGCGCCAGCACGACATGCTTCACGACGTCGGCAAAATTTCCAGCGTGATAGCCATGACGGTAGTTCATGCGGTGAATGACAAGCGGACAAGCCAGAAAAGTAATGCGAGACGCAGTCGAGGATCGTTAGGCCTTCTGCTCCCAGCGCCCGCTTTGCGATTGCTGCCAGTAGGCAACGGCGCATCCCGCGGCTTTGGCAGCCTTCCATTGCGAACGCGCCGAAGCCAGCGCGTCGGGATCGTGCCCGTCGAACACGTATACGAACCTCTCGGCCCCCGCAAACGTGCTTGCTTCCGCGCCGTCAACCAGGAAACGCACGCCGGCGCCGTTCGGGTTTTCCGATCCGACAGTCAAAAAGATCGGCTGCTCGCTTGCATGACCGATGCGCGCTGTGCCGTGCGGCAAAAAGCTGTCGTCGGCGTATGTCCACAATGACATATCGATGGCCTCAAGCCGCTCCTGGCTGCCCGCTTGAACGACGGCCCGCCAGCCGCGCGCCAATGTTTTCTCGAGAAGGCTCGGTAACACCCGCTCCAGCGTCTGATGTTCGAGATGATAGAAATAAACGTCCATCGCTCGACTGATCGTCCCGAAAATCACAGCGCAGGAAAGCGCATTGACGTCATTTCGATGGCGCTCTTGAAGTCGCGCCGATTAAGCCTATCTAATTCGGTCCGGAGCGGCGCTGGTTCTTGTAGCTGACGCCCGTGCGGGCGGTGAGTGACGCGGCCTTCTCAATGTTCGCCGCTGTGGCTCCCGCCCGCTGCAATTTCCTCTTATCTTCTATGCTTCAGATATCGCGCCGGCACTTCACCGGCATCGACAAGAGCCCTTGTGCACGTGCTCGTCAGGCCCTTCCTGTTGCTTTCGAAGCAACGGCGCAACTCGGTACTGTCCGGTTGGTACTGCGCGCAGAAGTTCTGATAATCGCCGGCGCAAGCCTTCCGCACCTTCGCGGTGTACGCGCTTGCCGGAGCAGCGAGTAAACCTGCGCTCGCGATCAAGGCGGCAGACAACAGTGCCGTTTCGAACCTTTTCATTGAGGTGTCCCTCTACGTTTCTGTTTCCGTTTGTCCCTATCTGCGAGGACATGAACCGGAGATGTACTTTCGGAGGAAAGCGCACACTAGGCGCCATCTCCCGGCCGCACCAACGATTCTCGCCTTTTGACGCAGTAACGCCGCTACTTCTTGGCGTAGGGATTCTCGCCTTTCCGCAGACTGAGGCGAATCGGAACGCCTGGCAAATCGAAGGCCTCACGCAGCGAATTCGTCAAATACTTGAGGTAGGATTTCGGCATCGCATCGGCGCGCTGGCAGAAGGCCACGAACGTCGGAGGCCGCGTCGATGGCTGTGTAATATAGCGGATCTTGATGCGCTTGCCCGCGGCTGCCGGTGGCGCGTGCGCACTTAGCGCCGCTTCGAGCCAGCGATTGAGCTGCGGCGTTGAAACGCGCCGGTTCCACGTTGCGTAGGTTTTGGTGATGGCCGTCATCAATTGATCGAGGCCGCTTTCCGAGCGCGCCGAAATCGTCACCACCGAGACGTTCGGCACCTGCGCCAAACTGTCCGCGACGGTCTGTTTTAATTCGCGCAGCGTCTTCTGCTTTTCGCTGACGAGATCCCATTTGTTGATCGCGACGACAAGCGCACGCCCTTCCTCGGTGACGCGATGGCCTATCGTCAGATCCTGATGCTCGAATGGACGTTCGGAGTCGATCAGCAGGACGACGACTTCGGCAAAGCGGATGGCTCGCACCGCGTCGCTCGCCGAAAGCTTCTCCGCCGTCTCGGTGATTTTCGCTTTCCGCCGCAACCCTGCCGTGTCGAACAGCAAATAGGGCTGGCCCTTGTAATTGAGTTCGCTGGAAACGCTGTCCCGCGTCAAACCCGGCTCCGGCCCGGTGATCATCCGGTCCTCGCCCAGCAGCGCATTGACGAGCGTCGACTTGCCCGCGTTTGGCCGGCCGACGATCGCCACCCGGATCGGTCTTGCGGGCACCGCTTGAGGCGCTGCCGCCGGGCTCACTTCAGCGGCCGCATCCGCATCGTCGCCACGCCGCCTTTTCGGCGCCTGCGGTATCTTCAAGCCCAGCGCCGCCATGATGTCGGATGCAAGATCGCCGATGCCCTCGCCGTGCTCCGCCGAAATCGCGATTGGGGCGCCGAGCCCCAGCGAGAAGGCATCGAGCACGCCGTCGGTCCCTTGCCGACCTTCGGCTTTATTGGCGACCAGAACGACGGGCTTGCCGGAATTCCGGGCGATCCGGGCGAAGGCGCTATCGGCCCCGGTCACGCCGGCCCGCGCATCCATGACGAAAAGCACGAGGTCCGCTGCCTCGATCGCTTGTTCGCTCTGCTTGCGCATGCGGTCGGCGATCGTTCCTTGCCGCGCCTCCTCGAGCCCGGCGGTGTCGATCAGGCGAATTTCGGTACCGAAAAGATCGGCAACGCCGTCGCGCCGGTCGCGTGTCAGCCCCGGCAAATCCGAGACCAGCGCCGCGCGCGTTCCAGTGAGGCGATTGAAGAGTGTCGACTTACCGACATTCGGCCGCCCAACGATAGCGACCACGGGGATTTGAGTTGGCATTAAAAGTCGGCCGTCGGATTTGAATGAGTTTCGCTACGCCCGCACGCGACCGCGCCACGGGCTCCTGCGCGTCTCTAACTCAATTCCTAGTTGAGGGCGATCAGTTTTGCAGCGTCGGTCAATATGAACATGTGTCCCTGGGCCACGATCGGCGGAATAAAGACCGCTTCGCCGACTTTGACTTGGCTCCCGAGCTTGCCCGTAGTTGCATCGACCCCGACGACGTCGCCATCACTTGAAACAAGCCACAATGACCCGGAAGCCATGACCGGACCCGCCCAGGACTTGGCGTCCGGCAGCTTCATCGTCCAGCGCGTCTTGCCGTTGGACCGGGCAAGAGCCAGCAGGCGCCCCCCCGTATCGACGACGTAGATGGTATCGCCCGCCACACACGGCGGCTGTGCGCTCGGAATGGTTAACGACCACAGCCGATCGCCGCTCGACGCTTTGGCCGCGATCATGCGACCGGCATGACCGACCGCGAAAACGGTGCCGTCATCGATTGCCGGACGCGCCGCATCGCTCATCGAGGCGATCTGCGAGGTTTGCCGCGTGCGGGAGAGATTTTCGGTCCAGACCGCCGAACCGTCCGAGACCTTGTAGGCGATGATGTCCCCCGATGGAAACGGAACGACGACAGTGTCGCCATCGACCGCAGGGCTTGTCGACGTCATCAGGCTCGCGATCTGCGGCAGCCCACGCGCCGACCAGACTTCCGATCCGTCGATGCCGCTCAGGCAGTAAAAACGTCCATCGATGGTGATGACGTAAAGCCGGTCGCCCGCCGCCGTCGGCGCGGCGCGCACCGGCACGTCGAGGTTCTTCGACCAGATCGTCTTGCCGCTCTGCGGATCGAGAGCCGCAACGGTTCCGTAGCCGTTGGCGATGTAGACGCGGCCGTTCTCTGCAGCGAGACCGCCGCCATATCCGCCGAGCCCGACTTCGCCCTCAGGCTTGGTGGATACGGAGAAGACCTTGCTGCCCGAAAGGTTGAACGCCGAAACGTTTGCCGCCGCATCGAGCGTGTAGACGCGCCCGCCATAGATAATCGGGCTCGCCGTAACGCGGCCGGTCTTGGACGAACCTTCCCCGGCGCTGACGCTCCACATCTTATGCAAGGCGCCGGCGAGCGCCAGGTTGCCTTGAACGTTATTCGGTTCGCCGCCCGGCTGCGGCCAGGCGTCGTTGTTGCGCACAGGCGGCACAACGATCGGCTTGCTGGCGTCTGCGAGATTGTCGGAAAGGCTTTCCGTCGTTTCGATAACGGGAATGCGGCGACCCGGCAGGGGCGTTGCCTTTTCCTTGAAGGGATTGAGTTCGGACATTTTCGGCAGCTTCGGACCGTCGCCGGCACATCCCGCGAGCAGGGACGCCGCGACCCAGACAGCCAGCAACGGCCATCCGCGATAGCGCTTGTCGTTATTCCCCCTGCTCAATCCGCACCCTCCTCGGTCATGCGCCGCGAAGCGCCCCGTTATTTCTTCTCGCTACCCGCGTCCGTCTTGGGCTTCGCGTCCGGCTCGGCGGCCTTCCCCTCTGTCGCCGCTCCGCTCGCCCCAGCTGCCGGCGCTGTTGCAGCCGGAGCTTTGCTTGCCGGTTCCGTGGTGGCCGCTGAAGGCGTCGCCTTGCTCGCCACCTCGGCCGTCGCGATGTCACCCAACACCACTTTCACACGATCCTGGAGCGCTTGTGGCGAGTTCGGATCAATCAACAGCGGTTCGAGGTATTTGCGCGCCTCATCGTATTTCTTCGCCTTGTAGGCGGCGATGCCGAGCAGTTCGCGCGCGCTCTGACCGAACGGCGCGTCGTCGCCAGCCAAAGGTGTCAAACGATTCTGCATCTCCGCATAGTCCGCATCCGGTAGCCGGAGCGACGATGCCTGCAGTTGTGCAAAGCTTTTCAACAGATTGTCGGAGCCCGAGGCATTGGCCAGCGAGTCGAAGGCCGCAACGGCCTCGTCGGTCTTGCCATCCTTGGCGAGTGCGCCAGCGAGTTGCAGCTTGGCGAGCGCCGCATAGCCGTACGAGCCGGAGTCGGCGATTTTCTTGAAGGCTTCCTCGGCTTCCGTCTTCTTCTTGTCGTCGCTGAGATCCTGCGCCGCCGTGTACTCGGCGCCCGCGGTTTCTGCGGCAGTGATCCGCCGCTTTTCCAAATACTTATAACCGGCGACGCCGAGAATGATGAGAGCCACGCCGGCGATGATCAGGCCGTTATAACGCTGCCAAAGTTTCTCCATCCGTTCGCGGCGGAGTTCTTCCTCCACTTCGCGCAACAGGCTGTCATTTTGGTCGGCCATCGTATGTCCCTAAGTTCCGGGCGGTTTGCCCAAATTGAGATGCGGACCAGACCAGCAGCCGATCCCACTTGGCGGGCATAGATAGCGAAGCGGTCGCCCGGAGCAAGCCCTGCCCGCAAATTCGCGGGTTTGACGAACAGATCTCCGGCACCGGATCGCGCTAAGTGCTCGGAGTCTTCGGCTTTTTCGTGGCTCTCTGGGCCGCAGCCGGGGCCGTCGCGGTGTCCGTCTTCACGGCATAGGTGTGCTCGGGGGCCGGAAAGGTCCGGGCCCGCACTTCTGCCGCATAGCCTGCGATGGCGCTATCGATCGCCGCTCCAATGGCCCCGAATTTCTTCACGAACTTCGGAACGTCGGGTGACAAGCCCAGCATGTCCTCCATAACCAGGATCTGGCCGTCGCACCCCGGAGACGCGCCAATGCCGATGGTCGGAATGGGAATGGCCTTGGTGATGCGGTCGGCCAGCGGCGCCGTCATGGCTTCAAGCACCACGGCAAAGGCGCCGGCTTCGGCCACTAGCCGCGCGTCATCCTCGATCGCCTGCCATTGATCGGCCGTCCGGCCCTGCGTTTTGAAACCGCCGAGCACATTGACCGATTGCGGCGTCAGCCCGATATGCGCCATCACCGGAATGCCGCGTTCAACGAGATACCGCACGGTTTCCGCCATGCGTCGCCCGCCTTCGAGCTTCACAGCGCCGCAGTCCGTTTCCTTCATCACGCGCGCCGCATTGCGAAAGGCGACCGACGGACTTTCCTCATACGTGCCGAACGGCATGTCGACGACGACCAGCGCACGCTTCGAACCACGTACAACGGCGCGACCGTGCATGATCATCAATTCGAGCGGCACCGGCACCGTCGATTCAAAGCCGTGCATCACCATGCCGAGGCTATCGCCGACGAGCAGAAAATCGCAGTGGACATCGGCAATCGCAGCCGTGTGGGCGTGATAGGACGTCAACGATACGATTGGCTCTCCGCCCTTCCGAGCCGTGATATCGGGCGCCATCAGACGGCGGCGCTTGAAGTGAAGTGACATCGGTCTCCGATCGTTTGGACATGCCAAATGCGCGGGTTTGGAAAACCCCAAGAATAGCGCTTTTAGCGTGTCCGCGCCGTATTGAATGCAGTTTAGGAAGCCGCAGGCCACTCTGCCAGCGCAAGCCGCGAGGAATGTCTAGCGAATTGGTGAAATTAACCACAAGCTATACACAAGAACCATCCTCGACGCATAAATCGTGGAGTTGGAGCAACAGATTAGAAGCCGTCTGCGTCTCGCTGCGCGACCTGCGTTGCGAGGTCTGAACACAGTCTGATAACCAAACAATGGGCGCTGCCGGTCTTATCGTAATTGCGATTTGATCGCACCGGCAGCGGCGAGTTTCGTTCAGCGTCGGGTGATCGCGTGCGTCGCTTGAGCAAACATTTTGGTCTGGAAACGCTGTGCTATGTCACAGCATTTGCTGTTGCTCTGACCGCCCCGGCAATCCAGCCAGCCAGCGCCAAACCGAAATCCAATCGCCCCTTCGCCGCGCTTTCGGCGCCGAGATCGAATTCGCCGCTGATCCTCGTCGTCTCCATCAGAAATCAGCGCGTGCGCGTCTACGATGCCGACGGTGAGATCGCGCAATCGCGCATTTCGAGCGGCCGCCCCGGATTTGCGACCCCGACCGGCGTGTTCTCAATTCTCGAAAAGAACGTTCGCCACAAGAGCAATATCTATTCCGGGGCCGACATGCCCTACATGGAACGTGTCACCTGGTCCGGCATCGCGCTGCATGCCGGCGTCGTCCCTGGATTTCGCGCATCGCACGGATGCATTCGTCTTCCTTACAGTTTCGCGAAACGACTGTACGGCCTGACCAAGATCGGCAATCGCGTCGTCGTTTCTTATAACGACACCGAGCCCGTTGCGTTTAGCAGCCCGAAACTCTTCAAGCCGCTGCCTCTCGACGATACGACCGCCTTGAAACTCGGTTCCGCGAAGCAATTGCGCGTCGCCGTCAACGACAAGGCCGACGCTGCCACGACCGACGCACTTAATGAATCGCCGCTCCTCATTGGAATTTCCCCGGCGTTGGCGCGCGCCGTCGCCGATATGCCGCGCGACCCGCAGCGCCGCCCCGCGACGCGCGTCGAAGCCGATCGCATGATGCAGGAAGGTCTAGCGCGCCAACAAGCTGCCCTCAAAACGGCAACTGCGGCTATCGCCACGACCAAGGAAAGAGCCGACCAGACCGCCAAGGACTTTGCTGCCGCCGACGCCCAGCGACAGGATGCAAAGCGCGCCACTCTGCCTCTGCGCGCCGCCGTCAAAACCGCCGAGAGCGAACAGCAAAAAGCAATCCGCGCCTTCGAGGATTACATGAGATCCGCGTCCGGCGACGATGCGTCGGCCGATCGCGAAACGATCCTTGAGAAAGCCGTTCTCGATTTAACGCAAGCCGCCGATGCGGCCCGCACGGAAGCTGCGAAGGGCGAGCTGAGTTTCGCAGAGGTTCAAGGGCGCTTTTCGGCGGCGAAGGCAGCGCGCGATGCAGCCGCCGATGCGGTCCGCGATGCGCAAACGGATTTGCTGTCGGCCAAGCGCGGCCTCACCGACACCAACAACGACATGCGGCTGCGATCAAAACCGATTTCCGTCTTCGTCAGTCTGAGCGCGCAACGGATTTATATCCGCCAGGGATTTGAGCCGGTGCTCGAAGCCCCGATCTCGATCACGCCCATGCCCGGCCCTGTCGGCACGCATGTCTTCACGGCCATGCGTTACGGCGACGATCCGAATGCGTTCGATTGGCGGCTCGTCAGCGCTCAGGTCCCTTCGCCCGGAAAAGCGTTCCTTGAAGAGGCCCGCAAACGCCAGGACCGCGATAGCTCCTCTGAAAAAGCGCCTCTGAATGTCCGAATGGCGCAGGCGGCACTAAGCACCTTCACGATACCCGACGACCTGCGCGCCATGATCTCTGAACGCGCGCGCCCGGGCGCATCGCTCATTGTTTCCGATCGAGATTTGCCTCTTCATGAGAACGGCAGCGGAACAGAATTCGTTGTGCTTACGAAGTAACACCTAACGCATCGTCCAATCGGTCACCTGAAAAGTCGACGGGTATGCCTCGTGCCTTTCGTTGACATCGCATTGCGCCCATCTATACCGAACGCATTCAACGGCGGGATGCTCTTTTGACAAAAATCGCGGCCAACACGTACGCAACTTGGGCGATCGTATGCTGCTCCGCTGTGCTTGCCATGCTCCTCGTTCACGCAATGGGGCACCGTGTCGAGCCCTGGACATTCATCGTAGACGTTCCGAAGCCGCCCGTTCGAGGCGATCTTCAACTCACGAGAGAAGCGATCACCGCGCCGGGCGAACCCGATTTCGTCCACGGCCCTTCGATCATTCAAACCCCGACAGGCTTGCTCGCCTTCTGGTACCGCGCCGTTTACGAAGGCGCCAACAACGCCGAGCTTGTTTCGGCGCGCTTCAACGGTTCCAAATGGTCTCCGTCGAAAGTTGTCACGAATAGCAATACGGTTTCGCGCCAGGCGGGCATCAGGATTAAATCGCTCGCCAATCCCGTTCCCTTCCGGCATTCGTCCAACGAGATCTGGCTGTTCTTCGCCGCCTCGCGGCTTAGCGGTTGGGCGACCTGCGAGATCATGTTGATGCGCAGCGTCGACAACGGCGAGACGTGGGGGCCGCCGAAACGCCTATACGTGTCGCCGTTCCTCAACATTTCGCATCTGACGAAAACACTGCCGGTTCGGCTCTCCGGCAACCGCATTGCTCTGCCCGCCTACCATGAGATGGGCGCCAAATATCCGGTCATGCTGGTTCTCGATGAGAACGGCCGCGTCATCGATAAGCGCCGGATGGGCAACGGCGGCGAAGTCGGATTTCAGCCGGCGATCGTCCCCACTGGTCCGACGACGGCCATTGCTTTCGTGCGCCGGCTCAAAAGCTCTCCGTCACATCATATCCTCATTACGCGCACGACCGATGCGGGTTTGACGTGGACGCCTGCGGAACCGACCGTCCTGCCAAATCCGAGCGGACCGATTGCCGCCATTCGCTATGACGAAACGCGCATCCTTTTGGCCTTCAACGACGATCCGCTCACGGAACGAAACATTGAAGTGGCCTTCTCCAATCTGGACGGGACACATCTTCGAAGGATCGGAACCGTCGCTCAGAAGGACGAACGTATCCCGTCCGATTCCGTCGCTTATCCGTTCATGATTGAATCGGAGCCGGGTCAATACGATGTCGTATTTTCGCGGCCCAATTCCAAACGAGCGATCGATCACGTCCGTTTTTCGAGCGCCTGGGTGGCTCACAAATCCGAAATTTCCGCGGCACAGAAATGATCAACGTCGCCGACTATCTCCTCGATCGCTCAAGTGCGTCGCTGCTGCTTTTCATGGCGGGCGCTGCGCTCGCGGCCCTCATACGGCTTTCTCCGGCCAAACGTGTCGGCGCCGGATTGGCGGCAATCGCGCTCGCAGCCAGCATTCCGATTTCGACGCGATCGGGATTCGAATGGATCGTATCCGCAATCGGACGCCCATCCGCTCCCGGCCTTTTGCTGCTCGCGACGCTCGCCGTAGCGACGGTGATCGGACGCAATCTGAATGATAACCGCGAATGCCGCTTCGCGACTGGCCTTCTGGCGATAACCGGCTTCATTCTCTATCCGGGCGCAACGGGGTATCTCGATTTCGATACCTATGCGCTCGGTTACAGCGGATACGTACTGCCCGCCGCCCTGGTCGCCATTCTCGCCTACGCGCTTTATCGGCGTTATTTTTTCGTCGTCGCTGCGTTGGATGTCGCCATCATCGCATTTCTGCTGAGCGCCGGACGCAGCAACAATCTCTGGGACTACGTCATCGATCCCGTGGCTTGGCTCATCGGCATCGGAACCTGGATTTTCCTCCTGGTCCGAGCCGTTGTCCGGCGATCGAAAGCGTCGCTTTCGATGCCGGCGCAAACGTCATCCTGATCAGCCGAGCCCGGGGATCGGCGCGACGCCGATCAACCACTCGTGTCCGCCCAATAGTAGCGCCGCGAAAAGTGCGACACCGAGCACGACGACGATAATGTCGTTCATCGGGCCTGCTGGCGCGGACAACGACCCGAACGGTCCGGTGGCGCCACGTTTCTTCACCGAAATACGATCGTAGACGGCGAACGCGAGAAACGATCCGAACAGCAGCAGCGACCCAAGATCACCGTTCGCCATCAGATGCGCGAAAGCCCAGACCTTGATTGCGGCAAGCAGCGGATGGCGCGTCGCCGTCCGGATGCGTGACGGGATCACCGAGGCAACGAGCAGGATCATCGACGGCAGCATCAGCGCTACTGCGATGTGCCGCATCCAGACCGGCGGCTCCCACAGAATGGGATTCTTGCCCGGATGAAGCTGCAGCTTGTGATAGCCGAGCACGATGATAACGAGACCGGCGATGGACAGCAGCGAAAATATGATCCTGTAGGGAACGACGCCAATGCGTTCCTTGAGACCATCGCGCAGTTCCGGCGAGGTCGGCAGCAGGTGAATGCCCAGAAACAAGATCAGCCCGACGATCAATACCATCATGGTGTGCAGGTCCTCCCCGTTGATCCGTTTCGCATATCATCAATCGCGACGCGGCGGCAGTCTCGCATCTCAGGGCAAATAGCCTTTATTGAGATCGTGTGCCTGCCGTGAAATAACGGCGCCAGCCCCATTTTTGTGGATTGCCGTCCACGCGAGGTGCGTCCCGGCGTCTTCCGATGAACTGGACCGCAGTTCGATCGCGACCTGTTCGCGGGCTTTGGCCTTGATTGGATTCGACAGCGGAAAATAGAGCTGCTCCCAGTGCGTCCGCGGCGCAGATGGGGCTGTCGACAGCGAAATGCCGGAACCGAGATCCGCCGTCCACCACACCGCGAAGCCATAGACCGTCGCGGGCTTGGCGAGACGCCACTCGGCCTGCCCTTTGCGTTTGGCCCGCGTCTCGCGCTGCAAATCGACAGTATCCCACGCGACCGCGCTGGCGCCGTTTTCGAGAAGCTCCGAGGGTTGCAAAAGGCGAACGTAGACATTGTTTAGTGTCATGACCTGCGCCGGAGCGAGATCGAGGCCATGCCCGACACGCTGCCACGCGCGCAGTTCGTCATCGATGCGCCGCGCCGTGACTGGCACGACGTACTGCACAATGCGCGACGGAATGATCGTCCCGCCAGGCTTTAGAAAGCGCGTCCGCGCATCGGCGAGCGTCGCGATGATGTTTTCTTCAAGCGCGTAGTTTCCGAGCGTTTCCGAAACGATGACATCGGCCGCGAGCCGGTCGTCGAACTCCGTCGAATGGCATGGAATGAGGTGACAGTTCTTGGCGCGGTTCGCCTTCAAGACCTGAGCCGCGACACCTGCGACTTCTGCGGTCTCAAACAGAAAGACTTGCCTAGCGCCGAGCTTGGAGGCCATGAGTCCGAGCAGCCCAGTTCCGGCTCCGATATCGGCAACGACGGTTTTCCCCGGCTCGATCACCGCTTTCAAAGCCCGGAAAAAGGCATCATTTCGCGCTTCGTCGGCGATGAGAGTGCGATGGTATTCAATGCGCATGATCAGAGCTTCAGCTGGGGTCCGCGCACCTGATAAAGCATCAGCGCGGTTGCAACGGCGAGATTGAGTGAGTCGAGTCGTCCGGCCATCGGGATTTTGACGAGCTTCGTGCACGCCGCTGCTACGCCGGTCGAAAGCCCCGGTCCCTCGCCGCCCATCACGATTAGCTGCGGCCCACGATAGTCCGTGCTGCGAAAATCATCCCGCGCCGTGAGGTGCGTTCCGATCACGTCGCCGGGCCACTCCTTTGCGAGCGCAACGAAAGCCGCGCGATCCATCTTCACGATCGGAACGGCGAAGATCGAACCCATCGTGGCGCGGATCGCCTCCAGCGCATAGGGATCACACGTCGTGCCGACGAGAATGACGCCCGCACAGCCGACGGCGTCCGCCGTGCGAATGATGGTGCCGAGATTTCCGGGATCACGCACTTCCTCGAGCGCGAGCCACGTTTCATCCGAACCGAGAGTCTCGATTTGAGGCGGCTCCGCGAAGCGCTGACGAAACACGCCGAGCACCGTTTGCGGATTATCCTTCGAGGCGAGCTTGCCGAGCACCGCTTCCGAAACTTCCAGAACCTCGGAACCGGCGCCGAGAGCGTGCGTCACCAATCCACGCGCGATGCCGCTCGCCGCGGCACCGGCCTGATAGACAAGCGTTTCCGGCACGAACCCGTTGTCCCGCGCGGTTACGAGCAGTGACGCACCCTCGGCAACGAAAAGCCCGGTCTCCTTGCGAACCTTGCGCATTTCGAGCGCCCGAATGGCTTTCACGCGATCGTTGGTCAAGCTGGTGATCGGCTTCGGTGCGTTCATGGCTGGCCGCTCCAGCGCACGAACAATGACGTTGGCACGAGCGGACCGCTGCGGGCGCGGATCGCAAGCTCGCCAATTTCAAAACTGCCACCTTTGCCGTTGAGAGCTTCGCGCAGCAATTGATCGAACGCGAGGGCCGATGCACGAATGGCGTAAACCGTCAGCACCATCGCCGCCTCCGGCGCCAGCAGCTTCGCGAGGTCTTCGAGCAGAGGCGGCAAGTTCTTGAACAAGTCCCAGACTTCGCCTTCGGGACCACGTCCGAACTTCGGCGGATCGACGAGGATCATATGATAGGTCTTGCCGCGCCGAACATCGCGCGCCGCAAACTTCGCCGCGTCATCGAGCAGCCAGCGGATTTTGGCGGCATCGAGACCTGAGGCCGCTTGATTTTCCTTGCCCCATTGAATGGCTTTCTTGGAGGCATCGACGTGCGTGACCTCGGCTCCCGCCTTCGCAGCGAGCAAGGACGCTGCTCCCGTATAGCCAAAGAGATTGAGGACGCGCGGCCGCTCGCCTTTGACAGCCGCCAGCCGCTCCAGCATCCAATCCCAATGCGGATTTTGCTCGGGAAAGAGTCCGAGATGCCAAAGGCCCGAGAGCTTGCAAAGCATCGTGACGCCGTCGATGCGGACCGGCCAGGCATCGGGCACACGCTTGTCGACACGCCACTTGCCTTTCTCGTCGTCCTCGCCGGAGGCCGAAAAGACCGCATGCGCCTTCGCCCATTCCGCTTTCGGAAGATGCGGCCGCCACAGCGCCTGCGGCTCCGGCCGATCCACGACGACGGCGCCGAAGCGCTCCAATTTGCGCCCGGCGCCGCAATCGAGAAGGGCATAGTCCGTGAAACCGTCGGACGTGATGAGCTGGAGGCGATCGGGCGGCATCGGCAGCGGGAATTCCACGAGAAGAGCTTCGATTCCCGCGGCTTTAGCACGAATGTGCCGAAATGGCAGGCCGTCGCGGCCTACGCGATTAATGGCTGCCCGAATCCAGATCTATCGCTGGCGATCCTCAGGCAGCGAGTCCTGCAATCTCGGCCTTGGCCGTTTCGATCGCGCGCGCCCGTTGCTCGGGTCCGACCGCGACGCCTTCCGCTCGGATAAAGGTCACGTCATTGATGCCGAAGAAACCGAAAATGCCGCGCAGATAGGTTTCCTGATGATCGAGGAATGCAATCGGCGTTTGCGGACCATAAAATCCACCGCGCGACGACGCCACGATGACACGCTTTCCGCCAGCCAAGCCTTCGGCTCCTTTCTCCGAATAGCGGAACGTCTTGCCCGCAACCGCAAGCCGGTCGATCCACGCCTTGAGCTGGCTGGGGACGCCAAAGTTGTACATCGGCGCACCAATCACAACGACATCGGCGGCAAGAAACTCATCGAGCGCCGTTTGACCGGAGGTGATGTCCTGCTGCAAGGGCTGCGTTTCTGGCGCCGCACCTTGGGCCGCCGCAAGATGCGCGGACGAAAGATGCCCGACCGGCGCAGTCGCGAGATCGCGATAGGCGACCTCGATATGCGGGTCGCGACGGCGTTCGGCGACAACAATCTCGGCGGACAACTGCCGGCTTACCGAGTTCGGACCGAGGATGCTTGAATCGACGTGCAGTAACTTCATCTGTGCGCTCCAATCGCAAGGGATCGGGCGGAAGCCGGCCCGTTTGACAGCCGGGCATCCGTCAGTCACATTTTGTGACCAACGCTAAATTGATGACCGCGAAATCCGGCACAAGGAGGCACTTTTTTGAAACCCGGTATCAAACATGAAACCGAGTACTGCCGCGCGACCGCCGATTTGCTCGCCCGTATCGGCGACAAGTGGACAGTGTATGTCGTCGGCCTGCTGCAAAATGGTCCCATGCGCTTCAACGAAATCCGGCGCACCATCGGCGGCATCTCACAGCGCATGTTGACTCTCACGCTGCGCGGACTGGAACGCGACGGCTTGGTGACGCGCACCGTCTATCCGACCATACCGCCGCGCGTCGATTACGAGCTGACGGAACTCGGTCGCACGCTCATCGGCACGCTCACAGGCCTTGCGGAATGGGCGAACCGGAATGGTGCTGCCGTCGAAAAGGCGCAGCGGAATTTCGATGCCAAGGCCAACGCCGAGGCGAAATCCAAACCACCGCGACGCTTGCCAACGCTCTGGCGCGGACGCAAAGCGGCGCCTTCGACAGCCGACGAGCCGTAACATCAGGGTCACACAGGATAAAAAAGAGAAATTGCGCCAACATGCGTCCGCAAACGGCGGCTAAGCGCGGCTAGAGTGCGCGTGATATGCATGCGGGAGTGGCATATGCGAATTCATCGTCTTATCGCGAGCGCGGCCTTCGCAGCGACGATTAGCCTCTCGGGCTCGGCGTTCGCCTTCGAGACCACGTCAATTGGCGGGACGAATTCCGACGGCTCGGCTCAGTTCCAGGATTCCGCCGACGAGCTGACAAAAGGATCTCTTGGCGGCCTGCAGTTCGGAGTGACGTCGCACGGCAGCGACAGTTCGGACGATGATTCGACGCGGCCGCCGTGGGAAATCAGACCACCGGCGCCAAGCCGCAGCTATTACTCGACGCCGATGGGCGGATCGATGTTCCGTCCGGGCCAGTAACCAACCAGGTTGCCGCATCCTGCCGCGCGGCGATTTCCAGCTTTAGCATTTGGACGAAGGCGGGTATTTCACGCGGCGATGTTCCTTGCGCAGTTGGCAATTGCGCACTTGAAAGGTTTGCCCATGCCCCTCCTCAGAATTGACCTTTACAAAGGCCGCACCGAAGCCGAGCGCAAGACTCTTCTCGATACGCTCCATCGCGCCATGCTCGCGGCTTTCAAAGTTCCGGAACGCGATCGCTATCAGGTCGTCCATGAGCACGATCCCGCGACGATGCTGATGGAGGACACGGGCCTCAACATCCCGCGCACGGAAAAGTTTGTCTTCGTCCAGGTCACGACCCGGCCAAGAACGAGGGAGGAGAAGGAAAACTTCTACCGCCTCGTGGTCGAAGACCTCGAAAAGACGTGCGGCATCGCGCCGACGGACGTCATGATCAACATGGTGACGTGCACCGACGAGGATTGGTCGTTCGGATTGGGCCGCGCCCAATTCCTCACCGGCGAGCTTTAACCGCTCGCCGGTCCGCGGCCGTTTAATCCAGATCGTCGACGATGACGGCTTCGCCGCCGCCCTTCAGGCGTTGTGACAGCGCCGCTTCGATAAACGGATCGATGTCGCCGTCCAGGACTTCGCTGGGGTTCGTCGATTGCGCGCCGGTCCGCAGGTCTTTGACGAGCTGATAGGGCTGCAAGACATACGAACGGATCTGATGCCCCCAGCCAATATCGGTCTTGGCCGCCTGATCGGCATTGGCCTTGGCTTCGCGCTTTTTGAGTTCGAGTTCGTAGAGTCGCGACTTTAACCGCCGGAACGCGATATCCTTGTTCTGGTGCTGCGAACGCTGCTCCTGCGCGAAGATGACGATTCCCGACGGCTTGTGCACGAGGCGCACCGCCGATTCTGTCCGGTTGACGTGCTGACCGCCCGCGCCCGACGATCGTGCGAATGAAATGTCGACATCGGCGGGATTGATATCGATTTCGATCGTGTCATCGATCACCGGATAAACGGTAACCGACGCAAAGCTCGTGTGACGCCGCGCATTGGAATCGTAAGGCGAGATACGCACCAGGCGATGCACGCCGGCTTCCGTCTTCAGCCAGCCGAAGGCGTTGTCACCATCGATCTCGAACGTCGCCGACTTGATCCCGGCTTCCTCGCCCGGGCTTTCATCGATGAGTTTCACCTTGTAGCCGCGCCGTTCGCCCCAGCGCGCGTACATGCGCGCCAGCATCGAAGCCCAGTCCTGGCTCTCCGTCCCGCCCGCTCCGGCATGGACCTCGACGTACGTACTCATGGCGTCGGCTTCGCCCGACAGCATGGCCTCGACCGAACGCAGATGGGCTTCCTGATCGATGCGCTTCAGCGCCGACTCGCCTTCGCTGATGCTGGCTTCGTCGTTCTCGGCTTCACCAAGCTCGATCAGAGTCAGGGCATCCGCATAGTCGCCCTGCAAGCGCTTGAAGTCGGAAACGGCACGGTCCAGGGAATTGCGTTGACGCATGATCTTCTGAGCGTTTTTCGCGTCGCTCCAGAGGCTGGGATCCTCGGCCTTCGCGTTCAGCGACGCGAGCCGGTCTTCAGCAGTCTCCCAGTCAAAGAGACCTCCTCAGGAGGGCAATGGCCTCCTCGATATCGTCAGCCAGTTTTTGCGCTTCTGCGCGCATGGAAACCTCCGAAAGCCGGCGCCGGCATCCGGCGCGGTATGATGTCAGGAGTAAGATCGCACGGTAATAGTCAGAGCGGATAGGACTGTAAACGTAAGAGCGGGCAACGCGGCAATGCGCGCTGCGCGTTCCTACCACAGGCCGTTGGGCGCGAGACCTCCGTCCATCCGCTGCTGCGGCGGCGGAGGCGGCGCTGAACGAGAATACGCATCCTGGTTCGGCGGCGGCATTCCGGCCCCGGCTCCCGACGCATCGGCCGTCGCATTCGCAAATCCGATCATCGAGGTACCATCATCCGGATCCTCGTTCGGCTTGAACGCCTCGATGATCGTATTCGGATCGTCGGCGGTCGCCCGCAACCCCGTCTTGAGATCGATGCGGACGAATTTGATTCCCGGCGGCACGCGGAATGGTTCCGGCGGCGTTTTGTCGAGAGCGTCCTTGAGGAATTCGCCAACGACGGGAGCAGCGATCATGCCACCCGTGCCACCCCGGCCCATCGGCTTCGGTGTATCGTAGCCGATATAAACGCCGACGACGAGGTTCGGCGTATAGCCGAGAAACCAAGCGTCCTTTTCTTCGTTGGTCGTACCGGTCTTTCCGGCGACAGGCCGGTTGAGCGAACGCAGAACTTTGCCGGTGCCACGCTGCACGACACCTTCGAGGATCGACGTCATCTGATAGGCAGTATGCGGATCGAGAATCTGCCGCCGGTCATCGATCAACTCGGGCTCGGCCTGGTGCGCCCAGTGATCGGCGGTGCACCCCATGCACTGACGCTCGTCATGGCGCCAGATGGTGCGCCCGTAGCGATCCTGAATGCGATCGATCAAGGTGGCCTTCACCTCCTTGCCGCCGTTCGCCAGCATGCAATATCCCGTCGCCATCCTGAGCAGCGTCGTCTCACCGGCCCCGAGCGACATCGACAGCACCGGCAGCATGTCATCGTAGATGCCGAACCGCTTTGCATATTCAATGATGAGCGGCATGCCGAGATCTTGCGCCAGGCGAACTGTCATCTGGTTGCGCGAATGCTCGATACCGAACCTGAGCGTTTCAGGACCGGTGACTTCCTTTTCGTCGTAGTTCTCGGGCTTCCAAATATCCTGCCCCGGCCCCTGATCGATTTCGATCGGCGCGTCGAGAATGACGGATGTCGGCTTGTAGCCATTGTCGATGGCCGCCGCGTAGACGAATGGCTTGAACGATGAACCCGGCTGCCGTTTCGCCTGAATGACGCGATCGAACTGGCTGACATCGAAGGAGAAGCCGCCCACCACCGCGAGCACGCGCCCCGTGTAGGGATCCATCGCAACCAGGCCGCCGCCGATCTTCGGGATCTGCATCAGCTGCCAGGCGCCTTGGATGTTGTCCGGGTCTTTCGGAGCCACGTAAACGACGTCGCCGGGCTTCAGAATATCCGCCGTCGAATTCGCCTTGATTTTCTTGCCGTGCTGCAAGGCAGCCCATTTCATTTCGTCGAAAGACACTTCGACCGCCTCGCGATTTTTCGCGAGAGTCGAATCCTGCTTGCGTGCCGGTTTGAAGCCGACGATGGCCTTCGTTTTTTGGGTTTCCAGAACGACACCCAAGCGCCAGGGCTTAATGTCGGATGGGCTGCGGATGGCGCCGAGCGCCACGCCCCAATCACCGGAAATATCGATCTTGGCGACCGGCCCGCGCCAACCGCGCTTACGATCGAACTTGACCAGTCCGTCAACCAACGCGGTGCGGGCGAGCTTTTGAAGATGCGGATCGAGCGTCGTTCGCACCGACAGGCCGCCGCCATACAGTTTGTCTTCGCCGTATTTCGCAAGCAGCCAGCGGCGAACCTCTTCGGCGAAGAACTCGGCCGTCGAGATATGTGCGCCGCTAGGCCGGATATTCACGACGAGCGGCTTCGCTTTGGCCGCCGTCGCTTCTTCCGGCGTGATGTAGCCGTTCTCGGCCATCTCGCCGATGATCCAATCGCGCCGCTCGGTCGCTCTCTTTTTCTGGCGGAAAGGATTATAGTTGTTCGGACCTTTCGGAAGAGCAGCAAGGTACGCCGCTTCCTCGATCGTCAAATCTTTGAGCTCTTTGTTGAAGTACGTGAGCGCCGCTGCCGCGACGCCGTACGAGTTCATGCCGAGATAAATTTCATTGAGATAAAGTTCGAGAATCTTGTCCTTGGAATAGGCGCTCTCGATGCGAACGGCGAGGATGGCTTCCTTGATCTTGCGTTCGATCGAACGCTCGTTGGTCAATAGAAAGTTCTTGGCGACCTGCTGCGTGATGGTCGAGGCACCTTGCGTACGCCTGTTCGATCCATGCACCTTGGCTTCGACGGCCGCGAAGACGGCGCGCAGGATGCCCTGAAAATCGAGTCCCCCGTGCTCGTAGAAACGGCGGTCCTCCGCCGAGAGGAAAGCCCCGATAATCCGCTTCGGAATGGTATTGATCGGCACGAAGATCCGGCGCTCGCGCGCAAACTCCGCAATGAGCGATCCGTCGTGCGCGTGGATGCGCGTCATCACCGGCGGCTCGTATTTCGAAAGGCTTTCGTAGTCCGGCAGATCGCGTGACGCCTGCCACACGAGGAATCCGACGCCCGCCGATCCGGCGACGAAAAGGACCACAAAGGTCGCGAAGCTGAAGCCGAGAAAACTCAGCAGCAGGCTCTTGCGCCGTTTCTTCCGTTTTCGGGGCGCCGCAGGCGGCGGCGTTGGCGCGCGCATCAAATCGCAAATTCCGTTGGTCTATCGCTGGCTTACGCTTCCGGGGGTGACAAGGCCTACGTTTATTTCCGCGGCGCAGCAAAAACAACCCGGCGCTACGCACATTAGCAGGGATTGTGGCAGCACATCGGCCATCCACCCAAACACGTTCACCGATGCCTCGCCGTCCTCTTGTCGAAGTATGTACCGACCGCTGAAGAGATTGCCGCAGCGACTTTGGTTTGCCACGCGATCGTCATCATTTCCCGCTCCTCGGTCACGTTGCTCATATAACCGAGTTCAACCAGCACCGACGGCGCGTGCGTTTGCTTCAACACCTTGAATGCGGCCGATTTCCGAGGAATTCGCGACATCGTAACCGCCTGCTTCAGGTTCGTAACCAGAACCCGGGAAAAATCGGAGGAAAAGTTGGAGGTTTCGCGCTTCAAAAGATCGATCAGGATGTTCCTGACGTCTTCGTCGTTGCCGTCATCGACCGCATTGACACCCGCAATGAGATCCGAGGCGTTCTCCTTTTCAGCCATGATCCGCGCCTGCTCGTCCGAAGCCTTATTCGACAGCGTGTAGACGGTCGCGCCGCTAACTAGATTCTTCAGCGACTTCTGTTCGATCGAATCCGCGTGCAGGGAAATGAAAAGGTCGGCGTCGTGGTCGGCCGAGAACTTCAATCGCTGGTCGAGCGAAATGAAAACGTCGTCGGAACGGGTCAGCTTGACGTCATAGCGCCGGGTTTTCATCAGTGCCGACTTGAGTTGCATAGCAACGGAAAGGACGATCGATTTCTCCGCCACGTTATTGGCCCCGATGGCGCCCGGATCGATGCCGCCGTGGCCCGGATCGATAACGATGACCGGCTTTGCGTGCTCTTTATGTTTTCTGTCGGCGCGCTCCGGCGGGGCGGTATTGAGCGCGAAATCCGCCGGCAATGCCGCAGCCAGCGTCGCGCCGGTTCCTGCCCCAAAAGCGGCCGCATCCATCGGGGCCATAACGATGGCGAGCTTCAGCGCTTTGCTCCCCGGGATGCGCGTCATTCCCGCAGACGCGATGCGCACCGGGCCGGTTGTATCAATCACCACGCGGGCCTGATGCTCGGCAAACAATCCGAACCGGAATGCCGAGACGACGCCTCGCCCTTTCCGGCCGTCCTCGGCGCGCAGCCGGAACTTCAGATCGGGCAGGTCCAGGATCACACGATACGGATTGGCAAGCGTGTACGCCTGAGCCGTAAGGCCCCGGCTGATGGTCAGCTCAAAGGTCGTGGTCTTGCCGTTGTCGATCAACCGGACCGCCGTCGCCTCAACGGCCGGTTTCGACGCCGCCTGAGAGGGCTCGGCGCTGAAGAGCAAAACCAAGCCCAGGCCGATGACTCGCAGCCATCCGCCGTTCCACAAATGTTCTGCAAGTGCCGCCATGCCCCTGGCCCCTCGCCGCCAAAACTCGCCGGTCCCTCCCCTGTGCGCGTTAAGGCTTTGTTTTCAGAGACGTTCTAAGTTGTGGCCCAGTATTGAGGCCTTCTCCTAGTTCATGTTTTATATCACTTGCCAGTCTGGGGGCGACCTCGTAGACTTTCACCATATTCGGTGGCGCTGAAGACACACCTTTTTTGGGATGGCTCGGTAAGCGCTTGTGTGGCTCGATCGGCCTGCTGCGGATCAGAAAGCTCCGCGTTCACAGGTAATCAAGCCCACACGGATCGCATCGGCTCGGAGCGAGCGTACGGGAGTATCAGCATCGCTCGGGAAAATGCGCTTTGACGACCGGCCTCCGGCGGCCACGTCAAGGATGACTGACTTTGTGCCGGTCGCTTCGGTCCGTTCTCGGGTACTGCATCGGTCACGGGCGGCCACTTCCTCAACGCGACGCCGAGGCGTCGCAGAACCCTTTATTCCGGCCAGCGTCTTGCTTTTCCAGACGCGCCGCCGGGCACTACCGACAGGCCATGACGACAACTCGCACCATTCACAGCAGCACGGCTCGGGCGATCGTCCGATCGTCCCCCGTGGCTGTTAGGGTGAGCCGCACGCGCGCCGCCAGAACTGGAATGCTGCGGAAAGCGTCCCGGCCGGTTTCCACCTTCCCACATTCCCCCAACTCAATGCGCCGCCGTACGAACCGCGCAATTGCCACCGTTATGAGTGGTTTAGGTCGCGACACGCTTCGGCGCGCCAAGGAATTCGATCAATGTCAAATACAAAAATGCTCATCGATGCCACGCACCCCGAGGAGACTCGGGTCGTGGTTCAACGCAATGGCCGGGTAGAGGAATTCGATTTCGAAAGCGCCGCACGCAAGCTGCTGCGCGGTAATATCTATCTCGCGAAAGTCACGCGCGTTGAGCCGTCGCTGCAGGCTGCTTTCGTCGATTACGGCGGCAACCGCCACGGCTTTCTCGCCTTCAACGAAATTCATCCGGATTACTACCAGATCCCGGTGGCCGACCGGCAGGCCCTTCTCGACGAGGAAGCAGCCGCCGAAGCTGAACTCGAAGCGGCCGCCGACAGGCGCGCCGAAGCCTTGGCCCGCCGTGGACAGCGCGGCGGCGGCTCGAACGACTCCGGCCCTGAATCTCCGGGCGACGATTTCGGAGACCTGACGCCCACCGATGACAACGTCGGCTCCTCGCACATCGTCGATGTCGAGGAAGACGAGCACATCGAGGAAATCGGTGGCGACGAGGACGGCGAGGAGACGGTACAGGTCGCAGCCTCCGTCGTTCGCCGTACCGATGACATCCGCTCGGAACCGGCCCCGGAAACCGAATCTGAAGCCGCTTCATCCGGCGACGATGCCCGGTCGCAGGACGAAGCGCAGAGCACCGAAGTCGAAGCATCCGCTTCCGATCACGATCATACGGACGATGCGCAGCACGATGAGTCTGCCGTTGACGCGGATTCCAACGCTGACGACGACGAGCACGAGCACGAGCACGCCCACGAAGACACCGGCGACGACTCGATTGCGTCTCACGACGACGCGCCTGCTCACGGAGAAATGCGCAGCGATTCCCGTCCGCGCCAGCGCCGGCGGCCGCGCACCTACAAGATCCAGGAAGTCATCAAGCGGCGGCAGATCATTCTCGTGCAGGTCGTGAAGGAGGAGCGCGGCAACAAAGGCGCGGCTCTCACCACGTACCTGTCGCTCGCCGGCCGTTACACCGTGCTGATGCCGAATACGGCGCGTGGCGGCGGCATCTCGCGCAAGATCACCAACCCGCAGGATCGCCGCCGTCTGAAGTCCATTGCCCAGGAACTCGAGGTTCCGGAGGGCATGGGCCTCATCATTCGTACGGCCGGAGCCGCACGGACCAAGCAGGAAATCAAACGCGATTTCGAGTATCTGCTGCGATTGTGGGAAAGCGTTCGCGATCTGACGCTCCAGTCGACGGCGCCAAGCCTCGTCTACGAGGAAGGCGATCTCATCAAGCGGTCGATCCGCGACCTCTATAACAAGGACGTCGAGGAGATCGTTGTCGCGGGCGACGCGGGCCACCAGGAAGCCGCCGACTTCATGCAGATGCTGATGCCGAGCCATGCCAAGAACGTGGTGGCATACAGAGATCCGACCCCGCTTTTCACCCGTTACGGCGTCGAGCGCCAGCTCAACGCGATGTTCCAGCCGCAAGTGACGCTGAGATCGGGTGGCTACATCGTCATCAATCAGACGGAAGCCCTGGTCGCCATCGACGTCAACTCGGGAAAATCGACACGCGAATTCTCGATCGAGGAAACCGCGCTGGCGACGAACCTCGAAGCCGCCGACGAAATTGCGCGGCAATTGAAACTTCGCGACCTCGCCGGCCTGATCGTCATCGACTTCATCGACATGGAGGAGAAGCGCAACAATCGCGCCGTCGAACGCCGCCTCAAGGACGCCTTGCGCTTCGACAGGGCACGCATCCAGCTTGGCCGCATCTCGCACTTCGGCCTGATGGAAATGTCACGGCAGCGCCTGCGAACCGGCGTGCTCGAAGGCTCGACATCGCAATGCGCCCATTGCCAGGGTACCGGCATCATCCGCTCGACGGAAAGCGTCGCCCTCGCGGTGCTGCGCGGTATCGAGGATGTCATCACGGCCGGAGCAAACGGTCCGCTGATCGCGACGACCACATCGGCGGTCGCACTCTACATTCTCAACAGCAAGCGTCCCTATATCGCCGATATGGAAATTCGGCACGGCCACACCATTACGGTGCTCGGCAGCGACCGCATGCAGGGCGCCAACTTCACCGTTGAACGCACGGCGGCAACCCATGCGCCCGTCCGGCGCGCGGAACGTGCTGCCGTCAACATGGACTGGGGCTTCGACGGCGATAACGAACCGGCTTACACGGCGTCGGAAATCGAGACCACCGTCGAAGTGTACGATGAAGACGAAAATGTCGGCCCGGAGCGCAATGGTGCACGCAACGACGGAGATGAAGGCGGTGCACGCCGCGGACGTCGCCGCCGCCGTCGCGGCAGAGGTGGCCGTGATCGTGGAGACGATCGCGAACGTTTCGCTTACGAAGCCAATGACGACGCGAACGCCGCTGCAAACGACGATGCGCAGATGGACTCCGACGAAGCGGGCGCGGAAATTGCGGGCTTGGAAGATCAGCCTTCTGTCGATGACGGCGCAAATGCTGGCCATGCCGAAGGCAATGGATCGGAGGAACGGCCGAACAAGCGCCGTCGGCGTGGACGCCGGGGTGGACGGCGCGGACGTGATCGCGGCCGCGAGTCGGAGCAAACGCAGTCGGCGGACGATGCCGAGGGCTTCGCATCCGAGTCCGAACAATCCGACAATAACGATGATGACGGCGCCAACGACGTCGCCGCAGACGACAACGGCGACAAGTCTCCGGAGTACAACGGCGCCGCTGGTGACAAGGAAAAAGCTCCGAAAGCCCCGGGCCGCCGCCCGCGTCGGGTCTGGGACGTCCCGTCGGCCGCGAATGGCGACGAGGAACAGCCTGCTGCTCCCGCCGAAAAGGCCGCCAAAGCCGTGCCCACACCGGAGCCGGCACGCGAACCGGAAGTCGTTGTGACGCCGGAACCCACGCCAAGCCGGCGCCGTCACGAAACGGGATCGAGCGAACCTCGCATTGAGCGCGTTGTCGTGGGACCGAATGCTCAGTCCGATGTTGCCGAGACGGAAACGGCGAGCGCGCCGGCTCAGCGCAAAGGCTGGTGGCAGAGGAAATTCGGCGGCGAGTAAGCGTCGCCGTCAAGCCATTCGAAAAAGGCCGAAGTTATTGTCTTCGGCCTTTTTTATGGGCTCCTGCACAACCGCTTGATGCTCGCACGCCATCCGCCATGCTGGCGCCCCATTATGATGACTGATGGCCTAAGTCCGCGTTCGCCCCGGCGTTTGACCCAACCGCCCTCAGCTAATACTGCTTGAGTGCATGGTGTCTCGAGACACACATCGAGATTAAGGCACGCTAATGCCTGCAACGAGCAAAGCCATTTCGACGATCGCATTCCTGCGCCCAGCACTACTTTTGCTCTGCATGTTCAGCCTACTGGCGGAAACGCATAAAGCGCACGCCCAAGGCTTGCCGATCATTCGCGACGCCGAGATCGAAGCGCTGCTGCAAGACTACGCGCGTCCTATTTTTGAAGCGGCTGGGTTCGGCGGCGGCCGTGTCACGGTCCGCATCGTGAACAACGACTCTTTCAACGCTTTCGTTCTCGACGGAGCAAACGTCTTTATCCACACCGGCACGCTGATGCAGGCCAAGACGCCGAATGAAGTGATCGGCGTCATCGCCCACGAAAGCGGCCACATCGCCGGCGGACACATGGCCGCTCTGCGCGCGCGCATCGCCAAGGATCAAACACGTGCGCTCCTCGCTCAGGTGCTCGGCATCGGCGCCATGATTGCTGGCGGCGTTTCGGGAGGAAGCGGCGGCCGCCAGACGATGGAAGGCGGACAGGCCATCATGCAGGGCGGCACCAACATCATTATGAAGGGATTGCTTGCCGAGCGCCGTTCCCAGGAATCGGCGGCCGATCAAGCCGGCCTGAAGTATCTGACCGCAACGAAACAGTCGGGCCGCGGCATGCTCGACACATTCGAGCGCTTCAAGCAGCAGGAGTATCTCTCCGCCGACATGCAGGACCCGTTTGTCAGGTCGCACCCGCTCTCCGTCGAACGTCTCGCGCAGCTGAGTGAGCGGGTAAAAGCCAGCCCCTACGTCAATCAGAAAGACCCCCCGTCCCTACAGCTTCGCCACGATCTCATGCGCGCCAAGTTGTCGGGGTATCTTGAATCACCGTCGATCGTCCTCAATCGCTATCCGGAGACCGACAAATCGCTGCCCGGACGGTACGCCCGCGCCATCGCCACCTTCTTTCGCGGCGGTCCCGGTGCGCTCCAAAGCGCCATTAAGCAAGTCGATGGGATGATCAAGGAAAATCCCAACTATCCCTATTTCTACGAGCTGAAAGCCGACTTCCTGATGCGCTCCGGAAAGATGCAGCAGGCGGTCCCTGATCTCGACCAAACCTTGAAACTCGCGCCGGGAAGCCCATTGATACAGGTCGAGCTCGCCCGTGCGCTGCAAGGCAACGGCGAATCCGGTGATTTGAAGGAATCCATTAGTTTGCTGCGGAAGTCGCTGATTACCGATGAAAACGGCAAAGCCTACCGGTTGCTTGCAAATGCCTATTACAAACAGGGAAAACGTCCCGAAGCCGACGCAATGACAGCGCAGGCCTACTTTTACGAAGGCGACATCAAACAGGCGCAAATCTTCGCCAAGCGCGCTCAGACCAAGCTGAAAGCCGGCTCGCCTGAGTGGTTGAAAAACGACGATATCGTAAATTACAAACCGCAAACGTGAGCCGCTCCGGCTCGAATGAGTGAGATCATATCCATGAACGTGAAGCGCATATGGAACGCGGCCTCTTCGGCATCCCACCGCAAGCGAATGACGCTTGCCGCCCTTGGTGGCAGCATGGCGCTGCTCTTTGCCTTCGCGATCGGGGCATCCGACAGCTTTATCGCCCGTCCGGCACATGCGGAAACGGTCGCCCCGACGGCAGGCGGCAGCGCCTTCACCGACGAACAGAAGAAGGCGCTCGGTGACATCATCAAGGACTATCTCGTCAAGAACCCGGAAATCATGATCGACGTGCAGAACGCACTCGACGAGAAGTCCCAGAAGGAACAGGAAGCCAAGCTCACGAGCTTCATGACCGAAAACGGTAAGGCGATCTTCCGCAGCCCCGGCAGCTCGGTCGCCGGAGACCCCAACGGCGACATCACGGTCGTCGAATTCTTTGATTACAACTGCGGCTACTGCAAGCGCGGCCTTCCCGAAGTTCAGAAGCTGCTCCAGGACGACAAGAAGGTCCGCTTCGTCTTCAAGGAACTGCCGATCCTTTCGAAGGGCTCGGAGGAAGCCGCCCGCGTGGCGCTCGCCGTCAAGCGCCAGGGCAAGTACTGGGAATTCCACCAGGCGATGCTTGGATCGAAGGGTCACGCCGACGCCGCGTCCGCGCTCAAAATCGCGCAATCGCTTGGCCTCGACATGGACAAGGTCAAAGCCGACATGGAAGGCGACGACGTAAAGAACGAACTCAAGGACGATCTGCTGCTGGCCCGGAAACTCGGCATCAACGGAACGCCGCACTTCCTGGTTGGGGCCAAGTCGATCCCCGGGGCTCCGGACGACTTGCATGACCAGCTTGAGAAAATGGTCAGCGAATACCGCAAGGACGGCTGTTCGATGTGCTGAGCCGCCGGCTCCGGCCGGTCGCCACGATAGCGTTTGTTAATGCTCGGGGAGCCGAATTCACACCCGGCTCCCTGGGGGTCACTTTGCCTCCGCCGGGAAAGCTGATAGACCCTGGGCTCCGCAACTGGCCGGGGCCTCGCCCCTGCGCTTGAGCAACCTCCAAATCATGGCTTCCCTCGTCTACCTGTTGAACGGTCCCAATCTCAATTTGCTCGGCGCTCGCGAGCCCGCCATCTATGGCAGCGAGACGCTGGCCGACCTGCGCGCCCGCTCGGACAAGGCCGCCGCCGCCAAGGGACTGAAACTCGAGTTTCGCCAATCCAATATCGAAGGCGAAATCGTTAACTGGATCCAGGAAGCGCGCGAAAAAGCCAAGGGCATCATTATCAATGCCGGTGCCTACACCCACACCTCGGTCGCCATTCTCGACGCGCTACAGGCCGCCGAGTTGCCCGTGATCGAAGTACACCTTTCCAATATCTTCCGCCGCGATGAGTTTCGCCATCACTCCTACGTTTCGCTTGCGGCAACGGGCGTCATCTGCGGCCTCGGCGGCAAAGGCTACGAACTTGCCGTAGAAGCGATGGCGAACATCCTGGCCGGCACCGCCCGCAAGGCGTGACGAGCAGGGACACAGTTGAGCTATAAGTCGAACACAACCGGATAAACCTCGAGGACAGAGGACGAATGACCGCAAAAGATCAGGGGCCAAAGACGGCGAGCACCGAGGGTCAAATGATCCGGGAGCTGGCCGAGCTTCTCAACGACACCGGTCTGACGGAGATCGAAATCGAAAAGAGCGGTCTAAAAATCCGCGTGAAGAAGAAGATCTCGATTATCGCGGCTCCCGCCCAGGCCTACGCCGCCGCTCCGGCATCTGCGCCCACGGCCCCGGCCGAAGCAAAGCAGACCCAGCAGCCGGGCGATCTTTCCAAGCATCCGGGCGCCGTGAAGTCGCCGATGGTCGGAACCGCCTACCGCTCGCCCGAGCCCGGCGCCGCGGCGTTCTGCGAAGTCGGCAGCAAGGTCAAGCAGGGCGATACCTTGCTGATCATCGAAGCCATGAAAACGATGAACCAGATCCCGGCGCCGCGTGCGGGAACGGTCAAGGCCATCCTCGTCGAGAACGCCCAGCCGGTCGAGTACGGCGAGCCCCTTATCATCATTGAATAGAGCGCCGCCGGTTTGCGAAGCGCCGGCAAGGACGCTGGAGTGCAGATGTTCGATAAGATCTTGATCGCCAATCGGGGAGAAATCGCTCTGCGCGTTCAGCGCGCCTGCCGCGAATTGGGCATAGCAACCGTCGCCGTGCACTCGACTGCCGACGCGGATGCGATGCACGTGCGCCTCGCCGATGAAAGCGTCTGCATCGGACCGCCTCCTGCGCGGGAAAGCTACCTCAACATTCCGGCCCTCGTGACGGCCTGTGAAATCACCGGCGCCGACGCCGTGCATCCCGGTTATGGCTTTCTGTCGGAGAATGCGCGCTTCGCTGAAATCCTCGAAGAGCACAAGATCACCTTCATCGGCCCGACGTCCGACCACATCCGGATCATGGGCGACAAGATCGAGGCGAAAGAGACCGCGAAGCGTCTTGGCATTCCGGTCGTGCCCGGATCGAACGGGGCCGTGACCAGCGAAACCGAGGCGATGAAGGTCGCCAAGGACATGGGCTTTCCGGTCCTGATCAAAGCCGCAGCCGGTGGTGGCGGACGCGGCATGAAGGTCGCTGCATCGCCGGCAGAACTCGGCACCGCGCTGGCGACCGCACGCTCCGAAGCCAAGGCGGCTTTCAACGACGACGCCGTCTACATCGAGAAGTACCTGCAAAAACCGCGTCACATCGAGATTCAAGTCTTCGGTGACGGCCAAGGCAACGCCGTGCATCTCGGCGAGCGCGATTGCTCTTTGCAACGGCGACATCAGAAGGTGCTGGAGGAAAGCCCGTCGCCCGCGCTCAACGCCGCGCAACGCCAGAAGATCGGCAAGACCGTCGCCGATGCCATGCGTAAGCTGAAGTATCGCGGCGCAGGGACCGTCGAGTTCCTCTACGAGGACGGTGAGTTCTATTTCATCGAAATGAATACGCGCTTGCAGGTCGAGCACCCGGTAACCGAGATGGTTACGGGCGCCGATCTCGTGCTTGAGCAGATACGCGTCGCGGCCGGACTTCCCTTAAGCTTCACGCAAGAGGATATCGAATTAAAGGGCCACGCCATCGAATGCCGCATTTGCGCCGAAAATCCACGCGACTTCCGGCCTTCGCCCGGTCAGATTACTTACTGGCACCCGCCGGGCGGACTGGGCGTCCGCGTCGATAGCGGCGTCTATCAAGGCTATCGCATCCCACCCTATTACGACAGCTTGATCGGCAAGCTGATCGTCTACGGAAAAACGCGCAACGACTGCCTGATGCGTCTGCGCCGCGCTCTCTCCGAGTTCGTCATCGACGGCATTGAAACCACGATCCCGCTATTCCAGGATCTCGTGCGGGATCCCGACATCGCCGATGGCATCTATGATATTCATTGGCTCGAAAAACATCTGGGGATGAAGTAAAGTTGCCTCTGCGCGACATGTTTCGCGCGCGTTTAAGAATTCGCTTGGCGAGTACCGGCATGGCGTCGCGCGATGATCCAATGTTCGAGATTACGCCGCAGGTTCTCCTGAAGGCCTACAGCTGCGGCATCTTCCCGATGGCTGAAAGCGCTGACGATCCGGCGTTGTATTGGATCGAGCCGCAGCATCGCGGCGTGCTGCCGCTCGATGATTTTCATATCCCGCGCCGCCTTCTGCGCACCGTCCGCACGACGCCGTTCGCGGTCAAGGTCGACAACGACTACGACCGCGTCATCGACGGCTGCGCCGCGCCGCGCGAGGGGCGTATGTCGACGTGGATCAACACGCGCATTCGCGGTCTCTATCGCGAACTGTTCGATCTTGGTGCATGCCATACCGTCGAAGTCTGGGACGGCGACGACATCGTTGGCGGCCTCTACGGCGTCGCGCTCAAAAGCGCATTCTTCGGCGAAAGCATGTTTTCCACCGAACGCGATGCGTCGAAAATTGCCCTCGTTCACCTAGCGGCGCGGCTCGTTCACGGTGGATTTACTTTGCTCGACACGCAATTCGTGACCGATCATCTCCGCCAGTTCGGCACGATCGAACTCGATCGCGGAACATTCCAGGCGAAGCTCGAACAGGCCCTCGACAAGGACGCCGACTTCTTCGCTCTCCCCCGCAATGCGACGGGTGCCGATGTCGCGGCGGTGCTGTCCTCGAGACACTGACCCAACGGCAAACACCTGTTCCCCTCGAAACAGCCGCGCACATTAAGGCGCGTCAGATTTTCCTCATCGCGGATGCCATCAGCGCCGCGAAAAGCCTGCGCCTTCGACAAAGCGCAATCTGATTTGAGGAGTCAAAGAATGTCTAAGAAGTCTATTCTTTTTGCCGCCGCGGCAGCCGTTGCAGCATTGGGCGGAGGCATCACGGCCGCCAGCGCCCACGGTCACGGCGGACATGGCGGGCACGGTGGTCACGGACATATGGGCCACCATTTTGGTCATCACGGTTTCGGACCCCGGATCATCGTCGGCACCGGTTATTCCGATTGCGGCTATCTCCACGACCGCTGGATGTTCACCGGTTCGCACTACTGGAAAAAGCGCTTCCTCAGCTGCAAGTACGGTTGGTGACCCAGACCACGAACTGTCGCTATCTTGTCATTGAAAATCCGTCCCGGAGCGCCGTGCTTCGGGACGGATTCGTGGCCGTTCTTGCCGACGTCTTATGCCGGCGATGGAGCGCGCCCTTCGCTGGATCATAACGCACGTCGAGAACGCGACGGCGATGATCCGTCAGTACGCCACCTGACCGTCACGATTTGGCGTGCCGAGCACGTGCGTTTTGGGTGGCAGCATCACCTGATCGAAGGTTTGGGTGAACATCGCCGCCGCAAAAAACGCCACCGCCCGCAAGGTTTCCTTGCCCGTGTTTTCGAGATCGTGGCGCAACGGCGTCGGCAACACGAAAACACTGCCCGGTGCGACGGAATAGGCCGTGCCGTCCTCAAGATGGAGCTTACCGGTACCGCTGATGATGTATTGCGTTTCCTCAGTCGCATCCGTGTGCCAGCCAAGGCGGCCACCCGGCTCGATCTCGTAAACGATCGTGGAGGACGCCGTCGCCCCGTTCCCTCCGCAGCGTGCGAACGCACCCTGCCAGCGAACATGAGAATCATTTTCGCCCCAAACTTTCGTTCGCGGGAGCTTCTCGGAATCGACAACGATATTCATTTGTACGCCTCCATTCAGCTGAAAATGGAGGCACTCTAACAGCGACGAATGCTGTCCCAAGCCCAAGCATCATCGCTAGTTAAGCATTGCTTTCGCGATGCCTATTCTGGATCGGAGGCGCCAGAAATTCTTTCCTCGGTGAGTCCCCAATACGCGATCGCACTGGCAAACGCGATCACGCCAGCAACGGCGAATGCCGGAACGAACGAGCCCGTTGCCTGAACCAGAACGCCGGTCACAAGCGGCGCCAACGCTCCTCCGATCGAACCGCCGACATTCTGAACCGCTTCGAGAGTCGCCACAGTGTTTGGCGGCGCAATGACCGCCGCCAGCGCCCAGCCGCAACTGGACGATACGTTTGCGGAGAACAATCCAATCGCCATCAGCGAAACGGCAACACCAATGTTCGCGACATAGGCGGCAACGATCGTGCTGCCGCCCGCAACGACGAGACCACAGATAATCGGCAGCCTGCAAGCCGTTACGGCGTCGGTTCCGGAGCGGCCAAGCCGGTCTGAGATCAAGCCGCCGGTGATGCCGCCAAGAAATCCCGCGCCGAGAGGAATGGACGCCCATAGGCCGGCGTTCGCAACGCTCAAATGCCGCGCCGATTCGAGATAGCCCGGCAGCCACGTCGCATAAAACCAGGAAATATAGACAACGCCGAAGAAGCCGAGAAACATCCCCCAGCTTGTTGGAAACTTCAAAAGCCAGGTGACCTGAGCGAAACCCGCGTGATGCGACGGCTCACCGTCATCGCGGCGGATTTCGTCAATATCCGCTTGGGGAATTCCGGCATCCACCGGCGCCCGATAGAAGATCGCCCACAGAACCGCGACCGCGAAACCGGCAAGTCCCGCGACCACGAACATGATGCGCCAACCGTAGAGCACCATCAGCAACGTCAGCAGCGGCGGAGCCAAGGCAGGCGCCAGCGCCGACGATGCGTTAAAAATCCCGATCGGCAATGCTCGTCGCTTCAGCGGAAACCAATCCGCGCAAACGCGAGCGCCGCCGATATACATAGGCGATTCACCGAGTCCCAAAGCAATGCGGGCGGCGACAAACTGATGGAGCGATGAGACGGCGCCGGCGGCAAGCTGCGCCACCGACCAGACGATCATGCCGAAGCCCAGCACACGTCGCGGACCGAAACGATCGATCAACGAGCCCGCCGGAATTTGCGCCAGGCCGTAGCTCCACGCGAACGCCGACAGCAGCAATCCCATCTCGGAATAGGAAAGACCGAGTTCTGCGCGAATTTCAGGGTTGCCGACGGCGACAGCAGCCCGATCGAAATAATTCACGCATCCGGCAATAACGAGGAGCGTCACGGCAGTCGTGCGAAGCCGCTGGGTGCGCGGCGAGATATTTTTCTCGCCTACTCCCACTCGATCGTGCCGGGCGGCTTCGACGTGACGTCGTAAACCACGCGGTTGACGCCACGGACCTCGTTGATGATGCGCGTCGCCACGCGGCCGAGGAAGGCCATATCGAAATGGAAAAAGTCGGCGGTCATGCCATCGACAGACGTTACCGCACGAAGCCCCAGAACATGATCGTACGTCCGTCCGTCGCCCATCACGCCGACCGTGCGCACCGGCAGCAGAACGGCGAACGCCTGCCAGATCGCATCGTAGAGACCGGCCTTGCGGATTTCATCGAGATAGATCGCATCGGCCTGACGCAGAATGTCGAGCTTCTCGCGCGTGATCTCGCCGGGAATACGAATGGCAAGTCCCGGCCCCGGAAACGGATGCCGCCCGACAAACGCTTCCGGCAAGCCAAGCTCGCGGCCCAGCGCCCGGACTTCGTCCTTGAAAAGCTCGCGCAACGGTTCGACGAGCTTCATGTTCATGCGCTCGGGCAAACCGCCGACGTTGTGGTGCGATTTGATCGTCACAGACGGCCCGCCCGTGAACGACACGCTTTCGATGACGTCGGGATAGAGCGTTCCCTGTGCCAGGAACTGCGCGGGTCCAGCGTCGGCACCCGGAGCGCCACCAAAGGAGCCGCCGCCGATCTTCTTCGCCTCGGCCTCGAACACGTCGATGAAATGCTTGCCGATTGCTTTACGCTTTGCCTCGGGATCCGAGACACCAGCCAGAGCATCGAGAAAGAGCTTCGACGCATCGACGTGGACGAGCGGAATGTTGTAGTGATCGCGAAAGAGGCCGACGACCTCGTCGGCTTCGCCAAGACGCATCAGACCGTGATCGACGAACACGCAGGTCAGCTGATCGCCGATCGCCTCATGGATGAGGACGGCCGCGACAGCGCTATCGACGCCGCCTGATAGGCCGCAAATGACACGTCCCTTGCCGACCTGCGCTTGGATCTTCTCGATCATCACGCGACGGTAAGCTGCCATCGTCCAGTCCGACTTCAGTCCGGCGATCTTGTGAACGAAATTCGAGATCAGCTTGGCCCCGTCCGGCGTATGAACGACCTCGGGATGAAACTGCACCGCGTAGAAGTGCCGGCCCTCGTCCGCCACAACCGCGAACGGCGCATTCTCGCTGGTGGCGATGACTTCAAACCCGTCCGGCAGGCGCGTCACGCGATCGCCGTGGCTCATCCAGACCTGATGGCGCGTCCCCGGTGACCAGAAACCCTCGAACAACGGACTCGGCTTATCGATCGACAGAAAAGCGCGACCGAATTCGCGATGATGACCGGCTTCGACCTTGCCGCCGAGCTGTTCGGCCATCGTCTGCTGGCCGTAGCAAATACCGAGCACCGGAATGCCGGACGAAAAAACACCCTCCGGAGCACGCGGCGACCCGTCTTCTGTCACCGACGCCGGGCCGCCCGACAGAATGACAGCCTTGGGCTTGAGCTTGGCAAAAGCTTCGGCGGCGTTCTGATAGGGATGGATTTCCGAGTAGACGCCGCACTCGCGCACGCGGCGCGCGATCAGCTGCGTGACTTGGCTGCCAAAATCTATGATGAGAACGGTATCGGTCAACGTCAGGGCTTCTCTCTGTTCCAGAGCTCTCCCCTACGCGATCATGACGGTCGCCGCAACGCCTCCAGCTCGACCCGGCACACGGTAGGCAGGCCACTCGGCCGCACCCGCCCGCTCGCACCCGCCGAAAGCTCAATTCGTCTGCCAGATCGCAAAATTGAGCGCCCCCGCGAAAGTCACCCAAGCCAGGTACGGCATGTAGAGATAGCTGGCCCGCCGATCCACGCGCCACGCCGCAAAGATAAACGCGACGATCGCCACCCAGAGCTGCACGATATCGGCGAGCGCCACCGGAATATCGTGACGGCCGAACATCAGATAGGACCAGAAACCATTGAAGAAGAGACCGACACCCCAAATGAGCACGGCCGGAGACCATCCCGCCGCACGCCACACCAGCCACCCCGCGACGGCAATGACGACATAAAGGATCGCCCAGGCGATCGGGAACACGGCGTTGGGCGGCGTCCAGACCGGCTTATTGAGGGCCGCGTACCATTCGCCGGGTTGAAATTCGATGCCCGTCGATGCCGCGAGAACGACGAGCGCGGCAAAAACCGCCAAAGAACCGATATTGCGCAACGGTACTCTCCCAATTTCTTTTTTTGCCCGATAAAGAACGTACCCGGCTGAATGAAGGGCATACGATTTCATGCTGATGGTCAAGACGCGACTGGGACCGAGCGACATCGCCGGTATCGGGCTGTTCGCCGCCGAACATATTCCGAAAGGAACCGTCACTTGGCGCTTCATGCCAGCCTACGACCGTCTGCTGACTGAAGCCGATATCGATAATCTGCCAGAGCCGGCGCGCTCCAACATTCTCGACCACGTCTACCTTGATGCCGCCAGCGGCCAGTTCGTCCTGTGCGCCGACAACGCCCGGTTCATGAACCACGCCGACAATCCGAACACTGCCGGCGTGCACAAATCCGGCTCAATTGAAGGCTTCGACGTCGCGACGCGAGACATCGCCGCCGGTGAAGAACTCACCTGCGATTATCGGACATTCGACGCACACGTTGACCTCAAGCTCGGCACGGCGACCTAGCCGCGAATGTTACCGGCCGGGAAGCAGCGCCGCCGAAGACGCGGACTTGCGCATCATCCGGCGTCGTCGTGAGGCCAGCGCACGCAGAGCGTTGAGATTCATGATCCGTCGCTGAAGATACGGGGAGAAGTAACCCGCATACCGACGCCACAGATCCGGCCGTTGCCAGTCCTCGCCAGAGACATGCCCTCGGCAGTGAGGTGATCCGCACGAGCACGAAAACTCGTCGTAAGGCGAGCCGTCGCTCATCGCATAATCGTAGGTGATCTCTTCGCCCGGGCCGATATCGCGCATCGCAACGAGTGTGATCTGCCCGGAAAGCCCGGCGTTCGGATCGCAACAGTGGTTCACGTAATCCGGCGGCTCGCAATCGGACAGCGAGACCAGATATTGGTTTTCCTCGACCTGTAGCGAGTACCGCCGAACGGTTGGCGGCATGTCGTTCAGCTCTTCGCTGCTCACCAGCGTACCGCTCCAAACGACGATCAGTTCACCTTTGGCAATAGCCGCCCGCGCGACGACCGTGTGGCCGCCGCGGTTGGGGGTCGGATGAACTTCGCATTTCGGGGAGAGGAAGGAGTGGGCCCTACCGCTCATTCATTGACCTCAATTGGCCTCAACGAGCGGGGCACGTCGCGGTCGCGAATAAAACGCGGTGCGGCGTATCCCTCGGTTTGCCGTCAGCCTGGCGACAAACGCCGCATCACATAGTTTCGCCGCAGCCGGAGTCAACGGCGAAAAATTGAGAGTGCGATAATCGTCCGCTCACTTTTTATTTCGAAGAATGTGAGTGCGAAAGAAAACGGCAAAACGGGAATTCCCGCGCAACCTAAAGCAGCGGACGGAAACCGGCTTGCGCACCCTGCGGTAGGGATCGGCGTCAGGACGTGCGCTTCAAGACCGCGATGAAAAAACCGTCGGTGCCGTGATGGCCGGGCGTCAGCAGCAGCGAATCGGATCGCCCGTCAGCAGATGGAGGCGCTTCACCCGGCAGACCGGCCGCCGTCCATGCCTCGGCAATCGGCACCGCCTGAAAGTCGTCCCGCTCCTTGAGGAACGCTGCCACTTGGCCGGTATTTTCTTCGGGCAAGATCGAGCACGTCACATAGACGAGTTGGCCCGCCGGCTTCACGAGCGAAGCCGCCCGGGCAAGAACCGAACGCTGCTCGCTCTGTCGAGCCGCCAGCGCCTCGGCTTTCAACTTCCACTTGGCATCGGGGCGTCGCCGCCAGGTTCCCGTTCCGGTGCAGGGAGCATCGGCCAGCACGACGTCGAAACGCGGCCCCAGCGCCTCAAGCGCCGCGTCCTCGCCCGCCCGGATGACTTGCACGTTGCGCACACCGGCCCGCTTGATCCGCTCGAAGATCGGCTTCAGCTGATGGCGATCCGCATCGTAGGCGTAAAGCTGCCCGGTATTTTGCATCAGCGCTGCGAGCGCCAGGGTCTTGCCCCCTGCCCCCGCGCAAAGGTCGAGCACCTGCTTTCTCGGACCGGCACCGGAGAGAAGCGCTGCAATCTGCGAACCCTCGTCCTGAATTTCGAACCAGCCAGCCTGAAACGCGGCCTCGGCCTGTAAGTTAGGCGTCCTCTGTGCGCCGGATGGCGGCGGCACGCGAATGCCGATAGGAGAAATCGGACACGGCTCCGCGCCGAACGACGCCAGTGCCTTCAACACTTTCTCCGGTGTCGATTTCAACGTGTTGACGCGCAGATCGGCGGGAGCACGCCGCGCCATCGCCTCGCCTTCCGCGATCGCCTGCGATCCGAATTGCTGCGAAAACGACGGCCACAGCCATTCCGGGATATCGGCCCGCGCCGCGTCGGGCGCGGAACTCATGTCCCGCGTCAGCCCGGCAAGCTCGACATCCGATAACGGCTCGGGGGCGTGATCGGCGCCGTTGCAGGCCTCCGCGACAGCTTCCGGCGAAATCCCGAGAGCCGACGCAGCCGCGCCGATAGCAAGAGTGCGTGGCGTATCCGCCCCCAGCGCCCAGGCGAGCGATGCACGCCGGCGCAGAGCGTCATACACGAGGCCGCCGATGGCGTTGCGGTCGCCGGACCCGGCAAAGCGATGGGCTTTGCCCCAGTCGGTGAGTGCGATTGCGACGGGCTGGTAACGATTGAGGATCGCCTCCAGAACCTCGATCGCCGCGGCGATCCGGGCTCCAGGTCTCATATGATTTCCATTCAGATGCCGGCTAAAATCTTGACCGCGAAGATCACCCACATCGCAAGCAGAACGACTAGGCCGCCGCCATAAACGCGCCCGCGCAGCATCACGATGTTGTTCGTCGTGTGTATGTAGGCGTGGACGAAACGCAAGGCGACGAAAATCCAGGCAAGCACGAGCAGCAGCAAATCGCCGACGCGCGTGATCAGGATAAACGCGATCAGCACATAGAACAGCACCGGCAGCTCAAGTTGGTTTTTGAACGCATTGCCGAACTGGGTCGTCTTTTGCGGCCATCCCTGCTGACCAAGCGCGATGTCTTCAGGCCTGACCTCGCCGCTTCGTAAGTGCGATACGCGCCCAAACGCCGTCCTCAAAAGCAAGAGGAACGTAAGAAAAACGAGGGCGAATACGGGCAGCAGAAAATCTGCGACGGTCATCATGGCCTCCAGGTCAAAGCGCGAAGTGGACGTTAGGCACTATACGCCGGAACCCGGATAATTGGGGCTTTCGCGGGTGATCAGCACGCCATGCGCATGACTTTCCCGGATGCCCGCCGGAGAAATCCGCACGAACTTCGCGCGCTTCTGAAACTCCGGGATCGTCTTGGCCCCGAGATACCCCATGCCGGCGCGCAGCCCGCCGACCAGCTGATGCACGACCGAATCCATCGGACCCTTATAGGGAACCTGCCCTTCGATACCTTCAGGAACGAGCTTCAGCGTATCGCGGACTTCGGCTTGGAAATAACGATCGGCGGAGCCGCGCGCCATCGCGCCCACCGAACCCATGCCCCGATACGACTTGTATGTCCGTCCCTGATAGAGATACGTCTCGCCCGGCGCTTCATCGGTACCCGCCAGCAGCGAACCGATCATCACGCAGGACGCACCTGCCGCGATGGCCTTGGCGATATCGCCCGAGAACCGAATGCCACCGTCGGCGATGACCGGAACGCCCGCGCGCGCCGCTTCCTTCGCGCACTCCATCACAGCCGTCAGTTGCGGAACGCCGACACCGGCAACGACGCGCGTCGTGCAGATTGAACCGGGTCCGATGCCGACTTTGACGGCATCCGCACCGGCATCGATCAGCGCCCTCGTGGCGTCCGCCGTCGCGACGTTCCCCGCAATGACCTGCGCGCTGTTCGATTGCCGTTTGATACGGGCAACCGCTTCGATGACCTTCGCCGAATGGCCGTGCGCGGTATCGACCACGATCACGTCGCAACCGGCATCAAGCAGCCGCTCGGTGCGCTCGAATCCGTCTTCACCGACGGTCGTCGCTGCCGCGACGCGCAAGCGGCCTTCTGCGTCCTTCGAGGCGTTCGGATGCTTGGCGGCCTTCTCGATATCCTTGACCGTAATCAAGCCAATGCAATTGTTCTGCTCGTCGACGACGATCAGCTTCTCGATGCGATTTTGATGCAGCAAGCGCTTGGCCTCGTCCTGCGAGACGTGGCGCTTCACCGTGATGAGATTCTCTTTCGTCATCAGCTCGGAGACAGGCTGATCGACCCGCGTGGCGAACCGGACGTCACGGTTGGTGAGAATGCCGACGAGCCTGCCCTTGCCGGCGCTGCCGTCTGGCGCTTCGCTCGTGCTCTCGACGACGGGAACGCCGGTCACGCCCTTGTCGGCCATCAGCTTCAGAGCTTCGCCGAGCGTCTTGCGCGGCGAGATGGTGACCGGATTCAAGACGATACCGCTCTCGTATCGTTTGACCTGCGCCACATGCCGGGCCTGTTCCTCGATCGTCAAATTCCGGTGCAGAACACCGATCCCGCCCTCTTGCGCCATCGCAATGGCAAGCCGGGCTTCGGTGACAGTATCCATCGCTGAGGATAGCAATGGAATGTTGAGCCTTACCGATTTCGTGAGTTGGGTCGAGACGTCCGCCTGCCCCGGCATCACATCGGATGGACCCGGCACGAGCAACACGTCATCAAAGGTAAGCGCTAACCCCGAATCGAGCGAAAGGCTCGAAGTCATGCGGACTTCTCCAGATTTGGGGGGCGACACGTTCAGGCCCCCTAGGGCGGAACATTGTCGCGCGGTCTATAGCACCAAGGTTCCGTGCATGGAAGCATATCTTCCCGCGTCAAATAGTTATGCCGCCCAAAGATTTGGGTAGGACATTTGGAAAAACCGGCGATCGGTGGCCTGTGGTGTCACACGCCTGTCGTCGAAATCTGTGAGTTTGCGCGTACGGGGTGCAAATCCCCCATAGGTTTCTTCTTGGATTCGATATGGTTGACGCGCGAGTGCGGATCGGACTGGCCCTAGCGGCCGTCGGTTTCATCCTCCTCTGTGTGTCCCTCCCGCAGCTTGATCCCAAGCCCTCGACTCAACCGTGGCGAGCGGACGGCCTGCACCCGCTCGCGGCTCTCGCCTGGTCGAACGCGCGCTGCGGCACGGAAATGAGTCCGAGAGCATCCACACCCAAGCTCCAAGCCGACGATCTGCTTGAGATGACAGCCCGGTTCGATGAGACCGAACAGCAGGACGGCCGCGAAGCGGCCTGCGCCACAGCAATATCGCTCGCCGCCGAAGTCTCAGAAGCGGGCGAACCGTCAACGAACGAAGCCGCTCACGCCCGCCTGTTGGCTCAATCGCGCTGATCGCCGCGAAAGCCGGTCGCGAGAACGTAGAGCTCTGAGCTTTCCGCCCGGCTGGCAGGCGGCTTGACGTGACGCACGACCTTGAAGTCGCGCTTCAGCGCATCAAGCAAATCCCGCTCCGTGCCGCCTTGAAAGACTTTGCAGAGAAACACCCCACCCGGCTCCAGGACGTCGGCAGCGAATGCGGCGGCCGTCTCGGCAAGCCCCATGATCCGCAAGTGGTCGGTCTTCGCGTGCCCGATGGTCGGAGCCGCCATATCGGAGAGCACGACATCGGCGCGCCCATCGCGTAAACGCGATTTCAGCAGATCCTCCGCATCCGGGTCGGTGAAATCCATCTCAATGATTTCGACGCCGGGAAGCGGCTCGAAGCTCAGATAATCGATGGCGACGACTTGCCCTTTGCCACCATCGGCCTTGACGCGCTCGGCCGCGATTTGCGACCAGCCGCCGGGAGCCGCCCCGAGATCGATGACCCGTTGCCCGGGCTTCAAGAAGTTGTAGCGCGTATCGATTTCGCGCAGCTTGAAAGCCGCACGCGATCGCAGGCCCTCCCGCTTGGACGCAGCGACGTAGGGATCATTCAGCTGTCGTTCGAGCCAGCGTGCGGAGGACACCGATCGCTTGTTCGCGGTCTTGACCGCCGTATGAAGCTGACGTTGACCGCCGCTCAGACTGCTTCGACCACCTTTGCCACCGCCACTTTTGTTATTCGTCACGGTGCATATCCATTGCTCGATCGCCGGGAACGGCCGCGCCGTCGACGTCCCGTTCGCCAGACGCCATCTTCCATCATCAGACGCATTAAAATTCCTTCCCGCAACCCACGGTCGGCGACACGCAACCGCTCCGCCGGCCAGAGCTTTAATATGGCATCGAGGATCGCGCATCCCGCCAGCACGAGATCAGCTCTCTCCTGACCGATGCACGGCTCCAAAACACGATCCTCATAGCTGAGCCCCAGAAGTCGCGACGTGACGTCATCGATTTCGGACGTGCTCAGCCAGATACCATCGACCCGTTTCCGGTCATATCGCTCAAGACCAAGCAAAACGCCGGCGATCGTCGTCACCGTCCCGGACGTCCCGAGAAAATGCACGCGCCGTCCGGCGAGCCGCTCGCGAAACCGGTGTTTGGCTTCGAACGGAGCCAGCATCTCGGCGACGGCATTCGACATCGCGCTAAAGCTCGCCGGAGTCACGGCGTGTCCATCGAATCGCTCGGCCAGCGTCACGACTCCGACCGGCAGCGACTCCCAGGCGACGATGGCGTCGTTGACGTCGGTACGCCCCGCCAGCACATCGCGCCGCGAGCCCAATCGCGTCATATCCAGCCAAACGATCTCGGACGATCCGCCACCGATATCGAAAACCAGAACGAATTCCGCCTCGGGATCGACGAGAGTTGCACAACCCGCAACCGCAAGGCGCGCCTCGATTTCAGGGGTGAGCACTTCGAGCTCGAGCCCGAAATTTTCCCGAACCTTGGCAACGAACGATTGTCCGTTCTCTGCAACGCGGCAAGCCTGCGTCGCAACCATCCTGGCCCGCGCCACGCGATGGCGCTGCATCTTTCCAGCACACACCTTGAGCGCATCCATCGTGCGGCTCATCGCGTGATCGGAGAGACGGCCGGTCTGGCTGACGCCTTCACCCAACCGAATGATGCGCGAAAAAGCATCCACGACACGGAAACCACGACGCGACGGACGCGCCAGCAACAAGCGGCAATTGTTTGTTCCGAGATCAAGTGCCCCGTAGATGGGCTCGTCGAAGGATCCGGCATCGGCTTTCGAAGCGTTGCGATAAGAGGCCCGCGAAAATCCCGCTCCGGATCGTTCGGGTTTCACACCGTGCGGTATGACAGCACCATCGCCGGCACTGTTTTGCCGGGTGTGCTGTCCGTGTTGGCCGTTGATGCGCGGAGTTTGCGGCAATGCCGCCATATTGGGCGCTGTGTCGTCGCGTTTTGGCGGCCGTTCGCCGCCCTTTGGTGCGTCAGGACCTGAATCAGCAGGCTTCAAATTGTCTCTCCAGGACCTGGTATGACAGCGGCGTGCCGCAGCCGCCGTGCTCTTCAGGCCGATGATCTGGACCTCGGTTGCCGTGAGTGTATCAGGTCACGGTCCGGCGTAAAGCGGGCACAAGAATGTTCGCGTTTTGAAGGCTCTAACGAATCTCGCAGCCCGCAAACTGCGGCTACAGATGATGGCTGTGCGCTATTTCGGCGATAACGCCAAAGCATCCGAAGCGAGCGATGCACCCGCCGGAAGAAAGCTGCCGATCTTTCCACATCTCACGGACGACGCCGTCGGCTTGCGGATCAGACACGGACGTTTCTGTTGCAATCATTGCCTCTGTACGGCATGAGGCATTGCTGTTCTATACTAAGATAGTATGAAACAACCAAAATCTCACGACGTGGCTACGTGCGTATCGAGCGACGCATATTGCGGCCTTGGCGCGGAACGGACCATCTACGCGACGCTGCGTTACAAATGGTGACCTGAGCACGGGACGGGCATGACGAACAGCGGACTAAGAAAATGGGCATGGGTGCACAAATGGTCGAGCCTCGTATCGACCGTTTTTCTCCTCATGCTTTGCATTACCGGGCTGCCGCTGATCTTCCATCATGAGATCGACGATCTGCTGCACGAACATGCCCAGCCCGCTGCGGTGTCTCCTGGCACGCCACCCGTCAACCTCGACGGGATCATGGAGAAGGTGCACCAACGCTATCCCGGCAAAGCCATTCAGTTCCTCGCCTGGGATGATGAAGAACCGGGCGTGCTGCTCTGGTTCATCAATGATCGCGTCGACTCCGATCCGCTGAGCAACCGCATTGCTCGATACGATGCCAATACCGGAGCATTTCTCGACGAGCCCGATTTCAACGGGCGGTTTACGACCATTCTGTACCGCCTACACACCGATATGTTCGCTGGCCTGCCCGGAAAACTATTCCTCGGTCTGATGGGCGCCTTCTTCGTCGCCGCGATCATCTCCGGTATCGTCGTCTACGCACCGTTCATGCGAAAATTGAAATTTGGCGAAATCCGTCAGTCGCGGGCGCGCCCTGTCCGCTGGCTGGATTGGCATAACTTTCTCGGAATCATTGTCGTTGCCTGGATGCTTGTCGTCGGCGGCACGGGGATTCTGAACACGTGGGCGGATCTTGTCGTCAAGATATGGCAATACACGCAACTGACCGAGATGCTTGGCGACGGAAAAGATAAACCCGCCCCGACGAAGCTCGCTTCCATCGAAGACGCAGTGAAACTTGCGCGCGGAAAGCTCCCTGACATGGAGCCGCAAACGCTGGCTTTCCCGGGCACGATATTCGCCGGACCGGCCCACTACGTCATTTTCTTCAAGGGCAATACGCCGGTGACATCGCGGCTTTTGAAGCCGGTGGTAATCGATGCGGAAACCGGCGCCTTTACGGACATGCGCGACATGCCCTGGTACGTGACCGCGCTCCTCATATCGAAGCCGCTGCATTTCGGCGACTACGGAGGAATGCCGCTGAAAATCATCTGGGCGATCCTCGATCTCGTGACGATCATCATTCTGATAACGGGATTGTATCTCTGGATCGCGCGGCGCCGCGCACCTGCCGGCCAAGCGCTCGAAGGCGCCAGCTTTTCCGTTGCCGAGAGAATACCGACATGAGCCAGCAAGTGCTTTCCAAGACAACGGAGCGCAGCATCTATCGCGTCCCGGCGATCATCGCCCTGGTCAGTGGCGTGGGGCTGATCTTTGCTCTTGTCGGCGACGGCCTTTGGGACGTGATGTCCTGGCTTGCTGTGGGGTTACCACTCGCGGTCGCAGCATGGGTCTGGTGGCCGATATCGGCATTCCGGCGAAAAGCGACACCCGCCAGCAGAGTTCTCGATTAAGGCGCCCCCAACGCCGCGACAACATGAAGCCTCAAAGGACACAACGACTGACCGCTTGGCGGACGGCCCTCTGCTGAAGCAGATCGTTCTCTCGGCAAACGCTCGGGTTCAATTTCTCAACACGTCTCAATTCGCTTTATGCCGGCCTGACGACAATCCCAAATCCGGGAAATTTATTTCTCTCGCCACATCGCTTTCGAGCGCTTCCGTAATAACGAAATACGCAACGCCGATTTGCTTCTGCAAATCACATAATCCGAAATTGATATCGCTCGTCATTTCATAACCTACGCACAACTTCTCATTTCATCTTTGATTTTCGCTACGCCTTAGTTCCTCCAATCGGACCTCAACCAGCGATGCCCGCGCCGAATGCGTGGGCTATCGCCGGTGCGTTAAACGGCTGCACAATCGTCTGGGGATGTGCGTCCGCGGGGTGCCGATCATTTGGTTTGACCGTGGAGGTATAGGGATGTTCGGGGGCACCACAACTAAAGCGCACGCCGCTTTGGGGCTCGCATTTTCCAGTTTGCTATTGGCAAGCGTAACACCAGCTTTTGCAGCAGATCTTGGGGGAGATTGCTGCGCGGATCTCGAAGAACGCATCGCCGAACTCGAAGCAACGACGGCGCGCAAGGGCAATCGCAAAGTTTCTCTGACCGTTTCGGGCTTCGTCAACGAAGCGGTCTTGTTTTGGGATGATGGCCGCGAGCGCAATGCCTACGTCGTGACGAACGAAACGGCGCAGGACCGTGTTCGCTTCCTGGGACAGGCGCAAATTTCGAAAGATTGGACCGCCGGCTATCTGCTTGAACTCGGTTTGCGAGGCGCCCGCGAGGATCGCGTCAATCAGGACAATCCCGACGGTGGCTCATCGGCCAACGGCGTGAGTGTTCGCCATAGCGCCTGGTATTTGAGTGGCAAGGACTACGGCAAGCTCTGGGTGGGGCAGACGTCGGAAGCGTCCGACGGCATCACCGAGATCAATCTCGCTAACACGAGCCACTTTTCCTTCACGAACAGTTGGGGCAACACGTTCGGCGACCAGAACTCCGGCTTTTTCTTGCGCCGCCGGGATGGAACGCTGACCGACGTCCACTGGGGCAGCTTCGTGGCGCAAGGCGCACAGCAGGCAGCTCCCGGCGAAGGTCATCGCTTCAACATCGCAAAATATGAGTCTCCGACCGTCGCAGGCTTCACCGCCTCGGCGTCCTGGGGCGAAGATGATCATTGGAGCGTCGCGTTGCGCTATGCCGGAGAATTTTCCGGGTTCCAACTCGCAAGCGGCGTCGCCTACACCGGAGCGAACGATCACAGCTCTCCTTCCGATCAACGCGGCGTTGGCGATACGAGCGAGATCGGCCTCAGCGGTTCGATCCTGCATACCGAAACCGGTCTCTATGCTTCCGGAGCCTGGGGCCGGCTGCATGATGCCGGGCTGGATGATCTCTACGGCCGCGACGTCGACGAGAACACGACGTTCTGGACGCTGCAGGCTGGCCTCGAACGCAAGTTCATTCCGCTCGGAAAGACGACGATCTTCGGCGAGTATTTTCAACTCGATCGGGGCGCCGGGTTCGGGAGCAATGGTCAAATTCTCAACGTCGCCGATCTTGGAACAGGCCTGAATCAAGTTGCCGACTCCCGGATCGAGGGTTGGGGAATTGGGCTCAATCAAAGCCTCAATGAGGTGATGGACCTCTATTTCGACTATAAGCACGTCAAGCTCGACGTCACGACGACTGACGGAATAGCTGAGGCGAATGCCAGCCTCGACTCGATCGAGTTTTTCACCGCCGGTGCTCAGATCAAATTCTAATCGCCGGAGCGTGCCTCCATCCGTTGAGAGGCACCCTTCCCAGCAATAAAGGAAAGAGGGCAGCATTCCGTTTGGATGCGGCCCTCTTGCTTTTTTATCGACGGGCTATGAAATCAGCCACCGTTCTCACGCATCGTGTCCCAGAAATCGACGGTCGCTTCCCGCAACGTGTTTTCGCAGTCACGGCTGCAGTCGATGCGTGTTCCGTGATGAAGCCCGAGCTTCTTTCCCGTCATGCTTCGCTGCAACTGAGCCGTATAGCATGATGGGTAGTTTCCATATCTGGTGCATGCCGTGACCGGTCCCGCGGATCGGGAATGGAATATGCTGTCACCAGCATGCGATGGGGCACTGCCAATCATGGCAAGCCCGATGAGTAGCGCGCCGACAGTAAGATATGTCTGTTTCATTGTTGCTCTCCGCTGCTATAGCGCAGAGCCAGACTATGCCTAGATTTCGAATAAAAAAATCACAGAAACAGCTAAAGCAATCGATTTCATCCGCGATGATGTCGCGTCGTCTGCTTTAGAAGAAATTGGACCGCGCTCGGCGTCAACCGTTCTGCTGCTCGCGGTCCAGCTCTTGAAGAGCCCAGCGCACATTCTTCCTCACATCCGCATCAGGATCGTCCGCGACCGCAAGAAGCGCGTCGCGCGACGACGGCTCTTTGATGGCTCCGAGCGCGGCTGCGGCTTCTTTGCGAACGTTTGGCTGGGCGTTGTTGAGTTCCCGAGCAATCGACGCAGCACCGTGGCGAACTTCCAATTTTCCGAGACTTCGAATGGCGCTCAAACGCACCTGCCAAAAGCTGTCGTCCAAAACGTTGACGAGTTCGTTGCTGTGAGTTGCACCCGCAGGACTTTGGGCCAACGCACCCGCCGCAGCTTCGCGCACGCTCCAGTCTTCGTCCCTCAAAGCCACGGCAATTGTGTTCGCCGCAGCCGGAGATCGTGAGAAGACGAGCGCGTTGATCGCCACACGGCGAACGTTTGCATCTTCGTCCAATACCGCGTGCTTCAACGCCGGCAATGTCTCTTCCAATTTGAGATAGCCGATGACGCCTACCGCCTGCACCCGTACCGAGGGTTCCGGATCGCGGAGCGCCTTGAGTGCCGGTTCGAGCGACTCTCGATTCCGCAGTGCTTTCAGAGCGCGGTAGAGACTTTCTCGAACAAAGGTCGAGGGATTTACAACAAGCGCCAATAGCGGCGCGGCAGCATTCGGTTCTTTCAGTTCCGCTAGGCTATCGGCGGCGGCCGATGCGACATCGGCGTCTGCATCGACAAGCAACTGACCCAGCGCCGCCGCGGTTTCGGGGCCGTCGAAGGAGCCCAGCGCGATCGCAGCTTGACGGCGCACCCCGGCGTCAAGGTCATTCGCTAGGCCCGCCAGCAACGAAACAGCAGCCGGCTCTCCGGAATCGCCGAGTTCGATGATGGCAACACGCCGCCGCTCCGCATCGTCCGAACGCAGTTCGTCCGACAATGCGTCCAAATCGGCAAAACTTTCGAATACGTCACTCATAGGTGTATCCCGTTCCCATTATCTGGCATCACTGCCGACGCGCTGACGATAATAAATGTCCTTTTCATCATCCGTGATCGGAACGACGTAAGGCTCTATGGCGCGCTTCTCGCAGCTCGTACGCCCGTTCGATTTTCCGAGTAACGTGTGGCAACGCCAATTTTCGTCATCGCGACCTTCGTAGTCGGAACGCAAATGATAAAGTCCCCAGCGGCTCTCGGTACGGAATAGCGATGCGGCCGCCGCCATATCGGCGCAGTCGAGAATGGACGCTGCTTCGAGCGCACGCAGCAACTGATGCGAATTCGAAGCGATCATCTTGTCTTCGAGGTCTTCCCGAACTTCGGCAAAGCGCGCCTGCGCCAGCTCGTATTTCCGTGGCACCTTGGGAGGTTGCAGATAGTCATTTACGAAGCGGCGCGTCTTGTACTCGATTTGATGAGGCGGAATGCCGTCGGTGCGCTTCGTCGGGGCTAAAACACGATCGCGTTCGCGAGCGATATCTTCCGCATCAATATCGGCGAGATCGATGTCCTTGGCATAATCGCTGGCATGCTCCCCCGCGATAGAACCGTTCGTGAATGCGCCGAGCATATAGCTGTGCGGCACGCTCGCCATGTCACCCGCCGCATAAAGCCCATCGACGGTGGTGCGTGCGAACTCATCGACAAAAACGCCAGACGCGCTATGGCCGGAGCAAAATCCGATCTCGGAAATATGCATCTCGACCATCGAATCCCGATAGTCGGTGCCACGCCCTTGATGGAAGGTGCCACGCGACGGCCGCTCCACCTTGTGGAGGATGGTCTCAATCTCGGCGATCGTATTTTCATGCAGATGATTGAGCTTCAGGAACACGGGGCCATTCCCCGACTGTAGCTCGCGATAAAATTCCAGCATCATCTGACCCGACCAATAGTCGCAATCGATGAAGCGCGCGCCTTTGTTGTTCGCCGTGTAAGCGCCAAACGGCCCCGCAACATAAGCACAGGCTGGGCCGTTGTAGTCCTTGATCAAGGGATTGATCTGGAAGCATTCGAGGTTCGCGAGCTTCGCGCCCGCATGATACGCCATCGCGTAACCATCGCCGGAGTTCGTCGCGTTTTCATAGGTTCCGTATAGATAACCTGATGCAGGCAGCCCAAGGCGTCCAGCAGCACCCATGCACAGGATGACGGCCTTCGCACGAATGATCAGGAATTCCGCGGTGCGCGTATTGACCGCAATCGCTCCTGCCACGCGCCCGTCTTTTCCCGTTAGCAACCGGGTCGCGATATAGCGATTCGAAATTAGGAGCTGCGCTTGCCGGAGCTTGCGATAGAGCGCCTTCTTGACCGTCTCGCCGTTCGGCATCGGCAGAACGTACGTGCCGAGGTGGTGAACCTTCTTCAGCGCGAAATCGCCGTTCTCCGTCTTCTGAAAGCGGATACCGAAGCTGTCGAGTTCTTCGATGATGGAATAGCAATTCTGCGCATACTTCAGCACAGGCTTTTGGTTGACTATCCCGTCATTCGCGATTGTGATTTCCTTCGTGTACTGCTCCGGCGTCGCGTAGCCGGGGATCACTGCGTTATTTAACCCGTCCATCCCCATCGATATCGCGCCGGAGCGCTTGACGTTCGCTTTCTCGAGCAGAATGACCTTCGATCCGGGATTACGGCGCTTGGCCTTCAAGGCCGCCATCGGCCCGGCCGTCCCTCCGCCGATCACCAGAACATCGCACGTCACTTCGGACAGGCCGTCGACGATCGCATCCAAAGACATACGTTCTATTTTCCTCTCATGCGCCCTCTTTTATCGCGGATACCTAGACGACTTGAGCGCGCGGCCTAACGAAATAAATCTGATTTACATTTTCACGCATGAGGCAACGGCGGCGCGTAAGAGCGTAGCTTCGTTGCACCGCGCTCATTCAATGTTTGCGGAATAAGCATTCCAAAAATTGTTCGTTCACGATCCCGTCGTTGCCGGCATACAGGGGAACGTCAACCACGCAATCGATATCCGGTATGCCAGCTGAATTCGTGAATATCGCAGAGGACGGACGTTCGCTGAACATCGGCTGGCGCTCCGGAGAGCACAACGTTTTCGGAGTCCATCAACTCTGGCGCAATTGCCCGTCCGCACACGCACAGCGCCGACGCATGGATGATCCCGACCTCAAGCCGAACGATGATTTGCGTATCGTCTCGGTAACGCCGATCGGCCTTTACGCGATCAATATCGGATTTTCCGACGGGCACGCCCGCGGAATTTATCCTTGGCCCTTCCTCAAGCAACTCACGAAAAAAACGGCCGCCTCCGATTACATAATTGCCTGAAACCCTACACGCATAACGGAGAATTCAACGTGCCATTGGCGCAAAGCCTCACAACAGTTCCGGTCGTCGTCGATAACGACAAGTGCATCGCCGAAAAGGGATGCACGGTGTGCGTCGACGTCTGCCCACTCGACGTACTGCGGATCAGCGACATGACGCAGAAGGCCTACATGGCCTACGACGAGTGTTGGTACTGTATGCCATGCGCCGTCGATTGCCCGACAGGCGCGGTAACGGTCAACATTCCCTACCTTTTGAAATGAACAGAGACGGCCGCTCGAACGAGCGTCCCGGGGACAACTTTATTACGGGGACTAACATGCGCCTTTATTCACTCTTTGCTACGGCACTTCTCGCAACAAGCAGCCTTGCAGGTGTCGCTCAGGCCGAAACCATCCGTGTCGCGATCGGCACGCAGGATGCGACGATCAACACCGCGACCGGCGGGCTGATCATCCGCGAGGAGAAGCTTCTGCAGAAATACTTGCCGCACGACGGCAAGTACAAGGACGTCACCTACGACATACGATGGAAGAACTTTACGAGTGGCGCACCCATCACCAACGAGCAGATCGCGGGCAAGCTAGATTTTGCAGTCATGGCCGACTTCCCCGGCTCACTCAATGGGGTGGCGCATGAAAAAGCCGGCCGCAAAAGCCTCTTCATCAGCGTCGTCATGGGCAGCGTCAAGGGAAGCGGCAATGGAATCGTCGTGCCGACGAACTCTCCCGTTCAGTCGATTGACGAACTGAAGGGAAAAACGATCTCGGTTCCGTTTGCATCCACGTCTCATGGACTCTTGCTGCGCGCAATCAAGGCCCAAGGCTGGACCCCCGGAAAGGATGTGAACATCATCACCCAAGCTCCGGAAGTTGCAGGTCCGGCGTTACAGGCAAATAAAATCGAGGCGCACGCCGACTTCGTTCCCTACGCGGAACTCTTTCCCTGGCGTGGCTATGCCCGCAAAATTTATGACGGATCTCAGGCCAATGGCCCAACGTTCCACGGCGCGCTTGTCGAAGCCTCTTACGCGGAAAAATATCCGGAGATCGTCGTCGCGTACTTGCGCGCACTCATTGAGGCCGACCGCCTCATAACGACCGAGCCCGAGAAATATAGCGAGCTGATCGCCAAGGTCACCGGCGTCGATGCCGAGGTCGATTATCTCTTCCACGGACCGCTGGGTTTACAGACGCGCGACCTGACTTGGAAGCCGGAATACAAACAGGCTCTCGCGACATCCATTGAGACGCTGAAACTTCTCAAAAAGACCGACCAAGGCCTCAACGTCGAAAATTTCGCGACCGACCGTTATATCCGGGAAGCCTTCAAGGAATCGGGCCTCGACTATGACGCTCACCTGAAGAACTACGAGCAAACCGCTCTGAAGGCCAAGGATGCGCTGACCGGAGAAAACATCACGGATCCCAAGCGCGTCGCGGAAATCTGGGTGAAAGGCGAACCCCTCGTCCGTCATTACGCATCGGCCGAAAACGCCTTCAAGGCGCTCAAGACGATCGAAGGCGAAGGCAAAACAACCCGCGTTGTGTATGCCCAGGATCGGAATAGCGGCATCAAGCTACTCGCCAGCCAGGCATGGTTTGTACGAAACAATGATGGCCAGGTGAGCGCCTTCCTCCTCAAGGGACAAGCCGACGACTGGGCCAAGAGCAAGGGCGGCAAGGTGCTCGATTTTAACGCCGCGCGCTCTGCCGTGCTGGCAAGCAAGTGAGCGCTCCAGCCAAATCGGCCTTCGGCCGCTGGGTTCTGCAAGCATCGTCGATCGCCGCTTGCCTCCTCGCGTGGCAAACGGCATCGGCGCTTCATCTTGATCTCGGCATCATCACCTTCGCGAATGTGCCGACGCCAGTCGAAGTGTTCAAAGCCGGCATCGCCTTTGTGAAGTCGCCTAAGATCGTCAACGACCTTTCGAGCAGTCTGATGCGTGTCTTCGCCGGCTATGGAATTGCCGCGCTCATTGGAATTGCATTGGGCGTCGCGATCGGACGGTCCCGGCCCGCGTCCAATATCCTGATGCCGCCGCTTGAACTCATGCGTCCAATTCCTGCAGTGGCCTGGATACCGCTCGCCGTGCTGATGTTTCCTTCATCGGAACTCTCGATGATTTACATCACATTTATCGGCGCGCTGTTTCCCATTCTCCTCAATACGATTCACGGAGTCGAAAGCGTCGATCAGCGCCTAATCGCTTCTGCTCGAAGCCTTGGAGGCACACGAACAGCACTTCTGCGTGAGATAATTCTGCCGGGAGCTGCGCCGAATATCGTCACCGGCCTCGCGGTTGGGATGGGCACTTCCTGGTTTTGTCTGATAACTGCGGAGATGATCTCCGGCCAATTCGGGATCGGCTATTACACATGGGAATCCTACACGCTGCAGAATTACTCCGACATCGTCGTCGGCATGATCTTGATCGGACTGCTGGGCATGGGCAGCAGCTATCTTTTGCGCAAGCTCGGAGCGGCGCTGACGCCCTGGCATACGGTCGAGGCAGCACGTCGATGAGCGGCCGCGAACGCTTGAGTCGGCCGGACGCGGGTCGCATCGAAACGGAGAATGTCTCGATTGAACTCGGTCAAGGCGCGCAAGCGTTCGAAGCCGTACGGGATATCAGCGTAACCATCGAACCCGGCGAACTCGTCTGTATTCTCGGCCCCTCAGGATGCGGAAAATCGACGCTGCTCGGTGCGCTTGCGGGCCATATCACGACGAGCAAGGGACGTTTGACGGTCGATGGAGTACCCGTTGGCGGACCGCACCCGGATCGAGGCATCGTCTTTCAGCATCACACGCTGTTTCCGTGGAAGTCCGTTAGAGAAAACATCGCTTTTGGCCCGAAGATGCGCGGCATCAAGAGAGTGGAAAGACAACGCATGGCCGACGAGATCCTCGATCTTGTCGGGCTTCGCGATTTTGCGGATCGGTACCCAAGGCAACTGTCCGGCGGCATGCAGCAACGCGTCGAGATCGCGCGCGTGCTCGTAAACCGGCCGCGACTTCTGCTCATGGATGAACCCTTCAGCGCGCTTGACGCTCTTACGCGCATGCGCATGCAGGAACTGCTCCTAGACATCTGGGAGCGCGTCCGCACCACGATCCTGTTCGTGACTCACGATATCGACGAGGCACTGTTCCTGGCGGATCGCATTCTCGTTATGAGTCCAAGACCGGGACGTCTTCTCGAAGAGATCGCTGTTCCGTTCATTCGGCCCCGCGCGACAGACATCGTGGCGCTTCCCGAATTCGGAAAATTGAAGCGTCACTGCCTCGATCTTTTGCGCGTCGAAACGCACACCGCGCCTCTCCCGCGCTTGACGCCCTTGGGACTTTGAATCGCGTCCGCGCCGATGTACCCCTCCATACCGAATACCACTGGCTTCCCTTCTTCGATTGCCGCATCTCGGGTCTAACCCCGGCGTCGACATTCTCGCGGAGTGCAATTGAACCGCTTTTTGAAAGCTCTGATAAATGTGGAAAGATCACTAAATCCCCACCGGAAGGCTAAAGCGGATATAGGAAGTTTATTGTACGCCTCGGAAACAAGATCGCGACGCACACCTTCTAACCGCTTTGTCATGACATAAGTGCCGAATGTCGTGCCATTCGCAGAGAATTGCCTATGGACATACCTCGCGGACATATTCAGATGCTCAGCAGCTGCGCCCGGCGATAGCTCCGCGTTTCCGATATTATCGTCGATAAATTTCAACAGCTCCCGAATATGGCGATTGGGCATTAGCTCCATTTTCTCCGCAAGGTCTTCCATTCTTAGGTCGACGGCCATCGGCAGAAGAATGACGGAAGCATCATACAGAGCATTTAACTCGTCCGGCGAAGCCGTGGGAAATGTCATCAATAGCGCGTCCAAGCACGCTGACAATGGATTGCTCAATTGTTCGGGCGGAATGGAAACATTACAAAATAGCGAATTGGCTGCATTCAAGTCGCTAAAGCGAGCTTTCGGCACCACGAGGGAAAATACGTCATAAGAATGTTCAGCTCGCTCTGTCACTTTAACCGGCGACGAGCCATCAAAAATCATCAAGCTCCGGTTGGCTCCGGATGTATCGCGGCGATCTTGCTCGACTTGTGCCTCGCCATGCAAGATGTAGCAAACATAAAAGACATCATCACTGGAGTTCGCTATTTCAGCCGTTGAACGTGTTCCAACAAGAGGTGTCATTTGCGCGCGAGAAATTAAGCAAGATTCCAATTCGGCGCTTATCATCCGCGCATGGAAATCCGCGTCCGGCTCTATTTCGAATCGCCACGGCATACCCATGCTGACTAGCGTATCGCGAAAAATAGAGAATTTTTGCTTTTCCGAGTAAGATTCCGTATCGCAGGTAGCGATTGAAAAATTCATCAACTCCAAGCGCTTTGTATTTTCTGCATTGTTGTCCATGAGCGCTCACCCAGGTAAGCAAAGAAGTTATCCGAATTGGAACGTGAAGCCTACCGCTTGTTTGACGACTTAGAGAAGTTCTTTTTAAAGGAAGCACGCTTCGCAAATGCTTAGAATGCAAGCTGGGTTCTCTATGTATATTTGAGACGATTTACAGCGACCCGATAGGACGGCGATACCAAGCAGCGAACAGATTGAATGATGACGTAAGGCGATGTGCTCCGTCCTTGTTATAGGCGGCGGAGTGATTTCCTGTGCTCCTTGCGAGCGGAAGATGATCCTTCCCAAATTCCCCGAGGTGGATGATCGCGCGGTCTACGACGACAAGGCCTATGCATGCGGGTGGAAAAGACTTCGGCGAAGAAAGCCGTCGTGCTGTGGGCAGTGAAGGAGAAAGCGCAAGCGGGGCCGTCCGCTCGACGTTGGAGCCCGCCCATTTCGATGGAGTACGCTCCGAGGGAATGCTGACCAGCATCCTGTGCGTATCGAATTTGGAAGTGGCGAATATCGCCGCCACTTCCGTTGTCGTAACCTCGATTAGTCGATTAGTAGCTCGCAACCGCATCCCAGAAGTCGCATTTGTAGTCGGATCGGAATTGCGCGACCGGCGTCGTTGAGAGCGGGATGTCCTGCACAAAGTACACGCCGTTTGTGGCTTTGAACTTTGGCCATGGCGAGTTGCCAGAGCTGTTCGGATTGCCAGTCTTCGCGAAATTCGTCCACGCGGCGACGAGTTGATCCGACAGCTTCACCTCGTTGCCCTGAAGTTCGCGGGGTTGGCCGGTCGTTTGATCCAGGTTCACACCAAGATTACCGCCATGCCAGTCGTTGAAAAGGAACTGTATGTCGATGGTATGAGATGCGAGGGCTTTAAATCCAGGCATCTTCGGGAAATAGTAAGGCGCGTTTGGATACGTGAAGTCGTACGCATACGTCGGAACCTGCGGCGCCAGTTTCTGCAATACGTGAACTTCTCGGCACTTGGCAGGATCTGTCACGACACGCTCGTAAGCGATCATCGGGTCATTGTCGTAAGCGGAGATAGGATACCGATCGGCAACGCCTGCAGGCATTGTGCCTCCCGTGCAGAAGGCGCAAGGCGCGCCTTGCGCGACCGCAGCGGTATACTGAGCTGCCGTCATTGGAGATTGAGGAGCCGAGAAGTACTCGGAGATGCCCGTCAAGAACGTCATCTCATCCTTCGTAGCGCCACCCATCACCGGCATCTTATTGAAACGTCCCGTCGTCCAAGCTTGCTCAGGAGAGAGCGGGATTATGGTTCCGTCCACGAACGGCGTTCCCGTTGTGTACGGACCGTCCGTATTGGGAGTGCCCTGGAGCTGTAAAATGCGTGCAGCGGAGAGATTGCGCAGGCATTTGGCGGTAGCTCCGCCGGACGCTGAGCACCCGGCTGCCGTTGCAAAGTTTTTGCCACGCGCAACCGCATCTGCCGCGGTCGGAAGTGTTGAGAAGAACCCGGGCGAGCTCTGGAAAATCGCGCGATTGAACAAGCCGTTGCTCAAGGGCGAAAGGAAGTTTGCGGCGGTGTTGTAGGCACCTGCAGATTGTCCACCCACTGCAACGCGGGTCGGGTCACCACCGAAAGCCGAGATGTTCCGCTGCACCCAGCGAAGCGCAGCTTGCTGATCGAGAGTGCCGTAGTTCCCCCAAAGGTGGCCTTCGGAGTTGATTGCTGGGTGTGAAAATGTGCCGAATAAGCCCAGTCGATAGTTCAAAGTTACAACGACGGTCGGTGTCCCGTTTGGTCCGCCTGTCGCGAGCTTGCTGCCATCATAATCATTGGATTCCCCGTCGACGTTGCCGCCGCCGTGGATCCAGACAATGACGGGCTTCTTTTTGTTGCTGTTCTTATTGGTCGTGAAGACATTGAGATAAAGACAATCCTCATTTGCACTTGTCGGACCTGCAAATGCGCCGAGCGTGGTTACCTGCGGGCAGGTGTTTCCATATTGCGTTGCATCGAGCATTCCTTTCCAACGTTTGACCCGCTGCGGTGGCTGCCAGCGCAGGTTGTCGACCGGCGGCGCAGCGTACGGAATGCCCTTGAAGATATTCACGCCGTTCTCGGTTGTGCCACGCACCGAGCCTTCGGCGGTTTTGACGACAGGTCCATTTCCTCCGCCATGGTCGCCCGCCAAAGACGGCCCGGCAATAACGACCGCAGATAAAAGCGAGCAGACGAAAAATGCTCGACGCATTGATCCACTGTCGCTCACAGCAAACAGGCTTTGCATAATTCGCTCCCTAGCCACTGTATGTGTTGGTTAGTTCAGGTGTGCTCCCGGTTTTGGGAGCGCCACACTAAAGCTCACTTCGGGAACGCCTGCGCTGCAGAGACTGAACATAATTTGCAATGCGTGACGCGAGGGTCGAGTTTTTTTTCGAGTACTCGCGGAAGAGATGTTTGCCGATCGAGTCCGTGCGAAAGGAAATTCGGTCGAAATCGACTCGCTAAGAGACCGCTTTGCCTACGGGCCAATGTCCATCGCCGCAGCAATGGGTCTCTGCGTTAAGGATTGGCTTGCGATGTAACTGGCTTTCGATGTCTCTTTAAATAAATGCCCTGCGCCACGAATTGCAGCGCAGGCTCCCACATCATGAATGTAGAGGAAAGCATCACGGGTCGTTCGTCTGCATCTGCCTTCCCATCGGGGCATTACCCTGCGCGCTCACATCGACGGTCGAAATCACCGACATGCCGACACGCAGCAAATTTTCTATTTTTTCATTGGGCTCGATGACGATCTTCACCGGAACACGTTGCACGATTTTGGTGAAATTTCCGGTTGCATTATCTGGCTGTATCGGGGCGAAGGTCACATCGGTCGCGGGCGCGAGACTATCGATATGACCGCGAAGCTTTATGCCAGGGTATGCATCGACGGTAATGAACACAGGCTGATCCAAACGCATCTTGCCAATTTGGCTCTCTTGAAAGTTTGCTAAAATATAAGACTGCGATGTTGGCACCACAGCAAGCAACGTTGATCCAACACTGACGTATGCGCCCGGACGAACTGATCGCCTCCCGATAATGCCATCGATCGGCGCATGTACCTCCGCATACGACAGGTTCAGCTGCGCCTGGTTCAAGACGGCTTCATCGTGCATGTGCTCCGCTTGCGCCTGAGCGAGTTCTGCTTTCAGAACGTCGAGTTGCCGGATGGATGTTTCCAATGCGGCCGTATCTCGGGCAACCGTTGCCTTTGCGCCAGCAATCCGGGACGCCGCCTGCTGAGCGTTTTGCACGCTCCCGTAACCCTTCGAAGCGAGATGAGCGTAGCGCGAGTTATCCTGCTCTGCAAAAATTTGATTGGCCTTATCGATCTCGATCTGAGCTTTAGCTGCATCGATGATCGATTGCTGGGACGCTATTCCGGCTTGCTTGTTTTTTATAGCGGCAGTAGCGGAAGCAACGCTCGCTTTGGCTTGCTCGACCGCGATCTTGAAATCACGATCATCGATCTTCACCAGAAGCTGACCTGCTTTTACAGCCTGATTATCCTCGACAAGCACATCCTGGACCAATCCCGAAATCTTGGGAGCGACCAGCGTGAAGTCCGCCGTCACGTACGCATCTTCAGTTTTCTGAAATGACGGATTTGAAAACAAATACCAACCGAGAGTCCAAGCCGCGCCGGTGAGCAGAAGCAAACCTCCAGCTTGGGCAACACGTGATTTGGTATGAAGAAGGGGCATTGAATCGAACCTTTAACGTACCGTCGCGGCGCGCGGGGGCCGCAGACGAGTGGGCAAAATGCATGTGAATACGATCATCACGAGCGTTAGCAGCAGCAGCACGCGATACATGTCAGCCATTGCAAGCGTATAGCTTTGTGCGTGCACCTGATGCGCCAGCATCTCGACAGAGACGTCCGCGCGCGCTCCTTCATCGCCAATTGCCGATCCGAGATGGTGATTGAAAGTCGCGAGACGCTCCTCGTACGCCAATGGATTTCGCCCCAGCTGGGACGTGATGATGGACGAGTGATATTGCGTTCGGAGGTGTCCAACGCCCTCGAGCAGGGTCGTGATAAACACCGAGGCGAAGCCCTTCATCGAGTTGAACAGCGCCGAAACATAAGGGCCTTCGTCGGGCTCCATGTCCGCTATCACGAACATCAGGAGCGGCAAGATCGTCATCGCCTCACCAAGCGCCAGCAAGGAAACGATGAAGTAAAAGTCGTTCCGAATCCATTCGGAGGTTATGAAGGTCGCGAGATAGCAGGAGTAAGCGACGAGCCCCAGGCCCAGCGCGAATACCAGCCGGCAATCGACCTTCTCGATGGTCAATATCGCTGATACGATCGGCAATATCAGAAGCTGAGGCAGCGCGATGATAAGTGCCAACGGCGCGACGTCTGCTGCTCGATATCCCTTTATTTCGCTCAAGAAGAAAATGGGGATTTCGACGACGCCCAGGAAGATCACCACGAGCGCAATGATGCCGAGAACCGAATGCAGGAAATTCGGCCGAGCCAGGATGCGCAAATTGAAGATCGGCGCCGGATGAAACCACTCGTTGACAAGAAAAAAGCAGAAGAGCAATCCGCCCCCTGCGAACAGAAGGCAGAATAGCGGGGATGCGAACCAATTCAGCCGATCGCATTGGCTTGCGGCGATCACAAGGGCGCTGATCGCCGGAACGCCTGTGAGCACGCCAACCCAGTCGAACGTTTTAAAACGATCGAGACGGAGCGGATCTTTCGGGAGTCCGTAGGTGACAGCGGCAATGCTGATCATGCTGAACGGCACAATGTTCCAAAATATCCAGGAATAGCCGCCGTAATCGCTCGACCACGCTGCGACCGGCAAGGCCATGTTGGGCCCGAAATTCGAACTCAGCGCGTACGCCCCAAACGCATAGAGACAGTATTGCGGCGGGCAGTAGCGCAGTGCGACGGTCAGCAGGATCGGCGTTAGAAATCCGCCCGATAAGCCCTGAATAAAGCGCAGGACATAAAACACCACGAGGTTCGGGGCGAATGGAAACACGATCCCGACGATCATCGTCGTCGCGGTCATGACCAGACAGAAGCGCCTCACTGAAAAGGTGATGACGCACCACGGCGCGAACGTCATACCCAGGACCATCCCGACCTCGAACAAGCTGCGAGCCCAAATCGCTTCGTCGTGGCCGAATAGGAATCCGCCCTGGATATCCCCCATGTTTATGTCGGTAGAGTAGTAATTCACCGCCGACATGATCACGGCGATAAGCACGCCGATCATTCCAACGGTTATCCGCGGGCCAAACGGGGGGATGACAACAGCAGGAGCAGGCGGCGCGCTCGGCGGGCGGTCAATAGCAGCTAAGGGCGCGAACGGAGCACTCGGCGTTCGCGATACAATATCAGTAGTCTGGATGTTCACCGGTCGATCTTTCCGATCGAATCTCGGTTGCCATTCGATTGATAGGTAGCCACTTGTTTTAGGACCCGAAATTCAAAATTGAACCAAGGGCTTGTTAGCTTCCCGAAACGAATGCAGCAATGTCACGGATCGAAAGATATTCGTGCGTCAAACGCACTGATCGAGCGTAGCGCTACTCGTTGGAACCGCGCGAAAATACTCGGCTCTGTCCCGAATAGCTACGCAAGCATGTCGTTTGGCTGCTCTTTGCAAACTTCGACGATCGTCGAACGCATCCAGCGATGAGCTGCATCATTGTCAAGCCGTGGGTGCCAAGCTTGACGAACGGAGAATGCTTCCAGCTTCAGCGGAATTCGAAAGGCGCGGATGTTGTTCGAGATTGGCATCAGCCCCCAAACAACGTGTTCTGGTGCGGGCATGATCAGCTTTGATCCCGGCAGCGCAAATAGCCCCGCGGTAAAAGTCGGCGCGATCATCGCAACGGCTCGGCTCAATCCCAAGTCAGCGAGTCTGCCATCGATAGGCCCGGTGGTCACGCCTCGGCGCGAGACGTTGATATGCTCGTAAGCCGCAAACCGCTCCGCCGTAATCTTGCCGTTGAAGATCGGATGATCTCGATGGGCCAATGCCAAGAAGCGAGTTGTAAATAGCGTTTTTACCCGAACTTCGGGGTCCAGGGCATTGCTCGCGCTAATCCACAGGTCGATCCGTCCTTCGCGCAAAGCTTCGTCGTCCTCATCAACTTCGGCTCTCAGCCGGAGTGAAACTTTTGGCGCCTTCGCCCGCAGCGCGTTTAGAAGTCGGCTTCCGTAAGCCGCGACGAAGACGTCATTGGCCCGGATGGTGAACTGGCGCTCCAGGTCATCTAAATTATTGACCGAGCTTGGCTGGAGTAGCCCAACGGCTGTTTCGGCCGTCTTGCGGACGAGTTCACGCAGCTCCAGCGCGCGTGCTGTTGGGACGAGACCTCTTCCTGCGCGGACGAGAATGGGATCTCCGACGGCCTCGCGTATCCGCGACAGGGTGCGGCTCATCGCCGGCGCGCTCAGATCAAGTCGGCGCGCGGCGACCGCTACGCTCTGTTCTTCGAGCAGGATATCAAGGGCGACGAGGAGATTGAGATCTGGGAGTTTCATCGCGGCACGCTGTCCTGGAAGGATTGCGTATATCGCAGCAATAGCTGCGACCGACAATGCTTACGTCTTGATTATTTATTGATGATGGTGGCCCCGGCAAATGCTTGATCGCGACTGTTCCTAGCTTTGACCCTGCCAACAACCGACACGAGCAAACCTGGGCCATACCCCTACGTTACCAAAAATGGCCGGCATGAGAGCAATCACGCCGGCCAAGGTACTCACCACCATTTGCGGGTTTGGAGGAAGCGCAATTAGGGCAGCGAGAATGCGGTGAAGGATCCACCTAGGTTGGTGTACTGCTTGAGGCCAGCGTAGCCGCCAACCGCACCGAGACCGTCGTTGGGATTCGTCAAGCCTGCAGCGAGACCGATACCGGCCCAACCGCCAACGCCCGAAAGAACGCCGACGTACTGCTTGCCACCGTGCATCCAGGTCATGACGCTACCAATGATGCCCGACGGCGTCTTGAACTTGAACAGCTCCTTGCCGTCCTTCTGATCGACGGCTTTGAAGTAGCCTTCGAGCGTGCCGTAGAAAGCAACACCGCCAGCCGTCGTCAGCGCACCAGACCAAACGGAAAACTGCTCAGGTTTCGACCAGACGATCTTGCCCTTGCCGGCATCCCAGGCAATGAAATTGCCCATTCCGCCGTGGCTGTCCGGAGCTGGGAACATGGACAGCGTGGCACCGACGTAGGGTTGACCAGCCGTGTACGAAACCTTGAACGGTTCGTAGTCCATGCACACGTGGTTCGTCGGAACATAGAAGAGGCCGGTCAGCTTCGAGAACGAAGCGGGCTGCCGATCCTTCGAACCAAGAGCCGCAGGGCAGATGCCCTTCGTGTTGACGTCCGCGCCTTTGCCATCCCTGAATGTCGAGTACTTGGCGACGCGGATTGGACGTCCATAGTTCGGGCTCGCCTTATCCATATCGATTCCGGTTGCCCAGTTCACGGCCGGATCGAACTTCTCGGCAACCAACAGCTCACCATCCTTACGGTTGAGCGTATAACCGAAGCCGTTACGATCGAAGTGAACGAGGACCGGCGTTTTCTTGCCACCGACGTCGATGTCAGCGAGAACATTCTCGTTGACGCCGTCATAGTCCCATTCGTCGAATGGCGTCATCTGATAGGCCCATTTCGCGACGCCCGTATCCGGGTTGCGAGCCAGGATCGACATCGTCCATTTCTGGTCGATCGGTTTGCCATCCGGGCCCGCACGTTGCGAAGGATTCCAAGTCGATGGGTTAGCCGTACCGTAGTAAATAAGATCGGCATCCGGATCGTATGAGAACCAGCCCCATACCGTGCCGCCGCCGATCTTCCACTGATCGCCATTCCAGGTCTTAAGCGAGGAATCTTTTCCGACAGGCTTCCCAAGCGAGGTCGTTTTTTCCGGATCGAAAAGCATCTCAGAGTCGGGTCCGAGGCTATAAGCCCGCCAGACGCGCTTGCCGGAGTTCATATCGTAAGCCGTAACGTGGCCCCGCACGCCAAATTCGGCGCCTGAAATGCCGACGATCACCTTATCTTTTACGATGATCGGCGCCATCGTGCCCGACTCGCCCTTTTTGGGATCGCCGTTGACCGACTTCCAAAGTTCCTTTCCGGTCTTGGCATCCAGTGCGACGAGCGACGTATCTGCCTGGTAAAGGAAGATTTTGCCTTCCGCGTACTGCACGCCGCTATTGATGACGTCACAGCACATGATCGGCACGACAGCCGGATCCTGCTTCGGCGTATAGGCCCACTCGATCTTGTGGTCGTCGTCGAGATTGAGCGCGTAAACGATATTGGGGAACGGCGTCACCATGTACATCATGTTGCCGATCACCAACGGCGCACTTTCATGGCCGCGAAGCACGCCGGTCGAAAATGTCCACGCGACCTTGAGCTGACCTACGTTGCTCGTCGTGATTTGGTTCAGCGTGGAATACCGGGTCGCAGCATAGTCGCCTTCGACGCGAGCCCATTGGTCTGGATTGGCCGTCTGCTTAAGCACGTCATCGTTTGCCGAAGCAGGCGCCGTCAAGGCACCCATCAGCATGAGCGCCGCGCTTGAAACGCGAAATCGCATATTTTCCTCCGATTGTTATTAGTGCTCGATAGGGCGCGGTGTTGCGTTTTGGTTGCGGCTTCCAATTCTTCCTGGCACGTCGCCCAATACTCAACCGCAAGGTTGACAATAGTTCCTCACGAATTATTGTCAACCTGTTGGTTGACTTTTAATGCCGAATGTTTTTTGAGCTTGGCCGGCGCGCGGGATCGTCGGGTCGAGCCTAATTTTTGTGCGCGACGCGAATGCTACCGCGCGGCCAGAGCGGCAGCTTTGACACGATTGCAAGCCTCATCTATATTCACACCGATGGTTGAACGTCGCGAAACAAGACTCAGCGAGATTTTTTACGCCCTGTCCGATCCGACACGGAGGGCAATCATCGGCTTGCTTGCAGAACGCCCTCATACGGTGACGGAGCTTTTGGAGCCGTTTCCAGTTTCGTTGAACGCGATATCCAAGCACATCAAGGCGCTTGAAAAAGTCGGGCTGGTTGATCGGGAGATCAAAGGCCGCATTCATATGTGTCATCTTAATACGGCACCAATGAACGAAGCCTATCAGTGGCTCGGCGCCTATGAAAAGTTCTGGTCCGGCAGCCTCGATAAACTCGAGAAGCTTTTGCGCAGTAGAGCCAAGCACAGTCATGGCAAGTGATCGACGGCGGAAGCTTCCATCCCTGGCGATGGTTCGCCGCGTTAAGTCTCCCATCGCAGACGTTTTTTCGGCTTGGACTGAGCCTGATTTGATTGCGCAATGGCTTGCGCCTGGCTCGTGTATCGTCAATGCCGTATCACTCGATGTTCGCGAGGGCGGAGAATACAGCATCGAAGGTCAGGATCCGGCCGGTGAAGTTTACGTAATCAGCGGATCATATTGCGAGGTGATCCCTAACCGCCGACTGGCGATGACCTGGAACTACAGCGGCCCAGCTTCAGCACTTAAAGGATCGCCCTCATTAGTTGTCGCTGACTTCCGCACACTCGGCGAGAACTCGACCGAACTGACCGTTACGCACGAGAAAATCGGCAGCGCGTTCGCGAGCGATTTGAATAAGCGGAACTGGGTTGTTTGCCTGGACAATCTCACGGCAATCCTCCAGCCGTATGTCAACCGCGAAGGACCCGCCAAGCTTGCAGCGGTCAACGATTTCTATCGTGACAGCCACCGCGAGTGGCAAGACGAATTCAAGGCCCGCGCGATGGCGGACCGTCTGCGCGACACAGGTGTAAAGCCCGCCCTCACCGCATCAGATGCGGCTTTCATCGCGCACCAGAACATGTTCTTTCTCGCGACAGCCGACGCCGAAGGACGTCCGAGTTGTTCGTATAAAGGCGGACCACGAGGGTTCGTTGGGGTGCTTGATGAATCAACGCTTGCGTTTCCGAGCTACGATGGAAACGGAATGTTTTTGTCGGTTGGCAATTTATCGGAAAACGCTCACGTCGCATTGCTCTTCATCGATTTTGAACGTCAAGCGCGGTTACGAATAAGCGGCACCGCCGAAGCATCAAAGGACGATCGCCTCCTCAAGCGCTATCCGGGAGCCGAACTCATCATTCGGATCAATATCCGCACTGTCTTCTCCAACTGTCCGCGCTACATCCACAAGATGGAGATGGTTGAGGAATCCACCTTCATTCCTGACGGCAGGCATCCAGCGCCAGTTGCCGAATGGAAACGTCTGGCCGAATACGCTGATGTATTGCTTGATAAGGACGCGCACACCGCAGGGGAAGAAACCGACGTTGACAAGGCTTTCAATCGGAATTCGTCGTAAGTCCGCGCCGTGAGTGACACGTTTTAAGGCGCGTGCCACCGAATAGCTAAATCTGCATCAGAGCGATTGCAGACATGATTTAGCGAAAAGACGTGCACGCCTCCCGCCATTCAGGTGACGTCCGCTTTCTCTGAAGGCTTCTTGATGAGATTGAGTTCATGTCCGCTGCCAGAGGCCGCTTTGGGTCAAAAGCACCGTTTTGCGGCACGCGCGCGGAAATCATAAAACATGAAGTTATATCAATAACTTAATTGATGGCTGGGGGACTAGGATTCGAACCTAGACAGGCAGAGTCAGAGTCTGCAGTCCTACCATTAGACGATCCCCCAATGCCGGGATCAGCGCGCATTAGTCCGCGCCGGAACGGGCGTCATAGCAGCAGCTTTAACTCTCCGCAAGCTCGCCATCAGATGCTCGTACGTCGCAGATGCCGTCGGCCGATCACGAGCTGTTTATGGCCTTCGCAAGCGGCGCCCGCAATCGCCGCGGCCCACAGGCGAGCACCTCCCCGAACCGGCCGATCTGCAGCGCTCCAAGCCGAATACAGGCCATGCCCGCAGCCGGCAAAGGCCGCGAGCCGTCCGTCGAACTAGGACTCCGGATCCATCGCCGGCGACGTATTGGCAGCCTTGAGTTCCTCGACGAGACGCCGCGTTTCTTCCGCGCGCGGCTTCGACCACGGAGCCAGAATACGATAAGCGACAGGGATCAAGAACAGCGTGAAGAGCGTCGCGAAACCAAGACCGCCGATAATCACCCAGCCGAGCGCGAGCCGGGATTCCGCGCCCGCCCCGTGGGCGAGGATCAGCGGCAACGCTCCGAGCACGGCCGCCGAAATTGTCATCATCACCGGACGCAGACGTGTGCGCGCCGCCTCGCGGATGGCATCATCGACCGATGCCCCTTGGTCGCGGCGAATGTTGGCAAATTCGACAATGAGAATGCCGTTTTTCGCCATGACGCCGACGACGAGAACGAAACCGATCTGGCTGTACACGTTGAACGTTCCGCCCGTGAACTTGATCGCCAGTGCGGCAGCGGCAAGTCCGAAGGGAACGGTGAACAGGATTACGAGCGCACTCGTGATGCTTTCGAATTGCGCGGCGAGCACGAGGAACACGATCAATAGCGCAATCCCGAAGACCAACGCCGTATTCTGGGTTGTTTCAGCAAGCGTCTTGGCTTCACCAGTCAGGGAGATCGACATGTTCGGGCCGATCACTGTTGGCGCGATGGCCTCCATCTCCTTGACCGCATCTCCAAGCACGACCCCATCGCTGAGGTTCGCCGTAATACCGACGGATCGCTGCCGGTCTTCGCGTCCGAGCGTCGGCGCAATCGCCACCTCCTTGATCGAAACGAGGGACGAAAGCGTGACGAACTTGCCGTCGGCGGCTTTTACGAAAAGGTTGCCGAGATCGGCGGGATCATTGATCGGACGGCCACCGGCCTTGATCTGGATCTCGACGATATCATTGTCGATGAACAGATCCGCCGCTTTCTGATAGTCGATCATCGTGTTGATCAGGCTGGTAATCGTCGCGATCGGCACGCCGAGTTTTGTCGCGGCCTCGCGATTGATCTTGACCGAGAGCTGTGGCTGCGTGGTGTCGTAGTCCGTGCGGACGCTTCTGAAGTCCGGCAACGCCTGCAGCTTGTTGACGAGCTTGGTCGCGGCGTCCGCGAGCTGATCATAATTTGGGCCGATGATCGCAAAGCGAAGACCTTGGCCGCCGCCCCGAATGTTCAGGCTGTTCGCGGTCTGCACCTGAATTTGCAATCCGGCGATATCGGCCAACTTCTTTTGCAACTCTGCTTGAATGTCCTGCTGCGTCCGCGTGCGATCCGACCATTCCGCGAGAGATGCGACGACCATTGCGCGGTTGACGCCGCCATTGCCGATCGAGCTCAAAACGTTGGTGATCTCGCCAGTATCGCGATACTTGACGAGCACGTTCTCGACCTTCTGGGTCAGCTTCGCCATGTAATCGAGATTGCTGCCTTGCTGCGCGCTCAAGCGAATCTTGATGACGCCGCGATCTTCCAAAGGCGTGATTTCCTGCTTCAATGACTGGAACGCAAACCACCCAAGCGCTCCGAATCCGAGGCAGACCAACACGATGACCCAGCGCAATCTGAGACAAACTTCAACGATCGCCATGTAGGCGCGCGTGAGGAAGCCGCCCTGCCCGTCGTGGGACTGGCCCTCCGCACCGGTCCCGAACTTGGACGCGAGCATCGGGCAGACCGTCAGAGCGACGGCTGCCGAAATGGCGACGGAGAACGCCAAAACAAATCCGAACTCCGAAAACAGGCTGCCGACGACCCCGGGCATGAACGAGACGGGAATGAAAACCGCGGCCAACGTCGTGGTCGTCGCCATAACCGCGAATACGATTTCCTTCGTGCCGAGCACGGCGGCGGCGCGCGGGCCAGCGCCAAGCGACCTGTGCCGCGCGATGTTCTCAATCACGACGATCGCGTCGTCGACCACAAGCCCGGTCGCGACGACGAGAGCCAGAAGCGTCAAGAGATTGATCGAAAATCCGACCGCCCAGATCGCCGCAAGTGTGCCGATCAATGAAACGGGAATGGAAATCGCCGGGGCGATGGTCGCGCGGAACGATCTTAGAAACGCGAAGATAATCAAAATGACGATGGCATTCGCAAGCAAGAGGCTGATGAATACCTCCTGCACGGATTCACGAATGAAGGTCGCATCGTCCGACGTGATTGTAAGCTCGACATCCTTCGGCAGCGTTTTTCGCAACTCGTCGACGGCTTGATGCACGCCGTTGGATATATCGATCGTATTCGCCTGGGCCTGACGAATAATGTCGATTCCGATCGCACTCTTTCCGTTGATGCGCGTGAGGGCCGTCGCATCTTCAAAGCCCCAGCGCACGAATGCGACGTCCTTGACTGTCGTCTGCGAGTTGATCTCCAATGCGCCCACATCGTCGGGCGTCGCGAGGGGCGCTTCCGCGCGAACAAGAAGCTGCTGCGAGGTGTTCTCAAGCGCACCCGAGGGCGTGGTGATCGCAGCTTTGCCGATGGCATCCACCAGGTCTTGCAACCCAAGCCCGCGTGCGGCCAGCGCGACCTGGTTGACCCGCACTTCGATTGTTCGAGCACGAACGCCGTATGAATTTGCGGCGGCGACGCCATCGACGGCTGCAAGTTTGTCTTCAATGACGTTATTGACGAGATCGGTCAGCTCACCCTCGGAGAGCTTCGGCGACGAGACGGCGATCTGCAAAACCGGCGTCGCATCATCGTCGGCTTTGACGACGCGCGGCTCGTCTTCCATGTCTTTCGGCAATTGATTGACGATGCCCGCGACGGCGTCCCGCACATCCATCGCCGCCGTATCGAGATTCGTTCTGCTGGAAAATTCGATCGTGACGCGCGTCGAACCGAAGGAGGACTTGGAAGAAATTCCGGTGACACCTTGAACGCGCGACACCGCACTTTCGATAACGGCCGTCACTTGTGAATCGATGCTCTCCGGCGTCGCCCCGGTGTAATCGGCGCGAACGGTTACAACCGGTCGGTCAACATCGGGAAGCTCGCGGACTTCGATACCCTGATAAGCCGCGAAACCGGCGATGATGATCAGCAGATTGAGCACCAGCGCGAGAATGGGGCGGCGGACGAAGATGCCGACCCAGCCACCATCATCGGCGTCTTCGGCGCTCTTTTTATTTGCGTCGGGCGAACTCATCGCAAACGCTCCTCAATGTGCCGAGCTGCGGCTTTCTGGATGATGAAGTGTCGGATGGTCTGCTCAGGAGCTTTGCGGGCTGACTGTCTGTCCCGCACGAAGAGAGCCGCCGCCCTCCTTCACGATTTTGTCGCCGGCCTTGAGCTGCGCGTCGATGTACACTCTATCGCCGTCACGATCGATGATGGCCGCGTCGACCCGCTCCAGGACATTCTTATCGCCAACGCGCCAGACAAATGCGCCGTGCCTATCCCACTGGATCGCGAGTGCCGGAACGACTGGACTGTCCTGCCCCGGAAGCCGCACGGAAATCGAGAACGTTGAACCGGGAATGAGTTTCAAATCGTCATTCGGAATTTCCCCACGTACGGCGAGCGTCCGCGACACAGGATCGATCCGCGTACCGACCGCCTGGATCTTTCCGTCGATAATTTCACCTGTGCGCGTGATAAGATTGGCGCGCACCGGCAGCCCGACCTTCATCGAGCTGGCAACCGCTTCAGGAACTGTGAACTCGATGATGATTTTCGAGCGATCGTCAATCGTGGCAATCGGTGAGCCGATAGCGAGGTAATCGCCGGCCTGCAAATTCGACAAGCCCATGATGCCCTTGAAAGGCGCTTTGATCGTCATGCGGTCGAGTTCGTCTTGTACCTTGCGCAACGCCGCATCGGCGACCTTCAAAGCCGTGTTGGCTTCGGTAATCGCCACCTTCGTCACAGTGCCGGGATTGAGTTGCTGGTAGCGCTGCACGGTATCGGCAGCCTGGGCGCGCTGTGCCTGAGCCGTTTCGACGGCGACCTTTTCCGTGGCGGCATCGAGTTGCACGAGCGGCTGATTGGCTTCGACGAGTTGCCCCCCCTCGAAAAGCACCTTCTCGATGACACCAGCGACGCGCGTCGTCAGCGTGACCTGTTGGCGGGCGCGGCCGGAACCAACCGCAGCGACGCGCTGGTTCATGCGCTTGATCTGCACATCGGCAAGAGTAACCGCCGGAAGCGTATCGCGGTTTCGGGCACGTTGCGCATGTCCGTCGTCTACTCCGAAGACAAGCAAACACAATCCGACGCCGGCGATGACGCTCACCGCACGCGCGGCGGCTGTGCTCCGGCAGAAATCCACAGTCATGATTTCAAATCCCCCCATCGACCGGCCACATCAGACGCAGTCACTCCTCAATATCAAGCGCCCGATGCGTCGAGCCCGCGCCTTGCACCCTCGGAAGCTGTTTTATTGCCCCGGTGATTATTGTCCAACGTCGACGGCGCCATAATCCTTCGCACGCGCCCTACAGAGCATCGGCCTGCACCGTGATAATTCGGCACCGCTGGATTTGCTCGTAAGCTCACGCATGAGCTGAACGGCGTTGACACTGTTCGAGACGTCAACTTCAATGGCGGCGTGACGGTCTCAGTCCTCGGCAATTGCAGAGGACTGGTGAAAAGGGAACACGGTGCGGCGCACCACGCGCCAACGCCGGGACTGCCCCCGCAACTGTAAGCGGCGAGTTCACTCCACACATACCACTGACGGTCTCACGATCGAGACGTCGGGAAGGTTGGAGCGAACGTTCGAGCCGCAAGTCAGGAGACCTGCCGGCACAGGCTGCCCATCTTCCGTGCGTGGGGCGCGGTAGAGCGAAATCCGTAGCGGCGGCTGTATGTCAACCCGGTGGAGAGCCAGGTCGATCATGCATCTCGTTGCGCTACGCGGATAGTTTCTATCGCGCGCAGGATGACCCATGCATTGCGGTTCTCTGAGAACCGCAAATAGGAATCTGCGCGCGCTGCAAGCGCCTTGCATATCGCCCTCGCGATCCGCCCAGCTCTGCGGCCGGAGGGTCTTATGTTACGTCATTATGCTCGTCGCAACGCGCGACTAACCATTGCGTGCGCGGCTTTAAGTGTGTCTGGAATTACGGCAAGGGCGCAAGTCCCAGCTTCGCCCGACACCGAACTACCGGAAGTCACCGTAACGTCCGCAGATCGCGCCGACACACGGCATCCGAAACCCGCTAAGGCGCCAGCAGCGGCGCAGCAAACTTCGACGCCGCGCAACTCCGCGACACACAAAACGGATGCTGTCCGCGGAACAGACAACTCCGATGTAGCCATTTCTCCCACCGGCACCGTGCAATCCGTCGAGCAGACCGCAAGCTCAGTCACAGTCATCACCGCGAAAGAGATCGAAGCGCATCAGCGCCGCACGCTCCCGGACGTCTTAAAAAGCGTTCCTGGCCTCAACGTCGTCCAGACCGGCGGCCCCGGCGGCCAGACGTCGATCTTCATGCGCGGCACCAATTCCAATCACACCAAGGTGCTGATCGACGGAATTGACGCCAGCGACCCGAGCACACCGAACCGCACCTTCGATTTCGGTCAGATGCTCGCCAGCGACATTGAGCGCGTCGAAATTCTGCGCGGGCCTCAAAGCGGTCTTTACGGCGCCGACGCTCTTGGCGGCGTCATCCTCATCTACACAAAGAAAGGCAAAGGTCCGCCGAAGGTGACCACGGCCGTCGAGGGTGGTTCATTCGGAACATTCAATCAGGCGGCGAGCATCAGGGGTGGCACGGATCGATACAATTACTCCGTCAATATTTCGCATTACCGCGCCGACGACATTCCCGTCACGCCGTCCGATCTTCTTCTTCCGGGCGAACGGCGCTTCTCCAATCGCTTCGATAATTGGACGTACTCCACGAAACTCGGCATCGACCTCACCCGGGACGTCACGGTCAATATTATCGCTCGCTACACCGACGGCTCTTTGCATTTCACCGGCGATACATACGACCCATTCACGTACTCGTCACACCCGAGCAATTACCAGTCCGCGTCGGAAGTCGATGATTTCTACTCGCGTGGCGAAGTCGTTTGGCGGACGCTCGACGGTGATCTGACGAATTACTTCGGCATCAATTATTCGAATGCGCGGACGCAGAACGTCGATCGCGATCTGGGCAACAGCTATTATCAAGGTAACCGCGTCAAATACGATTGGCGAAGCGTGATGAAGATCGCTCCCGGCTACACCATCGTTACCGGCGCGGAGCATCAGAATGAGCAATTCACCGGGCCGGATGTCTTCGCCGAGGAATGGAACAACGGCGTTTTCGCCGAACTCCAATCAGAGGTTTTTCGCAACGTCTTTGTCGCCGCCAACGTTCGCTTCGACGACAATGAAAATTTCGGAGGCCACACGACTTGGCGCATTGCACCCGCTTACATCATCGAAGCCACAGGGACCAAAATCAAAGGCAGCATCGGCACCGCCTTCAAGGCCCCAAGCCTTAGCCAACGCTTTCAGGACTACCCATCGTCGTTCTTTTACGGCAATCCGAATCTGAAGCCGGAGGAAAGCACCGGCTATGACGCCGGCTTTGAACAGGCCGTTCTGCACGGGCGCGCTCGGTTCGGCGCCACGTACTTCAACAATGACATCACGGGGCTGATCCAGAGCACCTATGATCCGAGCACATTCATCTCGACTCTGATCAACATCGGCAAGGCCAGGACCGAAGGCGTGGAAGCGTTCGCTTCCGCCGACTTGACCGACAATTTGCGCACCCGCATCGACTACACTTACACGGAGGCAACCAACGAAGACACCGGCGAGTGGCTGCTGAGACGTCCACGCAACAAGGCCAGCCTCTCGCTCGGGTGGACGCCCACCGAAAAGCTGCTCCTGTCAGGCTCGGTGCTTTACTACGGAGACTCCCTCGACATCGACCGCTCGACGTTCGCAAACGTCATCTTGCCAAGCTTCACCGTCGTTAACATCGCGGCCGACTACAAGCTGACCGACAATATGAGCGTGTATGGCCGCGTCGATAACCTGTTCGATCACCACTACGAAATTCCCGACGGATTCCTTGCTACGGGTATCGGCATCTTTGGTGGCATTCGTTTCACGAACTGACTGATCTGAATTCCCGTGGGATAGGGTGGCGCTTTTGCCAAAGCGGAATACGCCAAAGCAAGAGTCGCCGCACTTCTCGGGCACATTTCGAGACAATTGAAAGGAATTAGCTAACCCCAAGGTAACCTAAGCGGGGGATGTTGTGCACGCGCGTCCATACCGCCCAAGAGTTTTAATATCTTTTGTGGCTATTCGAGCAAAAGCAACTTTGACAGAACCGATGCTCGTTCCGCTGGATGCTCATGATGGTTTCGTCTTCGACAGCCGCAATCTGTTGCGCATGCAGGGGTATCTCAATCCTGCAAGTTTTTGGGAGATCGTCGACGATTTCAAAGTCGCGATCGAGCAACGCCTGCGCGATCTCGATGAGCCGAACCTTTCAATGGGCAAGGTCGGCCACGTCTGTCACGATCTTTGGACTCTAGCGGGAACCCTCGGCCTGTTCGAATTACAGGCCGCGGCGGAACGCCTGTCGAATCTCAAGGGGCACGAGAGGTTGCCCATCGAATACACCACGGTGGACGTGCGGAATGCCGGCGCACGTGCCCTCGCGGCTCTTAGCGAATACATCAATGCGCGAAATGCTTAATCTGCGGGTAGACCGCGAACAACTGGTGGCGTTGGCGCGCGCCACTCCCTTTGCCATGCTTGGCTATGCAGTCAACGTCATGCTCGCGTGCGTCGCGTTTTGGGATGACATTCAGTTCACGCAACTCAGTTTCTGGGTCGCATTCGCATTGCTCGTATGTGGCGGCGTCGCACTTCGCGCAATCGTCCGTCGCCCTCATAACGCCCGTAGCGATGTCGGCGTTCGCAAAACGCGCGACGCGACGCCCGCCCTCGTCGTTTCGTTGCTCCTTGCCCTGCCTTGGTCGATTCTGGCCATCCAATGGCTTGGAACGATCAGCGTCACCGGCTCGATTGTCCTGATCGCGCTTGCCGTGGGCATGGGCGCCAGCGGCAGCATCCTCTTGGCGCCACTCCCGGTCGCCGCAATTCTATATGCGTCCACAATACTCATTCCGATCGCGATCAAATTTCTCATGCTCGGCGACCGGCATAATCTCGTCCTTGCTGGACTGACCGTAAGCTTTCTCGTGTTTCTCATCGGCCTGATAAGGACGACGAGTAGAATGTTCCTGGAGCGCCTAGACGCCGTCAGAAAAACCAAAGAAGCCTGCGATCTGGCGCAACGCGCCACAGAAGCAAAGGCAGATTTCTTTGCAACGATGAGCCACGAGATTCGCACCCCGCTGAACAGCATGATCGGCTACACCAGCCTCGTGCTGGCACGAGGAAATTTATGCGACGAAGATTCGAACGATCTGACGGTCGCGCGAGACGCTGGGCGCACTCTTCTCTCGGTAGTCAACGATGTTCTGGATTTCTCGGCGCTCGAAGCGGGCCGATTGAAGCTCGTACGGGCCCCCACATCGCTGAGGCCGATCATCGAGGGCTGTCTGTCGCTGATGCGCGTCGAGGCCCGCCGCAAAGGCTTGTCCCTCACCGGCTCGATAGATCCAATCTTGGATAAGACGAACGTCTATGCCGATGATCAAAGAATCCGCCAGGTCCTTTTGAACCTCATCAGCAATGCGATAAAATTCACCTCAAGCGGGCGGGTTGCAATCGAAGCCAGTTGCCTGAACCGATCTGCGGACACCCTTCTCGTCCGCTTCTCTGTCCGCGACTCCGGCCCGGGAATCCCGGCAGCATCGATACCCGATCTCTTCAAGCGTTTCAGCCAGCTCGATGCCAGCCGTGAACGGCGATTTGGCGGATCGGGATTGGGGCTGGCTATCTGCAAACACATCGTCGAAGCAAATGACGGAACGATCGGCGTCGACAGCGAAATCGGGGTTGGCTCGACATTTTGGTTTGAACTTCCCCTTCCCGTCATTGATGCCAGCCCGGCGAAGAAGCCGGCCAGCGAGCCGAAAATTCTCTTGAGCAAACAAAAACACATTCTCGTCGTTGACGACATTGAGCCCAACCGGCGATTGACCGCCACGGTCCTGAAAACTCAGGGACACCGCGTTACGACCGCCGCCAGCGGCCAGGAAGCCATCGCGCGTGTCACGTCGGAGGACTATGATCTCATCCTGATGGATGTGCAGATGCCGGGCATGTCCGGCCTCACCGCAACGAAAACCATCAAGGAACTCGGTGGCAGGATCGCATCAATACCGATCATTGGCATGACGGCGAACGTCTTCGCTGATGATATCGCCAATTGCCACGCCGCAGGAATGTCCGGACACCTCGGAAAACCGTTCGAACTCGACGAACTCATTCGCTGCGCCGCCGCCGCTCTGGCAATCGGCGACACCTCGGAACCTCGTGAGGACGGCACTGGAATTCCGCATCGAACGGCCGAGGCCGATCCTCCATTCGCCGAGGAAAAGATAGCCTAGCGGACGGATAACCGGGCGTGCAGTCCCGAAATCTGTCGATCCTGATGCGTTTTCTCCCCGACGAGAAAAATACGTCCAGCAGCTACGGCCAATGGGCCTAACGCCCATCCGGCGCGCGGTATTGCACCGTGCGCGTCCGATTTTAGCGGCAGTATGTGCCGGGATTGAACTCCGCCCATGGCCCGACGGCGGCGCCAGCATCGCAAATCCAGAAACAAACATATTTTCTCGTCATCGGAGATAAGATACGAGCAGGGCGCTTTTTGCACGGACAAATCCGAGTCGCTCAGGTCTAGCCTCTCTCTTGCCCCGACTCTCGCCGTATTATTTGCTTGAAGGGACGCTACACCGATATTGCCAAGGACAGAATGATCACGCGCCGTCACCAGTGGGTCCGTAAGCCGACCGCCAGATCGCACCGGCTACGACCGCGCAGCACGCTGCTCGCACTCGCGGTCGGCCTGACTATGCTGATGCCCGGTCACGGCAACGCGCAACAGCCGCCGAAAGCCGATTCCGGGGCCGCGGCCGAAGCCGCAGGGCAGATTGCCGACTTCTTCAGCAAGGTCGGTGATCAGATCTATGACGATTGCATCTTCGAACTGTCGCCCGAGCAAATCGAAGTCCAGCAGGCCCTCATAAAGGCCTACATCGCCAAAGGTGCGAGCAGCATCGTTGCGCGGCGATTGGCGGTCCAGCAGATCCATCCGCCGAAGCTATCGGAACGTTGCGAGAAAATCCGGCAGTTGCCGAAGTCCGGACCGATCGAACTCGCGCCCGAGCCTCCGCCTGCGAAGAAGCCCGACACGATAACCGCTAAGCTGCCTGCGCCGACGCCGCCGTCTCACAGCACCTTGGCAAGCAAGAAGGTCTTGCCGCAGTGGGACTGCGCGCCCGGCGTCGATTACGTTACGATTCAGCACAAGGGCTTCCCGAGAAAGCTGACAGGCGGCGAAATCTGCAGTCCGTTCGCGGATGTCGTTCACCAGGTGCCGGATCGGCTGCAGCAGTTCCGCCTTGGCTACACGATCCGAACAGGGCGCATCTTTGTGATTGCCGACGATCCGCAACTTCACGGACAGACGATCGCATGGGCCATCTCCGGCCGCGAAGTTTGCCGGAACAATCCCGACCCCGATTGTCTGGCGGCAAGAGCTATTGGTCCATTGCCGCCGGGCAAATACGCATTCACTTCGGCACAACGGGTCACCTGGGGGCCGACGATCAAGCGCAATGTCGTCGGCATCCGGCTAACGAAGCTCTGGGATAGAGAGCGGTTCAGTCCCGGCCAAACTTCGGCCATCCTCGCGCGCGGCAACATCGCCATTCACGAACGTCTGAAGGGCGAGATGTCGGAAGCGTGTCTGGGCCTTGAACCCAAGGGATGGGCCTACGTTGCCTCCATCATCAAGGCGGGACGGGCCACAGGCGTCGATGTCTACATCGATGAGCCTTATCCGCAGGTCGCGGAAAATCCGCCCGTCGTTGTCGCGTCGTCGTTCTCGCTCACCTCGCTGTTCAAATAGCGAGTTCGGACGCGACGCGACACGGGGCCAATCATCAAAGCGCGGCGGTCACATACGCACGCGCTCTTTCTTCGGATCGTAGAACGGGATGGGCACGACGGTCGCCTTCAGGCGTTTCTGCATGCCGTCGAGCCGGCCGACTTCCAGCTCCGTACCGGCGACCCCATGCGTTACGTCCACGCGCGCGAAGGCAATCGTCTTCTTCAACAGCGGCGACCGAGTCGCGCTGGTGATGTGCCCGACCTGGGCGCGGCCGACGAAGATCGGGTCGCCGTGCGAAGGCGTTTCGTTGCTTGCGATTTCCAAGCCGACGAACTTCCACAACGGGTTCGCGCGCCTTTTATCGAGCGCCGCTTTCCCGATGTAATTCTCTTCCTTCTTTGCCGGAACGGTGAAGGCGATGCCTGCTTCGAACGGATCGATCGTCGAATCGAAGTCATGACCGCCAAAGACGAGACCCGCTTCGATCCGCACCATATCGAGCGCATCGAACCCGAACGGTTGAATACGGAACGGGGCGCCCGCCGCCATGATCGCATCCCATACGGCCGGTGCATCCTTCGGATGGCAGAAGACTTCGTAACCGAGTTCGCCCGTATAACCGGTGCGCGAAACGAGAACGGGAATCCCGGCAACGCCACCGATGCGCCCGACCGTGAGGCGGAACACACCAAGCTCTTGCACCGTCGGACGGCCCGGCGGCGTCTCGATCAGCCCCGCCAGGATCTCGCGCGACTTCGGACCTTGCACGGCGACATTATGGATTTCCGCCGTCGCCGTTTTGAGATGGACATTATAGTTGGTCTTCGCCAGCTGTTCCTTGAGCCACACGAGACTCGCGTCGTCGCCACCGATCCACCGGAAATTGTTCTGGCCAAGCCGGAACAGCGTGCCGTCGTCGACCATGCCGCCGTGCTCGTAGCACATCGTCGTGTAGACGATCTGCCCGACCGCGAGTTTGCGCACGTCGCGCGTAACGATGCCCTGAAGAAATTCTTCAGAGTCCGGCCCGAGCACTTCCATCTTGCGCAACGGCGAGAGGTCCATGATGACGGCACGTTCCCGGCACGCCCAGTATTCCTCGACAGCTCCGGCGTTCGCGAAACAGTGCGGCACCCAGAACCCGCGATAGTCGCCGAAATTGCGCGTCAGCGCCGACGTGCGCGGATGAAATCCGGATTCGCGCGTCAACTGCAAGGGAGCGTCCACGGTCATGCGATGTCCAATCGAGCGTTTGAAAGATGTGTCCTTGGGATAAACCCGGACTTGAATTTCGGTGAGGTTCCAGCCGTTCGAGGCGTCGATGTCGGACGGACACGACGACGCCGCGCAGACGAGATCGGACAACGCCCGCATGACGACATAGTCGCCGGGCCGCGACCACGGCTCATCGGACCAGATGTGATTATGGCAGTCGACGTTGGTGTTGTAGAAAAAATTGATCGCGGGCCAGCCCTTGTAACTGCCGATCGGATAGGGCTTTAGCGCCTCGTTGAAATTGTCCGTGCAGTTCGGATGGCCGAAATAGCCCATGTCCTCGTAGTAGCGCGACGTGCACGCGAGATTGAACGTGTCGTGCCGGCCGACGGTGTCCTGCACCATCTCGACCAACGGATTGCGATCCTGATCGAAAAACTTCGAAAGCAGGCCGGGCTGCGGATAGGCCGCGCCGAGCATCGTCCGCGTCGTCACGCCGTCGAGACCATTGACACTACCCTTATCGAGCGCGCGGCGGTTGAACGCCAGGAAGTCGGAGCATTGCCGCCCCTGCACGTCGATGATCTGAATGTATTCGCCTTCATAGACTTCAAATTTCTCGACGCTCGCGATGTTGACGCGGATATCAAGACGCGGCTCCGCGAGCGGCTCAGGCAGCTTCGCCGTGTTCAACAGGCGCGGATTGGCTCTCTCGATGAAAACGAGAATGTCAGTCGCCGGTGTCTGGTCCCAAACGATCATCGGCTCGGCAGGCGCGCCGAGAACGGCGACGACTGGCCGATCCGCCTGCAAAGAGACGACTTCTGTTGGCCCTGCGTCCGCACTGAGCACGGTCGCGGCATCCACGCGCCCGATATCGAGCCCGCGCCGGAAAAGCCCGAAGCGCACCCGCTGCGCATCTTCGCTATCGGCTGAGAGCGCGCGCGCGATACCGTTCGGCGCGCCGCTGCCCTTGAGCCCAAGCGCTGCAAGACCGCTCTTGCCGCCGGGTAGAAACGCGGCGATCTCCACCGCCTGCCCGCCTTCGAGCGGACTGAGTTCCAGACGGTCGCCCTTATCGAGGTCATAGACCGCCGTGCCGCCGCCTTTCAGAACATAGCGCTCGACGCCAGGCGCAAGCGATAACCGGCCTTCGACAAAAAGTTTCGGCCGCAAAGGCGACGTCAAAACCGTCTCGTTCATGATGCCTCACGATTGAAATTTGGACTCTGGCCGCGCGCCGGCGCAACCAGAGTCCACTTACTGCCGTAGGACGACGTTATTCCGCAGCCTGTTTAGCTGGCTGGTTCAAGAAGGCTTCGAGAGAATCGTCGAGAGCCTCAAGCCACGGCGTATGGTGGACGGGCGCCATCGTTCCCGTAAGCACCGACTGATAGGATTGGTCGCGATAGGTCAGGATGTTTTCCATCTTGTGATGTTCCCATTCCTTGAACATCGCAGCGACCCTGTCGACATCGAGACGCGGGTAGTCGGTTGGACCGAGCAGATCGCGAACGAATTCCGTCTGGAAATCGATCGCCTCGAACGCGTCCTGCACTGCCTCTTCCTTCGCAGTCCACTCCGCGATGTCCGCAGCCATCTCATCACGAGAGGGAAGCTTGATCTTCCCTTGGATCACGTCACGCGCGTACCAGGCTTCGGCATCGAACATGTTGAACGTGTAGTATTGATCCTGCATACCGATGTACAAGACCTTCGGGTTATCCAGCCAGAAGACGCCTTTGTAGAGGTTCGGCGGATAGAGTCTGTTGCGCGACTTGAGGCGCAGGCTGTCATCCATGAACGGGAAGTGGTTCGCATAGCCCGTGCACAGCACGATCGCGTCAAAGTCCTTCTTCGATCCGTCCTTGAAGAAGCACGTTTTGCCTTCGACCTTCACCATGAGCTCGCGCTCGTCGAGCGTATCGGGCCACTTGAAGCCCATCGGTTTCGTACGCCACGAGAACGTCACTGATTTTGCGCCGTACTTGTAGCACTGGATGCCGATGTCTTCGGCCGAGTAACTCGAACCGATGCAAAGCACGTCCTTGCCGGCGAATTCGTCCGCCGAACGGAAGTCATGCGAATGCATGGTGCGGCCGAGGAACTTCGATAGGCCGGGGAATTCGGGTGTGATCGGCGTGGAATAATGTCCGCACGCGACGATGACGTAATCGAATTCTTCCTTGCTCAGCTCGTCCGTCGCCATGTCCTTGACGGCGACTGTGAACTTACCGGTCGTCTTGTCTTCCGACACCCAGCGCACGACGTGGTTGAGCTTGATATAATCGGTGATGCCGCTCTTCTCGATGCGCCCCTTGATGTAATCGTGCAGCACGGCGCGCGGAGGATACGAAGGGATCGGCCGACCGAAATGTTCTTCGAACGAATAGTCGGCGAACTCCAGACACTCCTTCGGTCCGTTGGACCAGAGGTAACGGTACATGCTGCCGTGCACCGGTTCGCCGTGCTGATCGATACCGGTGCGCCACGTATAATTCCAAAGCCCACCGTAATCGCTCTGACGCTCGTAGCAGACGAGTTCCGGAATTTCCGCGCCCTTTTTGCGCGCGCTCTCGAAGGCGCGAAGCACGGCGAGCCCGCTGGGGCCCGCTCCGATAATCGCAATCCGCTCAGTCATGGTCGTTATCCTCTTGAATTGGTCGCAAGTCGCACTTGCTGTCGTTAGAATTCGAATGATTTCTCTGGGCACCTATGTTCGTGGATGCGTCCGCAGACGAAGCGGATCGTAGAAAGGCATTGCCACGACGACGGCCGGCCATTCGCCCTTGTCATGAACAACGACTTGGGTGCCGAGCTTGGTGAAGTCGGGCGAGATTTGCGCCATCGCGATCGACTTCATCAGGTGCTGGCTGAAGGTCGTGCTCGTAATGACGCCGACGTCTTTGCCGCCAACCGTGATCTTCGATCCGGGTTCGATCGCCCTATCCGCCGCAACATCGAGACCCGCGATGAAGGAGCGTTCTTTGCCCTTCTTCGCTTCCAGCGCGTTCTTGCCGATGAAATTCGGTTTCGAAAGATCGAGCGTCCAATCGGCACGAACTTCCCACGGCGTCGTATCGCCGTGCGTCATATCGAAGGGGAAGAACAGAAGACCGCCCTCGACGCGAATGATATCCAGGCATGACCAGGAAGCAGGGATGACGCCTTTGTCTTTTCCTGCTTGGAGAATGGAGTCCCAGATGAAGTGGGCGTCCTTGGCCGAGCAGAACACTTCATACCCACGCTCGGCCGAATAGCCGCCGCGCGCAATCCGAACCGGACGGCCGAAAAGCGTCGTCGTCTCATGACGGAAATACGGAAGTTCGGCGAGCTTCAACGGGGTATACGGCGCCAGAACATCAAGCGCCACCGGCCCCTGCAGCGACAGGATATGAACGTCGTTGTCGCGCTGAACCTTGACGTCGAATTTTTCCGCGACGGGAGACGCCGCTTCCTCGAAGGTGCCACCGCCGTGCGACACGCGGAAGTCCTGAGGTCCGTCGACGTAAACGATAACGTCGTCGATCAAAGCCCCGTCTTCATTGACAATGTTGGAGATATGGGAATCACCGACCTTCGCCTTCGACACATCCGACGTCAGAAGATAATTGAGAAATTCGAGCGCTTGCGGCCCCGAGACATTGACCATCTTCAAGGCTGAAACATCGAAGAGACCGGCGCGATTGCGCACCGCGTCCGTCTCGGCGTACGGGTCTGTCTTGTAATTTTGCGGAATCGGCATGTCGTTCCACGCCGTCGTGGAAAGATCCGCGCCGAGTGCCTCGTGACGATCGTTGAGGACCGACTGCCGAAGCTCTTTATTCAGTGTCATTTCAATTTCTCCCAAACTTTGACTTTGGATACATGAGGGATTTCGGACTGTGAGAAGCGCAATCAATCGAGCGCGCATCCCGGCGACACCGTGGTCATGAATTTTGCGCCTTCACTTGAAAGCCGGAAAAAAATGCCGGACCAGCGAGGTCGCCGGTCCGGCAAGGCTTAGTGCGCTCAGGCGGGAAGTTGGAAAATCCAGTTGGAGATCAGCACAACGGCGAGACCTGCCACCAACGCAAGGTAGGGCAGCATGCCGGCTTTACGCCGTGAGAGATCGTTCTGCGCCAGGCCCAAGTCTTCGAGCATATGGGCCGGGAAGACACCTTTGTCCTGAATGTAGTGACGGAAGACGAACACCGGAATGATCAGAGATGCGGTGAACAATCCGGCCCAGAGCGCGATCGGATTCCAGACTTTCGCGCCCGCGCCCATGAAGGCCGCATTGACGAAAGCGAAGAGCGTTCCAAGACCGAGCAGCCACGTCGGCGCCCGCCACGGACGGGGCACATCGGCGTTATCGATGCGATGGATCCAGCCGGAGTTCAGGTTCAAGAAGTTGAAGATGATGTAACCGACGTTCGACACCGCAAGGATGAAGAAGAAGCTCGTGGCATCGGCGCAGGCGATAGCAAGAACCGCGAGATTGATGACCAGGTCCGTCCACATGGCGTGTGTCGGCGCGCCGTGCGAATTGACATAGCTCAGATACCTCGGCAACCAGCCATCGCGTGAGCCCTGATAGAGCGTGCGCGATGAACCGGCCATCGCCGTCATCAGGCAGAGCATCAGCGCCAGGATCATCATCATCACAAGCAGGCTGGTGACATAGCCGCCGTGACCGACCATGCCGCCCATCGCAGCGGCGACACCCGAGCCATCGACGATCGACGGCGCCAGCATCCCCTCGAGGCCGAGAACGCCCTGGAAGGTGAAGGGCACGAGCGTGAACAGCACGAGGCACAGCAGGCCCGAGTAGAAGATCGCCTTGAAGGTATCGCGGCCCGGATCCTGAAACTCACTCGTGTAGCAAACGGCCGTTTCGAAACCATAGGTCGACCACGCGGCGATGAACATGGCACCGAGAATGAGCGTCCAGCCGCCGATATTCCATGAGCCGAGTTCGGGCGCGTAGGCCGCCTTCAGCGGTTCCATCGGCGTGAAATTCGACCAGTCAATCTGGCCCGTGAGGATCGGCACCACGCCGACGATGAACATCGGAATGATAACAGCGAGGCCCATGTACTTCTGGACGCTAGCCGTACCGAGAATGCCGCGATGCTGGATTGCGAAGGTGATGAGCATCAACACGGCGCCGACGAAGAACGCCGAATTGAACGAAAACGAGACCGGTCCCAAGGCTCCGTGGAACAACGACCAATTGCGAATCGAAGGGGTCAACGCTGCGATCGCATCGGTCGACAGCAGCGCCGTCATCGCATCGGCGGCAGTCTTGCCATGGTTTGCGGCAAGCCACTCGACGACACGCGGCGAGTCGGCCGTGATCGAAGCCGCATGTGCATGAACCCATGCCAGAACCTGCGGCGCGTCCGCAGGAGGGATCGGCGCCAGTGAGTTCAGAATGTAGGCCGCGGCGATCGAACAGCCGAGAGACAGCACAGGCGACCAGGCGAACCAATTGCACCAAACGGAAAGCGGCGCGACGATCTTGGAATATCTGACCCAGGCCGCGGCGCCGTAGATCGAGGCTCCGCCCGATTTATTCGGAAAAAGCCCCGCGATTTCCGCGTACGTAAAAGATTGAATGAAACCCATGATCATGGACACGGTCCACACAAGCACCGCGACTTTGCCCGCGACGCCCGCGATTCCACCGATCGAAAACAGAACGAGAGCTGGAACGCCGCTTGCGACCCAGAATGCTCCCTTCCAATCGATTGCCCTGATCAGTTCGCCGGATTGGGAAGCCCGAAGCTCGCCATCCGCTGTAAGCACGCCCGTTCCCGTTGCCATCAGATCGCTCCCGACATTGGCTGCGCAGAATTCTTCTTCATGCTTTGGCCAGACACGCGGGAACTCGCCCAGCGTCCTAAACCTCGTGAATGGCTCCCGGAAAAGTCGCGACGGGACTTGCGTCACGGCCGAAAACCAAATATAACCAATTAAAACCTATAACATCCAAGAGCGGCCATAATAAAAACGATGCGACATCTTGCAAGTCAAAAAATGCGACATTTCTTGCGCAGCGCAGCCAAATAAATGAGCAGGAGCTGGCTAATTTATTGAGAAATAGGTAGCTTCTCTGCCTCTCGCATGTGCGAAACTACATTGGTCCTATATTGGTTATATTTGGTTGTTATTCTGCAATTTAATCGGTATATTGGCTCAATTGCCGGCTTCGAATGGCTGAAAATGCACACGAAAACCGACCCACGAACGCCGCTGAAGACGTGCTGGATTTCGTTCTCTGCCGAAGCGCGTGTCGGCCGAAGCCGGCGCTCTCTCGCGACTCGTACCCCGTCACTTCGCTGCCCAAACAGATGGTTCGGGACGTCAAACCGCGTGGCAACGCGCGCGGCGCAATTCTCTGCTCAATTTGATGGACGCTAACAATGGATGGAACGATAGCGATGTCCGGACACTCCAACAGCGACGTGCCGCCCTGGATAAATGACCTATCCAAACATCCTTTCGTCACCATGCGCGTCAAAGACGTTGCGACCCGCATATTTCAGCGCATCGCGAACGGCGAATATCCGTTCGGAACGCGAATTCCGGCAGAACGGGATCTAGCTGAAGATTTCGGAGAAACGCGCGCCACCATTCGCCAGGTGCTGGAGTTTCTCGCCGCCTATGATGTCATTACGCGGCGAGCGGGAAGCGGAACATTCGCATCGTACCGGCACACTGTCCCTCCGCCGAAAGCGGCCCCCATAACGGGAGTTCTCGATACGAACGCTCTGGCGGAAACGGCGTCGCCATTCGCAATGAATATCGCGAGTTCGATCCTCGAACCGGAAATGGTCCGACTGGCGACGATCTATATGTCGGCCCGCGATCTGACCGAATTGGGCAAGCACATCGCCAAGCTCGAAAGCATCGTCACCGAGGCTGATCTCTTCGCATCGCTCGAAGAGGAATTCATGATGATGATCGCCCAGGGAACACACAACTCTCTGATCGTGGCGATGTATACGATTCTGCATGAGGTAAGGCGGCAGCCGCAATGGGCCGCCAGCCGCCGTCAAGGACTGACGCCGGCGAAAATAAAAAGCACGCATCGGCTGCTGCGATCGCTGCACGATGCAATCGCCCAGCGCAACGTCGAGACCGCGGTTGAACTCATCCGGTTGCACGTCGCGAACATGCAGGAAGACATGATCTACGAATCGTAAGGCGTCCTGGCACTCAGGAAGCCGCCATCTGCTGCCGTTGATCCCACATCAGCCCGAACGACCGCATGTGCTTGACCAGCGTCGCGCTGTTGTCGACCCACCAATCGGTTATCGAGCAAAAATCCTGTATCCGCGCCTTACCGTCGACGATCGAGACAACCGGCCAGTCGCCGACCAGTGCATTATCGATTCCAAACAGGTCTTTTCCCCACCAACGGGCTTCACCGAAGGCATGATGTCCGACTCCGCCAAGCTTCATCGCCGCGAGAACGGGAAACGGTTCAAAGCTGCGGGCCAGCTGAACAGCTGATTTCCATAGCTCCAGCGTCGACGCATATTCCCAGGAAACCGCACTCCATGTCCCCGGAAAGCGCTCACAGAATTCAGAGTAGAACGCGCCCGGATTTTTGAAATTTACACCCGGGTCTTCAAGGCGAGGATCGTCGAAATCCGGAAACTGGAAGATGAAACCTTCCATGAATTCCGCGCTCGTCCGCCGGATGAGCTCGCTGTAGTTATCGCACGTGCACGACAGCAGCGTACCTTTGAACCCTCGCCGATGCGCCGCGATGGTCAGCGCGTGCACGAACGGCTCGTATGCCGTATCCCAGCAAAGGACGTCCGGTTTCTTGCTCATCAGGTTTTCGACGATCGTATCGAAATCGACCGTGCCGGGATCGAAAAGCTGCTCGGCGACGAGCTCAATTCCCGCCACTTCGAAAGCCGCGCGATATGTTGCGATCGAGGGCAGCCCCAACAGATCTTTTTGCGCACACATCGCGGCCGTCTTGATATCTGGGCGGTGCTTTTTCAGCCAGCTGACACCGGTGACGTTGTAGATCGGATGGACTTCGCTGGGCGCGACCAGAGTCGGCGTATCGGGCGACAGGTCGCTCGGCAGCAACGTCGCGACCAGCATGCGGTGCTGGTTGATCAGTTCGCGAACGGCATCGGAAAGATCGTCGCCGCCAATCATCAGCAGCATTTTGACGCCGGCACCCAGAATGAGTTCCTTGGCGCCCTTAAGAGCCAGCTCCGGCCTGTACTTCGTGTCGTACGGGACAAGCTCGAGCATGTACCGGCGGCCGCCAATCCTCAGCCCCCCGGAAGCATTGACGCGCTCGACCCATATCTTACTTCCATTAAGACCCGGCACGGCCCAGGCCTTCAGCGGACCAGTCAAAGGCGCAAGAAAACCGATCTTTAATACGGTGCCGGACTCCAGTCCAAAGCTCCGCATTGCGACCGACAGCGCCGAACCGACAGAACTTCTCCGCCTAACCATTGCTGCCCATCATGCCTCACCAATCGAGTGGCCGCAGCCCTCATCAGCGATGCTTCTGCCCTTCATCCGACGCCTGCATGATAATCGCGCCAGCCGCAGTCTCAAACAGCTACGCGCATAGCCGCATCCCCAGGCCGACACTAAAATCGATGTAAACGGAAGGTATAGATTTACTATCGGCTTGCTCGCGCATTGACAACATTCCCGTCAAGCCGATTGGTCGCGGCCCGGCGTTTACCGCCCTTCGTTCCCCCGCCGGCATCGCCGCCGTCGGCTGACAATCGCCGCAACCCGATACCAGCCGCTGCCGTCGGGCATCGTCGATGGAGCTGTCGTGCTGGTTCCTGAAATCGGGCAACCTGTTCCATGCCTTACCCGGCGCAGTGAGAAAAAGGTCTTCCGGCCCGCCCTGTCTTGATTTCGACAAACCTTTCGCATGGACTGATTAGATCGAGGGGAGCACGGGGATCATTGTTGTTTCCTCAAGGTCATTTTTACGGAACGGCGATCGCCTTGTCCGTTGGAGGCGCGTTTTTTGCGCTCGTCACCGGTATGTCCGGGGCCAAAGCCGATGACCGAGCGGCGTGCGGAGACGCACGCGAGATCGCTGTCCTCGCATCTCCTCTTGCGCCCTGGAAGGGTGCCCCCTTGCGCACGACCTTCGCAACCGACGATCCCGTCAATGGCGAACTCTCACTCATTGCACCCGACGGATCGGTCGCCGCCAAATCATCGGAACGCCACGGCGGATCACCTTATTTCTGGGTGGCCGAGGTCGCCTCCCCTGCTGCCGGAAAATGGCAGGCGAAACTCACGCGCAACGGCTCAAACTGTAGTCCGGTGACGCGCGAGATCGTCGTTCGCTCGGCGCCGACGCCTCCGCCGCATGCCACCGGCAACAGCGTCTGGCCCATACGCGACTCATGGAACCGCAAAACGGAAAATCTCTACTCGGCTTGGATCGAGACGCTGTTCGATGCACCGCTCCAGGATGAGTTGTCATGGCCGGCGCTTCACGTCGTCTTGCGCGACAAATCCCGCAATTTTCTCTTCAATCATCTCGGTCTCGGCGAGGATCAGAAAAATCTCGTCTATCGCCCGGACTGCGCCGACCTCCCCTACTTCCTGCGTGCTTATTTCGCCTTCAAGATGGGATTGCCATTCGGTTACTCGAAATGCTCACGCGGCGGTGGCGGCAAGGCGCCAAGATGCCCGCAGTGGTTCAGCATTGAAGACCAGGAAACACGCTCCCCGCCCGCGCAAAAGACGGCGCAGTCAGGCTCGGGCTTTTTTCTTGAGTCCTTGATCAAGCCAGCGACCCCGGCTGCGGCCGTCAAAGTTGTTCCGGCACCGAAGGGGCTCGTACAGGGCTTCGGCTACTACCTTCGCACCACCGTCGCCAACGGCGTGCACTCCGGCTCCGGACGGACAGCCGCCAACGACGACAAGACCGACTATTATCCCGTGCCTTTGAAGCGCGAGACGTTGAGGCCCGGCACCGTCTACGCCGATCCCTATGGCCACGTCCTCATGCTCGTAAAGCGCATCCCGCAATCGGCCGATGCGGCGGGCGTCATCCTGGCCGTCGACGGACAACCTGACGGAACGGTCGCGCGCAAACGGTTCTGGCGTGGCAATTTCCTCTTTGCGCAAGATCCGAGCCTCGGGAGCCCCGGCTTCAAACACTTCCGTCCCATCGTCGCCGGCAAGAACGGCACGTTGCGCCGCCTGACCAACGCCGAAATCTCCAAGAATTCGCAGTATGCGGATTTCTCGACTGAGCAGTCCCGGCTCGGCGTCGACGAATTTTACGACCGTATGGACGACGTGATGTCGCCCAACCCGCTCGACCCTCAACGCGCCATGAAAGAAGTGATTACGGCTCTCGAAGAACAGGTGAGAACGCGCGTGACGTCCGTCGAGAACGGCCGAAAATATCAGACCGGCGGGGGCGGCGTCGTCGCGATGCCGAACGGAGCCTCGATCTTCGAAACGACGGGCGCCTGGGAAGATTTCGCAACCCCCTCCCGCGACCTGCGCTTGCTCATCGCGATCGACGTCGTGCGCCGCTTTCCTGATCGCGTCGCGCGGCGGCCCGAGCGTTTCGCCATGCCCCAGGGCAAGAACGCCACAGAGGTGAAGTCCGATCTCGTCGCCTTGCTCGACAATGAACTCGCATCGCGAAAATTTTCGTACACCCGCAGCGACGGCTCGCAATGGTCACTCGCACTGAAGGACGTGGTAGATCGTTCGTCGGCGCTGGAAATGGCTTATAACGTCAATGATTGCGTCGAGACGAGATGGGGCGCATCGGCCAAAAGCGATGAAGCCTCGACCTGCAAAAGGCAGGCACCGACGGCCCAGCGCGGAAAAATGGCCGAATACCGGGACTGGTTTCACGATCGCCGGCGGCCTGCGAGAAATTAGCGAGCTGACGCGCGTCGCGACCAAGACAGCACAATCATAATGCCGTGAGCTGCAGTCGTGGCAACCACCGCGCGCTCCTATAATACTTCTAAAATTTCGCCGCTTGCCGCACCGCACTTAAGCAATCAAAATCACCCGCAAATGAACATCAATGAGCGGCCGATCGTCAGCGTCATGAATGATATTTTTGCTATCGTCCGGCGATGATTCGACCCGATTACGAGTCCCTCCTGATCGCGCTTAGTTTTTGCAGCGCCGGACTGACCTTGACGTTCTTCGTCAACTGGGTCGTTTCCCGGGCCGACAAAGTGCTGCTGACGTGGGCTGTGGGCGCACTATTTCTTGTCATCAGCGTTTTAATCTACAGCTACTTCGTCGACAATTTCATGCCGACCACGGGTGTTGAATCCCTCGCTGCTTTGCAAGTCGGTTTGATCTTCTTTCTGGGCGCGGCGGAACAATTTCGAACTGGTAAACTGCCAATATACAAGATGATCGCGGTCGCGATCTTCGGCAACATCGCAATCGCGGCGCCGATGCTGGGAGGCTACAACGGCATCAGCTTCATCGTTTTCAACGTTCTTGCGACGCTGATCTTGTTTGGTACGGCGTGGGAGCATTGGCGTTGCCGCCAGGAAGCTCCGGCGTTAATCGCGACGCTCTCGGGCCTCTATAGCATCACCGGCGTCTCATTTTTCTTGTGTGCGGCGGTGCTCCTCCAGCACGGCAGCTGGACGCTTGATCAGGCGCCGCAGAATTGGGCCGAGATTCTCAACATGACCGTTTCGTTGACCGCCATAGCGGCCATCGGCGCGCTATCGCTCGGGCTGAGCCAAGTCCGGGTTGTACGCCGGCATAAGCGGGATGCGGAGACCGATGCCCTCACCGGACTGTTCAATCGCCGGGCGCTTTTCGAGCGCGCCCGAGGATTGCAAGGCGCAGCGGCAGTCGTTGTTTTCGACATCGATCATTTCAAACAGGTCAATGACGTCCACGGACACCAGATGGGCGACGTCGTATTGCAGCGATTCGGCAAGATACTGGCGGCGTCCACACGTGAAGGCGACATGGCCGCCCGCCTAGGTGGCGAGGAATTTGCTATTCTTCTTCCCTACGCATCCTTGAAGGTCGCGGCGATTGTCGCTGAACGGGTCCGCCAGACCTTTTCCGAACAGAGCTTCAGCGCCCAATTTGAGAACTTTGGCTGCTCCGTGAGCGTGGGAGTCGCGCACACAAAAAATCGCGCCAAACTCGCGCCGCTCATGCGTAAGGCAGACGCCGCGCTTTATGCTGCGAAACGTTCGGGACGTAACCGCGTCGTCGTCTTTTCAAACGATCAAAATGCACGGCCCGACCTGGACGCTATTACCGAGATGAAGGCGGCCACGGATTTCATTCAGGGCAACATAACGACGCTGAGCGAGCCTCCGAGACAGCAGTCCAGGCGCAAGGGCCGCTTAATGTCACGAGCCTAGCCTCCGAGACGGCGCTACCCTGCTTCTCGCATCAGCCCGTTATGACGTCGAACATCAACTTCAAATTGAGAATGACGATCACGGAAGCGACGACCCATGCCAAAACGGCGAGCGGGCGCGAGATCGTAAAGTTTCCCATCTTGGTCTTGTCCGACACGAACTGGACCAGCGGGATGACCGCGAACGGCAATTGCAGGGATAGAATGACCTGGCTCAAGATCAGCAACTTCGCTGTTCCCGTTTCGCCGTAAAGCGCCGTGATGATGACCACCGGCACGACCGCAAGGCCGCGGGTCACCAGGCGCCGCGCCCAATGCGGAAGGCGCAGCTTCAAGAAACCTTCCATGACGATTTGACCGGCAAGGGTTGCGGTCACCGTGGAATTGAGCCCCGATGCCAACAGAGCTATGGCAAACAATGAGGATGCGATCCCAACACCGAGCAGCGGCGAAAGCAGAGCATATGCCTGCTCTATTTCTACGACATCGGTCTTGCCGTTCGCATGAAAGACGGCTGCGGAAACGATAAGGATCGACGCATTGACGAAAAGCGCGAGCATCAGCGCGATCGTGCTATCCGCCGTCGCCCATCGGATCGCATGCCGCTTTCCCGCGTCCGTCTGCTCGATCGCCCGCGTCTGCACGATGGCGGAATGCAGATAGAGATTGTGGGGCATAACCGTCGCACCGAGAATGCCGATGGCGATGTAAAGCATCTCCGGATTGCTGAGGATCTCGCTCGACGGAATGAACCCTCCGGCGATGGCAGCGACGGGCGGAGCGGAAAGGGCAATTTCGATCGCGAAACAAATACCGATCACAGCAAGAAGCACCATGATGGTCGCTTCCAGAACGCGGAATCCCTTGTTCATCAAGTAGAGAAGTAAAACTGCATCCAGCGCCGCAATCAGAGCACCGGCGATGAGCGGAATTCCGAACAGCAGCTTCAACGCGATCGCCGTGCCGATCACCTCGGCAAGATCGCACGCGATGATCGCCAATTCGCAGGCGACCCAAAGCGCGATGCGGACGGGTTTGGAGTACGAGTCGCGGCATGCCTGCGCAAGATCGCGGCCGCTCGCAATGCCGAGCCGCGCAGCCAAGGCTTGCAGCAAAATGGCCATCAGATTGGAGATCATGATGACGGACAGCAGCGTGTAGCCGAACTTGGCGCCGCCGGCGATGTCGGTCGCCCAATTGCCTGGGTCCATGTAGCCGACGGACACCATATAGCCTGGGCCAATGAACGCTAGAAACTGCCGGAACCTTGATCCATGGCGGGTAACTGGAATCGACGCATAAACCTCGGGAAGGCTGCGATCCGTCTCGCCGACGCGCGTGAGGACACCGGCGGCTTTATTCAAATTTTCACGGAAAATGACCCCGCTTTCAGATGTCATGCCGCCATCGCGCCCATCATGGAACCCACCACGCGAGCGACGTTAGTCTTGTTGCGAATGATTTGCAATTGCAAAATTGCCACGAACAGTTTGCCGCACGCATGCACTCGGCCAAGGTCCCAAGGTCCAAAATGAACGCGCGACGTCACGCGCCTTCCCACTGGGGACGGCAAAAGCCCGAAATGATTGAGCTATCTGTTTAGCAACGAGTATGAAGCGTCAGGAACGCGCAACACGAACAACAACGACGGTTCTTCAGCGCATTTTAGATTTGAGGCGTACTGCATTTCACCGTTAGGCATCGAGCCCCATCAGCATCGTCCGTCCCTTGAACGCAGCATAGCGCATGAGCGTTTCGGGATTACGCTCGCCGAGCCTGGTCATGCATACGATTGCTCTGGCCATCGCCAACCGCGTCGCTTCATTCAGCACCGTACTTTGCGATAGTTGATCGATTGCGTCCTCGTACGCTTGCGTCATCATCTCTTGGGTTGGTGCATCAAAGGACATCCCGAACTCCCCCGGCTAAGACAATCCGTACGTATGCGGGCGTTTGTGGCAAATCGAAAGCAAATGGGCGTTGCGTCAAATGGCAGATGCTATTGCTTTATCGAACGTTAAACATCGTGCGAGAGCGAAACCATTCACCATGAGATCTGGATGGCTGCGATTGCCTCACGATGCTTTTGCAAGCGCAACAAGAACCGGCCGCAGCTCTTGCGGTGATGTGATCGGTGCATCGAACCACAGGCGGATAGAGTCATCGCCCTTGGTAAGATCAAGGCCTTCCGGATCGAGAGTCGCAAGTTTCCAACCGCCCTGTTTCGCGCCCACCTGAGCAGCGTATCGATCCACGGCGTCGGCATGGTCAGCATTCATGTGCTCGACTGCGCCGTGCTCGAAATCGGCCAATCCCTCGAGTCCCACAAGCGGCGTCGCCAAATCGCTACTTGCAAAGTTGTAGGCCTTTCCGAATCCGCCGTTCAACGAAGCGCGCGATGTCGAGAAACGCCAGAACGCGAAATCCGGAAAATCCGCATAGAGAGCCGATTTGGGATGGCGGCGCAGATAGCGCTGCTTGATATGATCGCGCGCCCCATCGGAATCGATGATCTCAGCCGTTCCCAGTAACGTCATGCGAGGATGTGCCAAAGGATCGCCTTTGCCCGGTTCCCCAACGAGGAGCGAACATCTCGGGTCTGCGACGAGATTTTGGAAATGGCCCGAAAGCCTGGAAATCAGAAACACCGGCGCGCCATCCATCGCCGTCGCAAGACTGACACGCGAGACGAACGGCGTCCCATCCGTCGGATCGATCGTGCCAAGCGCACCGTATCGTGCCGTGCGCACGAGCGTCTTGCCGAGGCGGCGACTTTCATCATCGACAGCCTGAAGAATGTCTTTCTTTTTTTCCGTCATCTCTGTGGCCCTTTGCGCGATCCAAAAATTTCGATCTTGAATGAACGCGCCCTGGCATTCGCGCCGGACAGACACTTAGCGCGAGGACTCTGAATTGTCTACCAAACGAGTAAAGTTTATATGGCCCGGCACAAGGATGTCATATCACCTCCGCGGTCTCTTCGGAGAACAGCGCACCAGCCCGGCTATGGAGGTCGAAATCATCGTTCGAAAGACGCCGGACTTCGTTCTGCGCGGTTTGCGCCAGCATCCTGGATATGCGTTCGCAAGACCGATCGAGCACACGCGCATCAAGCTCGCCCGAGCGGCGAGCATCGACGATGCGTCGGGCCAACGGCCGGGCACGCTCGGTATCCGCCCAATGCGCGCAGATCATCATCATGTCGTTGCCCGCTACCATGAACTGGAGAGCGGCGTCGGGATTATCGAATAGCCCGCTCACCGCACGCATGCTCACATCGTCGGAAACGATCACGCCATCGAAGCCGAGTTCGTCTCGCAGCAGGCCGTGAGTGATCCGGCGCGACAAGGTGGCGGGAAAATCGCTGTCGATGGCCTTGAACAAAATATGCGAGGTCATGATCATGCCCATGCCGGCCGCGATGGCCGCAGCAAAAGGCAGAAGCTCCCGGCTCCGCAGTTCGTCGATCGTGGCGGTGATGATCGGAAGCGCATAATGGGAATCCACCTGCGTATCACCGTGACCCGGAAAATGTTTACCGCACGCGCGGACGCCGTGCGCTTCCAGTTCCTTGGAAAACGCCAACGCCTTGGCGATCACACCCTGCGGAGACTGATCGAAGGAGCGTGCACCGATCACCGGATTCTGCGGATTGCTGTCAATATCCAATACCGGTGCGAAACTCAGGTTGATGCCAAGCGACGCAAGCTCGACGCCCATAGCCGCCCCGACTTCTCCGGCGGTTTCGCCCCAGGCACGCGCATAGCCATATCGCGTAATCGGTGGAGGCGTTCGGCAAACGCGCCCGCCTTCGTGATCGATGCCGATAAAGAGCCGGTCGCGACCCGTTGCTTCGCGGACCGCGGCGATCAATTGCGCATGCTCGGAAAGCCACTCGTCATACGGCGCGTCATGCAGAAAATTGCTTTTGTAAAGAATGACGCCCGCCGGCCGAAGATCGTGAAGCAGTGCGCGATCCGCAGGGTGAAGCGTCGGTGTCGGGCGCAAGCCGACCATGAAGTGATCGCCCACACTGGCCAAATCGGCATTCGACATTACAGGCCTCTTCTTTCGGACTTTGCTCGCACCCACGCGCACTACGGATCGGGAAGCGCAACAAGGCGCTTCATGCGATTATTCGACGAGCGACATGGATGCAATAACATTGCGATCAGTATGGCGAAGGTTTGCGCGAACGCTGCGACTTAGCGGCTTCCGTCCACCAGCCTAAATCATCCGCAAATCGCGGAAATAGACGTTCGAGCGCGGCTCCCGGCTCGCCGATCGGCAAGCCATCTCCGTCGAGCGTGCTATCGATCGGTCCGACAGTCAGAGTGCTCGATATGACGACCATCCCCATCTCGGAAAGCGTGCTTCGCCATGCGAGGCCCGACCTGACGCCACCGATACGCCCGGCGGAATAGCTCGCGATCGCTGCGGGACGCCAAAACCACTCCTCCAGGAAGTGGTCGGTCAGGTTTTTCAAACCCGGTTGAACGCCCCAATTGTACTCGCCAATGACAAAGACAAACGCATCGGCGGCTTTGATCTTTGTCGCCAGAGAGTCCATCGCCGACGGCGCTTGGCCTTGAGGATATTCTTTATACATCCGGTCGAGCATCGGCAGACCCACGTCTTTCGCGTCGATCAGTTCCGCGTTATCGCCTCGATCCTTCAGCTTCGACACCACGTAATTCGCGAGACGGATGCCTTTGCGGTCGATCCGATAGGAGCCGTAAAAAACCAGGATGTCGTTGGGCATGGATATTCCCCGTTCAGCAATCGGACGGTCGTGCTCGGTTTATCCATAACGCCAAAGGACAAGTTTGGTCTCCCTTGTCCCGCGTATCGCCAGGTATTTTGCCAAAGCAAGTTGCGAATAATTCCTTTGAACGTAAACGGCTTGACGAGCCGACCTCTCTTTATATTTACGCTCCAAGAGGCTGCACGCAGCATCCGACGCTGCGCGTTTATTGAGGTGCAAGAATGAGACTTTCAATTGCTCAAATCGGACTGGCCGGAGCGGCACTGGCTTTGGCCTCCGGAGTGGCGATCTCTGCACCCGGTATCGATGAGCTTCCGGTTCGCAAGGCCGGGGAATGGCAATTGACGTCCATATCGCCGACAGCCGGAAAACAAACGTTCAACACCTGCATCACGCCGAACGATAGCATCGTCACCGGCAACGACCAGAATTGCGATAAGCCGACGGTCAAACGAGTGGGCAAGGAAGTCTTCGTCAACGTCGTCTGCAAGGCGGGGAACAGCAAGGAAAAGATCAGCACGCTGTTCACCGGCGACTTTCAGGACTGGTATCGCGGCATTACGAAAATCACGTTCGATCCGCCGCAGGAAGGCGTGCCCCACATGGGCGTGATCGTCGATGGAAAATTCGTCAGCACGGAATGCTCAAAAAACGCAAACGCGGACGAGGAATCGAAATAGGCCTGGACACGCTGGACGTCGGCCGTCTCAACCGGAAGACGGCCGCTGCAAGCTGCCGCAAAACAGCATCCTGCTCGTCGCTAAAGTCAGAGCTCGCTGAATTTGGCGTGTGCCGGCTGAAGCGAACCAAAATACGTGCCGGTCCAACGCTCGACTTTTTCTGGCAAGAACACAAAACTTTGGACTTTGAAGACCACGCCCTTGTCCATGACCGTCTGGTCCTTGGCAGGGATGGCATTGGCCGGAAGGAAATAGGCGCAGGTTTGCTTACCGGCAGCCTTGTTGACGACGTTTGCCGCAATCTCTTCCGTATCGCCCGCCGACAATCTTTGGAGATAAGCGATCTGCTCGGTCTTGGCCCCGCAGAAGTATCCCGAGACCCGCTCCGGACCATTAGAATAAGCTGTGATCGATCCACCGGTCGTCATAGCAAGCGCGAGTAATATCGCGAGAGGAAAAACTGGCCGCTGCACGGTTGCCTCCGATCGCTTACGAGGTCAATTGCGCCACCGCTTGAACGTCCTCCAGAGATCTCCTTTTTTCATAAACTTGCCGGGAGATTCGGCAGACATCAATCGGAGGAAATTACCGCACTGCTGAAAACGCGGGCGAACGCGTGGCTCTTAAATTCACCTGTGTCTCCAGCAGCGCGGTTCCGAGAACTTATTCTACGAGCAACAGGAAAGCCTTCCCGGCTTCAGATGAAAGCTCGTTGTCGTCGAGCGTGCCATCGTTGTCGGGATTTGCCGCGTTGAAGCGCTCCACAACAACCGCATCGTATTCGTTCTGATCCAGCGTTCCGTCGTTGTCGGGATCAGCGGCTTTCAGACCGGCTTCATCAATACGCCCCTTCAATTCATTGGCGTCAAGCGTTCCATCCTTGTCGGGATCCAGCTTGACGAACAGCTTGGCGGCCGCCGCCTTCGCCTCAGGGATATCCACCGTGCCATCGTTGTCGGGGTCCAGCGCCGTCAGCGATGCAGACGCAGCCTTGGCCGTCTCCATCTGCGTCAACACACCGAGGCCCAACAGCGAGGCCAACGCCACCGCACCGAGCAATTTAATCTTCATCCTCGTTCAACTCCGCATGTAAGGTCGCCCGAAGGGGCGCTTGGCGTTCTTGCCATGTTCGCTCAAGACGATTTCCCGAACGAACTAGACATGAAAGACCATACACATGGATAAGTTCCCCCACTAAGGTGAACTTTAGGAACGAAAACCGGGAAATTTTCCCTTGGATAATGCTGAGTGCTGAATCAATCCGGAAATGCACTCCGGCATCAGAAAGCCTGGGCGTGCCCACGCGCTGAACGACCAACAGTCGTCGGGCGATCCGGAACTCAAGCTCTAATCAATAAACCAAAAAAAGAAAGCGGCGGATTGTGATCCGCCGCTCCCAAGTCGTACGGGTAGAAGATCGGGAAGTCTTAGTTAGAAACGAACCTTGATGCCGCCATAGGCCGCGAACGGCATGGAAGGTGTGATCGAGCGCGCATTATTGAATTCGATCTCACCCAGAGAAACTTCGGAAGCTTCCTCGGTATCAAAGTACGTGCCGTACGTGCCGAAACGGGTATCGAACAGATTGTCGATCAATCCGTAGATCTGGATATGATCCGTCACGTCGTACGAGGTGTGAAGGTTCACTTTCGCGTACCCTGCAAGCGGTGAGTTCTGATTGCTTTCATCGCCATAGAAGTACTGGCTGCTTGTGGCGAGGAGATCGGCGCCGAACTTCCACTTATGCGTCAACCAATAATCGAACCCTGCCTTGAAGATATGCTGGGGAATACCAGGGATCCTGTTGCCCTTGTGAACTTGCAGGCAGACATCGTCATCCTCGACAGGTTCCACGCACTCACCGGACGAGGGATTGTTCGGCGAGAACGCCTCCCAGGGCTTGTTGTAGGTCGCGTCAGTGAACGTGTAGCTGGCATAAACACGGTAACGATCCGTGTTGTACTGCATCGCAGCCTCTACGCCCTGCCGAAGCGTATCGGTCGCGTTGATGAAGTAGCCGCGCGTACCGTTCTCGGCAATTTGGGTGACGATGTCGTTCGTGTTCAAGGTGCGGAACAACCCGACGTTCCATTGAAAACGATCATGCGGGTTTCCGTAATCGCCCCTGAAGCCTGCCTCCCAAGTGTGCGAAACCACCTGGCCGAGCGGCGGATCGGCGGTCAAGAAGCTTTCGATGAGACACGGCCGCTCCGGATCGGCGCACGCGCTTTCGCCCGGCGTCGGTGCACGGTTGGCTTCCGAGTAACCGCCATAGACCGAGAGTCCCGGCAGCAGCTTATAGGTTAAGCCGGCGGCTGGATTGAACCTCTCATAGATGCTCGTAACGTTGAGGAGCGGATCCGTCGGGTCGTTGAGATTTTCGAGCGAAATTGCAGCGTAGTTATATCGACCGCCGACGGTGAGTGCGAGCTTGTCCGTTAAATCCGTCGTGTTGGTGAAATAGACGCCGACATAGTCATTGATCGTCGCAAGATTGCGCGGACCGTCGTCATCGCCTCCGACGACGTTGCCGGTACCCTGCACGACGAAGTGCGGCAGGAAGAAACCAACCTCGCTGTTGGCCGTGTAATTGACATGCCCATGATCGAAGCTGGTGCCGATCAGGAACTGGTTCTTGTAACCGAACAGTCTCGACTTATTGACCGCCTGCAACGAGAAGCCGTAGCTGTCGGCGTTCTGCGATGTGCTGTCGATCGAGCCGAGCTCCCCACCAGGATTGGGGATGGGATCGCCGTTGATATTTTCCAGCTCCTCGCCGTCCTCGTCGCAGAGAAACGCCCCGCAGGCTTCAAATTCGGCGATGTTGCCGTCCTGGTGCGTCTGCTTGAAATGACGATAGTACGCGACACCGGACACGGTGGTGTTCGGGGTCACAACGACCGAGCCGTTCACCGAAACCATTTGCACCTGGTTGTCGGTCGTCTGGGGCGACGTGAACGTCCGATCCCATCCCCGCGCCAGCAGTTCTTCCGGCGCAGCAGCAGTAATGCCGTAGGAATTGTCGGCGCCGCTAAAGTTGATGTGGAACTCGGATCCGTCACCTTTGACACCCAAATCGGCAAACATGCGATTGATTGTCGTCGGAGAAAATTCGCGCCACCCGTCGTCATTGATATTCTGCAGCGCGATGTAGGCAGCATAGTTGCCGACTTGCAGGCCGCCCTGCGCCGACTCTTGAATCCGGCCGTAAGAACCCGCGCGCACGTCGAACTCCGCGCCCTGGTAATTGAAGCCATCCTGCATGTCGAAGGAAATGGCGCCGCCCAGTGCGTTCAGGCCGAATACCGGATTGCCGGTCATGACCGTGACGTTGCGGATCGCGACGTCGGGGATGAAGTCATAATTGACAACGTCGCCGAAGGCTTCGTTGATCCGGACGCCGTTCTGATAAACCGCAAGGCCCTGGGGAACGCCGTTGACCGGCGAAGATTCAAAACCGCGGAACTGTATGTCCGTTTGGAAGCCATTGCCCTGGAGATCGCTGACGGTGATGCCCGGAACACGCTGCGCAAGAAAGTCCTGCGGCACGACCGAACCCGTTGAAGCGATGTCGGAGGCGGTCATTGTGCTGACCGTGCTTGGGATCTTGGCGATCGGAATTTCGCTGCCTCTCACCGGAGACATCTTCGCGACGTCGGGCTGAGCAAAGCTCATTCCCTTGGTGTTCGCTTCCGTTTCGATCGGCGGCTCAGCCGGCGGAGGTGCCGCAGCGACAGCCGGTGCAGGTTTCTTGGGTTGTTTTTTTACCTGCTTAACGGGCTTCGGCTTGGCCTTCTTCTGTTGCTGAATAACCTGGACTTCAGGAAGGGTCTCGTTTGCTGGGGGAGCCGTCGTTTGATCTGCTGGTGCGGTCGTAGATGCCGGCGGCGCCGCACCTGCGTCCTGGGCGAGTGCGAGATCTGCACCTCCCAATGTTGCAAAAAGAGCCACGACTGCCGTCGAGGCCAACAAATGACGCCCCATCCCTAAAACCCCCATGTTGTCGACTCTTGGTCCCCTGTCCCCAAATTCCCAAGAGCCCGCTATATTTGTCGGTGACTTCGACTCTGATCACCGCTCGGACAAGAAAAGTGTGCATTTGTGAAGGGGGTCAATCCACGGATGGACCCGATTATTTCCCATCTGCGCATTTCGACCCACTGTGTGGCGGGTAAGCCGCAATTCCTGATGCGTAGGGAATAAAATCGAGTCGAATCGGGAATTATTCCCGACGGTTTTGGCGCAGGTGAATCAAAGGCGATCGACGAGCCGTCGGCAAAAATGCACGCGATGAGCAACCCGCCCGCACTGCGACGGCCGAACGTCGCGGAGCGACACGACCGCCGGGTGCCATACAGCGGGGTATCAGCGCCCCCCTACAGCCTACGGGATCAACGCAAGTTGTTCACACAAGCTTCAACTCGACCGCGATTCTCACCATTTCCGACGACGTCCGGGCACCGAGTTTCGTTCTCAAAGTGGCGCAATCGGCAGCGACCGTCTTATAGGAAACGGAAATATCGTTGGCGATCTCCGCCATGCTGCGGCCCCGCGCGAGCATTCTCAAAACTAGGTGCTCGCGTTCGCTCAATAGCGACGTCGGTCCCCGTGCTTTCGCGCGCAGCAGCGCCATCTCCTGAACGAGGTCTTCCGAAATCCACGATTCCCCGCGCGCAACCGCAAGAACGGCATCACGCAGATCGAATGGAGCTCCGTTTTTGCTGACGTAGCTTTTCGCCCCGCACTCGATGGCCTGAATGGCCAGCATCGGCGTGTCGCTCATTGAAAAAACCACGATCTTTGCCGCCGGATCTTGTGCGATGAACTCGCGCGTCAGCTCCAGCCCCGAACCATCCGGAAGATTGATGTCGATCACCGACACATCTGGAGCTTCCGACTTCAAAGCGGCGCGCGCGGCGGATGCCGATCGCGCTTCGATCATCGTCACGCCGTGGTCATCCGAAAAGAGCGCCTTGCACCCGGAGATGACGATCGGATGGTCCTCGACGACGAGGAGTTTCACAGCTGCTCGCGGCCTCACTTAGACGTCCCCCCAGCTATTTGGTTCTAGCGAGGCAAGCTCGAATATCAACGTCGATCTATCGGGATTTTTTCCCACGCGACTTGAAGACATGGACGTCAATTAGCCAGCACACTGATCTCATCATCTCTGCGCTGCGTATGTCGTCTCGGCGGCATGCACCGGGGGCCATGAACCCAACCCATGACCTCCGGAACAGCAAAGCAAGACCTACCGAACACGTCCGCTTAGTTGGGAACGATGCTTGACGGCGCCTCGATGTCCAGATCCGTCATGATCGTAAAAGTCCCATCAAAAAGCCGGTTTTTCGGATCGGTAACCGGTGTGACGATATTGCGAACCGGCAGCCCCGTCGTCTTATCGACATAGACACTCTGCTGCTTTGGTGCACTCACCGCTGACACGCGCGGGCCTTTCTCCTTCGCGTCGGCCGGCAGCGGCATTGCGAGGACGCCTTGATAAAGCGCATACGTCTTACCCTCGAATTCAGTATCGCCGGCGCACTTATATTCCGTCGAAACCTTGGGCGCATTGGCCACCGATTCCTGGATCTGGTTCGCGACCGTGTTGGCAAACTGATCCGGCAGCACGACCCAGCCGTTACCCTGATTGGACCACGCCTTTTTGCCGACGACGATCATTTGCATCGCAGGCCCATCGCCACCCAAAGTGACTGTTTGGTGCATGCGGTCCGGAAGCACATACTCGGCCTCCATTTTCAGCGTCCCGTCCTTGTTGGTAATCGTCGTATTGAGGCGGAATTTCTTGGCGTCGCGCAGCCTCGCAAACGCATTGTCGACCTGCTCTTTGCAGCTAAGCTCGGCCAATGCCGGTCCAGAAAGTAGGGAAAGAAGCAGGGCAATCAAAAATGCACGCATCGGCAGGCCACCAAGGGTTGAGTTGAAGAGGCCCCTGGGATCGCGCGAAAGCCATTTCCAAGTCACGGCATTTTTACATGCCAAATGTTCCCGAAATGGCTGGCGGCCGCAAAATTACTTGGCTCTTTGTCCCGCCATCTCCGGCAGATGATCGATGGCGATGCGCATCAGCTCGGGCAATGACTTCACGCCAAGTTTGGCTTTGATTTGAGAGCAGGTGTTGGCGATCGTTTTATAACTGACGTGAAGCTCGTCGGCGATCGCCGCATACTGCTTGCCTTGCGCAATCAGTTCGAGCGTCTGCAATTCTCTCAAAGTCATTCCGCTCAGTGGATTGCTCCGCCCCTTCGTCTCCATCACCGCGATGGCGGAAGCCACCGCATGACTTAGGAACGGCTTGCCCTGACGAACCGCCTGAAGAGCTTTGACGATGTCGACCGAAGACGTGTCCTTGAGAATGTAGCCGTTGGCGCCGAGTCGAAGCGATTGACTGGCGATCATTGGATCCTCGTGCATCGTCAGGACGAGAATGGGCGTATGCTTATCGTGCACGCGCAGGCGCCTGATGAACGTCAATCCGACCAGAATGCCCTTCTTGATCGCGAGATCGATGATAATCACATCCGGCCGTTCGCTGCGATACGAGCGAAAGCCGTCGATCAAATTCGAAGCGAGCGTAATGTCCTCGATGCCTGCATCTTCAAGAACACGCCGGCACCCCTGCAGGACAACGGGGTGATCATCGATAACCAGAATTTTTGTCATGATGTTATCCGAGTGGGCTCGCTCACGAACGGGCGCTTGGGTTCATTAGGCCGCGCCGGTATTTTGACAGAGACTGCTGTTCCGCGCGGTTTCAGCGCCTCAATGACGAGACTGCCGTCGGCGGAAAGCACACGCTCACGCATCGCCGATAGTCCAAAACCGGCACGCACGCCGGGCTTCAATCCGACGCCATCGTCGCTCACCCTGAGGCTGATCAACAGTCCGGACTCATCCGCCGTCGATGTGTCATGGCGGACTTCCTCATCGAGTTCGACCGTGATGCTTGTCGCTTGCCCGTGCCGGATGGCATTCGTCAGTGCTTCCTGCGCCGAACGATAAACCGTGAGATCGACCTTCTCGCCATAGACGCGAACGAACGAGCCGAATTTCGAAACGATCTCAACTTCCGGATGACGGCGCTCGAAATCGTAGATCAGATCCTTGATCAGGGCTGTCAGCGGCACTTTGCCGATCGAAACCGGATGCAGACGCTTGAGCAGCGCGCGATTCATCAACTTCAGCCGATCTGTGACCGACAAAATCTCGTCGATGCGTTTGTTGATTTTCTGCCCCTCCGCTGACGGCAGATTTTTTGTCAGCGTCTTGACCGACTCGGCGCTGACCGTGATGCCGAAAAGGCAGGGGCCAGCTTCATCATGAAGCTCGCGCGCAACCTCCCGCCGTTCGTCCTCCTGCACCGACTGAATTTGTCTGTAAAGTTCGCCATTTTCGGCGCGTGTCTGATCGAGAGACGCCGCCAGAGAATTGAATTTCCGGGAGATGTCCGCGACGTCCTCTACCCTTGGTATGTCAAGTCGCTGCGAACGCTCTCCCGCCTCCAGCGCGACGAGTCCCCGCGCCAGCGCCGCCAACGGATTGAGTATCCAGCCCAGCACGAAATAGAACACCGCGACGAGCACGAAAATCGAAATGACCGCCACGACGGCAAGCCCGGAGAACTCATTCCATTTTTCCGCGATCTCATCGTCGGGATCGCCCTTCAGAATGACAACGCGCTTTCCATTTGGAACCGGTATGATCCGCGAGTGATCGTTGCCGCCGGCGGGCATCATCAACCGCTCAAACCAGTCTGGCGTATCGTTCAGCGGCGATGGCTCCGCTGAATGTTTCGATACTCGAAGAAGCCGCGGAGGAGAGTCCGCATCCTGAACATAAACGCGCGCGTGTCGCAAATGCGCGACCTCGTGCGATACGATCGAGTCGAGATCCGCGAGACCGTGTTCCGCGGCAATGCGCCGAACAAGTTCCTGAATGTAGCCCTCGGCGAAATCCATCGAGGCTTCGATCTCGACGTCGACGGATTGGCGTCCGTTGAGGACCGCCATCGTTCCTGCCACCAATGCCGCAACGAGAAGCAAGACGGAAATGGCGAGCATGGCCTGGACTCGTATCGAACGGCCGAACCATCCGATGCCTGAAGGCACGCTACGCCAACGATTATGAGCGACACTGAGCATTGATTAGCCGGGCGATCCGTAGCGTCTCGTGAGGTCGTCGATCGCCTCCTGCTCACTCAGGCCCGCTTTGCGCAAGTTGAAGTATTGTTGTCCGAGCGCGCCAAAACCTTCCGCGCGTCCCGTTTCGTGGACGATGTCGGTAATACGGCCAACCAGCTGAACGGCAGACTCGCTTGTATTTCGCGGCTTAAGCATCGTTTCGAGCTGAACGGCTCGGTTCGCAATCATTCGAGGATCTTCCTTAAATCGGTCTGCTGCCTTCGCGAGCGATTGACGGAGTTGCTCCGCGTCATCCGCACTCAAATCACGACCGAGAGCCTTCTCGCGTTTGATGAGCCAAGTAACCGGATCGACACGCGACGTCGCATCGATCCACTTCGGCAGATTGTCGTTACCTGCTAGCCCTGAATGCTTCTCGGAACTTTGATGCTCTGCCTCATGATTGGAAACCGGCTCATCGCTGCATCCTGCTGCAAACAGGACGCACGCGGGTAAGACACGAAAAATGCGAAGCGTCATGTCAAGTCACAAGTCATTGAGAAGTCGCCGAACACACCATGCGTCGGACTTTGCGATGACCTATGGCAGACGCCGCTCTGAAGTCCAGGACAACCTCTGCATCGTTCTTTGCCATTTCTTCCCGGCCCGATTTGCCGATCGGTCTGAAGACGTGCCGCTAGTTACGTTGTTACGGTCCGGCCCGTGCTGAACGCGAACTCATCGGAACACCCAGTGATCCGAGCGCGAGGTACGCCTTCCAAGAGGGGCAAGCTGGGCGAAACAAATGTCCAGATTTCCCTCGGACGAAAGAACGGACGATGTGTCGTGGATTTCCGTCCCGCGTCACTCGCTCGTCGACCAGAACAAAAATGCTGGGATTGGAAACGCGAGGTTAAATTGGCATGAAAAGACTCGTTAGCACATCGATGCTGATGTCGGCGTCCTGCATGGCGATAGCTGCCGCTATGCAAATGGGCGTTGCCACCAGCGCGCTTGCGAATGACAAGCTCGTCGAGCTGTCAAATAGCAACGAAAACTGGGTTATGCCGGGCAAAAACTACGATTCTAACAACTACAGCCCGATGACGCAGATCAACGCCGAGAACGTTAAGCAGCTCAAGCATGCTTGGTCGTTCTCCACGGGTGAGCTGCACGGCCACGAGGGCGCGCCGCTCGTCATTGACGGCGTGATGTACGTTCATACGTCATTCCCGAACAAGACCTTCGCCCTTGATTTGAACGATCCGGGCCACATCCTCTGGCAGCACAGCCCGAAGCAGGATCCTGCTGCCCGCTCCGTCGCTTGCTGCGACCTCGTGAACCGCGGCCTTGCTTACTGGCCGGGTGACGGAAAAGTTCCTGCGCTGATCATCAAGACGCTGCTCGACGGCCATCTCGTCGCCCTCAACGCTAAGACGGGCGAAGAATACTGGAAGGTCGAGAACGGCGACATCAAGGTTGGTCAGACGCTGACGCAGGCTCCGTATGTCGTTAAGGACATCGCCATCGTCGGTTCGTCGGGTGCCGAACTCGGTGTTCGCGGCCACACGACCGCCTACAACGTCAAGACGGGTGAAATGATCTGGCGCAAGTACGCCACCGGTCCTGACGCCGAAGTCGGCATCGGTGACGACTTCAACAGCGCCAACCCGCACTATGGCCAGAAGGGCCTCGGCACGGCGACTTGGGAAGGCGATGCTTGGAAGATCGGCGGCGGCACCAACTGGGGCTGGTACGCTTATGATCCCAAGGCAAATCTCGTTTACTACGGATCGGGCAACCCGTCGCCGTGGAACGAGACGATGCGTCCGGGCGACAACAAGTGGACCATGACCATCATGGCCCGCGATGCCGACACCGGCATGCTGAAGTTCGGTTACCAGAAGACCCCGCACGACGAGTGGGACTTCGCCGGCGTCAACGTCATGATGCTCTCCGAGCAGAAGGACAAGACGGGCAAGATGCGTAAGCTCCTTACGCATCCGGATCGTAACGGCATCGTCTACACGCTCGACCGTGAGAACGGCGACCTGATTTCGGCTGACAAGCTCGACGATACGGTCAATGTCTTCAAGCATGTCGATCTGAAAACCGGTCTCCCGGTTCGCGATCCCGAATACGGCACCCGCATGGATCACAAGGCGACCGAGGTCTGCCCGTCGGCCATGGGTTACCACAACCAGGGTCACGACTCCTACGATCCCAAGAAGCAGCTGTTCTTCCTGGGCATCAACCACATCTGCATGGATTGGGAGCCATTCATGCTTCCCTATCGTGCCGGCCAGTTCTTCGTCGGCGCAACGCTGTGGATGTATCCCGGTCCGAAGGGTGATCGCCAGAACTACCTCGGCCTCGGCCAGATCAAGGCGTACAACTCGATCTCCGGCGAATACAAGTGGCAGCACATGGAGCGCTTCTCCGTTTGGGGCGGCACCACGGCGACCGCAGGCAACCTGGTGTTCTACGGAACGCTCGATGGCTTCCTGAAGGCTCGTAATTCCGACACCGGCGAACTGCTTTGGAAGCACAAGCTGCCGTCGGGCATCATCGGCTATCCGATGACCTACGAGCACAAGGGCATCCAGTACATCGCCGTTATGTCGGGCGTTGGTGGCTGGCCGGGCGTTGGCTTGGTGTTCGACCTTCAGGATCCGACCGCTGGTCTGGGTGCTGTCGGCGCCTTCAAGAACCTGGCGAACTACACGCAGATGGGCGGCAGCGTCGAAGTGTTCTCGCTTGATGGCAAGAACCCCTACGACGACGTCAACGTCGGCGAGTACGAGAAGGGCTGATAGGTCCGCGGATCGCGGCCGGTGGAAACATCGCGCCGCGATCTCCTCACTTGCGCTTGGCGTCCGAAAGACGTCGAGCCGCGCGGCGGCCGTCGACCTTGCTTCACTACACGGCGCCGCCTCGCGGATGTTTTCGACGGCTCATTCTGCAGGCCGCGAAACACGGCTCACAACATCATCATCGCTAGAAAGCTCCACGACGAGTTTGGAAAGGTGTTCCGCGCAAATGGCGCTTAATTCCCACACAGAGCGACGCATGGACACGTTGGCGAAGGTCTTGGGACCGGCGGCCGTGGCTGGACTTTCCTTCCTGGCTTGGCTTTCGCTCACTCCATCCTTTGCTGCGGACGCTCCGAATGCGTCCGATGGCTCGGTACTTCGCGTTTGCGCGGCGGCAAACGAAGCCCCGTATTCCAAACAGGATGAAAGCGGTTTCGAAAACAAGATCGCCAAGGTGCTCGCCGACGCCATGGGCCGGAAAGTGGAATTCGTCTGGTCGCCGAAGCCTGCGATTTACGCGGTGCGCGATCAGCTCGACAAAAATCTATGTGACATCGTCGTCGGACTCGATACCGGCGATCCGCGCGTGCTGACCTCCAAGGCGTACTACCGCGCGCCGTATGTGTTCGTCCTCCGTAAGGACTCGCCGCTGAAGATCGAGAACTGGAACAGTCCCGATCTCGCGAAGGCCGGCAAAATCGGCTTCGTTCCCGGAACACCGGCATCGGTCATGATGGAGACGATGGATCTCTATAACGACAGCATCAACTATGCGTCGTCGCTAACGAACTTCAAAGACCGCCGGAATGCCTACACGCGCATCCCGCCCGAGCGCATGATCAACGAGGTCTCCGACAAGACCTCCGGCCTCGCCGTCGCGTTCGCACCGGAAGTATCGCGCTACGTAAAGGCCAATGACGATCTGAAAATGATTGTCATCCCGGATGACAACGTCCGTTCGGACGGCCAGAAAGTTCCGCTCCATTTCGATCAGTCATTCGGCGTTCGCAAGAACGACAATGCGTTGCTGTCGGCGGTCAACGAAGCCCTCCCAAAGGTGCAATCAAAAATAGAAGACGTGCTCAAGGACGAAGGCATTCCCTTCGTGCAACCGGCATCGAGATCATAACTGTCGGCACATGCCGGTTCATTCGAGGAAAGTGGAAGTGAGATCTGAATCACAAACGAAATTCGCGATTCTGGCAGCGGGGTTGGCTTTGTGTGCGCTGGCTGTGAGTGGCCCTGAAGCTCGCGCGCAGGAAGTCTTTAGAAACACGGTCACCGGTGAAGTTCTGGACGTCGACGGGATTGCGCCCAAGGAAGGCAGAGATACCCCGGCCGTGAAGCAGTTTTTGAAGACCGGCGTCGATCCTTACGTCGAGGTCCAGGGATGCCTTCCGAAGGGTGAGGAAGTCTATCTGGAATCCTGCTCCGGATGCCACGGCCATATCGGCGAAGGCAAAGTCGGCCCCGGATTGAATGACTCCTATTGGACTTATCCGAAGAACACGACTGACAAGGGTTTGTTCGAGACCGCTTTCGGCGGCGCCAATGGCATGATGGGCCCTCACGGTCAGGACATCGAACTCGACAACATGCTGAAGCTGATCGCCTGGATCCGCCACATGCAGAAAGACGACGTCAAGGACGCCGAGTGGCTGACGCCGGAGCAGAAGAAGAATTTCAAGCCCTTCGATATCCATGAGTGGGAGAAGACGGGCAAAGCTGCTGCAGCCAAAGAGCAGTGCACGATTTCCGGGAACTAGCCTGACTGCCTGATCGGTTCGCCGCACAGGAGCTAGCTAGGACGGAACAACAAGAGCGGCATAGCCGCTCAAAACTGAGTAGAAAATGGAGGAAAGCCGATGAAGAAGATTTCACTCCCCATCCTGGCTGGCGCTGCACTCGTCGCCGCTGGTCTCGTTGGTGCCACGGCACCGGCAGCACTGGCTTATGACGGCACGCACTGCAAGGCTCCTGGCAACTGCTGGGAACCGAAGCCGGGCTTCCCGGAGAAGATCAAGGGTACGAAGTACGACCCCAAGCATGATGCCAAGGAGCTTGCGAAGCAGGGCAACTCGATGCAGGCCGCCGAAGCGCGCAACAAGAAACGCGCCGACAACTTCAAGAAGACCGGCAAGTGGGTCTACGACGTCTCCAAAATTCAATAGGACACGCACACTCCATCGAAGCCCTCGGATCTTGCCACGCAGACAAGACTTTCTTTCCGGGGTCACTGGGGTGCTGCATATGCGGCACCCCATTTTTTGATCTGGCATTTCAACCCGGACGCTTGCGTTCGCCGGTCGAGCATTTGCCTGGAAATGTATGATGAATCGCCCTCTCGCTAGCACTGAGCAAGAACAAGCAGAATTCGGACGCATGAATCTCGCAGATTGGCGCCAACGCGCCCTGGAACTTGAAAGCGAGGTCGCGAAAGCAGTCATCGGTCAAGAGCGCGCCATCCGCCTGCTCGTCATTGCGGTGTTCGCACGCGGGCACGTCCTGCTTGAGGGTGACGTCGGCGTCGGTAAGACGACTCTCTTGCGAGCCGTGGCTCGATCACTCGGCGGCGCCTACGAGCGTGTCGAAGGCACGATCGATCTGATGCCATCGGATATGATCTATTACACATTCCTCAACGAAGAGGGAAAGCCGCGCGTGGAGCCGGGACCGATCCTGCGGCACGGAAGCGATCTCTCCGTCTTCTTCTTCAACGAAATCAACCGTGCGCGCCCTCAGGTCCACTCCTTGCTTCTTCGCTTGATGGCCGAGCGCAGCATCACGGCCTTCAACGCCGAGCACACGTTTCCGCATCTGCTGGTCTTTGCCGACCGCAACCGCATCGAGCGCGAGGAAACCTTCGAGCTTCCCGCCGCCGCCCGCGACCGCTTCCTGATGGAAGTTGCGATTGCGGCGCCGACGGATGAGAGCTCGCGTCGCCAGCTTCTTTTCGAAACGCGCTTCCACGACGTCGATACGCTCATCGGCGCATTGAAAGACGGCGTTGTCGATTACCGCCAGCTCAATGCGCTGGCGAAGGTTATCCAGTCGAGCATTGTCGTCAGTCCGTCGATCGAGAAATATACGCTCGATCTATGGAAAGCGGTGCGCGATCCGGCAACCGCCGACATTGCCGTTCCCGGCGCGGACATCAACAGGCTCGTCGCCGGCGGCGCAAGCCCTCGCGGCATGAGCTATTTGATACGCGCGGCGCGCGTCTCCGCATGGCTCGCCGCACGCGATATGGTCGTGCCGGAAGACATCCGCGACATCTTCTATGAATGCATGGCGCATCGCATCTTCCTAACGCCCGTCTACGAACTCCGGCGCGAGGAACTTGTTCGCGCGCTAATCGACGACGTCTTTGCGAAGGTGCCCGCACCGTGAGTGAGGAACTCCGAGACGTGGCCTACACCATTCCGTGGAGATCGAGTGGAATTCGCGCCGGCTCACACCGCAGCCATCTTTACGGCGGAGGCGGTCAATTCCGCGATATCGTCCCCCTTCTCTCGCTTCCTGATCCTCGCCGCATCGCCATCCGTGCCTCCGCGAGCGATCCGTTCGAGCGGCTTCTCGTCCGTCGCTATGAGCAACCGAGCGCCATCGACGTCGTCGTTCTCGTCGACGTGTCGGCATCGATGTCATTCAATGGCCGCTGCCGGAAAATCGCCTTGGCCGCCGACTTGGCCCAAGCATTAGCCACATGCGCCGAACGCGCCGGCGATACCTTCGCGCTGCTGCCCTTCGACAAGACTTTGCGGGAAGATTTGCGACTGCAAAAAACCCGTTCCCGAGCCGCTCATGCCGAAGCCATCGACAAATTGCGCAGCCATGTTCCCGACAGCGCCGGCGCACAAGGCATTGCGGAAGCAGCCACGGCTGCCTCTGGCACGCGCAAGCTCGTTTTCCTCATTTCGGATTTCCTCTGGTCCGAAGATGATGCGCGCCTCGCTGGTGAAGCTCTGGCATTTCACGACGTCGTTCCAGTCGAAATCGACGACAGCCTGCAATTGGACGCCTTGCCTGATTGGGGCCTTCTCAATCTTCGCGATCTCGAAACCGGCATACGCCGGCTGGTCGCCATGCGCCCGTCGCTGAAAGCTCGCTGGCAAGCGATCCGGCAAGAACAGCGCAACCGCACGCGGCAAATCTTCGACGCCACGACGCGCGAAATGTTCACCATTCGTGATCGCATCGACTGGATGCGGCTGACATCGTTTCTGATCTACGGAAGCGCATAATGAGGACCTGGCTCATCCTCATGGTCCTGTTGCTCGGATCGTCGCGACCGAGCCTCGCCGCAATCGATGCTGTGGACGTCTATGAGCCACGCGCCTTCGGTTACTTTCTCGGCGACACCTTCGAGCGTCATGTCAAAGTTATTACGGGCGGCGACACTGAGCTGCTCGCATCGGGCTTACCCCGGCCCGGACCGCTCACCTATTGGCTCGACCTCATTGCGCTGAACGACAAGGTTAGCGAGGCCAACGGCAAAAAGATCCACGATATAACCTTGAAGTACCAAACATTTTATTCGGCACTCCAGCCGACCAAAGTGACGATTCCTGCTTACCCATTGAAGTTCCGCAACCCTGGCCCACCCAAAGCAGTGGCAACGCCGGACGCTGAAAAGCCCGACGAGGCAGCTGAAGACATCGCCTCAATCCCTGCCTTCCCCATGATCATGTCGCCACTGCGCGAATTCGCGGCAAGCGATTTCATGTCCGGAAAGACCGCGGAAATTGCGGATCTTATGCGGCCCGATGCCGTCGCGAAGCCACTCGGCACATCCAGCCAGACCCTACGCCTCGGCTTGGCGCTCTCGGCGCTGGCATCGTCGATCCTTCTGCTGCTCTGGCATTACGCCAAAGGTCCCTTTGCACGACGACCGGGACGCCCATTCACGCTCGCCGAGCGCCGCATTCGCGAACTTCAATCAAAAGAAACCGGCGACGACCGTTATCGCGAGTCACTCATCATCCTGCATCGCGCCTTCGATGAATCGTTCGGGCGCCGTGTCTTTGCTTCCGACCTCCAGGCGTTTCTCAAACACCGCCGAGGCTTCGCGACATTCACAGATACGCTGCAACGATTTTTCGAAGGATCACGGATTTTCTTTTTTTCTGGAGACAGGGCCGCCGCCGAATCCAAGTTTCCAATAGATGATGTCAAACGCCTGGCTGCCGATCTCGCGCGAGAAGAGAAGGCGGCGGCATGATCTTCACCAACCCCTTCGCACTTTATTTGCTGCCTCTCGCCGTCCTGCCGCTGCTCGTCAGCGCCCAGAAACAGGAGGCATTCCCGTCTCTGAGCGGCTTTGAGGTCGATCGCCTTTCGCAAGTCATCTCGGCCGCGCTTCGTATCGCCGGCATGCTCGCCATTGTCGGCCTGATCCTCGGAATAGCCGGGATTTCACTTCGCGAACGCACCATCGACCGCATTGGGCATGGGGCACACATCGTCCTGCTGATCGATCGCTCGTCGAGCATGGACGATACCTTCGCAGGGCGGCAACCGAGCGGAGCCGAGGAATCGAAATCGAAGGCTGCCAAGCGTCTGCTGAAGGATTTCGTCATCAACCGCCCGCATGACCGGATCGGCGTCGCGGCATTCTCGACCGCGCCAATCCACGTCGTGCCCATCACCGACCACAAGGGCCTCATTCTCGGCGCGATCGACGCCATCGATCGGCCTGGGCTAGCCTTCACTGATGTCGGGCGGGGCCTCGCGATGGCCCTCAGCATGACCGAGGATGACGTATCGCAAGGCTCGCGCGCGATCGTTCTCGTCTCCGATGGCGCAGCCGTGATCGCGCGGCGGGTGCAGGACGCATTGAGAGCTGAGTTCGCGCGCCACCCAGCGCATCTCTATTGGCTCTATCTTCGTACCGAAGGTACGAACGGAATTTTCGAGGAACCTCCGCCCGACACGGAGGACACGCCGCAAGTGCTTCCCGAAAGGCATCTGCACAAATTCTTGCAGAGTCTGCATGTCCCCTACCGCGCGTTCGAAGCTGAAAGCCCCGAGGCGGTCAAAGCCGCAATCGCCGAAATCGGAAAACTGGAACAGACGCCGGTCGTCTATTCCGAACACATTCCACAATACGATCTCTCGCGATGGGCGTACGCTCTCGCGCTCCTCGGTATGCTGGCGCTCCTCGCGGCCAAGTTCTGTGAGCGATCGCTCGCGACAAACCGGGAGACCGCTCATGCAGCTTGATCGGCTCAGCATCCTGAAGTCCTGGCGCGGTCCGTTAATCTGGCTTCTGGCAGCGCTGGCAGGCGCCGCCTCGGTGTCGACATTTACACACTTTTGGCGGACCAGGGCCGACAACGAAACCATCCGGTCGTTGTTGGCGCACAAGGACATCGCCGTCGATCCCACCCGTGCCTCAGGCGAAGTCGCGCTTGCCCGGGTCAATGATCTGATACGTCGCGACCGCCTCGATGAAGCGCAAACGCTTCTTGGTGGCACCGAAACACGCATGAAGCCCCGGCTCCGCGCTCGCGCTCTTTATAACCTTGCCAACGAAAGAACACGGCAGGGCGTTGAGTTCGTCCGCAAGGGCGATCTGGATCACGCAGCGGCCCTGATCAACGTCGCAAAAACGGAATATCGCCTTGCGCTAAAGATCGACCCCCGCGACTGGAACACAAAATACAATCTCGACATCGCGATGCGCATCGTTCGCGATCTGCCTCAGGCGGACAATTTATCCGAGGAAGAACAGCAGACGCCCAAAAAGATATGGACCGATCTTCCCGGCGTTCCGAAGGGTTTGCCATGAAGGCGTTCGGAACCAATTGGGACTGGCGTCTGTTGCTGCTCGTTGCCGCACTGGCCCTGACGATCGTAGCAATGATCGGATTCCACCTCATCCGCGATCAGCACGTCGCAAATGCCGTCGCCGTCGTCGATATCACCGGCAGCATGAACACGCGCGACATGGGAAACCCGGTCGGCTCCGAAACGCGATTTGAGGCGGTCCGCGCGGCGCTCGTCCGCCTGATACAAAATCTACCGTGTCAATCGAGGATCGGCTTGGGCCTGTTTACCGAGCGGATCTCGTTCTTGTTGTTCAATCCCGTCGAGGTCTGTGGCAACTACGATGCTCTTGAAAGCGCCTTTTCAGATATCAACTGGCGCATGGCCTGGCAGGCAGACAGCTACATTGCGAAGGGCCTCTACTCGGCGATCGACATCGCGTCGAGTATCAAATCGGATCTCATTTTTCTGACCGATGGGCAAGAAGCGCCGCCCCTGCCCTATACCGGCACGCCGCCGTTCCCCGGAAAGGTGGGAGACGTCAAAGGTCTGATCGTCGGCGTCGGCGGGCAGCAGAAATCGCCCATTCCGAAATACGACGAGGACGGCCGCCAGATCGGCGTCTATGGACCGAGCGACGTTCCTCAGGACAATCGCATCGGACAAGCACCTCCGGGTGCCGACAAGCGCGAAGGCTACAACCCGCGCAACGCACCTTTCGGCGCAATGCCTGAAGGTGGAGACGAGCACCTCTCATCGGTCAGGTCGACTCACCTCAAAGATCTCGCTCGGAATACCGGTTTAACCTACGCCGAGCTTCAAAATACGCCCGGACTTGCAGGTCCGTTGCTGGCTTCCACCAGCATCCGCACGATCGCAACATCGACGAACATGGGATACGTGCCGGCCTTTGTGGCACTGATTTCGATGGTCGTTCTCTACGCCCTGGCATGGGCGAGCAGTCCTGGACGTCCGCTCTCGGGGCCGCCGAAACGCAACTAACTCAACAACAATCTGGAGTCTTCGCATGGTGTCCACACGTTCCATCGTCTTGTCGCTGTTTCTCATTGTCGGCAGCGTCGGCGCTGTCAGCGCTCACGGCCCGACACCGCAAAAGGCCGAGGAAAAGATCACCATCGCAGCGCCTCCAGCCAAAGTCTGGGAAGCAATCAAGGAATTCGGATCAATCGGAAACTGGCATCCGGAATTGACGAAAGTCGTCAGCGAGGGCGGCAACAAGGAAGGCGCCACACGCACACTGACGCTAAAGAACGGCGGCACGATTGTCGAAAGCCTCGATGCCTATAGTGAGAAGGACATGTCGATCGAGTACCGACTGCTCAAGGAAAATCTCGATGCATTTCCTGTCAGTTTTTACTCCGACCAGATTTCCGTTCGCCCGGCGGACGGCGGCAGCGAAGTTGAATGGTCTTCGCGCTTCTACCGCGCCGACACCACAAACGAACCACCGGAAGACAAAAATGATGCGGCCGCGGTCAAGGCAACAACCGACTTCTTCAAAGCCGGCCTCGGAGGACTGAAAGCAAAAGTCGAAGGCAAAGGCTGACGCATGAAATTGCTCGTCGCGCTTTTTGCAGCACTCGCGTGCACAGCAGTCGCGACACAAGCGGCGGCGGAGACTAGCCAATCGGTGTACGTGCTCTGCCAGGACGCCGCTGTCCTGGCAGTCATCAACTCGAAAACTGACGAGATAACAGAGCGTGTCCAGTTGGCGGGGAAACCCGCATCCTTTGCCCTCGATGCCACCGCCGCCACGGCATACGTGACTCAGCCTGAGGTCGGAGAGATTACAATCGTCGACCTCAAGAAGCAGAAGGTCACGGGCAACTTGCGGGTCGGCGGCCAGCCATTCGGCATCGTCGCCAGCCCCAATGGCCGGCTCTATGTCAGCGATTGGAGCGCCGATCGCGTCACCGTCTTCGATCTCAAGTCCGGTTCGATCATCGCATCCATTCCCGTCGGAAAATCCCCGGCCCATCTGGCGCTCAGCAAAAACGGAGAGCTGCTGTTCGTCGCCAACCGTGAATCGAATTCGATCTCCGTCATCGACTCACATAAATTGACGGTCACGAAGGAAATCGGCGTGGGAAAAGCGCCGTTTGCGTTGGCCTTGACGTCCGATCAAAAAAATCTGGTCGTGGCCAATGTGCAGTCGGCGACCATGTCCATTATCGATGCCGCTACGCTGAGCGTCGTCTCAACGCATCAGACTCGCGCGATGCCATATGGCGTTGCCGTTGCAAAAGACAACTCCACGATACTCATCTCGAACCAGCAGAACGGCAGCGTGTCGATATTCGACGCGCGAACGCAGCAATTGCGCGAAGACGTAAAAGTCGGGCGTTATCCGGAAGGGCTGGCGGTCATCCACGACGGGAGAAAAGCCTATGTTGCAAACTGGTTTTCTGCCGACATTTCGGTCATCGATCTCACCACTGGCGCCGAAATCAAACGCATCAAATGCCCGGAAGGACCGCGAATGGTTCTTGCCGGCGCGCTCGAACGCTAAGCGCTTCTTGGTTTGGAGCATGACGGTGGCCTTTGCTGCGACAGCACAGATGGCATCGTCAAAACCATCTCTGGCCGGAGACGGCGCGGCGTGCAAGCCCACGAGTGTGCTCTACGAAATCGATCATCGCGACGGCCGCAAACTGCAGAAAATTTTGTCCGACGCGAGTCGTGTCGCCAATAGCGGCGCGGTCCTTTGGCGTATCGAAAAAGCGGGCGTACCGGCTTCCCATTTATTTGGAACCATCCACGTTATCGATGCACACCATCAAACCCTGAGCCCGACAACGCTTGCCGCGATAAATGCGGCGAAGATCATTGCGATTGAATCAGCAGAACAGTCTCGCGAGGCCTTCAAACGGAGCATGGCGCAAGCCGGACCGTTGATAGTGTCGAAGGACCGTGAACTGGGGCATGTCCTTGACGAAGATGAGCTGTTGGTGGTCGAGAAAGCTTTGTCGAAGGCCGGCTATCCCACACAAATGGCCCTCGGCCTGAAGGCTTGGGCCGCAACGATGTTTCTCACCGACTCGCCATGCCAAAGGGCACTTCAGGAGCGAAACCTGAAATCCATCGACGCGCTCGTCATCGAACGGGCGAAGGCCAACGGTGCTAAAATCGTCGGTTTGGAAACGATGTTCGAGCAGTACAGTTCTCTCGCCGCCGTCGCTCCCGACGTGCAGGTTGCGTGGCTCAAGGCCAGCATAGAACTCTATCCGCGCGTTGATGATGTCTCCGAGACCATCGCTGAGTTGTACAGATTTCGCCGGGTTGATGCCGTGTGGAAGCTGACTCAAGAAATGGCGCCGCACGCGGGCCTGGATGACGCCACACTCGCCTCTCTGCGCACCGCGCTCGTAAGCCGACGCAACACCCACATGCGCGATCGTATCTTGCCGCTGCTTGAAAACGGCAACGCATTTATCGCCGTCGGCGCGATGCATCACATCGGCACCGACGGACTTGTGGCGCTGCTGCGAGACGCAGGCTTCACCGTTACCCCCATCGAATAACACACGTATTGGAATTGGAGACCGTCATGCGAAAACCTATCGTCGGAAGCATCCTCGTTGCCACTATCACACTGGCGTTCGTCGGAAGCGCGGTCGGCGAACCCGGCCATTTTTGCGGAACCGAAGTTCACAGCGGCGAGGCAACAGGAAAATCCGAAAGCGAGGCAACCAGCGCTGCAAAGGTATGGTGGTCATCACGCGCCGGTGCGATGGGCGAAGGCTACCAGCTCTGGGATAATGCCAAGGACAAATCGGTGAAATGTCATCCCGGCCCGCGCGACAGCATCAAATGCGTCGCCGCAGCCAAACCCTGCCTGAAGGCTGGCGTCATTCCGAAAGATGCTCCGAAGCAAGACCTCTAGGACGTCGCCAGAAAGACGGACTCACAGAAATCTCAAGCGCCGGACGCTGAGACTTTCTTGGCGTTCTCCCGCATCACAGCCTTGAAGTTGTCGTAGATGGCCCTGGCGTTCCGATTGAACTCCGGAAGTTTGTCTGCGGCTTCGGCTTCCAAGCGCTCGACCGCGCCTGGGCCCAGCGCTTTTTCTAGAGCCCGGGCATAAACCGGAATTGCAGCCCAATCGGCGACGGTCTGGTTCGTGATTTCAAGGTGAAATTGAAAGCCGTAGGCACAGGCGCCGTACCGGAACGCCTGCACGGGACAAGCATCCGATTCCGCCAGGACAACTGCGCCGGGCGGAACCGAAAAAACTTCCGCCCCATGCCACTGCAGCACGCCGATCGGGTCGCCGATGCCTTTGAAGATTGGATCGGCGCGACCGGCGTCTGTCTTGCGCACATCGAGAATTCCAACCTCAGGCGTCGCGCCGAGAGCTACTTGCCCGCCGACGGCCGCCGCCAAGAGTTGATGGCCGAGGCAGATGCCAAGATACGGCCGACCAAGATCGACGACAAATCGCCGGATCGCGGCTTTCTCGTCCGCCAGCCAAGGATACTTGTCTTCCTCCCAGACGTCCTGCGGACCACCCATGACGACCATCAGATCGTAGGACGCAACGTCGGGGATTGTCTCGCCGGCATCGAGCTCGACCGTATCCCACGTCAAGCCGTCGGCTTTGAAGAAGTCGCGGAAAATCCCCGGATGTTCGACATCCACATGCTGCAAAACGAGAATCTTCATCGCGCTTCTCCCAGACAAGGCTCGAAAGCCCCCAACGTCAATCAGCTTGCGGCGATCCAATAAAAAAGCCCAGGGACTTCATTCGGCGAACTTCAATTCAAGCGCCGGAACCTGGCGGCCGAAACAGAAGTATCGCAGAATGAGCGCCTTGGGCCAATCCGATGGAGAGCAAGCCCCCATCGGACGAATGCGTTCGCTTCTCAGATGTCGAGCGTGTGATCGCGTTCCCACTGCGTGAGATGCGAAGCGTAGGAATTCCATTCCGTCGTCTTCAGCTTCACGTAAGCATTGGAAAATTCGTGTCCCAGCATGTCCTTCAGCTCTTCGTCCTTGTCGAAGTTGCGGAGAGCATCGAGAAGATTGAGCGGCAGCTTCGGCGCATCGGTCACGGTATGGCCGTGCTGATACATATCGATATCCAGGCGCTTGCCAGGATCGGCCGATTTATTGATGCCGCTAAGTCCGGCAGCAATGATCACGGCTTGCAGAAGATACGGGTTCACCGCACCGTCCGGCAGTCGAAGTTCAAAGCGGCCCTTGCCCGGCACGCGCACCATGTGCGTGCGGTTATTTCCGGTCCACGTCACGGAGTTCGGCGCCCACGTCGCGCCCGAAAGCGTGCGCGGCGCGTTGATGCGCTTGTATGAGTTGACCGTCGGATTGGTGAGAGCCGACAGCGCCTCCGCGTGGCGCATGATGCCGCCGAGGAAGTGATATCCGTCTTTCGACAGACCCATTTCGTCGTTGTTATCTGCGAACTTGTTCTGCTTGCCGGTCTCATCCCAGACCGAGATATGCGCATGGCAGCCGTTGCCGGTCAGCGTCGGGAACGGCTTCGGCATGAACGTGGCGCGCAGTCCATGCTTCTCGGCGATCGACCGGGCCATGAACTTGAAGAACGCATGCCGATCCGCCGTGAGCAGGGCCTCGTCGTAGATCCAGTTCATTTCGAACTGGCCGTTGGCATCTTCGTGATCGTTCTGGTACGGCTCCCAGCCGAGCTCAAGCATATGATCGCAGATCTCGGAGATGACGTCGTAGCGGCGCATCAGAGCCTGCTGGTCGTAGCAGGATTTCGCGGCGCGATCGGCATCGTCGGAAATCAGCGTTCCGCACGGCTTGGTGAGGAAGAATTCGCACTCGACGCCGGTTTTGATGTAAAGGCCTTTTTCGGCCGCTTGCTGACGAAGTTTCTTGAGAACGACGCGCGGCGCTTGGGCAACCGGCTTGTCCTCCATCACGAGATCGGCAGCGACCCAACCGACTTCCCGGTTCCACGGCAACTGAACGAAAGAGGACGGATCGGGAAGAGCAAAGAGATCGGGATGAGCCGGCGTCAAATCCAGCCATGTCGCGAATCCGGCAAAGCCGGCGCCGTCTTTCTGCATGTCGGCGATTGCGACCGCAGGAACCAGCTTGGCGCGTTGATAGCCAAACAGGTCCGTGTACGAAATCATGAAGTACCGGACGCCGCGTTCTTTCGCAACCTCCGAGAGATCACGCACTTCAGCGTGAGGCGATGAATCATAAGGCATGAGACGTTTCCCTGGGTTTTTATGTTCTCTAAAGAGATAGGGCGGCTTAAAAGCCGCCCCCGTTCACTCCTGGAATCCAGTTTGTGCCAGCGAGCGGCACACGCGCCATCGCTGCAGCTTCCAACGTGAGCGCACAAAGATCTTCCGGCTCGAGGTTGTGAATGTGGTTGTGACCGGCAGCGCGAGCCACCGTCTGGATCTCGAGCGTCATCACCTTGAGATAGTTAGCAAGGCGACGGCCGGCGCGAACCGGATCGAGACGCTGGGACAATTCCGGATCCTGCGTCGTGATGCCGGCCGGGTCACGGCCTTCGTGCCAGTCGTCATAGCAGCCGGCTTGCGTGCCGATCTTCTCGTACTCGGCATTGAGTGCCGGATCATTGTCACCGAGCGCAGCAAGAGCTGCCATGCCGATCGACACCGCATCCGCACCCAAAGCCAGCGCTTTTGCTGCATCGGCGCCGTTGCGAATGCCGCCCGACACGATGAGCTGCACTTTGCGATGCATTCCGAGATCCTGCAGCGCCTTCACTGCCGGACGAATGCACGCCAGCGTCGGCAAGCCGACGTTCTCGATAAAGACTTCCTGCGTCGCCGCAGTACCGCCCTGCATACCGTCGAGAACAACGACGTCGGCTCCAGACTTAACCGCAAGCGCCGTGTCGTAATACGGGCGCGTGCCACCGACCTTCACGTAGATCGGCTTCTCCCAGTTGGTGATTTCACGAAGCTCGAGAATCTTGATTTCGAGATCATCGGGTCCGGTCCAGTCGGGATGACGGCACGCGGACCGCTGATCGATGCCCTTCGGCAGATTGCGCATTTCCGCAACGCGGTCAGAGATCTTCTGACCGAGCAGCATGCCGCCGCCGCCGGGCTTGGCGCCCTGACCGACGACAACTTCGATCGCATCGGCTTTACGAAGATCGTCCGGGTTCATGCCGTACCGTGACGGCAGATACTGATAGACAAGCGTCTTCGACTGACCGCGCTCTTCCGGCGTCATGCCGCCGTCGCCGGTGGTCGTTGACGTTCCGGCCATGCTTGCACCGCGTCCCAGCGCCTCTTTCGCATTCGCCGAAAGCGCGCCGAAGCTCATGCCTGCAATCGTGATCGGAATCTTGAGCTCGATCGGCTTCTTGGCGAAGCGCGTCCCGAGGGTGACCGCCGTCGTGCACTTCTCGCGATAGCCTTCGAGCGGGTATCGCGAAATGGAAGCACCGAGAAACAGCAGGTCATCGAAGTGCGGCAAGCGCCGCTTCGATCCGCCGCCGCGGATGTCATAGATACCGGTAGCGGCGGCACGGCGAATTTCCGACAGCGTATAGTCATCGAAAGTCCAAGACTTACGCGGCGTCGTCGATGGATTATGATATGTCATCAGTATGCGTCCGCGTTGTCGATGTTGAAGTTGTAAAGCTTGCGAGCCGAGCCATAGCGCTTGAACTCACTCGATTTCACACCGTTGAGCCCAGCGTTCGCGATCAGCTTTGTCAGCATCTCGTGATGCTCCGGCCGCATCTCTTTTTCGATGCAGTCGGCCCCAAGACTTTTGACGCTGCCGCGAACGAACAGCTTCGCTTCGTAGATCGAGTCTCCAAGCGCATCGCCTGCGTCTCCGCAGACAACCAGATGTCCGGATTGCGCCATGAAGGCCGACATATGGCCAATGTTGCCCTTCACCACGATGTCGATGCCCTTCATCGAAATACCGCAGCGCGAGGAGGCGTTGCCTTCGATGACCAGGAGACCACCGCGACCAGTTGCGCCGGCGTATTGGCTGGCGTCGCCCTTGATAACGACTTTCCCAGACATCATGTTTTCGGCAACGCCCGGGCCGGCGGAGCCGTGCACGGTAATAGCGGCCTGCTTATTCATGCCTCCGCAGTAGTATCCAACGCTGCCCTTCACATCGACCGTGATCGGCGCATCGACGCCGACCGCGACAGCATGCGCGCCACGCGGATTCAGAACTTCCCAAGAGGCTTCGTTTGAGCCTGATTTTTGACGATGCAGGTCTTCATTGAGCTCGCGTAGCGAGCTCTTGGCAAGATCGATGGTTCTCATCGGTTATTTATCCTTGGATGACGTTTAGCGCTCCCAGAAGTAGACAGTCGCGGGCTCCGGCTCCCAAACTCGAGCATTCTCGATGTTGGGAAGATCGACCAGTGCCCGGTATTCCGAACCGAACGCGACGTAGTCGTCGGTTTCGGCCATCACGGCAGGCTTGCATGCAATAGGATCACGAACGACGCCGAAGCCGTTCTTCGTACCGACGACGAAATTGAAAAAGCCGTCGAGGTCATCGATCGTGCCGCGCAGCGCATCGCCGAGATTGAGACCCTGCTTCAATTTCGAGGTGATGTAGGCCGCAGCGACTTCCGTATCGTTCTCCGTCTCGAAGCGCATGCCGTCGCGAATGAGTTCACGGCGAAGGCTGTTGTGGTTCGAGAGAGAACCGTTGTGGACCAGGCACTGATCCGCGCCGGTCGAGAAGGGATGCGCGCCAAGTGTCGTGACGGCGGATTCCGTCGCCATGCGCGTATGACCGATGGCGTGGCTGCCGGTCATCTTCGAAAGATCGAAGCGAGCGGCAACGTCGGTCGGATATCCGACCTCCTTGTAAATCTCGATGGCTTCGCCCGAACCCATGACGCGGATGTCCGGCGTGTTGGCCCGCAGCCAGTCAAGGACCGAGTCCACCTTGTCCGACGCCAGCGTCAGAACAGCGTGCGTGGACTTCAAAGCCACGTCCGGGGAAACACCGAGTTCTTTCTTGATACGATCGGCCAGCCCCGTGAAGGTAGCGGGATCGGCCGACTGGAGGGTAATCTTGCTTTTGCCCTTGCTCGGCGTGCCATAAACCGCGAAACCAGCGGAGTCCGGACCACGCTCGCACATCGTTCCCAGCATCTTGGAAACCATGCTTCCAAGCTGCGGTTCGAGAGCTTCATTCTTTAGGAAGAGACCAACAATTCCGCACATGGCGATCGCCTTTACGTCTGATGAAGTCATCGGACAGTAATGCGACAATCGGGCACTCGTCAACTAATAAGAATGTTTTTTTCTTAGGAGTAATCACTACGGGCGTTCCATGTGCCCAGCATAATGACCTATCATTTTGATATAACTAGCATATACGCTAACTCATGAAGGGTAGATCGCCGTCAGGAGCGGTCCTGGGAGGAAACATTGTCTCCTATTCGGCCGCCACGAGATGCTCTCTGACCGGGAAGTCTGGCCTCACCTTCGGTCCCACGATGAGACGCATGGTTTTGCGGATCCGGGACGGGTGCTCCTTAATGGGCACAAACAGCTCCTGCCGGCGCCCTTGATTGTCCCGGAACTGAATACTCAGCATCCGCCGCGACATAAACGAGACGGTGACGTCGATCGACGTCAAACCGAGATCCTGCGCAGCCTCACGAATAGCTTTTGCTTGCTCTATGGCTTGTTGCTCTTCGCTCATTGTTTCAATCCTTGATGCAGCGAAATAAAACGAGCCGACGCGGTGATGCAATTTCGAACGGCGAGACCGCCATTCACGCGCCTCTTTTCATCATCATCGCTGCGTCTATAAGCAAGCGCCGCGCCAACGACACGCATCGCACCGCACCGCACCGCGCGCAAGCATGCGTTGACGAATTGTAAACCTTCCAAAATGTAGAGTTGCTGCCGCACACGACTGAGCCGGGCGGGAAAACGTCTCAACCACAATTCGGATTCGAAAACTGGATCGGGCATGTCCACTTGCCGGATCCAGAGTGGTGCTGGCGTGTGTCCCGCAGCGACGCGAGCACCATGCGGCGAGGCGCGCAAATGCGCCTTGCTTGCCGCGAATAATTTCGCGGCGATGCCCGTCGCACCAATCATCAGCATACGAAAAACCAAATTCTGCGCTAGGCTACGCGAAGATCGATGATGCCAGCACGAGATCGACGCAGAATGCAGCTTCACCGCCAGACATCGCCGAACCTCGCAACAAACAATCTCCTGCGTGGCCAATCTGTACATCATGCTAGGGCCAAGCTGCTTCTGCAATCGATTTTGGTTTCAGCGTTCGCGATCTTCAGTGCAGGCGCTCTATTCGCCGCCGACAACGACGCGAACAAGGGTCACGGCATTTCATCGTATCGCGCCAAGTTGGCCGAGTATGTTCGAGCCCGCGATGCCTACGACGAGATCGCCACTCCCTACTGGACCTCGCTCGGAAAAAAGCGATCGAAACGACTAGCGAAACTCGCCCACGGAGTTCCGCTAAAACTCAATGACTATGTGTTGCAGCAACCGCCTCAATACTCAGGCCCGCCAGAGCCGCAGAACCCGCAAGCACCATCATCCGAACGCCAACCTATTCCGGTGGTGGCGGACTTTTTGAGATACGCGAAAGCCGAATTTGACTTCGTTCCTGAGAAGCCCGCAAAGCAAGCCGACTATCAGCGCGCCTACGTTCAAGCGGCGTTGGCTGCCGGCCTGACGGCAGAGCAATGCGTTAGGATCTATGCGTTCGAATCCGGCGGCAATGGCGGCTACGATGTGCAAGCAGGTTTAGAATACGATACGCCCGGCCTTCATGCGATCAGCACGGCGCTTGGTTACAATCAGCTCCTCAACACCAACAGCGTCGAGATGCTCGCTGAAGCCGGTGAGGAATTCGTTCATTCGCTGCGCAAGAAGATCAAAGACGCCCACGGCCCGCGCCAGGACATGCTGAAGCAAAAACTCGCCATCTTGAAAGAAATGATTGCCTTCAGCCGCACGGTTCCCGACCGTTGGAGCGCGCACGTACGCTTGGGCAATACGCCGAAGGGTTTGGGGATTCACGCGCTCAATCTTGACGTCGATATCGGCCCCTTGCTGCAAGTGCGCAAACTGTTGACCTCGGTCGAATACGCGAAAACCCACGGCTATCGGAAGCCGTTGTCTGCCGCCGAACTCGAAATGATGAATTTGACCGGCGACGGCAACGGCTTCGACATGGTCATGATGCCGGACGATTTGCGCCAGAAAGTGCCGACGTCGAATTTCTTTCAGCGCGGCGGCTATGAGCGCAATCCGGTCGCGCGCCTGAACAACACCGTCGCCAAGCTCCTCGCCGCAACGAATGACAAGATGACTTCGGAAGCCCAGCTGCAAGGAGCGAAAGATTTGAGCGCCGTCTTCAATGAGGCGCGACGGGAATCTGATTGACGACCTATGTGCTAGAATACCGACCGTCGAATCATTCTGCGGGGAAGGACCAGAGATGAACGTTCGGTTGGCCATCGTTGCGGCGGTCTTGATGCCGTTTGCGGCAAGCACTGGAACGGCGCAAGCCAGCACCGTTCACGCAGACGTTCTTTCACGCGCCGCCATGACGCAATCTACACAAGCCACACCCGTCGCCTGGGGGCGCCTTCAATGCCGGTGGATACGCGGCCGCCGCATATGCCACCGCTAGTTGCCTAACGACTCCGGCGTACCGCAAGCAGCTTCAAAACGTAATGGGCCGCCATGACCGAGAAGCGCATCATTGCAGTCGGCCACGCGGCCCTCGATTACGTCTACCAGATTAAGAAGTTTCCGGCCGCGCCGACAAAACTTCGCGCGACGGAACATATCGCCAGCGGCGGAGGCATGGCGGCGAATGCCGCCGCCACGATCGCAAAACTCGGCGGCAAGGTCTCGTTATGGAGCCGGATCGGCGACGACGACGCCGGCGCCATTATCCGTCAGCAGCTTCGCCGCGTCGGTGTCGATACGAAACACGTCCGTGCCTTCGGGACGACCCGCTCGCCGACAGCCGCCGTCATCGTCGATGAGCGCGGCGAACGCCTGATCGTCAGCGAAGACGACCACAATCTTCCTTTGGAAGAGGATTGGCTGCCGGTTTCCGATGTCGAAACAGCAGCCGCGATCTTCAGCGATCTCACGTGGCTCGAAGGAACCCTTGCCGCGTTTCAGGCCGCGCGGGCTCACGGCATCCCGACCGTACTCGACATCGATCTCGGAAGCGGAATGCTCCTCCAGAAGGTCATCGGCTTGACCGATTACGCGATCTTCTCCGCTCCGGCTTTTCGCTCCTTCGTTCATGGCGAGAGCGACGAGGAACGCCTCGCGCATCTTATCAGCTTGGGCGTTCGCCATGCCGGCGTGACGCGCGGCGCCGACGGCTATCATTGGGCGAATAAGGATGGCGAGACGGGCCAGCAGCCCGCGTTCAAAGTGAAGACCGTGGACAGTACGGGCGCCGGAGACGCTTTCCACGGGGCGTTCACTTGGGCACTTGCGGCGGGCTGCGATGAAACCGAATGCGCGCGGCTTGCTTCCGCGGTGGCAGCCATGAGCTGCCGCAAACTCGGCGCCCGCGCCGGGTTGCCCAAAAAGTCCGAACTCGACGCCTTCCTCAGCGATCCTGCCCATAACGCCGAAGAACCACGGAGCTAACCTGATCGGCTCCAAACACGGCCTCAACCATCTGAGAATTAGAAAATTTCTCAAATGTTGCCATGCGTTTGGCGTCCGGCCGTACCCACGACGCTGCCATAACGGATAAACGCGAAAACCGCGCGGTTATGCAACAGCGGACAACGTCGATTTCCTCTTTAGATTTGCCTCCAAATCGGAGACTTTAGATCGCTCGCAACTCGCGTGCGAAGCAAGCGCCGCCAGCAACGGAACGGGTTGGGGAATGTCAGCATTCACAAATGAGGCCGTGCTCTCAGTCAAGCATTGGACTGACACTCTCTTCAGCTTTACCACAACGAGAAGTCAGAGCCTCCGGTTCGACAGCGGCCAGTTTGTCATGATGGGCCTGGAGATCGAGGGCCGCCCGCTGACGCGCGCCTATAGCGTCGTCAGCGCCGCCTATGACGACTATCTCGAGTTTCTGAGCATCAAGGTGCAGGATGGCGCACTGACCTCACGTCTTCAGCACATCAAGGAAGGCGACGCCATCCTTGTCGGACGCAAACCCACCGGCACGCTCGTCATCGCAAATCTTCGCCCGGGAAGAAATCTTTACCTGTTGGGGACGGGAACCGGCCTTGCTCCTTTCATGAGCATCATTCGCGATCCTGAAACCTACGAACGCTTCGAGAAGGTGGTTCTCGTTCACGGCTGCCGGATCGTATCCGAACTCGCATACGGCGACCGGATCATGCGCGAACTTCCGACCGACGAATTCATCGGCGACGCCATCCGCGAAAAGCTCGTTTATTTTCCGACCGTAACGCGCGAGCCGTTCCGCAATCGCGGGCGCATCACCGACCTCATGGCGTCGGGAGAACTTTTTTCCGAACTCGGCTTGCCGCACCTGTCGCAAGAGCATGATCGCGTCATGATCTGCGGCAGCCCTGAAATGCTCGGCCAGCTCAAGACCTTTTGTATCGAACGAGGCTTCGAGGAAGGCAACTCCGGCGAGCCCGGAGATTTCGTGATCGAGAAGGCGTTCGTCGAAAAGTAAGCTTGCCTACCGCGCCGGCTCTGGCGCGGTACCGCGATTTCTCCCCGGCACGTTCATTGTTCTATCAAACGTGCAAAACGGCTTGCCGCGTTTGGTTGCTGCCGCGCGGGAATAGCTCGCCGCCTCTTCACGGTCTTTCACAAGCTCCTTCCCTAATCAAAATGAACCATAGTTAGGCCGCGCCGCTGCGTGGAACTCTCCCCGATAGAATGACTTATCGAATGGAGAGTTTTGTCCTATCCTCAAGTCCGGCAACCGCTGCAACGGTCTCAGCGCGGTCGCCGGACTGCTTCAATTTTAGAAGGAAATTTCCAGCCGTAATTTTCATTCACAACCAACCGTAGGAGGTCCGCCATGAAGGTCACCAGTGCAATGCATAAGACCGCCGAATGGGTGCCCGCCGAAACCCCGATTGTCGAAGTCGCGAAAAAGATGCGCCAGCTTGACATTGGTTCAATTCCGGTCGGCGACAATGACCGGTTGATTGGCATGGTAACGGACAGAGACATCGCCTGCCGCGCCGTCGCCGACGGACACGATGTCTCGAAACTAACGGCACGCGACGTCATGTCGAAAGGCATCATCTACTGTCGGGATACCGAAGACCTCGACGACGCCATCCGCCTTATGGAAGATAAGAAAATCCGCCGACTTCCGGTCATCAATGACAAGAAACGCATGGTCGGTATGCTGGCGCTCGGAGACGTCTCTCACGCAGCTTCCCGGGAAATATCGGGCGAAGTCATTACGGCCGTTTCCGCTCATCACGGACGATAGCTCGTACATCGCTCTCGCTGCAGCACAGAGGGCCTAGTCATGACGTTGCCACCGACAATTGCCCGCACGGTTCAGAAAACCCAGGAATGGCTCAAGGAGCTGAGCGATAACGGAGACCTCTCCGACCCCCAGGAATCCCTCGCGGTCCTGAGAGCCGTGCTTCATCATCTGCGCGACAGGCTGACGTTGGAAGAAGCCGTTGATCTCGGAGCGCAACTCCCTGCGCTCATTCGCGGATTCTATTACGAAGGATGGCAACCGCACAAATCGCTGACGCGAATTCGCTCGCGTCAGCAGTTCGTACACGAGGTCGCTGCGCGCGACTTCCCCAACGCCGTACCGTCCGAACGCGCCATCCGGGACGTGTTCGCACTCCTGGCGCATCACTGTGATCCGGGCGAAGTCTCCGATGTCATCGACCAACTTCCGGCCGAGTTGAAAGAGCTTTGGCCGAAGAATGCCCAAACATTCCGCTCGCGAATGGCTTGAACAAACCGAAGTGACGAACGTCTCACATCATAGGCCGAGGAATTGAATGCATGGCAGGCTTGAACTTGAGAACATCGCAGCGCGAATGGAATGATTGGCTCGGCATCTTTCTCGGAATTGCGATTGTGTTGGCGCCGTGGATCGTCGAGGAGGTGTCGAATTCGCCCGCGATCGTCAACGCCGCCATTGTCGGCGTGATCATCATGGTCCTCGCCGAAGCCGATCTCGTGAATTTCCGCCGTTGGATCGAAATTTGCCAATTAGCCGCCGGAATTTGGGTCGCCGTATCCCCGATCATCTTTGGCTATGCCGGAAGCGGCGCTCTTCGCTTCCTGCATGTTCTTGCCGGACTTGCCGTCGCCGTCCTGAGCATCCTCGAACTGCGAAGAAGCAACGACGCCGGGGCAAGAGGTCGATAGGCTGATGCTCTCGTTGCAAGTCGCCAAACGTCCTAGTGTTCAACCGCCAAGATGGGGAGGTTTCCAATGGCACTGCAGCACGCGAGGTCGGGAGAAGCTGTGGATCTCAGCCCGCTCGGAGATGAACTACGGACCGCCAAGACGAAAGCACTGGTGAAATCACAATCTTTCGAGGCGTGCCGGCTCATCGTTCTCGCCGGCAAAGAAATCCCGCCCCACGACGTGCCCGGCAATATCACTTTGCATTGCCTCGAAGGACACGTTCAGCTTGTCCTTGCGGATAGCACGATCGAATTACCGGCAGGCCAATGGATCTACCTTGATGGAGGGGAAAGACACGCGGTCGTCGGCATCCAAGATTCGTCTCTGCTGCTGACGATCCTGTTCGATCGCTAAGAAGCCGCGCGCCACACGACGCGCGCTCCCTACGAAACGCTCGCAATGAGCCGGCGGATTTGCTGCTTGACGCGGCTCGGGAGCTGATCGGCCGACAAACCTTCATCCCGCAAAACCTTGCGCCAATGACCAACCGTATCGGCTGTCCCGGCGCGAGCGGCGTCAACGGCGCGATGAAGCGAATCCATATTCGCATCGAGCAAACTACGGTTTTTAACCGACGACCGGCCGGCGAGCGTCCCAATGGCAAATCCCACCACGCCGACTGCGACAAGCGTGAGGACGGGGTTCTCCTTCAGAATATCCATTCCCTCACGCGCCGAGCGCTCAAGTTTGTCTCCGAGACTGGAGCCGTTCTGGCCCTGATTGGCGTCCGTATAATTCTGTGAAGTAGTCGTTGGCATGTACATGACCTCAAGATGATGGGGTGGTGGGGGCAGACGACGATGCCCCCGTCGGATCGGATCTGCTGGCGACATACAGACCGGCGGCGGCTGCAAGCAGGATTGGCCAATTCTTCAAGCCGGTGCGCAGGATCGCCGGGATGATGATGGGAGCGGCCGACGACATGACGGCCATGACAGTATCGTCATCGAACATGGATTGTTGCGTCGTCGCCGTTGCGCTCTCCTCCGCCGCAGCGGCTTCCTCCTGCCCGTTTGAATTGTTGTCCTGCGAATACTTTCTCAATCGCACGACAATCGCGACCGCAAAGCCAAGAAGACAGAAGGCAACGGCGACAAGAAGGGTCCCGAGTTCAGGGCCATAAAGCCGGGTCAGATAGAGGGTCAGGCTCGCAGCTCCGAAGCCGAGCGCGACCAGAAAGGGAAGAGTGATGATGATCCGGTTGCCAAGATCACCAAGGGCGGAGTCGACGGTTTGTTCTGCGCGTTTGAATAAGCTCGCAAACATCTGCTGTTCCTGCCGTTAGGCCTTCCAAAGAGCGCCGAGTACAAATCCCATTGCCACGGCAAGGCCCAACGTCGTCATCGGCTGCTCGGCAACCGACTTATCGAGCGCCTTCGAAAAATTGGTTCCGACTTTCTGAACGTTGGCACGAAGCTCCGCACCCTGTTCTAAAAGGTCGTCGCGCGTGGTTTCGACGTGAGCAGCCGCGCGTCCCGCCGCGTCTGCGGCACGGGCTCCGGCTTCCGCGACACGATCGACAATATCTTCCGCCCCGCTGCCTGTTCCCCGCTCTTGACGTGCCATGGTCTACCTTCCTGAGAATCGCGTTCTAGAATTGCGTTCTCCGTCAACTCTGGCCCCTCGCGCTTTGTTCCGGCTTTCCGCAAGGGGCGAGGTTTGCGCTCAACTGGTCTGTGTCAGCGCCTGCCGATACTCAGCACTCGCTTCGGCCTGAACTGGGCTAGAGGCTTGCGATAAACTCCCGATTGTCCCAGTCAGAGCGATCATCAAATCGGTTAATCGAGTGAACGTCTGCGATTTATCGTCCGCCTGCAGACCATCCGAAAGACTGCCGGAGGATTTGGTTAGGTCCAATTTCCAAATCTGCGCGCCGCTGAATTTTTCGGCGGCTCGTCTGGCCAGAAATGCGGAGGTTTTCTCCGCGATCCCGACGATCGTCACAAAAACCACGCGAACGGGCGGCGCCTCACTGTCCTGATCGACGCTCGACAACGCCGTCAGACCGGAAGAACTGAGGATCGCCCGCGCCGCCCCCGGCGCCTTGGCATTGATCGCGCCAATCGCGAAGCGCGCCGCGACGATATCGAACGTTCCACGCACCGGAATGACAAGCACCGGCGCACGCTCGACATCGCTGACGGGGAACGCTTTCGAAGACACCTCCTCGATAGTCTCTTCAAGCTCTTTGATTGCTTCACTATCGAGACGCCCGCGGCGGCGATCGGTGACCGCGAGGCTCAAGGCTGGAAACACCAGCCGGTCCAGCACAGCCTCCGAAGACGAGTCCTCGCTCTCCTCTTCGATCTGATCGACGGCCTCGAAGGAATCGCCGGAAAGCAGGCGATGGTAGAATTCATGCTGTTCGGAAAGCGGCGGCTCGTCTCCAAGCAGCACCGACACGAATTCAAGATTTGGAATGTATTTTCCGAGAACGACCAGGACGAGCGTCAGCGGCGCCGCCAGAACAAGCCCGAGGGGACCCCAGAGCAAGGTCCAGAAGCTCGCCGCAATAATCATCGCAAAAGGTGAGAGCCCCGCGCGTTTGCCGAGAAAGAAGGGTTCGATAACTTGCCCCATGATCGGCTCAGCGATGACGAAGACTGCGAGGGTCCACAGCGTTTTCGACCATCCCGGATCAACCGCCGCCGCCAGCAAAATGGGTGGGATTGCCGCCACATAGGATCCGATGAAGGGCACGAAGCGCATAACGAAGGCGACGACGCCCCACAGCGGAGCGTTCGGAACGCCGATGATGAGCAAGGCGCAACCGACGAAAATACCGAACGATGCGTTGAGGATAACCTGACCGATAAAAAGCGCGGAAAGACGCTCGCCGGCGTCGGACATCGCCGCTGTCGTCTCGGTCATGTTGTCCGTGCCGAAAACGCGGACAACGCGATCCCGCAGATCCTTGTATTGCATCAGCAGGAACAGGGTGAAAAGAAACGTCAGCGCCGCCTGCGTCAGCGGTTCGGCAAGAATTTCAATGCCGCGCCAAGCGCCCAAACCGGTGTCTTGTGCGACGACCACCTTTGATTGAGCCTTCGCGTCGGGGTCTGGCGTTGTTGATGGCGATGTATCGACCCCCAGCTTGAGCTCGCGGTCGATCATCTGCTGGTACGTTTCGACGGCGTCGATCGCCCGGCTAACGACGCCGCTCGGAACCGAGCTGCCGACGACCGCGTGAACTTTCTCCACCACATTCGATCGGTAAGCCGGGAGATCGGCCGCCAAAGACAAAAGCTGGGAACTGAGCGCCACGGAGGCGCCGAGCAGCAGCCCGGTGACGACAACGATCACCGACGAAACGGCCAGCCACTCAGGAAGGGAATGCCGCTCCAGCCAACGGACGACGGGCACCAATATGAAGCAGGCGATGACTGAAACCGCCAGCGGGACCAGGATCGACCGCCCGAGAACAAGCGTTGCGATCAGAATCGCAGCCACGATCAGCGCCGCCGATACTGTACGAAGTGAATTAGCCAGAAGCGGCATCTCTCGATTTCCTTGGAGCTACGCATATGAACACGCTCGCCCGGTGCCTTGTTCCCGTCGCTCTCAACTCGCCACCCGGTGAAATCCGCGGCAGAGAAAGCACGCTTGCCTCACTGCCGTCTGGCAACGGCCGAACTTCCGATTGACGCTCGACGTTCAGAACGCCAATCCAGGCCGCAGAAAACATTCACCGAATCAATGTCCGGCGGAGCTAATGCAAATTTCGGAGCTTGAGATTGCGGGATTGAAGCTCATCATCCCGCGCCGTTTTGACGACCGACGCGGCTACCTGTCGGAAGTTTATAACGCGCGCACCGTGAAAGACGCCGGGATCGAGGATCATTTCGTTCAAGACAATGTCTCTGTGTCCGTCCATGCCGGCACAATTCGCGGCCTGCATTTTCAAGCCGAGCCACACGCCCAAGCCAAGCTGGTCAGAGTCGCTCGCGGACGGATCTTCGATGTGGCCGTCGATTTGCGCCGGTCTTCGCCCACATATGGCCGCCACGTCACCCTCGAGCTTTCGCGCGAAAACTGGGCGCAACTCTACGTACCCAGCGGCTTCGCGCACGGCTTTTGCACGTTGGAGCCCGACACGGAAGTCATTTACAAGGCTTCGAATTTCTACGCGCCGCAGGCCGAGGGCGGCGTGCTCTGGTCGGACCCCGATCTGGCAATCGACTGGCCCGTCAAGGCGGCGGACGCAATCCTCTCCGACAAGGATTCGCGGTTACCTCTTCTCGCGAATACGGATATAGCGTTCTAGAACAAACGCGATTTCTTGGGGGAGGGGCGCGTATGCGAGTCATCATCACGGGAGGCGCAGGCTTCATCGGATCGGCGCTGGTTCGCCATCTGGTGCTGCAACGTGGTTGGAACGTCACCAATGTTGATAAGCTAACCTACGCGGCCAATCCCAAGTCGTTGGCGCCTGTCGCCGATCACCCGAATTATCGCTTCATCCGAGCGGACATCTGCGACGCGGAAGCAATGGATGCCGTCTTCGCCGAATGCACCCCCGGCGCGGTCATGCACCTCGCGGCCGAGACGCACGTCGATCGCTCGATCAATAGCCCTACCGAGTTCATCAGAGCCAACGTCGTTGGCACGCACATCCTGCTCGAAGCCGCGCGACGCTACTGGTCGGATCTCCGGGATACGGCGCGAAGCAGTTTTCGCTTCCTTCATGTATCGACGGATGAGGTTTACGGCAGCCTCGCCCCCGGCGAGTTCTTCGTCGAGACTACGGCTTATGACCCGCGCTCACCCTATTCCGCCAGCAAGGCGGCGGCGGACCATTTGGTCAGCGCTTGGCACGCGACGTACGGCCTGCCCACGTTGATCAGCAACTGCTCCAACAATTACGGCCCTTACCAGTTTCCCGAAAAGCTCATTCCGCTCGTCATCCTGAACGCGCTCGACGGCAAACCCCTGCCCGTCTATGGCGACGGACGCCAAGTGCGCGACTGGCTCTTTGTCGATGACCACGTCAACGCCCTGGCGCAGATTGTCGAGCGCGGCCGCATCGGCCAGACCTACAACATCGGCGGACGCGCCCCGATGGAGAACATCGCCGTCGTGGAGCACATCTGCGACGCAATCGATGCGCTCCGTCCCTCTCGCCATCCGCGACGTCGGCTCATCACGCACGTCGAGGATCGCCCCGGTCACGATCGCCGCTATGCGATCGATCCCTCAAAGATAGAATCGGACCTCGGCTGGCGCGCTGAACAATCGTTTGCCTCGGGAATCGCGGCGACCGTGCGCTGGTACCTGGAGAATGAAACGTGGTGGCGGCCGCTCCGCGAGCAGGTTTATTCAGGCGCACGGCTCGGCCTCCTCGCATCCGAGGCAAGGAACACAGCTGATGCGAGACCCGCGGAAAGCGTAGCGTGACACCGCCTCGAAACCGAGTTGCCATCATCGGCCGCAATGGCCAAGTGAGCCGGGCCCTACAGAAAGTTCTCTGTTCCGAATACGATCTCACAACGATTGGGCGGCCCGACGCTGACCTCTGCGAACCGCAAAGCGTGAAAGCCGCGATACTGGCGGCGCAACCGGATGCCGTCATCAATCCGGCCGCCTATACCGCCGTCGATAACGCCGAGGATGAACCGGCGTTGGCTCAATCAGTGAATGTCGTTGGAGCGCAAAGCCTCGCCGAAGCGGCAGCGCAGATCGGCGCGCCAATCATTCATTTTTCGACCGACTATGTTTTCGATGGCCGCAAGACCACGCCCTATCTCGAAGCCGACGCGCCGAACCCGCTGAGCGTCTATGGCCATACGAAGCTCGAAGGCGAACGCTGTGTCGCGCGCGCCAACCCGCGCCACATCATTTTGCGGACGGCGTGGGTTTACAGCGCGACTGGGAGCAACTTCCCCAGAACGATGCTTCGCCTTGCCACTGAACGTCCGTCCGTTCGCGTCGTCGATGATCAATACGGCACACCGACCCTTGCGGACGATCTCGCCGGAGCCGTGCGCCGCATCCTCTCCCGGCTCGAAGCCGACCCGGAGCAGCGAGACCTATACGGCGTTTTTCATGCCACCGGCGGCGGCGCCACGTCCTGGTTCCACTTCGCGCAAGCGATCATGGACGGTGCAGGAAAACGCGGCGCGGCACATATTCCGGTGCATCCCATCAAAGCCAAGGATTATCCGGTGAAGGCCGCACGGCCTGCCTATTCAGTCCTGTCCTCGCAAAAACTCAAGATCGCGTACGGCATAGAACTTCCGGATTGGCAGTCCGCCCTCACCCGCTGCCTCGACCAATGCGTCGGGCAAAGCAACGGCAATCCCACATGCGAAGATCGCGGCGGAGCAACTCAATGAGCGGTATCAAAGGCATCATCCTTGCGGGCGGAAGCGGCACGCGCCTCTATCCTCTGACCCTCGCGATCTCGAAGCAATTGCTCCCGGTCTACGACAAGCCGATGATTTATTATCCGCTGTCGACGCTGATGCTGGCGGGCATTCGCGACATCCTGATCATCACCACGCCGCATGACCAGCACCTGTTTCAATCCCTGCTCGGCGACGGAGCCCAATTTGGAATCCGGCTCTCCTACGCAGTGCAGCCGACGCCGGCCGGACTCGCTCAAGCATTCATCATTGGCCGTGAGTTCATCGGCAACGATCGCTGTGCTTTGGTTCTCGGCGACAACATCTTCTACGGACACGGACTTGGCGGAATGGTGCGGGCTGCCGCCGCACGGCCGGAGGGCGCCACGATCTTCGCATATCAAGTCGCCGATCCCGGACGATACGGGGTCGTGACGTTCGATGAAGCCGGATTTGCAAAATCGATCGAAGAAAAGCCCAAGGAACCGAAATCGAACTGGGCCGTCACCGGGCTCTATTTCTACGACCATCGCGTGGTTGAAATGGCCGCCGGCGTTCGCCCGTCAGCGCGGGGCGAACTGGAAATTACCGCACTGAACGAGATGTATCTCGGGCTCAATAATCTTCATGTCGAGAAAATGGGTCGCGGCTTCGCCTGGCTCGATACCGGAACGTTCGATAGCCTGCAGGACGCCAGCGAATACATTGCCACGATGGAGCATCGGCAAGGCCTCAAGGTTTCCTGTCCCGAGGAAATCGCGCTGCGCATGGGATTCGTCACGCCAGAGGCAATGCGCGAGTGGGTCGCGCGCCTGGGGAAAAACAGCTATGGCTCCTACGTCGAAGCGGTCATGAACAACCTGGACGATTCCGACCAGTCAGTCTCCTGATTCAACGCAGAGATTGGCTGAATCATCCACAAAAAAGCCCGGCCGCCGTGGTGAGAACCGCAAGTTGTAGGACGTCCCGCATATTGACATTTGCCCGTGGCTGACCGCACCTGAACCCAGGGAAGCTCGCGCGGAAAGCCTGCAAAGTTTCGGGGCTCGAAATCCGCTGCGACACAATTTTCGAGCGGCACGGAGGAAGTGACGGGCCGGGACGGGGAACGCCACAAAATTTGCTCATCGCGACTGTAAGGATCCGTCATCCACGGTGCCGTGACGGACGAATCCGAGCCATCGAGCACAGTCACATCGTGATCGTCATTTACACGAGACATGCATGCCAACAACGAAAGACTTACTGAAACGTCTTGCACGCGATTACGGTCGCGAATACGCGCCGCAATATGTGGTGGCGATCATTGCAATGATGGTCGTTGCGGGCACGACGTCGCTCAGCGCCTACATCATGAAGCACGTCATCGATACGATCTTCGTGAATCAAAACCGGGCGGCGCTCACCGGAATTACGCTCGGCATCATGGCAATTTTCACGGTCAAGGGAATTGCCGCCTACATCTCCGAAGTTCTGGTCGGCTCGATCGGCAATCGGATTGTCGCGCACACCCAGCGGCGGATGTTCGATCATCTGCTGAAAGTAGACGTCGGCTTCTTTCATAGATTTTCATCGAGCGACCTCGTCACCCGGATTTCGAACAACGCGACATCGACGCGCGATGTTCTGAACATGATCTCGATGAGCTTCGGCCGCGATCTGTTCACCATCGTCGGTCTCGTGGCGACGATGATCTACCTTGATCCGATCATGACCGCGATCGCCTTCATTGGCGGTCCCATCATTGCCTTCACGTCGCGAAAGCTGCGTGAGCGCGTTCAGAAGGCCGCGAAAAGCGAGGTGAACTCCGTTTCCGGCGTGATCAGGGCGACGCGCGAATTGAGCCAGGGCGTCCAGGTCGTCAAAGCTTTCCAACTCGAAGACAGGATGCGCGGCCGGGCGTTGGAAGCGATCAACGCCGTCGAGCGATTGACCAACCGCATGCTGCGCATCAAGGCGACGGTGAACCCTCTCATGGAAACGGCGGGCGGCCTCGCGGTCGCCAGCGTCGTTGCCTATGCTGGCTGGCGCAATCTCTACTACGGCGACACGCCGGGCCAGTTTTTCGCGTTCATCACGGCGCTGTTGCTTTGCGCCGATCCTGCGCGGCGCCTGTCGCGTGTTCATCTCCAGCTCGCTCAAGCCGTGATCGGCGTCCGCATGATGTACGAGCTATTGGACACCCCTGCCTGGGAGGACGAACCTCCGGGCAAACCGGATCTTAAAATCACCCAAGGCGCGATCGAGTTTCACAACGTCTCGTTCTCATACGTTCCAACGAAGCCGGTCATCAACGGCCTCAATCTGGTTGCACCGGCGGGTAAGACGACGGCCCTCGTCGGCTTGTCGGGCGGCGGCAAGTCAACGATATTCGCCCTCCTGCAGCGATTCCGCGTGCCGCAGGCGGGCGCCATCACGATCGATGGCCAAAAAATCGAAGACACGACGCTCCTGTCCGTCCGGCGCAACATGGCGACGGTGGGTCAAGACGCATTCCTGTTCGAGGGCAACATCCTCGACAATATCCGCACAGGCCTTGAGTCCGCGACGGACGAAATGTGCATCGAAGCTGCCAAATCCGCCAACGCTGACGACTTTATTTCCAAGCTCCCGCATGGCTACAAAACGCAGGTCGGGGAGTTGGGCGCTCAGGTGTCGGGCGGGCAGCGTCAGCGCATCGCACTGGCGCGCGCATTCCTGAAGAACGCACCAATTATTCTGCTCGACGAGCCGACGTCGGCGCTCGACAGCCGCACCGAGGAAATCATCCAGCGCGAATTGAGGCAGCTGACGAAAGACAAGACGACAATCGTCATCGCCCACCGTCTCTCGACCATTCTGCACGCCGATCTAATCCACGTCATCGAAGGCGGCCAAGTCATCGAGAGCGGTACGCACGACGATTTGCTGGAGCTTGGTGGTGCGTATAGCCAGCTCTTCAAACTTCAATTTTCGAAGTACGCCAACTCGAATCAAGAGCTTGCTCAAGCCGTCTAGCAGGCGCCGGACGCAATCACGGTGCGGCCGCTTCGCTGAAAGAAAAGCGCCGCCAGCGCCAGGAGCGCGCCGAAGCCGCACACCGCATTCCAGCCACCGTGCTCCCAGGCAAACATCGCGCCGATCGACCCGGTCGCGCCGCCAATGAACATCGCCGTCATGAACACTGTATTGAGCCGGTTCCGCGCCTCCGGGCGAAGCGCATAGATCAGATGCTGATTTGAGATGATCGCACTCTGAGCCGCGAGATCCAAGGCGATCACCCCGACGATCAGCCCTATCAGCGACCCCCAAAAGCCGAAAACGAACCAGGAAGCCAGCATCAACGCCGCGCTAAGCGACAGCACGAGTTCGCTGCCACGCCTGTCGGCGAGCCGACCCGCAAACGGCGCAGCTAGAACCCCGGCGATGCCCGCAATCCCGAATAATCCGGCAGCGCCCGCGCCCAAGTGGAAAGGCGGCTCTTCAAGATGATACGCGAGAATGGTCCAGAACGCCGAAAACGATGCGAACATGGCCGCCTGCATCAAGCTGGCGCGGCGCAGAACGGGCTCCGCATTCCAAAGATGCAGGAGAGATTTGATAGCGGCCCCGTACGCCATCTCCGAGTGTGGATGATCACGCGGCAGCGTCGCCGCCATGGCAACCGCCGCGCCTAGAGCCATCGGCAAGCCAAGCGCGAACATCTCCCGCCAGCCCGCATAGGTGGCGACAAAGCCGGCGAGCACTCTACTCAGAAGGATGCCCCCTAGTAGACCCGCCATGACGGTGCCGATCGTTGCACCGCGATTTTCCGGCGTTGCAAGGGCCGCGGCGAACGGAACGATCTGCTGCGCGGCGGTCGAAAATACGCCGACGAACAGCGATGCGATGACAAGCGCCAAAGCCGTCGGCGCGAGAGACGCGGCAAGCGACGCCGCGCCAAGCAGCAGAAGCTGTCCGACGATCAATTTGCGGCGGTCCATCAAATCGCCGAGCGGCACCAATGCGAACAGCCCGACGGCATAACCGACCTGAGTCGCCGTCGGAACAAACCCGACCCAGATTGAATCCGGAAACTCGCGCTTCATGATCCCGAGCATCGGCTGATTGTAATAATTGTTCGCAACGGCGATCCCGCACACCACCGCCATTGTCAGAATGAGTGTGCGACCGAGCGGCGTGACGGCGCTCTGTGGAGAGCGTGCGTCTTGGGTGATCATCGTGGATTCCGCAAGTTTGAAGTCCTGGGACAGGCCCGACGAATGGGCGCGCCGAAGCAGTCACGCAACGCGGGTTTGCGTCGCACGACCGGAGTCCTCTCGTAACATGCGTCGCAGCAGATCAGCTATGCACGAAGCCATCCGCGAAGGCAGACGAACGCCGAATGCCGGAGTTAGGTCGTGAACCCCAACGACAGAAGCCAGCCAAGAAGCAGAACAAACGGCGCAATCAAGCCAATTAAGAAAACCACGCGCTGCCAAGGCTTTCGGAGAACGATGTCACCCTGCCGGACATTTTCCGCCCGGTAAATCTTGGGCGGCGGCCTAAGTTCTTCTCTCATCTCATCTGCTCCTGCTAACAAGCGCCGTGCAGCCTTGCTGCCGGAATCCGCCTCCCAACTAGGAAACGATACGCGCCCGCCGCCCGTTCCCTGTAGAAGTCCCGATCCGTCGAACCAATTCCGGCATCCGAACCATTCGCGTGCTACAAGAAGAGTGTTGCGCACGTCGTCCATCGTTTCCCCGGCGCGAAATTATCTGAGGCCTCACATGCCTCCAAAGCCCGACGGCCCTTCGTATTCTTTCGGCCTTGCCGCCGCGCGCTACGAGATGGTTGAAACGCAGCTTCGGCGACGCGGCATTGACGACGAAACGCTATTGAACGCCATGCGACAGGTTCCGCGCGAGGCCTTCGTGCCGGAGGGTGCCGAGGAGTTCGCGTATGCCGACACGCCGCTTCGAATCGACGAAGGCCAAACGATTTCCCAGCCCTACATGGTCGCGGCCATGATCGCAGCAGCGGCCATCTCTCGCGGCGATCGCGTACTGGAGGTCGGCGGCGGCTCAGGCTACGCAGCGGCCGTGATAAGTCGCATTGCCGAGCGCGTATATGCGATCGAGCGCCATGCCTCGTTGGCCGAAGCCGCAGCGCGCCGCCTTGAAAAGCTCGGCTATTCGAATGTCGAGATTCGGCATGGAGACGGAGCCAAAGGCTGGCCGGAATATGCGCCGTTTAACGCGATACTTGTGGCCGCCAGTGCCACCGACGTTCCTTCGCCCCTGCGCGAACAACTCGCAATCGGCGGCCGGTTGATCATTCCGGTCGAGCGTGGCACCCGTTTCCAGGTCCTGCGCCGCATCGTCCGCAAGAAAGCCGCCGATTTCGAGATCGATGATCTCGGCTCGGTGAAATTCGTACCATTGATCACCGGCAAAGATGGAGAATAGCGGCTCCGCCGTTGGATCACCGGGTGCAGAGAAACGTTTGGCGGCGATTTTGCCGGACGCCAAACCATATCTCCCAATTTTCTTTAAGTTAATGTGCGAGCCCTATTAGAATATCTGAGCGGCTGCCATTCGTTTCGACGGATGCAACCCCCCAGCTGCGTTTAGAGTTTTTCTGCGGCGGCTGTCGTCCGTTAACTCAGCGATTGGCAATAATAACGTGCCGAGAACCCGCGCTAAGCTGCTCATTGCATTTGTGCTTGTCGCCGCTGCCGTGGGAGCCGGCGCTTGGGTTTATCGTGTCCACGTCGCCGAGGGGCAAAAGGCGAGCACAACGAAAGCTGAAATGAAGGTACCGGCGACGGTCGCAGTTGCCGAAAGAACCGATTTTCCCGTCTACCTCGATAGCCTTGGCGACGTGCAGGCCTGGAACACGGTCACCGTCCGCTCCCGCGTCGACGGCGAAATCATGAAGATCGCATTCGATGAGGGGCAATTCGTCAAGCAAGGCGATCTGCTCGTCCAGCTCGATCCGCGGCCATTCCAAGCGGAACTCGATCAGGCGACTGCCAAGAAGGCGCAGGACGAAGCCAATCTCGTGAATATGCGTCGAGACCTCGAGCGCTTCCAGAAGGCCGGAACGCTCGCCACGACACAGAAGCAGATCGACACGCAGCACTCTCTGGTTGCCCAGCAGGAAGCCCTCGTGAAAGCCGACGCCGGGGCGATAGACAACGCCCGCGTACAGCTCGGCTATACGACGATCCGCGCGCCGATTTCAGGCCGCGTTGGATTTCGCCTCGTCGATCAAGGCAACATCATCCACGCCGGAGACGTGGGTGGCGTCGCCACCATTGCACAGATTCAGCCGATCGCGGTCATCTTCACGGAGCCGGAAGAGGAGCTGCCGCGTATCCTCGAAGAACTCAAGGCCGGCCCATTGCAAGTCATGGCGCTGACGTCCGACGGAAAGCGCGTGCTCGGAAAAGGCGAGCTGTCGCTGGTCAACAATCAGGTCGATATGACCACCGGGTCGATCAAGTTGAAGGCCAAGTTCGCCAATGAAGATAAAATTCTGTGGCCTGGCCTTTCGGTCGCAACGCGCCTGCTGATCACCACGCGAAAAAACGTCGTCGTCATTCCCGATGCTGCCGTTCAACGTGGTCCGGGAACGCTTTTCACATACGTTGTCGGCGCTGGCGACAAGATAGAGCGGCGCGACTTGAAGGTCGCCGAAATTCAGGACGGCAAAGCCGTAATCGAGCACGGCGTTGACCCTGGCGACCGCGTCGTCACCTCCGGGTACTACCGCCTGGAACCGGGATCAATTGTCGACCTTCCAAAAAATTCCGAGAAAGGCGATCAGAGGAAATCGGCACGCACGACGGTTTCAGGTCGAGATACAAAATCGCGACCGGCGGAGGTCGAATAAATGGAAAGCGGCGGCGTCTCAGGTCCGTTCATCCGTTTCCCGATCGCCACATCGCTGATCATGGTCGGCATTCTCTTCGTCGGCGTCGTATCGTTCATGAACCTGCCGGTTGCTCCGCTTCCGCAGATCGATTTTCCGACAATTCAGGTGTCGGCAACCTTGCCCGGAGCAAGCCCGGAAACGATGGCGTCCAACGTCGCCCAGCCGTTGGAACGTGAATTTGCGCAAATACCCGGCGTAACGGAAACGACATCGTCCAGCGGCCTCGGCGTCACGACCGTCGTCGTGCAGTTTGATCTCAATCGCGATATCGACGGTGCCGCCAACGATATTCAGGCCGCGATTAACGCGGCGGGTGGCCAGCTGCCGAAAAATCTTCCGCAACCGCCGACCTACCGCAAGGTCAACCCCGCCGATAGTCCGATCATGATCTTGTCGGCGACGTCGGACGCGATGCCGCTGACGGAGGTTGACGACAACGCCGACACCAAACTTGCGCAGCAGATCAGCCAAATCTCCGGAGTCGGACAAGTCACGATCGGCGGCGAGCAGAAACCGGCGATCCGCATCCAGCTCGACCCGGCAAAGCTCTACGCCCGCAATCTCACGCTGGAGGACGTTCGCACGCCCTTATCGATCACCACGGTCAACAGTCCGAAGGGTTCGATCGATAGTCCCACTCGCGGCTATACCATTTACGCCAACGACCAGTTGACGGAAGCACGCGACTGGAACGACATCATCCTTGCATATCGGAACGGATCGCCGATCCGGGTGCGTGACGTCGGCGAAGCCGTCGCGGGCCCCGAGGATACCAAAAAGGCGGCGTGGGCCAATGGCAAGCGCGGCGTCTTCCTCGTCGTCTTCAAGCAGCCCGGCGCCAACGTCATCGACACCGTCGATCGCATCCAGGCCGAATTGCCACGCCTTCGGGCAGCGATGCCGAATACCCTCAAAGTCGAGGTCTTGAGCGATCGCACCCGAACGATCCGCGCCTCGATCGAGGAGGTCGAAACGACGCTTCTGATTTCGGTCGCACTCGTTATCGCCGTCATTTTCGTTTTTCTACGCAGCCTCTGGGCGACGGTCATCCCGAGCATCACAGTCCCGCTTGCCCTCTTCGGTGCCTGTGCCCTGATGTATGTCATGGGATACAGCCTCGACAATCTATCGCTGATGGCGCTGACGATCTCCGTCGGATTTGTTGTCGATGACGCGATCGTCGTTCTCGAAAACATCGTGCGGCATGTCGAAAACGGCGAAAAGCCTTATGACGCGGCCCTGAAGGGTGCCCGAGAAATTGGCTTTACGGTCGTTTCGATCAGCATCTCACTGATCGCCGTGTTCATCCCGTTGCTTCTGATGAGCGGAATCATCGGCAGGTTGTTCCGGGAATTCGCCGTCACGGTAACGATGACGATCGCCGTCTCCGCGTTCGTTGCGCTGACGCTGACCCCAATGATGGCGTCACGATTTCTGAAGAGCAAGCAGAGCGTCAAGCACGGCAAGCTCTATCTCTGGAGCGAACGAATGTTTGATGCGCTCCTCAACCAATATGCACGTGGTTTGGATTTTGTGATCCGCCATCAGTTCGCGACGCTGATGGTCTTTTTCGCGACCGTCGCGGCGACCGCCATATTGTTCATCACCATTCCCAAAGGATTCTTTCCGCAACAAGATACCGGCCTCATCACCGGCATTTCTGAAGCTGCGCAAGACATTTCCTTTACCGCCATGATGAAGAAGCAAGAGGAACTCGGAGCCATCGTGGCCTCGGACCCCGCCGTCGCAACGATCGCAATGGCCATCGGCGCCAGCCGCTCAACCGCGGCACTCAACAACGGGCGAATGTACATCACGCTCAAACCGAGTTCGGAACGAGACGCATCCGCATTTGAGGTTATCCGCCGCCTGCAGCCGAAGCTGGACAAAGTCGAAGGCGCTCGTTTGTTCATGCAGGCCGCACAGGATGTGCGGGTCGGCAGTCACTCGACGCGGACGCAATTTCAATACACGCTCGAAAGCGCCGACTCTCGCGAACTGAATACCTGGGCGCCGAAACTCCTCGACAAGCTGAAAACACTTCCCGAGCTTCGGGATGTCGCCACCGATCAGCAGGCGGCCGGAACGACACTCACCGTCGATATCAATCGCGATCAGGCGTCACGTTACGGATTGACTCCCCAGGCCATCGACGACACGCTTTACGACGCATTTGGACAACGCCAGATCGCCCAATATTTCACGCAGCAGAACAGCTATCACGTCATCATGGAGGCAAGCCCGGAGATCCAAAGCGATCCGGAAAGCCTCGATAAAATTTACATTCGTTCTCCAACCACGGGCGGATTGGTTCCCCTCGCCACGTTCGCCAGCTGGACGACACGTGAAACGCAACCGCTTTCAATCAGCCATAAGGGTCAGTTCCCCGCCGTCACGATCAGCTTCAATCTTGCACCCGGCGTTTCGCTTGGAACGGCAACGAGCGCGATCGAAGCCGCGGAACGCGAGCTTCGCCTGCCCGCTTCATTGCAGACATCCTTCCAGGGCAATGCGCAAGCCTTCCAGCAATCACTGACGACGGTGCCGCTGTTGATCGCGGCAGCTTTGTTCGTCGTCTATCTCATCCTCGGCATTCTCTACGAAAGCTACATTCACCCGCTGACGATCCTGTCGACGTTGCCATCAGCCGGCGCCGGAGCGCTCGCGATGTTGATGCTGTTCGGGTACGATTTCAGTCTGGTGGCGATGATCGGGGTCATCTTGCTGATCGGCATTGTGAAGAAGAACGGCATCATGCTCGTCGACTTCGCAATTCACGCCGAACGCAATGAGCACCTGTCGCCCGAGGAATCGATCCGCAAAGCCTCATTGTTGCGGTTTCGGCCCATCATGATGACCACGCTGGCGGCGCTTCTCGGCGGTGTTCCGCTCATGCTCGGCACGGGAACCGGCGCCGAAATCCGCCAGCCGCTCGGTTATGCGATGGTCGGCGGCCTTGCCGTCAGCCAGATGTTGACGCTCTTCACGACGCCCGTTGTCTATCTTTATCTCGACCGGCTTGCCAACTGGACGTCGAGCTTCAGTCACGAGCCCGAGCATGATGGCGAAACCGCCACATCGCTGTCGAGCAAGGCCGTCTCGGAAAAGCAGCCCCAATAACGTCATAAGCCGACTATTGGGAAGACTTGGCAACGCCTCCGTCGGGTTCACCGCCGTCGATGCTTGTCTTCTTTTTCGCTTTTGCATTACAAGCGCCGTCATCCGAGAAACGAAGGAATGCATCGATGAGGCCCTACGCTGCCGCCGTCGCAGGAATCGCCAGTTGGCTGACTGCCGCGCTGCTTGCGATGACGCCCGCGCGGGCTAACGAGCCGCCCCGTCGCGTTGTTTCGATGAACCTCTGCACGGACCAGCTTGCGATGTTGATCGCCGCAAAGGGACAGCTCTACTCGGTGTCATACCTATCTCGCGACCCCGAGGCCTCCGTACTCTCTGACGACGCCAAAAATTTCCCGGCAAACCACGGCTTGGCGGAAGAAATCTTCACGATGTCGCCGGATCTGATTGTCGCCGGCACATTCACGAGCCGCGCAAGCATCGCCATGTTGAAGCGTCTCGGCTTCCGCGTCGAACAATTCGCTCCGCCGAATTCGCTGCCGGACATCAGGACCAATATGAAGCGCATGGGCGAACTCCTCGGACGAGAGAAACGTGCCAACGACCTCATCGCCGAATTCGACCACGCGTTGGCCGCCGTTCCGGCCGCGCTTCAGAAGCGTCCTCTGGCGGCCCTGCATTACGCCAACAGCTATACCTCGGGCGAAGGCACGCTTGCCGCCGACGTCGTCGAGCGCGCCGGCCTTGATAATCTCGGCACACGCCTCGGCTTGCACGGTACGACGCGGTTACCTCTCGAACTGCTTGTCATGGAGGCGCCGGACTTGATCATTGGCGGCATTCGCCCGAGTTCATCACCAGCGCTCGCGTACGATACCTTCTCTCATCCGGCGTTGCGAGACACGCTCCGTGGACACAGCCTGACGTCCGTGCCTGATAAATACCTGGTCTGCGGCGGTCCTTTCACGATCGAGGCCGTTCGCTTGCTTCAAACCGCATCGCATAAACTCGGCAGACAGAAGCAACCATGAACTACCGCCTCCTCCTCGCTCTGCTGAGCGTCATCGCAGCGTTGCTTTTCATAGCCTCGTTGCTTGTCGGGCCTGCGAACCTCGACTTACCGACCGCTCTCGCCGGACTATTCTCGAAATCAAATCCTGCCGCGACGCTCGTGATGTGCGAGATCAGGCTGCCGCGCGCCATTCTCGGCTTCATGATCGGCGCGACACTCGGACTCTCCGGGGCCGTCATGCAGGGCTACCTCCGTAACCCACTCGCCGACCCGGCCATCCTCGGAGTGAGCGGCGCGGCGTCTCTCGGCGCAGTCCTCGCGATCTATACCGGCCTATCTGCGATGTTTCCGCTGGCGTTGCCGCTCCTGGCCATCTCCGGAGCCGTCGTCGCCGTCCTGCTCTTGCAGATGCTCGCCGGAACGAACGCCGGAACATTGACGCTCATTCTTGCCGGCATCGCCATCACGAGTCTCGCCGGCGCGTTGACGTCGCTGGCGCTCAATCTTTCGCCCAATCCATTCGCGGCGATGGAAATGATGTTCTGGATGATGGGCTCGCTGACCGACCGCTCGATGCAGCATGTGTGGCTCTCGGCGCCCTTCATGATCGTGGGTTGGGCAATGCTGTCGATTCTCGGCCGCGCCCTCAACGCCTTGACGCTCGGACCGCAAGTTGCGTCGAGTCTCGGAATACGCCTGGATCGAACGCAGATGCTGGCTGTTCTCGGGACGGCCGCCTCCGTCGGCGCCGCGACAGCTGTCGCCGGGACAATCGGATTCGTCGGACTGATCGTGCCGCACTTGCTCCGTCCGTTCGTCGGCTCGGAGCCGAGCCGTCTGTTGCCGGCCAGCGCGCTCGCCGGAGCCGCCATTGTGCTAGCCGCCGACATCGGCGTCAGGATCATCGCACCGGGGCGGGATTTGAAACTTGGTGTGCTGACCGCAATCGTCGGAGCCCCGTTCTTTCTATGGCTCGTTGTCAAACATCGGAGGGACGTTCTGTGACCGCCCTGAGCGTCGAAAAACTCTCCGCTGCACTGAAGGGACGGGACGTCCTTCACAACGTCGCCTTCTCGGTCGAACCCGGCGAGATCGTCGGCATCATCGGACCAAACGGCGCGGGAAAATCGACGCTTCTGCGTTCGATCGCTGGGCTGTTGCCGTACACGGGAACGATCACGGTTTCGGAGAGCAACCTGCGAGACATCGGCGCTCACAACCGCGCGAAGCTCATCAGCTATCTGCCGCAGGAGCGCGAAGTTGCATGGCCCATTTCAGCGGTCAAACTCGTGGCGCTCGGCAGGACGCCATATCTGCAACCAATGTCTGGACCCAATCAGCTCGACGATGAAATGGTCGAACACGCGCTGGCATGGGTTGATGCCACAAAACTCAGGGATCGCGTCGTTTCCGATCTCTCCGGTGGCGAACGCGCGCGCATCCTCATCGCCAGAGCGCTTGCACAAGACACACCGCTATTGGTCGCCGACGAACCGACCGCTGGACTTGATCCGGCGCATCAGATTTCGCTGATGGAGGTTTTCGCGGAGCGCGCCCGCGCGGGTCGCACGATCATTGTCGCGTTGCACGAAATCGCTCTCGCTGCCCGCTGGTGCAGTCGCATTCTGCTGTTCGACAACGGCCGGCTGATCGCCGACGGTCCACCCAAAGACGTCCTGACGGCAAACGTGTTCGAGCAGGCCTATGGCGTCCGCCTTCATGTTGCCGACAGCCCCGATGGATTAATCGTTCAGCCCGTAGCGCGTTTGGCGGCCTTGTAGTGGGCTCATCAGGTGAGACTAGGATTCGCGCTCAATCCTTGATCGACCGGAGCGTCCATCGTCTTCCATTTGAACTCAACTCGACGACGCTCAACGGCGCGATATCGATCCGCCAAAACGACAGCGGGTTGGCCTCGATCGCGACGACAATCGCTGCGCGGATCACGGCTGGATGCGTAACGGCCACCTTGCGGCCTTGCTGCTGTCCCGCGATATTCAGCCAATTCGTAATGCGAGCGAGCAGTCCTTCGACAGACTCGCCGCCGTGCGGGCTGGCAGCGGTATCGGACAGCCACTGCAGCATCTCTTGCGGCTCGGATGCCTCAACATCGGAAAAGCTCCGGCCGGCCCACCGCCCGAGGTCCATATCCCTCAGCAGCACGTCCGCTTTGGCGTCGAGATTTAGCGCCGCCGCCGTTTCAAGCGCCCGTCTGGCCGGGCTCGTCCACGCTGCGGCAAACGGCGGAAGGTCCTTGCCGAGGGCCGACGCATCGCTCCGGCCGCTTTCCTCGATGCCTTCATCAAGAGGAAATGCCGCCGCTCGGACGGCAGCTGTTGGAGCATGCGATACCAGCGTCAAGCGGGACGACATGATCGGATTGCCTCACATTGACAAATCTAGGGGCCAATCTATGGTGTGCGCTGCACGTCACGGGCAGGAAACCGGTGAAATTCCGGAACGGTCGCGCCACTGTGATCGGTCGATGCCAAAGGCACCCGCCGAAAGTCAGACCCTCTTGTGATTGCCGCAACGCTTGATCGGGACGCGTAATCCCACGGAGGCTCTAAATGTCATTCGATACTGCAATTGCCCACGGTAATGTGGCAACCCCTATTCCCTTAAGCCAGATTCTTCCCTGGGCGGTGTTCGCCGGGTTGCTCTGCCTGCTCGCGATGTACTTCGTCGGCGTCGAGGAAGGGGCCACGGCCATTTTCAATAGCATGTACGTGCATGAATTCGTCCACGATGGTCGTCACCTTCTCGGCTTCCCCTGCCACTGACGCCACTGGAGACTCCACATGATGGGAAATTTACTCCTGCGCGGCATGCTTGCCGGGCTGCTCGCCGCTGTGTTCGCCTTCGGCTTTGCGAAGGTCTTCGGCGAGCCACAGGTCGACCGCGCTATTGCATTCGAAGAACAGATGAACGCCCACGCCCATTCGGGCGAAGCTGAAGAGCCTGAAATTGTCAGCCGCGAAGTCCAGGCGAGCATCGGCTTGCTGACGGGCGTTGCCGTCTATGGCGCGGCTCTCGGCGGACTCTTTGCGCTCGCCTTCGCTTTTGTCAGCGGACGCTTGCTGCAACTCCCACCGCGCGCCACGGCGATCCTTATCGCCGGGCTCGGCTTCCTCGCGTTCTACGTCGTTCCATATCTCAAATATCCGGCAAATCCGCCTGCGGTCGGTTCGGGCGAAACGATCGGCTACCGGACGCAGCTCTATTTCACGATGATCGTCTTCTCGGCGGCGGCGCTGGCGATCGCCATCGCTTTCGGGCGACAGCTTGCGGCTAAGCTCGGGACTTGGAATGCCATCATCGGCGGCGGCGCGGTCTATCTCGTGCTCGTCTCGATTGCTGCCTATGCCTTGCCGGGCATCAACGAAGTTCCGGCAAATTTCTCGGCTGATCTGCTCTGGCACTTCCGCATCGCGGCGCTCGGCACGCAGGCGATCCTATGGATCGTCATTGGATTGGCTTTCGGCGCCCTGATGGACAGAAGCCAGCCGAGACACGCACATTAACGGATATTGTAGCTCGGGCTGCTCTTCACGGCCGGTCCGAGCTATGCCGTGCGATAACGACCAGCACGCATTCATCGAAGGACTGAATAGGTGACACGCCACTCACCTTGCGTGGGCATATGCCAACTCGACGACGCCACCGGCTTCTGTCTGGGATGCGGCCGCACGCGGCACGAAATCGGCGGTTGGATGTCGATGACCGAAATCGATCGCGATGAGGTCTGGTCCAAGCTGCCGGATCGCCTGACAACGCTTTCCGCCCAAGTTCGCTTGATGCCCTGGACGAAAGCTGAGCTGATCGATTGGGCAAAAGATACCGTGACCGCGCGGCAGGGAACCTGGGTCACGGGCGCGCCCGGAGCTGTTGCGGAATTTCCGTGTACGCCGGACCGCGAGATCGCAATCGAGACAACGGACGAAGCTGTGATTGCGCGCGCACCCGACGCATCGTTCCGACTGCGCGTGAATGACAAGCTGCGCGCCTTCGCGTTCGCCAACAACGGCCCCATCGTTCTCGGCCTTCCGAAAGCGCGCGCCAGCGTCCTTTCGCACACAACGGTTCAGTCACTCGGAACGGATGCCGACTCGATCGACGAAAAGCATCGCAATGAGTTGCTGTTTGACTTCGGTATCGACCGCAAAAGCAGCCGCTTCTGCATCCGCACGAACGACGACGCACTGGCGGCGGCAATGTCCACGCAAGCGGGCAAACATTGGTCGGAAGTCATGCCGGCGGTTGGCATGCAGCTCCTATCGACAAGCCCCAATCGTGTCGTGGAATCGGCGGCAGCGCGTATCGAAGTGTTCACCCCGATTCCGATGCCCGGATCGCAATCGCCGTCCGGCGCTCATACGCACTTCCTTCCTGATTTCCTGAAATCGGGAGAAGAAATCCCGGCGAGCTTCACCCTTCCGCCTTTCGCGATGCCGATTGCGATCTTCTATCCGGCACCGGCACCGGTTTAACGGCGGCACGGACCCAGCTTGTCCCCAGATCTCGGGGCTTCGGCAACGTTCATTCTTGAGGCTGTAGACCGCACGTAGTAGTCACTTGGCCGGAGCCTCATCCTTAGCAAAAGAGGGGATCGCATGCGCAGCGCCAGTCTCGGAACTCTGTTCTTCGCAGCTCTCGCCACGGTTGGTTCCAGCGCTTGGGCGCAAGAGCAACCGCCGCAATCGTCATTCACGGGGCTTCTCGCGAAAGACTACGAAGTCAAGGCCGTCACGCTCGTTCCTCTCGATGTAGCAAAGCGGGCAACGGAATCGGTCAAAACCGATACCGTCGTCGTAACGCTGCAGAACAAGCAGTCGGTTGCGGTCTGCTACATCGCGTTCGCCAACTGGGCGTTCATGAATAAGACGTCGCTCGATACGCCGACGCTGTGCGAAGTGCGCGAGGGCGCAGCTGCCGCCGCACCGGCTGAAGCAACGACGCCGTCAACGCCACCGGCAACAACGCCACCAGCCGCCGACGCGCCCACCCCCACACCGTAAACCTCGTTCCCACTGGCGTTAGCGTAACAGAATGCCCGTTTTTCGGCTTCGAGGGTCGTGAACAGCGGCTCTCGCCAAATCTGCTTTCCGATGTCGTAACCGGTTTCAGCGGTCACAACTTCACCTCCGTCCGCTGATCGATTAAACGGTCTACGTAGGTCTGGTAGGGACGCTTCTCGTGAAACGCTTAAGACAAGCTGGCATGTTTTTCGGCGCGGCCCTGGCGATGGGACTGGCGATTGCGGCAAGCACACAGCCCGGCTTCGCTAATAGCGGAACGGCGGAAGAGCAGGCCGCTTGTACGCCGGACGTGCTGAGCCTTTGTTTCTTCGAAATTCCCAATGAAGACCGCATCGTCGCCTGCCTTAACCGCAAGCGAGATCGGCTCAGCGTCGCCTGCCGCAACGTGATCGATCCGCCGCGCAAATCAAAAAAACAGAACAAGCGCTGATATTTCGACCCTGGCATCGCACGCTCCCCGGTCTTAGAACGCTCTCTGAACCGATCGGACGAGCATCGAGCTAAGGGAACTGCGTCGTCTTGCAGAGATTGATCGTCACCGCTGATGACTTCGGCCTCTCTCGGCCCGTGAACGAGGCGGTTGAGCGCGCGCATCAGCATGGCATTTTGACTGCGGCAAGCCTGATGACCGGCGCCCCTGCGCGCGACGATGCCGTCGAACGTGCGCGGCGATTGCCACGTTTGGGTGTCGGGCTGCACCTGACGCTCGTGGATGGTTGCCCGGTTCTCCCGCCGACCGAAGTCCCCTGCCTTGTCGGACCCGACGGACGCTTTTCGACAGACCCTGTGAAGTTCGGCACCGCGCTGTTTTTTTCCAAGGAACTACGGCGGCAAGCCGAAGCCGAAATCACGGCGCAATTCGAAGCCTTCCGCAAGACCGGACTTGTGATGGACCACGTCAATGGCCATCAGCATTTTCATATGCACCCGGTCATTTCGAAAATCGTCGCGCGGCTCGCACCCGAATTCGGCCACCCGCCGGTACGCATTCCGGTTGAACCTCTGCTTCCATCCTACAGGGCCACGACCGACCGGTTTCGCGATCGGTTTTCCTCGTGGCTTTTCTATCTCGCACAGACACGGCTTCTCCGCCGCCGCGTCCTGGCGGCCGGACTACCCGTCAACGACCACGTATTTGGATTGAACGACAGTGGCGCGATGATCGAAAGTCGCGTGCTGCAGTTTCTCGACCGCCTCCCGAAAGGAACGAGCGAGTTCTACTTTCACCCTGCGACGGAACGATGGGCGGGAATCGACAATCTTCCCGAGCACTACCGCCCGGTGGACGAATTTGCCGCCCTGATGAGCCTCAACGTCAAAGCCAAGGTTCAGGCCCTCGGGCTGCCGCTCATGCCGTTTCGTGAGGCCGTTCGCCCCGCGCGCAAATCCACAGCCTGAAGCGCTCGAAATAGCCTGGCCAGCGTGCTATGCCGCAGCCGCCGGGGCGGCGCGTCGCGGCGTAATTCTCGGACTTGCCGTTATGCCGATCTACAGTCTTTCAATTTGGCAATGCGCGGGAATTGCCCTTGGCCTCGCCGGGCTCACCTATCTTGTCCTGGCGATACGCTCGACGTTGCGATTTCGCGAGCGCGCCGTATTCGGAATTACACCGCGCCGCGGCGTCTCCGTGTTGAAACCCGTTCATGGCCACAGCCCCGATCTCTATGAATGTCTGCGATCGTTCTGCATCCAGGATTACCCGACATACGAAGTCATATTCGGAGCCCACACGTCGAACGATCCCGCCATCACAGTGGTCGACAGGATCATCGCGGAGTTTCCCGATCTCGATTTGCGCCTCGTCATCGACGACGCACTCGCTGGGCCGAACCGTAAGGCCTCCAACCTCGCGAACATTGTCAAGTCCGCGAAATACGACATCATCGTGCTGTCCGACAGCGACGTCCGGGTCGATCAAAACTGCGTTGCGTCGATGGTCGCCCCGTTCGACGATCCCTCGATCGGCGTGGTTGCATCCATCTACAAGGGCTACCCAACAAAGGACGCTCCGTCGCGCTTCAGCGCTCTCTATCTGAATGATTGGTTCGTTCCGTCGGTGCTCGTCGATGTCGATCTTCGCGGCATCGACTTTGTCTTCGGAGCAATGAGCGCGGTGCGCCGCGAAGCCCTCGATGCCATCGGCGGTTTCGAGATGCTTGCCGGCTGCCTCGCGGAAGACTTTTCGATGGGGCGCTTGATTGCGCGTCGTGGCTGGCGCGTGGTTCTGTCACCCTACGCCTGCAATACGGTCGTCGCGGAACATAGCTTCGCGGAGATGTTTCGCCACGAAATCCGCTGGCAGCGATCCGAGCGCGCCTGCAGGCCGCTCGATCAGTTCATGTCCTTCGTGACTTGGCCGCTTTTCTTGTTGCTGCTCTTGCTGTTGCCACAGCCCAGCGTCATCGGATTGGCTATACTCGCCCTGCACATCGCGCTGCGTATCACGCTACATTTCATTGTTCGCCGAAGTTTCCACATCGCAACGCAAATCGAGCCCTGGCTTGTTCCGTTGCGCGAATGCGCCTGCTTTTTCTCCTGGGCCGGCGGACTCTTCGGTAATGAGGTTAAGTGGGGGCAGGAAACGTTTAGCATTTCAGCCTACCGAAAACTAATGGCGGCGGAAGAAGCCGCCGTCGCCTCGCAATTCTCCGCAACATCGAAAGCATCGCATCGTGGCCGTTGAACCTGTGAAATCACGCAACGCTTGGTCGGGCCGCGTCAAGGCCGGCGTTGCGCTTTGCGCCTTCACCGGCGTCGCCTTCGCCATCGGGTTCGTCATTTATTTCGGCTTGGACCAGGTCGGCGACGCATTTCTCGCGGCCGGATGGCAGGGCCTTGCCGCCATGACGTTGGCATATCTCGCGTCGGTCGTCCTTTGCGCCTGTGCCTGGCATACCCTGCTGCTCACGCCGGTGAAAAATTCCTTCGCTGTCTTCAATTGGGCGCGGCTGCTGCGCGATAGTGCCGGCAACATTCTCGCTGTCGTCCCAGGGGCGGGAGAGGCAATCGCGGCCCGCGAGTTGACATTCTTCGGCCTGCGGTCCGGCCCTGCCGCCGCCAGTACCGTCGTCGATGTGACGATGGAAATCGTCAGCCAGCTCTTCTTCACGTTGATCGGGCTCGCGATACTTGCCTGGGAAAAGCCGGGAGAGCCGCTGGCGTTATGGTCTCTGGTCGGCGTAGCGATCACCGCGGTCGCGATGGTCGGCTTTATCGCAGCCCAGCGCGGCGGTCTTTTCCATATGCTGCAATCTCTGCCGGACCGGCTGGGCCTGACTGCTCCGTGGGATGCAAGCGATCAATCGCAAAGCATCCATGCCGGCATCGAAGCCATCTACCGCGAGCCGCGCCGCGCGGTCGGCTCGGTTCTTGTGCACTTGATTGCGTGGACCGTCGGGGCGTGTGAAGCCTGGCTGGTCCTGTCATTCATGGGTCATCCGCTGGGCCTCAGCGAAGTCCTCGTGATCGAAAGCCTGATTTTCGCAATCCGCTCGATTGCGTTCATCGTGCCTTGGGCTGCTGGCGTCCAGGAGGGTGGTTACGTCGCGGTTGGCGCTCTGTTCGGCCTGACACCCGACGTGGCGCTCGGTCTGTCGTTGCTGAAACGCGCGCGGGAGCTTCTTACCGGCGTCCCAACGCTCCTCGTCTGGCAGGCGCTCGAAGCGCGGCGCCTGATGCAGCAAGCGCCGAACGCCAAGAACGGCTAACGGCAGGCGCGCTCACGTACTCCGGCGCCTGAACTGATCTGCAGCGCCTCGCGAACTGTCTCGACGATACCCGCCGCCGACAATCCGGCCATTTGATACATCGCCTCGGGCTTGTCCTGATCGACGAAGCAATCGGGCATCACCTTCGAGCGCACCTTCAGACCGTGATCGAGCAGACCATTCTCGCTGAGATAATGCAGCACGTGACTTCCGAACCCGCCGACTGATCCCTCTTCGATCGTGACCAGAACGTCGTGAGATTGAGCCAATTTCCGGATCAGATCCGTGTCGAGCGGCTTCATGAAGCGGGCATCGGCAACGGTCGCCGATAGACCCAGCGCCGCAAGCTGATCTGCAGCTTTGAGTGATTCCTCAAGGCGCGTACCAAGCGAAAGCAGCGCCACCGTCGAACCTTCGCGCAGGACGCGGCCTTTGCCGATCGGCAGCACCTGCCCGGCCTCGGGCATCGCCACGCCGGTGCCTTCGCCGCGCGGATAGCGGAAGGCGCATGGACGATCGTTGATCGAAACCGCCGTCGCAACCATGTGCATCAGCTCGGCTTCGTCGGCCGCGGCCATGATGACGAAATTCGGCAGGCAACCGAGATACGCGAGATCGAATGAGCCGGCATGTGTCGAGCCGTCGGCCCCGACGAACCCGGCACGATCGATAGCGAAGCGAACGGGAAGGTTCTGGATCGCGACGTCGTGGACGACCTGATCATACCCACGCTGCAGGAACGTCGAATAGATCGCCGCGAATGGCTTCATGCCCTCGGTCGCCAGACCGGCTGCGAATGTCACCGCATGTTGCTCGGCGATGCCGACGTCGAACGTACGATCAGGAAATGCCTTGCCGAACACATCGAGTCCTGTGCCGTCGGGCATCGCGGCGGTGATCGCGACGATCTTTTCATCCTTCTTCGCTTCCGCGACGAGGCTGTCGGCGAAGACGCGCGTGTAGGACGGCGCCGCCGCCTTCGGCTTCGATTGCACGCCGGTCACGACGTTGAACTTCGCGACGCCGTGATACTTGTCCGCTGACGCTTCGGCGGGTGCGTACCCTTTGCCTTTCTTCGTCACGGCGTGAACGAGGATCGGCCCGTGCGTCGCATCGCGCACGTTCTTCAAGACCGGCAACAGCTGGTTGAGATCATGCCCATCGATCGGGCCGATGTAATAAAATCCGAGTTCCTCGAACCAGGCGCCGCCCTGCCAGAGATGCCGCGTGTACTCCTCGACCCGCGCCGCGCGGCGCTCCCAGCTCTTCGGCAAACGCTTCGCCAGCTGCTTGGCGATGTCGCGCACGTAAAAATACGAGCCACTGGATGTGATCCGCGCGAGATAGGATGACAGCGCCCCCGTCGGCGGCGCGATCGACATATCGTTGTCGTTGAGAATGACGATCAAGCGCTCGTTGCGGGCCCCGGCGTTGTTCATCGCCTCATAGGCCATGCCCGCGCTCATGGCGCCGTCGCCGATAACGCAGACGACGTTGTTCGTGCCGCCCGACAGGTCGCGCGCAACGGCCATCCCGAGACCGGCGGAAATCGACGTCGATGAATGAGCCGCGCCGAACGGATCATAGGCGCTTTCGGTGCGCTTGGTGAAACCCGACAGACCGTTCGGCTGTCGCAGCGTCCGGATGCGATCGCGGCGTCCTGTCAAAATCTTGTGCGGGTACGTCTGATGGCTGACATCCCAGATCAGCCGGTCGCGCGGCGTGTCGAAGACGTAATGCAGCGCCACGGTCAGCTCGACGACACCGAGACCCGCGCCCAAATGCCCGCCCGTCACGGAAACCGCGTCGATCGTTTCGGTGCGCAATTCGTCGGCAAGCTGCCGCAGATCGCCTTCCGCCAGCCGCCGCAAATCGTCCGGAGTATCGACTTGATCCAGAAGCGGCGTCTTGGATGACCGAGATACCACTGCATCCATAGGCCGATATCCCCCAACTACGTTCGAGTCCTTGCAACCCAAATTATGAACCTTTAGACCGGCTCAAAAAATGGACGATGCCGCTGGCCCGGGACTCTGCGGGAAAGTGTTGCAGACAAGCCTCATCGTTTGCAAACACAATCTCATGATGGGCAAAATAAGGCCATTCTACTGCCCTACGGCGTCCGGGGCTTCGGATAATGGGCCTTTTCTGAGGAAAACACCACGAGAAGGAGATGGGCAATGGCCCTGACCAGAAAGTCGTTAGTTGCAAGTCTCGTTTGGCGCGCATTGCTACTCGCCGGACTATGCGTTCCGGTCATCACACCGGCTTATGCCGTTGGAGCGCCGGATCAGGCCATCGACGTCCTCAACGCCAAGCTGCTTGCGACGATGAAACAGGCTCAGGCGCTCGGCGTGCAAGGTCGCTATCAGGCCCTCCAGCCCATTCTGTCGAAGACCTATGATATTCCGTCCATGACGCGCATGGCCGTCGGCCCGACCTGGGACACGTTGCAGCCGGGACAGAAGGCTGCATTGACGGACGCCTTTTCGCGTATGATGATCGCGACGTATGCGAAGCGGTTCGATGGCTTTTCGGGTGAAACGTTCAAGATCACCGAAATCACCAATCGAGCCAGCGACAAGATGGTCAAAACGCAGATCATCCAGAGCAACGGCAAGCCTGTTCCGATCAACTACCTGATGCGCAAGTCGGGTCCGGATTGGAAGGTTGTTGATGTTTATCTGGATGGCACGATCAGCGAGCTTGCAAGCCGTCGCGCCGAGTTTTCGTCGATCCTGCGATCGAGCGGGCCGGACGCGTTGATCGCGTCGTTGCGCAAACAGGGTGATCGGCTTCTGTCGGGAGGTTGAACTCTCCGCTCGGAAACCGAGCTTGGACGTCATGGCCGAAGTTTGGTAGCGCCGGTCATGACGTCTCTCTTTCAGACACGTCGAATAATCTAAAATTGTGATGGTCGAGAGCGCACTCCGCAGCCGACGCGGTGCCGGCGCCACGGCAAAATTTCCAAGCCGCAAGATCGGAGAAAGACACGGGCGCGCGGGAACGCTTGTCGCGCTGCTACTGCGCGGTCGCCGTTCCATCCTCGGCCGTTGTCGGCGGTCCGACAATCACAACGGTCCGCGGGCGTGCCGACCGAAGTTTCGGCACATTGGTGATATTCCGGTTTTGCAGCATGGTCGGCGACGAAACGAGTTCCATGACCGGCTCGATGGCATTCGGATCGGGCGGCGGCGGCGTGCTCGTCAAAGCACTGGTATCCAACGCTTCCTGCAGTTCGGCTTGCCGCTTCTGGTCGGTGACGCTCCGTAGCATCGAATAGAAATCGATCGAGCTATCCTCGAGCGTCTGCATGTCTTCGACTTTGCTGAGGTTCGTAATCGGTCCAGCCACCGATCCGGCAAGATCGACTTGGCTCGCCACGGACGCGAGCTTTGTCGGGATCAGCGCCGCCGCCGGAATCTGCGCGCCGAATTCGATACCGGTACCGATCGCATCGCGAACGTTCGTGGGCCCAACAATCGGAAGCACCAGATAGCTGCTTTCGCGATAGCCCCAGACATACATCGTCTGACCGAAATCGCCCGACTGCTTGTTCATGCCTTGGGTTGCCGCAACATCGAACAGGCCGCCAAGACCAAGCGTGGAATTCAACGCAAACCGGCCGAGCGTCGTCGCGGCAGCGGCCGGCCGCAGCTGCATGATATTGTTCGCGAACACCATCGGTTCGTTGAGGTTGGTCGTGAAAGCATCGAGACGATCGCGAACGCCCTCAGGCACATTATCCGTGTAAGCCTTGGCCGCCGGATAAAGAACCGAGTGATTGAACTCCTGATTGCTTTCGAAGACCGAGCGATTGAATTTCTCGTTAGGGTCCGCCAGGACCTTCGGCATGTCGTCCTTCTCAGGCGAGGCGACATATTCAGGCGACGGGATAGAAGGCCCCGCGCCGGCGCAAGCGGACAAGCTCGCACCAACGAAAACGCAGCCGACCCAATTTAGGATGGCGCTCCACTTCACGTTTCGAAATTCCCCCTTGCAGGCCCCCGCCCGTCAGGCATCCTTAGATTTACCGTACTCGCCAATGGAACGCTACAGTGATGCGCTCTGCTCCGACGAGCTTTCCGATCATATAAACCAGAAAGTAACGTCAGAATGACGTCCTGTCTGTGGCTTGTTTGCACACTTTTGGCGATTATTGGAAGCACTTACGCTCTCTTCGCGTCTATTTTGGTGTCACGATTTGCGCGCCAATCCAAGCCGCAGTCCTCGCAATCCGAGAGCGTTACGCTGCTGAAGCCGCTTCATGGAGCGGAGCCCGGCCTGACGGACAACCTCGAATCATTTTGTGCACAGGATTATGCGGGCAAAGTCCAGATCGTTTGTGGCGTGCAAGATTCGACGGACCCGGCAGCGCTCCTCGTGCAAAACCTTCGCGCGAATCATCCCTCGTCCGACATCGCGTTGGCGAGAGGTTCATGCGCGAACGCGCGCAATCCAAAAATCGCAAATATCATCAATATGCGGCCGCTGGCTCAGCATGAGATCCTGATTCTCAGCGACAGCGACATGCACGTCGGCCCCACCTACGTACGCGATGTTGTCACCGCTCTGCGGCAACCCAAGGTTGGTCTCGTCACGTGCCTCTATCGTGGTCGCGCGATCGGAGGATTCTGGTCGCGCCTCGCCGCCGCGGGCGTCGATCAGCATTTTCTTCCGAGCGTTCTCGTGGGTTTGCAATTGGGGCTTGCCCATCCGTGTTTCGGATCGACGATTGCGTTCAGAAAGGACACGCTCGACCGCATCGGCGGCTTCGAAGCCTTTGCCGATACGCTCGCCGACGATTACGCGATGGGCGACGCCGTGCGCCGACTTGGGCTCAAAGTCGCCATACCTCCTGTCACCATCGGCCACACCACATCGGATGCCTCATTTGCTGAACTTTTCGCGCACGAACTCCGCTGGGCACGAACGATTCGTCTCGTTGATCCAATGGGCTATGCAGGATCGATCCTCACCCATCCCCTGCCCTTCGCGCTGATCGCGTTCCTCGCGAGTGGCTTCAGCGCAATAGCTGGGATCATCCTCGCGGTGACGCTTGCCTCGCGCCTTTGCGTTCCGATACAAGTTGAACGGCTGCCGGGTGGGGGGAAAAGCTCTCTCTGGCTTAGCCCTGTGCGAGACCTCGTAAGTTTCGCAGTATTTGTCGCGAGCTTCGTTCCCGGGACCGTCGATTGGCGGGGACGTAGCTACCGCGTCGATTCCGATGGCTCCGTGACGCCGAACTGAAAGGTGCCCCTGATGCGCACACTCTTCCTGCAAGCCCCTTCGTTCGATGGCTTCGACGGCGGAGCCGGCTCGCGTTATCAGGCCCGTCGCGAAATTCGCTCGTTCTGGTTTCCGACATGGCTCGCCCAACCCGCGGCGCTCGTCGAGAACAGCAAGCTGATCGATGCACCGCCACATCGTGTGAAGCTCTCGGACGTCACCGCCATCGCCAAGGATTACGATCTCGTTGTCCTGCACACGTCCGTCCCCTCGTTTGCGTCGGATGTGGCGACGGTCAAGGCGCTGAAGGAGGTCAATCCCAACCTCAAGGCCGGCATGATCGGCGCTAAGGTCGCTGTCGAAGCCGAGAAGAGCCTCGCCGCCGCTCCAATTGTCGATTTCGTCGCGCGCAACGAGTTCGATTTCACGATCAAGGAAATTGCCGACGGGCGCGATTTCGCCAACGTCCAGGGCATCAGCTATCGCAACGCCAGCGGCGTCATCGTCAACAACGCTGACCGGCCCGTTCTCGAACAAATGGATCAGCTGCCGTTCGTGACGCCGGTCTACAAACGCGACCTCGAGATCGAAAAGTATTTCATCGGCTATCTGAAGCATCCCTACATTTCGCTCTACACGGGTCGCGGCTGCAAATCGCGCTGCACCTTCTGCCTCTGGCCGCAAACGGTCGGCGGCCATCGCTACCGGACCCGCAGCGTCGGCCACGTCATCGACGAGATCCGTTGGGCGCAAAAGGCTTTCCCGCAGGTCAAGGAGTTCTTCTTCGACGACGACACCTTTACCGATGACTTGCCGCGCGCCGAAGCCATCGCCAAGGAACTCGGTAAGCTCGGCGTGACATGGTCGTGCAACGCCAAGGCCAACGTCCCGAGAGACTCTCTGAAGGTTCTCGCTGACAACGGTCTTCGCCTTTTGCTGGTCGGCTATGAAAGCGGCAACCAGCAAATCCTTCACAACATCAAGAAGGGCATGCGGGTGGAAGTCGCCCGCCGCTTCACCAAGGATTGCCACGAGCTTGGCATCAAGATCCACGGCACCTTCATTCTCGGCCTGCCCGGCGAGACGAAGGAAACAATCGAAGAAACGGTGAAATTCGCAACCGAGATCAACCCGCACACGATCCAGGTTTCCCTTGCGGCGCCCTATCCCGGCACGTTTCTGTTCGATCAGGCGGTCAAGGAAGGCTGGCTCGACGAAGCGAACGCGGAACTCGTGGACGAGCACGGCGTGCAGGTCGCGCCACTGCACTATCCGCATCTTTCGCACTCCGAGATTTTCCACTCGGTCGAAGATTTCTATAGGCGCTTCTACTTCCGCGGCGGCAAGATTGCGTCCATCGTCGGCGAGATGGTCACCAGTCCCGACATGATGAAACGTCGTCTGCGTGAAGGCGTCGAATTCTTCCAGTTCCTGCGCGAACGCCGCAACGTCGCCTGACGCGAACGGGGAGCCGCGTCGCTTCACGCGACCGGCTTATGTTTGCAATTCTTTTATCTTGCTCTCGGCGGCAGCGGGCTCCTTGCTCAACTGCCGCGGCGGACCCATCAAGATTGGCTGGAACAGCACGGCCGCCGCCAGCGTCGTGCACAGTGACAACGCCAGCAACTCGCCCATGCTCGACGTCCCCGGATGACTTGAGAAAAACAAACTTCCGAAAGCGACCGCCGTCGTCATGGCACTGAAGAGAACCGCGCGCGTCAACGACGATGCCAGCAGGCTCGTCTCACCGGCACGCCACGCCAGCACATAATAAATCTTGAATGCCACACCGACCCCAAGCAGCACCGGCAGTGCGATGATATTGGCGAAGTTCAGCGGCAATCCGAGCAGCACGCAAAGCTCGAGCGTCACGACCCCGGCAAGCAGCAGCGGAACCAGCGTCAGCAGAACGTCGCTCACACGACGCAACGCCACGAACAGAATGATCGTGATCGAGATCAACGCCAGCGCGCCCGCTTGGATGAAGGCACGCACCACTGTCTTCGCCGATTCCTGAATGAGGATCGGCACGCCCGTCGCCTCGGGCGCCACGGCGAGCACGGCCGACGCGAAACGTCTCAGATTCGCGTTGTCATTGCCGTCGCCCGTGGGTGCAACTTGAATGCGGGCGCGTCCATCTTGCGTTGTCCAATCGGAAACGACGTCATGCGGCAGCGTTTTGAACGTAATCTCCTCGGCACCGAGCGCCGCGCGAATCTGCGACAGGCGCAATTTGAACCCATCCATCAGCGCGCGTTCGACTTTTGCCCGCTTGTCCGGCGTCGCATTCGCGAGTGCGCCGAGAACGTCCGCCATGCGTGTGGCGATCGTAGCGTCGCTCTTTTTCGCAGCAGCGGCAAACGCCGACGCTGCATCCTTGAGCGTCGCTACGGTTTCATCATCCGTGGACGTCTTCGGCGTATCGGCCATATCGAACGACGGTCCAAGAAGACTTGCCGCGTCTTGAATGACCGCCAGCTTTTCCTTCTGCTGATCGGGAACAAAGCTCGCCAGCGTTACGACGCGCGCAACTTCCGGCAATTTCTCAAGTTTCTTGCCCAGCGCCTCGGCATCGGCGAGCGATGGCTCCAGGATGTCGATCGTGTTCGGCGCCGTCGCCGGATCTTTCATCAGGTCGTTGAACGTCGAGACCGACTCGACCTTGTCGCTGCGCAGATTGATCGGATTGAAATCGAACGTCAGCCGCTGCAGCAACGGCAATCCTGACGCAACGCCGATAGCGGTCAGAGCTAAAATCGCAAACCTGTACCGCGCCATGAAGCGATCCACCGGCGCCAGCACGCGATATCCAACCTCACGCGGTTCCCCAGGCGGATTGAGGATGACCAGCAACGCCGGCAGCAGCGTGATGCTCGTCAGAAACGCAATGACCATACCGCTGCCGGCGATCAGGCCCAGCTCCGATACGCCGCGATAGTCGGTCGGCAGAAAGGCATAAAATCCGGCGGTCGTTGCTGCAGCCGCCAACGCCAGCGGTTTCCCCGCATTGCGACCGGCAGCAATCAGCGCCTCGCGAAGCCCGTCTTTCTCGAACCGTTCCTGCCGGTACCGCACCGAGAACTGAATGCCGAAATCGACGCCGATGCCGACGAACAACACCGCAAACGCCACCGAAATCAGATTAAGCGCGCCGACCATCGCCAGTCCCAGCGCAGCCGTCATCGCCAGCCCCGCGAAAAGCGATACGACGACGGCGAAAATGATCCGCCCGGATCGCAATGCCAGCCAAAGAATGAGCAGGACGGCCGTCACGGTCAGAACTGTATTGAGAAGCGCGCCTTCGGCGACCGTTCCGAATTCCTCGTCCGCCATCGGCACCGAGCCGGTCAGGCGGATACGCACACCCCTGTCCGGCGTCAGCCCAAGCCCGCGCGCCGTCTCTCGAATGGTCTCGGAGGCTTCCTCCCCGGGTTGTAGCTCGCCGAAATCGAGGACCGGCTTTACCTCAATAAAGCGCCGCATGTCGGCCGGAGCCGGCTTCACGTTCGTCAGCAATTCGTCCCACGAGAAAGTCGACGGCTTGCCCGCAAGCAGATCATCGATTGATCCGGCAAGAACGGTCAGCGGCTTTTCGTAGTCGGCCCACGCAGCACGGCCTTCCTCGACGCCACGCGGAACGAGCGACAGCGCCTTCGCGAGCCCATTGAGACTCGGATCGGCGGCGAGCGTCGCAAGCACCGGCTGCGCCTTGATCAAATTTTCGGTCGTTTGCTTGACCTCATCGAGCGACAGATAAAGCAGACCGTTCTTTTCAAAGAACGCCCCACCCTCGCGCCGGCGGACGGCTTCAAAGGGCTTCGGCGTCTTCGCGGACAGAGCGCTGAAAAGCTCCCGCGCCGCCTTCTCGGCGAGTTCCGGCGTCGCCCCATCAATCACGACATCAATCGTGTCCGTATGCTGGGGAAACGCCGCATCGAACTGCCGTTCGCGCTGCCGCCAATCGAGATCGGCGGAAATGAGCTGGCTGGTGTCCGTCGTAATTGCAAAATGCGTGGTGACGTAATTGATGGCGGCAGCCGTAAGCCCCAATGCGAGCACAATCGTCAGCCACGGAAAGCGCAGCGACGCCTTCACGATCTGGGCAACCGTTCTTTCGATCATGCGGTCACCGGCGGAACCCGTCTTTCATGGCAAAGGTCGAAAACGTTCGTGGCATACCGCGCCGGACCATTGACTATTTAAGTGGAAGACTTCGCTGCTTATCAGATGCGCCGTGCTTGCGCACTTCACGCAGCGACTATGTTGCTTTTGAGACACGACGACGGCGACGCTTTTCGGCAGCACGTTGCCTTGAGTCCATATCGGCATATTTAGCGCGTAGAGTTGGGGTTTGATAAACGGCGTGTTCTGGGCCGGCGCGCCACGCTCCGCGTTTGAAGCGGAGTTCAGGATTGCGGAAAACCGCGGTCGCGCATCGCAGAACGGGGGTTTCTGCATGAAAATAATTCTGGCGCAACCGCGTGGTTTTTGCGCGGGCGTTGTCCGAGCCATCGATATCGTGGAGCGCGCACTCGCCGCGCGCCAAGGGCCGGTCTACGTGCGCCACGAGATCGTCCACAATCGTTATGTCGTCGATAGCCTGAAGGCGAAAGGCGCGCGTTTCGTTGAAGACCTGGACGAAATCCCGTCCGATGCCGTCGCCATCTTCAGCGCTCACGGCGTTTCGCATGCCGTCGAGAACGAAGCCGCTGCCCGCAAGCTCAACGTCATCGATGCAACGTGCCCGCTCGTGACCAAGGTCCACAATCAGGGACAGCGATACGCCTCTCTTGGCCGCACCGTGATTTTCATCGGCCATGCGGGACACGCGGAAGTGGAAGGCACGCTCGGCCGAATCACCGGCCCCGTTCACCTCGTCGAGACCCAGGAAGATGTCCTTGGACTGGATATTCCGGACGACACTCCCGTCGCCTACATCACCCAGACCACGCTCAGCGTCGACGACACGCGCCAGACCATCGAGGCGATCAAAACCCGCTTCGGCGACGTCATCGGCCCCGAGACTCGCGATATCTGTTATGCCACCCAAAATCGGCAGACCGCCGTCCGCGATCTCTGCCGCCACGTCGAGGCCCTTCTGGTGGTCGGCGCGGCCAACAGTTCGAATTCCAACCGGCTGCGGGAAATCGGGGACGAATGCGGCCTCCCGAGCTATCTCGTCGCAGATGGAGGCCAGGTCGATCCAGCATGGCTTGCCGGAATGGAAACCATCGGCATAACTGCGGGTGCTTCGGCCCCCGACGTCCTTGTTGATGACGTCATTGCCGCGTTAGCTAAGCTCGGACCGATCGAGATCGAAGCGCTGCAAGGCGTCGAAGAGAAGATGACATTCCGCCTGCCACGTGAATTGCTCGAGGCTTCGTGACCGCAAAACGAAGCCTCATCGAAAGAAGGAGCCCCAAGGGGTGGGAATTCCGCTAGACCAAGCATTGTCGATCGGCGCCTACGTGCTGAAGCAGCACCTCACGGGCCGCAAGCGCTATCCCCTCGTGCTGATGCTGGAACCGCTGTTCCGTTGCAATCTCGCGTGCGCCGGTTGCGGCAAGATCGACTATCCCGACAAGATTCTGAACCAGCGCATCTCGGTCGCCGACGCTCTCCATTCGATGGATGAATGCGGCGCGCCCGTCGTCGTCATGGCGGGCGGCGAACCCTTGCTGCACAAGGAGCTTCCCGAGATCGTCAACGGCGCGCTCGCCAAAGGCAAGTTCGTCACCGTCTGCACGAACGCGCTGCTGCTTGAAAAGAAGATCGATCTTTATAAGCCGCACAAACGCTTCAACTGGTCGATCCATCTCGATGGCGACAAGGAGATGCACGACAAATCGGTGTGCAAGGCGGGCGTCTACGACCGCGCTGTCGAAGCCATCAAGATCGCGAAGGCGAAGGGCTTCCGCACCAATATCAATTGCACGCTTTTCAGTGATGCCGAACCGGAGCGCGTCGCCAAGTTCCTCGATGAGGTGAAGGCGCTCGGTGTTGGCGGCATCACCATTTCGCCGGGCTACGCCTACGAGCGCGCCCCGGATCAGCAGCACTTCCTCAATCGCACCAAGACGAAGCAGATCTTCCGCGATATCCTGAAGCGCGGTCGCGGCGGTCGGGCGTGGCCGTTCTTCCAGTCGGCATTGTTCCTCGATTTTCTCGCCGGCAATCAGACGTATCAATGCACGCCGTGGGGCAACCCGACGCGCACCGTCTTCGGCTGGCAGCGTCCCTGCTACCTCCTCGGCGAAGGTTACGCGAAGACCTTCAAGGAGCTGATGGAAGATACCGAATGGGACAAGTACGGCACCGGCAATTATGAAAAGTGCGCCGACTGCATGGTCCACTCGGGCTTCGAAGCGTCAGCCGTGGTCGATGCCGTCAAGCGCCCGTGGAAAATCGCAGCCGTGACATTGAGAGGCGTGAAGACGGACGGTCCGATGGCCCCCGACATTCCGCTGCATAATCAGCGCCCGGCCGAATTCGTCTTCTCGCGCCACGTCGAGACAAAACTAACCGAAATCGACCAGGCTGAAGCCGAGGCCCGGACCCAAAAGACGGTGGCAGCGGAGTAAACCGTTCATCGCCCGCCGGGTCGCCAACGCCGTTCGGATCAAATCCGGAAGCTGGCCCGGCTCCGACACCAGCGATCTCAGAACGCCTGCGATGTCGGGACTACCATCCGGCTTCAAACCACCGACGGCGGCAGGCGGCAATCGCTGCACGGCCGTGTCGGCGATCACACGCATCACGGCGAACGGCAACGAATGCTCTCGCGCGATGCGGGCGACAACGTGACTTTCCATATCGACAACCACGGCCCCGGTCGCTTCATACGCGGCAGCTTTGGCCTTGACGTCTGCAATTGCTTTTGACGTACCGGCGACCACACCACCAACCGCATCGGGCAGCGAAGCCAACATTCGGCTGGACCAGCGTTCGTCTGCAGGAAACGATTGTCCCTCGCTGACGACCGACAAGCCGACGACACACGTTCCAGGCATCAATCCCGGCTGCAAGGCACCTGCAATTCCGAAGCTGACGATACCGCGCGCCCCATCGGCAATTGCTCGCCCGATCAGGCTCGCAAGTCGCGCTTCATCGCCGCCGCCGGCGACGGCAACGACGCCCTCTGAACGCTCCGCGATGCGCGCCTCAGCTTTGAGACCGGTTGCAGCAATCACGATCCCCCGAAGCTGCACAGCTCACATCCCGACGAGAACCGACTTGGTATTGGCCGCCTTGAGATTGCGGTAGCGCGCCAAGGCCCAGAGCGGAAAAAATTTCGCATAGCCGTGATAGCGAAGATAGAAAACGCGAGGGAAACCGGTGGCGGTAAATCGTTCTTCGCCCCAGAAGCCGTCTTGGCCCTGATGCGACGCGAGATACGCGACACCTTTCTTGACGGCCGGATGATCGACTTCTCCTGCCGCCATCAATCCCATCAGCGCCCACGCCGTTTGCGAAGCGGTGCTCGGCGCCGGTTCATAGCCCTTGTAGTTGAGCCGATAACTCTCGCCGTCCTCGCCCCAACCACCATCCTCGTTTTGGATAGAGAGCAACCACGCGACGGCCTTGCGCATTGTTGCCGACGAGGGATCGACGCCTGCCGCATTCAGCGCACAAAGCACGGACCACGTGCCGTAGATGTAGTTCATGCCCCAGCGGCCGTACCAACTGCCGTCTTTCTCCTGGTCGCGTTCGAGGTATGCGATCGCCTTGTCGAGCAGTGCGCTTTGACCGCGTCGCTCGCCGAGCTGCGCCAGCATTGAAACGCAGCGCGCCGAAACGTCGGCCGTCGGCGGATCGAGCAGAGCACCGTGATCCGAGAACGGAATCTGATTCAAATACTCGTAGCTGTTGTCGGCATCGAACGCGCCCCATCCACCATTCTTGCTCTGCATGCCGACGATCCACTCACGCGCCCGAGCGATCGGCTCGCGATAGACGTCCCCATGATCCGGAAACCGTGCGCCCGCCCGATCCATCGCCATCGCGACGACCGCCGTATCGTCTGTGTCGGGATAATGCGGATTGGCATATTGAAACGCCCAGCCGCCCGGCCGCACGCCCGGCCGCGATGCCGCCCAGTCGCCGACCGTATCGAGAATTTGCAGCGGCTTTAGCCAGCTCAAGCTGCGATGGACGCTGGCGTCCGCCTCCGCGCCACCCGTTTCCAGCAACGCATGCGCCGCGAGCGCGGTATCCCAGACCGGCGATAAACAGGGCTGGCAATACGCCTCGTCCTCTTTGATCACGAGCAGCTTTTCGATTGAACCGCGCGCCGTGATGTAATCCGGATGACTGCTGCCATACCCAAGGGCGTCATAGACCAGCAGCGCATTGACCATCGCCGGAAAGATCGCACCGAGCCCATCCTCTCCGTTGAGACGCTCGGTGATGAAGACGACCGCCTTATCAATCGCCTTCCGGCGCAACGATTTCGGAAACGCCGGCTCGGAGAACCGAAGAACACGATCGATGCCGCCAAAAATCTGGGACCACGGAAACTTCTGATGCGGACCTTTCGGCCAGGTTCGCACCTGCTCCGGCGGCGTCGAGAAAAGCTCGGGAATTCCGACGCCTTTCGGATTTCGCGCCTTCGGCTTGAGTGCGTTGAGCACCGTCAGTGGAATGAGCACCGTACGCGCCCAGTAGGAAATTTTGTCGATGTGGAACGGGAACCAGCGCGGCAGATGCATGATCTCGACCGGAATAACCGGCACGCCTGACCACGGAATGGCGCCGAAAAGAGCCAGCAGATTGCGCGTAAAGACGTTGCTGTGCGAAGCCCCGCCGCGCGACAAAATCCAGAGGCGCGCTTTCCTCATATGCGGCGCGTCGGGCGAGTCCCCGATCATCTTCAGTGCATAATACGCCTTGACCGAAGCGCTGATGTCCGACGCGCCATCGCGGAACAACGGCCAGCCGCCGTCCTTAGATTGAATGCGTCGCAGATAGTTGGCGATCTTTGCTTCCAGCGTCGCATCGACAGGTTCGGCAAGATAGTGCCGCATCAAAACGTATTCCGCCGGAATCGTCGCATCGGCTTCCAGCTCGAACACGAAATGCCCGTCGTCACGCTGGAGCGCGAGCAGTGAGTTTTGCGCCGCTGAGATTGCCGCATCGAGATCGGCACGTGGGATCTCATGCGTGACGCCATCCTCGGGACGGGCGAATTTTGCGGCTGGATTGAATTCCATTGCGGCTCTCCCAGAAGCCTAGCGTCCTATCAGATACCTGATTTCATCGCCAGTTCGGCGGCACTTTCACCGGAGCGGATCGCACCCTCGATGGTCGCCGGAAGTCCCGTTGCGGTCCAGTCGCCGGCAAGATGCAGGTTCACCCACGGCGTGACAGCCGATGGCCTGAGCGCATTCTGCTGAGGTGTTGCGGCGAAAGTCGCGCGGCGCTCCTTGACGATTAGCCACGGCGGCAATGCGTCCCCAAGTCCGGCGATCTTCGCGACTTCCGACCATATCTGCCGCGCCAACGGCTCGCGTTCAGTTTCGTTGAAACGATCGGCCGAACTGACCGTCACCGAGAGCCGATCATCAAAGGCAAATAGCCATTCGGTCGTCGCGTTGACGACACCGGTGATCTTCGCCATGTCCGCCGGCGGTGCAATTTTGAAATGCGCATTGAAAATCGCACGGTATTCGGTCGGCACCTTGAGATCGGGGACGAGCGTCCGTGCCACCCACCCAGGAACGGCGAGAATGACATTGTCGCGCGGAGCGATGGTCAATGTGGTGTCCACAAATTTCAGGGCCGCGACACGGCCGTCCGCATAGTCGAGCCCGCGCACGGGCGTATCGAAGCGCACGGCTCCGCCGTTCTCACGAATGAACCTGACAGCCGGATCGACGAGGGCAGGCCCCAATCCGTTCGGCGCAAACAATGGACGGCAGGCATTTCCACCGCGCGCCAGCGTTTCTCGAACGACCGCACCCCCGAGCTTTGCCGAGCCCTCCGCCGGATCGCAATTCAAAGCCGCCAGCAAAACCGGATGCATGAGTTTCCGGTAAACGTCGTTGTGGCTGCTTATCCTTTGCGTGACCGTATCGGCCTCGGACGCAAACAGCAGGTTGCCGAGCGCGAGATAATCCCGCGCCTGCGTTCCCGGCACGCGCCGATGCCTGGAAAAAATCCACCACGGCAACGGGCCGTCGTTCGGCCGCAGCACCCAGCGCTTATCCGACGCGGCATCATAGAACGTGAATTCCGCCTGATCCGGGCTGGCCAGCAGATGACGTCCGCCGATCGTATCGAGAAATGCGATCGCGCTTTTATTCCCGGACAGTAGCAAGTGATTGCCGTTGTCGATCGTCAGTCCCAGCGCCGGCTCAAAATACGATCGGCATCGGCCGCCCGCATGCCGCGCCAGCTCGTGCACGACAACCTTCCGGCCTTGCCGCACGAGTTGAACAGCCGCCGACAGGCCGGCGAGACCAGCTCCGACGATATGGGTCGTTCCGGCGATCATTAGAAAATGCCGTCGCGTAGCACCGCCCACAGGACGTAGCGCTTCGAGCGGCGGACATCGGCGCGCGGCGCATGCCACCCGCGTGCGATCAGTTTTTCGAGAATTCCGCGATAGACCGTCGCCATCATTCGCGGCGAGCGTGCCGCGCGGCGTGGGCAGCGCGCCATGATCTCTTCCGAGCGATAATAATAATTCCGCGTCTTCTGTGCGATTCCCCGGCAAACCCGATCGAGCGCCGGATGCGAGAGGATCGAGTCGATCCGGGTATCGGTAATCCCGGCGTCGCGCAGCGCTTCGCTCGGCAGATAGAGCCGCCCCATCGTCGCATCTTCATCGATATCGCGAAGGATGTTCGTCAGCTGCAGCGCGCGGCCCAAGTGATGCGCGAGATCGATCCCAAGATCTCCCTCGATGCCGAAAATCGGAACGGAAAGCCGCCCGACCGCCGACGCCGCACGATCGCAGTACAGATCGAGCGTCTGCCAATCCGGCGCGCGAATGTCACGCACAATATCCATCTCCATGCCATCGACGACGGCAATGAAGTCGCTCTTCCTCAGTCCATACTTTTCGATCGGATCCGAGAGATCGATGGTCCGCGCCGTCGTGCGGCCGGTGGCGTAGAAATCCTCGATATCGGCGCGATAGCGATCAAGCTCGGCAAGGCGCCCTTCACGCGGTCCACCATTGTCGGCAACGTCATCGACTGCCCGGCAGAATGCGTAAACGTGATACATCGCATCGCGCTGCTCGATAGGAAGCACGCGCATGGCGGCGTAAAAAGAGCTGCGGGATGCTGCCGGCGTCTCTTCCGAGACAAAGGTCTGCGCTTCGGTCGTCATGCGGCATCATCCCTGACGGCTTGATAAATTCCACGCCTTCCCGCAACTCGCGCCGCGAGCGCGGAAACGGCGGCGCGTCCGGCGATCAAGACCGAACGCGGCTTCGAGAAGTGTACCCGATCCACCAGCGGATCGCGCCTATCCAAAAGAGTGATCAGATCGCGAGCCAACCCCACGATCACGGACGTCTCCATGCACAGCCGCAAGTCGGTGACCTGAGGCGGCAACCGCGATGCCTGCAGCAACAGCTTGCCCGTGCGGGCCCCAACCTCGCGAAGGCAGGCGAGCAACGCGGGCGAAGATCGTGATTGGCCGAGAGCCGAAACGTCCGTTCCGTGACGCACCAGATCGGCCTGCGGAATGTAGACGCGATCGAGATCGCGATAATCCTTACCGCAATCCTGAAGATGATTGATGATCTGCAGCGCCGTGCACAAAGCATCCGACGATGCCCAGGTCGCTTTCGACTCGCCATGCACGTCGAGAACGAAACGGCCGACCGGCATCGCCGAGTAACGGCAATAATCGACGAGTTCATCCCATGTCTCGTAGCGCGATTTCGTCACGTCCTGGCGAAACGCTTGCAACAGATCGAGTGCATGTTGCGGACTGAGTTGACGGCGGCGAAGTTCGTTGCGCAGCGGCCGCGCGTCCGCCGCCGCATCGGATTTGCCGAGCAAAGTGCCTTCGAGCGCATCAAGGATCGTGAATTTCGCAGGCGCATCGAGGTCCGTATGATCGGCAGCATCATCGGCCGCGCGCGCAAACCGGTAGAAAGCCAGAATCGGCGCACGATATCGGGACGCGATAAGGCGCGACGCGACGGGAAAATTCTCGTCGTGCTCCGACTTGCCGGACTTGTACGCCGTGTCGACTGTCATTGCTTTCCTGCTTGGGCTTGGACGCGGCCCTTCCACAGGCCCCCCCGTCCGGCTCCATGCTGATACGCCGAATCTAACGTAAAGCCTAAGTAGACTGCTGCAATAAGCGGCAGCACCAACCCCCATAGTCGTGAACGGTGGTAAAACCGCAACGTTGGCTGAAACGACAGCGCCATAAGTCCATACGCGGCGGCAGCAAATAGCCACGCAGGAGAACTCGCGGTGAGAATTAAGACCGGCGGCGCGAGGTAAAGAACGCCCATGCCAAACGTTGTTCCGAGAAGCAGCAAAGGCGAGTAGCGAAGCTGTGCGTAGGCTGAACGCGCAACCATGCGGCGAATGTCTTCAACCTTAGGATACGGACGCAAGCTCAGAACGCGCTCCGACATGCCAAGCCAGATTGGACCCTGAGCCTTCATGACCTTGGCAAGCGTGCAGTCATCGATCAGCGCGCCGCGAATGGATTGTATGCCCCCGGCACGCTCAAGCGCCGCACGATCGATCAGCATGCAGCCGCCCGCGGCAGCCGCTGTCGCCGTATCCCGTTGGTTCGCCCAGCCGAACGGATAGAGCATCTTGAAGAAAAATACGAAGGCTGGAACGAGCGCCCGCTCGGCGAAACTCTCGCAATTGAGCTTGGCCATCACCGAGGTCAGCACGCGCCGCTCCGATGAGGCGCGTGCCACGAGCGACGCGAGCGCGCCCGGCTCATAGCCGATATCCGCGTCGGTCAACAACAGGTAGCGCGGTGGATGCTCGCCCGCACTTGCGGCGGCGATTCCCTGCTCCATCGCCCAGACCTTACCCGTCCACGCGGACGGAAGCGGTTGTCCGGAAACGACCGTGATTTCGCGGCCCGCCGTCTCCGCGAGACGCCGCGCGATATCGCCGGTGCCGTCGCTGCTCTGATCATCGACCAGCACGATCGAAAATTCGCCGGGATAGGATTGCGCCGCGAGCGACGCAAGCGAGCGCGGCAGCATATCGGCTTCGTTTCGCGCCGGAACGACCGCGACAACGGCAGGCCACGCGCCGGGCATACAGTCTGCAAAGGAGCGATAAGCCTCCTCCCGTTCGCCCGTCAGCCAAAAGCCGCCGTGCAGCAGGACGAGGTAAACCCATGCAAGGAGAACGACCGCAGCCAGGATATCAACCGCGCTCATCGCAAATATCCCGACTGCCCAAACCAACGATAAGCATCCGCCAACGCTTCAGTCGCCGGTCGCGATTGATACCCCAGATCACGCTCCGCCTTGGCTGACGAGAAGAACATCTTGTACTTCGCCATTCTGAGACCATCGACCGTCGCGAACGGCTCGCGCCCCGTCAGGCGCGCCGCGGCTTCGGCGCCATACGCGATCGGATAGATGAGGCGTCGCGGCAGGCGCGTCGTCGGCGCACGTCGGCCAGCAAGGTGTGCAATTTCTCGGAGCATCTGACCGAGTGTCATGTTCTCGCCGCCGAGGACGTAGCGTTCCCCAACGCGCCCCCGACGCAGTGCCTGCAGATGCCCTTCGGCGACATCGTCCACGTGCACGAGATTGAGACCGGTATCGACGTAAGCCGGCATGCGCCCGCACGCGGCTTCGATGACGATGCGCCCTGTCGGCGTCGGCCGAACATCGCGCGGACCGATCGGCGTCGATGGATTGACGATAACCGCCGGCAATTTGTCGTCGGCGATCATGCGCTCGACAAGCCGTTCCGCCAAAACTTTGCTTTTCTTATAGGCGCCGATCGCATCCGCTTCATCGAGCGGAGCCGTCTCATCGACCGGCGTGCCGTCGCGCGAAGGGCGCAGCGTCGCGACACTCGACGTATAGACGACCCGTCCGACATTATTAGCGATAGCGGCTTCCATCACCGCGCGCGTACCATCGACATTCGTGGCGATGATCTCTCGCGGATCGGGGGCCCACAGCCGGTAATCGGCCGCGACGTGAAAAACATAGCGCGCGCCCGCCATCGCCTGACGCAGAATCGCGGCATCGCGAATGTCGCCTTCAACGACTTCGAGCCCGAGCCCGGCCAAGTTCGCGCGATTGCTGCTTCGGCGGACGAGCGCTCGCACTGCAAAGCCCTCATCGAGCAGACGCCGCGCCACCGCCGAGCCGACAAAGCCCGAAACGCCCGTCACAAATGCGATGCCGTTGTCAGACACGCGGTCTCCCCCACAAGCTTCGATGGCTTGATGCCAAGCCGCCGAAACCTAAATCGCTTCTTAGGTGGATCAGCCTCCGTACGTAATCCGCCAGATGCGCCCGGCCGCATCGTCGGCGACGTAAAGCGCGCCATCCGGTCCGATAGCGAGGCCCGTCGGCCTATGCTCGACACCATCTTTGCCCGAACGAAAGCCGTCGGCAAAAACCATGTATTTTCCCGACGCTTTTCCGTCCGCGAGCGGCTGGAACACCACGTTATAGCCGCTTTGCGGACCGAACGACCGATTCCAGGAGCCGTGGAATGCAATGAATGCGCCGCCTCGGTACGTCTCGGGGAACTGCGTCCCCTTATAGATTTTCAGATCGTTCGGACCCCAGTGCGCCGGAAACGCTGCAACGGGCGGCAGCTTGTCCGCGCATCGGCCAACGGCTTTGCCGCCGTCGCCGCCGTATTCCGGCGCCAACACCAGCTTGTTTTGCGCGCCGTCGAAATAGCAGTACGGCCAGCCATAGTCGCCGCCATCCTTCAGCAGAACCAGTTCTTCGGCGGGCAGCTCCGACCCCTGTTCCGATGAATAGAGCTTCGGCCAGTTTTGATAGAGCTGATCGCGGCCATGCTGGGTTGCATACACGCGGCCCGCGTCATCGACGTCGATGCCGACTGCATTCCGTATTCCAGTTGCAAATCTCTCGTTCTCAGAGAACGTCTGATCCGTTTTGTTCGCGTCGTAACGCCAGACTCCCGCCCGCGTCTTCAACTCGACGCACGGATCGACGCCGGGAGACTCCTCCGTGCGATTGACCTTCTGGCAGGAGTTGGTCGCCGAACCGAGATCGACGAAAAGATTGCCCTGTGTGTCGATCATAAACGATCGCGCATTATGGTCGCCGCTGATCGGCAGATCTTTCACGACCGTTTCCGGTTGCCCGCTCAGCGCAATGTCGCCGTCTTTGCGCGGATACCGGATAATCTTGTCGCCACTCTCAAGATACAGCCAGTCCTTGTAGAGAAAAATTCCGGTACCGCCGGGAACGTCACCGCCGAAGCGCGTGATGATATCGGCGCGGCCATCACCGTTGCTGTCTTTCAGACCGACGATCGGACCTTCCGTCGTCTTTCCGTGGCGAACACGGGCATTGAGATAAACCGTACCATCCGAAGCAACGGCAATATGGCGGGGCGCGCCTTCGACGTCGGCGAAAACCGTGGCGCAAAATCCCTTGGGCAGGATCAGACCGGCGTTGTCTTCCGCGCAGCCAGCGGTTGCGCTCTCCGCTGCGTTGACCGGCGTATTTGCGACGCTTACCAGCGCTGCCAACGCAAATCCTACGATCGTCGTCCTACCCATACTTCAACCCTTTGATGAAATTTCGAAATGCGCCCGTGCTCAATTCCGGGCGACGCTCTCCAAGTCTGGCCCCCAAACCCGAAACCTTAGCCCGGCCAGGCTTTAAGCGCCATGTCGGCCACTCGTAATAGATCGTCGCGCGATGCCCCGCCTGCGGCTTGGACCGACATGCCTTGCGTAACGGTCGAAACAAAGCGTGCCAGCGCCACCGGATCCGCATCGGCAGAGAGATCGCCATCTACCTTGGCACGGTCGAGACGCTCACGCAGCGCCTGCTCTCCCTCGGCACGTCGGCGGCATAATTCCTGTTTGATCGATTCCGACGCTTCACCGCACGTCAAAGCACCCTGCACCGCGAGACAGCCACGCGGATTATCCGGATCGGTGAGTGACGTTGCGACGCCTTTGAGCAAATGCTCAACGACGGCCCGTGCCGTTGGCTCTTCCAGCGCACGATATAAGACAGAGGCCGGACCTCGTTGCGCATAGCGATCCAGAGCCCGCCGAAAAAGGTCTTCCTTATTACCGAATGCGGCGTAGAGGCTCGGCCGGTTGATGCCCATCGCCTCGGTCAGATCGGCAAGCGAAGCGCCTTCATAACCGTGCTGCCAGAACACGTGGAGCGCCTTGTCGAGCGCCGCGTCGGCATCAAATTCCCTGGGGCGGCCTTTTGTCATTTGCACCGCGCCTCTCCCGGCTTTTGCGTCTTCCATGAGGCCTCTATACATTTCCATACTTATCGATACAAATATACGTTGACAGCATCCGGCCCTCCTTTATATTCATACCAATTGGTACAGATATAGGTCAAGGAGGCTGACGATGAAAAGCTCCCTCAAAAGCGCGACGTTGACCCTGAAGGGATTTGCAGGTTGGATTTCCAAACGTCGCGAGTGGGCGCTTTCCAACGTCGATGATGCGCCGGAGCCTAATGCCGTGCGGGTCTGCGGACGTTGCGCAACCGTCGTCGAGGCTGAAATGGCCGATCGCGACGCCGGGGATGACCGCAGAGCCTCCGCGCCGCGGGATCGCTGGTCTCCCGGACTTAGCATGGACAACTTTTCCTGATTGATGGGAGCCGCAGCTGCGCCGACGGCGGATGCGGCTCCGATCAATGTTCGGGCTCGCGGCCTCGTATCACCTGACATTTCCCTCTCGCGAATAGAAACTCCGCGCCGACGCCGTTGACAGTTACTGGCGACGCTGCAATGCGGATGCCCCAAACCGCAAGCACGCATCAGGGCCAGTATATGAGCGCCATTATTTCCATTGCGGACCTCTCGAAAACCTATGCATCGGGGTTCAAGGCTCTAAAGAGCATCAACCTCGAAATCCGGCAGGGTGAGATTTTCGCACTACTCGGGCCGAACGGCGCCGGCAAGACAACGCTGATCAGCATCATTTGCGGCATCGTCAATGCCAGCACGGGCACGGTGACCGTCGCTGGCAAGGACATCGTCCGCGATTACCGCGCCGCGCGCTCGATGATCGGCCTCGTTCCGCAAGAACTCTCGACCGACATGTTCGAGACGCCGTGGGCGACCGTCAATTTCAGTCGCGGCCTGTTCGGTAAGCCACGCGATCACGCCTTCGCCGAGAAGGTTCTAAAGGACCTCTCGCTTTGGGATAAGAAAGACAGCCGCATCCTGACGCTGTCCGGCGGCATGAAACGCCGCCTTTTGATCGCGAAAGCGCTCGCGCACGATCCGCAGATCCTGTTCCTCGATGAGCCGACCGCCGGCGTCGACGTCGAACTACGCCGCGAGATGTGGGATGTCGTTCGCGCCATGCGCAAGCGCGGCGTCACGATCATCCTGACCACCCACTACATCGAAGAAGCCGAGGAGATGGCCGACCGCGTCGGCGTCATCGCCAAGGGCGAGATCATCCTCGTCGAGGACAAAGCCGAGATGATGCGCAAGCTCGGAAAGAAGCAACTCGTGCTGCAGCTTCATTCGGCACTGACCGCCGTGCCTCCCGAGCTTGCGGCCTACAATCTGCAACTCGCGAACGACGGACACGATCTGATCTACACCTACGACACTCAAGCCGAACGGACCGGCATCACGGCGCTGCTGAACGACATGCGCGGCGCAAACCTCGCGTTCAAGGACTTGAGCACGAACCAAAGCTCCCTCGAAGACATCTTCGTCGATCTCGTGAGGCAAAAGACATGAACGTCGAAGCGGTTCGCGCCATTTATGGCTTCGAAATGTCTCGCTGGGGACGCACGCTGATGCAAAGCATCGTGTCTCCGGTGCTTTCGACGTGCCTCTACTTTGTCGTTTTCGGCTCGGCGATCGGTTCGCGTATCTCGCAGGTCGATGGCGTGAGCTACGGCTCGTTCATCGTGCCGGGTTTGGTCATGATGCTGCTCCTGACACAGAGTACGCTGAACGCCTCGTTCGGCATCTATTTCCCTCGCTTTACTGGAACGATCTACGAGCATTTGTCGGCACCCGTCTCGCCTTTCGAGATTGTGCTCGGCTATGTCGGCGCGGCGGCGACCAAATCGATCATTCTCGGGTTGCTTGTGCTGGCAACGGCCAGCCTGTTCGTCGACGTTCGGATCGCCCATCCCTTCTGGATGGCATCGTTTCTGGTGCTGACGGCGATCACATTCAGCATGCTGGGATTCATCATCGGCATCTGGGCCGACGGCTTCGAGCGACTTCAAATCATTCCGCTGCTCGTCATCACGCCGCTCACCTTTCTCGGCGGCACGTTTTATTCGATCAAGATGCTGCCGCCCTTCTGGCAAAACGTGACGCTGCTTAATCCCGTCGTCTATTTGATCAGCGGCTTCCGCTGGAGCTTCTACGAAATATCGGATGTGAATGTCGGCATCAGTGTTCTGATGACCTGCGTATTTCTCGCGATTTGCATGGCCATCGCCTGGTGGATTTTCAAAACCGGCTATCGCCTGAAGGCTTAGAAATCGTCCGCCGTTTCCTTTTATCACTCCATGGCCGGGCTTGACCCGGCCATCCAGAACCGCTTGCTCCGACCACTCCGTCGCGTTGCCCTGGATGGCCGCCTCGGAGGGCGGCCATGACGTGAATTGAAAGATTTCTCCGCCACACAAACGGAGTCCAACCAAGCGCTATCGATCCGCAGTCGCCCCTAGCCCTTGAGATACCAGCCCCACGGCTCGCGCGTTTGGTAGGTCGTGATCTGCTTCGGTTCGAGAAAGTTGTTCAAACCCCAAGTCCCAAGCTCGCGGCCGACACCGCTTTTCTTTATCCCACCCCACGGCGGCTCTAGGAAATTCGGCTGCGAGCAATTGATCCAGACAACACCCGCCTCGAACGCATCGGCAACGCGCTGTGCCCGCTCCTGATCGTTCGACATTACCGCTGCCGCCAATCCGAATTCGCTATTATTGGCGAGCGCCACCGCGTCGTCCTCGGTTTGAAATGTCGCGACGCTCAGCACCGGCCCGAAAATCTCTTCCCGCCAGATGCGCGCCGTCTCGGGAACGTCGGCAAAAATCGTCGGCTCGATGAAATAGCCGGTATTGAGATGCGCCGGCCTCGCACCGCCACAGACGAGCTTGGCTTCGCTCCGGCCGATCTCGATGTATCGCATGACCTTGTCGTACTGCTGTTTGCTGACAAGCGGCCCGAGCAGAACGCCCGGCGTCATGCCGTCACCAATCGTGATCTTACGCGCTTCCTCCGCCAGGCGATCAATGAGAAGCTTCGCCGCCCCTTCCTGCACGATCATTCGCGACGTCGCGCTGCAAACCTGGCCCTGGTTCCAGAATATGCCGAACATCACCCATTCCACGACCTGATCGAAGTCAGCGTCGTCGAAAACAACGATGGGCGACTTCCCGCCAAGTTCGAGGCTGACGCTTTTCACGTCTTTCGCCGCCGCCGTCGCAACGGAAATGCCGGTCGGCACCGAACCCGTAAAGGCGAGTTTGCGAACGTCGGGATGCGAGGCAAGCTGAGCACCCGCATCCTGGCCCAATCCCGTCACCACATTCAGGACACCGGGCGGCAACCCGGCATCCAAACCAATCTGAGCAAGCTCCAGCGCGGTCAACGGCGTATATTCCGACGGCTTCAACACCACGGCGCACCCGGCGGCAATCGCGGGCGCGACCTTCCACGCCGCCATCAGCAGCGGATAATTCCACGGCACGATCAAGCCCGCGACGCCAACCGGCATATACGTGACGCGCGTTAGAAAGCGCTCGTCCGGCACGGCAATGACGTCGCCCTGCCGCCCGTCAAGCTGCTCGGCGTAATCGGCATAAAGATTGAAGCAATACGCCGCATCGCTGATGTCCCCGAGAGCTTCCGGCAACGGCTTGCCGTTGTCGCGAACCTCGATCTCGGCCAGCAGTTGCTTCTTGCTCTCGATGGCAGCGGCGATAGCGCGGAGATATTTGGCGCGATCCTTGCCTGTGGTGCGCCGCCACGGTCCCGCCATCGCTCCCTTCGCGGCCGCTACCGCCGCATCGATATCTTCAGGCCCGCCAGCCGCGCACGTCTGAAAAACCTGCTCGGTCGCCGGATTGATGACGTCGAGCGTCCTTCCGGAGAGCGCATCGCGCCACGCGCCGTTGATGAACAGCTTGGAATGCATTGACGGTCCCTGTTTACACGTCGCGGTTCACTCCAGAGACGCGAGCGCCTCCGTGAATCCCTCAAGGAACATATCCGCATGTTCGCGAGCGAAACAGAGCGGCGGCCGGATCTTCAGCACGTTGCCGTGCTTACCTGCCGTGCCAATCAGAATGTTGCGTCTGCGGAGTTCGTTGACGATCCGCTCGGCGCCGTCCCGGTCGGGCTCGCGCGAAGTGCGGTACTTGACGATCTCGATGCCGGTATAAAGCCCAGCGCCGCGCACGTCACCGATGCGTTCTCCTGACGTACCGGCAATTCTGAGCTCGGAACGCAGGTAGGCTCCTGTTTCGAAGGCGTTGAGCTGCAATCCTTCGCTTTCGAGCACGTCGAGGACCGCTAGACCTGCCGCAGCGGCAACCGGATTGCCTCCGAACGTATTGAAATAGCCTGAGGTCGATCCGAATGCCGTCAGCAAGTCCGGTTTCACGGCCACGCCGCCCATTGGAAATCCGTTGCCCATCGGTTTGCCCATGATGACCATGTCGGGCACTAACCCGTGACGATCGAATCCCCACATCTTTTCGCCCGTGCGGCCAAATCCCGGCTGGACCTCGTCAGCGATGTAAACACCGCCCGCCTTTCGAACTTCGGCAATAGCGTCGGCAAGAAAACCGGGCTCGCCGGGGAACACACCGTCGCTTGAGAAAATGCTGTCGGCGATGAACCCGGCGAAACGAATGTTGCGTTCCTTCATCCCCGCGATCGCGGCGCGCACGTCCTGGCTCAATCGCGGCCCAATTTCGCGCGCCGGATACCGGTAGGTATCGGGCGCCGGGATTGGGACAATATAATCTGGGCGCGGCTCGGGACTTGCCGACGACGGCGATATCTCCGTCACGGCGGTCGTATTGCCATGATAGGCGTTGTCGGTGACGATAAATCCCTTGCCGCCGGTGACCACCCGGGCGATGCGCAACGCCAGATCGGCGCTTTCGCTTCCCGTGCACGTGAAGACGATGTTCGAAACAGCATCCGGCATCGTCCCCAGGAGCCGCTCCGCATACGTGTAGATATTGTCGTACAGATACCGCGTATGCGTGTTCAGCGTCGCCATCTGGCGGGACACCGCCTCGACGACGCGCGGGTGGCAATGTCCAACCGACGGCACGTTGTTATAGGCATCGAGATAGCGGGTGCCATCCGCATCGTAGAGCCAGACACCCTCTCCCTTCACCAAATTCAGCGGCCGCTCGTAGAACAGCATCGACGTCGGACCGAAGGCGCGCTTGCGGCGATTGACGAGGCTCATCACCGCCGGATCGAGCTTGTCGGCAGCGTCCATATCGAAAGCGTTGAGTTCAAGTATTTTTCGCGTTGCGTCCATGATGGTCTCTAAACGGCGGGCGAACTCGTTGGCTCGCATAGAGACTATATAGGGACTCCGGTGAACCGGCTTGACCACGGGGGCGCATGGCTGTTCAGTTCTAATGGACATACCGCCGCAAACGGCGTCAACTTTCGGCAATACAAGGTCAAATCCGCGGTTCTCTCTTGCCGTAGAGTAGAGAGGGTCGCCAAAGCGGTGAACCGCATCCAAAGTCATCGGAAATGACGGAAGAGACATACCCCCGCGCCAACCGCTGGAAGCGATTTTCCGATTGGGACGACCGCCCGCTCCGGCTCGACCAGTTCGCCGTCGAGGATGCCGAGAACGGTTTTTCCGCGTTCAAGAGCCCGCACGATCCGAAGCCCGGCCTTGGATTGGCAGCCGGTCGCGTAGAGTCGATGGATGGCGTCCTGGCGCGCGACTTCGACATGATCGACGTCTTCATCGCCCGCTATCACCTCGATTCCGCCGTCGCACCCGAAGCGATGGCCATGCCGTCGATCGACGTCGCGCGAATGCTGGTCGACATGAATGTGCCGAGAAGCGAGCTGGTGCGCCTCGCGCATGGTATGACGCCCGCCAAGCTCGCCGACGTCGTCTCGCACCTCTCGTCCCTCGAAATCGCTTTTGCCTATGGAAAGATGCGGGCCCGGCAGACGCCCGGCAATCAGGCGCACGTCACCAACGCCAAGGATGACCCGTTGCAAATGGCGGCCGACGCCGCAACGGCGGTTGCCTTCGGTTTCGACGAAATCGAAACGACCATGCGCGTCGCACGCAATGCCTGGTCGAATGCCGTCGCCTGCGCCGTCGGCTCGGCGGTCGGCCGCTGGGGCACGCTCTTTCAGTGCTCCAGCGAGGAAGCCGAGGAACTGAAAATCGGCATGGCCGGCTTCACCTCGTACGCTGAAACGGTCTCCGTCTATGGAACCGAAAAGAGTTTCATCGACGGCGACGACACGCCCTGGTCGAAAGCCTTCCTTGCCGCTGCTTACGCTTCGCGCGGAATCAAGATGCGCTGCACGTCCGGGGCCGGCTCCGAGCTTCTCATGGGTTTCCATGATCGCAAGTCTTTGTTGTATCTCGAAGCTCGCTGCTTATGCCTGCAACGCGCGATGGGCGTGCAAGGCACGCAGAACGGCGGCATCGACGGCGCTCCGGTCACATGCACGGTACCGGGCGGCATGCGCGAGTTGATGGCCGAAAATCTGATCGCCGTCTGGCTCGACCTGGAATGCGCCTCGGGGAACGACGCACGCGCGACCGAGTCTGAAATCCGCGTCGGCGCGAAAATCCTGCCCTATCTGATCGCCGGGTCCGATCTCATCTGCTCGGGCTTCGGCTCGATCCTCAAGTACGACAATTCCTTCAACGCTTCGCTGCTGAATGGCGAAGAGCTTGAAGATTATCTCGTCCTGCAGCGCGACTTTGAAGCCGACGGCGGCCTGACCCCGGTCAGCGAAACGCGCGTCATGGATCTTAGAACCCGCGCCGTCGATGCCATCAGCGCCGTGCTCGAAGAGCTTGAACTCGCCAAGCCGACAGGCGACATGAAACAGAGCGTCATCGCGGCGTCCGGCTCCGATGAAACACGAACCTTCTCGGGACGTGACGTCGCCGTCATCAGCGAGACGATCAAGGATCGCGGCATCACCGTGATCGACGTCATCAAGGCCCTCGCTAAGCGCGGCTTCGAGGAGGAAGCGGCCAATCTCTTGCAGCTCGTGCGGCTGCGCATTTCCGGAGACTACTTGCAAACGTCCGCCGTGGTGCGGGACGGCCGCGTCCTCAGCGCCGTCAACGACCCCAACGACTATCATGGTCCCGGCACGGGCTATCGCCTCAGAGACGTGCGCCGCGACGAGATCGTCGCCATACGCGATACGCTCACACGCCAGGAAGTGCTGCGCGTCGAAGCGAATTATAAATCTGCGGAATCGACCCGCATTCTGTATAGCGCCATCGGCCCGGCTGATATTTCAAAAGATGGTCGTGACGTCGTAATCGGCATCAGCCCGGCTTTCGGCATCAAACTCTTCCAGACCGTCGCCGGGCACCCGCTCTCGGCGGTCCTGCGTGCACTGATCACCGGCATCCGTGAAGGTGGCTGCACCGCCCGCGTCGTGCGTATGCGCCATACAGCCGACACCTCGTTTCTCGGCCTGAGCGCCGCCCGGCTGGCCGGCTCCGGCGTCGGCATCGGCATTCAAGCCAAGGGTACGGCCGTCATTCACCAGAAAGACCGGCTGCCGCACAACAACCTTGAGCTATTCTCGAACTCGCCCATCACTAAGCTCGATCACTACCGGCTCATGGGCGCCAACGCAGCCGCCTATGCACGAGGCGATATGCCGGAACCGGTCATCGTGCCGACGCGCGGCGAAGCCATGGGCTCGCGCTACCACGCCCGCGTCTCGCTGATTTACGCCATCGAAACCGAAATGACATCCGAGGGTGCCCCACCTGAGGAAATCGACATTGCATTTCTCGGAGCCGCGGCATGAGCAAGGAGCCTCTTTCGATCGCCGATTATCCGCTGGCGGAAAAACGCCCCGAGATCGTGAAGACGAAGGCGGGTAAAGGCATCGACGACATCACGCTCGACGGTGTGCTGTCCGACCAAGTGACGCTTGAGGACCTGCGCATCACCGGACGTGCACTGCGGCAGCAAGCGGAAATTGCGCGCGCGGCGGGTCGCCCGACGCTGGCACAGAATTTCGAGCGCGGCGCCGAGCTTGTCGACGTGCCGCAAGACGTCATCATGCGCACTTATGAGCTGCTGCGCCCGGGCCGTGCCAAGTCTAAAGACGAACTGCTCGCAGCAGCGAAAGAACTTCGGGACGTCCACGGGGCCGGCGCGGTCGCCGCTTTCATCGAGGAAGCCGCCGAGGTTTACGAGCGTCGCGCCCTTTTCAAGCGACGCTATTAAAAGAGGAACACGCATGAGCTGGAAGACAGCGTACCGTTCCATCTATTACGACGGCGCCCCCGAACCAGACGATCCCGACGTCGCAAAGTCCCACACAGCCCTTCTCATCATCGACGTTCAAAATACCTACCTCGAGCGCCCCGACCGTGCCTCCTTGTCACCGGAAGACCAGCGCCGCTACGATGCCTGGACGCCCTTCCACCGGCGCATGCACGATATCGTTCTGCCACGCACGGCGGATCTGCTGACGGCCTGCCGAAAGAACGGCGTCGAGTGTCTATTTGCCCGCATCGCCTGTCACACCAAGGACGGCCGAGACCGGTCACTGTCGCAGCGAATGCCGGGGTGGAACAACCTTCTGCTGCCCAAGGACGAACCGCCGTCCCAGGTCGTCCCGGAGCTAACGCCCATCGGCGATGAAATCGTGGTCACGAAAACCACGGATAGCGCACTGACCGGCACAAATCTCCGGTTGATCCTCACGAATCTCGGCATAAAAACCGTTGTCTGCTGTGGAATTTTCACGGATCAATGCGTGTCCTCGACTGTCAGGAGCTTGGCGGACGAGAGCTTCAATGTTGTCGTCGTCGAGGACTGCTGCGCCGCAGCCTCGGACGATCTGCACAATAAGGAGCTTGAAATCATCAACATGATCTACTGCCACGTCATGTCGAGCGGCGAATTGAAAGCGCTCATGGGTATCGGCTGAGCCAAGTCAAGTTTTGACAGTATGATGTCAAACTCTTGCGGCCTTTACACATATACCCTGACGATAGAAAGACTGTGCGCTACTCGCGGTCGAAGACCGCAAGCCGGCGGCAAGTCGACCAGGATTTTGACCCGCCAACGACAAACCAACTCCAGGGGGAGTAGCCAACGTGACGTCACCCGTGAGCGGCCTCGAAGCCCAAGAGAGCTTCGACATTAGCAAGGACCATTCGGTCCAAAAACTTCACGCCAAGGCCGTCGGCCTTGTCGGCGTCTTGTTTCTGACCGTTACCGGCGCCGCACCAGAGTCGGCAATGCTTGGCAACGTCCCGTTCGCCGCGGGTTCCGGAAACAGCATCTACGTCCCGGCCGCTTTTCTTCTCGCCACGATCATTCTGACGATCTTCTCCGTCGGCTATGCGGCAATGGCCAGTAAGGTTTCGTCTGTCGGCGGCTTTTATTCTTACATCAGCATGGGCCTCGGCCGCGATGTCGGCATGGCGGCCGGGTTCGCCTCGCTCGCATCCTACAGCGTTTTCGAAGCCTCCCTGACCGGCCTCTTCGCCTATTTTGGAAATGCTTGGCTGCAATCGCATTTTGGCATCAACATTTCCTGGATCTGGCTTTCCCTGATCATGATCCTGCTGATAGCGGTCCTCAGTTATCAGGACGTGCAAATCTCGGCCAAGATTCTCGGCGTGGCTCTGATCCTTGAAGTCGTGGTGCTTCTGGCATTTGACGCCGGCGTCATTCTCGCCAAGGAGGGCACCAACTTCAACATCCAGTCCCTGAACATCGCCAACGTTCTGACACCGGTTGCCGCCCAAAAGGTCGGTTCGGTCGATATCGCGGCTGGCGCCGCGGCCGTCGGTATCTTCATGGCTTTCTGGTCGTGGGTCGGCTTCGAAATGGCGCCAAACTACGCCGAAGAATCCCGCGATCCGAAACGCATTATTCCGCTGTCGCTTTATATCTCGGTTATCGGGCTCGGATTGTTCTATGTCTTCACGAGCTGGTGCGCCGTCTCCGCCTACCCGACGGAAGGCGACATGCTGGCCAAGGCGGTGGGCGATTCAAGCAACTTCTTCATGACGCCGCTCGAACAGTTCGTTGGCAATTGGGCCGTCGAAGCTATGGCGGTCCTCATCCTGACGAGTTCGTTCGCCTGCGGTATGGCCTTCCACAACACGGCGGCGCGCTACATGTATTCGCTTGGCCGTGAAGGTGTGCTTCCTTCCGTGCTCGGCGCAACGCACCCGACGCACAAGAGCCCGCACGTCGCCTCAATCCTTCAGTCTGTTCTGGCGGCCGTGTGGGTCGGTCTGTTCGCGTATTTCCTCGGAACCAACGATCCGAACGCGCAGGCCTATGCCACGGTCTACACGATGCTTGCGATCCTCGGCACCATGCTGCTGCTGATCCTGCAAGCCGTCGTCTCGATCGCAATTATCCGGTATTTCCGGGCAAATCATCCGGGCGAAGTGAATATCTTCGCCTCGCTGATCGCGCCGGTCATTGCCTTCCTCTCGCAAGTTTATCTAGTCTATCTTCTGGTTGATAACCTCGAGACGTTCGGTGCCACGGGCAGCTTCGGCACCAAAATCCCGACGATCGCCTTCACGATTTTGGCGATCGGTCTGGCCTGGGGACTTGTGCTTCGCTTCGTATCACCCAAAGCGCACGCGCGGATCGGACGGCTCGTTCTCAACGACGACTAAGCCCGGCAAAAATGACCTGATACGATCGTAAAAATCGGCGGATGCCTGTCGTGGGTGTCCGCCATTCCACAACAATCAAGGCTCCGCGCACGAGGAGAAACACCGCCATGCTGACTTCAATCGCCGGCCGCTCGGTCATTGTAACCGGTGCCAGCAAAGGCATCGGCAAAGGCATTGCGAAAGTCTTCGCGAGGAACGGCGGCAAGGTGATGGTCGTCTCGCGCCACCTCGACGAAGCGGAGGCTGCGGCGGAGGAATTTCGCCGCGACGGCGGCACGGCAAAAGCCTTCTCGGCCGACATTACGCAAATGGGCGACATGCAAATGTTGGCGGAAGCCGCCGCGACGGCACACGGCGGTATCGACATTCTCTGCACCAACGCCGGCATCTTTCCTCAGATGAAGATCGAAGAGCTGTCACCGGAGGATTGGGACTTCGTCAGCGCCACCAACCTGAAAGGCACGTTCCTACCCATCAAAGCCTGCCTGCCGCATCTGAAAAAATCCGGTCAGGGCCGCATCGTGATCACCTCATCGATCACTGGTCCCGTAACCGGATTTCCCGGCTGGTCGCACTACGGCGCGACAAAGGCCGGTCAGCTCGGCTTCATGCGCACGGCCTGCATCGAGCTTGCGAAATACGGCATCACGGTCAACGCCGTCCTGCCGGGAAACATCAAGACCGAAGGTCTGGCGGAACTTGGTCCCGAGTACGAAAAATCAATGGCGGCCTCGATCCCGTTGAACAAACTCGGGACGGTCGAGGACATCGGCTATGCCGCCCTGTTCCTCGCCTCCAAAGAGGCGGGCTATATCACCGGCCAGACGATCATCGTGGATGGCGGGCAAATCCTGCCCGAGAGCATGGACGCGCTCGCGCAAGCCTGAAATCCGCAGACTGCCGTTACGCTTGCTCGACGAGGAGTTTCGCGCGCAGCGCTCTCGGCGATAGGCCCGTCCAGCGCCGCACGGCCCGGCTGAAGGCCGATAGCTCGGAATAGCCCACCAGGAAGGCAATTTCGGAAAACGAAAGCTGACGCTGGCGGACATATGAGATCGCGAGATCGCGCCGCGTAATCTCAACCAGCGTGCTGTAGCTGAGGCCATCGTAATGCAGCTCACGCTGAATGGCGCTCAAAGGCATCCTCAGTTCGGCCGAAATTGCTTCGATCGGCGGAAAGCCTTCCGGCAATCGCGCTCTGACGGCTGTCCTCACGCGATCGGCCACCGTAAATCGAACATCGTTGCGCTCGGAAAGTTGTTGTAGACAAAGGCGCATCGCCGACATCAGACGCGGATCGGCTCCCGGCATCGCCAAATTCAGCGCCTGCGGCCGAAACACGATCGCATTCGTGGGCTGAGAGAAAAACGCCTGCGCGGCGAATGCCCGTTCGTGTTCTCGCCATGCCTCCGGCTTTGGATGTTCGAAATGAACTTCTTCCGGCGACCAGCCGTGCCCCAGCGCCTCACGAATGACATTGAGGAACATACCGAGCGACAGCTCGGCATCCTGACGGCGCTCGACGATCTGCGGAGCATCGATACGGTATTCCAACCGAACAAGTCCGTCGGGATTTTTCACCAGCGCCATCGACGACGACTGCTGGTGCAATGGAAATAAATCGACGAGCGTTTCGAGCGCCGCCCCGAGCGTCGGAGCCGAGAGCGCCGCGTAACCCCAAAGTCCGAGATCCCGCGGATCGAAAGTATTGCCGAACCAGAGACCGAAGTTGTCGTTTTGCGTTTGCCGCGCACTCTCCTCAAACAGGCGGCAGTAGGAGCCGAGGCTCAGCTGCAAGGTGGGAGACCCCGCCATCTCCGGCGAAATTCCAGAATGCCCGAAGATGCGATCGACGTCGCCCCGTTGCCGCTGGATGAAATTGACGATGCCCGTTGCCGCCGATGCAAGCACGGACGGCCCGGAACCACGTCCGTCCACCTGGCTGGCATTTTCCGCCACAATGTCCGTGATGCCGACTCCCATGAAAGTTCCTGGTGAGTAGCTGCAAACATCCGAGCGAAAAAAGCTAACAGAAGCACGATGCTGGTCAAGCGCTACGCACGATGAATAATACGACAAAAACCTTCGTCGCCCTGCCCGAATCGTGAGCAGGCGCTAGCTGAAGAGCCGGTGCAAAATGCCTTTCTTTGCCCCCGAAGCATCGGAAGCCACCGATGATTTGCCGCCGAAACGCGAAAGATAGTGCTCGCACAACGGGATCGTTTCGCGGGTGTAGGCGACCCCCATCGATTGCGCCAGATCGGTTTCCGAATGCGAGCCGATCCAGGCCACGAGCAGGAGGCGCCGCAACATAACGAACGTCTCGATCTCGTTTTCCTCTTCAGGGCTCAAAGCACCAATCCTGCGGTAGCCTCGGACCCACGCCTTCAGCAGGTCGGGGACCTCGGGTGCCTGCTCGAAGAACGAAACCGTCGTCGCACAGTCGTACAGCAGCCACGAAAAACCACAGTCATCGAAGTCGATCACTTTGACGGTGCTGCCGTCCATCAGCAGATTGGCCAGGCGCATGTCGCCGTGCACCAGGTTGAAGCGGTCCGGTGATTTTCCGAAACTCTCCAGCCGGTCGCGGATCAAATTGACGGTCGCCGAGATGGCCTCCGTCGCCTCCGGCGTCATTCCCATGCCGTTCTGCCAGCGTCCCCAATGAGGACGATCGCCGAAGCTCGTCTCGAAATCCCACGTGTGACGCTCGAACCAAGCCGGGCGGCGCCACTCACGAACGTGCGCGTGCATCCGTGCGGCCGTTTCACCAAGCAACTCGAACCCGGCGATGTCGGTCCGCTCTGGCTCCGCGCCATTCTCCCAATCGAACAGGACGACGTTGCGCGGATTGGGCAATCCGTCGACCGCAATGGTCTGGATGAATTCCCCGTCAACGCCCCTGACTGGTGTAGGCGTCGCGACGCCATAATCCCGAAGCGCCGATAGCCAGGCCAGTTCGGACGCAATTGCCGTCCGGGAATGGTAGCCTTCCCGATGTACGCGCAGCGCCCATTTTCTCTGACCGCTCGTATCATCAACCTTGTACGTCGCATTTTCAGAAACGTTGATCAGCTTCACGTCCGCGCCGGACGGCAAACCAAATCGCTCAATGGCCCGTTCGGCCACGACGTGCAGCTGCTGCAAAAGGTCTTCGTGGGTCTGTTCGTTGTCGGCTGCCATGAAAGCCCTGGAAATTAAATCTCGCCGGCCGGTGGATCGGCAAATTGGACGATCTAAGAAGTTATTCGATACAGTATGGTCGGGCTCGCCCGATAGACTTGACTTCGCGGCAGCGACAGTTGACAGCCCTTGGAGGGAGGACGATTTGCTGAGACGTAAGGTAAAGCTTCCGTGCGGCAAGAGGCCGGTGCGCACCACGTCGTCAAGCCCCGAATGAACTCCGGGAGTGGGCACTCTGGCCCCGGCAAATATCGACCAATGCGACATTCAGGGACTGCGGTGTTTCGATGACAAAAATCAAAATTCGCATTGATTTCGGGGACGAGCGCTACATCGGTCACGGCCGCATCGAACTCCTCGAATTGATCGGCGAGCATGGCTCCATCGCCCAGGCCGCAAAGGCGATGGATATGTCCTATAAGCGCGCCTGGTACCTGATGGATGATTTCAATGCCATCTTCTCCGAACCGTTGATCGAACGGCAGCATGGCGGACGCGGCGGCGGCGCAGCCAAGCTCACGCCATTTGGCGAGGAGGTCGTCCGCCAATATCGTGAGATGGAAGCCAAGGCCCTCACCGTTTTCGCCAAGCCCCTCGCGTCCCTGGAAAAGCATCTCGCCCGCCAGAAAGTCTCGCGGAAATAAGGCGAGCCCGGATTGCGCGAACTCCCCTAGCCGTCAAGCATCCGGCAAATCAGGCGCGTCCATGGTCGCCTCGATGCGACCGTCCGTGAGCTGCACGACATGCGTCGCGAGCCGTCTGACCTCGTCGCGCGTGTGCGTCACGTACACGATCGGGATGGAGAACTCGTCGCGAACCCGCTCGATCAACGTCATGATCTCATTCCGCCGCGCGTCGTCGAGTCCGGACAGCGGCTCATCCATCAGCAGGATACGTGGCGATGCGAGAAGGGCTCGCGCCAACGCCACGCGCTGCTTTTCGCCACCCGACAACGTCGCCGGGCGCCGCTTCAACAGCCCGTCGATCCCGAGAACGCCCGTCACCAAATCTTGCTGTGGCGTGGAGCCCTCGGCCGGCGTGAACCAGCGGCCGAATCCGATGTTTTGCCCAACGGTCAGATGCGGAAAGAGTTGCGCATCCTGAAAGACAAATCCCACGCGCCGCTTATGAGACGGGACGAAAATGCGCGCGTCCGTATCGGTGAGCGTCCGCCCGCCCACGGTAATCAGCCCGCTATCGGGGCGCTGAGTCCCGGCGATCATCTGTAGGATGGTCGTCTTGCCTGAGCCCGACGGCCCGAACAACGCGGTCAGCCCTGGATAGCCATCGAAATTCACATCGATGCAAAAATCGCTCCGCTTCAACCGGGCTCGGACGCTGAACGGCGGCGGCATGTTCCTCATTCGAAGGTGGCGATCCTGCGCTGAATGCGTCGATTGAGAATTTCGGATGCGACGAGAGCCAGCGTTGCGATCACGATCGAAACGATCGCAAGTCTCAGTGCTTTCTCTTCGCCGCCGGGAATCTCGGTGTAGGAATAAATGGCGGTTGAGATCATCTGTGTCTCACCTGGAATGTTCGAAACAAAGGTAATTGTCGCGCCGAATTCACCCAGCGCCTTGGCAAAGCACAGAATGACGCCGACTATGATTCCAGGAAGCGCCAACGGTAGCGTCACAAGCAAGAATCGCCAGGCAGGGCTGGCGCCAAGTGTACCGGCAGCCGTTTCAAGCCGCCGGTCGATGGCTTCGAAAGAAAGCCGGATCGCGCGCAGCATCAGTGGAAAACCCATGATGCCACAGGCCAGCGCCGCCCCCGTCCAACGGAACGAAAAGCTGATGCCAAATACATCGTAAAAGAATTTTCCGGCCGCACCTTGTTTGCCAAACGTCAGCAGCAGCAGATAGCCCGTCACGACAGGCGGCATGACAAGGGGCAAATGCAAAATGCTGTCGATCAGAACCTTGCCAGGAAATTTCCAACGGGCGAGCGCGTACGCCGCGAAAATCGCGAAGGGCAGCGCCACAATGGTCGCAACGGACGCGACGCGCAGACTGAGCAAAATTGCCGTCCACTCATCCGCGGAAAATCCAAGCACGAATTCTGTCTCTCTTATGCGGTTCGCATGTGTGCCGCGCTACTTCAGGATGGTAAATCCCTGCTTTGTGAACGCTTCCTGCCCTTCTGGAGACTTCAGATATTTGATGAACGCATCAGCCGCGAGTGCGTTTTGCGTGCTGGCGGTTACAGCAATGGGATAAATAATCGGCGGGTGTGTGTCCTCCGGGAAAACGCCGACGATCTTGACTTTTGGCTCCGCCGCAGCGTCTGTCTCGTAGACGATCCCGAAAGGCGCCTCACCTTCCGCGACGAGTGCGAGAGCGGCACGGACATTGGCCGCCGACGCCACCTTGGGTTTCACGTTCTTCCACACGCCGAGCTTTTCCAGCGCCGCCGCGCCGTACTTGCCCGCAGGCACGGACTCATAATTCGCCATCGCCAGCCGATTAGTGCCGAGAACACCTGCAAGATCGAATCCTGGTTCGATCTTCAGCGCAGCGGTACTTGATTTCGGCGCAATCAGAACGAGCCGGTTGCCCAGAAGGTTGAAGCGCGTCTCATTTTTGATGAGCTTGGCTTTCTCGAGGTAGTTCATCCAGTCAAGATCGGCAGAAATGAAAATATCGGCGGGGGCGCCGTGCTCGATCTGCTTGGCCAGCGCCGACGATGCTGCATAAGAGACAATGACCTTGTTGCCGGTCGACTTCTGATACGTGGCATTTGCCGCATCGAGCGCCGTCTTCAAACTCGCTGCTGCAAAGACCGTTGTCGTCGTCGCGTCCGTTTTCTGCGCCTGCGCCGCCCCAAAAGACAACGCAACGACTAGAAAAGCCGCGACGGCCGATTGAATCGAAAAATGCAAAAGCCTATTCGCTGCAAGCATGACTAGCCTATCCCCCAATGATTGCGATATAGCCAAGAGGATATCTAGGCAGACGGCATTTGCAAGCGCCCGCGTTCCGGCCGCTCTCCGGCAGCATGCGACAGAATAACGGATGTCGCGCCTTAGACGTCGGCTTTCAGCACGATCTTTCCGAAGTGCGCGCCACTTTCCATGTATTTCAATGCTTGTGGTAGCTCGGAAAATGGAAAGACCCGGTCCACGATCGGCTTCATGGCATTCTGCACGATCGCATCGTTCATCGCCTCGAACATCACTCTGCTGCCAACGAAAATACCGTTGACGGTGATACCCTTCATCAAGATGGGAATGGGATTGACCGTTCCGCCGGTTAAAACACCGATAAGGCTGATGCGTCCGCCTGTGCGCACCGCCTCAAGCGATTGCCCCAGCGTGCCGGCACCGCCGACTTCGACGACATGATCCACACCTTTGCCGTTCGTGAGTTCACGCGCCTTGCGTCCCCATTCGCCGGTCGTCTTATAGTTGATGACGTCTGACGCCCCAAGCTCACGCACACGCTTGAGCTTCGCGTCGCTGCTCGATGTCGCAATGACACGCGCGCCGAGCATGCGGGCGAACTGCAACGCGAAAATCGAGACGCCACCGGTTCCTTGAACGAGCACCGTCTCGCCCGGCGCCAGTTTCCCGGAGCTGATCAGCGCGTGCCAAGCCGTCACCGCGGCGCAAGGCAAACTGGCTGCCTCTTCGTCCGACAACTGCGCAGGGACTGGAACTACGCCATTGCCGTCGAGCACGACATATTCGGCCGCCAAACCACGAATATCTCCGCCGAGCGCGCTCGCGGCTTTTTCCGCCGTCAATCCACCCCCGATCCATTTCTGCATGAAAGCGCCCGCGACGCGATCACCCACCTTCACGCGCGTCACGCCCGAACCGAGCGCTACGACCTCACCGACTCCGTCGGAAAGAATTTGAAAAGGCAACTTGAGCCGCGGCGCATAAATTCCTCGCACAACGAGGATGTCGCGATAGTTGAGAGACCACGCCCGCATTTTGACGAGAACCTGTCCCGGCCCGGGCTCAGGTGTCGGAACGTCTTCAAGCGCTAATCCTTCGTACCCGAAGCGTTGTAAACTGAAGGCTTTCATCATGATTTCCCAGAATTGCGTCGACGACCATCAGATGGGGCTCATGCTCTCCACATTCCAGAGATGCACGTCACGGGTCTATTATACGATCGCCCTGGTTGCGAAAGCCGGCTGCGAAAGAAGACCGCCCAACACATTCAGCGCCTGAGCCAAAGAACCTCGGTCAGAAGCGGCCCCCAAGGATATGCGTACGGCTTCCTCAACGGAATCAGAAACAGCGAACGCCGAACCCGGCACCACCGCGATACCGGCGCGGGCAGCGTGTTCCGCAAGATCGCTCGCACGCCAATAAGACGGCAGCTTCAACCAGAGATGATGCCCGCAAGGATCCGCCAAAAACGAAAATTGGCTGAGGTTCGCTCGCGCAATCTTCTGGCGCGCCGCTGCTTCATCGCGAATTGCATCGCGAATATCGTCAATGACGCCTGACGTGATCCAACGCGAGACGAGCGCCGCATTAAGCGGCGGCGCCATGAGGTTGATCGATCGGAGCACACCCGAAAGGCGCAACGCCTGCGCGTCGCCCGGTGCGATCACGTAGGCGATCCGCAGTGCGGGCGTAACGCATTTCGACAGCGTCGCAATGTGCCAGGTGATGTCGGGAGCCAATAGCGCGAACGGCGCCGGTGCATCGGTGAGCAGCGGCGAATACGGATCGTCCTCAATAATTGCAACGCCGTATTGGCGCGCAATCGCTGCGATCTTGCGTCTGCGTCCTTCCGGCATCGTCGCCGTCGTCGGATTGTCGATCGCCGGAATAATGTAAATGGCTTTCGGAACCGCCACGCGGCAGCGGTCTTCGAATGATTCCGGCACGATGCCATCATCGTCCATCGCAAGCGGTTCGAGCTTGAATCCGCGCTGCTGAGCAATGGCCTTGAGACCAGGATAGGTCACCGAACCCGCGGCAATGACTTCGCCCGGCGCGACGATACAATCGCAGACAGCAAACAACGCGCTCTGCGCTCCGCTCGCCAGAACAATTGACGACGGCTGCACGCCCTCGACGCGACGGGCCAGCCACAGCGCCGCCGCAGCTCTGTCCGGCGCGCTACCGCGACTCTCTTGATAATGAAGATGCAGCCTGCCCCGCTCGCTGGACAGCAACTCCGCCATCGTATCCGGAATTCGCCGTTGCAGGCGCGCCGACGCCGGTTGAGCCGGGATATTCAAGCTGAGATCGACGGTAGGCATCGCCGCGAGTTCAACGTGATGCTCCTTGCCCGCGCCCTCCCGAACAAAGGTCCCGCGGCCCGCATGTGCATCGATCAGCCCGCGCCGATGCGCTTCATTGAACGCCCGCGTGACGGTCGTCAGGTCGACCCCAAGTGCGTCAGCAATCGCGCGCTGCGGCGGCAAGCGCATGCCAGGGCGGACCTGGCCGGAGCGAATATCGGCGTCGAGCGCATCGACAATTCCGCGCCATTTCAGCTGGCTGCTTTCGACAAGCCAGGGGCGCCATTGGGAAACCGATGAGGTGCTGTCCTTCGTAGCCATACAATTTCATAACATGTATGGATTTCGATGTCCAGGCTTTCGGCACCCTGCACTATCCGCGAAGAGGCCAAATTGCGCTGTATTTGCTAAAACTCGGTGCAGTACACGCATTTGACGCAGGCCACGGGATCTCGTTTGCCTTGCACAAAAGCATACAATAGCCATACATTAGAGAATGTCTTTCTTGGCGAAGCAAAGGAAACGCCATGTGCGCAGACAAAAAACATGAGTGGCCGCATCTTTCTCCGCTATCAGTCGGCATTCGCGGCCGTTGCCCGCGATGCGGCAAAGGCAAAATTTTCGAGGGCTTTCTGAAGCTCAGAAAAAATTGCCCCACCTGCGGACTCGATTTCTCATTCGCCGATCCCGCCGACGGTCCGGCATTCTTCGTGATGTGCTTCGGATGCATACCGGCCGCGGCTCTCGCCTGTTGGCTCGAGGTCAAATTCGTTCCGCCGTTCTGGGTACACTTGGTCGTCAGCCTGCCGTTTATTCTTCTGACCTGCATACCGCCGCTACGGCCGCTGAAAGGCTGGCTTGTCGCAAGCCAGTACTATCATAAGGCCGAAGAGGGACGGCTCGTTTTCGCGGACCAGTGAGTTCGCCGCGAACGATGCCAGTTTCGCTTGCTAGTTGGCCGGCGGCTTTCGCGTCTTGCTCGTTTTTTTCGGAGCATGCCGTTCATTCGTGTCTTCGGCACGCGACTTGTCGCCTGTCGGCGTCTGATCCGACGCTGTTGCCGGAGCGGGTCTGAAGTTTACGGCGATACCATTGAGACGCCAAAACCCATCGACCGCTTGAAACGCCAGATCGAACGCAATCTGGTTCGGTCGCGTATCGAAGGCGCCGGTCAGCCGCAGCATTCCATTTTGATCGATCCTCGCCGGTGTCGAGAGCGTCGGCAGGGCCAGAACCACAGGCGCGATATCGCCTCCCCGCGATCGCAAGTCCGCGAACGCCGCGCTGAGGCGCGCCACGCTATTGGCTTCTTGAAACGAGGGCGCGCCAAGATCACGAAGGACGGAATAATTGTTCGTTAGATTCGCTTGAGAGAGGGCGATGAGCGTTGTTCGGATCATGATCAAAAGATTCTTGACCGGAGGAACGCCGAGCGCTTGCGACTTGATGGTATTTTGCGACGAAGGAGCACCAGCCGTCGATTCAGCACGTGCACCAGATGCCATCAACGCGACAGCAAGCGCGAGCACCAGAACCCGAGGAACCCACGATAGCGTCGCGACACCGGCGTCGATTTTCAGTTCCGTTCTCGTCATGGCCGCTGCGAACTCGTGCTCAAGAGCGCCGTTAAAGCATGATCCCCACATCAGAGCTACGAGAGTCAATAAATGGGCCGAAACAAAGAACGCCGCCCGGCGTACCGGTGCGGCGTATCCTTAATGAACCGGCGTCGTACTGCTAGCGGAACGTAATCTGTGCGCCGACCCGGCCACCGACGACATTGCTGCCTCTGCCGTTGTCGAACCCGACGCCGACGCCGCCGGAAACCGCAACGCGGTCACCATCGGTGAAGACGTTGTATCCCATGACGCCTTCGGCACTGACGCTCAGCGCCGCCGCACCTTCGTAGAAGCCGCCATTGACCGCGAAGCCGAACCTCTCGCCCGCGACGAGATCCGGATTTTCCATAGAAATCGCCAGCGCGATGCCGGACTGTGCTTCGTCAAGCTGCTGGAAGATCGAGCCGCCGTCCGTCGCGAGGTGCCCGCTCTGATCGGACGTGACGACCTCAAGCGGGCCATCCGTCTGCCGCGCCCGGCTCAGCCCCGAGGTAATGCCGGGCGTCGTGTAAGTATCGTTTCTCGTTCCGAACACCATTTCGTTGGCGTTCGATACGGTGGCGCCGGCGCCGATCGCCGTCGAATGCGTTGCACCACTCGAAACAATCGCGTTGTTGCCGACAGCCGTACCTTGATCGGCATTCACGCGAGCCCCGTCGCCAAACGCGGCGTCGCCGGGACCAGCTGCGAACGAGTTATTGCCAACCGCAATTCCGCCATTGCCCGTTGCGCGAGCGTTGGTGCCGATGGCAATCGTATCCGACGCCGTAATTCCGTTGCCCGCACCCGTGCCGAAAGCGACGTTGTTATTGCCGGACACGCCGTTCCCCGACGCAAATCCACTCGCGATATTGTTTGCGCCATCGACGCCGTTGCCAACGGCAAAGCCGCTGGCCTGATTGTTGAAGCCCGTGACGCCGTTGCCGGAAGCCGAGCCGCTAACCTGGTTATCGAAACCAGAAACGTTATTACCGGATGCAAAGCCGCTCGCCTGGTTGTTTGCTCCAGCGACTCCGTTGCCCGTCAACGCACCTGCCGCCGCGTTGTTAAATCCGGCCACGCCATTTCCGCTCGCGAGGCCACTTGCGCTGTTGTTGACGCCGAACACGGCATTCCCGGAGAAGGCGCCTCTCGCGACGTTGCTGAACCCGGCAACCAAGTTGCCCGAACCAATGCCCTGAGCTTGATTGCCAACACCGGCCACCGCGTTGCCGCTCTCTGCACCCGACGCCTGGTTCGAGACACCGGCAACGAAATTGCCCACGCCATCACCGCTCGCCGAATTGTTGGCTCCGAAAACGGCATTGCCGGAGTTAGTCCCGCGCGCCTGATTGCCTTCGCCGGCGACGAGATTGCCGGAGGCGATACCGCTCGACTGATTGCCGAGGCCGACGACACCGTTGCCGGTGCCAACGCCCGACGTCTGATTTCCAACCCCGAGCACACCATTGCCCGAGAACGCGCCTGACGCCTGGTTGAAAGCTCCCGCAACGAAGTTCCCGGATGCGGTGCCGCTCGCCTGATTGCCGATGCCGGCGACTGCGTTCCCGACAAGCAACCCATCCGCCTGATTGTTGACACCGGCGACGAGATTACCCGAGGCGACACCGCTCGATTGATTGCCGAGGCCGACGACACCGTTGCCGGTTCCAATACCCGACGTCTGATTTCCAATCCCGAGCACACCATTGCCCGAGAACGCGCCTGACGCCTGATTGAAGGCTCCCAAGACAAAATTTCCGACATCAGTGCCGGACGACGTGTTGCCAGCGCCGAACACGAAGTTTCCGGAGCCGATGCCGCTCGCCTGATTGTTGTCCCCGAACACGACGTTGCCAACGCCGAAGCCGTCGGCGCCGTTATTGTTGCCGTTGACGAAGTTGCCGGAAAAACTTCCGGTGACATGGTTGTCGTTGCCGTTTACGGCATTGCCGCTAAAGAATGCATCCGCGCTATTTCGGCTTCCATTCACCCCGTTGCCCGAAAAGTCACCGAGCACCTGATTGTTGTCACCCGTGACACCGTTTCCGGAAACATTGCCAACGACGCTGTTGGACCATCCGTCTACGAAGTTGCCCGACCCATTGCCGAGCACGTTATTGAAGCTCGCGCCGTCGGCGTACCCGTTTCCGGAGAAATTACCGACGACGTTGTTGCCGATAACGTTATCGCCCGCGCCGTTCCCCGAGACGTTGCCGACAACGCTATTGCCTATGAAATTCGCACCGTTGTCGTTGCCGGAAATGTTGCCGACAATATTGTTGCTGATGAATTGATCACCGTTGCGATTGCCCGATCCAGTACCGGCGATGTTGTTGAAGGCAGCATTATTGCCATTGTTGTTTCCGGAAAGGTTTCCGAACACCGTATTGCTGGCAAATGCATCGCCGTTATCGGAACCGGAACCATTGCCGACAATCATGTTGCCGACGGTAGAGTCGCCGTTGCCGTTTCCAGAGAGATTGCCAACAATCACATTGCTGGCAAATCCATCACCATTGAAATTGCCCGACCCATTACCGACGATGTCATTGAAGGAGAAATCCGCACCGTTCCCAAGTGCCGATCCGTTACCGAAGACGCTATTCAGCGTTATTGTCCCCGAACCGTTTCCGATCAGGGAGCCTGTCCCGGTCACATTGTTGAGCGTACAGGTTCCACTATTGCCGGCCCCACTTCCGATTCCGGTTATCACGTTAAATCCCGGGAAGCCCGTACACGGATCAGCTTCAGCCTTGTCGGACAAGACACCCGCCAGAAATACACCGAGCGCCATTGCGCTGACGCCTGTCAACAATGACTTCGCTGAAATACAACGCGATACAAAAAACATGGAACTCTCCCCGTTACGCAACACACCCCGGGAACGACGCTAGTTAGATTTGTCTGCTATTTCCTCGCTTTAGCGCCGTGAATCCGTTGCAACTAACCCTCCCCGCGAGCGCCATTGTCCACAAAGGCCCTCGCGACCTGTGGACAGATCTGCGCATCGAACGTTTTTGTGGAAAAGCTAGCGCAACCAATAGGTGTGTCTGCATCACCACTGAATCGCCTTTGTTTCTCGCGTTCAGCGGCCCGTTAACGCCGTAAACTGTTTCCAGATTACAACTCCGACAAATTTTCTTCAAAATGAGCGTATGAACGACGCCGACAGCCATTCGCATGAGAACGCGATTTTAACGAACCGCGAGGTGCAGTGCCTCGAGTGGCTTGCGCGCGGCCTGTCCAATAGTGAGATTGCCAAGCAACTGCAGATTTCAGGACCGACTGTCGCCCTTCATTTGAGCAACGCGCGCAAGAAGCTGAGCGCCAAAACGCGCGAACAAGCCATCGCGATCGCTGTCGCGCACAACCTCATCACGTTTCACAATTCGGAAGAGTAAAGCGGCTCAAGAGCCGCGTCGCCCCGTTACGCGGTGAGCGGATGACGACGCTCGCATCGGGCGAATGTGGAAAACCACTTGGACCCTCTCGCGGCTCATCTCGCAATGGTGCTAGCCCTTTCGGATCATTTCACACCGAAGTGTCGGCGCGCTTAGTTGATCGTCCAACGGCCGGTGATGAGATAGGCGACACCAAAGATCGCAACCATCGATAAGCCGATGGCGCCGGCAATCTCGGGAATGACATTCACTAATTGAAAGAAACCATAGGTCACGGGACGGGCTCCAGCACATTTGAACGCGCAACGCGCAACGCTCCCATAAGTTTCCGTCCCGAGGCGACTTTCCGAAAATTCTGCCAAGTTTTCCCGGCAGGCGCGTCAGATCAACGCGGCGACGCATATGACAAGAAGGCGATAAGCGCATCGATGTCGGCATCCGGAATGCGCTCGGCATCGAATCCCGGCATCCTCTGCTCCGGCCAAGTGCGGACGGATTTCGGATCTCGGATGAGTGCGCGAAGGCCCTCCCGCGTCATGTAGGTCGTGACGTTCATGGGGCGGCCGAGGTCGGGCCCCACGTCGCCCTCGCCTGCACCATTCAAGCGATGGCAGGGAATGCAGTTCTTGAGAAAAACGACTTGCCCCCGGCGCGCGGGAGAGTCCGCCGGCATCGACGGATCGATGGCCAACTGCGGCCAGCGATGCACCGGATCCTGCACGCCCGCCAATTCAGCAAGCGCATAGGGCCATTGCTCGCTGCCGGCGCCTGAACGCTCCGGATGCTCCCAGACAAGATAAAAGGGACCGGCGCTGGCGTCCCGCCCTGGAAGGTTTGGCCACGGCGCATCGGGGCTTTCGATCGCCACCCAAGCCACGGCTCCGCCCGAAGCTCCCTGCCTGACCAGCGAAGCTGGAATCTGGGAAACGAAGCCGTCATCGGCACGCGCTTCAATCGTGTCGAAGCCCGGCCCCGAAACATCCCCAATCAGAGCGAGCAGCGGCACCGCCCGATATGTCATGGCCCGGTGATAAGAAACATCATCAGGAATGATGATCGACGTGGCATCGGACCTCCGCAGCAGCTCGGTGGCCGTGACATGCCGCACCTCGCCGCCGAACGAGAGCGCCAGCGACCGCCCGCCGCCCCATGCGGGAGCAACGCCAAAGCACCACACGAAAAGAAGGATCAAGAGTCTGATGGCGGGTTCTTTCCGGGCTGAAGAACGGACTTAATGCGGAGGCAGCCGCACCGGCCTTCAATGGAGATCTCAACCACCTTGTCGTCAATAGGCCCAAAAATGGAACAGCAAAGCATGCTTCTTAGGGCGGAGTATCGGTGGTCCGGCGCTTGCCATCGTCCCTGATCAACCCCACCTGTTCGCGGCGCGATCCACGGAGGCCCTCCATGAAAGCTCTCATCCTGGCTACAATGGCTTTGCTTCTAACAGCGAGCGCCGGTGCCGCCGAAGATATCACATGTTTTTCGACGACGTTTCACCTGATCGGCGCCAACGACAAGGTTTGCATCAGCGCCTTCGACGATCCCAAGGTTCCCGGTGTCGCCTGCCACATCAGTCAGGCGCGCACCGGAGGTCTGAAGGGAACGTTCGGTCTTGCGGAAGATCCGTCGCGTTTCTCGATCTCGTGCCGGCAGGTTGGTCCAATCACAGCCGATATTTCGAAGTTGCCTCAGGACGAGAAGGTCTTCTCGCAAAGCACCTCGCTGTTCTTCAAGCACACGCACGTCTTTCGCACGCTGGACAAGGCTCGAAATACGTTGATTTACACCGCCATCAGCGACCGGGTGATCGAAGGGTCACCGCAGAATGCGCTATCGACTGTTCCTGTCATGCCTTGGGGCCACTAGCGCCCAGCAACTCGGCGCCCGTTCTGTTGCCTTTAGGTGAACGTCGACCTCGCGCAGTGCAAATGAGCCTGGCCACCGTGCCCCGCGCTTGAACGTCCCATCCGCACAATTTTCCCGCGGTTTATTTTGCTGCTCGGCTTTGCTAGATCCTTAGACATGTGGAACCGCCTCTATTGGCTGGCATGTCTCGCCGTCGTCACGTGCCTGATTTCCGGCGCGGCGCCTCGGGCGACCAGCCTGCCCACGCGATTATCGCAAACCGAATTCGCGTGGCGTTCAAACGCCGATCTCGCGGTTCTGACGCGCCCTGAGCCGGCCTCGGTCGCAAGACCTTCGGCGAGGCCTCAATCATCCACATTCCGGGCCCGAGGCGGCACGCTTCCCGAAGCAGAGATCATTCCTCGGCGGCTCAATGCTTATCGCCCCTTGTTGGCCTGCGAAGATGGCGCCGAGCGAGGTTCCGATTATCTCAAACGCTCCAATGATCATCCGCGCGGCCCACCGCTAGCGCGCCCTTCCTGAATCCCAGTCAACAAATTCGAACGTTTGATCCGGGCACACCTTCGCGGAGCGCTCCGGTGCATACGTACATTTCCAAGGTTGAAACATGAACGATACACCTCAAAGCATGACCACCGACAAACCATCCATGACGGCGCGCGAGAAAGAACTCGCCGAACGTGCCGGATCACGGATGCTGCTGATTTGGCTTCTCGCAATGATCATCGCCATCCAATTGATGGTGATCATTCACCTCGCGAAGTAGGTCAGCCTGCCAGCGCAAGTGGAGGCAATCACTTCCGCTTGCGCCGCCTGACGAATGGGGCGGGCCTAATTCCGCTTGGCCCGTCCCGTACGCGAATTCCTACGAAACGTTAATCCTCCGGCAACGTTGGCCACAGAATTTGAACCGTAGACTGACCATCAACATCAGTAAGGTCAGTCGACATGGATAGCGAAAAGCAGGTTATTCTGCGGGAGCAAGGAAAGCGCGCGCTTGTCCGAGCCCTCATTGCGATTGCCAATTCCAAAACACACGAAGAGGCCGTTACGATTGCACAGCGACAGCTCGTCAAGGCAGGGCATACTTGGTACGTCGCCGCAGCCATCCGCGAACTCGGATGAATAGCGGCGCGAGGCACACACTTGCACTTCTGAACTATCAATATGCCGTAGAGTTGATGCGCATCGATACCGGGCGGATGGCATAACCTCGCCAAACCTCTGCTACAGGTTCATATTCATGGGCGCAGGCAAATAGCGAAATCCACTACCCTGCTTCACGAAATGACCGTAGCCCGGCCACGCAAAATGGTAGGCCAGAATTGGTGTTCGCTTTTCGGCAAGGAAAGAAAGCATCTTGAGGCGCGTCTTGACGGCTTGCTTGGCATCCGTGTCGTAAAGGAATTCCATGCGGGGATTTTCGATCAAAAGCACGGAATGATGCGAAACATCGCCAACGAAGAAAAGCGACTGGCCATTCGACTGGATGTTGAACATCGTGTGGCCGAGCGTATGGCCGGGTGCGAAAATTGAGGTGATGCCCGGCAGGAATTCCTGTTCGTCTTTGAAAAAGATCAGCCGGTCCCGAACCGGCATCAGATTTTTCCTGGCGTGGATGACGAATGCTTTCTTCCACGGCGAATCCATCTGATTCTCGTCGGTCCAATAGTCGAAATCCGCCTGGTTCATGTAGACCTGAGCGTTGGGATACATCAGAGCTCCGCTCTCGTCGACGATTCCCCCTATATGATCGATGTGACCGTGCGAAATCACAACTGCATCGATATCCTCCCGCTTGATGCCGGCATCAGAGAGGCTTTTCGCAAGCAGTCCGCCCTTTGTGCCGAACATCTTCGATGTCCCGAGGCCGGTATCGAACAGAACCAACTTATTGTTGTTGTTCACGACGAACGAGTTCAGTTCGATATTCATCTCAGACGGATTCATGAAATTATCCGTCAGCTCCTTGCGAACCTCCTCCTTCGGCACTCCTAAAAAGGAATTGGAAGGATCTCCGAGCATCTGCCAGCCATCCGAGACGACGGAAATCTCCGCAGCGCCGGCATTGAAACGGTACCAATACGGCGCCTGAACGCGCAGCTTCGGCGCCTTGGCCATAGCAGAACCTCCGATCGCTGTTAATCCGAGGCCGGCTCCTGCGCCCGCCCCCAAAGCCATGACATTTCTGCGCGAAATTTCTCCGAACATGCTGGCTTTCCTCCTTCGTCGTCCCATTGATGCCAGGGAACCATCAGATGGCTAGGAGATGAGACATTATCGGGATAATGTCTAAGACCAATTTATTATGATCACCATAGGCGCACGATTATGCTTATTCGGCAGGCGCATTACATTCTCGCGGTCGCGGATCACGGAAATATCACCCGTGCGGCATCGGCACTGAACATTTCCCAACCGGCGCTCTCGCAAAGGATCATCGATCTCGAAGCGCAACTTGGCATGCAGCTGTTCGATCGCTCCGGGCGCACAATTAAGCCCACGGACGGAGGACGAACCTACATCGAGCATGTGCGCCGGGCGCTGCGCGAACTCAATGCGGGCGAACGCGCGATGCAGGATGTGGCGAATGCGTTTGGGGGCACACTCCGCGTGGCTTTCCTTCCCCTTTTCACGACACACTTGGTCGGACCGCTGATGCAGGCGTTCTACATGCGTCATCCGGGCGTCGCCGTGACAATTGATATCCTGGCTCAGGCCGCACTCGAAGCGGCCCTCGTTGAAGATCGCATCGATATCGGACTAGCCTTCAGCGACGTCGATAGCGATGAAATCGATGTTGAACCGATACAGGATGACGAGCTTTGCCTCGTTGTCGGCAAGCGGCATCCGATGTACCGGAAGGAAAAGGCGCGTGTGTCGGAACTGAAGGGAACGGATTTAGCGCTTTTGACGAAGGCGTTTATCACGCGGGCGCCCATCGATCGCTATTTTCGCAACCACAAGGTTCGCCCTCGTATCGCAATAGAATCGAACTCGGCGGATTCGATCATCGCCATTGTGCGAGGAGCGCCCATCGCCACCATCATGCCGTCTGCGACGGCAAGGCAACTTTCCGGCCTCAAAGCTGTTCCCTTGACGCCATTGCCGGGGACTTGGACTCTATCCGTCCTACAGCGCAAGAACGCGTATCGAACCGCAGCATCAAAGGCACTCATCACAATACTGAAGCAACAACGCAACGACGGCAGTCTCCGATCCTTGATGGCGCTGCGCACGTAGCGCTTATGGTCAAATGAAGAGGAGAGATGAATATGCGACATCGCTTTCTTTTCTGGGCGCTGATGTCCGGCTTAGCCACAGTGCAATCGATCACCGTTATGGCGGCTGAGGCAACGAAGGTCGCACCCCTCGTTACGAAAGACCTTAAAGGAATCCCGGGCAAGGAGGGCGCGATGCTCCTCGTCGAATATCCACCCGGAGGCACAGACCACATTCATCGCCATAACGCCTCGGTCTTTGTTTATGTGCTCGAAGGCAGCGTGGTCATGCAGGTTCACGGCGGCAAGGAAGTCACGCTGACGAAAGGCCAGACCTTTTTCGAAGGGCCGGATGACATTCACGTCGTGGGCCGCAATGTTAGCAAGACGGATCCGGCGAAGTTCATCGCATTTTTCGTCAAGGACAAAGGAGCGCCTCCAGTCATGCCAGCCGAATGACGGTGAACGTGGTGCGTGCCGCCGGACGCCAATGCACCACGCCGCAAAGATAATTAAATCGACGGCGCAAATGCGACCGGACACTCGATCTTTATCTTTGGATCGTCTCGCTGCCGTTCTTTCGGGGCTTCTGCGTGATCGTCAGTACAATAGCGCCGTCGCCGATGGTGCGCTGTTCGAGCGGCGCTTGCCCTGTAATTCTTCAGCGAGGCGCTCAATGCCCGTCGTAATTTGCTTCTCCGATAGCGAGGAATATCCGAACATCAGATAGCGGTCGGTATCCGAGTCACCGCAAGCAATGACAGCGGATCGTGGCGACAGATCATAAACGCCAACCCCGCAGTCCAATGCCCTCGGCACGATCTCCTGTGCTCCCGGTAAATGGTCGGGAATTCGCCACACTAAGTGCATCCCGGCTTCAGCCCCGATCGTGGTCCCTTGATTAAAGTTCCGGTCCAACGCTTTCAGAAGGGCGTTTCTCTTACCCAGGTAATGCTGCCTGATCGTCCGCAGGTGGCGCGCATAGCCGCCGGTGTTCATGAAGTCCGCAAGGACAGCTTGATCCAGCCACGGTTGGCCGTTGTTCATAAGCGCTATGAAGTGACCCGCCGCCGAGATGAGCGCCGGAGGGACAACGACGTAGCCGATCCGAAGTCCGGCACCGAGACATTTTGAGAATGTGCCGACGTAAAATACGCGATTGGCTCTGTCGAGCGCTTTCAATGCGGCGAGCGGCGATCCCACATACCGGAAGTCGCTGTCATAGTCGTCCTCCATGATATAGGAGTTCGTCTTTGCGGCCCACGCCAACAGCTCCAGCCTGCGATCCAAGGGTAATGTGCAGCCCATCGGATATTGATGAGAGGGCGTAACGTAAGCGAGCGCCTTGGTGACGTCCGGAAGCTGCGCAACATCGAGGCCTTTTTCGTCCACCGGTATCGAATGCAATTTCGCGCCGAAAGATTCGAACAAATAGGAAGCGCCCGCATACCCCGGCGATTCCATAATCGCGTCGGTTCCGACCGGCAGCAGCATCCGGCAAATGAGATTAAGACCTTCCTGACATCCGCCCGTGATGATGATTTGTTCCGGCTCCGCAACAATACCCCGCGCTGGACGAAGGTGATCGGCGATGGCTTGCCGCAAGGGCATGTATCCCATCGGGTCATTGTATTCCGTCAAGGCGGAGCCCGCACTCGCCAGTCGCTTGTTCGTCAAGCGCGTCCATGTCCTCAACGGAAATGAGCGAGCATCCGGGCGGCCGACCCAAAAATCGATCATCGTTCGCCGCCGATGCATGTTGACCAGATTGTGCGATCGGATCTTGAGAAGATCTGGCCGGAAGTGATCCCAAACGACGGGCTGATGCTCGTGCTCGACGTCAGTCTGCAGAGCGTGCAAAGCTTGCTCGGGAATTTGCCGCGAGACAAACGTGCCAAGCGATTTCGCCGTCTCGATGTAACCCTCGTCAGCCAGGCGCGCCAACGCCAGCGTGATTGTTATCCGCGAAACCTGCAATTGCTGGCACAAATGGCGGCTGCTCGGCAGACGCTGCCCCGAACGCAGCTGCCCGGCGAGGATCATACCCCGTATCTGCTCGAAAACTTGGGTCTGAAGATTGAGTTTAGAGTGTCGATCGACCTCGAGCGGAAGCTGCACGTCGTACTCCCAATGGACCTATAGAAAGCTCTCATGCGCCAGTAAATCTATAGCCAGAGATTGGAGGCGTATAGGTCCATCGGCGATGCCATGCATATGGCCAGTTCGATGCGATGAATTGGCTTCTGCGTGAGAAATGGGAAAAGTTCGCAAGCTCACGCAGCCGATCTATCCGTGGACTTACCAAAATGTCCCGGACCGGAGCTACTGATCCGATCAAATTTACGTCAGCATCCGTTTACCGCTCGTCCAGACGATTTCTCTGAAGCGTCTTCCGCGAACCGCGCCGCTCAGTGATTTGCCTGATGAACGGTAAGAGCCCGCACAAATGGGGTTCGAACAACAAGGATAAGTGGAGGAAGTCGATAATGCGCAAACTAATGTTTGCCGCAAGCGTCGCAGCTGCGACTCTTGCCTCGCCAGCGCTGGCGAACGAAGACGTAACCAAGAACCAGGCCAACCCGAACAACTGGGCCTCGCAATCGGGCGATTATAGCGCCACGCGCTATTCGACGCTTGACCAGATCAACACGTCCAACGTCGCAGATCTTAAAGTGGCTTGGACCTTCTCGACAGGCGTCCTGCGCGGGCACGAGGGTTCTCCTCTCGTGATCGGCGACACCATGTTTCTTCACACGCCGTTCCCGAACATCGTCTTCGCTCTGAACCTTGAAGATGAGAACAAGATCATCTGGAAGTATGAGCCGAAGCAAGACCCGTCGGTTATTCCCGTGATGTGCTGCGATACCGTTTATCGTGGCCTCGCCTACGCTGACGGCAAGATCATCCTGCAGCAGGCGGACACCAATGTCGTCGCTCTGGACGCGAAAACCGGAAAAGAAATCTGGAAGGTCGCGAACGGAAATCCGAAAATCGGTGAGACGGCAACCAACACCGTGCTTATCGTAAAAGACAAGGTGATCACCGCGATTTCCGGCGCCGAATTTGGCGTCAGAGGCCGCTCGACAGCCTACGATCTGAATACAGGCAAGCGTGCATGGATCGCCTATTCGGTCGGCCCCGATAACGAAATTCTTTTCGATCCGGAAAAGACGATGTCGCTCGGCAAGCCGGTCGGCAAGGATTCCTCGCTCAAGACCTGGAACGGCGATCAGTGGAAGATCGGCGGCGGTACGCTTTGGGGTGGATGGTCTTACGATCCTGAAGCCAACCTCATTTATTATGGCACCGCCAACCCCTCGACCTGGAACCCGTCGCAGCGTGCGGGACCGGACGGCAAGCCGATCGATCAGAAGTGGACGATGTCGATCATCGCGCGTAATCCCGATACCGGCGTCGCCGCCTGGGCTTACCAGATGACACCGTTCGACGAGTGGGACTACGACGGTGTTAACGAAAACATCCTCGCGGATCTCGATATCGGTGGCAAAAAGACACCGTCGCTCGTGCATTTCGATCGGAATGGCTTCGGCTATACGCTCAACCGTAAAACCGGCGAGCTTCTCGTTGCCGAAAAATTCGATCCGGCCGTGAACTGGGCAAGCGGTATCGATATGGATAAGGCGAGCGCCAACTACGGTCGTCCGATCCGCGTCGCGAAGTACTCGACGTTCAAGGACGGCAAGGGCCAGGACGTCAACACGAAGGGCATCTGCCCTGCGGCTCTCGGTTCGAAAGACATGCAGCCGGCTTCCTACTCGAAGCTGACTGGCCTGTTCTACGTTCCGACGAACCACGTGTGCATGGACTACGAACCCTTCAAGGTTTCGTACACGGCGGGTCAGCCCTACGTTGGCGCCACGCTGTCCATGTTCCCGGCTCCCGACAGCCACGGCGGCATGGGTAACTTCATCGCCTGGGATGGCGCGAAGGGTAAGATCGTCTGGTCGAAGCCTGAGCAGTTCTCGGTCTGGTCTGGTGCTCTGACGACAGCTGGCGGCGTTGCTTTCTACGGCACGCTCGAAGGCTACTTCAAAGCCGTCGACCAGAAGACCGG